>Ga0209118_1000022_pt1 | contig 126880 bp, 111 predicted proteins | sample BlaSpr_A8_Ref_M1_FD_187988 | JGI IMG/M metagenome (GOLD analysis project Ga0209118, IMG submission 187988) | Forest soil microbial communities from Thunder Bay, Ontario, Canada - Black Spruce, Ontario site 2_A8_Ref_M1 (SPAdes) (version 2) | ecosystem: Environmental > Terrestrial > Soil >... | reverse complement strand
TACGACGAATCGTTAAGCACGCGTTCGGACGTCGTCAATGGGGTGATATCAGCCATTTCTTGGTCGCAATGACCAAGGGTCGTAATCGGCTGAGATTTGCAGGCAGATATCAAGCGTTACGAAAGCTGTGGTCACAGGAACGGTCACAGCGTGGTCACAAGTAGGAGCTTGCGAGTACCTACTTCTTTAGAACTAGAGAAGCGATTGGCGCGCCCGACAGGAATCGAACCTGTGACCTTTGGCTTCGGAAACCAACACTCTATCCAACTGAGCTACGGGCGCCTGGCAGGAATTATACCGAAATGAGTCGTAGCCGCCATTCCAGGGCACTTTAGAGGTCTTTACGTTATAATATTTTGGCTTGCCAATCCGCTTTACAGGGAACCGAATGACTCCCCACGACAGTAAAAACACCAATCCGGTTCGTACGGCAATCTTGATTGTTGCCGGTTCCGCGACGCTCATCGTAGCGATTGCGATGATCGCCAATTTTGCTGTCGGTGCTTATGCCAATCGCTCGCTCAAGGGCGATCCGGCGATGACTGATGCAGCGGTGGCGAAGCGCCTGCAGCGAGTCGGCGAGCTGGTAGTGATCGACGCGAGTGCGCCGAAGGTGACGAAGAGCGCGGAGGAGGTCTACAAGGGTGTTTGCGCGACTTGCCACGCCAGTGGCTTATTAGGTGCGCCCAAATTCGGCGACAAAGGCGCTTGGGCGTCGCGCATCGCGCAAGGTTACGAAACGTTGGCGAAGCACGCCGTTAGCGGCAAAGCGCAGATGCCCGCGAAGGGCGGCGCTACCGATCTAAGCGACTTTGAGGTGGCGCGCACCGTGGCGTATATGGCGAATTCTGCGGGGGCCAAGTTTTCACCGCCGCCAGAACCCGCTCAAAGTGCTGCCGCACCGGCTCAGCCCGCGCCGCAAAGCGCTGAGGCTCAACCTGCCGCATTGCCCGCCGGGCAAAGCCCCGCATCGGCTCAGCCGGTTGCCCCCGCAGATACGCGGGCGGCGGCGGCTCCGTCAAAGACTGATCCTGCGAAAGGTAAGTCTGTCTACGATTCTCTGTGCCAGGCTTGCCATGCTGCAGGTGTCGCAGGAGCCCCCAAGGCGGGCGACAAGGCTTTGTGGTCGCCACGCATTGCACAGGGCGTTCCCACGTTGTACCAGAGCGCGCTCAAGGGAAAGGGTGCGATGCCGCCCAAAGGCGGCAATGCTGCACTGTCCGACGATGATGTTAAAGCGGCGGTGGATTACTTGGTAGCGTTAGCCAAGTGACAGGCCTCGCCAGCAATAAAAGGCGGTCTGAGGATCGCCTTTTTTGCCGCCAAGTTTTCGATGCCGTTAATATTGTTTAATGACGACCTACGCAATCGGCGATCTGCAAGGCTGCTATGACCAGTTGATGCGCTTGCTCGAACAGTTGCGTTTCGACGCTGCGCAAGATCGCCTCTGGTTCGTGGGCGATCTGGTGAATCGCGGACCGGCATCGCTTGAATGCCTGCGCTTCGTCAAAGGGCTGGGTGAATCTGCCGTCACCGTTCTAGGCAATCACGATCTGCACTTGCTCGGTATCGCCGCAGGTTATGCACGACAGCACCGCGGCGATACGCTGGACGCCATTCTCGCTGCTCCGGATCGAGAAGAACTGCTGTCCTGGCTGCGTCATCGGCCCGTTATGCATGTGGAGGGTGATCTCGCTCTACTGCACGCCGGGCTGCTGCCGAGTTGGAGCATTACAAAAGGGCAGGCGCTAGCCCGCGAAGTAGAGGCCGCGTTGCGTGCGCCACTCCACCGGGAATTTCTTGCCACCATGTATGGCAACAAACCCGATCATTGGGACGACGCACTTATTGGCTTCCCGCGGCTGCGTGTCATTACGAATGCGTTCACCCGGCTGCGTTTTTGCACGCCAGACGGACATATGGATTTCTCCGCTAAAGGTGAACTCGCCTCCGCGCCGTCCGGTTATCTGCCCTGGTTCGACGTGCCAGGCCGAGCCAGCGCAAACCACACTATCATCTGCGGCCATTGGTCGGCGCTAGGATTAAAGGTCGAGCCGAACCTTCTGGTGATCGACACCGGGTGTTTGTGGGGGCGCGAACTCACGGGAGTGCGACTGAAGGATCGAGCGCTGTTTCAGGTGACTTGCGTGGAGCTGAAGGATCAAGACGGCTCGCAATAGCAATCTCCGCGGCGCGCGCCAATTCACGTCGTTTCTTGCCCTTCGCCGGGATCGCTGGGGCGAAATTCATCTGCACTACAATTTCCGGTTCGCGCAAAATGGATTTGAGCGAACCGAGCAGGCTCATCTCATCGACATAGGCGGCTGCGATAGTCGGCTCCCCCGTTTGGTCGAAATAGCGCAGGGTCACGGGACAAAGCGGAGCTGCGCTGGTTACTACTGCCTCGAATAGCGAACTGTGAAATTTATTTAGGGTGTTGCCGAAAGTGGTCGTTGCCTCGGGAAACAAGCCGACCGGATCCCCCGCCCGCAGCACTTCGTGCATCACTTCAGTGATCTTCGCGGTATGGTGTCGCCAGCCGCGCTCGACGAATAGCGTCCCGGTCCGTGCGCACAACCACCCGACCAATGGCCAGTCGCGGATTTCCGACTTGGCGACAAAACGTGCCGGACATACCGACTGGATGATAAATATGTCCAGCCACGAGATGTGATTGCTCGCGAGTACACAACCCGCGCCCCGATCCGGAGGCAGCGCACCCTCGACATCAATGCGGACGCTGAGCATCGCCAGCAGCTGCGCCGCCCAACGACGGACATGGTCCTGCTGCGCTGTGCGACTGATAAAGGGAAATATCCAGCCGGCGATTGCTAAGCCGCGCAGCAAATGAAGCAGCAGGCGAGTGAAACGGAAATAGCGAATGGGGGTGCTGGTCTGGTGAGGCGTCATTCCCTGAATTCTACACTGCGGCCTCGCAAGCACTCATAAAGCGAGCGGCGTGCCGCTGCTTTAGGTTTGCGATGGGCAGGAGCATGAATAGATCGGCGGTATTAAAGTCCGCATCCCAAGCCGGTTCTCCGCACACATACGCCCCGGTGCGCAGGTAGCCCTTTATGAGCGGCGGAATGGCTGGCCGGTGCAGTGCTCGGTGAGCTAGATTTACGGCCAACATCTCGTGTGGTAGCGGGCAGCGCGGGAACACGCGCCATTCGATGGGCGCGAGGTGCTGTTCCCTCATTTCCTGGTATACCGCCGCGGCGTTTGCGCCTCCATCGGCTAGCGACACGCTGGCAGATCCGATCAGATAGTGGTAGTTATGCGCCAACAAATACTGGCCGATCCCGCTCCACAGCAAGGCGATAGCGGCACCGCTCCGGTAGTCAGGGTGTACACAAGAGCGGCCGAGCTCAACCAGCTCAGAGCGCAGGTGGAAAAGTCGGGCGAGATCAAATTCCTTCTCCGAATAAAAACCGCCAATTTGCTGTGCTCGGGTGGCCGGCAGAAGGCGGTAGGTTCCCACCACTTCGGAGGTATCGCTATCACGGACGATGAGATGATCGCAATGCGGATCGAAGAGGTCACGGTCGATGCCTTCTGCGCGGCTGGCGAGCCGCGCACCCAGTTCTTCGACAAAAACGCGATAGCGTAAAGCCTGGGCCTCAGCGATTTCCGATTTGCTCTGGGCATATTGCAGAATTAGTTTATGGCGCGGCTGTGCAGCGGAATGGCGCTCCCGAACTTGCATGACATCTCCCTCGACCATATGAGGCCAGACTAGGTCCGGGAAATGACCCAGCTGTGAACCCCTGATGAAGTTTTGATGACTGCCGCCATGAAGGAGCTGTTGCCCTACACGCAAGAAACGGTCTCACTTAGCCGCAATTGCCGACCTATCAACTGGATCGCAATGAACTCCGGCCTAGGAATTGACCCGTAGCGTTGTTGACGCTGTGAGGTCCTCAATCTTTACCGGACGGACCTGTTCGACCACACCGAGCCGCACTGTTTGCTCACTTCGGGTTTGTTCCCGCGTATGTTTGCCACCTAGTCCCTGGTTGGCACACCCTCCTATGGCCAGCAGCGCGGCGGCAGGTAGCGGCAGTCTTTGGGTCGGCCTCCGGAATCCTGTTTTTACCATAGGGTTTCTCCAAAAACGTTGTTATAGCGTTGGGCGATTACCTCCCGCGTCGGACGATGATTCTGTCCGCCGCGGCTGGCAATCTTGAACGCCCCCATGAGCGATGCCAGGCGCCCCGTCCTGAGCCAGTCCCAGCCGCGCGAAAGACCATAAATCAGGCCGGCGCGGTAAGCGTCGCCGCAACCGGTCGGATCGACCAGCGACTCGGCTTTGACGCACGGGATCTCCAGGCGCGGGTCGTCGGAGTAGATATGCGATCCGTCGCCGCCCAAAGTCACCACCAAACCCCGTACCCGCTTGGCTAACTGTTCGAGCGAATGTCCGGTGCGCTCGCACACCAGACTCGCCTCGTAGTCGTTCAGGGTGACGTAATTCGCCAGTTCGATAAATTCCAGCAACTCTGCGCCGGAAAACATCGGCAGGCCCTGACCCGGATCGAAAATGAACGGGATATCCGCCGCGTGAAATTCGCGTGCATGCTGCATCATGCCCTCGCGCCCGTCGGGAGAGACTATGCCGAAGCTAGCCTCACGCACTTCACTAACCCGGTTCAGGTGTGAGTGATTCATAGCTCCCGGGTGAAAGGCGGTAATCTGGTTGTCATCCAGATCGGTGGTGATGAACGCTTGGGCGGTGTAGGTGTTCGGTACTTGGCGTACATGGGTCTGGGCCAGACCTTCCCGATCCAGATGTTGCCCATAGGGGGCGTAATCCTCCCCCACCGTAGCCATGATCAGCGGCTCGTCGCCGAGCAATTTGAGGTTGTACGCAATGTTGCCGGCGCAGCCACCAAATTCCCGGCGCATGTCGGGGACCAAGAACGATACGTTCAGCATATGAATCTGATCCGGCAGAATGTGGTTCTGGAAGCGGTCGCGAAACACCATGATTGTGTCGTACGCGATTGAGCCACAAATGAGCGCAGCCACGGTCTTCCTTGGTGAGAATGACAGCGCGATTATAGCCTACCGCCCGCCCTGAACGAGGCGTTGCGCTCGGTCGCGATTGGCATATAGGAGTATGCAGTTGTGGTGCTGCACTTTAGCTACTTAGGCGGGCGGGTCTTCCAGATACGGGTTGATCAACTCGTCGATCAGTTCGTGTAGAGCGGCGCGAATTTGCGCTTCGCTACAACCCATTAGAACTGCGTCTTCGAGGGCGTCCTGGGCCGCTTGGCGCAACTCCACGATGTTCTCGTTCAACACCTTGATCTTTTCCACACAGGAAACGGGCGTGCCGTCGGGCTTGAGCCAGGTCGGGGAAGCTTTGTCTGGTGTCGCGGGCATCACGTTACTCTCTAAGACAGGTCGAGGAGATTATCGTACTGACCCCGCCGCGCGCCAAGGGTTCTCGACGAAAACGGTAATAGATCCATCATTGTTTCTTCATCACCTTGTCTTTTGGCGCGGGCAAAGTGCACGAGTGGGAAAGACCCTTCCGGCTATCGGTTGTCTGGTGCTGTGCATCCTGAGTTTCGATGCCAACGCCTGGGGGCTTGCCACCCACGTGTACTTTGCTCAATCGCTCGCTTGGGCCATTCCCTTATCGATCCCGGCGCTTTCCATCGCCGTGCGCCGCTTCCCCACTTGGGTATTGGCCGGTGCATGCTTACCTGACCTGGCGTTGTTCGGGCGCCGCTGCGGCACGCGCGCCTTCGACTGCAATCACCAGTGGCGAACGGCGCGGCGCTTGCTCGACAGCGCGCAAAGCGACGAGCAGCGTGCGATTGCGGTCGGCTACTGTAGCCACCTGTTCGTCGATGTCATCGCCCATAACCATTTCGTGCCTTTTCACGAGCGGCGCTGGCCGAACGTCAAATATATAACGCATGCGACTTGCGAATGGGCCATGGACGCACACTTGTACCGGCACATCGCGACATGGCCAAGTCAAGTCCTGCGCGCCCAGGTATTACCCCTGGCGCAGTACATCAGCGCCGCATTTGACTGCCCCTTTAATGAGGCGCGGAAAACCCTCGCTTCCTTGACCCGCTGGGAAAGCTTCCTACGTGGGCTGCGGCTACCCGAGGCTTGCCTCGGACTCGCTTGCAGTTTGGATCGCGGATCGATACGTCGCTTCGACGACTACCTCGCAGCCACCACGGGCATGCTCTATCACATCAACGATGTGCTGAGCGGGCAGGAAATGCTGTGGCCGCCCGAAAGCAATGCGCGCACGATACCGCTGCTGGAAGCGCTGGCCGATTTGCACGAGCTAGGGCAGAACAGCGAAGTCGCGTCCCCAAGGCCTGCGCTTTGCGCGCGACGCCTTTAGGTGCTACTCAAGGGACGAAGCGCAGTACCAGCAATGCGATCAGCGCGCCGATCGCCGCACCGGCCAACACGTCACTCGGATAGTGCACCCCCAGCACTGGACGCGCCGCACCCACCACGATTGTGAAAGGAACCAATACCCAGGCGAGCATGGGGTAGTAGGTCAATGCGACCAGTGTAAAGGCCACTGCGTGCAGAGTATGACCGGAGGGAAAACTAAACCGGTCGAGTGGCGCTATCCCGAGCGAGATCGCCCGAATGACCTGGTAAGGGCGCGGCCGGGCGGTGCGATGTTTGAGCATTTTGTAGACGAGCGTTCCGGTGCCGCCAGCGAGGACCATCTTCAATACCGGCAGCACCGCCGACTCGCCATCGACGATCAGCAGGCCAAGCATCAACGCATACCAGAACACCCCGTCCCCCAGGCGACTGGACCAGCGCAGGATATGACACAGCGTCACGCTGCGGCTGGCGCCGTTGAAGCGCAGACACCAGGATTCGTCGAGCGCCGCCAAGCGCTGCAGAGAATGAGCGAGTCGGTTCACGTGTGGATCCTCGCGGACCGCTGGGCGATGATTTCGCGATAAGCCGTATCCAGAGAATCGACTACGTCCGCCCACGCGAGGCGCTCCGCGGTCGCTCGAGCTCCGGCACGATATGCCGCGATGGCTGCCGGATTCTCGATTAATGCGCAGGCGCGGGCGATGAAGGCGGCGTGGTCATTGGGTGGCACCAGCACGCCGGTCATCCCGTCATGAAGATGTTGTCTAGCGGCTGCGTAGTCGTAGGCCACGACCGCCAAGCCACTCGCCATTGCCTCGGTGGTCACATTCCCGTAGGTTTCGGTGAGGCTCGCGAACAAAAACACGTCGCCCGAGGCGTAGTGCGCAGCCAGGTCTTCACCGATACGCATGCCGGCAAAAATATGCTCGGGATGACGCTTTTGGTAGGCGGCGCGCTGCGGTCCGTCGCCCACCAGGACCAGGCGGGCCCGCGGTACACGCATGCGCATCGCATCGAATGCATCGAACACCAGTTGCAAATTCTTTTCCGGCGCGATGCGTCCGACGTACACAACGGCAGGGTGTTCCTGGCTGACACCCCAAGCGAAACGCAACGCCGGAGCGCGCTTACTCGGATTGAACAGTCGCGTGTCGACCCCTCGCGAAACCACGCGCAATCCGCGATACCCGTTTGCCGCCAACTCACGCAGCATCTCCCCGGTCGGCACCATCGTACAGTCGGCCCGGTTGTGGAAGCTCTTGAGATAGCGCGCGATAGGTCGTTTCAGGAGACCGAGGCCGTAGTGCGAACTGTAGCTGTGAAAGTTGGTATGGAAGTCGGCGCAGCAGGGAAGATTCAACTGTCGGACTACCTGCATGGCGGACCAGCCGAGCGGACCTTCGGTCGCCACGTGCACGATGTCGGGGCGCTGCTTCGACCACAAATTGACCATCTCTTTTGCTGCCGGCAGACCAAAGCGCAAGCCGTGATAGAGAGGAATCGGGATTCCACGCATCGGTACCTGATCCAACGGTCCGTCAAACGTCGGGAGGTCATCGGGCCGTTGCCGCGGACGGATCAATTGAATACGATGCTTGAGGCGAATCAATCCCTCCACCATCCTGCCCATGGTCATCGCTACGCCGTTGACCTCAGGGGGGTAAGTCTCGGTGACCACAGCGACGCGCAACGAGTCGTACTGCGCGGCGGCTCGATCGATCGATGGTTCGGCCACATTCACGATATGCAGTTTGCCCCTCCGCTGCGTATCGTCGATGACAAGACGATGACGCTTTTGTGACTAAAGTCCAAATGAGGACCACGGAAACTGCTCGCGGCCGGCGGGGTCAAAGGAACGAGGAGGGTATATGGACAACGATATTGCACGGCGGCTCTGGCTTAAAGGCGCAGGCATCGCCACAGGAGCCTTGTTCGCGCCGAGTGTGCCTGCCTGGGCAGCGCGGCTCGCAGCGACCCCGGCAATGACCGAAGGCCCGTTCTATCCGCCGCAGTTACCGCTCGATAGCGACAACGATTTGACGCATGTTAAAGGCCGGACCGGAGTGGCGCGCGGTGTGGTGCTGGATCTGAGCGGTCGCATCATCGATGTCGAAGGCCGGCCGCTGCGTGACACGCGAGTGGAAATTTGGCAATGCGACGCGTTCGGCCAATACCATCACCCGGCCGCGACCGGACCGATCGACGCGAATTTCCAAGGCTTCGGGCGCACGGTGAGCGATGCTCAGGGACGCTATCGTTTCCTCACCATCAAACCCGTACCCTATCCCGGCCGCGCGCCGCACATTCACTTCAAGCTGCGCGGGCCTGAACTCGGCGAGTTCACGACCCAGATGTTTGTTGCCGGCGAACCTCTAAATGAGCGCGACTTTCTTTATCGCTCGTTACGCGACCGGCAGGTTCAAGCGCGGATGTCGGTAACCCTGAGCGCTGCGCGAGAGGGGGCCACATCTATGGTGCAGGGAACTTACGACATCGTGCTGGGTACCTGAGCCTTACCCGAACAGCACGAGCGCCCACACCGCAGCGACATTAATCAGACTGAGCATCACTGCAGCACTGCCGATATCCTTGGCGCGCTTGGCAAGGAGATGGTTTTCCAGTGAGATGCGATCCACCGCTGCCTCCACCGCGGAGTTGAGCAGCTCAACGATCAACACCAGCAGTACGCTCGCAATCATCAGCGCCTTGGCGATGCCCGAGGCCGTCAAGAAAAGCGCCACCGGTATGAGAATAACGGCGAGTAGCACCTCTTGGCGGAATGCGTCCTCGTGTTTGTAAGCGGCGCAGAGGCCGGCAAGGGAATAGCCGCAGGCATTCCAGACGCGCACCAACCCGCGTTTCCCTTTATGCGGACTTTCGTCATGCACCGTATCAGATTTGCCGTTGCCCATAGCGCTATTGTTCAATCCTTTCGAGAGACGACGCAGGCGGATGAGCAAACTGCGTTGCTTGAGACCATAGTGAGAGGTGCAGGCGCCCGATGGGGCGGCCTACCGGGCTTTCCAGGTGAGATCCAATTCGCGCGCGGCCTTTACGTCATCGAGACGGCGCACGGGGGTGGTGTGCGGGGCGGTCTTGACCAACTGGGTGTTGGTGATCGCCTCTTCGCGGACCTTATGCATCGCCTCGACGAAGCTATCAAGCGTTTCTTTCGATTCTGTTTCAGTGGGCTCGATCAAGAGGCATTCCGCGATCAGCTGCGGAAAGTAGGTCGTCGGCGCATGGAAGCCATAGTCGAGCAGGCGTTTGGCGAAATCCATGGCAGTGACACCGGTCTGCTCTTTCAGCTTCTTTAGCGTGACGATGAATTCGTGGCTGGCGCGGCGCGTTGGAAAGGCCAAGTCGAAGCCCGCAGAGCGCAATTTGGCCATTAAATAATTCGCGTTCAGCGTGGCAAATTCGGCCACCCGATGCATTCCATCGCGTCCCAGCAGGCGCGCGTAGACGTAGGCGCGCAACAGGACCCCTGCGTTGCCCATCCAGGCCGATAGACGACCAATCGACTGCGGCAGATCCTGCTCGGTTAGCCAGCGGTATGCGCCATTCTCATAGGCCACGATGGGCACGGGCAGGAACGGCAGGAGTCGCTCGGACACCCCCACCGGTCCGGCACCCGGTCCACCGCCGCCGTGCGGCGTGGAAAAGGTCTTGTGCAGGTTCATGTGGATTACGTCAAAGCCCATATCGCCCGGCTTAACGCGACCGAGGATAGCGTTGAGATTGGCACCGTCGTAATAGAGCAGCCCGCCCGCGTCGTGCACGATTTTCTGAATCTGCTGAATGGCTGTTTCAAACACGCCCAGAGTCGATGGGTTGGTGAGCATCAGCCCTGCGGTCTGCGCGCCAACTGCCGACTTGAGCGCGGCAAGGTCCACATCGCCATCGCGGTCGGTGGGAATCTCTTTCACTCGATAGCCACACATCACTGCAGTGGCGGGATTGGTTCCGTGCGCCGCGTCTGGGACGATGATCTCCGTGCGAGCCGAGTCGCCGCGCGAGTCGTGATAGGCGCGAATCATCGCCACGCCGGCGAACTCACCTTGCGCGCCGGCCATGGGCGTGAGCGAGACGCCGGCCATCCCCGTCACGTCCTTCAACATCTCCTGTAGCTCGTACATGCAAGCGAGGAAGCCTTGACCGGTTGACGCCGGAGCCAACGGATGGCGCGCCAGAAACTGCGGCAGCATGGCAAGCGAGTTACAGGCTCGCGGGTTGTACTTCATCGTGCAGGAGCCGAGCGGATAAAAATGCGTATCAATGGAGAAGTTTTTCTGCGACAGGCGCGTGAAGTGACGTATCGCGTCGAGTTCCGACACTTCCGGCAGCGCTATTTGCTGCTTGCGCAGCAGATGCCCGGGAAGGCCCGTCAATGGCCGCTCTGCAGCCGGTGCCTGGGAGGTGTTGAAACGACCCGGGCGGGAGTGTTCGAAGATGACGGCCGTCATAGGAGCCCACCAACGACGGCGGCCGGCGCGCGCGTTACTTTGGTAGCCAAGATAGAGTCCCGGCCTTCATATCGGGCACGAGAATGAAATTGTCATCCCGGCTCAAGCTGATGTCCGCAGCAGATTGAAAGGTTTGCGCATACTGCTCAGGCTTGGCATCTTTGCGCTTCAGATCAAGCTTCCACACGCGCCCGCCTTTCCAGTCGGAGATATACAAAACGCCCTTTGAGTCGCGTGCGAGGCCACTGGCGCCTCCCAAGCCGTCTGCGAGTTTTTCGACGGTAGTCTTGTCGACGTCAAGACGGAGCAACTCGCCGTTGGAGAAATCGAGGACCAGGAGTTTGCCAGGACGCTCGAGAAGCAATCCATGGGGACTCCTGATGCGTGGATTCTGCGCTTCGGAAACGACCAACGACACTTTGCCACCCGCTGTTATTTTGAAAATGGCCCCCTTGCCGGCATTCTTAATGTCGCCGGTATCGGAGACGTAGAGATTGCCGCGGCTATCGAAAGTGGCACCGTTGAGAAATAGCGGCGGCTGGGGAAAAGCACTCGTCTTGGCAAAGACGGAAGCGCGCCCTTCACCATCGATCCTCCAGACGCGGGTCTTATCGGTGACAAAGATCCAGTGTTTCCAGACGGCCAAGCCTTTGGGATCGTCGAAGCCGCTTGCGAAGACTTTTGCCTGCCCGGACTTGCCCAACACCGTGACCTTGCCGTCGCCATCCTTTCCGAACTCGCTGAGCTCAGATACATAGATGCGACCGTCGGGGCCGACAATCACGGATTCGGGGCTGACGAAACCCTTGATTGAGCGCAATTCGTCGGCGTTTGCGGCTGAACCCATCGCCAATGACAGCGCCACGGCAAGCGCAGAAAAGGGCACCGGCGTACGAGCGACCTTCATGGCAATCATCTCACGTGCACTATTTCAAAGCGGCAAGTGCCGCGTCATAGTTCGGCTCGTTTTTAATTTCAGGCACCAGCTCCGAGTGTACGACTTTGTTGTTCTCGTCCAGAACCACAACCGCCCGGGCGGTTAGCCCCTTAAGCGGTCCTTCAGTGATATTGACTCCGTACTTGTTGTGAAAATCCGGGCTGCGGAAGGTTGATAGCGTATCGACGTTCTTCAGGCCCTCGGCCACGCAAAAGCGGCTCATGGCGAAAGGCAGATCGGCGGAGATCACCAGCACGACCGTGTTGGGCACCTCGGAAGCGCGCGTGTTGAAAACGCGCGTCGATGTTGCGCACACAGGGGTATCGAGGCTGGGCACAATATTCAAAACCTTGCGCTTGCCGGAATAGTTTTTGAGGCCGACGTCGGCCAGATCCTTGTTGGTTAGCACGAATTCAGCGGCGCTTTCGCCTCGCTTAGGGAAATTGCCGGCGATATTGATGGGATTGCCTGCGAGGGTTACGGTGGACATGTGATGTTCTCCTTTGGGTTGGATCAGCGCTCTAGCCTGAATTATTCAAGTTGCGAGCTTAATGCATTTCAGAGAGTGCTCGAGGTGATTCGCAAATAAGTCGAGATCCTGTTCAGTCTTGGTCTCCGTAGCGCATACCAGGAGCGCGTCACCCAGCTTTGCGTAGTAGTGCCCGGCGTTTACGCCGCCCAAGATATCGTGCTTTTCAAGATGCACGAGTACTTCGTCCACGGGAGCCGGAATTCTCAGCAGAGCTTCGTGGAAAAATGGGCTCTCGAACGCCAGTTCGACAGCGGGAATGCGGGTGAGCCTTTCGATGAGCGCGGTTGTGTTGGCATGGCTCGCGGAAGCGACTTGCGCGAGTCCCCGCGGCCCGACGAGAGAAAGATAAATAGCGGCGGCGGTGACCAGTAGCCCCTGGTTGGTGCAGATATTGGAGGTCGCCTTGGAGCGACGGATATGCTGCTCTCGCGCCTGCAGCGTCAGTACAAAACCCTGCTTGCCCTCGAGGTCGACAGTACGCCCGATAATCCGTCCGGGCATTTGCCGGACCAGTTTCTCGCGACAAGTCATGAAGCCGAAATAAGGGCCGCCGGACGATAGCGGACAGCCGAGCGGCTGGCCATCGCCTACCGCAATGTCAGCGCCTTCTTCTCCCCATTCACCCGGCGGTTTCAGTAGCGCAAGCGAAATCGGGTTGACCACGGCGATTGCCAGTGCGCCGTGCCTGTGCGCGTAGTTCGTTAGCGCGTCGACCTCTTCCAGGATGCCGAAGAAGTTCGGCTGCGCGATGACCAGCGCAGCGAAGTCGCCGAAGTCCTGCTGCGCGAGCCAAGTCGCAGTGACATAACCACCGTCCGGGTCGGGGCAGTAGCCGATCGGGACCAACTCGATACCCTGACTTTTCACGATCGTCTGAACCACCTTGCGATACACCGGATGCACCGTTGTGGGAACCAGTATGCGGCGCGATGCCTTGTGTGCCCGCACCGCCATCAGGACCGCCTCGGCTAGTGCGCTCGCTCCGTCGTACAGGCTCGCGTTGGAGACATCCAGACCGGTCAAAGCGGCCATCATCGTCTGGTATTCGTACACCAATTGCAGCGTGCCTTGGCTCGCTTCGGCCTGGTAGGGGGTATAGGCAGAATAGAATTCGCCACGGCCGGCGATTTGCCACACGGCGGCGGGGATGTGATGTTCGTAAGCGCCGGCGCCGACAAAGGAAAGCTTCCTTCCGTCGCGCTCGGCGCGCTCTTGCATCAGGCGCGTCACTTCCATCTCGCTGAGACGCTCGGGCACGTTGTTCAAGCGGCCGCTGCGCAGCGTCGCGGGAATCTCGTCGAACAGCTCGTCGATAGACCGCGCGCCGATCGTTTCGAGCATGGCGCGAATATCAGCTTCGGTGTGGGGGATGAACGGCACTACGCGAGCCTACGCGCGATCAATGGTCTTCCGCATCCACGACTGCCTGATAAGCGGCAGCATCGAGCAGGTTGTTCAGTTCGGCGACGTTCGCGGGCTTCAGCTTGAATATCCAGCTCGCGTACGGTTCGTCGTTGATTTTCGCCGGCGCCTCGATCACTTCCCTATTCACGGCAACTACTTCTCCGCCGATCGGGGCGTAGATATCCGAGGCAGCCTTCACCGATTCCACCACGCCACATTCCTCACCGGCCGCGAGTTTCCGTCCCACGTCGGGGGGTTCAATAAACACCATGTCGCCGAGCAGTTCTTGCGCGTGTTCGGTGATTCCCACGCTCACCGTGGCGTCGGCTTCGAGGCGAGCCCATTCGTGGGATTTGCTGTATTTCAGATCGGCAGGGATGCTCATGGGTCATTCCTCTCAAATCTAACGAGACTCTTGCCGTGCCGCACGAACGGTACCGGGGTGATCTGGGTCTTCAACCATTTGTCGCGCACGGCAACTTCGGCTTGCTCGCTCGCGTGGATGCCTTTGGGCAAGCGCGCGAAGGCGATCGATCGATTGAGCGTGGGGGAGAACCCGCCGCTAGTGATTTCGCCTGTTCCGAGCGCTGTCTTCACAACCTGGTGGTTGCGCAGCACACCGCGATCGAGCATTAGCAGGCCAAGGAATTCATGCCGCGAGCCGTTGCGCAGCAAAGCGGGCTTCCCGACAAAATCACGCGGGCTGGTCAAGTCGACGCTCCAAGCGAGTCCGGCGTCGAGCGGGCTGACTGATTCGTCCATGTCGCTGCCGTAGAGATTCATTCCCGCTTCCAAGCGCAGCGTATCGCGGGCACCGAGGCCGGCCGGCCTGACGCCTGCTTCAGCCAAGTGTGTCCACAGCGTTGCCGTGGCGCTGTCCGGCAAGCTGATCTCGAAACCGTCCTCGCCCGTATAACCGGTGCGGGCGATCAAATATTCATTGAACTCGGTGGCGGAAAAGGGCTTTAGTCCCTCGCTCGCTGCCTCGCTGCCTCGCAGAGCCCGCCAGGTTTTAGCGCGTGCATTCGGTCCCTGCACTGCAATCATCGCCAGATCGCGGCGGGGAATGATATTGATGGCGGAACCCGCCGACTGCTGTTCCATCCACGCCAGATCCTTATCCGCCGTGGAGGCGTTCACCACCAGTCGGTAGCGCACCGGCGAAAAGAAATAGGCGATGAGATCATCCACTACCCCGCCCGCCTCGTTCAACATGCAGCTGTACAGGGCCTTGCCAGGGTCTTTGAGTTTATCGATGTTGTTAGCGAGCAGCCGGCGCAGGAAAACCGGGGCATCGGCACCGAGCACGTCCACCCCCAACATATGCGATACATCGAACATGCCCGCGTCGCGGCGCACCGCGTGGTGCTCTTCGATTTGCGAACCGTAGTGCAGTGGCATCTCCCATCCGCCGAAGTCCGTCATGCGAGCACCCGAGTTATGATGAATCGCGTTGAGAGGCGTTTTGTTAAGCATGTGCAGTCCTCAAATGACAAAGGGTGACGCAGTCTACTGAAACTACGTCACCCCTCTGTCCTGATACCTGAGAGATTACGGACTGGCAGCGTCCGTGTGCCCCTTCGGTGGATGCTCACGTGACGCGGCATCGCTCTCCAGAGTTGCCGCAGCGCGCCATGTCGCAATCAGCGCGCCGATCGAAACGGTCCTGATGCCTGAGCGGTTACGGGTGTTGCGCCTTCGGCGGTGTCATCGGGCGACACGCTCTCCCGGTCGAATCACACGGCTCAAGGAACTATAACGCAGCACAACGGCCGCAACAAGGCGGCGCGGCGAGTTAACGATAGCGCTTGGCCGGAAGACCCGCTTCGCACGCCATCGAGTCTCGTTTTGGCCGCGCAAGGGCCGCAGCCTCGCCCGCAGGATTGACGGGTCTCTACGGATAATACAGCCGCAACTTGTATCCCGACGCTTTGGCCTCCGCAGCCTCGAACGCCGCCTTGACCGTGAGCTCGCTACCGGCCGGAATTCCCTCTTCAGGACGCGGCGGTTTCGGCAGGTAGTCATTGGGCGCAAGAGAGCGGCGCGCCACTGCACGATCAAGCGTGTCGGTTAGCGATACTTCCAGCCACGGGTACTCGAGCATCAGCCCGGTACGGTTACGCAGCAGCGCAGTCAGCACAATGACACTTGGATTGGTGGGGTCGGCGCGCAATTCGGTGGACTCGATGGTAATCCGGTCGATCTGGCGCGGCAGTGCGACCGTGCAACCCAGGCGCAGGCAGATCCCGCGCACGCTCGGATAAACCTCCGGCCAAGTAGCGACGATGTCGTTGCGCACCAGCAGGGCGCCCTGCAGAACGAGCAGCACGGCGAGTAACAGGCCGATGGCGATCCAGCCGCTTCTTTGCGCGGTGGGGTCGGGAAGCGGCAACAGCAATTCTGGTTCGTACTCGAGCAATTCCTCTTCGGGCGGTCGGGACTGCGGCTTCCATTCATCCTCCGCAGCCGGGTCGATCGGTGTTTTCGCCGTCGGAAATAGGGAACCCGCAGGGTCGTCGTCGAGAAAAAGTGGCGGCCAGTCGATTTGTTCTTCAGGGTGCTCCGGCGTTGCACTTGATTGATCCGTGGACTCGTTCTCCGGGGCTTCGATCGCCTGCGCGGCTTTGGTGTAAACAGCCGGGAATGCTTGCGGCGGTTCGATCGCCGGCCAAGGGGCAGCCGCACTGCGAGGGGACGGCGGTTCGGCCGGCTGTGGCGCCATGGCACTCGCCGGGACTGCTCCTTGGCGATGGGCCGGTTCTTCTGGCGCGCAATTGGGCTCGCCGCTCGTTGCCATCGAATCGGCTGGGAGAGTGGCGTTTTCGGTCAGCCCGATAGGCGCCGCCGGCGCCATCGCTCGGGCCTCGGTCGGGGGACTGGGCGCTGCTGTCGTGTTGGCTGGTTGTTGTTCCGTGCTCTCCGCCGAATTCTGTAGCGCCGCGAACCCGTTGAATACCGTGGTGCAGCGTCCGCAGCGGACCAATCCCTGCCGCGCACTCAGCTGCGCAGTGGTGATTTGGAAGCCCGTCCTACACTGTGGGCAAATAGTAATCATGGATATCGATGCTCACGCGTTGCGCTTTCGGCCATGCAGGCAAGCCCAGCCCTCCTCTTCGGCATAGGTCGACAGGTTAAACCACGGTGCATAGCAGGCGCTCACCGCCTCACGCTGCGCGCTCAGGATACCCGAAAGCACGATGTACCCGCCCCGTCGTGTGTACTGAGCGAGCAGCGAACTCAGCAGCTTCAGCGGATTGGGCAAGATGTTGGCGATGGTGATGTCGGCCTGCGCCATGGGCTGGACCGTGGGCAGAGTGAAGGTGGCAAGCGCGCCATTGTGTTGCGCGTTCTGCCGCGCTGCCTGCACAGCCTGCTCATCGATATCGATACCCAGTGCGCTGGCGGCTCCCAGGCGCAGCGCAGCGATAGCGAGAATACCGGAACCGCAACCGTAGTCGACCACGTCCTCCCCGCCCTCCACATGCTGGTCCAGCCAGCGCAGGCAAAGCCGGGTTGTCGGGTGGCTGCCCGTACCAAACGCCACACCGGGGTCGAGCGCGATATTGATGGCGCCAGGGTGAGGCGCGATATGCCAGGTAGGAACGATCCACAGTCGCGACGAAATGCAAATAGGCCCAAACTGCGCCTGGGTGGTGCGCACCCAATCGGCATCGGGCACGCCTTGAACGACAAAATCGGGCGTGCCGCCCAGTTGAGCTAGTGCTGCAGCGCGGGCTACCAGCTCGGCCGGACGAGTATCGGCGGTGAGCAGCGCGGTCACCCGGCAACGCTCCCACAGCGCATCCGTGGCCATGCCGGGCTCGCCGAAGATAGGCCGTTCCTCGGCGCTTCCTGCGCCGGCGTCTTCGATGCTTACCGCCAGCGCTCCCAGGTCAGCGAGCGCGTCGCTGAAGGACTCTGCCTCACTTTGCTCTACATCGACGACCAAGTTGACCCAGCTCAAAGGTCCGCCTCAATCTTGATAACCGTCGCTCACCCGCTCGGAGCGAAAAAACAGGGGCAGAAGCGACCAACAAATTGATTCGGCATGGCGTTTAGTTCGGTCGCCCAGTCGAGCCAAGCCGCAAGATTGGTCAGGCCAACCCGATCGCCCGCCGCTTCGCAGCGCTATGACTGGTTCTTCTTCATCGCGGCAAGCTTTTCTTCGAGGTAGTGAATGTTGGTTCCTCCGCGAAGAAAGGCGGCATCCTGCAGTAAATCCTGATGCAAGGGGATATTGGTTTCGATCCCCTCCACCACCATTTCCGAGAGCGCCGTGCGCATGCGCGCAATGGCTTGGTCGCGGTTGTCGCCATGGGCGATCAGTTTGCCGATCATTGAATCGTAGTAGGGCGGTACGAAGTAATTGTGAAACACGTGCGAATCGACACGGATGCCGGGGCCGCCGGGAGTATGGTATTGCGTGATGCGACCCGGTGAGGGCACCAGGGTGAACGGACTCTCCGCATTGATGCGGCATTCGATGGCATGGCCACGAAATATGAGGTCGCGCTGCCGATAGCGCAGTTTCTGGCCGGCGGCGATGCGGATCTGCTCTTGCACGATATCGACCCCGGTGATCATTTCAGTCACCGGATGTTCGACCTGAACCCGCGTGTTCATCTCGATGAAATAAAACTCATCGTTCTCGTACAGGAACTCAAAAGTACCTGCCCCCCGATAACCGAGCTTGCGGCACGCTTCGGCGCAGCGCTCACCGATGCGGTCGCGCAGCCGTGTTTTCAAGCCGGGGGCAGGCGCCTCCTCGATGATTTTTTGATGCCGGCGCTGCATGGAGCAGTCCCGCTCGCCCAGGAAAATGGCATTGCCGAAACTATCGGCAAGCACCTGTATCTCGATATGGCGCGGGTTCTCTAAAAATTTCTCCATGTAGACCATGGCGTTGCCGAACGCCGTCTGCGCTTCCTGACGCGTCATGCTGACCGCATTGATAAGCGCTGCTTCGGTGTGCACCACACGCATGCCGCGGCCGCCGCCGCCCCCCGCCGCCTTGATGATGATCGGATAGCCGACCGTGGTGGCGATGCGCCTGATCTCTTTGGGATCTTCGGGGAGCGCGCCTTCCGAACCGGGCACGCATGGCACTCCGGCCTTTTTCATGGTCGCCTTGGCGCTCACTTTGTCGCCCATCAAGCGAATGGATTCGGCACGCGGACCGATGAAGACAAAGCCGGAATTTTCTACCCGCTCGGCGAAGTCGGCGTTCTCGGACAGGAAGCCGTAGCCCGGGTGAATGGCCTCTGCATCGGTCACTTCGGCCGCGCTGATAATCGCCGGAATGTTGAGATAGCTGGCAACCGAAGGCGGCGGCCCGATACACACCGATTCATCGGCCAGCATCACATACTTGGCATCGGCGTCCGCCTCGGAGTGCACGGCGACGGTCTTGATGCCCAATTCACGACAAGCGCGTTGGATTCTAAGCGCTATTTCACCACGATTGGCGATCAGGATTTTTTCGAACATGGGTTGCGAAATTGAACTTCAGCGATCGGCTTCGCCATGACGCGAAGGTAAGTTTTCCACCGCCGGGTTACGGCGTCCTGGATGAGCATTACAGCGTCGCCGCGAACACGGCCCCGTGCGGCACGTTGATCGAACGACTCGGAGATCTTAACTCGCATGAGACACGGCATTGCCGGGACATGCGGCGAGACGATTCAGCAATCGAGCCCAGGTGAGCGGCTGTTGTCGTCAAACGATGACACAAAGGGGCTGACCATATTCCACAGGCTGCCCGTTCTCGACGAGAATTTCCTTGACCACGCCGGCCTTGTCCGATTCTATTTCGTTAAGCAGTTTCATTGCCTCGATAATGCACAGCGTTTGCCCTTCCTTTACCGTCTGACCCACTTCCACAAACGGCGACGCGCCGGGCGAGGACGAGCGGTAGAAGGTGCCGACCATGGGCGATTTGACGACGTGGCCCGGGACCACCGGGGCCACGGGCGCCGCCGCGGCTTGGGCTGGCGCGACAGGCGCACCTGCTTGCGCAGGCGAATAAGCGACCTGACCCGCACTGCCCATCCGACTGATACGCACTTTCTCCTCGCCCTCGGTGATCTCCAGTTCGGCAATCCCGGACGCCTCCACGAGTTCGATGAGCGTTTTTAGCTTACGCAGGTCCATGTGCGTCCCCTTCCTCCATTGTCGCTAAAGCATAATCGACTGCATATTCGTAGCCTTTCGCGCCCAGGCCGCTCACCACACCCACGGCGAGCGGCGCAAGATAGGAATGGTGGCGAAAGGCTTCGCGCGCTGCGACGTTCGACAGATGCACCTCGATAAACGGTACCGCCACACCGGCGAGGGCGTCTCTTAAAGCAACGCTCGTGTGCGTCAACCCCCCGGGATTGATCACGATAAATCTAATGTTCTCGTAGAGCGCAGCGTGGATCCGATCAATCAGGGCACCCTCGCTGTTGCTCTGAAATGTGGCGAGGGTCGCACCACCTTCTCGGGCGAGTTGCTCAAGACGCGCATCGATACCCGCCAACGTTCCTCGACCGTAAATACCAGGTTCACGTTGTCCCAAGATATTCAAATTCGGGCCGTGGATGACCAGGATCCTTTTCATCGGAGCGCAGTTTGCCGCATTTTGCTAGAAGTTGTCTAGTTTTTCCCGGGAGTTGCAGAAAACAATGGCCGGGTTAAAAACAGACGCCGAAAAACGGACGAGCCATACTTCATCGAAGGTAGTTCTCCTATTATGTCGTGAAATTGCGACAAGTTGGAACAGCCGACTGGAAATTTTCCTGAAGATCACCCCCAAGGGTGTTAGGTTTGTGCTTTCCATGGGTCTCAATCGAAGCGACCCGCCACGCGAGATGATTTTCAATATGGTTCGCCGCATTCAGCCTGTGTTAATCCTTGTGGCGTGCGGCCTGTTGTCGATTGAGGCGCGAGCCACGCCTTTGCTCACCGAGGAGGCGTCGGGTGCGTCGGATACGCACAACCAGGCGTGGGTCTTCGACCTGCCTCTCGATCCGCAGATTGGACTGCCCCGAATCTCTGCTGGTAGCGACGCACTGCTGGCTTCCAAGCAGCGCGATCCGTCGGAAGCGGCCTCCCTGCTCGACGAGGGCCTCGGTTTCGAAAAGCAGCAATCGTTGCAGGGGTTGGTGCGCTCTTACATGAACGGCTCGCACGCCATCTCCGCGTCCGTCAATCCCCATTCATTGTTTGCTGATTTGCTGGCTCCGCTACCCGGTGGACCAGCGGCAGCCGGGGTAGACGAACCGGAATTCATAAATCTGTCGCGCGGCGTTGATAGCTTTAACCCCATGGTGGCGGAGCACGAAGGCATAACCGGCGCCTCTGTCAAGGAGAGTGTCCTTGCCAGCTTGCCTTCCATAGAGGAGGACCCATTGATTGCGATGCAGTCCGTAACAAGTCTCTGGGGACCTGCGGTCACGGACATGGCCACCCGCGCAGTCGCGGCGCTCGCCGCATTGCAACCGGCCCTGCCCAAAAATCCGCGCCCGGAAGACGACGATGGGCGAAATCGAGACAGTCAGCGCCCGCCGTCCGCCGTGCAGCGCGACAAGTCATTGTCAATTGGGGAGCTTAAACCGCAAACCATTTTCGGCCTGGGCTTCGAGGTTCTGACCTACCCCGGTACGCTGCTCATCGTGTTCGTTCTGATCGCGCTGCAGTTAGTCAGTCGAGAAGGCGGCTTGCGCTTTCTCCTAGCGCGCAAAAAGCGGCGGCGGCGCACGCGCCAAGCCTGGGATAGGCTCGCGACGGCTAATGTTGCTGGAGCGACTGCTCCGGCAGGCGCGACAGAATCCGCTCCAAGCCCTGTTGGTCGACGCCGCCGGCGACGGTCGCGCTCACGCGTCCCTGGCGATCAATGAAAGCGGTAAACGGCAACACGCCGGGCCGATTGCCTAATCGTCGCGCCAGCGCAAGTCCGCCAGCCTCATCAACCAGCAGCGGGTAGTCCATGCCGATCTCGCGCGAATAGACGGCCGTCTTTTCCGCACCATCAACGGCAATGCCGACGATCTGCACCCCTTGTGCTGAATGTTTGCGCTGCGCCTCGATCAATCGGGGAATTTCCTCGCGGCAAGGGGTGCACCAGGTGGCCCAGAAATTAAGCACCAGCAACTTACCCTGCCACTGGCCCAGGGACTGCGGTTGCCCATTCAAGTCGGCGAGCTGCGTCGCATACAGGGCAGCCGGCGAGATCTTGGCGTCTTCGGCGTTGTCGACCGGGGGAAATTGTTGTGCGAGCAGATAGACCGCGCCGACGATCGCGAGCAGCGCGGCGCCGCCGGCCCAGCGTGAGCACGCCAAGTTCATGCCGGTTGTTCGCCGGGTTCGATCGGAACGTTCGGTTTTTGCACGCGAGTAGACGCGGCTTTAGGCGAGCCTTCGGCGTTAAGAACGCCATCGAGGACGGGGAGAAATCGCTCCGGAGGACGATAGCCAATGACACGCAGCCGTTTCAGTTCGTTGCCGCCGGCATCGAAGAAGATGATTCCCGGTGGCCCAAAAAGCCCGAAGGCCTTCAACAGCGCCTGGTCCTCGGCACTATTTTTTGTGACATCCGCCTGCAGGATGAGCATTTCGCCCAGCCGCGCCTGCACCCGCGGATCGGCGAAGGTGAAGCGCTCCATTTCCTTGCACGACACACACCAGTCAGCGTAGAAATCGAGCATCACCGGACGATCCGTCTGCTTCAATCGCACGGACAACTCCTCGACCGATCGGACCGAAGCGAATTGCACCGCACTGCCGGTTTGTTGGCTTCGAGCGTCCGCGCGTAGCCCCGCCAGCGGTTGCCACAGGTCACGGCTGCCCGACAACGCACCGATCAGCAGCGCGATGCCGGCCACCAAGGCCATGATTCCCACGCCCTTGCCCAAGCGCATCCAGCCGCCCGCTGCAGTGGGTAGCGTGTCTACGGCGCGCAGGTGAATCGCGGAAACGATGAGCAGGGCGGCCCAGGCTAGCATTTGGATCGACAGAGGCAGTACGGGTGAGGCGATCCAAATGGCCATGGCAAGCAGGACCACCCCGAAGAAGCGTTTCATCGACTCCATCCACGGGCCGGACCTGGGCAGCAAGCTGCCCGCGGACAGGCCAACCGCGAGCAGCGGCACGCCCATGCCGAGCGCCAAAGCGAACAGCGCTGCACCACCCAAAGCGATGTCGTTCGACTGCCCGATATAGAGCAATGCACCGGCAAGGGGAGCAGCCACGCAGGGGCTGACGATCAATGCCGATAAGGCGCCCATGGCAAATACGCCAAGGAATCGGCCACCGGGCAGGCGATTGGAAAGGCCGCTCGCCCGGCTCTGCAGGCCTGCGGGCAGCTGCAACTCGTAAAGGCCGAACATCGAAAGCGCCAGCAATACAAAGACCAAAGCAAATCCGCCGAGTACCCACGCGTTCTGTAACGCGCTGGTGAGCAGCGACCCGCTCAACCCGGCCGCTATGCCGGCCAGCGTGTAAGTAATTGCCATACCCAAGACATAAGCCAGCGCCAACAGGAAACCGCGGCCGCGAGTCAAGCCGCGCGCGTCCCCGGCGATGATACCGGAGAGGATAGGAATCATGGGCAAGACGCAGGGGGTGAACGCCAGAGCAACGCCCGCTGCAAAGAAAGCACCGATGACGAGCCAGAAGCGGCCGCTCTGAAGTACCGCTGCAATGCCGGCGGCGTCATCCTGCATTGCCGTGGGCGGAATGCCAGCGTCGCCCCCCCCGAGGGTTGCAGCGCCGGGAGTCTGCGGTGCACCAGGCAGATTGATGTCGAAGGTTTTTTTGATCGGCGGATAGCAAACGCCCGCTTTTTCGTTGCAGCCCTGGTAACTCGCTTTGATGCGAATGTGTTCGGACGCTGATGGGTCGCGCTTTAGGGCAAGCACGGCCTCGAACGGCTGGTGGAACACTTGCGTTGTGCCGAATGTCGGATCGCTCTTTGTCTCACCCGGTGGCAGCATCGTAGAGACCAGCGCGACTCCCGGGGAGTCCGCAACAGTAAACGTGATGCGATCGCGGTACATATAGTGCGCAGGCGCCGGATTGAAGCGCGCCACTACGGTGCTAGCGTCGCGAACCGAAAGGGTGAGCTTGAACGCCTCATCCGGCTCCAGGAGCTCGCCGGGATCCGCGCCGAGACTGCTCGGAGCGACGTCGAATAACGGTGGTTTCTTGTTCGGCGTGCGCGACAGGTCGTCTGGCCCGGCTTGGCTCAAGACCGCAAACAACATCAGCGTAGTAAGGACTAGGCGCATGCTTGCCTGTTTTTCACGAACCCGATGGGGCGCTGCCAGCAGTGGAACTCACCTGGCCGATCCAGTTCAGATAAGCCGGCAAGCCTTCGACCACGGGAAGAGCAATAATCTCCGGAACTTCATAGGGATGCGATTCGCGGATCGCCTGCTCGAGCAGGCCGTAGTGCGCACGCTTCGCCTTGATGATTAAAGGCACTTCTTTTTCCGTTTCGATTTTTTCCTGCCAGTGGTAAATTGACGTACATGGGCCGAGAACGTTTACGCAGGCGGCGAGTCTCACTTCGACCAATTGCCGAGCAAGTTTGTGCGCAGACTCGCTGTCCGGCAGGTTGGTAAGCACCACGATATAATCTGGATCCATCTTTTGGTACGGCATTATGCGACTCCTACCCATTCTTATTTTACTCGGGTTCCCCGCCCTCGAAATCTATTTCCTGGTGCGCATTGCGCATGAAATCGGTTGGTGGACCGCCGTTTGGCTGCTCACCAGCGCCGTCATCGGTGCGGCCTTGGTTCGCGAAGGCGGCATGGGCTTGCCCGCCCGCCTGGTAACCGCTCTGCAACAGGGCGAACCGGTATTGAACGGGCTGATGGAAAGCGGCCGCACGGTGATCGCCGGCCTGTTGTTCATCTTTCCCGGCATTATCAGCGACATCATGGCCGTTGCCATTCTGCTCTTGCCGCTGCGTACGCCTTTCGCGGCACACCCGGTTGCGAGCGATGGCGTTATCAACGGCGAATTCCGCCGTATCAACGAAAACGGCTTGCCCCGCTAGCCGGTCTTCAGTCCCCGCAGGAAATCATTGAGCGTGGGATAGGCGAGGCGTACCCGAAGTTCCCGCTTGAGTCTTGAATTTAGAAGTTTCCGCGACTCGGCCATGAAGGAAAGCTGAGCTTCAGGGATCTGGGTTCTTGCCTCAGCCCAGCTCACCCGGGGTGCACGTGCGAGGCCAAAATGGTCGGCCAGTAGGTCGAAATACTCGCCCATTTTGAGCTGCGAACTATCACACGCGTGGTAGACGCGCCCCGCTTTGCCGCGGTGCAAGGCCGCGACGACAACCCGTGCCAGGTCATCAGCGTGGATGTGGTTGGTATAGCCGTCTTGCGCCGGAAGGAGCGCCGGCGTACCGGCCTTGAGACGTTGCAGCGGCAGGCGCTCGGTGGCGTAAATGCCTGGAGCGCGCACGATCGCGATGCACACGCCGCTATGTCGCCCCCAGCGACGCAGGCGCCGTTCCGCATCCACGCGGCGCGCCGCTCGCGCGGTCTGCGGGCGCACCGGCCGCGTCTCGGCAACCCATTCTCCGTCACAGTCCCCATAGACCCCGCTGGTACTGATGTAGACTAAGCGCTGTGGTACCATTCGCGCCTTACTCAAAGCCGCGCTAAGCCGCACGCTGCGGCGGTCTACGGGATTTTCGCCCGATGGAGGCGCGCTGTGCAGCACCCAGTGGCCGAGGCCGGTGAGGCGGCGTAGCGTGGCAGGTTGATCGAGATCGCCGAGGATCGGCGTAATACCCGTGGCACGCAGCCTCGCCGCCTGCGCCGGATCGCGGATCAGCCCATAAAGCCGGTAGTGACCGCGTAACAGGGCGGCGGCGCGCAAAGCGATATCGCCGCAGCCGATAATGAGCACTCTTGTGGAATTAAGTCGCCGCATCGGGTCATTTTAGCAAACGGCCTTCACAGCCTTCTTAAGAGCCCGAGTCATGGCATTCCAAATCACTATCCGGCCGAGCGGCCACGTCTTTTCAGTCGAGCCGGGCGAGGCCGTCCTTGAGGCGGCGTTGCGCCAGGGTTTCACCTTGCCCTACGGTTGTCGCAATGGTGCCTGCGGCTCGTGCAAAGGGAAAATCATTGCGGGGTCCTTCGAATACGGCGTCTATCAGCCAAGCGCCTTGTCCGAGGAAGAAAAAGCCCAAGGCAAAGCGCTGTTCTGCCAAGCCAAGCCAGTCGGCGATCTGATCATCGAGGCGCGCGAAGTTACCGCGGCCGGCGAAATTCCGGTGCGCACCCTCCCGTGTCGCGTGCAAAAGATCGAAAAGCGTGCGCCCGATGTGGCAGTGCTCTATTTGAAGTTACCGGCCCATGAGCGGCTGCAATTTCTCGCTGGACAGTACATCGACATCCTGATGAAAGACGGCAAGCGGCGCAGCTTCTCCATGGCCAACCCGCCCCACGACGACGAGCATTTGCAACTGCATATCCGCAATTACCTGGGCGGCACCTTTAGCAATTACGTATTTACGGAGATGAAAGAGAAAACCATCCTGCGGTTTCAAGGGCCCTTCGGCACGTTCTTTCTGCGCGAAGACTCCGACAAACCGATCATCTTCATGGCCGGCGGTACTGGCTTTGCCCCGATCAAGGCGATCATCGAGCACGCCTTCTTCAAGCAGATGGATCGTCAGATGGTGCTTTATTGGGGGGTGCGTGCGCTGGTCGATCTGTACATGGCGGGCTTTGCCGGTCAGTGGCAGGCCGAGCATGACAACTTCACCTTTATCCCGGTACTGTCGGAACCCCAGGCAACGGACCATTGGAGCGGCCGCACCGGATTCGTGCATCAGGCGATCCTCGACGACTTTGCCGACCTGTCGGGTTTCCAGGTCTATGCCTGTGGCGCGCCGCTCATGGTTGAAGCAGGACACCGCTCTTTTACCAAGAGTCGCGGCTTGCCCGACGAGGAGTTCTATTCCGACCCGTTTACGCCTTCGGTGCCCACCCCGCCCAAGGCCCCTTCGTAGCGAGCATATTTCTGTATCAATGCCGCGGATGTGCCCGACTGAATCGGGCTGCTACGGAAGAGCAAGCGGCGGATCCGTTGCCCCGTCCTCCGCAGGGCGCTGAGCCACCGGCGGCCGGCGCGACCCATAGGCTGCCGGTATTTCTCGCTCTGCAATGGACCAGTGGCGACGATCCAATACCAGACTGTCTCGGTAGTGCTTGAGCGCTGCGTCCTGTTTGCCGATCTTCTCGAGCAATTGCGCCAGCGCGACATGGGCGGCCTGCGAAGGCTCCAGGGCGAGGCTCGCTTCCAGGTAACTTTGCGCCTTGCCCCAGAGGGCCTGCTGAGTGCACAGCTTGCCTAGAGTCAGCAGCAGCGTCGCGTCGCGGGGATGATCCCTGAGCCAGGTTTCGGCCCGCTCAATGAGCGGCATCACGTTGGCGGGAGCGCAGTCGCTATACATCTCCACCAGGGCCGAATCCCACTGAAGGTCGAGGCTATCGTTGATGATCTGCTGCGCTTGCCGGTTGCCGCCGAGGGCGATGAAGTACTTCGCCGCAGTGAGGGCCAGGGTGCGGTTCTTGCGCAATTCCGCCGGCGTCGATTGCCAAGCGGCGATCAGACCTTCGGTGTCTTGCGCCTTGCGATTGATACGGCCGATATAGGCGTTGAGGCGTGCCTGTTCGGCGTAGGCCTTGTCGATCGCGTTCACTCTCTCCAACCGATCGGTGAGAGCCAATACTTCATCCCAATTCTTCGACAGGGTCTGTGCCTTCAGTTCCAAAAGCAGCACCGCCACGCTTTTTGGCGAAATTTTCTTCACCTGCCGGAGTACGTCAATCGCTTCGGTGGTGCGCTGTTCCTTGAGCAGCAATTCCGCGCGCGTGATAAGGCGCAGCAGCGCGGCATCGGGCGCCAAGCTTTCCGATTGCGCGAGGTAGTCGTCGCGGCGCGTGAAGCCGCGCAGTTGATGTGCGGACCGGGCCGCTATCACCGAGGACAGCGCCGGCCACTCGTTGAGCGCCAGGGCGGCAGCCGCGGCGCGTTCTGCGGCGTTGTAGCGGCCTTCGAAGTAGGCCGTGAGCGCCTGATTGACGGCGTTGCGCGCCTTGTTGCGGGCGCGGTGCAGACGGTACGCGCGGACTTTTTCCGGCAGCTGCAGGGTGACCAAGGCAAGCCGGAGCACCGCATAGAATATGGCGAAGCCGAAGAAGATCAGGATCAGCAAGAGATTGAGCGACAGTTCCAGCCGATAGGGTGGATAGGCAACAACGACGTAGCCATGGTTGTAGTGGCCGGCCAGAGCGAGCCCCACGGCCACGGCGACAATGCCGACGATCCAAACCAGCAGTCTCACCGGGCGGTACCCTTTTCGCGCGCCGCCTGCAAGCTGCGCAATGCATTCAAGCTATCGCTGATGTCAGGCACCGCGACGCTGAGCTGACTCTCGGCCAGTTGGCGCAGGCTGGCTTGCGCATTGAGCACGGACTTCGCTTGGGGATCGAAATAGTCGGCCAGCCAGTCCTGTGCCGCCTTCAGGTCGGCGGCGTAGGTCGCTTCGTCGCGGGCGAGCAGGGCGAGGCGGGCGGATAACAAGCGCAGGCGCAGATTTTGCCGCAGAAAGTATTCCTCGCTCGGTGGCAGCAATGGCAATTCCGCTTTGCCGAGGTCGCGTAGGCGTACCAGCTCGCTCAGGCTTCCCCATAGCTCCGCGCCGAAGCGCTGCAGCAGAGTCGGGCGCGGGCCGGGTTGCGGAGGCACTTCGGAATATTGACTGAGATCGACCGGCGCGGTGATCAAGGGCAGCGCGTCAATGCCGTCGATCAGGTTATCGAGGCGCGTGTTCATTCCGACGGTGTCGACGTAGGGCAGCGCCTTGAGTTTGGTCATGTCCTGAGAGATGGCGCGGCGCAGCTGGGTCCACTTCGGCTTGTCTACGCGGGTGAGCCGCGTATCCACCGACTGCAACCCGATCAGCGCGGCTTTTACGTTGCCGGCGAGCTGCAGTTGCTGGCTTACGTTGATCAGCGTGTCTTCCACTTCCGAGAGGGACACCTCGTCGCGGCTCTTCGATAGCTCCTGATAGAGCGCTTCCAAAGCGATCTGTTGGTTCTGCGATTCGGCCAGCTTGTTTTCCAGTACCGAGACTTTGGCGAGCGCCTGCTTTACGTCCTCGCGTGTCTGCGCGGCGATCGCCTCGGTCTGTTTGCTGCTCGTACCGGCTTCTGCGAGCTTGGAGGCGAGCTCCCAGCGCATCTCGTTCATCTTGTTGTGCGTGTCCCACAACAGCCACGCCATCGCGAACAAGACCAGAAGAGCGATCCACGGCCAGACGCGCATCGCCCGGTCCGGAGGCGCCGCGATTCGCGCCGGCGGCGGCACGGGTGGCGAAGGGATTTGTGGATTTACGGTGTGGTCTTCGTGCTGCATAAAACGTCGATTAATTTGTCGATAAGGGCATCGTCGCTCGGCCCGGTCAAATAAACCTGGGCGATCGCCAACGCATTGGCTCGCGCCGCGATCCGTTGATGGGGCACGAAGACGGGTGTCGCCTTCAACCGAGCCCGACCCTCGTCCGGGAGCATAGCGTAAAAATTGTCCAGGCTCTCTCCGCTCATCACGCTCACGGCGTGGATACTCCCATGGCGCCAGGCGCGCAGCAAGCGTTCCGGGTCGGCGTCGGGTCGCCCCCGCCGGTACGTTAGGGCGTGCTCGACTTGTGCACCGCGCTCGGCGAGGGTCTTGCCAAGCAATTCGCGCCCGCCTTCGCCGCTAAAAATCACGACGCGTTGCGCCGTAAGCGCCCGCAACTGCGGCAGTGCGAGCAAGGCTTCACTGTCGAACTGTTCGGCCGGCGCGATTACGCCGCTGACGCCTCGCTCCTGCAATGCGGTCTTGGTTGCACTGCCCACCGCGGCACAACGCAGATGGGCGGGCCAGGAGCGGTGGCGCAACACCGCTGCCCAACCGTGCTCGACCGCGTTGGCGCTCGTGAACAGCGCGAGATCGAATTCGTTCAACCGGTCGATCAGCGCCACGAGCTGCGGCGTTTCCGGCAGCGCGACGATTTCAAGCGCCGGAAAGACCATGGCAATGCCACCGGCCGTCGCAATACGCCGGGCAATTCTTTGCGCGATGTGCCGAGGACGAGTCAGAACAATGCCGCGACCGGCGAGCGGCTGCGCCGCGTTCACGCCCGGTCGGCCCCGAGTTCGCCGAGGATGCGATCGGCGCCCGCCTGTAACAGGGTTTCCGCCAGTGCCCGACCGACTTCTTCGGCCTGGTCTATCGGTCCCGAATGCTCGCCGCGCACCAGCTTGGTGCCGTCGGGAGAAGCGACCAAACCGCGGAGGTGCACGATGCCGGAGCTCACTTCCGCATGTCCGGCCAGTGGCAACTTACAACTGCCGGAAAGATGTCGGCCGAGCGCCCGTTCGGCAAGCACGCACGCCGTGGTTGCGGGTTTGGTGAGCGACAGGAGCAGTTCGGCAATGTCGCCGCGTTCAGCACGGTATTCGATGCCCAGAGCGCCCTGACCGACTGCGGGCAGACTCTCCGTGAAAGACAGATAGGCGCGGATTCGCTCACTCAGGCCGAGGCGTTTGAGTCCGGCGGCGGCGAGGATGATCGCTGCATAGCGTCCTTCATCAAGCTTGCGCAGACGCGTCTCCACGTTGCCGCGCAGCGCCGCCGTGTTCACCTGCGGCAGGCGAGCGCGCAGTTGCGCTTCGCGGCGCAAGCTCGAGGTCCCCACCACACTACCGCCAGGCAATTCACCCGGGCTCGCGTACTGATTGCTGATGAACGCATCGCGCGCATCTTCGCGCTCACCGACCACGGCAAGTGCAAACCCGTCGGGCAGAAGCATCGGCACGTCCTTGATCGAATGTACTGCGATGTCCGCCTGACCGGCTTCCAGCGCCATCTCCAGTTCCTTCACGAACAACCCCTTGCCGCCAATCTCGGCAAGCGGCTGATCGAGAATCTGGTCGCCCCGCGTGGTAAGACCCAGAATGGAAATACTGCAGCGCGGATATAATCCGGCGAGGCGGCCGCGAATGTACTTCGCCTGCCAAAGGGCTAGGCGGCTTTCGCGCGAAGCAATGACAATGCGGGCGGGCACGGGTGGCATACATACGGCTTTGGGCCGAGTATAAGGGCGGCCCGGAACATGCTTCGCATTTTAGCACGGAGCTGATGCGCTCTCGGCTTGACGCGCCGCCGTAGGTGCAGCAATTGTCAACCATCGCTTGCCGAGGAGGAGTCATGAATAAGCCCGATCTGTCACTGGCTGGCACGGACAAGGACGCTCCGCTGCGCGAGGATATCCGGCGCCTGGGCCGACTGTTGGGCGATACCATTCGCGCCCAGGAAGGCGAAACCACCTTCGAGTTGGTGGAAAACATCCGCCAGCTGGCCGTCACCTACCGACGCGATTCGGATCACAGCCGCAAACAGGAACTCGAGAGCGTGCTGAACGGCCTATCGCACGAAGACACGATCGCGGTGGTGCGGGCGTTCGGCTACTTTTCGCAACTTGCCAATATCGCCGAGGATCTGCATCACAATCGCCGTCGCCGCGCGCATCAGGCGGCCGGCTCGAATGCGCAGGAAGGAAGCATGGCGCTCGCCTTGGAGCGAACTCGCGCCGCGGGGCTGCGCAGCGATGATTTGCTGGCATTCTTCCAGCGCGCGCTGACCCATCCGGTGCTCACGGCGCACCCCACCGAAGTGCAGAGGAAGAGCGTGCTTGACGCGCAGCGCGCGGTGGCGCGTATCCTCAACGATCAGGATCGGGTAGCGCTGACACCGCAGGAATGGAAGGAGAGCGAAGAGGAATTGAAGCGGCTCATCCTCACGCTCTGGCAAACGTCGGAGATTCGCAGCTTCCGCTTGCGTGTCATCGACGAAATCGAGAACGGCCTATCCTACTATCAATACACCTTTCTCACGGAACTGCCGCGGCTCTACGCTGAGCTCGAAGACACGCTGGGTTGTGCGCGCAGCGAACTGCCGCCGTTTTTTCGCATCGGCAGCTGGATCGGCGGCGACCGCGACGGAAACCCTTACGTCACTCACGACGTGACGCAGAGCGCCATGGAGCGGCACTCGGCGGTGATCCTCGCGCACTATCTCAACGAAACGCACGTGCTGGGCGGCGAGCTGTCGCTTTCCGACCGACTGGTGCAATTCAGTCCGGCGTTGACGGCGTTGGCCGACGCCGCCCCCGACCGTTCGGCAAGCCGCGCCGAGGAACCGTACCGCCGCGCCCTCACCGGGATCTATGGCCGGCTCGCTGCGACCAGCGCGGCGCTTGGCCATATCCAGGCCGACCGCAAGGCGATTGGCGCAGCGCAGTCTTACGCGACGCCCGCCGAATTCGTCGCCGATCTCGACGTGTTGATCGATTCCCTGCAGGCCAATCGCGGAGGGTTGCTCGCGCAAGGCCGCATCCGCCGACTGCGCCGCGCTGCCGACGTGTTCGGCTTTCATCTTGCGCCGCTCGATCAGCGCCAGCACTCCGGCGTGCTGGAGAGCGCGGTCGGCGAGTTGTTCTCCCGCGCCGGGGTGCTCCCCGATTATGCCGATCTCAACGAAGCGCAAAAGCGCGTCCTGCTGGTGAGCGAAATTCAAAGCGCGCGACCCTTGCGTTCCGCGCATCTTCAGTACTCTCCGGCAACGACGGAAGAGCTGGCCATCTTCGCTGTTGCGGCCGATATCCAGCGGCGCTTTGGGCAGGCAGCGATGCCCAATCACATCGTCTCCAAGACCGATGACGTGAGCGATCTGCTCGAGCTCGCGTTGCTGCTCAAAGAGGCGGGGCTACTGCTGCCGGGCGACAAGCCACAGCTCGCCATGAACCTGATCCCATTGTTCGAAACCATCGACGATTTGCGCCATTGTGGTGAGACGATGGATGCATTGTTCGCGCTGCCCTGCTACCGCAAATTGCTCGCGAGCCGCAACAACACGCAAGAAGTGATGTTGGGGTACTCGGACAGCAACAAAGACGGAGGCTTTCTCACCGCAAACTGGGAGCTGTACAAAGCCGAAGTGGAACTGGTCCGCGTGTTCGAGAGGCACGGCATCGACTTGCGCTTGTTTCACGGCCGCGGTGGCTCAGTCGGGCGCGGGGGCGGGCCCAGCTATCACGGCATCCTGGCGCAACCGCCCGGTTCGGTGAACGGGCAGATTCGACTCACCGAACAGGGCGAAGTCATCGCATCGAAATACTCCGACCCGGAGATCGGCCGGCGCAACCTGGAGACCCTCGTAGCAGCGACCATGGAGGCGACCTTGTTGCCGCATGAATCGCTGGGAGAGGAAGAAGGGGAATATTTTGCCGTCATGGAAGAGCTGTCCCGTTACGCCTGTGCATCGTACCGCGGCCTGGTGTACGAGACGCCGCACTTCAACCGCTTCTTTCGCGAGTGCACGCCGATCGGTGAAATCGCCGACCTGAATCTCGGCTCGCGCCCCGCCTCGCGCAAGAAGTCCGACCGCATCGAAGACTTGCGCGCGATTCCCTGGGTGTTCAGTTGGGCGCAGTGCCGGATGATGTTGCCCGGCTGGTACGGCGTCGGCTCAGCCATCAAGCAATACTTGACGCGTACCGGAGATGCAGGACTCATGCGGTTGAAGGACATGGGTCGGCGCTGGCCGTTTTTTCAGAGCATGCTTTCCAATATGGATATGGTGATGTCCAAGACCGATCTGGGCATCGCCGCACGCTACGCGAGCCTGGTGAACGACAAGGCGTTGATGAGCGCAATCTTCAGCCGTATCGAAAGCGAGTGGCAGACTACCCGCGAAGTGCTGCTTGCGATCACCGGGCAAGCGGATTTTCTCGCGACCAACCCGACGCTGGGGCGCAGCTTCAGGAACCGCACGCCCTACCTCGACCCGCTCAACCACTTGCAGGTCGAGCTGCTCAGGCGTTACCGGGAAGGCGATGCGGACGAGGCGGTGAAGCGAGCCATTCACCTGACCATCAACGGTATCGCGGCGGGATTGCGCAACAGCGGGTGATAATGAGGCCTCTGGGGTGAATCGGCCCGGCGCCAAATCATCCCCATCTTCAGCTTTCGCAACACGTCAGTCACGCACCTGGATTGCGAGACGATGCGTTTGGCAAGAATGACACATGCCTTGACCATTCCAAGACGCCGCAATCTCGCTAGTTAGGGTTAGGTCCGGGGTGCCTCGGGCAAGACGATATTCAGTTCCAGCAGATCGTAATCGCCTTGCCGATCGACGTTCATTTTAATCTGTTCCGGGCCGACCTTCACGTACTTGGCGATCACCGCGAGCAGTTCCTGCTTGAGTGCCGGCAGGTAGTCGGGTCCGCCGCGCCGTCCGGGGTTTTCATGCGCGAGAAGCACCTGCAGGCGCTCCTTGGCAAGGGTCGCCGACTTGGGCTTGGAACGGCGCAAATAATCTACGAGCGAGTTGATGAGCGACATGATCAGGTTCCGAACAAGCGTTGGAAGATGCCGCGCTTTTCCTGCAGGGTAAAGCGCATCGCGCGTGCTTCGCCGAGGAAGCGCGACACCACGTCCTTGTACGCCTCGGCAACGTCGGTGCTGTCGGCATGGATTACCGGGCTGCCCGAGTTGGACGCCTGCAGCACTTGCTCCGATTCAGGAATCACGCCGAGCAGCGGCACGCGCAGGATTTCCTGCACGTCGTCGACCGACAGCATCTCACCCAACTCCACGCGCTTGGGTGAGTAGCGGGTGAGCAGCAGATGCTCTTTCACGGGCTCGGCGCCATCCTCCGCCCGTTTCGACTTGGCCTGCAGAATGCCGAGGATGCGATCGGAGTCGCGCACCGACGAGACTTCCGGATTGGTGACTACGATCGCCTCGTCGGCGAAATAGAGCGCCATCAGAGCGCCCTTCTCGATGCCGGCGGGCGAGTCGCAGATGACGTATTCAAAGCTTTCCCTGAGTTCGTTGATGACGCGTTCGACGCCCTCTCTGGTGAGCGCGTCCTTGTCGCGGGTCTGCGAGGCCGGCAGTACGTACAGGTTCTCGGTGTGCTTGTCCTTGATCAGCGCCTGGGTGAGCGTGGCCTCGCCGTTGATGACGTTGACGAAGTCGTAGACCACACGTCGCTCGCAGCCCATGATGAGATCCAGGTTGCGCAGGCCGACGTCGAAATCGAGCACCGCGGTTTTGTGCCCGCGCAGTGCCAAGCCGCTGGCGAAACTGGCGCTGGTGGTAGTCTTGCCGACCCCGCCTTTGCCTGAAGTGATGACGACGATTTTTGTCACTGGTGTTTTCCTCGTTCCGTGTCTATTTGATCGGTGCGATGACGAGGCGCTCGCCATCGAGATAGATTTGCGCCGCCTTGCCCTGCAGTTCGGGCGAAAGATCGTCTTCGATGACGCGAAAGCAGCCGGCGATGGAAACCAATTCGGCCTCCATGCGCAGAGTGAAGATGCGCGCGTTGGTGTCGCCCTGGACCCCCGCCAAGGCACGCCCGCGCAGCGCCCCATAGACATGGATGCTCCCTGCGGCGAGTACTTCGGCGCCGGGATTTACACCGGCGAGCAGCGTGAGATCGCCGTCACTGACAAAGATGCGCTGTCCGGTGCGCACCGGCACGCCGATGATGCGCGTGGCCGGCTTGGAGGCGGCGGGCACCGTGGGTGGAGCTGGCGTCGCCGCGGACGGGCGCGGCTTTTCCTGATCTTTTGCTTTATCCGAGATGGCGCGACGATTGGCCGCGGCTCCGCCTTGCAGTAGTTGCAGGCCGGCTTCACGCGCGGCCGCCTGCTGCGCCTCGTTGGCGTTGCAAACGCCAACGGCCTCGAGGCCTAGCCTGCGCATCATGCCGAGCAAAGCCGCGAAGTCTGGCATGCCATCGCTTGACGCAATGTCGCTCAGATCGAGGACCAGCGGTTCGCTTAGAAAATCCGGGAGTGCGTCTAGTTCTTTCTTTAGTTGCTGTTCAATCGCCGGCAGGTCCGCGTGCTTCAGACACATCGCCAGCATGCTGAATAAGTAGCCTTTGATTTCGTAGGCTTTGGCGCTCCTCGAGCGGCCGGCGACGGAGGGCGGAGAGATGTCCAGTGAGATGGAGGGAAGTTCCTTGTGGCTCATTGAACCGATATAAGTGGGGCCGGAAGCGCCCGGGCATTGATGTGGCGGAGGATACACAAGTGCAGTTTCAAATGCTAGACCGATGGCAATATTCGTGCGTCAAATCCCAGTAGGTATAGAGCATATGTTGTGCCAAAAAAGTTATCCCCCGATCGTGTGGATAAGTGTGTTCAAAACGGTATTGACATTTTCGGAGGTCGGCGCGGCATCAGGCTTGCGCTTTGTATTGCCCATTTGCTGAGCATGCGTAGATCAGGCGAGATGGCTGCGCAGGTCGAACAGCTAAGGGGGAAAACCGTGGGGGGGAGGAAGAATCAGTCAGCCGTCCATCCAGCCAACGGCTGACTGATCGAAGCTATGCTCGGCTAGCCGAGAGAGCGCAGAGCCGTGCGGCTCTGCGCTCCGTCGTTACGCTGTTCGCATCTGCTCACGGCGTGACTCTGCTGATGCGAGTGCTCCAGTTGCCCAGTGCAGTACGCGTGCCACCGCAACTGCCGAATGGGGTGGCGGCGTACTGGGCCAGGGTACACGTCTGATTGATGTACTCCGAGGCTATCCAGATCGAATTGCCATCGGCGACGGCAGCGCCGTAGTCGCCCCAGCGAGGGCGCGGCGGATTTGGCAAATTGTAGGCGATAGTGTCGGAGAAACCGTCCTGCGGACCGGCACCTTCCGCCGCCACGTGTATCGGTCCGGCGCCGAACCACTCGTCCACGGTCACGTAGGCTGCGCTTGGATGATGATCCGCGCCAACCAGAGTAAAGGCCATCACGGCCTCGCCGTTGGGCAGCGCGGCGATCGCCGGGTAGGTGACGTTGTTGTTCGCGAGCGCAACATTGCCCTGCTTCTTCAACTTGCCCGTAATGGTGCCACGCTCAAGATCCGGCTGGATGATGTAGAAGGCGATGCCTGCCTGGTCGTTTCCGGCCACGGTCACCACCGTGTCCAGAGCCGTGTATAGTTTGCCGTCGGCGAACACCACTTGCTGGATGCGCGAGTCGTTGCTGTCCAGGGGCGACATCACTTCATGGTGTCCCGGCTCGTTAGCGAACAAGAAGTGCCAGCAACCAGGGCCCGCCGGCGTGGGCAGCGTGGTGTCGTTGATGCAGTCCACCAGCGGCGTGCTACCCGGCTTCTGGTTGGCCGGCGGCGGGACGCCGTAGGAAGCTACGTTCATGGTGTTGTTGGCGAGGAACAGGTTCGGGCTGCCGCTGTCGAGCGATTTCGTGTTGGTCAAAGCCCACAGGCGCAGGCGGTTGTCGGTGTTGCTGTTGCTGAACACGGCGAGCGAGCTGACGAAATACTCCGTGCCGCGATTGTCGTGCTCGAACTCACCGGCAGACGAGGCGGCCGGCCAGACCGTGAATCCCGGGTTACCTTCGAGAAGAAAATCAATGGTATCGATCTGCACTACCTGGATGCTGACCGCACCCTGCGCCAGGTGCTTCTTGGAGATGGCGTAGATTTGCGCGCTGTTGAAGCCGTTCACGAACAGCGGGAACTCGTTGGTGGTGATGTAGATCCCATTGGCGTCGGCGCCGATGTGCGGGTAGTCGCCCAGGCATGGGCAATTGGCGTGCACCGGTGTGCCCTGGGTGCCGTCGTCCTGAACCGGGATGCGGTAGATGTTCCATGGCCCCAGCGGACTCGGCGTCGCGCTGACCGCGAGGTCGATGTGGTTGCTGCCAAGGAGGCCGCCCGAGGCGGGATCGGTATCCAGGGTCACCACGATGTGAAACCAGCGCTGGGTCTGCCTATCGAAGTAGCAGCTCGGGTCGGTGATCGACGGGCCGAAGACATGCGCGGTGCGGTCGATCGCCGGTGCATAGCCGTAGAAGGCGTTGAGCGCGATCGGACTGGTCCGCGGATTGCCGGAGGTGTCGAATACGCGCAGGACATCGTTCACGGTCTCCAGCACGAAGCCGTTGCCCACGCACAGGCCCTGGTCGGGGGGCTCGACGGAGAACTGGTTGCCGCCGCTCGCTAGCCGGTTCTGACGGAAATTCAGACCGTCGAAACTCAGGGCGAGACTGGGGTGCTCGCGAGCCTGCTCAAAACCTTGGACCCACTCGCCATAGCCTTGGCCGCGCGCGAAGCTGCGGTTGGTGGCGCGGCCGCCTTGGAGTACCGCTTGTTGGCCACCCGCGATATTCAACTGCATGCTGTTGCCGCTGGACGTCGGGGCATCGGCCATGTTGAGATTCGCGAGTCCCGGCTGAAACTCGGGGAACTGCAACCCACCGTCTATGCCCAGTGCCGCCGAGTTGAGTGTCGTTACCCCGGCGCTGGGGATCTGTCTGGTCGCGGGGGCCGCGTGAGCAGCGGCGATTCCCATGCCACACAGCAACATGGTCGCGAACAATGCTGGCAATCTGAAACGCCTGCGATTGGCATTTCCACTAATCTTCATGGCTTCCTCCGTTGTTTGGAATTGGACCGGGCCCGCGCGGGATGACCGCTGGGCTCGAAGAGTAAATGCCGGGTGAAATTGCGGTAAACGTTGCCCCTGACGGCACGTGCGGCCGCAAATAACCCTGCGAAACTAGTGCGGCAATTTGATCGCGCGGCCGGAGCGGCCGCGGCACCCTCCCATGTTGCTTTATTGTTAGACATACTCGTCGAATGTGCGTTGGACCAACCGCACTTAGCGAATCTTACCCTAACTTGCAGAACGACGGCGGTCAGCATAGGTCGTAGCGGTGAGTTAGCGCAATTCAGTAATGTCACCTTCCTCCAAAGCGCGCCAGGATGGCCTCGAGCGTTGCGCGCTGGCGGGTACGCGGGACTTTGCGCTAACAGGCCCGCGCAACGCCGCACCTTCGTATACACACGCGCTAGCCTATGCTCGCTGTTGCGATGCAGTAGAATGCGTGAACGATGAACGCTCCCAACACTTCTGCAGGACTTGCCGGCCCTGCGCGCAAGGCAAGCTCTGCGCGGCTGCGTGAAATCCCCTACAACTACACCTCCTTTTCCGATCGCGAGATCGTCATTCGCCTGCTGGGCGAGGATATGTGGCATCTGCTCGAGGAACTTCGTGAGCAACGCAAAACCGGGCGATCGGCACGCATGCTGTACGAAGTGTTCGGTGATATCTGGGTGGTACAGCGCAACCCCTACCTGCAGGACGATCTGCTCGACAATCCCAAGCGCCTGCGTGCGCTGGTCGATGCTTTGCGCCATCGCCTGCAGGAAATCGAAAAGCGCCGGGTCGCCGATGTGGCGGAAAATCCCGAAGCAGCGCTAGCGCCCCAGAGCGAACCGACACGGACCTTCAAGGTGGCGCAACTGGTCGGCGCCGCGAACGACGCCATCGCTGCCTTCGAGCGTGAATTCGCCGAGACGCGCCGACTGCGCAAAAAGATTCTCAAGGAACTCACGCGTCACACGCGCCGCGACAACATCGCCTACGACGGCCTGGCGCGCGTCTCGCACGTCACCGACGCCACCGATTGGCGCGTCGAATATCCGTTCGTCGTGATCAGTCCGGATACCGAGGAAGAATGCGCACCTGTCGTGAAAGCGTGTATCGAACTCGGTTTGACCATCATCCCGCGCGGCGGCGGCACCGGCTACACCGGCGGCGCCATTCCGCTTACCCGTCTGTCGGCGGTGATCAATACCGAAAAGCTCGATGCGCTGGGCGCGGTGGAAGCGAGTAATCTGCCCGGCCTCGATGTGCCCGTGCCCACCATTCGCTGCGGGGCGGGTGTCGTCACTCGCCGCGCCATGGAAGCTGCGGAGGCGGCCGGACTGGTTTGGGCCTGCGATCCGACTTCGGCGGATGCCTCGTGCATCGGTGGCAACGTGGCGATGAACGCCGGTGGCAAGAAGGCCGTGCTGTGGGGAACCGCACTAGATAACCTGGCCTCCTGGCGCATGGTGACGCCGCAGGCTGACTGGTTGGAGGTCGAGCGCCTCGATCACAACTTGGGCAAGATTCATGACGTGCCCGTCGCGCGCTTTCGCATGCGCCGCTTCGATCCGGACGGCTCTTTGCGAAGCGAACAGATTCTCGACATCGCCGGCGCAAGCTTCCGCAAGACGGGGCTCGGCAAAGACGTCACCGACAAGTTCCTCGCCGGCCTGCCCGGCGTGCAGAAGGAAGGTTGCGACGGCATTATCACCTCGGCGCGCTTCATTCTCCACCGCATGCCGAAGTGCACGCGCACGGTCTGCTTGGAATTCTTCGGCCAGGTGCGCGATGCAGTTCCATCGATTGTAGAGATCAAGGATTACCTGACTGCTTTGGAGAAGAACGCCGGCGCGGCTGTGAAAGTTCAGTTAGCCGGTCTCGAGCATCTAGACGAGCGCTACCTTAAGGCGGTCGGCTATGCGACCAAATCAAAAAGCCATGGCCGGCCGAAAATGGTGCTGCTCGGCGATATCGTTGGCGACGATCAGGATGCCGTTGCCGAAGCGACGTCGCACGTGGTGCGCATCGCCAACGCGCGCAGCGGCGAAGGGTTCATCGCAGTGAGCGCGGAGGCGCGCAAGAAATTTTGGCTCGACCGTTCCCGCACGGCGGCGATCGCCAAGCACACCAACGCCTTCAAAATCAACGAGGATGTGGTGATCCCTCTGTCGCGCATGGGCGACTACTGCGAGCGCATCGAGCGGATCAACATCGAGCTATCCATCAAGAACAAGTTGGACCTGCTCGACGCGCTGGAAGAATTTTTCGGGACGGATCTGCCGCTTGCAAAAGACGAGGTAGCGATCGACCGGGCCGAGCTGCTGGACGACAAAGCAGAACAGGCGCGCCGCCTGATTTCCGCTGCGCGGGTGCGCTGGTCGTGGCTGTTGAATAACTTCGACACCCCGGCGCAGGGGCTGAGCAGCGAGCCTTACTTCCCTGCTGCGTCCCCCTTTGTCCATCCGACCGACAGCGTATTTTCGCTGTTGCAGGATCATCGGCTGCGCGTCTCGTGGAAGCAGGAAATTCTCGCGCCACTGGAACAAGTCTTCAACGGCCGCGCCTTCGTTCCCGTCATCGAGCGGGCAAAGACGATTCATAAGGAGGTGTTGAAGAGTCGCGTTTGGATTGCCCTGCACATGCACGCGGGCGACGGCAATGTGCATACCAATATCCCCGTCAACTCCGACGATTACGAAATGCTGCGGGAGGCCAACGCCGCGGTCGGGCGCATCATGCGCTTCGCCCGCGAGTTGAACGGCGTCATTTCGGGCGAGCACGGCATCGGCATCACCAAGTTGGAATTTCTCGAACCAGCAGAAGTGCAGAGTTTCGTCGAATACAAACGCAAGATTGATCCGGAGGGCCGCTTCAACAAGGGCAAGCTGCTACCCGGCGGCGACCTGCGCAACGCCTACACCCCGAGCTTTGCCCTGATCGGCCATGAGAGCTTGATCATGGAACAGAGCGAGATCGGCCACATCGCCGAATCGGTCAAGGATTGTCTGCGCTGCGGCAAATGCAAGCCTGTCTGCGCTACCCACGTCCCGCGTGCCAATCTCCTTTACAGCCCGCGCAACAAGATCCTCGCGACTTCGCTCATCGTGGAAGCGTTTCTCTATGAGGAGCAAACCCGGCGCGGCGTTTCCATCAGACACTTCGACGAGTTCAACGACGTGGCGGAGCATTGCACGGTGTGCCACAAGTGCTTGAACCCGTGTCCGGTGGATATCGACTTCGGCGACGTGTCGATCGCCATGCGCAACTTTCTGCGCAAGCAGGGGCGCAAAAAATTCAACTTTGGCGCCGCGGCTTCGATGTTCTTCCTCAACGCGACCGATCCCGCCACCATCAAGCTCACGCGCAAGGTGATGATAGCCTGGGGCTACAAGGCGCAGCGTGCCGCCTACGGCGTGGCCAAGAGACTCGGCGTCATCAGAAAACAGACCACCCGACCGCCGGCGACCGTGGGGGCGGCCCCCATCAGGGCGCAAGTCATCCACTTCATCAATAAGCCCATGCCAGGCGGATTGCCGAAGCGCACCTCACGTGCCCTGCTCGACATCGAGGATCAAGCGATCGTTCCGATTATTCGCAATCCAAACAAAGTGACTGAGGACTCGGACGCGGTGTTCTACTTCCCCGGCTGCGGCTCGGAGCGTCTGTTCGGCCAGGTGGGTCTGGCCACCCAGGCAATGCTTTATGAAGCGGGCGTGCAGACCGTTCTGCCGCCCGGTTATCTGTGCTGCGGCTATCCGCAGACCGCGGCGGGCAATGAGGACAAGGGGCAGCAGATCACCACCGAGAATCGCGTGTTGTTCCATCGCGTGGCCAATACGCTCAATTACCTCGACATCAAGACCGTCATTGTTTCCTGTGGCACCTGCATGGACCAACTGCAGAAGTACGAATTCGACAAGATCTTCCCCGGTTGCAGGTTGCTCGACATTCATGAATACCTGCTCGAGAAGGACGTGAAGCTGGCATCGGTACAAGGCGTGCGCTATATGTATCACGATCCCTGCCATACGCCGATGAAGACCTATCAGCCCTTAAAGGTCGTCAATCAGTTGATGGGTGTCAAAGTCGAACTGAATGAGCGCTGTTGTGGTGAGTCGGGCACCCTCGCCGTGACTCGCCCGGATGTGTCGACGCAGGTGCGTTTCCGCAAGGAAGAGGAGATGCGTAAAGGCGTGGACAAGGTGCGTAGCAACGGGCCAGGCAATGAAAACTTCAGCGGCGAGGTCAAAGTCCTCACTTCCTGCCCCTCCTGCTTGCAAGGACTGTCGCGTTACGACGATGACGCGGGAACCAGTGCCGACTACATCGTGGTCGAGATGGCAAAGCATTTGCTGGGCGAAAATTGGATGGCTGCCTACGTAGCCAAGGCAAACAACGGCGGTATCGAGCGCGTACTGCTCTAGTGCAGGTGGATGTGGCCGCGGCGAGCCTGGGCGGCTCGAATTGCGGCTGGAATATCGCGCAGGGATCGTTGGGCTACCCTAACGACCCGTGCGCCAAGACGGGCCTCACGCCTCCCGTCTTCGGCTGAACAGGCTGGTTGGCCAGTTGCGCAGATGGTTCGGTCCTGTCTGCGGCCTGACAGAGCCGTATCGGGTTGCTTGCAACGGCAATGTATGCCGAATGGGGAAGCCATAAGGAAATGCGAGTTGCGTCGCGCGGAGAAAGTTCTTACTCTGCTTGAATGGCTTGTGAGCTTTGCGAATCTCCCGGTGGCGAATTGCTCTGGTGCGATCCGACGCTGCGGGTAGTGCGCGTGGGTGACCCGGATTATCCGGGATTTTGCCGAGTCATCTGGCAAACCCACATCAAGGAGATGACCGATCTGAGTGCCGCTGAGCGGACGCGCTTTATGCAGATCGTGTTTGCCGTGGAGCGGGTGCTGCGCGATCTCCTGCAACCGGACAAGATTAACTTGGCGAGCCTGGGCAATGCGACACCGCACCTGCATTGGCACGTGATTCCGCGCTTTACGACCGATCGCCATTTTCCCGATCCGGTCTGGGCGAGCCCGCGGCGTTCTCCGCGGGCATCGCCACTGGACACGGCGACAGTGGCCGCTGCAATGCGTGCTCACTTAGCAGACATTGCTGCCCAGTCCGCGGTACCGCGGGGCACACCATACTAATAACTCCTGATACACGGATACGATTCTATGCTTGATCTAACCGTCCCGCCCCTTCTAGCCGAAAGTTCTTTGCCGTTTCGCGATTCCGCGCAGGCAAAGGCGTGGCTCGCCCAACTGCCGCTCACTAACACTGTACAGGCGCACGAAGCATTGCTCGAGGTGGTTGATCGCCTCAACTTGACAGTGCTGCGGCCCTACGAGCGGCTGAAGATCCTCGAATTGCTGCGTGAGCCGGTAGCCTTTCTGCAGGAAGCGCGCAGCAAGACGTTTGCCGGTCACCCACTGCCGCTGACTCTGCCGGAAAAGCGCGCTCGTCAGCACGTCAGCAGTCTGTGGGCGGCGATGCGCAAAGGGTATCGCTACTGCCTGGCCGGTGCCGCCGACGGCGATGCCGAGGTGGTGGATCACCTGGCGCTCATGGTGGTGCGCGGCATCCGCTATTCCGGTCTGCAAATTCTCAACTATGGTTTCGCCAAACAGGCGGTGGACGATCGCCTCTGGATCGAGCTTCATGACTGGTACACATTTGCTGAGGCGCGTGGCAGCACAAGCCAGGAAGTGCGTGACAGCCTCTACGGATATCATCGCCTATCGACGCCCGCCGCTGCTTACTTGCGCGCCTTGCTTCTTGCCGCCGCCGAACCTTATCGGATAGCACCTCTGGAACTGTCGGCGACCGATGCACTGGCAGCGTGGGCTGCCAATAAGCTGACACTCTCCTTGTCGGCGGAGAAATCGGAATTGGTGCGCGTGGTCAATTTGGAGAGCGCGCAGGGTTTGCAGGCCCAGGGTCGGCAGGGGAAGAGCGATGAGCGCAATCTGCGTTATATCGATCTGGCGCCACTGGCGGAGAGTCTGCAGCGCAGGGTTCGCAAACTCGCAGGGGGAGCAAAGTTCACCGACTTGCGGCTGCCGCAAGCGTTTACTCAGGTTGATGCCCCCGCCTTGCTGCAGCGTCTGCTTAGCGCGTGGTCCACCCCTCCAGAAGGCGAACCATTGCAGCCAACGACGGAGACCTTCTGCGAGGTAACGGTCGATCTCGTGCACATGCACGAACTCACCGCGGGCCGCGTTTTCACTCAGCCGAGTTCGACGGCTGAATTGTCGCGCCTGGATACCGAGCGGATTGCCGCCTTGGGCCATGTCGGGCGCTCGGTCGCTGACAGCGGGAGGTTACCTCAGCCGGAGCGCTGGCAGCTACTTTTGGAAGGGGCGAAAAGCTTGCGTATGTGTCGCAGCGAAATGGGAAAGGAGCGCATTAATTTGAATCAGCTGATTGGCGTACGCGCGATCGGCGATAAGGAATTCCAACCGGCAGTGATCCGCAATCTGGTAGAGCAGGTGCAAGGCATCGTGGTTGACGCGGTGGCGCTCCCCGGGCGTGCCGAGGCAGTGGCGTTCAGGCCCTTAGCGCTCACCGAGGCTTCGAAGCACTATACCCCGGGCCTTACCCTGGTCGATCGGGGCGGCAAGCGGCCCGCCACCTTGTTGGTTCCCAGCCGCGCCTTTCAACCTGGCCGCACCGTCGAGTTGATGACTCAGACGACCTCCTACAAGGCACGATTTACCACATTGATCGAGCGTGGACCAAATTTCGACTGGGTGAATTGCGAAGTGGAATGAGTGTTGGGTTCGAACACCTGCCCCGCAGCTGGAATCAATCCGGCGTGACTTTCTTCTCCAGCGCGTCAATCATCATTTCCGCCACGTTGAAGCCGCTCTGTTGGCGGATCTCCTGCATGCAGGTCGGGCTGGTGACGTTGATTTCGGTGAGATAGTCACCGATCACATCCAGTCCCACCAACAGTAATCCCTGGGCCGCCAGCGACGGGCCGACGCCTTCGGCGATCTCTCGATCGCGCGCCGATAGCGGCCTCACGACACCGATTCCGCCTACTGCGAGATTGCCGCGCGTTTCTCCCGCCTTGGGAATGCGCGCCAGCGAATACGGTGCAGGCTTGCCGTCGATCAGCAAAATGCGTTTGTCGCCGTTGGCGATTTCCGGGATGAAACGCTGCGCCATGATGGTCCGCTGTCCGAGCTGGGTCGTGGTCTCGATGATGACATTGAGATTGGGATCGCCCTGCCGCACGCGAAAAATTCCGGCGCCTCCCATCGCATCGAGGGGCTTGAAAATAACGTCGCCATGCTCGGTCAGAAAGTCCCCCAGCAGCTTGGCTTCGCGCGTTACCAACGACGGTACGGTGTACTGCGGATACTTGGCGGTTGCGAGCTTCTCGTTGTGGTCGCGAATGGCTCGGGGGCCGTTGAAGATCCGAGCGCCCTGACTTTCCGCCAATTCGAGCAGGTAAGTGGAGTACAAATACTCCATGTCAAAGGGCGGATCTTTGCGCATGAGAACCGCGTCGAACTCGCTGAGCGGTGCCACTTGTCGCGCATCGAGATGGTACCAGTCGGTCGTGTTTTCCCGCAGCGTCAGCCCTTGCGCGTGACCCAACACCGTACTGCCGCTCAGCATGACGTCGCGTTGCTGCAGGAAGAACAGCTCGTGGCCCCGCCGTGCCGCTTCCTCCATCATGCCGTAGGTCGAGTCCTTGTAGGTCTTGAAGCCGTCGAGCGGATCGGCAACAAAGGCGAGACGCATCAGGCAGCCTTCGTCATTGTTTCCAATTCCAATGCGGTCCACAGCATGGCAAGGCGCGCGATTGCTCCATAAGTCATCGGCGCCCGCACGCACCGTGCTTCATGCTCCCGCCACTGCCTGCGGAAGCACCTGTCGATCACCGGCATGGCCTCGAGGATCGGTCGCTCGAGGCCGTGCGGCAAACCGGACAGGGCAGTCTCTGGATGGGAAACCATGATATGAGTTTCGTCGGCTAAGCAGCCGATTCTAGCGCAGCGAAGCCTTCTGCCCAAATCGGGCCGGAGATGAAATCCACGTGAGTCTGCATCGCGCCCATCGAGGAGGGCCTTGCACGCTCCCGGTTAGTGCGCCTTTTCCTCTCGGTCACCGCGCCTTTTTCGTCTACGCGTTTCATGGCCCCGGGGGCGCCCGCGCCTAGCGAGTGAGCGGCGAGCGGAAAGAATTAGCGAGTCGTTTGTTGGGCCGGTTCACGCGACTTCGCCGCGCCGCCTTGTGCAGGGTCTCCCGCAGAGAAGCTTACGCAATTCGGGTCGGGACCGCGGCATGCTAAACTGGCTTGTTTGTCCTCTCCAGTCCCATCCCGTTCCCACGCAGTTTTCGCAGGATTCCACCGTGATCGTCACTTCCGGCATTACCATCCAGTTTGGGGCGAAGCCCTTATTTGAAAATGTCTCCGTCAAGTTCGGCGACGGCAATCGCTATGGCCTGATCGGGGCCAATGGCAGCGGAAAATCCACCTTCATGAAAATATTGGGCGGCGATCTCGAACCGAGCGGCGGCAATGTCGCCATCGACAAAGGGGAGCGCCTCGGCAAACTGCGTCAGGATCAGTTCGCTTATGAGGAGATGAATGTTATCGACGTGGTCATCATGGGTCACGAACAGTTGTGGGCGCTCAAACAGGAACGCGACCGCATATATGCCCTGCCTGAAATGAGCGAGGAAGACGGGCATCAGGTCGCCGAGTTGGAAATGCATTTCGCCGAACTGGACGGCTACACCGCCGAATCGCGCGCCGGTGAACTGCTGCTCGGTGCCGGGGTCCCCGTGGAACAGCATTACGGTCCGATGAGCGCGGTGGCTCCGGGCTGGAAATTGCGCGTGCTGTTGGCGCAGGCGTTGTTCGCCGACCCGGACATTCTGCTGCTCGATGAGCCGACCAACAATTTGGACATCAACACCATTCGTTGGCTCGAGGGAGTGCTCAACGGCCGCGACAGCACCATGATCATCATTTCGCACGACCGCCACTTTCTGAACAGCGTGTGTACGCACATGGCGGATCTCGACTACAATGCCCTGACCATCTATCCAGGCGACTACGACAGCTACATGCTCGCCTCCACCCAGGCGCGCGAACGACTGCTCTCCGCCAATAGCAAAGCCAAGGAGCGGGTCGCAGAACTGCAAGATTTCGTGCGCCGCTTCTCCGCCAACAAATCCAAGGCACGCCAGGCTACCAGCCGCGCCCGGTTAATCGAAAAGATCAATGTGGAGGAAGTCAAACCCTCCAGCCGGCAGTATCCCTATATGCGTTTTATGTTTGACGAGAAAGATAGGCTGCATCGCATCGCCATCGAGCTGGAGGGCTTGAGCAAGGGTTACCCGGGCATGGCCAAGCCCCTGTTCAGAAATTTCAATCTTCTGATCGAGGCCGGTGAGAAGATCGCCATTATCGGACCCAATGGCATCGGCAAGACGACGCTGTTGCGCTGCTTGGCACGCGACCTTGCGCCCGACGCCGGGAAGCTGAAGTGGGCGGAGAAAGCGCGGCTCGGCTACTTTGCTCAAGACCACGCACTTGATTTCGCCAAAGACCTGACGCTGGTGGACTGGACTCGCCAGTGGACTCGCGAAGGCACAGACGAGCAGACCATCCGCGGCACGCTCGGTCGGTTGCTTTTTTCCGGTGACGATGTGGGAAAATCGGTGAAAATCATTTCCGGTGGAGAAGAGGGGCGCATGTTGTTCGGCAAACTGATGCTGCAGCAGCCCAACGTGCTGCTGATGGACGAGCCGACCAATCACCTGGATATGGAATCCATTGAGTCACTCAATACTGCGCTGGAAAAGTACCAGGGAACGCTGATCTTCGTATCTCATGATCGGGAATTCGTTTCGTCGCTCGCCACCCGCATCATCGAAATGACGCCCCAGGGCATCCGTGATTATGGCGGCAACTACGAAGACTATCTTCGCAGCCAGGGCGTCGATGCATGAGGCTGCACTGAACGCGAAGCGAAGCCGTGTCGGGTACCGAGACCTACAAGCGCATTTATGCGGTGGTGAAAAAGGTCCCGCGCGGCCAGGTGGCCACCTACGGCCAGATCGCGGCTATTGCCGGCCTACCTCGCCGCGCCCGGCAGGTGGGTTACGCGCTGCACGCTCTGCCTGCACAATCGAAGCTTCCCTGGCACCGCGTAATCAATGCTCGGGGCGAGATCAGTCCGCGTACGTGGAGTGAAAATCACCTGTTGCAGCGCTTCCTGCTCGAAGATGAGGGCGTCGAATTCGATGCGAGCGGCCGCGTTTCGCTCGCGCGTTTCGGCTGGCGATTGCCCTTTAGGTGTTCGCCCTGATGTCAACGGCCGAAAGGCTATGTCCGCGGTGTGTTGACCACGTGAAACGCGTGACGTGACCTTACGGAACGGCAACACCAGTGTTGTCCTCTGCGGCGCCGATCCATGAATCGAGCCGATGCAATCGGCATTCTTGATTCAGGGGTCGGCGGCTTGTCGGTGATGCGCCATATTCGGGCGGCGCTGCCGAGGGAGCGGCTGATCTACGTGGCCGACTCGGCGCATCTGCCCTATGGCGGAAAATCCGACCTCTATATCGAGCAGCGCACGCGCCTTATCACCGGCTTCCTCATCGAGCAGGGAGCCTGTGCGGTGGTGATCGCGTGCAACACTGCGACGGCTGCGGCCGCCGCCGTCTTGCGCGCGGAGTTTGCGCTCCCGATCCTCGGTATGGAGCCGGCGCTGAAGCCGGCCCTCGCCTGCACTAAGACTGGCGTAATCGGTGTGCTCGCCACCGCCGGAACGCTGGAAAGCGCCCGCTTCGCCGCGTTGCTGGAGCGCTATGGTGATGGGGTAACGATTGTCACCCGGGCCTGCCCTGGACTCGTAGAACAAGTCGAGAAAGGCGATCTCGCCGGGCCGCGCACCCGCGCGCTGGTCGAGAGCGCTATCCAACCGCTGCTTGCGCGTGGCGCCGACACCATTGTTCTGGGCTGCACCCACTATCCGTTCCTGCGCACTTTGATCGGCGAGATGGCCGGCGTGCAGGTGACATTGATCGATACTGGCGAGGCGGTAGCGCGACAACTATGTCGTCGCCTCGCAGCCGAATTGCCCGCGCGCGAGCGCCCTGAGCAAATGGCGGAGCTGTTTTGGACCAGCGCTGCGCCCGCTGAGGTCGGACCTGTCGCATCCATGCTTTGGGGCAGCCAGGTCGACGTTCAGCACTTGCCGGCAGATGTGGCATAAAAAAGGGGCGCCGCTCGGCGCCCCTGCTCTAACAAGAACGGCACGGACTACACGACGCTCTCGCCATGCAGCGAAACGTCGAGGCCTTCCCGCTCTTCTTCTTCGGTAACGCGCAGACCGATCGTCACATCGATGATCTTGAGGATTATATAGCTCGCAACGAAGCCGTAGATGAGCGTCGAGCTGACTCCCCACAATTGCGTGATGACACTGTTGTCCTGACCGCTCAGGTCCTTGGCAGCCAGAGCGCCGGTGAGCAGGGCGCCGACAATTCCGCCGATGCAGTGAACACCGAACGCATCGAGCGAATCGTCGTACCCCAGGGCCTTTTTCACTGAGGTGGAGGCAAAGAAGCAGATGACGCCGGCCGCGATACCGATGATGACCGAACCATTCGGCATCACGAAACCGGACGCGGGCGTAATTGCGACCAGACCAGCGACGGCGCCGGAAGCGATACCCAGCACTGAAGGCTTGCCCTTGACCAACCACTCCGTGAACATCCATGCAAGCGCGGCTGCGGCCGTGGCAATCTGGGTGACCGCCATAGCCATGCCGGCGCGCCCGTCCGCCGCTACCGCGGAACCGGCGTTGAAACCAAACCAGCCCACCCAAAGAAGCGAGGCGCCAATCACCGTCAGAACGAGGTTATGGGGAGCCATGGGTTCCTTGTTGTAGCCTACCCGTTTGCCGAGTATGAGGGCACAGGCAAGGGCCGCGATACCGGCATTGATGTGCACAACGGTGCCGCCGGCAAAGTCGAGCACGCCTTTCACCGCAAGCCAGCCGCTCGGTTCCCAGACCCAGTGAGCTATCGGCGCGTAGACAACTAGCGACCAGAGGCCCATGAACCAAAGCATGGCGGAGAACTTCATGCGATCAGCGAACGCACCGCAGATGAGCGCCGGCGTAATGATCGCGAAGGTGAGCTGAAACATGGCGTAGACGGTTTCCGGGACAGTCACACCGAGATGGCTCACCGATACCTTGCCGACGATTGCGGCGACGGCCGGTGCATCCTTGGTCGCTGCGACTGCTGCCATATCCTTCACGTAGATGACGCCATTCATGAACACCCGGCTGAAGCCGCCCAGATAAGCGGTGCTGCCCGGCGTGAACGCGAGGCTATACCCGACCACCCACCAGAGAACGGTCACCAGACAGCAGATCGCGAAGCTCTGCATCAGCGTGGCGAGGACATTCTTCTTGCGTACCATACCGCCATAGAACAGTGCCAAGCCGGGGATGGTCATCATGAGCACCAGTGCCGTGGAGGCAAGCATCCATGCCGTGTCACCCGAGTTGATCTGGGCGTTGGTGATGACAGAGGGCTCGGAAGCGGACGGCGTCGGTGGTGCTGCGGCTGCAGCGGGCTGCGCCGCGTCGGGCGCTGCTGCGGGGGCAGCCGCGGCTGCCGCGGGTGCTGCAGGGGCAGGTGCGGCCGCCGCGGGAGCTGCATCCGCGGGTTTGGCCTCCGCCGCCTTGTCCTCGGCAAAGGCCGTTCCCCCGACAAGGAGTGCGGCGACCATTAGGAACGTATTTAATGTTGTCTTCATTTGTGGATCCCCTTAGAGAGCGTCCGCACCGGTTTCGCCGGTGCGAATGCGGATGACTTGCTCAAGTTCGAATACAAAGATCTTGCCGTCACCGATCTTGCCGGTATTGGCCGATTTCTCGATCGCCTCGATCACCTGATCAAGCAGTTCGGTCTTGATTGCCGCTTCGATCTTCACCTTGGGCAAAAAGTCCACCACGTACTCGGCTCCACGGTACAGCTCTGTGTGACCTTTTTGTCGTCCAAAGCCTTTGACTTCGGTTACCGTGATGCCCTGCACTCCAATGGCCGACAACGCCTCTCGCACCTCGTCCAACTTGAACGGCTTGATAATTGCCGTAACTAGTTTCATGACCTCTCCTTTTACGTACTGGGCTGAACTACACAGAACTGCCGCTTAAAACTTGTAGATGGCCTCCAAGCCGACGGAGCTTTGCGTGTCCTTGCCCGTGCCGTCGGACTGCAGGAACGAGTTGTGATTGGACTTGTCGCCACGCACCTCGGCACGAATTTCCGCGTTCTTGGTCGGAAGGAATGCCAGGGTCAGGGTCGCTTCCTTCCACTTCTGAATTACCCCCGTGCGATAGCCGTCTTTGTCGTCAAAGTATTCGCCTCGCAGCGACAGTCTCCACTGCTCGGCGAGTTGTAAGTTCACATACGCTGCCAATCCCGTCCACTTCGCCTTGATCGTGCTGCCATTCACCAGGGAGGTAGCATTGTCTTGGGTGCCGTAGTCGTAATTCAAGATGAAGGTGAGCTGATCCGTTGCGTTGACGGTCCCGACGAGGTCAATCAGATTCCGTGTTCCGCCGATGGGATCGAACGGTCCACTAACCTGCTCTTTGCCCGAGTAGCCCTGCGCGGACATCGAGAACACCTTGTTTGGCGTCACCGAGACACCGAGCTCAACCGTTTTTTGCTTGTTTTCGTCCTTGAGTTGGTCCCATCCATTGTTGATGCCCACGATCACGCTCACCACATCGCTTGCCGCGAACGTTGCCCGAGCACCGGTGTGCGTAAAAGGAATCGCGTAGCCAAACAGGATGGAGCGCGAGTAGTTGGTATCCTGGGTGGAGTTGATCACTTCGGCGCCGGCCAGCGTCACAAACTTGCCGCCGATCAGCGTGAGCGGGCCGGTAGCGTACTGGACAAAGGCCTGGGTAAGGTCGAAATTGCTGCTCGTCTGGTTAAAGGAATGAATGACGTCGGCGTCTTTGCCGGCCGTGAGATTGACCAAGGCCCCGAACCCTTCCGTCGGCTGCTTGGCAATGGTGATCGCGGCCTGGTGAAGGTTAAAGGAACTGGGTTCGAAATCGAACACTCGATTGGCAACACCGCTCGTAAAAGCGCCGGTGCTGGAGAGGTGCTCGTATGCCGCATCGACATAGCCTGTAATGCTAATCCCCGAGGCGCCGAGGACATCGCCGAGTGTCGGGCCAGTGGGTTTTGCTGGCTCGGCCGGTTTCGCAGCATCAGCCGCAGGAGCCGGTGGGGGGGGCTCGTCGGCTGCGAGCGCTGCGGTCGACACGCCTATAGTCACGACGCCGGCCAGCAGCACGGCATGGGTTAGCTTTTTCATCGGTTAGTTCCTTTTCTTGGGGACAGTAAATAGGCAAGACCAAATACCCAAGCGCTCTCAGCAGCTTGTATGCCAAGCGATTTATTATTTAAATACAAAATCTTGCCGCAAGCTCGCGGCGGTAGGGACACGCTGCAGCACCATTAAGGTGCGACGCCCAAACAGGGTGCACTGACCGGGTGCGTTCTTTCCGTAACGCCTGCGGCTCGATCAAGGCGAGCAGCCGTTTTGCTACACTTAGTCAATTCCCGGGAGTCGCCATGTTCAATTCCAAGAGCTTCGAAGAGTTCAGCAAAAAGTTTTCCGAGCTGCTGGCACAAAGTCCGCTGCACGATATCGAGAAGAATTCACGCGCCCTGCTCGCGCAGATGTTCGCCAAACTCGACCTGGTGACGCGCGAAGAATTCGACGTGCAAGCCGAGTTGTTGGTACGAACGCGCGAAAAGCTCCAAGAACTGGAGACTCGCGTGGCAGAACTGGAGGGCAGGGGCCAGGGATCCGGTGTCAGTAGTCAGTAGCGAGGTGTCAGTCGCCGGATGTCAGCTGCGAAGTGCTTGAACGAGACTTCCGCCCATCTGCCGTTCCCACCAGTCGCGTGACTGCTCGGGCCGCTGCCTAGGGCGTAGCGCGTGATACCTAAATCCGCACAACCGAGGCCTGAGGACTCACACCTGATATGCCCTTCGCTTCTCATACGCCGCAGCCTTGCCGGCAGGGATGCGCCGCTCCTCACCGTGGAGGCGCACGTGAGCGGGGGGCGCCCGACTTCAGCATCGTCGGTCTGGCTGAGGGGGAAGTGAAGGAAAGCCGGGACGGGGATCGCGCAGCACTGCAGAGCGCTCATTTAGAAAGAATTCCCCGCACGGCGGTCGCGCTAAAGCATGGTGTGCGCGGCGGAAACTCGAGTATTGAACCAAGGGTCGCCGGGGAGGCGACGCAATGACCATAACCACTGCGCATGATCAGCGCGAATACCCGCGCTGGATTATCACGGCTTTGCTCGCGGGACTGAACACGCTCGGTCCATTTTCCATCGACACCTACTTCCCCGCCTTCGACGCGATTGGTCGCGACTTGCAAGCCGGTACGATCCAGATGCAGCAAACGCTGTCGGCCTATCTCCTTGGCTTTGCCTTCATGCTGTTATTCCACGGCGCACTTTCCGATGCCTTCGGGCGCCGCCCGGTCATTATGATTTCACTCGTCATTTTCGCGGCGGCCTCGATCGGCTGCGCGCTATCCACCAGCATTCGTGTGCTCATCCTTTTCCGTTTTGTCCAGGGGCTCAGCGCCGGTGCCGGGATGGTGGTGGGACGGGCGATCATTCGCGACCTGTTCGACATGGTAGAAGCGCAGAAAATGATGTCGCACGTTACCATGATCTTTGCGCTCGCGCCGGCGGTGGCGCCCGTTATTGGGGGCTGGCTATACGTCGGCTTCGGCTGGCGATCAGTGTTTGCGTTTATCGCAATGGCGGGCTTGATCCTGCTGTTTGCCTGCCTGCGCTATTTGCCTGAATCGCTGCCAAAGGGTGCGCGACAACCGTTCCATATCGTAGCGCTCGCCCGCGGCTATCGCACCGTGGTGCTGAATCGGCGGTTTGTGTTGCTGTCGTTGGCCGTAGGCCTTAACTTTGCCGCCTTCTTCCTCTACATCGCCTCTGCGCCGACCTTTGTTCAAGCGATGCTGGGGCTTGGCCCGACCCAGTTCGCGTGGCTCTTCCTGCCGGGTATCTCCGGAATCATGATTGGCGCCTATCTTTCCGGCCGCACTGCCGGACGCATGCGACCCGAAAGCGCGGTGGCGGCGGGCTACGCAGTGATGGGAATCGCGGCACTGATCAACTTTGCCTATAACCACTTGGCGGCCAGCCTGACCCTGCCCTGGGCGGTGTTGCCGCTGATGGGCTACACCGTTGGCATGGCCCTTACCATGCCGGTCATTTCCCTTAGCGTTCTCGATTTGTTTCCGCATCTGCGCGGCATGACCGCTTCATTGCAAGGCTGTGTCTCGACCTTGCTCAACAGCGTGGTTTCCGGTGTGCTGTCACCGCTACTTGCCGTTTCGGGCAAGACTTTGGCCTTCGGTATGCTGACTCTGGTGAGCTCTGGTGCCCTGTGCTGGCTTACCTATCGCCGCATGAACCTCCTGGGGTGCGCATGAATGAATTGAAGAGTTGGCGCGAAGAGCGTCAGTCCGCACACCTGTATCGAATTCTCGCCGAAGTGGAAGCCGGCTCGACTCGTGCGCAGCTGTTTCAGGAATTGGCCGGCGAGGCTGACAAACAGGCGGCGATCTGGGAAGAGCAGATGCGCGCACATCGCGAGGAGCCGCCGCTCCATTACCGTCCCGATATGCGCACCCGAGTCGTCGGATTCTTGTTGCGCCGGTTGGGGCCGCGCCGCCTGCGCTCGGTGCTCTCTGCCATGAAGGTGCGCGGCATGTCGCTGTATGCGCGCCCGCAATCGGGCACCCATACGGTTCCACTGAACCTCGCCGAGGTCGGCCGTCGCCATCGCACCGGTAACGCGAACAACTTACGCGCAGCCGTGTTCGGCGTGAACGATGGGCTGGTGTCCAACGCGAGCTTGATCATGGGTGTGGCGGGTGCTGCGGTCGATAGCAAGACCATTCTGCTCACCGGGATCGCGGGCCTGGCGGCGGGAGCCTTTTCGATGGCTGCAGGCGAATACGTCTCCGTTCGGTCACAGCGCGAGATGTACGAATACCAGATCGGTCTCGAACGCGCTGAACTGGAAATGTATCCTCAAGCCGAGGCGGCGGAACTCGCGCTGATCTACGAGGCGAAGGGTATCGACAAGCAGGAAGCGAATCGCGTCGCCCAGGCCCTGATCAGCGATCCGGTCAAGGCGCTCGATACCCTGGCGCGCGAGGAACTCGGTATCAACCCTGAAGATCTGGTCTCGCCATGGGGTGCGGCGATCTCCTCCTTCTTGTCTTTCGCAGTCGGTGCCCTGGTTCCGCTTGCGCCTTTCCTGTTGGGTACGGGTGTGCATCAGCTGAACATGGCGATTGTGCTAACTGCTGCGTCTCTGTACGCAGTCGGCGCGACCCTCAGCCTCTATACCGGGCGCAGCGCATGGATGGGAGGACTGCGCATGTTGTTGATTGGCGGCACCGCCGGCGCGCTGACTTTTGCTATTGGCCGGTTGGTGGGAGCCAGTTTCTGATCCGTCGCTTGCGATGCCAGCGCGCTAACGTGAAACTCCCACAGTGAACCAGCATGAACACAACTCAAAAGGGCAACAAGGAAGCTGCCGGCGCGCATCGCGCAACGATTCCAGCGGCCGGTTGGGGGCTGAGGCGTTAGTCGGAAGATGGCCTTGAGAACAGTCACTGCGACGAGATACGTGACGCCATTGCGCGAAGGGGGATCGCTTCCCGCAATCATCGAGGCCGATGATGATGGAATGTACGTGCTGAAGTTTCGCGGTGCCGGTCAGGGAGCGAAAGCGCTAATCGCCGAGTTGGTGGCGGGCGAAGTCGCTCGTGCATTGGGGCTGCCGATGCCTGAAGTGGTCTTCGTTCACCTCGACCCGGAACTCGCGCGCACCGAGCCCGATCCGGAGATTCAAGATCTGATCAAGGCGAGTACGGGGACCAATCTCGCGCTCGACTATCTGCCTGGCGCTGTAACTTTTGACCCAGTCGCGGAAAAGCCTGATGCGGATCTCGCCTCGTCGATCGTGTGGTTCGATGCCTATGTCACAAACCTCGACCGTACGCCGCGTAATACCAATATGCTGATGTGGCACCGGAAGCTCTGGCTCATCGATCATGGCGCCGCGCTTTACTTCCACCACGCACGGGACAACTACATCGAACGCAGCAGCGATGCCTTTCCATTGATCAAAAACCACGTCCTGCTCCCATTTGCGAGCGCTCTCCCCGAGGCAGATGCTCGGATGAGCAAACGGCTGTCCGGCGAAGCGATAACTTCCATCGTCAATCTCATTCCCGATGTTTGGCTGATGGAGGACGCTTCGGTCGCGGGGCGAAAGCAGCATCGAGGCGCGTACATCGAATACTTGGTGCGCCGAGCAGAGCCACCGCGCGCTTTCCTGGGGGAGGCGATCCGTGCACGATCACGACACCTATGACTACGCTGTGATACGCGTCGTTCCGCGAGTCGACCGGGAAGAGTTCATCAACGTCGGCGTGATCGTCTCGTGCCCCGCCAAAGATTTCCTCGAGGCGCGCATTGAATTGGACGAGGCACGGCTGCTTGCTTTGGATCCGACTCTTGACATGGATTCTATCCGACCGCATCTTGCAAGTATTCCCGCTATTTGTGCAGGTGGAGTGGCAGCTGGGCCGATCGGCGAACTCACACAGAGGGAGCGTTTCCATTGGCTCACCGCGCCGCGAAGCACCATAATTCAGACATCGCTGGTCCATACAGGGCGCTGCAAAAATACAGCCGACGTCCTCGAGCACTTGCTTGATACCATGGTGCGACCGCTGCTCGCTGACGGCGTGCCTGCACCTTCAGAATAAACGCGTCTCCAGTCTGCCTGCCACGTTCCGGTCTTTTTGTTTTCGGAATTCGGCATCGGCTTGTTCGTCCCCGCCGCTCTGCGGCAAACGAGGATTTCCAGGCACACCGTTGTGGCCGCCCTGCAGGCGCCTCGGCTAGATTAACAAGTAGCTTAGTCCGCTTTCTCAATCTAATGGCTCGGCCGTGACGAGCCGGACCCAGGCTGCTGCCTTGCGCTTCAGGTTGAGTTCCTTGCCTTGGCAGCGCAGCGTCCCGGCGGCGCGCGGGGCGTGGAAGACCGCGCGGGGGGCCGTCGGGATCGTCGTGCACGCACGCTCGCTCTGACGTAGCGGGCAACGATACGCGTCTTAAGGGATCGGCGAGATGCGCGTGCGCGTCGAGCAGCGGCCCTGGCCCAACGCAAGTAGACGAATTGGTGACGGTCCGCGAACGCATGCATTTGCGGAAAAGCGAGACCCGGCCAGCGGTTCGGGCCTTTCGGGTTGAAGCGACTTCTAGAGAAGGTAGCGCACCGAGCGCTGCCCCATGTACAGCGCGAACAGGTCAGGATTCATTTGGCGCAACTGCTCACGCTGTACGGTCAGCTTCCTCCAATTGCCTTGCCGTTCCAGTTCGATGAGATGCAGCACAAGGCGCGCTGCCTGGGCAGGCTGGGTATCCGGAAAGACGACGTCGTGAAGTTCCGTGCCCATGCCGGGATGTTGAAGCAGGTACCACGCAGGGAACCAGGCGGGTAGTTGAGTCTCTTCGACGCTTCCCCAATCGGAGGCGCACTCGAATGTTTGCCAGTCCTGCTCAACCGACTCGTCGCCCAATTCTCCGAGTAGCCTGGCAAGGCGCTGTGGCTCGTGCCAGGCGAGTGCGAACAGCGCAGAGCGAGCTAGCGTAAGACCGAAACTCCGGTAGCGTGCAATACACACCCAATGCAAGGCGTCGGGGCATTGCTGAGGGCGCGGGATCGCAAGCGCCGCTTCCTCTGCCTCTGCCCACTCGCCGCATCGCAAGCATAACGACGCTCGATAAGCTGCGGGGCGCGTTGGCTCATAGGCGAGTCCCCGCGCCACCTCGGCCAGGTCGCGAAAGAATGCACCCATGAAAGCTGCCGCGGCCCCTCCAAGTACCCGGCTCGCGGCCGGAGCAATTGCATCGTCGAGCCAACTCGCGCTGCGGGCGATTGCTGCCCTATCGGGGGCCGGTTTGCACCATTGCTTCAGCGCGCTCGCCAGGGTATCCAAGGTTGGCAGGTTAGGATCCTCGGGCCCCAGATTGCGCAGCTCGCCGATACTGCTTGCAGCGCGCTCGGCATCGCGTGCCGCGAGGGCCGCGATGGCCTCGTTGGTGAGCACGACCGATCGCGAATCGAGGAAGAGGTCGAGTTGGGTGGTGAACTGTTCCACTGCTAAAGTGCCAGCAGGCTTGTGGTACAGGGGTTTCTCGCTTGCATGTGATGACTGTAACCGAATCGCGTTAGGCCGCAAGTAGGAAAACATGAGCCGCTGCGATGCGCAACTCAAACCCTATGGGACAACGCTTGAGAATTCCAATCCTTGCGGCCTCGGAGTAAGCTACGCGGAGATCAAGCTTCGATTGTCTACCGGGTCGACGACAATAGTGGTCTGCGTCCGCTGACCGGCATCCCAGCGAGGATTTTTAGCCGATGAAAGTCGCCCTGTTCATTCCCTGCTATGTCGACGCGTTTTTCCCCGAGGTAGGCATCGCAACGCTCGAGCTGCTCGAGCGGCTGGACATCGAGGTGGCCTATCCGCTGGACCAGACGTGCTGCGGTCAGCCAATGGCCAACAGCGGCTGTCACGACGAGGCGGCGGCGACCGAAAAGCTATTCGTCAAGAACTTCGCCGGGTTCGATTATGTCGTCGGTCCTTCCGGGAGCTGCGTCCACCACATCCGCGAAAACCTGACCGCAATTCCGCAGACCGCTCAGGTGGCAAAAGTGCGGGCGAGCACCTTCGAGCTAGTCGAATTCCTGCACGATGTGGTCAAGGTGCAGGCATTTCCCTGGGCCGAGTTCCGGCATAAGGTCGGGCTTCATAACGGGTGCACAACGCTTCGTGCTCTGCGCGAGGCCAAGATGTCGGAGATCGACGAGCCGTTTTTCTCCAAACCGATAGATCTCCTGTCCAAGGTGGAAGGCATTCAGTTCGTGAAACCGGACCGGCCAGACGAGTGCTGCGGATTCGGTGGGACCTTCTCGGTCTTCGAGGAGCCGGTTTCCGCGCGGATGGGTTACGACAAGGTGAACGACCACCATCGCGCCGGCGCCGAATACATCGTTTCGGCCGACACGTCTTGCATGATGCACCAGAAGGGCTGCGCGGAGCGGCTTGGCCTGCCGATCAAGTTCATTCATGTTGCCCAGGTGCTCAATGGAGCGCGCGCATGAAGCGCATCGACCACGCCGAAGCGTCTTCGAAGTTTATCCGTGCGAAGGACCATATCGAATTTCACGACAAACGACTGTGGGACCTGCGCCAAAAACGGGATCGCGAGAGCGCGCACCTTGCCGAGTGGGAGCAACTGCGCTCGCTCGCCTCAGCGATCAAGGAGCATACGCTCACAAACCTCGCGGATTATCTGGAAGAGTTCGAACGGAACGCCACCCGGAATGGCGCGCAGGTGCACTGGGCCAGGGACGCGGCCGAGCACAACCAGATCGTGTTCGACATCATGAGCTCGCACCATGCCCACACTCTGGTCAAGGCCAAGTCGATGCTCACCGATGAATGCGACATGAGGCCATATCTCGAGAATCGCGGAATCGAGATCATGGAGACCGATTTGGGTGAGCGCATTCAGCAACTCGACGACGAACCGCCGAGCCACATCGTCGTGCCCGCGGTACATAAGCTCAAAGCCGATGTGGCACGGGTCTTTTCGGAAACCATCGGCACAGACCCCAAGAACAGCGACGTCCACTACCTTGCCGAGAGCCAGCGGCAGCACACGCGGCCGTACTTCCTCAGGGCCGGAGCGGGGATGACGGGTGCCAATTTTGCAGTCGCCGAGACGGGCACCATTGTCGTTTGCACCAACGAGGGCAACGCGGACCTGAGCGTGAATTTGCCGAACTTGTACATCGCCTCGATCGGCATCGAAAAGATCATTCCCCGTATCGAGCATCTCGGGGTCTTCATCCGCATGCTTTCACGCAGCGCCCTGGGTTCACCGATCACGCAGCTGACGTCGCACTTCCGCGTCCCGCGTGCCGGTACCGAAATGCACATCGTCCTGGTTGACAACGGACGTTCCGAACGGCTGGGCATGGCCGACTTCTGGTATTCGCTGAAGTGCATCCGCTGCGGCGCGTGCATGAACACGTGCCCGGTCTACAGGCGCAGCGGTGGTCTGAGCTACGGCGCAACTTACTCAGGGCCGATCGGCGTCATCATCGATCCGACGTTCAATCTGCGCAAATACAGCTCGCTGCCCTTTGCGTCGACATTGAACGGGAGCTGCACCAGCGTCTGCCCGGTCAGGATCAACATTCATGAACAGATCTACAAATGGCGTCAGATCATCAGCGAGCGCAATCAACTGCCCATGGTCAAGAAAGAGACGATGCAGATCATGGGCAAGGTATTTTCCAAGCCAAAGCTTTACCGCGCGGCGGTGCAGGCCGCGGGCGCAAGCGTCGAACATCTGCCGCGCTCCATGATGTACAGCCGGTTGAACGCATGGGGTCGCCAGCGGGAAGTGCCACAGGCCCCACCCCTCACGTTCCGGCAGTGGTACCTGAGTCGCGTGAACAAAGGAGGCGAGCGATGAGCAGCAGAGAGGAGATTCTCGAACGCGTTCGCAAGAACCAGCCTGCACCGCGACCGCTCCCGGCCATTCCGACGTTCGACGCGGGCTCTTCGACGTCGATCGACACGTTCAAGTGCAGTTTGACCCGGATGGGCGGTAGACTGGTTGACGCTCCCGCCGACGGAAACCTCGACGCGCAGATTCGCAAGCTGTTTCCCGACGCGAGGGTCATCTGTTCCGCCACGCCCGAAGTGAAGGGCAACCGTCCGATCGACAGCATCCAGACCCCTCAAGAGCTGAACGACGTAGATGTGGGTGTCGTTCGCGCCCTATTCGGGGTTGCCGAAACCGGTTCCTTGTGGCTTTCGGAGGCCCAATTCAAGGTCAATGCGCTGGGGTTCCTGTCGCAGCACCTGGTCGCGCTCCTCGATCCGGCGGCGATCCTCGCCAACATGCACTGCGCCTATCAACATCCGGGATTTTCCGAGGCGAACTATGCGGTGTTCATGACCGGACCGTCTGCCACCGCCGACATCGAAGGCATCCTGATCCACGGCGCCCAGGGCATCCGGACGATGACCGTGATTCCGGTCGTATATCGCGATTGAGGTCGTATACGATGAGCCTGATCCCAAAAGACTTGACCCCCGTCTACAAGGCCACGATCGCAAAGGGCACCAGCGCCCAGCGATGGCAGCGGCCGGTCTACGTCGACCTCCTCCCGCCATGCAACCACGCCTGCCCTGCGGGCGAGAACATCCAGGCGTGGCTCGATCTGGCGCAGGCCGGACACTACGAGGAGGCCTGGAGGAAATACATGGAGGAGAACCCGCTTCCGGGTACCCACGGCCGCGCCTGCTATCACCCGTGCGAGAGCGCCTGCAATCGCCAGTACCTCGACCAGCCGGTTTCGATCCATTCGCTCGACCGCTTTCTGGGCGATCTCGCTAGCGCAAAGGGCTGGACGGTCCCGGTCAAGCGACCGACGGGCAAGCGGGTCCTCGTCGTCGGCGCGGGCCCGGGCGGGCTGTCCTGCGCCTATCACCTGAAGCGCATGGGCCACGACGTCGAGATCCGGGACGCGAGCCGGGAGCCGGGCGGCATGATGCATTACGGTATCCCGCAATACCGGTTGCCGCGCGAAGGTGTCATGAAGGAGATCGACCGCATCAGGGCAATGGGCGTGGCAATCACCTGCAATTACCGCGTCAATGATGTGCTTGCAGAGAAGCACGCCGGCAATTTTGACGCGGTGTTTCTAGCCGTCGGCGCTCAGGTCGGGAACCACCTCGATATCCCTGCGATGGACGGCGGCAAGATGATCAACGCGCTCACGTTACTGGAACAAGTCGAGCAGGGAATCGCGCCCAAGCTCGGCCGTGTCGTCGGGATTGTCGGCGCCGGGAACACCGCGGTGGATGCCGCGCGGGTCGCGAGGCGGCTGGGCGCCGAGGAAGCGGTTCTGATCTACCGCTCCGATCGGCAACATATGCGAGCGCACCCCGAAGAGGCCGCGGAGGCTTTCGCCGAGGGCGTGAAGGTCAAATGGATGTCCACTGTGAAGCAGTTCGGCAACGACGAGATCATGGTGGAGCAAATGCAGATGTTGCCCGATGGCTCGGGCACGATAGGCACCGGCAAGTATGAGCAACTCAAAGCCGATTCACTCGTTCTCGCGGTGGGAGAGCACTCGGACCTGGAATTCCTGAAAACGCTGTCCGGCGTCAAATTTGGACGTGGCGACGTCGTCGAAGTCGATCATCACATGCGTACCGGCCACCCGGGCGTCTTTGCCGGCGGCGACATGGTCGGAGGCGCACGCACGATGACGGCCGCGGTCGGTCACGGCAAGAAGGCGGCGCGCAACATCGATGCTTGGTTGCGCGGCGAGGTCTACGAGCCAGCGGCGAAGCACCCGATCGTCGCCTTCGAGAGCCTTAACCTGCCGGTGTTCCTCGACGCAGAGCGGCGAGAGCATCCGCAAATCCCGGCGGCAAAGCGTCGAGGCTTTGAAGAGGTCGTGGCGGGGCTCTCCGAGCCCGAGGCGCGCTATGAGGCGAGCCGCTGCCTTTCCTGCGGCAACTGCTTCGAGTGCGACAACTGTTACGCCTCCTGTCCGGAGCAGGCGATCATCAAGCTCGGCAAGGGTCGCTTCTACCGCTACGACTATGATCTGTGCACCGGCTGCGCCGTATGTTTCGAGCAGTGTCCGTGCCACGCGATCGAGATGCTCGATGAGCCCGCCGGCGCGACACCTGCTGCGGACCTTCCTGCCGGGACGACGATGCCGGCGAAATTCAAGGTCCGCTCCTAACGACTATTGAAAGCCACAGCATGACCAGCATCCAGACGGCCGTCATGGACGGCAATACCGCGGCCGCTCACATCGCGTACCGGGTCAACGAAGTCGCCGCGATCTTCCCCATCACCCCGTCCTCGACGATGGCCGAACTGGCGGATGCGTGGGCGGCGGAAGGTGTCAAAAACATCTGGGGCAATATTCCGGTCGTGCAGCAGATGCAGTCGGAGGGTGGCGCGGCCGGCGCGGTACACGGATCGCTGCAGAGCGGCGCGCTCACGACGACATTCACCGCCTCGCAGGGCTTGCTTCTGATGCTGCCCAACATGTACAAGATCGCCGGCGAACTGACCCCTTGCGTGTTCCACATCGCAGCGCGCTCCCTCGCCACGCAGGCACTGTCGATCTTCGGCGATCATTCGGACGTGATGAGCGCGCGCATGACCGGCTTCGCCATGCTTGCCGCCGCCTCGGTGCAGGAGGCGCACGATCTTGCGTTGGTCGCGCAAGCAGCGACGCTGGAATCGCGCGTGCCGATCATGTACTTTTTCGACGGCTTCCGTACCTCGCACGAGGAAAACAAGATCTCGCTCATCCCCGACGAACAGATCCGGACGATGATCGACGACGAACTGGTACGCGCGTTCCGCACCCGGGCGCTATCGCCCGAGCACCCAGTGGTGCGAGGCACCGCCCACAACCCCGACACGTTCTTCCAGGCGCGCGAGACCGTCAACCCGTTCTACGACAAATGTCCAGGCGTCGTGCAGAATGCCATGGACCGGCTCGCCAGTTTGACGGGGCGGCGCTATCAGCTTTTCCGCTACACCGGACATCCCGACGCCGAGCGCGTCGCGGTGGCGATCGGCTCGGCCTGCGAGGTGCTCGACGAAACCGCCTCATATCTCAACGACAAGGGCGAGAAGCTCGGGGTGTTGCAAGTGACGCTCTATCGGCCGTGGGTCGCGGAGGCGTTCCTGGCCACTCTGCCCAAGTCGGTGAAGGCGGTCGCGATTCTCGACCGGACCAAGGAAGTGGGAGCGCCGGGCGAGCCACTTTACCTCGACGTCCTGTCCAGCTTCGCTCAGGCGGTGGCGGCTGGGAAGTGGCGAGCGATGCCGAAGCTGATCGGCGGGCGCTACGGCCTCTCATCGAAGGATTTCGATCCGGCCATGGCAAAAGCGGTATTCGATGAGCTCAAGAAGGCCCAGCCGAAGCACGCCTTCACCGTCGGCATCGTGGACGACGTGTCGCACACGAGCCTTGAGTTCGAGCCGTCGTTCGACATCGAGTCGCCCGAGGTCGTACGCGCCGTCTTCTATGGCCTGGGTGCCGACGGCACCGTGGGCGCGAACAAGAACTCGGTGAAAATCCTCGCCGCCTCCGCCGCCCGATATGCCCAGGGTTACTTTGTTTACGACTCGAAGAAATCCGGCTCGTATACGATCTCGCACCTGCGTTTCGGGCCGAAACGCGTGCGTGCGCCGTATTTGCTTAAGTCGGCGAGTTTTGTAGGCGTGCACAAGTTCGACTTCCTGTTCAAGCAGGACTTGCTTGGCGCCGCGGCGCCCGGTGCGACCGTGCTTATCAACAGCCCCTATGGGCCGGACAAGGTCTGGGACGAACTGCCGCGAAAGGTTCAGCAGCAGATCATCGACAAGCAGCTCAAGGTGTTTGTCATCGACGCATCCAAGGTCGCGTTCGATCTCGGGCTTGGCGCGCGCAGCAATACCATCCTCCAAACCTGCTTCTTCGCGCTCTCGGGCGTGCTGCCGCGCGACGAGGCGATAGCGGCAATCAAAAGGGAGACGGAAAGGACCTATGCGCGCAAGGGCGTCGAAGTCGTAAAGAAGAATTTCGCGGCCATCGACAATGCCCTGGCCAATCTCCGCGAAGTGCAGGTACCGACTGCCGCGACCGGTGAGCGGGACGTCTTCAAGACGGTGCCGGATACGGCGCCCGAGTTCGTGCGCAAAGTCACCGCCATCATGCTTGAAGGCCGTGGCGACACCCTGCCGGTGAGCGCGATGCCGATCGACGGCACCTTCCCTACCGGTACGGCAAAGTACGAGAAGCGCAACATCGCGGAGCAGGTGCCGATCTGGGAACCGGACCTGTGCATCCAGTGCGGCCAGTGCTCCATCGTCTGCCCGCACAGTGTCATCCGCGCAAAGTACTATGACCGCACACGCCTTGACAATGCGCCTGAGAGCTTCAAGGCGGTGCCGATCAACGCGCGCGGCTATCCCGATTCGCGCTACACGCTTCAAGTCTATGTGGAGGACTGTACCGGCTGCGGCGTATGCGTCGAGAGCTGCCCGGCACACAGCCCGGACGACGACAAGATCAAGGCCATCAACATGAAACCGCGCCTCGACCATCTCGACGCGGAACTCGCGAGCATCGCGTTTTTCGAGCAGTTGCCGTGGGCGGACCGCACGCGAGTTAACTTCGCTAACGTCCGCGGCGTGCAGTTCATGCAGCCGCTGTTCGAGTTCTCGGGCGCCTGCGCTGGCTGTGGCGAGACGCCGTACCTGAAGCTGCTCTCACAGCTGTTCGGCGACCGCTTGCAGATTGCCAACGCGACCGGCTGCTCGTCGATCTATGGAGGCAACCTGCCGACCACGCCGTGGGCGGCGGGTCCCGACGGCCGCGGCCCCGCGTGGGCGAACTCGCTATTCGAGGACAACGCCGAGTTCGGCCTCGGCTACCGCATCGCGATCGACAAGCAGGCCGAGATCGCACAGGGGTTGGCGCGGCAGCTTGCCCCCAAACTCGGCGCGGATCTGGTGACGGCACTGCTCGATGCGCCCCAGCTGACGGATTCCGACTTCCGAGTGCAGCGCGAGCGCCTTGTGGCGGTCAAGGCGAAACTCGCCACGATCGGCGATGCCGATAGCAAGAACCTGCTTGCGCTTGCCGACTTTCTCATTCGCCGTTCCGTGTGGATCGTCGGCGGCGATGGTTGGGCCTACGATATCGGCTACGGCGGGCTCGACCATGTCCTCGCCTCCGGCCGCAATGTCAACGTACTGGTGCTGAACACCGAGGTGTATTCCAATACCGGCGGGCAGGCCTCGAAAGCGACACCGCTCGGGGCCTCGGCAAAGTTTGCTGCCGCGGGCAGGAAGATGCCACGAAAGGATCTGGCGATGATGGCGATCGCCTACGGCAACATCTACGTCGCCCAAGTGGCCATGGGCGCGAACAACGAGCAGGCGGTCATCGCATTCCGCGAGGCCGAGGCGTACGATGGTCCCTCGCTCATTCTCGCCTACTCGCAATGCATCGCGCACGGCACGGACCTGCGTCACGGAATGAAGCAGGCGGCGCGGGCGGTGGCGAGCGGCCATTGGCCCCTGCTGCGCTTCGATCCGACGATGCGCAGTCGCGATATGAACCCGTTTCGCCTCGATTCGACGCGCCCGCGAATCTCGCTGGACGAATACCGCAGCCGCGAGGTGCGGTTCAAGGTTGTCGAGCAGACCAACCCCAGCGAGGCACAACGCATGCTGCGACAGGCGCAACTTGCGATCGAGGAGCGCTACAAGCTGTACGAGGACCTTGCCGCGCGCGACGGCAGTCGGTTCCTGCCGCACTGGGAGAACGTGTGACCATGAATCTGTCCACCGACTATCTCGGCTTGAAACTCGGGCACCCCATCATCGCCTCCTCCTCGCCGCTGACATCGACGGTGGACGGCATACGCGCGATCGAAGACGCGGGGGCCGCGGCGGTGGTCATGCCTTCTCTGTTCGAGGAACAGATTCGCGCCGAAGACACTGCCTACGCGCTGTATACCGAACACGGCTCGTACAGCCAGTCCGAGGCGGGCAGCTATTTCCCGGAACTGCCTGAGTACGACCGCGGTGTGTCGGGGCATCTCGACACCGTGCGGCGGGCGGTCACGGCCGTCGACATCCCGGTGATCGCGAGCCTTAATGCGGTGACCGCGGAGGGGTGGACTGACTATGCAGCGAGGCTCGAGGAGGCGGGCGCAGCGGCGCTCGAGCTCAATATGTATTTCATCCCGGCCGATGCGACCATGAGCGGTCGGGATGTCGAAGCGCATTATGTCGAAGTCGTGCGCGCCGTCAAGCGCACGGTGAAGATTCCGGTCGCGGTGAAACTGTCGCCCTTCTTCAGCTCGATCGGGCACATGGCGCACCAGCTGGCCGACGCCGGCGCCGACGGCTTGGTGCTCTTCAATCGGTTCTACCAGCCTGACTTTGACCTTGCCACGTTATCAGTCAAGGCGGATTTGAAACTCAGCTCGAGCCATGAAGCCGGGCCGCCGCTGCTCTGGATCGCGGTCCTTGCAGGCCGACTCGACCGCTCGCTCGCCGCTACGAGCGGCGTCGAAACCGCGGAACAGGTCGTCAAGTACCTGCTGGCTGGTGCGGACGCGGTGATGACGACCTCGGCGCTGTTGCGTCATGGGCCGACCTACATGCGAAGGCTGGTCGCGGGTCTCGCGGCATGGCTCGAGGAGAATGGCCATCCATCAGTGTCGTCCATCCGCGGCCTGAAGAGCGTCAAACGGCTCGACAACGTCGCGGAGCTGCTGCGTGCTCAATATATGAGCCTTCTCACCGAGTACGTGCCGGGGAGACTCGCGACTTGAGCGTAAGCGTCGCCATCGCGAACGCGGCATCCGCGATCAGCCGGTGAAGAAGGTCGCTCCCGAGGCGACTACCCGGCGCTTCGTCTACGACGAAGCGCCGACAGCTGATCGGGTGAGTCAGACGGCCGGGTGAGTGACACACGCATCCGGCGACAAACCAGGATCACAGTGCGGGGCCAATCGGTTTGACCCCGGTGCGAGCTTACCCGAGGACCGGCTCGGGGCTGAAGATGCCGGGCGACGCGCAGGCAAAGGGTAAGCTCCTGCGTCTTTGCTGGAACCAGAATAAGCGTTGTACACTGTGCGATCCGCTGACAATCAGGCAGACGGGGTGGAATATTCACGCTCGGATGCCAAGGTGTGCAGGCGGTTCAAACAAAGCGGCTAATCTGGTCCTGCTGTATCCCAATTGTCACCGTCAACTTCATGCGAATGGTTGGACGTTGCAAAAGCCGGCCCCCATTGACAGGGGTTTTGTCGAGGCTTGAGCCGGGTGCGGGGAAACTCGCTTGCCGGCTCTTAAGGGGAGGATGACTCAGCAATGGGACATCCTTACCCGACAAAGCGTGACCAAGCCCGTCCACGCCAGCTGAACGGGTTTTTTTGTTTTTATAGGTGCCACTTTTTTATGTCCGCAGAGCGAACCCGATTACTCAACCGCGCGATGGCCGAACGCATCCTCGTCCTGGACGGAGCGATGGGGACGATGATCCAGAGTTACAAGCTGAGCGACGCCGCCTATCGGGGTGAACGGTTCAAGGCCTTCGCGCACGACCTAAAAGGCAACAATGATCTGCTCACCTTGACCCGGCCGCAGGTCATCCGGGAGATCCATTGGCAGTATCTGGAAGCCGGCGCTGATATTCTGGAATCGAATACCTTCAATTCGACCGCGATTTCCATGGCTGATTACCATATGGAGCATCTGGTTCACGAATTGAACTTTGAGGCCGCTCGATTGGCCCGCGAAGTCGCCGAAGAATGGACAGCCAAGACGCCGGACAAGCCGCGCTTTGTTGCTGGCGTGCTCGGCCCGACTAACCGCACCGCCAGTATTTCTCCCGACGTGAACGACCCGGGCTTCCGCAATGTGGATTTCGACACCCTGGTGCTCGCCTACCGCGAAGCCGTGCACGGATTGGTGGAAGGTGGCGCCGACATCATCATGGTCGAAACCATTTTCGATACGCTTAATGCGAAGGCAGCATTGTTTGCGATTGACAGTTACTTCGAGGAGAAAAGCACTCAACTGCCGGTCATGATTTCCGGAACCATCACGGATGCGTCGGGCCGCACCCTGTCCGGGCAGACGACGGAGGCCTTCTGGAATTCGCTGCGTCACGTGCGGCCCTTTTCGATCGGTCTCAATTGTGCGCTCGGCGCCAAGGAGTTGCGACCCTACGTGGCTGAGTTGGCGCAGGTCGCCGACGTTCCAGTTTCCGCGCATCCCAACGCGGGGTTGCCCAACGCGTTCGCGGAGTACGACGAGAAGCCCGACGAGACAGCGGCTTTCATTCGCGAATGGGCACAGCAAGGCTGGCTCAACATCGCCGGCGGGTGCTGCGGCACGACGCCAGCCCACATCAGGGCAATTGCCGAAGCCGTCAAAGATTTGCCACCGCGTAAAGTCCGTCACTCGGCGCTCGCTACCGCGGCATAAGGGCCGGCCTTCGGTATGACCCGCCAACTGCGCCTCGCAGGCCTTGAGCCACTCAATATCGGTGACGACTCGTTGTTCGTGAACGTAGGCGAACGCACTAACGTGACAGGCTCCAAGGCGTTCGCCCGCCTCATTCTTGCCGGCAACTATGCCGATGCGCTCACCGTCGCCCGTCAGCAAGTGGAGACCGGTGCGCAGATCATCGACATCAACATGGACGAGGCGATGCTCGATTCCAAAGCGGCCATGGTGACCTTTCTCAAACTCATCGCCTCGGAGCCGGACATAGCGCGGGTGCCGATAATGATCGACTCATCAAAATGGGAAGTCATCGAGGCGGGCCTGAAATGCGTGCAGGGAAAAGCGATCGTCAATTCCATTTCGCTGAAGGAGGGTGAACCCAATTTCGTGCACCAGGCCAAGCTGGTGCGGCGCTACGGCGCGGCCGTCGTGGTCATGGCGTTCGATGAACAAGGGCAGGCCGACACCTACCAGCGCAAGACCGAGATTTGCCGACGCTCTTACGACATCCTCCTGACAAAGGTACATTTTCCGCCCGAAGACATCATCTTCGACCCGAACATTTTCGCCATCGCGACCGGTATCGAGGAACACAACAATTACGCGGTCGACTTCATCAATGCGACTCGCTGGATCAAGCAGAATCTGCCCGGTGCCAAGGTGAGCGGCGGTGTCTCCAACGTGAGCTTCTCCTTCCGCGGCAACGATCCGGTGCGCGAGGCAATTCACACCGTTTTTCTCTATCACGCCATCAAGGCTGGTATGACGATGGGTATCGTCAACGCGGGCCAGCTCGGGGTGTATGACGAACTCAACCCGGAACTGCGCGCTCTGGCTGAGGACGTCGTGCTTAACCTGCGCCCGGACGCCGGCGATCGGTTGGTGACTTTCGCGGAAAATTTCAAGGGCAAGGGAAAGATCCAGGTGGAAGACGTGGCCTGGCGCGGCGAGCCAGTGGACAAGCGCATTGAACACGCGCTAGTGCGTGGGATCACGACCTACATCGTCGAAGACACCGAAGAAGCGCGGAAGAACTTCGCCAAGCCGATCGAGGTGATCGAAGGCCCGCTCATGGCAGGCATGAACGTGGTGGGCGACCTGTTCGGCGCGGGCAAGATGTTCCTCCCTCAGGTAGTGAAATCAGCGCGGGTCATGAAGCAGGCGGTTGCGCATCTCATCCCCTACATCGAGGAAGAGAAGAGGCGAACGGGTAACGCCGGCAAGCCTAAAGGCAAGATCGTGCTTGCCACGGTGAAGGGCGACGTACACGACATCGGCAAGAACATCGTCGCCGTGGTGCTCCAGTGCAACAACTACGAAGTGGTGAATCTTGGCGTCATGGTGCCGTGCGCGAAAATCCTGGAAACGGCGCGCGAGGAGAAGGTCGATATCATCGGGCTTTCGGGCCTGATCACACCGTCGCTGGAAGAGATGGCTTTCGTCGCCAAGGAGATGCAGCGCGAGGGCTTCACCGTTCCGCTACTCATCGGCGGCGCTACCACGTCGCGCACCCACACGGCGGTGAAAATCGAGCCCAATTACCAAGGGCCGACGATCTGGGTGCCGGACGCCTCGCGCGCCGTCGGCGTGTGTTCCAATCTGCTCTCCGATACGCTGCGCGACGAATATGTTTCCGGCGTAAAGAGTGATTACGATAAAGTGCGCATCCAGCACAAGAACAAGACAGGGCAAGGACCGCGCCATAGCATCGTCGAAGCGCGCAAGCACGGCCTGAAGATCGATTGGTCTGCGTATGTCCCGCCGGTGCCCAACTTCATTGGACGCAAATCTTTCGTCGACTACCCCCTCGCCGACTTGGTGCCGTTCATCGACTGGACGCCGTTCTTCCAGACCTGGGAGCTAACGGGCCGTTACCCCGCGATTCTCAGCGACGAACTGGTTGGCGAGGCAGCCCGCAACCTGTGGGATGATGGACAAGCCCTGCTAAAGCGCATCGTTGCGGAGAAATGGCTGGGCGCCAGCGCGGTTATCGGTCTTTATCCCGCGAATTCAGTGAACGCCGATGACATCGAGATTTACAGCGATGAGTCGCGCACCCAGGTTGTCACGACCTTGCACAACTTGCGCCAGCAAACGGTGAAGCCTGAAGATCGCTGCAACTGGTGCCTGGCCGATTTCATAGCGCCCAAGGAATCTGGCGTAAAGGATTACATCGGCGCGTTTGCCGTCACCGCCGGCATAGGCATCGATGTGCGTGTCGCCGAGTTTGAAGCCAGGTACGACGACTACAACGCCATCTTGCTGAAAGCGCTCGCCGACCGTTTCGCCGAAGCCTTCGCCGAACATATGCATTGGCGTGTACGGCGCGAGCTATGGGGCTATGCAAAAGACGAAACCTTGAGCACGGACGAGATCATCGAGGAGAAATACCAGGGCATCCGGCCTGCCCCGGGCTACCCGGCTTGCCCGGATCATACCGAGAAGCAGCCGCTGTTCGAGCTGCTGAACGCCACCCGGGAAGCCGGCATCACGCTCACCGAAAGCTACGCCATGTTGCCTGCCGCGGCGGTGAGTGGTTTCTATTTTTCTCATCCTCAATCCGTCTACTTTGCTGTCGGCAAGGTCGACCGCGATCAAGTGGAAGACTACGCTCGGCGCAAGGGTTGGTCGGTCGACGAGGCGCAGCGCTGGCTGGCGCCGGTCTTGAACTATTAGTGGCCGGGGCTGCATCCGTGAGCGGTCATGGCACGGTCGCCTTCGCAGTTACGGACAATCGAGATGATGCGCGCCACCTGAGGGCGCAAATGGGAGTGTGGTGATATCATTGGTCTGCGCTTCTGAGCGACAAGATGGCGCGTAAAAACGATGACCAGCCATCACCCGCTCGATCAGCCTTCGGCATCGAGTACGTGGAGGCAACGGAGCAAAGGATTCGGAGCCACCGCGGTGTATGAAAGGTTGTTGAATCCCGTCTAAGACCTTTGGAGTGATGCCAAAGTGCCACCGTCCATGAAGGCGCTTCTCCCCTACATTCGCTCGAGCATTGGCATCGCGGTCTGCGTTGGGGTGGGGGTTTTTGTTGCCCGGCAGGCGATCGTTGGCTTAGGCTGGAATGGCTTAGGCGCGGCCTTTGCTTCGCTATTTCTGACACTCGCCATTGCCTTCGCGCTATTCATTGCCGGTGTGGCACTGCGCCGAGCCTTGTTCAAATAGCCTGCCTCAAAGCAGCGGCTTGAGAGAGCTGATCAGCACGCGGGATGGGGTCGGCGTCCGCGGCTACAACGACTAAGACCATGGCCAATTTATACCGCCGCCGCACTGATATGCTTCTCGCCAGCGAGCGTCGCCGCAGCCGTGATCGCCGGGTTCCCGCCCACTACGCCGATGGCATCCGCTTTCCCAGTTTGCAGGAACAGGTGGTGCAGTTCCTCACCCGCTACTTGTTCGCCGGCCTGGGATTACTGTTTTTCGACTACTCCGCCGATTTCGCACCGCGCGGCATGGCGACCTGGCAGATCAACGTGCTTCTGCTTGGCTACATCGGGGTGAACACGATCAATTTTTTGCATGCGTGGCGCAAGCCGGTGGCGGTCGCCCGCTACCACTTTGCCCTGTGGGCAGACATTGTCTGCGTTAGCGTTTGCGTTGCCAACGACCCTTACGATATTCCCCCGTCGCTGGTGGCTTTTATCGTCGTCGTGCTCGGCAATGGCATGCGCTACGGGATGCGCTTCTTTGCCGAGGCAATGTGGGGCACCCTCGTGGGCGGCGCAATAGCGATGACGGTGCGCTATTTTCATTTTTCCAACGTGGTTTCCCCTGGAACGATGTTCCTCAGCTTGTTCGGAGCCATCATTGTGATTTATGCGTACATGCTCATGGGGCGCATCGAACGGGCGCGGCGGCGCAGCGAAGACGTCAGCCGCACGGATGCGCTCACGGGACTGCTCAACCGGCGCGGCCTGTTCGAGGCCGGCGACCGGCTGTTGAGCGGCAAGCGCGAGGGCCGCGCATTGGTGGTGATGTTCGCCGACCTCGATAATTTCAAGGCCGTGAACGACGCCTACGGCCATGCCGCCGGCGACCGCGTCCTGCGCGAGATCGCCACACTCATCAAGGATGGCGTACGGCCGGCCGATCTGGTGGCACGTTATGGCGGCGATGAGTTCGTGCTGCTGCTTCCTGACACCGCGCTGGACGAAGCAGACCGGGTTGCGAGCCGGGTGCAAACTCTGGTTGCCGCCTGGTCCCGGGAGCGCACTTATGGTTGTGGGGTGAGCGTAGGGCTGGGCGCTGTGCCGGAAAGTGAGCACGACCTCATGAAAGTGCTCGAATCCGTCGATCGCACCCTTTACAGTTCCAAGTTGTTGCGCCGCCAAGGCGGGGTTCAGCATGTCGAGATCGTCCACAGCGGATAGCCTCCGATGTTCTTCGCTGCCACGCCGGTTTCGCCCAAGCGCCCTCTAGCGCGGTCCTTTGCGGCTCAATTTTCTTTATGCCGGTAACTATCGATGACATTCGTGCGGCACGCCAGCGCATTGCGGGCGGTGTCAGCGTCACGCCCTGCGTCGAGTCGATCCCGCTCTCCGAGTTGGTCGGGGCGCATGTCTTCTGCAAACTCGAATATCTGCAACGGACGGGGAGTTTCAAGGAACGCGGTGCGCGCAACGCATTGTTGCTGCTGGGCGAGGAGAAACGTCGGCGTGGCGTGATTGCCGCCTCCGCCGGCAATCACGCCATGGGCCTGGCGTACCACGGGGGCTTGCTGGGCATACCCGTGACGGTTGTTATGCCGCGCTTCGCACCCCTGATCAAGGCGGCCACCTGCCGCCGTCTCGGCGCAACGGTCATCTTGCATGGAGATAACCTCGCTGAGGCCCGCGCTCATGCGGATGAAATGACTTTGGCACAGGCGCTCACCTATATTCACGGCTATGACGATGCGGAAATCATTGCCGGTCAGGGCACCCTGGGGCTGGAGATTCTCGAGCAGGTGCCTCAAGTGCAGGCCATCGTCGTGCCGATCGGCGGCGGCGGCCTGATTGCCGGCGTAGCGCTGGCCGTCAAGTCGCTACGGCCTGAGGTGCAAGTGATTGGCGTAGAACCGGACAACGCGGCTTGCTACACCGCGGCGCTGCGCGACGGTCCACAAGCGAGCGTCGAGGTGAAACCGACGCTCGCCGACGGCCTCGCCGTAGCGCGTGTAGGACCGCGCTCCTTCAGTATCGCGCAGCGCTATGTCGATAAAGTGGTGACGGTGAGTGAGGAGGTCATCGCGCTCGCTATAGTGCGTCTGATGGAGTTGGAGAAGAGTATTGTGGAGGGCGCCGGTGCGGCGAGCCTCGCCGCGTTCTTGGCTGGCAAGCTGCCTGAGTTGAAGGGCAAGCGGGTGGTGCTTGCGCTCGCCGGCGGTAACATCGACCTCAATATTCTGGATCGAGTCATTGAGGTCGGAATGGTCGCGGAGGGGAGGATGTGCCGCTTCACCGCGCAGGTTTCCGACCGGCCCGGCGGCTTGGCGACCCTTGCCGGGCTGATTGCCTCAACCGGCGCCAGCATCAAGGACATCGTGCACGATCGCGCTTTTTCCGGTCCGGACGTTTCAGCCGTGCGGGTGGTGTGTGTGGTGGAGACGACCGACCATCAGCATATCGAACGGCTGCTCGCGGTGTTGCGCGGCGCGGCAATCCACGTTCTATAAGAGAATCTCACGCCTTGGCGCAACTTTACACTCTTAGCTCGGAGCAGCTTCTTATTACGGTCGCCGCCCACGGCGCCGAGCTGCAGTCCTTGCGTACGCAGGATGGACGCGAGTGGCTCTGGCAGGGTGATCCGACGGTCTGGGGGCGCCGATCGCCGAGCCTGTTTCCTATCGTCGGCCGGCTCAAGGATGATGCGCTCACCCACAACGGGCGCCGTTATTCGCTGTCCAGGCATGGCTTCGCGCGCGACCGGGACTTTCAGATCGAGAGCGCAGACACTGCGCGCGCCGCGTTCCTGCTCGAGGACGACGCGCAAACCCGCGCGCACTACCCGTTCGCATTCGCATTGCGGCTGGAATACGCGTTGCACGCGAACGCGGTGGAGATCACCTATCGGTTGCGCAATCCCGGCGAACAGACCCTCTATGCGAGCCTCGGAGCTCACCCGGCCTTCGTCTGGCCCCTTGCTCGCGGTGCGCCGCGACAGGCGCATAGCATCGTCTTCGCGGACCCGGAAACGGCGCCGATCCGCCGTCTAAGCGGTGGGCTTATCGCCGCGCAGCCCATCCCCACGCCGGTGGAGGGAAGAACGCTAGAGCTGCGTGATGGGTTGTTCGTTCACGACGCGCTGATATTCGATCGGCTGAGCAGCCGCAGCCTGAGCTATAGTGCCCCGGGCACACCGGTCATTAGGGTCGAATTCGAGGATTTTCCCCATCTCGGCATTTGGACTAAACCGGGTGCGGGCTACATCTGCATCGAACCCTGGCAGGGCTATGACAGTCCGGAGCAGTTTGCCGGAGAGTTTCGCGATAAACCGGGTGTGGTCGCGTTAAGCGGTCGACAGGAAAGAAGCTGGCGCTATTCCATTCATATTGATCTCTGAGTACCCACGCAGCCTCCCGTCGCTCGCTTTCGGTGAGTGCTCGACCCCGAGACCAACCGTTCTGCAGCTTGGCGTCGAGCAGGTGCCGTCACTTCGCCGCTGCCATGCGACTCGTTCCGAACGCTGCCGGAAGGCGCGAGGAATCCTGGGGTTCCCCTACGGCGCCGATCTCCTTGCGAGAGCCATTGGTTCCTCAAGTAGAATACTCCGTTGGCGTTTGGTTGACTAAGACTAAGGCGGAAAGATTTCATGCCCGCATTCGCATTTGCGCATCCCTTCTTGGGGGCAGCCCTGTTCCTGACAGGTTCGAACTTATGCATGACCGTCGCCTGGTACGGGCATCTGAAGCGCTTCGGTCATCGCCCAGGGCATGTTGCAGCGCTCCTCAGCTGGGGCATTGCCCTGTTCGAGTATTTGCTGCAGGTCCCAGGCAACCGCATCGGCCTCACCGCACGCACCTTGACGCAACGCAGGATCATGCGGAAAGTCTTCCCCCTCGTTGTATTCGTGCCTTTCGCGGCGCTCTATAGGGGACAGGCGCTCGATTACCTATGCGCAGGCCTAGGCTTCATGGGCGCGGTATATTTCATTTTTCGCTCCTGAGCGTCGACCATGCATATCCATATCCTCGGTATTTGCGGCACCTTCATGGGTGGCGTTGCGGCGCTCGCCAAGGAGGCTGGTCACCGCGTGACGGGTTGCGACGCGAATGTGTATCCGCCTATGAGCAGCCAATTGGAGGCTCAGGGCATCGCGCTCACCCAGGGCTTCGACGCGGCTCAGGTAAAGCTCAATCCGGATATTTTCGTGATCGGCAATGTCGTTTCACGCGGCAACGCGTTGATGGAAGAGATTCTCAATCGCGGGTTGCCCTACATTTCCGGTCCGCAGTGGTTGGCGGACAGCATGTTGAGGGACAAATGGGTACTCGCGGTGGCCGGGACGCACGGCAAGACCACAACATCCGCAATGCTCACTTGGATATTGGAGCACGCGGGACTCAATCCGGGATTTCTAATCGGCGGCGTCCCGCAAAATTTCGCCGTTTCGGCTCGCCTTCCACAATCAATTCCGTCGCGCCCTGCTTCAAAAGATGAAAGCTCGTCGCCTTTCTTCGTCATCGAAGCCGACGAATACGATACCGCCTTCTTCGACAAGCGCTCGAAGTTCGTCCACTACCGTCCACGCACTGCCATTCTCAACAACCTGGAATACGATCACGCCGATATCTTTCCCGACCTGGCAGCCATCGAGACTCAGTTTCACCATCTGCTGCGCACCATACCCGGGCACGGGCTGGTCGTTGCCAACGGCGACGAGGAGTCGCTGCGGCGCGTGTTGGCGCGCGGCTGCTGGACCCGGGTCGAGCACTTCGGCGTGGCACAGCTATGGTCAGCAAGCGACAGCGCCGATGACGGCAGCTTCGAAGTCCGGTTGCGCGGCGAAACCCAGGGTCGCGTGCGCTGGGACGAACTCGGCGAGCACAATCGGATGAACGCACTCGCGGCGATCGCCGCCGCCCGCCACGCTGGCGTCCCGGTGGCACTGGCGCTCGCTGCGCTCGCCGCCTTCAAGAGCGTCAAGCGGCGCATGGAAGTGCGCGGCACCGTGAACGGGGTCACTGTCTACGACGACTTCGCTCACCATCCCACTGCGATCGAGACCACCGTTGCCGGGCTGCGCCGAAAAGTGGGCGCCGAGCGCATTATTGCCGTGCTCGAACCGCGCTCCAACACGATGAAGCTGGGCGTGATGAAGGCACAGCTTCCGAGCAGCCTGAAAGACGCTGACTTCACGTTCTGTTACACGGCGAACCTCGGCTGGGATGCCGGGGAGGCCTTGACCCCGCTCGGCACCAAAGCCGCGTTATACGATGACCTCGGGGTGCTGGTCGAGGCGATTGCCCGTATCGTGCGACCGGGTGACCATGTACTCGTGATGAGCAACGGGGGCTTTGGCGGCGTGCATGACAAATTGCTCGCCAGATTGAGTCGATAAACGGTCTCTCAAGGAACGATTTTGTCCGATTATTTCTACCGTATCGTCAACGTCTTCACGATCGATGGAAACCGCTTCTCCGGCAATCCATTGTGCGTATTTGAAGACGCTCGCGGCCTCGACGACACCACGATGCAGGCGCTCGCGCTGCAATTCAATCTGTCGGAAACGACTTTCATCCTGCCCAGTGAAAGCGCCACCGTTCGGGTGCGCATTTTCACGCCCGCCTTCGAGATGGCCTTCGCCGGTCATCCGACTCTGGGGACGGCTCACGTGGTACGCGCGCTCAGGCAGACGGGAGACGCGGTGATTTTGGAAATGAAGGCAGGGCTGATTCCCGTATCCGCGAACGGCGACGAGTGGGCTCTGCAGGCCAATGCGCCGACTTCGCGGCCGGTAGAGGCCAGCAAAGCGCAGCTCGCACAGATGCTCGGCATAGGCGCCGGAGAGGTTGCCGAGGCTCCCTTATGGATCAACGCCGGCAGCGAACAGCTCATCATTCCCCTGATCTCCGTCGACGCGGTACGCCGCTGTGCCCCCGACGCTGCGTTGCTGCAACGCTACGGTCGTGTGAGCGATGAACGCTGCCTCGCCTACGTCTGGGCCGAGGCGGGTGAGGGGATTGTCGAGGCGCGGTTCTTCTTCCCCAAAGGTGCAGCCATAACCGAAGATCCAGCCACCGGCTCGGCCTGCGCCAATCTTGGAGGCTGGTTCCTGGCCCGCGGCGCGAAGCTCCCGGTGACCCGCATGGTGCGCCAGGGTGATGCCGTGAAACGCCCGTCCCGCCTGGGTTTGCGGGTGGATAACGATGAGCGCATCAGGGTCTGCGGTGAGGTGGTCGAACTCGGGCGCGGTGTCATAAAGATGTAGCGCAGGCTGCAAGTCTCGCAAACGTCTTCGCCATTCCGATGCTTATCTATCTGCACGGTTTCAACAGTTCACCCGATTCGTTCAAGGCAAACCTGCTCAAGCATCACCTGGAAACCCTGGGTCGCGGCGCCGAATTCCTGTGTCCCAAACTACCCTGGCGGTTCTCGCGAGCAGCGGCATTGATCGATTCCGCATTGTGCAGTTCAAGGAACTCATCCGTTACGCTGGTGGGCAGTTCCTTGGGTGGTTACTACGCGACCTATTTCGCGGAAAAGTATGGCCTGCCCGCGGTGCTTATCAATCCGGCGGTTTATCCCTACCGATCACTGGGCAACTACCTGGGTCCCCAGACCAACCTTTACACCGGCGAGACCTACGTCCTGCGCGCCGAGCATGTCGAGGAGCTCAGGGCGCTGGAAGTCAAACGAATCACGCGCCCGGAGCGCTATCTATTGCTGACCCGAAGCGGGGATGAGGTGCTCGATTATCGCGAAGCCGTAGAAAAATTCGCCGGTTGCGTCCAGCGAGTCATTGCAGGCGGGGACCATGCCTTCCGCGACTTTGCCCACTATGTTCGGGGTGTGGCAGATTTCGCCGATGTCCAGGGCGTTCGGTCTCGAGCGCAGAGTGGCGCCGCCGGGGGCGACGACCAAGCGTACGATATAATGCCGCCCTGATGAATGAAGCCGCACAACCATGAACCTTCTCTACGAAGAGGACGGCCAGTTTAAGGTCGGTTCCATCTTCGCCGACCACAATACTTCACTGCAGGTCGAAGCCCCGCACGGCAAGCGCAGCAAGATCAAGGCGCAGTCCGTACTGCTGCGCTTTGATTCGCCGCTGAGCGAATTCTTGCCTCAAGCCGAGCGCGCGGCGGGCGAGATCGATCTCGATTTCTTGTGGGAGGCGAGCGGACAGAACGAGTTCGGCTTCGAGGATCTGGCGCGCGAATATTTCGGCCGTGCCGGCACCCCCCGGGAACACGCGAGCCTGCTGATCCGCCTGCATGGCGCGCCGATGCACTTTTACAAGAAAGGTCACGGCCGCTACAAACCGGCGCCGGCCGATGCGCTCAAGGCGGCCTTGGCGAGTGTCGAGCGCAAGCGTCTGCAAGCGGAAATGCAGACCCGCTATGTGGCACAACTGATCCGCGGAGAGCTGCCGATCGAGTTTGTGCCGCAGCTGAACGCGCTCTTGTACAGGCCGGACCGCAATACTCTGGAAAACAAGGCGCTCGAAACGGCTTGCGAGGCCCTGCATTTGGCACCGGTCAAGTTGTTGGAACGGTGTGGTGCCATCCCGTCGACGCATGACTATCATCTAAACCGATTTCTGTTTGAATATTTTCCGCGCAGCACTGGTTTCCCCAGCAATCTGGCGGCAGAGGTGCCCGCAGAGCTGGCCCTTGCCGAGGCACAGGCATTCAGCATCGATGATGCGGCGACCACCGAAATCGATGATGCTTTTTCGGTGCGGCGTCTAACCGATGGCCGGTGGCGGGTCGGCGTGCATATCGCCGCACCGGCGCTCGGCGCGACCGCCGGTTCGCCGCTCGACGCGGTAGCGCAGGAGCGGCTTTCGACGGTCTACCATCCGGCAGGCAAAATCACCATGCTGCCCGAGACGGTCATCACCCAGTTCACCTTGGCCGAGGCTCACGCCCGTCCGGCCCTTTCGCTGTACCTTACGCTCGCTGCGGACACACTGGCTATCGTGGCGCACGAGACGCGCATAGAACAGGTGCCAATTGTGGCCAACGTCCGCCTCGATTTGCTCGATGCGCAGTTCACCGAGGAGATGCTCGAGAGTGGCCTCGGTAATTATCCGTTCAAGACCGAATTGGAACTGTTGTGGCGATTTGCCGGCACGCTGGAGGCCGGCCGGGGCAAGAGCAACAGCAAACCGGCGAGCGCGTTACCGGAACGGGTCGATTATAATTTTCACGTGGAAGCGGACCGAGTCGCGATTACCCCGCGCAGGCGCGGCAGTCCGCCCGACAAAGTCGTTTCGGAACTGATGATCCTGGTCAATAGCCATTGGGGCGGATTGCTTGCCGAGCACGGTATCCCGGCGCTGTATCGCGTGCAGCAGGCGGGGAAGGTGCGCATGTCCACCCATCCTGCGCCGCATGAGGGCCTGGGGGTCGCGCAGTATGCCTGGTCAAGTTCGCCGATCCGCCGTTACGTCGATCTGGTGAACCAGCGCCAACTCATTGCCCACGTGAAAGGCGAAGCGGTGCCTTATCCCAACCCCGCCGATTTGTTCGAGGTCATGCGCTCCTTCGAACTCGCTTATGACGCCTATGCCGAGTTTCAGCGCGGTATGGAGCGCTACTGGTGCCTGCGCTATCTGCTTCAGGAAAATTTGAGCCACGTCACCGGCCGAGTCCTGCGCGAAAATCTGGTGCGTCTGGATCAGTTGCCGCTCGTGGTTCGCGTTGCCGACCTGCCCGCTCTCGCGACACAGACGCTCGTGCGTGTGAGCGTCGGCTCGATCGATCTGCTCGAGCGGGATCTGTTGTGCCGCTTTGACCAGGTCGTCGACGACACGGCCTTGGGCATCGAGGCTGCCGCATGATGCGTCCTGCTCCCGTTCGTCGCGTGGCGGCGCCTCGATTAACGTCCGTCGCGATGATATCCACCGCTACGCCTTTATCGTCGGCGCCATTTGTGGTCGCGCTGGCACTGTCCGTTGTCATGCACGGTACGTTGATGAGTGTGCACTTTGCCTTCCCCAACGCAAACACATCCAAACCCCCCAACGCGCTGGAAGTGGTGCTGGTCAACAGCAAGTCCGCCACCGCGCCGGTGAAAGCCGACGTGCTCGCGCAGGCCAACCTGGAAGGCGGAGGCAATACCGACGAGGCACTACGCGCCAAATCCCCGCTGCCGGTGACCCAAAGCGACAACAAGGCCAGAGACGAAAGCAACTTGAAGCGGCAGGTACGCAAGCTGGAAGAAAAGGCCACTGCGCTGCTCACTCAAATCAAATCCGCTAAAGCGCTCGCACCAGCGCCGCAGGAGACCCCCGCGGTGCCGCCCACAGCGGAACCGGCACCAGACGATCTGGTGGAACGCAGTCTGCAGATGGCGCGTCTGGAAGCGCAGATCGCCCGCCGCACCGAAGAATACCAAGAGCGTCCGAAGCGGCAGTTCATCGGCGCGCGTGCCCGAGAAACGCGTTTCGCACTCTACGTCGACAGCTGGCGTGAGAAGGTCGAGCGCATCGGCAACCTCAACTACCCCGAGGAAGCCAAAGCCAAGAAGGTTTACGGTCGCCTCACCCTGACGGTAGCGATTAAAGGCGACGGCAACATCGAACGCGTCGATGTGAACCGTTCGTCCGGCCACAAGATGCTCGATGAGGCGGCGAAGCGGATCGTCTTTCTCGCCGCCCCGTACGCCAAGTTTCCCGACGACATCGCGAGGGATACCGATATCCTGGAAATTACGCGTACCTGGACATTTACGCGCGACGATCAGATAACCGCCGAATAGCCGTACAGCTTGCCTCCCGTTTCTTTGGGCGCGCGGCCAGAAACCGTACTTCCCTTTCCGCACGGAGACCAACGGGACAGCCTCATGCCGATCTTCGCCATCGCCATTCACGGCGGCGCAGGCACCATCAGCCGCGTCGCCCTATCGTCTGAGCGGGAACAGGCTTACCGCACGGCGCTGGAAAGCGCAGCCCGGTCCGGGCACCGTATTCTCGCCAATCACGGCAGCAGCCTGGACGCGGTGACCACGGCAGTCATGGCGCTCGAGGACGATCCCCTGTTCAACGCCGGCCATGGCGCCGTTTTCAGCGCAGCCGGCGTGAACGAACTCGATGCGGCAATCATGGACGGTGCGAGCCTCAAGGCTGGCGCGGTTGCCTGCGTGAAGCGAGTGAGAAACCCCGTACTGGCCGCGCGCGCAGTGATGGAAAAGACGCCTCACGTCATGCTGGCCGGCCCGGGTGCCGATGCGTTTGCCGCAACGCAGGGCTTGGCGATCGTCGATCCCGAGTACTTCTATACCCAGGGGCGGTGGGATGCTCTGCAACGCGAGATTGCGCGCCGCGGCGGCAACGGCGAAGCGCTTAGCGAAGAAGACAAGCATGGCACGGTGGGCGCGGTGGCCCTGGACGCAGCCGGCAACCTGGCCGCTGCCACCAGTACCGGCGGTCACACGCACAAGCTGCCGGGACGGGTCGGCGACACGCCGATCATCGGTGCCGGCACTTATGCCGACAACCGCGCCTGCGCTATCTCCGCTACCGGGGACGGTGAATACTTCATACGCCTCAATGCGGGCCATGAAATCGCCGCCCGGATGCGCTTCTTCGGTGAATCCTTGCAGCAAGCGGCGCAAGTCGTTCTCCGAGAAGTGGAGCACCTGGGCGGTTCGGGCGGAGTGGTCGCCGTGGATAGACAAGGCCACGTTGCGATGCCCTTTAACACGCAAGGCATGTATCGTGCCGCCATCGACACGAACGGCCGCCTCCACGTGGCCATTCATCGTCCTTAGGGCGCAATACAGATGCCCCGGGGCTCGGTCTATCGTGCGTTTGACCGGCGAGCGCCGCAAATGAGCACGACCGCGGCGCAACCAAACACTGCGCAGCCGTACTGAGCCATGGAGATAAGGCGCAATGAACTAGCGCGGGCGGCAAAATTGTCGGCAAGCGCAGCGGGGTTTACAATACGCACTCTCTACGCGGCGGCTAATGAATCTCACGAATCACTTCCTTATCGCCATGCCCGCCATGGCCGATCCCTATTTCGCCAAAACGCTCACCTTCATTTGCGAGCACAACGACCAGGGCGCTCTAGGGCTGGTCGTAAATCGTCCGATCGACCTCACGCTGCAGGCGCTTTTCGAGCAGGTCGATTTGGAGCTGAACGATCCAGCTCTCGTCAACTTGCCGGTCCATTTTGGCGGTCCGGTGCAAATGGACCGCGGCTTTGTACTGCATCAGCCGATCGGCGCGTGGCAGTCCACTCTCTCTGTAGAGGGAAAAATAGGCCTCACCACCTCGCGGGACATTCTTGACGCCTTGGGGACCGGCCGCGGCCCGGAGCGGGTTCTCGTCACCCTTGGCTACGCCGGTTGGGCGCCGGGCCAGTTGGAGCATGAGATCGGCCAGAACGGCTGGCTGACCGTACTCGCCCGACCATCCGTGATGTTCGAGCTGCCGGCGGAGGAGCGGCTTCCGGCGGCCATGGAAATGCTGGGTATCGACTTCGCCAGCCTATCGGACCAGGCGGGACACGCGTGAGTCAGGAATCCGGAGTCCGGGATCTGGAGTCAGGCAATAGCGCAACTCCGATCCCGGACCACGGTTCTGCGCTCGCCTTCGACTTCGGCGCGAAGCGTATTGGCGTGGCCCTTGGCGATCTCAAGGTGAAGATCGCTCATCCGCTCACCACGATCCAGAGCGAAGTTAACGAGCAGCGCTTTAGCTTTATCGGTCAACTGATCAGCGAGTACCGGCCGGTATTGCTGGTAGTCGGCCTTCCCGTCAACGACGATGGCAGCGAACATGCGATGAGTCGGCTGGCCCGCAAATTTGCGCAGCGGCTCAGCGGCCGGTTCAATCTTCGTGCCGTGCTGGTTAACGAATACCTGAGTTCCGTGTCCGCCGAATCAGCTTTAGCCGAAGCCGGTGTCCACGGCAAGCGCCAGAAGCTGTTCGTCGACCAGGTCGCAGCCCAGCAAATCCTACAGAGCTTTTTTAACGACGGGATCGTCGTATGACTCCGTTACCCGATGCTGAAGCGCTGCTCGCCAAGCTGACCAACGACCTGAGCAAGGTGGTGGGCACGGAAACGGCACTGATCGGCATCCACACCGGTGGTTTCTGGCTGGCGGAGCGGTTGCACGCGGCGCTGGGCATCAAGCAGCCGCTTGGCGCCCTGGACGTGAGCTTCTACAGAGACGACTTTGATGCGATCGGACTGCATCCGCAGGTGAAGCCGAGCGACATTGCGTTTACCGTGGAGGGCCGCCAGATCGTCCTGGTAGACGACGTACTCTATACCGGCCGCACCATTCGCGCCGCCATGAACGAACTATTCGACTATGGCCGGCCGGCGGCCATCCTGCTCGCCACACTGGTCGATCGAGGCGGAAGGGAACTGCCTATCGCAGCGCAATTCGTCGGTGCCGCGTTAACGGTGCCGGCGAATCAGGTGCTGGTACTCGAGCGCGGCCCGGACGGCCTTCTGCGCTTGGTGCTGCAGGAGCGGCGCCGGTGAGGAAATGCAATAGGCGGCGCCGCCAGTATGGATCTGAACCTCCATTCAACGGATAAGATGCACAACAATCCGCAGCTCAACCGCCACGGTGAATTGGAACACCTGCTTACCATCGAGGGATTGCCCGCGGCCATCGTTCGGCACGTTCTCGACACGGCAGACTCCTTCGTATCCGTGACCGAGCGGGAAGTGAAAAAGGTGCCGCTGTTGCGCGGCAAAGCGGTATTCAACCTGTTCTTCGAGCCTTCGACGCGCACCCGCACCACGTTCGAAATAGCCGCCAAGCGTTTGTCCGCGGATGTGGTCAATCTGAACATCGGCGCATCGAGCACCAGCAAAGGGGAGACATTGCTCGATACGGTGGACAACCTCTCCGCCATGCACGCCGACATGTTTGTCGTGCGTCACGGCCAGAGTGGCGCGCCGCATCTGATTGCCCGCCATGTGAAGCCAGGGATTCATGTCATCAATGCCGGCGATGGCAGGCACGCGCACCCCACCCAGGGGCTGCTCGATATGTACACCATCCGTCACTACAAGAAAGATTTCACCGGCCTGCGCGTGGCAATCGTCGGCGATGTGCTGCATTCGCGCGTGGCCCGTTCGCAAATCCATGCGCTCACCACGCTGGGCGTGCCGGAGGTGCGGGTGATCGGCCCGAAGACCTTACTGCCCACGGCGGTTGAGGGCATGGGCGTTCACGTCTATCACGATATGACGAAGGGCCTGAAGGACGTCGATGTGGTGATCATGTTGCGCCTGCAGAACGAACGCATGAATGGCGCGTTGCTGCCCACGGCGCAGGAGTACTTCAAGTACTACGGGTTGACCCCGGAAAAACTCGCGCTCGCCAAGCCGGACGCCATCGTCATGCACCCGGGGCCGATGAACCGCGGGGTGGAAATCGATTCCGCGGTCGCGGACGGTGAGCAGAGCGTGATCCTGCCGCAGGTGACATTCGGCATCGCGGTGCGCATGGCGGTGATGAGCATTCTGGCGGGGAACTAGTGAGCAGGAAAATGCAAAGCGCTGGCGCGACGGTCTCTACGACCGTAATGGACCGCTTTCCATGAACGGGCCGGCCATCGCGCTATTCAACGTGCCTGATCTGCTGCGCGAAATGGGAGACGCCTCGGTGACGCGGGGCCGCAGCTATCAGCGAGAGAGACGTGTCTTGAAAGCCGCTATGGACCCGGATACGTTGCTCATTGCGGGCGAAGTTCGCGGTTCGACGGGGCAGCGCTACCGGCAGGAAATTCAATTGACACCGCGCCAGAAGGGCGTCGCAATCGATGGAGAATGCAGTTGCCCGGTCGGCCGCAACTGTAAACACGTCGCTGCAGTACTCCTGGAAGTGCTGCGTCTCGGCGTGCATTCGCTGCATGAGGTCCGGCCCGGTTTTGGCGAGGTAGTCGTCGAAGGGGTGGCATCCCCGCCGTCTCTGCTGCCGGAAATTGGCGAATGGCTCGCTCAAGTGAGGCAGGCCGCGCAGCCTGCGGAAAGCGACGACATCTATGACGCGCGGGTGCGTCATCGGCTGCTTTATGTGTTGGAGCGCAGCCGCAGCGCAGCGACTGTTCAGGCAGCCTTCTTTACCGCTTACCGCAAGCAAGATGACAGCTACGGCAAGATCAATCCCTATCGAGGTAATCTCTACGCCATGGCCACCGCGCCTCAGGCGTATCTGCTCCCGGTGGACAAGGCGATCATCGCGAGCCTGCTCACCTTAAGCTCGCAAACCGGCAGCGGGTCAGCGCTCATCGGCGAGGCGGGTGCGGAACTGTTGCAGCGTATGGTCGCAACCGGACGTTGCCACTGGGCCGACCCGCTTAATGCGCCCCTGAGTGCCGGGGAACCGGTGAGTGCCAAGCTGCTGTGGCGGTTTGAAACCGACGGCAGCCAAAAGCCGGTCCTCGATGTGCCGAAGGAAATGGTCGTGATCGCGGTTGCACCGCCTTGGTATGTGGACATGACAACCTGGCGCTGCGGCCCGATAGAAACCGGGCTGGCCTCTCGCCTGGCCGCGGCTCTGCTAGCGGCACCCAAGGTGTTGCCCGAGGCGGCGGCCGCCGTAAGCGAAGCGTTGGCGGCAGTCGCCGATGCGGGTGTCCCAGCGCCCAAAGTATTGATCCAACGCGAAGTGAAGGACGTCGAGCCGGCGCCCTGCCTGCGTCTGGCGACGCATGCCTGGACCCAATCGTCGTATGGGGGGGCCGCGTCGGGACAGAGATTCCTCGACCTCGCGCAGTTGAGCTTCGACTATGAGGGCGCGCGGGTCATCGGCAAACCTTCCACGGCGGTCAACTGGCGGAGCGGCGAAGAAGTGTTGCATATCTTTCGCCAGTTGCGTGCCGAGGACGCGGCGCGCACCACGCTCAAAGCGTTTGGCTTGCAGCATTTTCAAGGCGTCGACTCGCTGTTGGGCAAGAGCTACGACGCGCGTCTGGGTGAACCTTGGATGTTGTCCGATCCGGGGGCGTGGTTGCATTTCATGGCAGAGGTGGTACCAAAGCTCCGAGCGGCCGGCTGGGACATCGAGGTGAGCGAAGACTTCCGCTACAAACTGGTGGAAGCGGACGACGAATGGCAAGCCAGCATCGAGCGCCACGGGAACGATTGGTTCAAACTTGGCTTGAGCCTGACCGTGGACGGCCGGGAGGTGCGTCTGCTGCCCTTGCTCACCCAGTTGCTCGCCGATGAGCCTCATCTTTTCACGGCCGAAGGCCTCAAGTCCTTGCACAAGGAGGCCCGGCTGATGTTCCGCTTGGACAGCGAACGAGTGCTGTCGGTGCCTTTCGACCGGGTGCGGCATATCCTCGGCACGCTCGTGGAGCTTTATCAGCACGATCCGGGGAGCCAGACGCTCACCTTGTCCCGGCTCGATGCTGCGCGGTTGGCCGAACTGGAGAGTTCGGCGCCGTTGCGCTGGTTGGGCGGCGAAGAATTGTTGAAATTGGGACGGCGGCTCAATGACTTCGCCGGGATGCGAGCCGTGCCGCCGCCGCAAGGGTTCGCCGCCCTGCTGCGCCCTTATCAGCAACAGGGGCTCGACTGGCTGCAGTTCTTGCGCGAGTACGAGCTGGCCGGCATCCTCGCCGACGATATGGGGTTGGGCAAAACCATCCAGACCCTTGCCCATCTGTTGGTCGAGAAGCAGGCGGGCCGGGGCGACCGGCCAAGTTTGGTGATCGCTCCGACCAGTCTGATGCACAACTGGAAGGCCGAAGCGGCCCGTTTCGCGCCAGATTTGCGGGTACTGATTCTGCAGGGCGCTGCACGGAAAAAGGACTTCGAACGATTGACCGACTACGATGTCGTTCTCACTACCTACCCACTGCTGTCACGGGACAAGGAAGTGTTGCTCGAGAACGACTACCACCTGCTGATCCTCGATGAAGCGCAAAACATCAAGAACCCGAAGGCGCAAGCCGCGGTAATCGCACGACGCATCAAAGCACGGCATCGCTTGTGCCTCACGGGCACGCCGATGGAAAACCATCTGGGGGAGATGTGGTCACTGTTCAATTTTCTGATGCCGGGTCTGCTCGGCGATCAACGTCAGTTCACCCGGCTTTACCGGACACCGATCGAAAAGCATAGCGACGTCGAACGCCGGCGTGCGCTTTCCCGGCGTATCGCCCCGTTCTTGCTGCGGCGAAGCAAGGAAATGGTCGCTGCCGAATTGCCACCGAAGACAGAGATCTTGCGCACCGTGGAATTGGCTGGTGGGCAGCGCGATCTGTATGAAACGATCCGTGTCGCGATGCACGAAAAGGTACGCCAGGAAGTCACCGCCAAGGGCTTGGCACGCAGCCACATCGTGATCCTCGACGCATTACTCAAGCTGCGCCAGGTCTGTTGCGATCCGCGCCTGGTAAAGCTCGAGCATGCCAAACGGGTAAGCGATTCGGCAAAGCTCGATCTGCTTCTCACCATCGTCCCGGAATTGCTGGAAGAGGGCCGGCGCATTCTGCTCTTCTCCCAATTCACCTCCATGTTGGCACTGATCGAAGAAGAACTGCACAAGCGCAAAATCGCGTATGCGCTATTGACCGGTGACACCCAGGACCGCAAGGGCCCGATCGAGGCCTTTCAAACGGGCAAAGTGCCGCTCTTTCTGATCAGTCTCAAGGCCGGTGGCGTCGGGCTCAACCTCACCGCCGCCGATACCGTCATACATTACGATCCCTGGTGGAACCCGGCGGTGGAGAACCAAGCGACTGATCGGGCGCACCGTATCGGCCAGGACAAACCGGTGTTCGTCTACAAACTCATCGCGGCGGGCAGCGTCGAAGAGAAAATAGTGGCGCTGCAAGCGCGGAAAGCGGCCCTCGCCGAGGGCATTTTGTCGGGTAAAGGCGAGGCGGTGGCGGTCATCACCAAGGCCGACCTGGACGTATTGTTCGAACCGCTCGGAGAGCTCGCTAATGAGCCCAATCGGGCGGCCGCCGCAATCGACAGGTAGTGCGGGTCGCCAAGCGCTTTCAGAAGACACCATGAAGATCCACATCCAGAACGGTCGCCTGATCGACCCCGCGAACAACGTAGACGCCAAGCGCGACCTGTTCATTGCGGCAGGCAAAATCGTCGGCGTGGGCAGTGCGCCTGCCGACTTTCACGCCAATCGCCTCATCGATGCCGCCGGCCAAATTGTCTGTCCCGGCTTGATCGACCTCGCCGTGCGGCTGCGCGAACCGGGCTATGAGTACAAGGCGACCCTGGAATCCGAACTGGCCGCTGCAGTGGCCGGTGGTGTGAGCAGTCTGTGCTGCCTGCCGGATACCGACCCGCCCCTGGACGAACCGGGTCTGGTGGAAATGCTCAAGCACCGAGCGAAGAGCCTCAATCAGTCCCGGGTCTACCCGCTGGGTGCGCTGACCATGGGACTGAAAGGGCAGAGACTCACCGAAATGGCCGAACTGACGGACGCCGGCTGCGTCGCTTTCACCCATGCCGATCATCCCCTCGTCGACACGCTCGTCTTGTCGCGGGCGCTCGATTATGCCGTCACCTTCGGTTTCGCTGTGTGGCTGCGTCCCCAGGATGCCTTTCTTGCCGCTGGCGGTGTGGCGCACGATGGCGAGATCGCCACGCGCCTCGGCTTGGCGGCCATTCCAGCGACCGCAGAGACCATCGCCCTGTCCACTATCTTGCAATTAGTCCGCGCTAACCGGGCACGGGTGCATCTGTGCCGACTCTCGACCGCCCAAGGTGTCGAGATGGTCAAGGCGGCGAAGCAGGAGGGGCTACCGATCACCTGCGACGTGGACATTCATCACCTGCATCTGTGTGACCGCGACCTGGGCTATTTCGATTCCAACTGCAATCTCATGCCGCCGCTGCGCGGCCTGGGTGATCGGGAGGCGCTGCGCAGAGGGCTGAAAGAAGGAACGATTGACGCGGTCTGCTCCAACCATTCCCCGGTCGACGATGACGCCAAGCAAGTTCCCTTCGGGGAAGCTGAGCCCGGTGCCATCGGCCTGGAATTGCTGTTGCCGCTTACCTTGAAATGGGCCAGGGAAATGGATTTGTCGCTGGCGGACGCGGTTGCCACGATCACCAGCGCGCCGGCGCGAGTACTGGGGATCGACGCGGGCCATTTGGCTGTTGGGCACGCTGCCGATGTGTGCGTATTCGATCCGCAACAAGTCTGGCGGGTGGACGCCAAAGCGCTCAAGAGTCAGGGAAGAAATACGCCTTTTGTTGGTTTCGAAATGGAAGGAAGGGTCAGGTACACGTTGGTGGAAGGGCACGTGGTGCACGAACGGCAAGGCTGATGCAGGTCTGACGGTAGGGTGGGAGCTGCGGGCTAGCCTGGCGGCTCAGCTGCGTAATGCGACTTGCAGCAGGCCGATAAAGACCGGCTGATGCACCATGTAGAGAATTAGGCTGTGGCGTCCCGCAAAAGTAAGAAAGCGGACGACATGTCCGGCCCGTGCCCACCGACGGGCCAGCGCAAAAGAGCTCTGATCCAGGAAGCGGCGGCCGGCGAAAATCCCCAACAGCACTACCCCGAACCAGGGCAGCAGCGGTACGTAATCCTCGGTAACCGGTTTGTACGTCATTAAACCGATCCATTGCAGGGCCGATCGGTCGAAAGCGGGCAGCTTCACGAAGGCCCCGAGCAGGATCAGCACCAGACCGATGGGCAGGTTGGCCCAATCAAGCCTCAGGAACGCCAGGCCGAGCAGGCTCGCCAATGCTATGTGGTGCAGCACGCCGAAGAATATCCAGCTGGTCGGAAACATCGCATAACTGCCAACGCTCACTAGCAGAGCGCACCCTGCGAGGAGTTCCAAGCGACGCCAGAAACCGCGCCAGCGGATGCCCCTCTGCGTCGCGAGCGCCAAGCTCACGCCGACCAGAAGTAGAAAGGAACTGAGAATCAATGTCCGCGCCGCAAGCCAGAACGGGTCGACATTGAAGTTCTGCTGAATCACACCAAAGTAGCGCAGGTCGAAACAGAAGTGATAGACAAACATGGCGAGCAGTGCCACGCCACGCAGGACATCGATGATCGGATAGCGGCCGGCAGCCCGATCGGGGGATCTTGATGCGCCCTTCGCCTTGTCCGCGCGCTTCGGGAGTTGAGTTGTCGTCTTCGCCATGAATTGTAGGATGCGTCTTGCCGCCGCGAAGCTAATGATGAATTCTCCCACTGCTAAAGCCCTAGCGGGCTTGCAGCGCAGGGGTTTGTCGGTTTCGACGACCCGAGCGCACGATTGTCGCCACCCTGCCGTCTCACCCGAGGTCGCAACGGGCCTGGACCGTGTTGCCGGTTGAGATTCTCACCTTCCAGTGGCACGGTTCTGCGTCACCCGGCTGACGCCCGGGCCATGAGCTCGGTGTGTGATTACGTCCCGTTTTGGGGATAATAGAGGTTTTACCACTCGATCTAGGCATTTCATGAACCCTTTGCTGGATTTTTCCGGCCTGCCGCATTTCGACGCAATCAAGGCCGAACACGTGACCCCTGCGGCCGATGCTTTGCTGCAAGAAAACCGCAGCATTGTCGACGCCATGATGAATGACACGGCGCCACCCACTTGGGGCAGCTTCGTCCAGCCTCTCGAAGATTCCGGTGAACGGTTGGGCCGTGCGTGGAGCCAGGTGTCGCATCTCAACGCCGTCATGAATAGCGCGGAACTGCGCGAGGCATATAACGGCAACCTGCCACGCATTACCCAGTTCTACGCGGAACTGGGCCAGAACGTGCGGCTGTTCGAGCGCTACAAGCAGCTGCACAGTTCAGGCGAGTTCGAGCATCTGAACGCGGCGCGCAAGAAGGTGATTGAGAATGAATTGCGCGATTTTCGTTTGGGGGGCGCGGAGTTGCCTGAGAACGAGAAGGCGCGCTTTCTGGAAATCCAGGAGGATCTGGCAAAACTCTCTTCACAGTTCCAAGACAACGTGCTCGATGCTACCAATGCCTTCGCCCTGTACATTGAAAGCGCAGACCAACTGGCCGGCTTGCCGGGGGATGTGCTGCAAGGCATGCGCGAAGCGGCCGAGAAGGACGGCAAGGCGGGCTGGAAAATCACCCTGCACATGCCGAGCTATCTGCCGGTGATGCAATACGGCGAAAACCGCGCATTGCGCGAGCAGCTCTATCGTGCCTACGTGACCCGCGCGTCGGAGTTCGGCAAGGCGGAGTGGGACAACTCCGCGCTTATCGGTCGCCTGCTCGCACTGCGCAACGAAGAGGCGCAGTTGCTGGGCTTTGCTAACTTCGCTGAACTATCGCTTGCCACCAAAATGGCAGAATCGCCCAGGCAAGTGCTCGATTTCCTCGACGAGCTAGGTGCCCGGGCCAAGCCCTTTGCCGAGCGTGATGTTGCAGAGTTGCGCCAATTCGCGGCTGAGGAGCTTCGCCAAGACCGGCTCGAAGCCTGGGATATGGCCTTCGTTTCGGAAAAGCTTCGCGTTGCACGCTATGCCTTCTCTGATCAAGAGGTGAAGCAGTATTTTCCGGAGTCGGTTGTCCTGCCCGGCATGTTCAAAGTCGTCGAGTCGATCTATGGCGTGCGCGTTGCGCCAAAGGCGGCTGCCACATGGCATCCCGATGTGCGGTTTTTTGAAATCATCGACCGCGAGGGGCGCGCCATCGGGCAGTTTTATCTTGACCTATATGCCCGGGAAGCCAAGCGGGGCGGGGCCTGGATGGACGATGCCATCAATCGGCGCAGAACCGGCGCGGGCGTGCAGATCCCGGTCGCCTACCTCACCTGTAACTTCTCCGCCCCGCTCGGTCAGGGTGAACAAAAGCGCCCCGCACTGTTCACCCACGACGAAGTCATCACTTTATTTCACGAGTTTGGTCATGGCTTGCACCATTTGTTGACCCGGGTCGAGGAACTCGGAGTAGCCGGCATCAACGGCGTGGAGTGGGATGCGGTCGAGCTGCCCAGCCAGTTTATGGAAAACTTTTGTTGGGAATGGGATGTGCTGCAGAACATGACTCAGCACGCTGAGACCAAGGCGAAATTACCCCGTGAATTGTTCGACAAGATGATCGCCGCCAAAAACTTTCAAAGCGGTATGCAGACCATCCGGCAACTGGAATTCGCCCTGTTCGATATGCATTTGCACTACGATTTCGACCCGGCCGTCGAAACGCCGCAACAGCTGCTTGATGGCGTGCGCAGCCGCATTGCCGTGTTCGCGCCACCGCACTACAACCGCTTTCAACATCAGTTTTCCCATATTTTCGCGGGCGGTTACGGCGCCGGCTACTACAGCTACAAGTGGGCAGAGGTCCTGTCGGCGGACGCCTATAGCCTGTTCGAGGAAAACGGCGTGCTGTCTTCGACGATTGGCGACAAGTTCATGCGCGAAGTGCTTGCCGTGGGCGGCAGCCGTCCGGCATTGGAATCATTCGTGGCTTTTCGCGGCCGTGAGCCAAAGATCGACGCACTGCTGCGCCACAGCGGTATGCTCGAGGCGGCGTGATACCCCGCGCCCCAACGTCTTCAAAATGACAGCGGGGGTGGATTGGTGTTGAAATAGCGGATCCTTTCGTGGAAATGGGAACGACATGCAGACAACACTCTTTGCAATGGCACTGGCCGGGTTGATCGCCGTACCAGTCATGGCCGGCGATTTGTATCGCTGGGTCGACAAGGACGGCAAAGTCAACTATACGGATCAGCCACCTCCGCCAGATGCCCGACAGGTTCAGGAGAAGGCCTACGGCGGCAACATCATTGAAGTGGATACGCTGCCTTTTGCCACCAAGGAGGCGGTCAAAAAGAATCCGGTAACCCTTTACACTAGCAGCTGCGGAGCGATTTGTGACGATGCGGTAGCACTGCTGTCCAAGCGCGGGATTCCCTATACCATAAAGAGTCCGCAGACTTCGCGGCCCGATGCGGATGCGCTCCAAAAACTGATCGGCGATCTCCAAGTGCCTGTGCTGGTAATCGGCAGCCAGTCACCGATCAAGGGATTTGAAGCTGGAACGTGGGAATCGGCGCTCGATTCCGCTGGCTATCCGAAGCAGGCAGCGATCTCGCGCAAAGGTGCTGGAGGCGCCGGCGCGCCGGCGCCTGCCAAGGCGAAAGCCGAGGAGGCAGCGCCCAAAGGCTACTAACGGCGATGCGGGTGCCTGGCGTTCGCTCGCTCGTCGGTCTTGCGACTCAGATGCGTTGCGGCCGGAATCGCGCAATGGAAAATACCGCGAGCGACAAGAGGCAGCGTGGCTGAGTACAAAGCAGAGATTCGCTGGCATGGAGAGCGCCAGGCATTCACTGATAACCGTTACAGCCGTGCGCACACCTGGCATTTTGACGGCGGTGCCGTGGTACCGGCATCGTCTTCGCCCCACGTTGTCCCTATCCCGTATTCGGACCCCGCTGCTGTCGATCCTGAAGAAGCTTTTGTCGCTTCGCTTTCGAGTTGTCACATGTTGTGGTTTCTTTCCATCGCTGCGAAACGCGGATTTCAGGTCGAAAGCCACGTTGATTGCGCTACCGGCGTGATGGAGAAAGACAGCTCTGGCCGCCACGCGATCACGCGAGTGACCCTGTACCCGGCCACCATTTTCGCCGACGGGCGTCAACCGAACGATGAAGAACTGAACGCGCTGCATCACGAGGCGCACGAAAAGTGTTTCATCGCCAACTCGGTCAAGACCGCAGTTTTATGTCGACCGGTCCAGCCGGTCTAGCCGTCGCTCGAGCGCATGCGGCTAAAGTGAGCGCGGGAGGTCGTGAACGCCGTGCGGGTCGCTGCCGCCCCAGCGGCTCACGAGCCGCCATTTGCTTCAGACTGTGAGAGGACAACATGACTTTGCAGCTACTCGCAAACGTCGATGTGGACGATCTCGATAAAGCGATCGCCTTCTATGGCAGTGCCTTTGACTTACGAGTCGGGCGCCGTTTCGGCAATGACGGTGTTGAGATGCTGGGCAGCTCTGCGCCGATCTACCTCTTGTTGAAGTCAGCCGGCACCCTCGCCTCTGCGACGACAACTCAGCAGCGCGACTATCGGCGCCATTGGACGCCGGTCCACCTGGATTTTGTAGTTGCGGATACGCATGCCGCAACGCAAAAGGCGCAAGCGGCAGGGGCGTTGCTCGAGGGAGCCATCCATACTTACAGCTGGGGGCGCATCGCGCATATGGCAGACCCGTTCGGGCACGGGTTTTGTTTGCTGGAGTTTCTGGGGCGGGGTTATGACGAAATCGCTTCCTAGAATCCACCGGAAGCAAGGTTTTGATTTGCTACGAACCGTCGGGCTTGATGCAGATGCGGCGCAACCGTACCATCCATTTCGTCAATCCATTCTGGGAGTTTCGCCGTGGCTCAAGGTAAACCAGACTCTGCCGCGCCGGAGATAACCCGACCCTTCGCGGTCGAGGACGGACCATCGGAGGCGTGGCCTGAGGGTCAGCACTTGGGAGGTCGGGTGCGGCGCCTCGGACCGTTCGCGGGCAGTTCTCGCGTGGGGGTTGCGGTTGAAGAACTTTCTCCAGGCGAGAGATCCTGCCCCGTGCATTTCACGTGCTCGAGGAGGAGCATTGGCTTATGCCGCAAGCCCAGCCACGCTGCGGCGGGGAGAAAAAACCTTCAACTGTCGGTCGGCGACGATGTGTGCTTCCCCGCCGGCCACGAGGCCGGCCGCAATCTGCGCGACAATACGAATGCGCTCTGTCGCCACCTCGTTATTGGGGAGCGCAACCCTATGATGTGGTGGTGTATCCCGATTCCGGCATGGTTTTGGTTTGCTCGACCAATGAGCTCTACCGCAAGTCCGCCACCATCAAGTACTGGGATGGCGAGGATACCGGGTTCGCACGAGGTGAAGCTCGTGGATAGGGTTGTGATAATCCAGATCGATGGTTCACCATGTTCGCGTTTTGTTCGGCAACCTTTTCGGCATGAGGAATGGTCATGATTCGTCACACGGTCGCCTTTAGCCTCAAGCATGCACCAGGCTCCCCAAGCGAGAAGAGTTTTCTTGATGCCGGGCAAATGCTCGCCGCCATTCCTGGGGTTGAGAAATTCGAGCGCCTCAGACAAGTGGGGGCAAAAAACTCGTTTACCTTCGGCTTTTCAATGGAGTTCGCCGATCACAAGGCTTACCAGGATTACAACCAGCACCCGAATCATGTGCGCTTCGTCCAAGAGCGTTGGATGTCGGAGGTTGCGGATTTCCTGGAGATCGACTACGAGCCGCTCGCTACTTGAACTGCGCTTCATGGGGCATGGCGGCGGCGTTGTGCTGCAGCGGTTCGGCCCGGCGCCGATGTGTTGAATTGCGACCGAGGAGGCGCATTAGCTTGTAAGGCGCCGTTTGCACTGTCCCCTCGGGTGACCATGCTGTATCACGAAGGCAGTCGCTTGCTGCAAGAGCGGTTCGACACGCGTCGCCTCGCGGACCCTTTGAAAGCAGGCTGGTGAGCGATCGGAGCGGGCTTGAGGAGCGCCGCTTGATAGAGTCGGCCGATATGTTTTTCTCGCTAAACGCCGACGCGGAAGGACAGCCCAGCTGCCCAACTGCGACGGTAACGGCCTGTACTTATCGATGGGCAATATCGTGCGTAACGCCCGCGTGGGGTACCCCGCATCACAAACTGCGCCCCGGGATATTCCTCCAGCTCTAGCTTAGCCAAGCTAGCTTGCGAGTTCGCGAGCTCCTTCCGACTGTCCGCGCTACATCCACAAGTATCAACGCGTCGAACGCTCGGCTGATGTTCCTCTCGCTGCCGGCGAGCGATCCGGCACGCGGCATTACTTGAGCTCAGCCGCGGTGCCCCTCCATGAGCAGCGTCTTGATGTCGTTGACGATCACTTGCGGTATCAAGAATGCCGTGGTGTAGATCTCCCGGATATGTCCCTCGCGGTCGATCAGAAACACCTTCAGGGTATGGCTGAGTAGCGGCTCGCTTGCACTTGCCTTCAGGTCACTGCTGACGCGCAGATCCTGTCCGAAACCATCGACGATGGGTGCCAGTTTGGCGATCGACGCCGTGGTGAGAAAGTCCCACTCCGGCGAATTGTCTCGGCCCCCGGCAGCCTCGGCGATACTCATCATGACGCCCGGCGTATCGTGCGCCGGGTCGAAACTCAAGTTCACCAAGCGCGTTTGTCGTGCCAAGCGTGGATTCGATCTCAGTGCGCGCCTAAGTTCGGCGAAGGCCGCCCACGCGCGAGGGCAGCCTTGTGCATCGCTACAGCGAGTGTAGATGAGACCGAGCACGGTGATCTTGCCGCGAGTGTAGTCGGATAGCGGTCGTGCCTGTCCGGCAGTGTCGAGTACTTCGCCGGCGGGTGTCGGCATGATCGTCTGCAACTCATAAGTACCGGGCGCCGGTGGAATGAAACCGAGCAATGGCGCGGGCACGGATTCGTGTGCCCATGCCATGCCGCCGCCGATCAGTAGGCATAAGGCGAGAAGAGTGAAGGGTACGCACGATGCAAAACGATTCATGCGCTTATTGCGAGCGTTCTCGACGAGCCATTGCAAAAGAACTTCCATGCCGAGATTCTCCTCAAGCACCTTTTGCGCGCTCGGCGATGTTCGCTGCAGCCTGCGGCGCACGGAAGGTCAGCGCCGCGCCAACGTGGACCGCCCATCCTCGTCAAACGCCGACTTTAGCGCCTTGCTGCCGAATTTCATGTGATGAGCACGTCCGAGTTGTTCCTTGGTGAAGTCCACCTCGAAGGCCGGCACGAGTTCCTTGCCATTCCAGGTGAAGCCACGCACGAACTGCTCATTGTCCGCACCGCCCTTATCCCACTTGGCGAGCAGGGATGAGCTGATGTAGACCCGCTTGCCATCCCAACTCTGCGAGATCATGTTCACCTGCTTGCCGGTGACTTTTTCGTAGGTCTGCTTCGGATGCTCTGGGTCGGTAAGATCGAAGTAGCGGGTCTTGCCGTCCATGAAGGTGTTGACCCATAGGCCCTTGCTGTCGCGACGGATGCTGATGTCCACGGGTAAGGGAATCTGGCTGGGATCGCCAATGGTAGCGACTTCCCTCCCTTCCCACTTGCCGCCCTTCTTGCTCTGCTTGATCAACCACAACTTGGACGTGAGCGCCGTAGCCGTGATTGCCCAGTTGTCGCCCGGATTCAGCGACCAGCGAATCTCGAGCGGCGCCCCGGGCACGTTGAAGACCTGCTTCGGCCGCATCGCCTTGAGATCCCATAGCACCATGGTATTGCCAAACTTCTTCATCGCCTCGCCGTCCTTGATAAGGTCTCCCAGGTCGCGCATATAGTTGTTCCAGCCGGCGAAGCTCGATGTGAGCAGCGCGTTCTTGGCCGGATTGATGGCGATATCGTAGCCATAGCCGTCGCCGCCATGGTCGGTCGGTAAGTCATACTTCGCGATAAAGTCGCCTTTGTTGTTATACAGCGCGAGACCGGTGACGCCGCCCTTATCCTTGGTGTTGGATAGCGTGCCGATCAACATGCGGCCGGGCAATGCGTAGAAGGTATGCGGACCCAGGTAGCCGCTTTTTTCCCCCAGGTCGGCGATCGTCTTGATGAGCTTCGGTTTGGCCGGATCGGCCGCGATATCGAAGACGTAGATGCGGTTGCTATCCAATCCTCCCGCCCAAAGATAACGTCGATCGTCGGAGAAGCCCATGTGATGCGCTTCTCCACGCTCGCCCACGGAAGCGTAATTCAGGACTTTGCCGTAGTTCTTGGATTTCGGGTTGACGTCGAGCGTAACGAGCTTATCCTGGCCATCTCCCAGCCCTTCGACGCCGAGTGTCCAGACGTAAAGGAAATCTTCCTGGCCCTTGACCAGATTGCCCATGTAGGGCGAATTGCAGGTTTCATCAGCCCGGGCTGCCAGGCTGACGGCAGCACTCACCGCAACCAGAATAAGCAGACACAGAAAGCTTGATTTGCGTCGCATTGCTCCTCCTTTCGAATCTCAAATGTGGAATCAATAACTTTAGTGCAGTCGTCTGCCGGCGGTTTAGAGACCGGTTAGAACATCTGGCCATCTGCCTAGGTCGGCGAAGGCGGGCGAGAAGGCTCCCGGTTGCCCGCTCGGCCTGAGCTTAAGCCCGATCCGGGTGCCTCCGGGCAGCATCGGGCCGGCGAGCTCGGTTGCCTTGCTGCTCGACCGCTCGGGCTCAGCTATCGCCCCGGCATTGCCGAAGTGCAAGTCGAGCCACAGTCGAATCTGCTCTCGAAGCACAAATCCGATCCCTCTACAAAAGAGAAGATCGAGAACTCGCTGCACAAGACGACAGAGACGAAAAAAGAAATTGGCGGGCCGTCGAATTGCTCGTGCGCCTCGCCGCGGCGAGAGCTGATCCAAACTCGAGATGGACCAGTGAATCGCGTTGTCCACCAACTGTGCGCTTGGCAAAGCGTGGTCTCGACGGAAAATAATGTCAATGGACACGGCACCGCCTTTCTTGGTGGAGCAGTTCAAGCCGGGATGACCTTCCCCGGATTGAACAGATTTTGCGGATCGAGGGCACGCTTGATTTCTCTCATCACATCGATCGCCTGGCCGTGCTCTTCACGCATGAATTCCAACTTGCCGCACCCGATGCCGTGCTCTCCTGTGCACGTGCCATCCATGGATAGGGCTCGATGCACGAGGCGAAGATTGAGTGCCGCTGCTTCGGCAAGTTCGCCTTCGGAGTTTGGATCGGCGAGGATCAACAGGTGGAAATTGCCATCGCCGACATGGCCGAGCAAAGGGATGGGCATGGAAGCACGTTCGATATCCCGAGCAGTCGCGGCGATGCACTCTGCTAACCGCGAAATGGGAACGCAGACGTCGGTGGTCATCGAACGGCTGCCCGGGCGCAATTGCAGACAGGCAAAATAGGCGTTGTGGCGGGCAGTCCACAACCGGCTGCGTTGGTCCGGATCGGTCGCCCATTCGAAATCCATACCGCCGCATTCCGTCGCGATTTGCTGAACCGTTTCGGCTTGCTCTTTCACCCCGCCAGGAGAGCCGTGGAATTCGAAGAACAGCGTGGGCACCTCGCGCAGGCCGGTCTTGCTGTGGGCATTGATGGCGCGGACCGAAAGGGCGTCAAGCAGTTCTACTCGGGCTATCGGAATGCCCAACTGGATGGTCTGGATCACCGCCTGCGCTGCCGCCTCGACGCTCGGGAAGGCACAAAGGGCTGCCGACACGGCTTCTGGCTGGGGATAGAGTCGTACGGTGATCTCCGTGATAACCCCCAGCGTGCCTTCCGAACCGACGAATAGCCGCGTGAGATCGTATCCGGCGGCTGATTTTCGCGTTCGCCGCCCGGTGCGAATGACTCGGCCGTCCGCGAGCACCACTTCCAGTGCCAGAACGTTCTCCTTCATCGTGCCGTAGCGAACCGCGTTGGTACCGGAGGCGCGGGTGGCGGCCATGCCGCCGAGACTCGCGTCAGCACCGGGGTCGATCGGGAAGAACAGGCCGGTGTCTCGCAGATAGGTGTTGAGTGTCTTGCGCGTAATGCCCGGTTGCACGGTCACGTCGAGGTCTTCCGCGTGGACCGCGATCACCTGGTTCATTTGCGACAAATCGATACTCACTCCACCGTGCAGGGCGAGCAGATGGCCTTCCAGCGAGGAACCGGCACCGTACGGAATCATCGCCACATGGTGTTCCGCGCACAGCCTGACGATCGCCGCCACCTCCTGGGTCGAGTGCGGAAACACTACGGCGTCGGGCGGCACAGGGGCGAACGAAGATTCATCCTTACCGTGGTGCTCGCGTACCGCGGCCGAGATGGAAACGCGTTCGCCAAGCAGGGCTTGCAGGTCGCTAAGCAGGGGACTTGGAAAAGGTCTGCGCAGCGTTGCCGGGTTGTGCAGTGGCAGATTCATGGCGCCTCAAGCTGGTTGTGGTAGAGCGCACCATCACGGTAAGGGAAGCGTGTTCCGGGTGCAAACGGTAGTTGAAATGTTTCCGCCAGGACGGCCAAAAGTTCATCGTCGTCGCGCAGCGTGCGGCGCTTCACGGTGCTGCCCGAATCCACGCTCAATTCACGGTTCCGCAGGATGTGCCGTGCGTCAGGCGCGAGCCGTTGCGCCGTCAACGTTTGCACGAAGCGCGAATCCGGATGAGTCGAAACGTAGTAGTTTGCCATCTCGTAATCTATCAAATGCTGCGGCTCAAGAGAAAATTGGTACAGGTCGAGCCAGGATGGCTTGCCCAACGATTGCAGCAGCCAGTGCCCGGCCTCCTGAATCACGCGATAGGTCCAGGCGAACTGCCGCGCTTCTTGCCCAGTCGCGAAGCGCACCGGTAACAATAATCCCTCCGCGCCGAAACCGACGTCCGCAAGCCAGGTCGCGCTGTCGATGCTCACTAACAGTAGCATGTGAGTGCGCGGCAATACTCGCTGCGCTCCATGACGTACGCGAGCGGCTAGCTGTTGCACGGAAAATCCGATCGTGTTCAGCGCTGCGGCGAATAATAGATTCTGCTCGAAGCAATAGCCGCCACGCTTAGCCTTGATCAGTTTGTTCTGCAAGCTTGCCAAATCAAGGAGAATGGGGCGGTGCAGAAGAATGTCCAGATTCTCAAACGGAATGTGCGTCGCATGCGCCAGGTGAAGCGCTTCCAGGACGGCATAGGTCGGTTGCAGATCACCGGCATAGTCGATGCGCTGCAGATAGGCCTGCACGTCAAGGGCTTTCGAACTCGGGGCACCGGCTGTCATGAAAGTCCGCGACGTTGGCAAAGTACTGTTCCTGCACCTCTATGGTACCCCGAAGGTCCGGATAATTCCTGCTATCCTACGGAAAGCCGGAACCTAAGCGGCACCGGTTGAAACTGACCGAAGCCGAACTTCGGGCGATCCTGCCAGAGCTTCCCAGCATCGGCGCAGCGAACGCCTTGGCCGCGAAAATACAGCTTGCTACCGGTGCGCGCCTTGGCGAACTGGCGAAGGTGGGCGCCTGTGGATTTCGAGCGGGCAGAGTGGTTCATCCCGGACGCCAATTCAAAGACAAAGACCGGCAGGGGCTTTACCGTCCCGCTGGTTCCCGCTACAGCTAGCCTATAAGTTGCAGCCAGGCGCCAAGGGATTTGCAGCCGAGCGCCTTGGCTAACATTCTTTTGCGGTAGCGCGAGCGGACGCGGCCACAAATAAAAGCCCCGCCGGCAAGGCGGGGCCTGGGTTCACGCAGATTCAGGAGTTAGCGCAACTTGCGCCGCTGCGAGAAACCAAGACCGGCGAGGCCGACGCCGAGTAGCGCTAGCGTCGCAGGCTCCGGGACTTGACCGCTCAGCGAGAACACGGCGTTAAACGGGCCCTGGTGGGTGACGTCCGTGCCAATCCGCTCCCAATCGGGACCCAGCGCACCCGGCCCGTCATTGCGAATCCAGCTTTGCAGGTCGAGGGTGAACGGGGTGCCGGGAGGGACAATCGGCTTCGGCGCTGAGAGCCACAGGAAGTCGCCGGTGTTTCCCAAGTCGACCTCGGGGCGGAAGAAGACGTGATCCGGCCCGAGGGAAAACGGCGTATTGAAGGTGATATTGAATCGTACTTCCACGCCCCTGACCGCACCCTCGCCGCCAGTGAACTGATTGGGCTTCGGATTGATGCCGTTGACCACTGAGTTGGCGGCAGTGAAGTTCGGGTTGAGCACCGTTACCGTGAAGCTGAGTTGGCCCAGCTTGGCGTCCGCGGCAGCGAAATTGTTATCGGACGGCGAGTTCACGCGTGTAGCGACTCGCCCGCTCGGCGGGTTGACCGAATCGAGGGGAAACACGTGATATAGCTCGATTTCAATATTTTGGACATTCGCGGGTGTTGCGCCCCCGACCAGCAATCCAGTGAACGTAGCACTGTTGATCACCGTGGGCGCGGTCGTCACGAAATCGTCGGCCGTCTCGGTCTCAAGCTTACCCGGGCTCGCCGTGCGCGAAAGGGTGGCTATCAAGCCGTCTGGGGCGCCGGTGCTGAAGAAGAAGGGACCGGCATCGGCCTGTGTCGGAATCAAGAAGGCTAGCCCCAATGCGGTGACGGCCAGTGGTGACATAATTTGCTGGGTTCGAATCATCTCGCCTCCCGAAGGTTAGGAAAGTGCTAAGAACTATCGCCGCGACGTAAGAAACTGCCCCAGCATAAAACGCTCCAAAGGAGCCAACTTCTATTGCATCAGTGACTTAGGTGCTAGCGTAAACGTTGCCGCCATTGCCATGTAAAGAAAATCGACGGCACGCCAATTCAAAAATCAGTACGGTCGCGTGCATGAAGCCAACGCAAATGAGATTCATCGCGAGTCAACGGCCCGCAAGTCGGAGCGCGCACGCTAGTCAACACCCCGGCCTGCTGTGGGCGCCGGTGACCGCTTTTCGTCGATTGAACGTTTCCTTTTGGAGGGTTCATTTCAGACATTGCTATCCCGACTCGTACAGGCCGTAAGCGTCATCTCAAGGCCGACTAGCGAGCCACGGTACCTCGTCTTCCAAGGGGTAGCGCGAGGCAGCGTGTCAGTCGTCCTACGAGAGCGTCGAAGTGTTCTCCGGCTGGCTCTCAAATTTGCCCCATCGATGCGCGCACGCGAGGCAACACCACTTCGGAGAGTGGGCAGATACCGTGCAGCCGCTAGGGATGGCTTCCGGATGTTCGAGCCGGGCACCGAACATTTTATTATTACGTGGTGGGACTGCCGCAAAAGGGGTCTAAGCGAGTCTCGCTGCGGCATGTAAATCGTGTGCGATAGACAAGATCTCACGCACCCTCGAGCGCCGGTCGGATCATACGCCGGTGATTGTTGAAATCGACATCGATCATCCGGCCGAGTATCCCTCGGAGGCTGAGATTGCCCAGCTTTCACGCTGATGAGTTAGCCTCGGCTTATCGCGAGTTGCACACGAGCTCGGGGAGCGCATCGAGGCGACGAGCGCGGTGTCCTCCCCGTCACGTTAACAAGTACAGCGGCTACGCCGCTTCAGCCTCGGGCTCGCTGGTGCGCAGTCGATCTGCCAGCCGACTCAGCATATCGCGTTGCTTGATGAGCTCGGCCTGATCTGCCTTGAGCCGTGCCAGCCGCTCTTGGATCGATGCTGTATTGTCATTGATCTTGGTGAGGCTTTCCAGCCGCTGCTGCAACTGGCTTTTGTGATCGCGCAACTGATTCTCCAGAGGCAATGGCACCGCCCGCATCCAGCGCTCGCATTCCGCGCGGGCGTCGCGAAAGATCTTGCGCGCCTGCAGCACCAGGCTGTCATAGAATTTCCTGATGAGATAGCCCTTCGGTGTTGCGACGTTGACGGGATCCCTGCAGAAGCGCTCGGTCTCCCGCTGCAGCAGTTGCATCTTGAGCCGGTGCATTTCCAGGTCGAGCGGACGCAACTCCACCAGCTCGAAATGAAACTTTTGCTGGAATTTGGCGTAGGCACGCCTCATCAGACTCTGCGCATCCTCGCTCATCGCCTGAATGCGATCGAACTCCAAGGTGATAGAGCTGATCAAACCGTTCATTGCACCGGACAGCCCCATCGTCGTCCAGGATTTGTCGAGGCCTGACCGGCTCTTCATCAGCATCTCGTCGAGGCGACCCGGATTCAGTCGGTCCGCGAGCGCGTTGTGCTTGGCCTGAAACAAACTACCGACCGCTTTGTATTCAGCGAGCGCCGCGTTGTACTGGTCCTTGTCCTGACTGATCTTGCGCCAAAGACGGGCGACCATATCCTTGCTTTTGCCGGATAGCTCGCTCAACTCGGTCGCGGCGTTCTGGTTAGCGAGCAGCCTGCTCCGTACCGAGCTGGCGGTCACCTGCATCATCGCGCCCAATTCATTGGTCACAGATCGGATGACGATTTCCCGGCGTGCGGGAATAATTTCGTTGGCCAGCAGGGTCTCGAGTTGGGCGATACCGCTATTTTCAACCAACGCTGCATCCTTGCGGATGCGCCCGACCAGCGCTTTCTGCGCCGAAAGCGCGATCACTCTGTCGAGAGGCAAATGGAGCAGCCGGGCAGTGGCTTCGCGCTGCCGTTCGAGGGAGGCGCGAACTTGGTCCCAGGACTTAAGCTCATCCCAGATCAGGTCGATTTTGTTCAATACTGCGATACGCGTTTGGATGCTGTCCTTAACGTAGCGCTGCCACACCTCCATGTCGGACCGGGTGACGCCCGTGTCGATTCCGAGCAGAAACAGCGCCGCATGGGCATTGGGCAGCGTGCTTAGCGTGAGTTCCGGCTCAAGGCCAAGCGCGTTGAGTCCGGGCGTGTCGAGGATCGACAGCCCATTGCTAAGCAGCGGGTGGGGAAAGTTGATCATCGCATAGCGCCAGGCAGGAATCTCCACTTTTGCTCTCTCACTGACCAACTCGGCCCCTTGCGCGGTATCGACCTCGTTCAACAAACCCATCATGCGCGCTTCCAACGGATAGACTTTGCGCACTTCGGCCAAGGCGAGCATCGCCTGGCGCACCGAATCAGGAGAGTCCAAATCGAGGCGAATGGTGCTCCACTCCACCGTCATGCTCTTAAACTGGGCGATCGACTCGTTGCGATATCGCGTTTCGATAGGCAGCAGGCGAATGTAAGGTGGCTCGCCAGGGTCGTGAAAGATTTCCGTGGGGCACATCGTGGTGCGGCCGAGATCGGACGGTAGAAGACGCTGCTGGAAATTGGAGAAGAAGAGCGCGTTGATCAGCTCGGTCTTGCCGCGCGAGAACTCAGCGATAAAGGCAAGCATCACGCGGCCGTGTTTCAAATCTTCCAGCAAGTCGTAGAAGCGAATTGACTGGTGCATGTCGAGTTGACCCGTACGCTCGAGCCAATCCCGATATTCGTTTACGGCAGATACCAAGCCCTCACGCCAAGTATGGAAGCGATTGATTTCCAGTTCCAGGGAATTGCTCATCGGGGTCCTCGGGCCTCAAACCGTTTATGTTCTGCCTGATCAAACGGCAATCATCTGCCGAGCCACGTCTTGCAGCCAGCGCACCGGCACGATCAGAATCAATTGGCAGATGACAAATACCACCAGCGGTGAAAAATCCACGTTGCCGACACGCGGCAGCAACCGCTGAACCGGACGAAGGAACGGCCGGGTCAGGCTGTCGAACACCGGCATCAAAGGATTGTAGGCGCTCACCCAACTCAAGATGACCTGCACCAAAATCGTAAAGATCAGCAGGTACAGGCTCATTTCGAATAGCCTGAGTAAGGCAAGGAACAGAATCACCGGCAACACTTGCGGTCCGCCCATCAGTACGTTGGCCCTTGCCACCGCGAATAGCGCCAGCAGGATCAGCATTTCGACGATCCATGCCCAGAATAAGGAGGAGAGATCAAGGCCCGAAAAACCCGGCACGAAACGGCGCAACGGGCGCACAGCGAAATCGGTTAGGGCCATCACCACTGGCATCAGCGGATTGCGCGGCGGAGCGCGGAGAAGCTGCATGTAGAAACGCAACAGCGCGGGGTATACCAGCAGGAATTCGACGGTTTGGAGCAGGAAACTACTGGCCTGGTTGAACATGTGTGCTTACTCTACCCGCCCAAGCTCGTGGCCGAGTTCACGCGAACGCGCGGCGGCGGCCTCGATGGCTGTGACCAGGTGGGTGCTGATTGCGCTGGATTCCATCACCTGCAAAGCTGCCTCGGTGGTGCCGCCCTTGGACGTCACGCGGGCGCGTAACGCCCGTGGCGTTTCGTCGCTCTGCATTGCGAGCTTCGCCGCACCCAGAAAGGTCTGCTCACTCAGCTTGCGTGCCGTTGCCTCGGGCAGTCCTAGTTTGCGTCCCGCCTCCTGCATGGCTTCGAGGAAGTAAAACACATAGGCCGGCCCGCTACCCGACAGCGCGGTCGCCGCATCCAGATGCTCTTCGTTGTCTACCCATACCGTCTCGCCAACGGCTTCCAGCAGTTCACTGGCGGTCTTTCTGCCAGCCGTGCTGACCGCGGCCATGGCAAACAGGGCGGTGATGCCCGCACGCACCAGCGCCGGCGTGTTGGGCATGGCGCGAACGATATTGCGGTAGTTCCCGAGCCAGCGCGATAGCGTGCCGGCGGTAATTCCGGCCGCGATCGTAATGACCAGCTGATCCTTCAAAACGGGAGCGACTGACTTCGCTGCGTCACGTACCTGCTGCGGTTTCACCGCAATGATGACCAGATCGGCTCCGGGCACCGCCAGAGCAGGCGTTGCATGCGCTTGGACGCCGAGTTCACGCCCCAACCGCTCGCGAGCTTCGGCCGATACTTCAATTACGCAGATATCAGCCGCGCGATGGTTTTGCTGCAGCATGCCGCCGATCATCGCCGTGGCCATATTGCCGCCTCCGATGAATGCGATCTTCATGCTGGGCACAGTCGCGGCGCAGGCGCAGTGGGCGTGTTCATCGCCTCAGCTCACTCTGCGCCGGTTGGCGGCCAAGGCAGGCGAGGCTGCCTGGGGCGTCGCGGCGCTGCCGCTGGAGCCGGGCCGCTCACCAAAAATCGCCGTGCCGACCCGCACCATGGTCGATCCTTCGGCGATGGCCAGTTCCAAATCTTGCGTCATGCCCATGGACAGCGTGTCGATGGCGTAGTCCTTTTCCTTGAGATCCTCAAAAAGTTCGTGCAGCGCGCGAAACTGCGCTCGGGTCTCGGGCTCGCTCAGCCCGGGTTGAGCGATAGTCATCAGCCCGCGCAACCGGAGGCGGGGTAGCGCGGCCACCGCGTGCGCCAGGTGCTCGGCCTCGAAGCGTGGAACTCCGCTCTTTGTCGCCTCTCCGCTGATATTGACCTGCAAACATACGTTGAGCGGCGGCAAGGCCGCTGGTCGAGATTCGGAGAGCCGGCAGGCTATTTTCTCCCGATCCACTGACTGCACCCACGCGAAGGACTCCGCTACGGCGCGGGTTTTGTTGCTCTGCAACGGGCCAATAAAGTGCCATTCGACAGGCAGATCGTTCAGTTGCTGCATTTTTTCCAGTGCTTCCTGCACGTAATTCTCGGCGAAGTGGTGTTGCCCGGCTGCATGGGCTTCGCGAATCGCCTCCACGCCTTGCGCCTTGCTGACTGCAACCAGAGTGACCACCCGACCGGAGTTTTCTGCTGCCTGCTCTACACGCGACATTAGCTCTTGCAAGTTAAGGCCTATTCTGCCCATAATTTGTCGTAGTTGCAGTGTCTTTTTAAAGTAAAATGTTAAGTTAACCAGCGATCAGGGCCTGCCGCAAGGTGTTAGCTCCGGAAATGTCTTCCCCGAAGGTCGCAAATCTTCAAGAACCTCAGGAATTATAATGGATATTGCTGAATTGCTGGCGTTCTCAGTCAAGAACAAGGCCTCGGATCTGCACCTCTCCGCCGGTTTGCCGCCCATGATCCGGGTCCACGGTGACGTGCGTCGGATCAACGTCCCGGCGCTCGAGCACGCCGAGGTTCACGGCATGGTCTACGACATCATGAACGATGGCCAGCGCAAGCATTATGAAGAAAACCTCGAGTGCGACTTCTCCTTTGAACTGCCTAACCTGGCCCGTTTCCGCGTCAACGCGTTCGTGCACCAACGCGGTGCAGGAGCGGTCATGCGGACGATTCCCTCCACGGTGTTGACGCTGGAGCAGTTGAATGCGCCGAAAAGCTTCGCCGAGATCTGCAATCAACCACGCGGCATGGTCTTGGTTACCGGACCGACCGGCTCCGGTAAGTCCACGACGCTCGCCGCGATGGTCAACCACATCAACGAAAACGAGTTCGGCCATATCCTGACGGTTGAAGATCCGATCGAATTCGTTCATCAGAGCAAGAAGTGCCTGATCAACCAACGGGAAGTCGGACCGCACACGCTGTCCTTCGCCAATGCCCTGCGCTCTGCACTGCGGGAAGATCCGGACATTATTCTGGTCGGCGAAATGCGTGACTTGGAGACGATCCGTCTAGCGATGACAGCGGCGGAAACCGGCCACTTGGTATTCGGCACCCTGCACACAAGTTCCGCGGCCAAGACGGTCGACCGGATCATCGACGTGTTTCCCGCGGCCGAAAAGGAAATGATACGGGCGATGCTGTCGGAATCGTTGCGCGCGGTGATCGCACAAACCCTATGCAAGACCAAGGACGGAACCGGCCGGGTGGCGGCCCACGAGATCATGATCGGCACCCCGGCCATCCGCAACCTGATTCGGGAAAATAAGGTCGCGCAGATGTATTCGTCGATTCAGATGGGTCAGCAACTGGGCATGCAGACCATGGACCAGTGCCTGCAAGACCTGGTCCGGCGCAATTTGATCACCGTGCCCGAGGCGCGCAGCAAAGCCTCGAGCAAGGAAACCTTTCCAGGATAGTGCGGGACCCTTTCGAGGAAAACAGCGATGGAACGCGAACAAGCCCAGAAATTCATGCACGAATTGCTTCGCGTGATGGTGTCCCGACGCGCCTCGGATCTTTTCATTACGGTCGGCTTTCCGCCCGCGATTAAGGTCGACGGCAAGTTAACGCCGGTTTCCAATCAGACGCTCACACCGCAACACACCATCGAGCTGTCACGCGCGATCATGAACGAGAAGCAGCAGAAGGAATTCGAAGACACTCAGGAATGCAACTTTGCCCTGCAGGTGCCGGCGATCGGGCGCTTTCGCTGCAATGCCTTCATTCAGATGCAACGGGTAGGCATCGTGCTGCGCACGATCACGACGCAGATTCCTAAAATGGAAGATTTGGGTCTGCCGCCGATTCTGAAGGACATCGCCCTCGCGAAGCGCGGACTGGTGATTTTTGTCGGTGCCACCGGCTCGGGCAAATCGACGTCGCTCGCCGGTATGGTCGGCTATCGTAACGAAAATAGCTACGGTCATATCATCACGATCGAAGACCCGGTCGAGTACGTGCACGAGCACCGCAATTGCATCGTCTCGCAGCGCGAAGTCGGGGTAGATACCGACAACTGGTTTGCCGCGCTGAAGAATACCCTGCGTCAGGCGCCGGATGTCATTTTGATCGGCGAAGTGCGTGATCGCGACACCATGGAATATGCGATCGCGTTCGCGGAAACCGGTCACCTGTGTCTGACGACGCTGCACGCCAACAATGCCAACCAGGCGCTCGACCGGATCATCAACTTCTTTCCGGAAGATCGACGCCAGCAACTGCTTATGGACTTGTCGCTCAACATGCGCGCCTTCATTTCTCAGCGCCTGATCACGCGCAAGGACGGCGTCGGACGCGTCGCGGCGGTGGAGGTAATGCTCAACTCGCCGCTCATTTCCGACTTGATTTTCAAGGGTGAAGTTCACGAGATCAAGGAGCTCATGTCGCGCTCGCGCGAACTCGGCATGCAGACCTTCGACCAGGCCCTATTCGATCTCTTCGATAACGAATTGATCAGCTACGAGGACGCACTGCGCAACGCAGATTCAGTCAACGACCTTCGACTGCGGATCAAGCTGGAGAGCAAGGGATCGAAGGACAGGGACCTGACGGCGGGACTGGAGCATCTGGAAATCATGAAATAGCAGACGCTGCCGATGGCGCCTTTGAGCTATTCACCCGGCTTCGGCGCACGCGCACTTCCAGCGATCATCTTGTACTCGAAGAGCCGGCACTCCAGGGCACCGTTGAAGAGCGGGGTGCGGCGGGATGGGTTAAGCCGGATCAGTTTTGCGAGCCGTAGATCCGCAGTAAAGAAATAGGCAGTCCAACCGGCGAACTTCCGCTTTAGCAGATCGCCGAGTTTCGGATAGAGCTGCGCGAGTTCTTCCTGTTCGCCGATACGCACACCGTAAGGCGGGTTGGTCAGGAAGATTCCATTCTCGGCCGGCGGACTCACTTCCAAAATATTGACCTGCTTGAATTGGATCGCCTGGCTGAGCCCCAGGGCCGCAGCGTTGTTGCGCGCTCCGCTCAGCACATCACCGTACAGATCGCTGCCGAACAGAGGCAGCGCTGTGGGCGTTCGCTGCTTTGCCGTCTCGCTCCTCTGCAGCATAGTCCAGTCCTCAGCTGCAAAGTTGCGCAGCTTCTCAAAGCCGAAACTACGCTTTGCGCCAGGCGCGATGGCCAGTGAAATCTGCGCCGCCTCCAGCAGAAACGTGCCGCCGCCGCACATCGGGTCGAGTAGCGGGACGCCTGGCCGCCAACCCGCGAGCCGGAGGATTCCGGCTGCCAGATTCTTCTTCAGCGGCGCCTCTCCGGCACGATCGCGCTGTCCGCGTCTGAATAGCGCTTCGCCGGAGGTATCGACGTAGAGAGTGACCATCGATTCATCCAAAAAAGCAAAGAGGCGAATGTCCGGTTCACGGGTATCGACACTCGGCCGCTTGTTGACGACTATACGGAAGTGATCGCAGACGGCGTCCTTTATGCGCAGGGTTACGAAGTCGAGACTGCGCAGCGGACACCTGCGCGCATTGACACTCACTGCGATGGTTCGCGTAACGTCGAACCAATCGGACCAGGCTTGCTGCAAGGCGAAACGATAGACGTCTTCCTCGCTCTTGTAAGCTGCCTTGCCGACTTGCCAGAGCACCCGGCTCGCGATGCGGCTCAGTAAATTGATCTGATAGCACAGAGTGAACGGACCGCTGAAATTGACGCCGGCGTCAGCGCGCTGCGCACCCGCGGCGCCCAATTCCAGCAATTCATCCGCGAGCGTCTGTTCAAGCCCGCGCGGACACGGCGCAAAGAATGATGCGTTCATCGCACAAGCATATCATCCGAAGCCGGCACGGCTGAGCTCCAGGGTAGGGTGCGGCAAGCGGGGCGCCTCACTTGACAGCGAAGAGTTCGTTAGGTATACGAAACTTCACCTTGGTATGTCTACCTAACCATGCCTTCTGCCAAAGTTTCACGCAGTACGCGGGAGAGAATCCTCGACGCGGCGGTCGCCTTGCTGCACGAGCAGGGCTATGGCGGGCTTACCCAGCCGCGGGTGGCCAGAGCGTCCGGCATAACTCAAGGCCATCTCACCTATTACTTTCCGAGGCGCTCGGCCCTGTTGCTTGCCGTCGCGGAACACTCGCTAAGAACGGGCATGCGGCAAGCGCTGAATACGCATGAAGGAGAGCCGGGTCCGCGGGCGATGATCCAACTGGTCCGCCAAGCGCTATTAGAAAAGCAGCGCACGCGGACCATACTGGGTCTGGCGATTGCTTCGGATGGGGATCGGGAAATCAAAAAACCCTTGCGGCAAATGATCGTTCACGCCCGCGAAATCGCCGCAACCGTGCTGCGCCAGTCGGACATCGCGTCAACTGCGGAGCGCGCTACCTTGTTGCACGCATGTTTAGTTGGGTTGAGCGTAGTGACCTTCGCGTACGACACTCCTAAGTCGGATCGCGAAATGGGCGATGCGGCGGAGAGCCTCCTGCGCTTGCTTGCTAGGTCATGGGAGCGTGCCGAGGTGCGCGGGCAAATTAAGCCAAAAGGCGGTAGAGGATCGCGATGACTTTCGCAAAGCGGCCTCAATATGCGTATCTTCTCCCAGCGTTCTTTCTGCCCTTGTGCCTTACCCTGGGTTCCTGCGCCCGGAAGGAAACAGCGCCTGGCTATCAAGGGTATGTTGAAGCCGAATTTGTGCGCGTCGCTGCCCCTTTTGCGGGCACGCTGGACAAACTGCTGGTAGCGCGCGGCCAAACCGTTGCGGCAGGTGCATCGTTGTTCGTTCTGGAACAAGAAAACGAAGCGGCAGCACGGCGTGAAGCTGAAGAGCGGTTGCGTGCCGCCGAGGCGCAGCTCACGGATCTGCGCAAAGGCAAGCGCCCCGTGGAACTGGACGTGGCCCGCGCCCAGCTCGCCCAGGGGATTGCCGCTGAGCAACTATCGAGCGTGCAGCTCACGCGCGATGAGCAACTCGTTGGCCAGGGGTTCATCTCCAAGGAGAAGCTCGATACCAGCCGCGCCAGTCTGCGGCGCGACTCCGCCCGTGTGGCCGAACTGCGTGACCAACTGAGGAGCGCACAGCTGGCGAGCCGTGAAGATCAGATCCGCGCCCAGGCTTTCGAAGTGGATGCTGCGCGAGCCGCGTTAGCCCAGTCGGACTGGCGGCTCAAGCAGAAGAGCGTCGGTGCCGCCAAAAGCGGACTGGTTTTCGACACGATCTACGCGGAGGGGGAGTGGGTGCCTGCGGGCAGTCCGGTCATCAGTCTGCTTCCCCCCGGCAACGTTAAAGTACGCTTTTTCGTGCCCGAGGCGGCGCTCGGCGGCCTCAAGCCTGGCGCGCAGATTGCAGTTCGGTGCGACGGATGCGATCGCGTGATCCTCGCAACGATCAGCTATATCTCGCCGCAGGCCGAGTTCACGCCGCCGGTGATCTATAGCAACGAGACGCGGGCCAAACTGGTGTTCATGATAGAGGCGCGGCCGGCGACGGAAGAGGCGGTGCATTTGCGGCCGGGGCAGCCGGTGGAAGTATCGCTAAGATGATCATCAAAAAAGCTTCCTTGGCAGCGCAGCCCTCGGGCGGCCTGTCCGCACGACAGTCCGAACCAATAACGTCGCCCGCTGACGCATGAACACCGCGCTCCCTCCTGCCGCTTGCGTGATTGATGTCCACGGGCTCAACAAGCATTTTGGTGAGAAGCACGTAGTGCGCGATCTGACCATGCAGGTGAAACGCGGGGAGATCTTTGGCTTCCTTGGCCCCAACGGCAGCGGCAAGACCACTTCGATCCGCATGATGTGCGGCTTGCTCACGCCGGATTCCGGCGAGGGCCGCTGCCTCGGCTTCGATATCATTCGGGAAAGCGCCGAGGTCAAGCGCCGAGTCGGCTACATGACGCAGCGCTTCTCGCTATGGGAAGACCTGTCGATCCGCGAGAATCTGGACTTTATCGCGCGCCTCTACGGGATGAGCAAGCGGCGCGAGGCGGTCGATAATTGCCTGAAGAATCTTGGCCTCGCTTCACGTGACAAGCAGCTTGCCGGAACCCTCTCGGGCGGCTGGAAGCAACGCCTGGCACTCGCCGCGTGCATGTTGCACGAGCCCGAGTTGCTGCTGCTCGACGAACCCACCGCCGGCGTCGATCCGAAGGCGCGGCGCGATTTCTGGCAAGAAATCCACCAACTCGCGGCGCGCGGTATCTCGGTGTTGGTGAGCACGCATTACATGGATGAGGCGGAGCGCTGCCACAAACTTGCCTATATCGCATACGGTAAATTATTGGTCCAGGGCACCGCGGCAGAAGTGGTGGCGAGCCAAGGTCTCACCACCTGGGAGGGAGGCGGCGGCGATTTATCTGCACTGGCGCAACGCCTGCATGGCCTGCCCGGCGTAGAGCAGGTGGTGTTTTTTGGCACTCACCTGCACGTTGCCGGACGTGACGGCGCCGCCCTGGAAGCCAGTATCCGCGGGCTTTCCGGCGATGCCTCCTACCGCTGGGCGCAGATCGAGTCGAGCCTGGAAGATGTATTCATCAACTTGATGAATCAGGCTCCGGATAACTTGGTGCAATAAACAGGTGAACCGGTTCTCCCCGTCCCGCTGGTGGGGCATCGTCATCAAGGAGTTTATTCAGCTCAAGCGCGACCGGCTCACCTTCGGAATGATCATCGGCATTCCGATCATTCAGTTATTGCTATTCGGCTTCGCTATCAATAGCGATCCGAAGCAACTCCCGACTGCGGTCATCGCCGCGGACCAAAGCGAATTCACGCGCAGCTTCCTGGCCGGGATGGAAACAACCGGCTATTTCCGCTTGCTTGCGCAACTCGCCGACGAGCGCGCTGGCAGCGACGCCCTCGCCCGCGGAGACGTGCAATTCATCATCAACATCCCGGCCGACTTTTCGCGCAAACTGATGCGCGGCGAGCGTCCCGCCTTGCTGCTGGAGGCCGACGCAACCGACCCTGCCGCGACCAGCAATGCACTGGCCGCCGTGAGTCAACTCGCGCTGAGCGTTCTGCAAAAGGATCTGCGCGGTCCGCTCGCAGTGCTGAATTCCGCTGCGCCGCCATTCGAAGTGCGCGTGCAGCGTTTATACAATCCCGAGGGCATTACGCAGTACAACATTGTTCCCGGGCTGATGGGCGTGATTCTCACGATGACCATGGTGCTGATGACTGGCCTTGCCATGACCCGCGAGCGCGAGCGCGGGACGATGGAAAACCTGCTTTCCACACCCGCTCTGCCGGTCGAAGTCATGACCGGCAAGATCGTTCCCTACGTCATGATCGGGCTGGTGCAGGCCTCGATCATCATGTTGGCCGCACGCTATATCTTCCGTGTACCGTTCTTGGGCAGCCTCGGCTTGCTCTACGGCACGATCCTGATCTTCATCGCTGCGAACCTGACCCTTGGGATCACCTTCTCATCGCTCGCCCAGAATCAGCTCCAGGCGATGCAGATGACCTTCTTTTTCTTCCTGCCCTCCATCCTGCTTTCGGGATTCATGTTTCCCTTCCGAGGCATGCCGGGCTGGGCGCAGGTCATAGGCGAAGTACTGCCGCTCACCCACTTCGTGCGCCTGGTGCGCGGGATTCTGCTGAAGGGCAACGGCTGGCTCGAGCTCTGGCCCAACATTTGGCCGCTGCTGTTGTTCATGCTCGTGGTGATGGCGGTGGGGTTGAAGCTGTACCGGAAGACGTTGGACTAGCGGCGCGGCGGGTGAGCGCGCCCCTGCGTAGGGCAATCCTTTTTTAGAACGGTTTCACGACGGCCAGTATCACGATCCCGATCAGTATGATGACCGGCAGCTCATTCAACCAGCGATAGAACACGTGCTCTCGGCGGTTGCGGTCATACTTGAAGTCCGCAAGCAGCCTGCCGCAATAGGTGTGATAGCCCACCAGGATCGCGACCAGCGCCAGCTTCGCGTGCAGCCATCCGCCGGAAATTCCATAGCCTAGCCACAGCCATAGGCCAAACACGATGGTCAGCACCGCGCCCGGAGTCATGATGCCGAAGAAGAGCCTGCGCTCCATGGTCTTAAAGCGGTCGATACTGGTTCGGTCCATTGCCAAGGCGTGATAGACAAACAGCCGCGGCAGGTAGAAAAGCCCGGCAAACCATGTGACCATGAAGATGATATGAAAGGCTTTTACCCAAAGCATGGGAGTCAGAAAAGTGACAACCCCCTTACTTTAACAGGCTTTTTGACAGGAATGCGCTCACCTCTCGTGGCGGCCGGCGAATGTGACACCCCTATGGACTCTTCCACCGCTAGACTCCTTGCGGCGTTGTAGCGGGGCTTTCGCGGCTCTTCGACCTGGGCGGCCCTGGTTCTGGCACCGGGCCTACGTCGTCGGCAGCGCCGGCGGTGTGCCACACTGGAAACCGTCCGCGCTTACGTCGATGCCCAAGGTAGCGACGAACCCCCCGCAAAGCACTCGCGAAAGCGAAGGCAAGGCGCAAAGCGCCCGCTTGACCCCTCCTGTCCGGTCGGCCTCGCCTAACGGTTGCTGCGCAACCCGGCCGGACTAGCCAGGGCAATGCGCGGGCACATCTTCAAAAATGTAACAGGTGGTTTCTCTTTGCCATTTTCGGCTGATGCTGGGGTATAAAGGATAACGAGGTCCGGCATTTTACGGCAAACGGCGTGCGCGCTCGATGGACTTGGCTTATCCTAGCCTGACATGGCCTTACGAAAAATCTTGCTGGGCTTGTTAGTCGCCGGCTCCATAACGGCCCCGGCCGTGAGCCAGGCCCGTGTCGATATTGATATCAATATCGCCCCGCCGCCGCCGCGCGTGGAGGTGGTTCCCCCGCCGCGCGGTGGCTACGTTTGGGCGCCGGGATACTGGCGCTGGAAAGAGCATCGGCATGTTTGGGTGCCGGGACATTGGGCACGGGTGCGCGAGGGGTACCGCTGGGTTCCAGCGCACTGGGTGCAGAGAGGTCCCCGCTGGCACTTAGTCGCGGGACATTGGGAACGCTGAATCGGCGTCACCCGGGGCGCTGATGCGCATCGGGGTATTTAAGATCGGTCGACCCCGATCTTGCATAAAAGAGGATGCTATGAACAAGATAAAGAGAACCTTGGTAGTCGCGGTGGTTTTGCTGGGTGCCCTTGCCAGCGGGTCGGCACTGGCGCACGGGCACGTCCGCTTCGGCGTATTCGTGGGGGGCCCGTTTTGGCCGGAGTATTACCCCGGCTCTTACTACTCCCCCGGCCCTTACTACTCCCCCTATTACTCCCCTTACTACTATCCGCCGGTCGTCGCCGTGCCCGCGTCGCCGCCGACCTATGTGGAGCAAGCTGACGAGGTGGGACCGGTCCAAGAGCAGTCCCGAGCCTACTGGTACTACTGTGCCGCATCGAAGACTTATTATCCGTACGTTAAACAATGTCCTGGCGGCTGGCAGCGAGTCGCGCCGCAGCCGCCCGGGCAGTAACCGGGAGCGACGTCCGTGACCCAACTATCGCGATTCTCCCCCTTGGCAGCGGTGCTCGTGTTGGCTGGATGCGTGAGCGTGCCGGAAGGGCCAAGCTTGATGGCGCTGCCCGGTGGCGGCAAAAGCTTCGAGCAGTTCAGGGCTGACGACCTCGATTGCCGGCAATACGCGCAGGCCCAAATAGGGGGGACGACTGCCGGGCAGATTGCCACCGACAGCGCGGTGAAGAGTGCCGTGGTCGGTACGTTGGTTGGCGCCGCGGCGGGAGCGGCATTTAACGGCAGCCGCGGCGCCGGGGTGGGTGCGGGAGCGGGTCTGTTGTTGGGCACGATGGCCGGAGCCGGTGCCGGGCAAAGCTCTGCTTACGGCGCCCAGCGGCGTTACGACAACGCCTATGTGCAGTGCATGTATGCCAAAGGCGACAAGGTGCCGGTGTACGGGCGGCAGATGTCATCACGTGAGCAGCGCTACTACGCGGCCCCACCGCCTCCTCCGCAGCCGGACTACGCTCCTCCGCCTCCATCGCCGAACTACGCTCCTCCACCGCCTCCGCCGGGTCTACCTCCGCCACCGCCCCCGGGTTAATGCTGCGTCTGCCACGCGACAGGGGAAGCCTAAGCAATTGGACGGATTCGGCTCGCCACGCCGGCAAGCTAACGCGGTGGCGAGCCGCGCCAACGGCTTCGGCAATGCGCAACTATGCCAAGCCAGGTCATAGGCGCTCGATGATCGTTGCGGTCGCCATGCCGTGACCGATACACATTAGCTGCAAGCCGAATTGGCCACCGGTCGCTTCTAGACCGGCAAGCATCTTTGCCATCAGCCCCGCGCCTGAGGCACCCAAGGGGTGCCCGTGAGCGATGGCGCCGCCCCAAGGATTAACGCTTTCCATGTCGGCGTGCAGTTCACGTGCCCACGCGAGCACCACGCAGGCGAAGGCTTCATTGATCTCGATCCAATCGATGTCGGCTAGCCGGAGCCCCGATTTTTCGAGTGCTCTGCGGGTGGCCGGTATTACCCCCATGAGTTGCAATGTCGGATCATCGCCGAGGACCACCCTCGCGCAGAAACGCGCCTTGGGGCGCAATCCGTCGGCCAGTGCGCTGGCGCGATCCGCTACCAAAACGGCTCCTGCGCCGTCGGAAATCTGGCTCGCGTTAGCCGCCGTAACGACGCCCTTGCCCGGTGCGCGAAAGGCAAGTTTCAACGCTGCGATTTTCGCGTCGTCCCAGTTCTTACGCACGCCTTCATCGTGGTTCAGCACCATGGCATTGCCCAGATCATCGATCCCCGGCGTGGCGAGTAAGTGCCTACTCTGCGCAGTTCGCATCGCCTCCGCAGCGCGGCGGTGGCTCTCCTTGGCAAACTCGTCCACGTCACCGCGCGTAAGCCCCCAGCGTTCGGCCACTCGCTCCGCGCTCTGGCCCTGATGAATAAGCTCATATTTCTCGAATAGCTGCGGGTTAAGCTTCGCAAAGCCGCGATCGGTATCTCCCAGGCTCAGGTCAAGAAACATGGGTACGCGCGACATGCTTTCCACACCCGCGCCGATGGCGTAGCGGGCGTCCCCAGCCGCGATGGCCTGGGCAGCAAAGTGCACCGCTTGCTGACTGGAGCCGCACATCCGGTTAAGCGTTACGCCCGGGACGCTTACCGGAAAATCGGCCAGAAGAACGCCCAGCCGCGCTACGTTGGTCGCCTGCTCGCCCGCCTGGGTGACGGTGCCGCATATCACGTCGTCGACTTTCGCCGCGTCGATACCTGCGCGATCCACCACGCCGCGCAGTACATGGGCAAGCAACGCATCGGGACGAAATTCACGCAGCGCTCCGCCGCGCTTGCCGTATGGTGTGCGCACGGCGTCAATAATTACCGCTTCAGACATTTGCTCTCCCCGTTCGGCTGTTACGAAAAGCAGTCGCCGTCGCGTCAACGCAAGGGCGGATAGGCCCCGATGCCCACCAGGATCGCGCGGCCGGACAAGAAGCTCATTGCGGTTGCCCACAATAACTCGGCGAGCAAAACCTCATTCAAGGTGAGGGGTGCCTCACAAGCGCCGCTTCCCAAGTCCTCTCGCCATGCCTGCGCGAAAAGGCGGAATAGAGCGCCTCGAAGCTCGCCCTATTCATGGTGCTGCAGCACACCGTGCCCCGGCAAGGAACGTGAAGTACTGCATGCCGTCGCTAGCGCGCAGCAGCGCGCCGAGACTGAACCCCAGGCCCAGCATGCAGAAGAGCGGATCTGCCGGGTGAGCGAGCATCGACGGATGGCGGATTTCTTCCAGGCCAAGAAGTTACGTCAGAGCGGCGCAAAGCGGCAGCTGATCCGCGGCGGGATGAGATGCTTCCCGCGCGATCATGGCGCCGGGTCTTGCGCTGCGTCTGCTCCGGATGCCGATGGGCGCATCTGCTGGACTAGGCGCCATGCCATCCAGGCGAGAACGGCAACGGCAGATATCAGCACGGCCCATAAGCCCCAGGTCTTCCAGGAAATCGGGCTTACGCGTGTTAAACGCGTAGCGCCCCCGACTTGGAGAGGCGAGGCGAGTTTCGCCGTCTTGATGTTGATCGGCACAATCTTGCCGCTTTGCCGGTCATCAGCCGGCAGCAGGCTGTCCAGCGAAACCGCCGCCGGGCCTGCCGCTGCGCTACCGTAGGCGAGTTCGAAAGGTGCGTCGCCCCGCACGACGAACAACAATTGATCGGCCAACCAGCCCAATTCCAGGCGCGGCGCAGATTTGCCTAAGCCGCCGCCCCTTTGGTCGACGCGTACGAGCCAGTAGCGATCTGTATCCGGAGTCAGGGAAAGCGCGCCATTGGCGAGTTCCTGCCCATGCGCCTGCAGCCGATAGAGCGTGCTGCCGGTGACCGTTCGCCATTTCGAATTGGTGTCGCGGCGCGACAGGAATTGCACGCCGGCTACCGTATTGATCTCCGGTAACTCGAGGTTGATTCGGTCCACGGGGAGATGTGCGCCGATGTCGAATTCGTATTCGCCGGGTCTGTCCGGCACGGCTATCGCTGCCACGGTAAGCGTGGCGCGGGCGATATCGACGCGGCCGGGTGCCGGCTCCGCGGTCACTGCGGTGAGATTGATCGCGGGTTGTAACGCAGGCCAGGTGAGCCGCCAGTATTTGGCCTTCACGGGGGCGAACTCAATGCGCCGCTGGATCAGCCGTTGCCCGTCGTATTGTAGATTGAGGACGGGCGCATCGATGGTGATGCGCGTCCACTGTCTCAAATCATCGCTTGCTTCGACGCTCATGCGGCCGGAGAACTCGGCGCTTTCTGCGGTCCATTGAAGTTCGAGCGCCCCGATCGGCTGCGCCGTTGCTCTGGCGTCGAGCAGGTAACCAACCATCCTCGCGCTCGTGTCCTTCGATGCGCCCTGCACGTCGATGGAGCCGCCTTCCGTGCGGATGGTCAACTTAATGGCGTCGGTCGCCCGTCCCGCGTCGCCGCGCAGGGGAAATAGCGGCAGAACGACAAACTCGGTCTTCGCCGCAACGTCGGCCGCGGGTCGCCGCAGCGCGTAAGGCACCACTTCGCCCTGACCGTTGAAGACCCGGATGTCGGCGACATCGGCACGGACGGTGTTTTGATACACGGCTAACGGCAACGGCACTTTATAAACCGCGTCCTTCGTGTCGGTGAGCAGCGGGATGGCGTAGGCAAAGTCGTTGCGCGTCAGTTCCGCGGCGACACCTCGGCTGACCGCCCAAGCGCACAGCGCAACGAGGACAAACGCGCGCTTCATCGCTGGCTTCCTGCCAGGGCGGGTGGTAGAGGTGAAAAATAGCCGATGACCAACATCAGCAACCCGACGACGATAAATGAGACGATTCGTTCCACTGTCTCAATGCGCGACAGATCGACAATAAATAGCTTCGACACGACCACGCCCATCAGCGCCACGCCGACAAACCACAACCGACGCTTCGCAGTACGCGTAGCCCACAGCATGGTCGCCAGGGCGAGCAGACTCCAGAAAATGGACAAGGACATTTGCACCAGCGTAGATGCCGCCATGGCGTCGAAATCGAACGCCACGCCGCCCCAATGATGCAGGGTGCGCAGGAGGATGGCATTCAACCAAACGAAGAGCGCGCCGGCCAATGGGACGAAAGCATGGCGGCGATCGCTACCCTCGAAAATCTGAATCGATAGCTTCGGCAGGCGCATAAGCCAGGCGATGATTGCGAGGAAGGCGAGCGCCTGGGCGATGTCGAGTGGATTGAACAACGGCAGGTAGGGCAGTGGCGTCGAATCGCCCGGCGCGGTCAGGTTGGTGACAAGCGACCAGAGGAGCAGGAAGAGCGCAAATCCGCTTCCCGCCACGCCGACGTAGGCCGCCGAGTGGATGCCTACGGGCCAGGTGAGGCGCGTGACCAAACGAGGCAACAGAGCGAGTATTACGCCGGGCACCACCGCCCAGGCAAGCAGAGGCCAGGAGCCGCTTCCGGCAACCGCCCGGTCGATCGCCCAGGCGCATTCCCAGCCCGCGATCGCTGCAAAGAGCCAGAGGCCAACCACGTGTTGTACCGTTCTCAACGCGCCGGGCAGCGCGCCCTCATGTTGCCAGAGCGTCCGGTAGAAGCTGGCAAACGCGAGTGGCCATGCGATGAAGCCACCATACGCCAGCGGATGAGCTTGCTGATCAGCGATGACGAGCGTTATGAGGCAGAGCAGCGGCAACAGGCTCAGTGCCGGCACGCGGGGGGTGTTCCAGTCGAGGCGGCGTGCCGCGGCACCACAGAGCGCCGCGGTCAGGGCGAGGAGCGCGAGTCCCGCGCTCGGCAGGTAACTGTGCGACATATAGCGATCGATTTCGCCAACGCCGGCACCGAGCCACCAGAGCAGCCCCCAGTAAAACAGCACCGCGCCGCAGAGCGATTCGAAGCGGGGCAGGCTCGCGCGGCGCAAATAGATCATGCGCGCGCTGAACAGTCCCGCCACACTGATCATCAAAGGGCCAAGAAAATGGCTGTTGAGCACCGGCAGGGCTTCGGCAGCATAGTGGGCGTCGAGCAGGAAAGCGAAGCCGGCGGCGAACTCGAGCAGCGTGCCCAGGGCCCGCGCGAGACGCCGTTCCTGGCGGAGTCCCACCCATAAAATCGCCGTTCCCTCGAGTGCCCAGGTAGCAGCCGTCAGCTGGCCGTCGAAGGCGAGCGGTACAGCGAGGGTCGCGAAGGCGACGCCAAGCGCGAGAAACGATTCCACCAACAGACGCAGCTGGTCGCGATGCCTCGCGTACAAGCCGCCCGCGAGCAGCAGGTAGAAGGCGCTCACTGCCACCGCGCTGAACGCCAGCCCGTAAGGCGTATCGCGCAACAACCCTGACTGCAGACCGAAGGCAATCACCGGAGTGCCGAATATCAGCGTGCCGTCCACATAGTGTTTGAGTTGCGGTGCTTGTCGATGGGCATAGAGCACGGCGATGGCGGCGAAGAAGACGAAGAACAGGATGAGGAAGGGTTCGGTGCTGGTGAAGAGTTCCGGCTGGTAGCGCGTCACGCCCCAGGCGGTGCCGATCACGAAAGTGAACATGAAGCCGAGCACGTTGAGCGGTCGCCAAGCTTTGAACCATGCGATGCCGAGAATGCCGGTGTTGAGCAATGCGTAATAGCTGAACAGCATCACGTGGCTCCCGGCCCCGGTGGAAGTGAGGATCGGCGCGAGGAAACCCCCGGCAGCCCCCATGGCGGCGAGCACTTGGGCATCTTGACGGACGGCAAGGACCGCCGAAAGGACACCGATCGTCGCGAGCAGGGCAAAGGCGCCGCTGCCAGGCAATAATTGATACAGACGCAGTGCCGCGAAAACCGTCAGGTAGAGCACGCCCACCGCACCGCCCTGCAGTGCCAGTGCGTAATTCGGATTGCGCTCGCGCAATCGCCAGCCAAACACGAGCAGCGCGACGCCGCCCAAAGTGACGCCCGCAAGACGGGCTTCAATGGGCACTCGGGTATGCTCGGCGGCGTACTTGAGCAAGAAAGCGACGCCAAAGAACAGTACGATTACGCCGATCCGCACCACCAGATTGCCGCCGCTAAAGTAATTGCGAATCACGCGAAGCGGGAACTGCACGCCCGGCGGCTCTGCGGGCGCAGGCCGGTTTGCCGGCGCAGCTTCGTTACGGGCTTCGCCAGGAATCGCGGACGCGCGGTCTTCTTGGTGCATTGATGGCGATGCAGCGGGAGCAGTTTCTGTGCTGTTGCCAATCTGGGGTTGCGCCAGCGCCTTTGCGACATCGGCTGGAGGAGCTGCCCGTCGGGCCGCCGGCTGCTGACTAACGGGCTGCCTTGCCTGTTGTGTCATCTGGGCGAGCGATTTTTCCAGCGCGATCAGACGATCTCGCAGTTTTACTCGGTCCGCAAGCAGATAGCCGACGGCCGCGCCGAACAGGACACCGCGGAAATCACCCGCTGCGCTACCGATAATCGCACCGAGAATGATGAAAAGGACGGTCATTGGGTGTTATCCCTCACCGAAGTGCCGTGCGGGCATCGCGCATGGAGCTTAATCCCGCATTTCACGTCCGGTGAGCTTCAGAAAGACGTCTTCGAGATTGGCCGCCCGATGGTTCGGTGAGACCTAAACACAGACGCAAGCGTTGTCGTCTTACCCGCTCCGTTCGGCCCGAGCAGACCGAAACACTCGCCGCGCTTCAGTTCGAAACAGATGCCGTTGACAACAGGGTTGGCGCCATGCGATTCATAAAGCTTGCTGACGCTCAGAATCGACATGCGTTGAAAACAATGTCGTGCAACTGGTGTAGCCGCCCGTGAAAGAAGTGGCCTGTGCCCGGCAGCAACACGATCGGCAACTCTTTGGGGCGAGCCCAATCGAGCAAGTCTTTGAGCGTCACCACATCGTCTTGTTCACCGTGCACCAGCAAAGTGTTTGCGGGTAGCGGTACATTACCTTCGTCTTCCCGATTGACAGCCGGTGCAATCAATACGAGCCGCTCGAATACTTTGCGTCGCGCAACCATGAGCTGCACGAAACCGCCAAAAGAAAACCCGGCGAGAATGACTGGCAGAGGCCCATACTTGGTCTTGGCCCAATCCACCAGGAGCGCCAAGTCATCTGCCTCCCCGCGGCCCTTATCGTGGCTCCCCGCGCTCATGCCCACGCCGCGGAAGTTGGGTCGAATCGCTACGCAGTTAAGTTCATAAAACGTTTTGGCGAGCGTCTGAACCACTTTATTTTCATGCGTGCCGCCGAACAGAGGATGAGGATGGGCTATGAGCGCAATGCCGCCCCGCGATTCACCGGGATCGTTGATCAAGGTATCGAGTTTCCCGACCAGCCCATCTAAAAGCAGCCGCTCTGCCGCCATGGCTTTCATGGTTTTATCAAGGTAAAGCTCAACGCCGCAGCGCGGCAGATGAACGATAAGGCAAGCTCGAGCGGCTGCCTCATCGGATCATCGGCGCGCAGACCCCGGCATCGATGCCGGAGAGCAGGCGCCGCCTTTGGTCAATGCTCGGGTGCGCGTTGGTGTTCGATGGGCACATGATCAAATCTTCAATCGTTCGACTACACGCCCGTGTTGGATGTGCTCGGATACGATCTCATCGATGTCGTGCCTATCGACGTAGGTGTACCAGACTGCCTCGGGGTAGACAACCAGCACGGGGCCCTCGTCGCATCGATCTAAACAACCCGCACTATTGACTCGCACCTTGCCCTTGCCGGAGAGCTTGAGCGCCTTGACCTTGTCCTTGGCGTAGGCGCGCATCTCGGTCGCGCAATGATTGTTGCAGCAGACTTCACCGGGCTCGCGCTGATTGACGCAGAAGAACAGGTGTCGCTGATAGTAGCTCATGATCGATCGGACAAATAGCCATTATAGAGTACCCATGGCCGCAAAGATGGCCATCGGAGTTCGCCAGTGTCTAAGCGCAATAGTCATGCTGGAGATGAATTGCGAGCCATCCGGTCCAGTTACGCCGACGGACTCCCCGAATCCGATGACGGCAGGCGGTTAAAGGCAACAATCAGGTAGATGAGGGCCAACAAAGGCCAGACTTCGTGCAGCCCGCGGGTCAGGCTGGAGAAGTTCAATAACTGCCCGTAGGGCCAACTGAATACCCGTAGCAGCGCCGGTAGGCTGTCGTAAATCGCGGCGAGCTTCGCGAGCAACCCTCCGGCGAAAATCAACATCGTCGCGAGATAGATGCGCACGCGATGCGACAGGCGCACCAGCAGCGCGAGCAGCAGCACCCCAATGCCAATGCCTGCGCCGGTGTCTACGCCGAGCCAATCAAAAAGCAAGGGTGGCTTGAGCATGACGCCGGCCGCGAGCAGTTTGAGCAGAAAGCCAAGCGTGATAAACCCCAGGGCCCAGCGAAAGGCGCGCACGCCGGGCCGGGTCAGCACTGACACGAATAAGCCGAAGCCAACGAGGTTAAGCGCCACGGCGAGCCCTTGCGGCAGCAAGAGCAGCCCGGCGTCATTTTGAGTGTTCCAATCGGCTACCAATGAATTGTTGATGTTGCCGGCTCCCAAAAATGGAATGGAAGGGTTGAGTTGCGTAATCAGCCAGACGATAAGCATTACCTCGCCGAATTCCGCCAGCGCCCCGCGGCTGAAGACTTCGCCCCGGACGTGGGCCAGCCAGCGCGTCAGGGCGCTCTCACCGGTCAGCGCGGCGAACAGCGCGCCGTCGAGCGCCCCCAGGCTATTGCTGATCAGATCGCTGAGCGACGCTACCCGCATCGGGATCAAGGCCTGCAGGCTTTCCATCGTGAAACTGAGCGCGCTGCAAATTAGAGTCGTTACCACGATCGCCGCCGCCTTCCCCATCGCGCGCCGCGCGCCGCTGTAGAGCATCATGCCCAGGGGTACATAGGCCAGAAAATTCGCCGCGAGATCGAAAACCGTAACGTACTTCGGCCAGCCGGCGCGCAGAAAAGCGAACACGCCGCTCTCCGCGGGCCGCCAACCAGTCATTGGCGACAGGCTGACGTAGACGATCAGCAGCAGATAGACGGGCAGGGTATAGCGCGGCAGACCACCCCCCGCCGTGCTT
>Ga0209118_1000021_pt1 | contig 127233 bp, 113 predicted proteins | sample BlaSpr_A8_Ref_M1_FD_187988 | JGI IMG/M metagenome (GOLD analysis project Ga0209118, IMG submission 187988) | Forest soil microbial communities from Thunder Bay, Ontario, Canada - Black Spruce, Ontario site 2_A8_Ref_M1 (SPAdes) (version 2) | ecosystem: Environmental > Terrestrial > Soil >... | reverse complement strand
GCGGTTCGAACTTCGGCTTTCAAGGCGGCCAGAGCGTCTCTGGCGGCAGCCTTCTCAGCATCGGCAGCCCGATCACCGCAGTGAACGCGCCGTCCATGACCCAAGTCGATTTCCACCCCGTGACGAGGACCGACGTCAACGTCGCGACTGTTACCGCCTCGCTTGGCACGCTCATCGCCCAGATCTAAGCATCACGTTCTTTGGTGGAGGGCCTCTACGGCCTCCGCCGCTTCCCTTGAAACAACTCACCTCCGCTTCTCTCGCCCTTTGCCCTGAAGCCTTGCTTTGTATCTGCTTATGACCGCTGCCAACCGCAACGGATTGCCTCACCTATAATCGTAATTCGGGACAAAAACGGATTGGGCATTGCCAGCGGTTACTCCTTGTACCCAAGGCTCGGAAAATAGCCAATCGCCAAGCGCCGGTTGCCTCTCGCCAAAACAGGCCTCAAAACCAGGGATCGGACCCAACGCTTTCGCCAGCCTGGCGGTGTCTGACCAACAGATTTTGCGGCCAAAATGGCTTGTCATCAGCGCTAAACGAAGCACTGGAACATATAATAGTCGTAAAATCAGTGTTTTGTGCGAAATCATGGCATGTTTTGGAAACAATGGCATACGCCTTGCTGTACTTAGGACAGTCAGGCTTAAACGTTCACACACCCCTAACAGATATTTTGGAGATTCAAACATGGCTGCTCTAACCATCAGTGACCTCGACACCGATTGCACCCTTGACCGCAAGGCGATGTCGTTCATCAAAGGCGCAGGCGGCGCCCCCTGGGTCTATGGAATTGCGGTGCCCTTCAGGGAGACCCCCGCTTTTGGCCCGGTCGTCAACTTCTACCAGATCAACAACAGTTTCTACGCCAACCAGATGATCAACCAGTACCAGACCATCGACGTCAACAACTCGGCGGCCAATTCAAACATCAGCGTAATCCCCGTCATGGTCAGTACGCCGCAAGTCAGATAATGGGTAAGGGGAAGTGGACGAAGGAAGCACGCGTTTTATGCGATCGGTGATACGCGGCTGCGAAATAAAGTTCAGGTCTGTGATCCGACCGGTTAGGGGCAAGGAGCTTGGCCCGGATGCCCTCCCTCTTTGCCCGCTGGAGGACAGGTACCGGACGGGTACAGTACCCGTCTCCTGAACAGATACTGCGATTGGCAAGCCGAGGAATGCGGCTACCGTTTCCTAGCTCTGAGGCCGCACGCCAGTGTAGATTTCAGAGGTTCCTGTGACGACTCGATGGATTTCAGGGGTTCCTGTGACGATTCGATGGACTTCAGCCGCTCGCTCCGACGTGGGCCTGGTTCGCGCAGTAAACGAGGATGCCTGCCTCGACCAACCGGAGCGAGGGCTGTGGGCCGTTGCCGACGGCATGGGAGGACATTCCGTTGGAGACTTCGCAAGCCGTATGGTGATCGACAAGCTGAGCGAGGTTCAGTCGCCCAGCAGCCTGACGAACTTCTTGGCCGAGGTGCGCAAACGGCTGCAAACCGCGAATCAACGACTTCGGGCAGAGGCGGTGGCCCGCCATGTGCAAAGAATTGGAAGCACCGTGGCCGTACTACTCGCCTGGGACCGCCACTGCGCGTGCCTGTGGGCCGGCGACAGCAGGATCTATCGATACAGAAACGGACGGCTGAAGTTGCTCACGCGCGATCACAGCCAAATCGAAGAACGCAGGGCGCGAGGTGAACTCACATCCGAAGAGGCTATTCGTCGCACGGCTCACAACATTATTACCCGCGCGGTTGGCGCCGTGGACACGTTGAACCTCGATGAGGAGATAGTCGAAGTCGCCGACGGCGATACTTTTCTACTCTGCAGCGACGGACTCAGCAATGACGTGAGCGAACAGGAAATGCGCACAGCTCTCGCACCCGGCGATTGCCACCAGGCATCGGAAGCTCTGGTTGACTTGGCACTGACGCGAGGTGGGCGCGACAACATTTCCGCCGTCGTCGTGCGTGGTGAGGACCCGTTCGGCGGCGACAAGACCCTGTTCAATCCCGCACTTTGAGTATCCCGTTAATTTACGGCCGGGCTTCAGCTCGGTTTGCCGCTCGGCGATGAATTCCGGTTGCGAAAGTCTTTCGAGTGGATTCCGTGTTTCTTCAATAGCATCTGCAGATGGGAACGGTTCATGTCGACCCGCCGTGCCAACTCCGCCACCGTGCCGCCGACTTCCTGAAGGCCGCGCTCCAGGAACGCTCTCTCCGCCTCATCGCTGGCAGCGCGTTTCGCGTCGCTAAGCGAGGCAGGGAGGGACGCGGCAGGGGAACCGGGACCTGTGCCAGCCTGCATGGCCAACAACGGCGACATGGGACGGATATCCTCGGGCAGGTGCTCCAAATCTGCCGTGTCGCCTGCCAGACAGGAAATTCGATACATGATGTTCCGCAATTCTCGTATATTGCCCGGATAAACATAGTTCATCAGAAACTGCCGCAGCCGCGGGGTCATCTTGATCGGGCGCTTCTTCAGCCGTTCCGCCGCCTCGTCGCCGAAAAAGGCGAACAGTAGAGGGATCTCGTCCTGGCGGTCGCGCAGGGGCGGCAACGTCACATGGATGACGCCGAGGCGGTAGAACAGATCCTCCCGGAATTTGCCCTCTTGGCTCAATCGACGCAGATTCTTGTTGGTCGCAGCGACGATGCGTGTGTCCACGGATATGGTTTCATCCGAACCCACGCGTTGAATTTCGTGGGACTCCAGCACGCGCAACAGCTTCACCTGCCCGGACAAGGGCAGTTCGCCGATTTCGTCAAGAAATATGGTTCCCGTGTGCGCACTTTCGAACTTGCCTTTTCGATCGCTTGAAGCGCCCGTGAATGCGCCCTTTCTGTGGCCGAACAGCTCGGACTCCAGCAGGTTGTCAGGAATTGCCCCGCAGTTGACGGAGATGTAGGGCCTGTCTGCCCTCGAGCCGTTGGCGTGAATCACTTTCGCCATCAGCTCCTTTCCCGTCCCGCTTTCTCCGTCGATAAGCACCGGTAGATCGGTGGGGGCCGCCTTCTCGGCAATCTCCAAGGACTCGAGCAGCTTCGGGTTGTCTCCGAATGCGCCCTCGAAGACGAAGCTGCGGTCGATCAAAGCCTGGCGGCGGGCTCGCGGCGCTTGGGGCAGACGCGTCGGTTCGGCCGCCGCTGCCTTCACGAACCGTTCCTTGTGCGACAGCTGCAACACCTCATCACGCAGCGCGCCGGACTGCCTCAGCAGCTTCTCTATCTCCGGTCGCTCCAACTTCGACGCCCAGCGAAGGGTAGACCGGAGGATTTCGATCTTTTCGAGCAACCCTGCATAAGAGATCGTGGAGCTTCCTTCTTCTTCGATTTGGTCGAGTATTTTCATCCAGCGCTCAATTGTTTCTGGACCAATTGGAAATACATGCCTTTTCTGTCTACCAATTCCTCGTGTCTCCCCTGTTCAACGATCGATCCGTCGTACAGCACGAGAATCTTGTCCGCGCGCATGATCGTGCTCAGCCTGTGGGCGATGATGACGGCGGTACGTCCCTTGAGGATATCGTGCATGTTGCCGATGATGTTGCTCTCGGATTGGGTATCCAGTGCGGAAGTCGCCTCATCGAAGACCAGCAGGCGGGGATCGTGGTACAGCGCTCTGGCGATGCACAGCCGTTGAACCTGTCCGCCGGACAGGCCGACGCCACGTTCACCCACGACTTGCTCGTAACCGAGCGGCATCTTGCTGATGAAACCGTGCGCGTCCGCCATCTTCGCCACTTCCTCGATTCGGCGACGGTCCTGGCTCTCATCGCCGCTGGCGATGTTCTCCGCTATGGTTCCGGAGAAGAGCAGATTGCTTTGCATCACATAGCCGACCTGCGCACGATAATATTCCTTGTCGACCACGCTCATGTCGTAGCCGTCGACCACGAGCTTTCCCTCGGTGGGCGCGTAGAAACCCACCAGCATCTTTGCCAAGGTCGTCTTACCCGAGCCGCTGCGCCCCACGATTGCCACCAACTCCCCCGGCTTGATATCCAGGCTGATGTTCTCGAGAACATAAGCGGACTCGTTGCCCCCATAGCGGAAGTAGACGCCCTCGAGGCGGATCTCTCCTTGCAAATCGGGAAGTACGACGCGTGATGCCAGCTCGCCGGGTTTTTGCTCCGGCTCCAGATCCAGCACGTCGCCGAGCCGTTCCATTGCCACACCGGCGTCGTTCAACAGGCTCCACAGTCCCACCAGGCTCATCAGCGGCGCCAGCACGCTACCCATCAATGCGTTGAACGCTATCAATTGCCCGACGCTCAGTTGATGGGTGAGCACCAGGCCGACGCCAAACCAAAGGATGGCGATTGTGGTGGCCGCATTGAGCAGCTGACTCATGAATCCGACGAGAATATTGAACGACTGTGCCCTGTACTGCACGTCGAGCGCCTTAGCAAACTTCTTCTCCCATTTCAAGCGAACGGGACGCTCGCTGCCCATGCCTTTTATGGTCTCCGCGCCGCCGAGAGCTTCCATCAGAAAGGCCTTCGCATCGGTGGACGATGTGAATACCTCACGCGCGTAGCTCTTTAACTTCGGTGTGGCCAGTATGGTCAGCACCAGGATCGGGATGACGAAACCGATCAGGAGCAGTGTCATCTTCACGTTGTAGAAGAACATGATCGTGAAATAGATGAACACCATGAGCAAATTGAGCACCGTGGTTACAGTCGATTCTGTCAGGAAAGCTCGTATCGTCTGGTTTTCCTGGAAGCGTGCGAAGATGTCCCCAGTCTTCCGTTTCGCGAAAAAGGAATAGGGCAAGGACATCGTGTGTTTGAAGAATTGCGACATCATCGCAAAGTCCATGCTGCGGACCATGAAATTTGCGAGGAACGCACGGATCGTCGACATGACCTGAGCAAAAATGCTGGAAACGATCAAGCCGATAATGAGCAGATGCAAAAGGCTCAAGTTCTGATGCACGATAACGCCATCCAGGATGTTCTGAATGATCAGCGGCGGAACGACGCCCAGCACCTGAATCACGAATGTCGCCATGAACAGGTGCAGAAGGATCTTCTTGTAGGGTTTCAGGTATCTGGCGAATCGAACCCACGGCGAGCGCGATACCGCCAACTGCACCATGTTGTGGCCGGGCGTGAACATCAGGCAGGTACCGCTCCATCCCCGCTCGAATTCTTCGACGCTCATCTTCTTGAAGCCGACAGCTGGATCGGCTACCCACACCTGCCGCTTCGAGATGCCGTACACAACTACGTAGTGATACCCCTCCCAGTGCACTATGAAGGGAAGTTCGAAGCCTAGAAGGGATTCAAAGGTGCATTGCACGCCGCGCGTGATGAAGCCGAGGGATTCGCCGGCGCGCGCGAGACTGTCCAGCGTAGCGCCTTGCCTGGTGACGTTGGCCAATTCCCGCAGCTTGCCCAGCGTCATCGAGATGGAGTAGTGCCTGCAGATCATCGCCAGACAAGCGGCACCGCAGTCCATCTCCTCGGCTTGCTCAACCCACGCAAACCGCTTAATCAGCTTTTCGCCAAGCTCGGGCTTGGAGTGCAGATCTAGAATGACGGGGCGTTTGCGTCTTTCCGCGAGCTTTTTCTGACGATTCAGTTCCCGCTCGGCAAAACGAATGCGTTCTTCCAATATCTCGCGCAACTTCGGGTTGCGTTCCAGAATGAAATGAACGGTTTTCTCTGGAATGACCAGCAGGGTGGTATCGCTATTCGCGATAACGGATGCCATCTGTTCCTGGCGCATCAGGCATGCCTTTTCACCGAAGATCTCACCCTGCTTCAGCGTCGCAAGCGGGTAGTCCGCGCCCTCCTCAGTTCGTACGATGCGCACTTCCCCATGGCGCACCACGTATAGCCTGCGGTCGTCTCGAGAGTCTTGTTTCAGGATGTCCTTGCCGGCGCGCACGCGCTTGACCCCTACGCTACGGACAAATTCCTCCAGCTCGCCCTTGTTTACCTTGCCGCGAAGATCGAACAGGCGAGCCACGAATCCCCCAGCCGAACTGATCGCGACGTAGCTGGTAACGAAGGCCTGCGCCGCTGGGTTACGAGCGATGATCGGCTCGATGGCAATGCGTGGTATGAACAGCAGTTCGGTCTTGGCGGAGGCGCGCACTGAAGCTTCATGGCGGTAGTCGCGCAGCATTGCCATTTCGGCGACAACTTCGCGCTCCTTGCGCACGCCCATGCTGATTTCCTTGCCCTGCTCTTCAGCAAATATGCGCACGGATCCGGACTTGATAACCAGAAGCCCGTCAGCGACATCTCCTGCGTTGCAGACGGAATCACCGAATGAATAGAAGCGGGATTGCGCCTGCTCGGCAAGTCGCTCGAGCTCATCGCGCGCGAATGGAGACAAGATCTCCACTGACGACAGAAAATCGGCGAGAGATTGCGAGTTCGCAGCCGCATCCATGTGCTTTCCGCCTCTCCTAACGCGCCTCGATGCGATGTTCCAGGGCCCGCGCTACCAGCCATTCTTCGCGCAGCAGCCGGCGCACCTCAGACGTGCTTTCCTCGTTCAGCGCGGCCGGGTTTTTCGCGGTCACCTTGAAAATCTCGAAGAAGGTCCGGTCGGACGATGGGAACGGTCCGAGCAGGTCCCCGACGGCGGCGTTGAACACCTTAGCCTCGACGTCCGTCTTGAGGGAACCGCGCAACACCTTGCCGATGACGCCGCCCAGTTCTCGCGTGTCGGCAATCGAATGCTCGCGGGCCATCTCGGAAAAGCTGTCCGGGTCATCCCGGAGCAGGGAAATCATCTCCTTCGCCTTGCCTTCCGTATCGAGGACTATGTGGCTTACCTCGATGGCGTCGAACTTGGGAGAGTTGAGCTTGAAATATGCGTCGACCGCCTTCGGGCTGCAGACTTCGGCCATCATCTTCTCTTGGTACAAGCCATCCGTGATGAAGGCCTCAAACTCGTCCAGGCTGACGCCAAGTGTGTCCAGGTAACGATTCGTGTCGGCCGCCCTGTGCAAACCATGGACTCGGCGAAACTGATCGGCCCGGTCTTGTATCTCATCGGCAGACACGCGCAAACCCTGCTTCTTGGCGGCGTGGACCGTGACCTTGTCTCGCACGAGCTCCTCGACCAGGCCTTCGAACTGGCCAGCGAGCTTCAGTATCCTTATGAATTCCTCGATGCTAACAACCTCGTCATCGATTCGCACAATCGCCGTCATTTTGCTCCGCTCCTTAAGGTCCCCATGGTGAGCTATCACCCTCCGATCTGTCGGAAGGGGTCGAGGGCCAGATCGATCAGCCGTCGCTCGCGCACAACAATTTCTGCCATCGCCGTCATCCCGTATCGCATCGGATACTTGTTGTCTGCGACCAGGTAGTGATCCCGTTCCAGTGTTACGTGGCCCTCGTAAACCGGTTCCTTGGTTTGCGCCGCGGGCTTGGTGGCGGGCGATATGAAATTGAGCGTGCCATTAATGACGCCGTAACGCTGGTATGGAAACGCGTTGAATTTCAGCTTGACGGGAAGACCTTCACGCAAGAACGCCCGGTCGCGCTCGGCGATCTCCATCTTGAGGACTGGACGGGCATTTTTCGGCGCGATCGCGCCCAGCGGCGTATTCGCCTGAATCTTATCTCCTTGTTGAGTGGAGGTGACCTCCGTGATGATGCCGGATGCCGGAGCGAGGATCAGGAGGAAATTATCCTTGTCGATGTTCTCGAACTGGATTCTGGCCGCGGCATTGGCAGCGAGGCGGACCGATTGCAGCTGCAGCCGTAACTTGTCTTCCTGGGAAGAGATATCCCTCGTGGCCGCGTCATACTGTATGCGCAATTTGGTGAGCTCCTGACCGCTGCCCTCGAGCTCCGCACTCGCCTGGGTAGATTCATGGCTAAGGCGAAGGTCCAGCTCCCCGAGCTTGGACTGCGCCACGCGAAAGGCATTTTCAGCGGCAAGGTAGGTATTTCTCTTGCCTTCAACCTGGAGCTGCGATACGCCGCCGCCGCCGGGCAGGGCAAACAGCCGCTCGAACTTGTCCAGTTCCTGCTTCGAAATCTCGCGCGCGCGACGGGCGTTATCGAGATCGCTGCGCGCCTGTTGCAGCTGCGCCTTCTGCCCTTCGGCGAGCTTGGTAAACCCCTCCGAGAGGCGCTTTTCGTGCAGCCGCATGGCCACTTCGATCTGCTGCTTCAACGCCGCTGCGTTGCGCTCCAGCAGCTCCTTTTTCTCCGGGAATTGCTTCCATTCCCGTTCGGCATCCTGGAGCTTCAGTTGTGCCTCGAGGGCATTCGTCGCCGCCTCGATTGCCCCTCGGGCGTTGAGCCTGGCGAGCACGTCGCCCTTGGATACCGGCTGGCCTTCTTCGATGTAGATATCTGCCAATTCGCCGTCGATGGGCGCATAGACGCGCCGCACTTCCGATTCGGGCGCAAGGATGCCCTGCGCTGTCACGATCACGTCAGCGTGCCCGAAAAATGACCAGATCAGCGCGGACAACACCAGCCCGAGCATCGCAATGACGATGGCCTGGCTGAACCGCCACGGCTGCTCGGTGAGAATCGCGATGCCTTCAGCACTGTGATCCTCCAGGGCCTGAGTCAATGGCTTAAGGTGTGCTTCGTCGTTCACCGCTCTGATCCCCTATCAGCGCCAGCTTTGCTTTCAATAGCCCGGGCTCAAGAACCATGCTCAGTTCCTGCAACGACCTACGCTGCAGCTCCGTTTCCGCGTTGATCTCGTCCTGCAGCTTGGCCCACTGCGCCGCAGCGTCCGCCTTCAGGAGCCTGTATATCTGCATGCCCTGAGTCGCACCTGACTGCGCTTCAGAGAGCAAGCGGGCCTGGGCTCTGAACCCACTGGAGATTCCGGACTCGAGCCGTTGCTCTCCTGCGATCGCGCCATTTTGCTGATACTGGCGCCACAGGGCCTGCGCGCGATTCAACAGTTCCTGTGCACGGCTGAGTGCCTTGCCTTTGTAGACTGCGACGTCCCCCTCAGTGGCACGCACGAAATAAGCGTCATCGTCCGGATTCAGAGATCCGTAGAAGGCGAGCAAGAGATCCTCGTAGCCCTTGGTGCCGCGTGCGGGTTGCAGCGCCTTGAACTGTTCCGCGACGGACTTCTTGTGCTCCAACTGCCTCGCGGCCACATCCGCCCAAGGACCCGAAGCCATCTTTTGCAAACCGGCGAGCGCCTCCTTGGTGTTTCCTTCCCGCCAAGCCTTGGCAACTGCTTCATATTGGCGCACGGTATCCGCCGAAGGGAGCTGGCTTGAACTTAGCTTGCGAAGCTGCTCCTGAAACGGCGGCGTCGAGAAGCGGACCTTTGCAAGCACGGCTAGGAGGGGGCCCAAATTGCGGGCACGCGCCTCGCCTCGGAGTTCCATGTACTGTTGCAGGTCATCACGCAGGGCTTCCAGACCGGCAAGCCTGGGATACTTCTCTGCATACTCCTTGAGCACCGCCTTCAAATTCTCTGGGCGATCCGCGCTCAATTCCGCGCCTATGGCCTCCTTCAACCGCTCGATCGCAGCCAGGTACACCGCGTCATCGCTCTGCAGCTTGCGCAGATGGCTGAGCGCCTCGGCATAAGAATCCTTGAACTCCGGAACGTAGGATGAAATTCGCGCGAGGGCCCGTTGATGACCCTTGACGTCTTCATCCCAATACTTGACCAGGGTCCTTGTTTTCTCCTCGTCCACATACATTCGAATCGGGGCATTCACCCCTCCCCTACTCATCACGAACTTCTCGAGATTGCCGATCCATTCGAGCTCACTCAGCAACGGTTGCGAGTCGTCATTGCGGGCACCGACCTCCTTCATGACGCCGAGGGCAGCGGCGGCGTTATCGAATTCGCGCGCTTCCAACAGCGACAGCCACTTCGGCAGGTAGGCCTTCAGTAAGGCTTCGGTACCCAAGGCTTTGAGTTCCGTGTTGTCCGGATGGCTCTCGATGTACTTGCCGACAGCGACGGCCGCTTGCGCATATTCGCCGCTTGCAAGCAGATTCTTCACCTCCCGCTCGGGCTCTCCCTTAAGGTATAGCATCAACACGACCATCCCCAGCGCTGCTGCTAGGGAGGCCGCGCCCCAGGACGCACGCTTCAGGGTCTTGCGTTCAGCCCCGCCCAGGGCTCCGGTCAGTTCGGACAGGAAGATCGAGATCCTGCCGCGCTCGCGGCGTTTTTCGCCGTCCTTCGCGGCATCGCCTGCCTGCGTCGGCACCTCGTTGTTGACCTCGTCATCGGGTCGTATGGCATTGTCTATGCAGAAAATATTGAGGAACGAGTCGGCCGCCGCCACGAATGTGGTCTTGTCCGAATCGCCGATGTCTGGGGCGGTTCTTGCCGCCGCCAGACTTAACTTCGTCAGCGTCCGCTCGATCGGCGGCTCGTTTTGCACGCCTATTCTGTAGACGAAGTGATGTCCGCCGAACGCGAGCATCTCCCCATCCTTCAGGGGGACGGCGTGCTCCTCTAAACGCTGCCCCGCGACGAAGGTGCCATTTACGCTGCCGAGGTCCTCGACGAACGGCGCACCGCCTTTCAGGAAAATGTGCGCGTGCCGCCGCGAGAGATAGTTGACCTGATGCGGGTAGTCGTCCCGGTAACGGGAAAACGCTTCGTCGCTCTTGCTAATCAGGAACGGAAAGTTGTCGATGACAATCGGCTGGACCCCCAGCTCGCTGTGCTCGGGACTGAGCGTCACACTGAGGCGTTTCGTGACGCGTTGAGGCGCATTGCCACGCGCCCGCAGTTGCACCCGATACGACAGTCGCCCTCCGAAGCTGATCTCGTCGCCGTGGCGCAGAACGCGGGGTTTCTGCTGGACGCTGACCCCGTTCACGGTCGTGCCGTTCTTGCTTTCCAGGTCAGCGATATAGAGGGTGCCGTACTCGGAAAAGATTCTTGCATGTCGACGCGAAAGTTCGGCTATCGCATCTTGATCATAGGACTCGAACGGCGATTCCGTCCTGCCGATGGCAAACAGATTGTCTTCGATGCAGATTTCACCCAATTCCGGATGGGATATGGGAGTGAGCACGATGTTCAAGTCTTGATCTATCGTTGCCCGCATCTTGGCAATCAAGGCATGATCAGGAGCCATGGGTCAACGTGACGTTCATTCGCTCGCAGCACCAACGATCACCGTAGGCCAGCCACCACCCATGGCCTTGTAAAGCGTTACCGTGTCCGTCAGGATCTGCTGGTGATTGGCCAGCAGCGCCAGTTGCGCGGTCAACAACGATCGTTCCGTCTCGAACACTTCCAGTTGGGAAACCACCCCTTCCTTGAGCTGAGCTTCCACTTGAGCGGCAACGACTTTCAGGTGATCGGTCTGCTCCTGCAGTTCCACCTTCTGCTTCTTGTGGGCATCGAGATTTACCAGCGCGTTCTCCACTTCTTCGAATGCAGCCATCACCGTCTGCCGGTACTGCTGTTCGGCAACTTTGATTTGCGCTTCGCTCGTCTTTACGCGAGCCTTGATGCTCGGATCGAAAATGGGAAGGTTGATGCTGGGCAGGAAGCCGACCGTGAAGGATTTCAGCAAATCGGCCAGCGCGAAACTGGAACTTCCCCCTCTTGCGGTGAGCCCAATAGAGGGCAACTGCGCGAGTTTCGCCTGCCCCACCAGATCATAGCCCTCCAGGACACGGTACTCCGCCGCGATCACATCCGGGCGGCGCGCGAGCAGCTGCGAAGGCAGGCCCGCGGGCACCACGGGAATATTGATCCTATCCTGCAGGCGCCCGGGCGGGACTTTGAATTCGCCCGCCGGAATACCTATCAACGTGGCGAGCGCGTTATCGGCAATGCCACGAGACCGGCGCAGCTCCAGCAGATCGTTCGTCAGGCGATTGATTTCGGCCTGCTGGCGCAGCACCTGGGTCTTTGGGACTACACCATTCTCGAACATGGCCTGATAGATGCCAAGAATCTGCTTGTTCGTGTCCAGGGTCTTCCGCTGCTCGCCAATTTGCTGGTCAAACTGAAGAATCTGGAAATACGTGCTGGCCACAGTCGACGCGAGTGTGAGATATCCTGCGCGCCAGTCGGCCTCGGTGGCATGAAACTCGGCTTTTTGCGCCTGCACGCCCTTTTCCACCTTCCCCCAGATATCGATTTCCCAATTGAGCTGGGGGCCCACGGTATATTGTCTGGTAAAGGCCTGCTTAGTGGTTTTCTCGAAATCCGCCCCGGCACCCAAATCGACGGTCGGCAACGCCCCCGCCCGCACTTCGCCAATCTGCGCGTCCGCGACCTGAATGCGGGCGGCGAGAATTTTCACGTCGAAGTTCTCGGCGATCGCCCGGTTGACCAGGCTATCTAAATACGGGTCGCGAAATTCCTTCCACCACTCCGGAGAGATCGTTTCGGATGCCGATACGGCGGGCCCTTGCCGGGACCACGAGGACTTGGATGGGGTATCGGGACGTTTGTATGCCGGCATGCTGATGTCGGCACAACTGCAGAGAAACGTCGCGCCCAGCCCGGCAAGGAAGACGTATCGAAACAGCGAACACCGACGGCGAGGAAAATCCACGCTAGCCGCCGGTTCGCCCTCGCCGTCGCGCCACCGCCTCATGTTGGCCAGAGTACTCATGATCACTTCTATTAACCCTCACTATGGCAACGAGCCGACATTGGCGGCGGATCAAATTTGGATGTGGGCAACCCTCCACACCGCAGCAGCCTCGTGCGAACATTTGACCGAAGGTTGTTTCCCAGCCACCTGCACATGCTCCTTGTACTGCGTACGTCAATTCAGCTTCTATCGGGGACTGAGGACGCTTGATTTCCAACCTTTTGATCGGCCAAGTCCCGCACTAGGGGCCTTCCTTTGCCCTACCGGCTACTCCCTGTTCGGAAGCTATCTGCAACCACTTCGCTACTTGAGCAGCCTTGTTTTTGCCGACCGTGCCTGGGCCTTTGCCAGCGGTTTTCGCGCTAACCCCATCGGGTAGCTGAAAATTCGACAATCGCCAAGTGTCGTCCGCTCAAAATAGGCCTGAGGAGCGCGCACGCGCGCGCCACCGCTTATTGCGGTCATTGCTTCACGATCGAGGTCGACACTTTCCGCTAGATCTTTGATCAGGATGATGGACATAATTGGGTCCTCAGGGCTCGAAAATTGTATCGGTCTAAACACGGAATTCATAGGGCTGTCAGGAATCCAATACGCCCAAGTATTTTACTATAGGTCATAGAAACCGCTGCCGCGCTCAGTTGCTCTGCTCGTCGAAAAAGCAGGGAGGTTGGCCTCCGCTGCGGAGCGAGCTTGGAAGGCATTGAGGTTGGCACACTGACGTTGGGTTAGCGACGGCATCTATTTCTGTTCCGTCGCGAGCCGCCGACAGGGCTTTGCCCTCGCTATCCTTCTCAAGTCCGATGTACCGGTGGAGGCCGTCGAGGCCCCCGCCAGAATCTTGATGCTTAGTGCTGCAGTACGCCGGTGCCGGCCGATGCGACGATATTGGCCAGGTTAAGGTCGATGTTCGTCACGGGATGGATATCGAGCTGCGTCAGGGACGGAACGTTCACCGCGATGACCGGGCTGCCAATGCTGAGAAGGCTGGCAGCACCAACCATCTGACCACCTTGACCACCGAAGTTAAAACCGCCACGCACGGCGGACAGTTCTTCTCCGGTCAAGTCTTTGCTGATTGCGAGGTCTTTGATCTTCAGGGATTTCATGGTATGTCTCCTAAGTGAAGTAAGTTTGAGATATGCACCGAGCATTTCCTTTGCGCTCACCGGACGCTATTGCACGCACCATGCCACTCCCGTCAATGCGGCTGCCATAAGAAGCGTAACAGCATGAAATATGGCCCTTTATTCGATTATCTGGGTAGGAACGGCGAGGGAATTGGCGGCGAGCCTCGACGTCGGGATGGTGGGCTCAGTCCATCAGATGGATGCGGCATTGTTGGTGGAATAGCAACAGCTGGCGACCATCGGCACCAGACCGGCGGCCCGCATCGGAATAATCAGATCGAGGAATCGGCATCTTCTATCGGGTGTCGCCGCATCGCCACGTGGAGCGCTTGAGCGCCAGCGAGGCTGGGGTCACGCCCGAAGATCTCCCGCACTGGGTACAACACCCCTTGGCTTGGCCATGCTTCCGATAGCCGCGCCCAACGCCATGGCCGCCCGCTCCCCCTAACCCGGAGCGCGATATGCGCTCCCACTCAGTCGCGCTGTGGGCGGAAGCGGCTCAATCCACCTTAAGAGTAAATGTACTGGGGCGGGCCGGTGCGCCCACCCTTTACCCCTCAGGGAGTAGCGCAGGCGACCCCGGCTTCGACATCAGAACCCGCATCAAGCCGGTCGCCGACGCACTCTACGCCGTCACCGCCTCTCCGTGGTTGTTGGCTTTGAAGCAACTTGTTGTGTTTTGTTAATACAGACACCTTGCGCTGGCCACTCGCCATAGACACGGCTGGATAGATCATATCCGTATGATTATAAATACTTTGCGCATATTTACCGTTCATGGCACGGCTATTGCACAAGCGTGGTCAAGGGCAACAGTTGACGAAACCACGCAGACGATATCAAGCACTTTGACGGAGCAGACCATGGAATATGCGATGACAAGAGAGACCCTGAAAACCGAGAACCACGTCCATCGGGGTACCGGCGGCCGCAGTGAAGAAAACCGTTCCAGTGGCTTCCGCCCGGCGTTCATGGATACGCAAACCTGCCGGGTCTACCCGTCCCGCTTCGCCGATGGTCGACCGGCCCCGTTCCACATGCTCGATGGTCTTCCCGACGAAGTGGTCATGGCGCGCGACGTCTCCGGTCGGGTTGCCTCGATCAAGTCTTCCCTGGTTTCCGGTTTCCTGCGCATGGGGCGTTTCTTCACGCGTGAAGAAGCCGCCGCGGAAGTCGACCAACTGGCTTGCGCTTGAGAGGTAACGAGGCGCGCGATGAGCCGCAACACACAAGCCCGGATTGCCAAACGCGAATGCCCTCATGGGGCTAGCGCAACGGCGTTGCCCAAGCTTCGGCTGGATACAGAACCGCCGCTGGGCACTCATCTAGTCACCGAGCGCCGCGGCTACTGCCACCATGGGATCTATGTCGGCAACGGAAAAGTAGTGCACTACGCCGGACTAGCCGGTTCCTTGCACCGCAGTCCCGTAGAGGAAATCACCATCGCCCGCTTCGCCGCAGGCCATCAGACCTGGATGAAGCCCTCCCTCTCGGCAAGATTCGTCGGCGAGGATGCTGTTCGGCGCGCCCGCTCCCGGCTGGGCGAGAACTGCTATCGCGTCCTCACCAACAACTGCGAGCACTTCTGCACCTGGTGCCTGTACGGCGAAAACCGCAGCGAGCAAATTGACGAGTGCCTGGCACACCCGAGCGTGGCGCTGCGCACTGCGATCAGCCTGCTCACGGCGTTTCTCGGGAGGACGTTGAAAGGCGGACGCTCCGCCGCTTGCGCCGCATGATTATCGTTGTTGCCGGCGCGCAGCGTTGCACAGGATTGCGGATGCCGAATTCGGGCTTTACCAGCCGATCGCCGCGCCAAGATTCGACGGACCCTGGTGGCCGCAAGGGCGGGCAGTTTTCCGCCGCCTGCGAGCGCGGCTGGTTGCCTTGTTGCAGTGCCCAATCACGATAGCCTGCGCAACGCACGCAACGACAGTGCAGCGCGCGTCACCACACCGGGGCTCGAAATCCCCGCTGCCGTGCCGAGCATTGAAGGGACAGGCATGTCCGGCGGATTTCTGGATAAGCAGTGCATCCACTTCGGCGCGAATCTCATCTCCATGATCGGCGCCCGGAAACCCGACACTCTACAGCCTTCGACGCGATCCGCCTGCGTGACCAGCCACCCCAGCGAAACAACGGTGATCGATGCCCTCATGGACCAGGCCGTCAGATACACCATGCCACTCTCACGCGCCGGAGCGAGGACCAGGCAGACCATCCTTTTGACGGCCCGATTCATGTACGCGGTCAGGCTCGACGCAGAAGATCAGCCAGCGGGCCCAGACTGACTTGCTGCTCTGCTCGATTACCTCGACCACTGTCGACATCCGGGAGGAAGCGACCCACCGGGCAGAGTTGCGACAAGCGATTACGGAACTTCGGACGAAGACCGAATAAGCTAGTTTTCCTCGGGGCAAATGCGCATTCCAGTGTGCATGTTAACCAGGACGCTGAGGGCGTCAGTCAGGCAGCCATTGCCTCCGGCGCTGCGAGGTCATACCCATGCAGCAGACCGGTCTTTTTCAGATGTTCATGGAATAGTTGGGCCTCACGCTGAACGTCCAGAGCAAACAGGCGGCCGTAGCAGGCTTTCAAGCGGCGAAGCGCCATTTTGGCGTAGCCCGCGCCGCGATAGTAGGAAACAATATAGGCGATTTCGAAGCAGTTCTCGCGCTCGAAGCCCAACACTCGCACCGCTTCTCCGGCACGCGGGCCGCCCTTGGCTTTGTTCCAGCCTTCTGGAAAGGAGAACAGCAGTTCTACTTCGCCGACTTCATCCGCCCTCGTCCTGAATTTGCTTACTTGCATCATTGTGTTGTCCTCGGCCCGACTAATAGGCACCCAAAAGTTTGACCCGAGCCATCACTGGCCGTATAGGACACACGTGTCCGACACTGGAGAACGTCACATTGTGACCACGCTCTGCACGAACGACGCTGGCATGCTCCACCGACGGCCGCAAGATCTCGCGCGCCATGGCTTCGGCAACGCAGTTGGTGCACTTGGCTTCGTAGGGGACTCCGTGTGAGCAGCGCATCTGGTTCTCCTGGCTATCTTCGCGGCATCCCGCGTATTCACTTACTTCTTCATAAAGCGAAAAACGTGCCTCATTTTTGCTGATGCTTGTGACTGTGCCGTCGCATGCCGAGCTCTGCAGCGATCCCTGTCCCGAAAAGAACACTCCGTGGCGGTGTCGGGTTTTGCCAATGGGCTGAAGGGACCTTCAACCTGATCCGAGGATACGCAGCCGCAGCGAGACCCTCCTTGACTGTGGTCAAGACTGCGTTTATGAAGGGAGCGCTCTGAGGCTCCGTAACTGACTACGCCCGGCAAGAATGTAAAGACGCGTCTTCGCGCGTCTTCAGCTTGAGCGCGATTGGGCAGTGGATGCGCGGCGTGGATGTGAGTGAAGGCAATCAATCACCTCGAGGTGATAAACGGGGCGACCCCACAGACCGTGTCAATGAAGGGGGTGATGACGGGAGGACCGCAACAATGCCATAGGCCGGCTCCAAGGGAGCTTCCAACTCTTCGCATGCCGTCTTGGCCTTGTCTTGATACCGCATGCCAAACCGGCATGCGCAAGCTTGTCGGACGCCTGCCCGCGGTTTCGGACCGGGATTATCACGTGGCTGGTCGCGCGGCAAGACCGCAGCGAGCGTCGCCTTCAGCCCCGACGCCCCCCGCATCGTTTGCGGGAGATCACGACGGCACGTTGCTAGACCTTAGTTCCAAAAACGGACCGGCCCGCAAGCAACGCGCTAATATGTTGGCCTTATCGTTAGAGAAGGGTGGTTACGATGGCGTTGAAACGCATCATTCGGGCCGGCGGATCCGTGGTGACTTTCGAACTTACCTCGAAGGTTCTCGCGGATAACCCGTTGGGCGATCCGCATGTGCGCAAACTGGCGGTATGGCTGCCTGCAAGTTACGATCAGGGCGAGACGCACGGTCGAGGCAAGCGCCTGCCCGTGCTCTTCGATCTGGTGGGCTACACCGGTTCAGGCCTGTCGCACATCAATTGGCGAGCCTTCGAGGAGAACGTCCCGGAGCGTGCCGCGCGACTCGTTCATGAGCGCAAAATGGGACCGGTCATTCTCGTTTTCCCGGATTGCTTTACCGCGCTGGGCGGCAATCAATACGTAAATTCGTCGGCGATCGGCAACTACGCCGACTACCTCACGCGGGAGTTGATTCCCTTCGTGGATCGAGAGTTTCGCACCTTGGCTTCACGGGAACACCGCGGTTGCTTCGGTAAGTCGTCGGGCGGTTATGGAGCAATCCTGCACGGCATGAAGTACGCGCAGTACTGGGGTGCCATTGCCGATCACTCGGGAGATGCGTACTTCGATTTCGTGTACCACCACGACTGGCCTAACACGCTCAACGAGTTAGGCAAGCATCGCAAAACACCGCGCAAGGCCGGAGCGATTGATGTTCCGCGTGAGGAGCAAGGCGCGGCCGACGGTTTGGACGATGGGCGGGTGCGCAATTTCCTCGAGGCTATCGGAAAGAAAGAAAAACTTACCGATGCCGAAGTGCATTGCCTGATGAATCTTTGCATGGCAGCGACGTATGACCCCGACCCTAAAGCACCGAATGGCTTTCGCCTGCCTTTCAACCTGGAGACGGGTGAGCCGCTGCAAGTGCGTTGGAAGCAATGGTTGAAGCACGATCCGATCAATTTGGTAGCAAGGCACAAGGCCAGCCTAAAGAGCCTCAAGGGCATCTACATCGATTGCGGCTGGCGCGACCAGTTTCACATCCACTACGGCTCGCGCATTTTGTCGAAGCGCCTGGCGCACTACGGCGTCGCGCATACCTATGAGGAATTCGACGATAACCATTCGGGTATCGACTACCGCATGGAGCGAAGCCTGCCATTTCTCTATGCTGCGTTGAAGCCGTGATGGCACGTGCGTCCGCGAATTCGCGTCGCCCGCCTATGCGCCCTAACTTTTGAGCCCATGGCCAAGATGGGTTTCCGCCGGCGCCGCAAGCCCGCTTCTCATCCGCTTCTTCGTACGCTTTAGAGAGCATCATAAAAAGTGCAACCGGCCAATATGCGTACGGCAATGCCAAGTTCGGCCGAGGCAAGCGTGACCCTAAACGAAGCCGGTCGCAACATGCAGCAATACTCCCACTATGCCGCCCACCAGCGTTCCGTTGATGCGGATATATTGCAAGTCGCTGCCCACCTCGAGTTCAATTTTCTCCCCCACCTCCCGAGCATCCCATCCCTTGACCACGTCGGTGATCAGGCGCGAAACCTGATGCCGGTGCTGCAGCAGCAACGCTTCCACCGCCTTCATCAGCCATCCGTTGAGTTTGGCCTGCAGAGCGGCATCATCGCGCAAGCCGCTGGCGAGCTTCACTAACGCCTCAGCCACATTGGCACGAACCAGGGACGGCTCGTTGGCGAGATCGGCGGTCAGCCGTTCGCGGACGTCGCTCCACACCACGCGGTAATACTCCTCGCGTTTGATGTGTTCGATGAAGTCGTGCTTGAGCAATTCACCCTGTTCGCGATATTGCGGCGAAGTCTTCAGGTCGTGGATGAACTGTTCGGTCGCTTGGTCGAACTGGCGGCGAATTTCGTGGTCGAGGTTGTGTGCGACTTCATGCAACAGCGCGATAACGCCAGCGGCAAATTTATTGACGATATAGGCGTCGACGAAGCTTGGCGTGTATCTGGAAGCCTCACTGAATTTCGTCTCGATCAGGCCCCGGTTTGCGGTGATCCATTCTTCCAGCGCGATCAAAGCGCGATCCAACAATGCCTGATGCCGGTTTTCGACGGTCAGTACCGTAAGAATATTGCCGGCGATGCGCGCGACATCGAGCCTGTCGAGCAGCGGTGTGATCGTCCGGTCCACGAAACGCCGGACGTCTTCATCGTCGAGTGCATTCAGCATCGCTGGGACCAGGACGCAAACGCGTTCTGCCAAATCCTCGCTGTTGGCACGATCGGCCAGCCACTGTGCGACGATCTTGGCCAGATTGCGCTGCGCAAGCTTTTTAACGATGTTCTGCGGCGTCAGGAAATTGTATTCGACGAACCGGCCGAGACTTTCCCCGATGCGGTCTTTGTTTCTTGGAATGATGGCTGTATGCGGAATAGGCAATCCCAGTGGATGATGAAAGAGCGCCACCACCGCGAACCAATCGGCGACCGCACCGACCGTCGCGGCTTCGGCGAAGGCCTGCAGCCATTGCAGCCAAGGGTAGGCGGTCTTGAACCCTACGCTCACGCCAAGAAGAATCAGCATCGCGCCGAGCAGCGCAGTGGCGAGCCACTGCATGCGCTGGAGTTTGGCGTATTTCAGTTCGGCGTGCGGTTCGTACACTAGCTTGCGCGCTTGACGAATGGGGTCATGACTTCGCAGTCAGTAGGCGGGCAGGCAGCATGTGGACTGTCGGTTCGTATCGAGCCAGTCTGGTGGATTCGGCTGGTCCGTACACGGAGTGTCCAGGGAACTGGCAACGGAAAGGGCGCGCCGACGGGAAAGCGCATTGTCCGTTACCCTCTTTTCGCTCGCGCGGTTCCAGTCTACAAGCAAAGGCAAAACAGACCGTACATGCCGCCCTTGGGCACTTCGCGTCAAAAACTGCGAGCCCGGTCCACGATGCGTGCAATATCTCCCAGCCGCTCAATACCCTACGCCGGGGCACGAATCTTGCGCTTGGTATCAGAGCGGCGCTTCTCGTGTATCGATCAGCGCCAGTTACCAGCGCGGAACGCTAACGTGCGAGAGAGCCAAAGCTCCGACAGCGACACGCGAATACTTTGATATGGGTCGGCAGCGAACAACAAGAGCGATTCCCGATCCGAAAATAAGTGAGGTCATTGCCGTGCGCCCTTTTAAAACACTGTTCATTATAATCACGCTCGCTGCGCTGTTCACTATGGGTGGCTGCGCGCCGCTTGCGATCACCGCATTGGGCGTCGGAGGTCAAGCCGGGATGTCCCATGCAATGAGCGGCGTGACGTACCGGACATTCACCGCGCCTATAGCGAATGTTCGTATTGCCACGCTGCTCGCCTTGTCGGAAATGAACATCCCGGTGGATTCATCGGGGAAGCAGAATGACAACGAATTCATCACGGCAACCGCGTCGGATCGGCAAATCGAGATCGAGTTCGAATCGATTAGCTCGACCACTACGCGCATGCGTAGCATCGCCAAAAAGAGCACCTTCGTGTATGACAGCGCGACCGCTATGGAAATTATTCAGCAAACCGAGAAGCTTCTAAAGCCGCAACAAAAAATAGCGGTTCAACAGGAAGTGGCGCTGCGTCTCTGGTAGGCTGAAAATCACTGCTTTGAGAGGGCTCGAGTACTTAACTCGAGGCTTCGCGTTCACGCTTCCCCTCAGTTGCCAGGTTCGCAACCAGCCGCCGGGTCCATGTCCTGAAGCGCGTGTCTCACCTCGGATGGTGCCGACGTCCATCCTGTAAGCTCACTTGCCGGTTCGCTTTGTGGCTCGCGAGTCGGCTCTCGGAATAGCTCATGCAGCCATCGTCGCCGGCAAGCGTGTCTCTGCTGAGGCGCTAACGGCCCAGCCGAGATAGGCTAAGCTTGCTACCCTCATTGATGCGGCGCCGAGCGCTTACCTTGTCAAGCAATCCTGATGCGCGTACCTGGGACATCTTTTGCTCCGTCGTCGACAACTTCGGCGACATCGGCGTGGCATGGCGCCTCGCGCGGCAACTGGCGGAGGCGCACGAGCTGGAAGTGCGACTGTGGGTGGATGATCTCCCGAGCTTTAGTAGAATCAACCCGGCAATCGATCCCAAGCTAGCGCGACAGCGAAGCCATGGAGTGGCTGTGCAGCACTGGACTAGCCCGTTTCCGGTGGTCCAGCCGGCCGAGGTCGTGATCGAAACCTTCGGCTGCGAAGTGCCGTCAAGTTACGCTGCCGCGATGGCCGCGCAAGAGGCGAAGCCGGCATGGATCAACCTGGAATATCTCAGTGCGGAAGACTGGGTTGGCGGCTGCCACGCGCTTCCCTCGCCACATCCACGCTTGCCGCTGACGCGGTACTTCTACTTCCCCGGTTTCGTCCCGACCACCGGCGGGCTGCTGTGTGAGCGCGATCTTCTTGCCAGGCGCAAGGCATTTCAGGCAGACACCGATGCACTCGCCACGTTCTGGGCTTCGCTGGGCCTTGTCGCTGCAGCGGAGGATGAGATCCGCGTCAGCCTTTTTTGTTATGCGAATCCTGCGATCGGCGAGCTGTTGCGGGCATGGTCTGCACAGGCCGGCAGAGTGCTGTGCCTCGTTCCGGAAGGAGCCGTCGCGGACTCCCTTGGCAAGGTTTTTTCGCCAGAGGAAACGACAGCACCAGGGAGGTTCCGCCGCGGCAGCTTGGAACTACGGGTGCTGCCTTTTCTTGATCAAGACCGCTATGACCACCTGCTCTGGGCCTGTGACTGCAATTTCGTGCGCGGCGAAGATTCCTTCGTGCGCGCGCAATGGGCGGCGCGCCCCCTGGTCTGGCATATCTATCCGCAACGGGAAGGCCAACACTGGATCAAGCTGAATGCCTTTGTCGACCTGTACGCTGCCGGCTTGCCCGAAGAAGTCGCCGGGAGTTTGCGTATCTTTTGGCGTGCCTGGAACGCCGGCCGGGTGACGCGACGAATCTGGAGCGCCTTCTGGCAACACCACGCGGTGCTGGAAGCGCACGCGTCAGGCTGGTCAGAGCGCCTTGCGCTACGAGGCGATCTTGCCTCCCAGCTGGTGAATTTTTGCCACAAGCTGTTAAAATGAAAAGTTCGCCCATCGGGACCATTTCGAGAAAGCTATGAAACAGGCTCAGGAACTGCGCGTCGGTAACGTAATCATGGTCGGCAAGGACCCTCTCGTTATTCTCCGTGCAGAATATAACAAGGGTGGCCGCAACTCGGCGGTCATGAAGATGAAGTTCAAGAACCTGCTCACCGGTTCGGTGAGCGAGACGGTGTACAAGGCAGACGAAAAGTTTGAACTTCTGGTTCTGGACCGCAAAGAAGTCACTTATTCATATTTTGCCGATCCCATGTATGTATTCATGGATGGTGAATACAATCAGTACGAGATCGAAAAGGAGAGCATGGGCGACGCCCTCAACTATCTCGAAGAGGGCATGCCGACGGAGATCGTGTTCTACGATGGCAAGGCGATATCCATTGAGCTTCCTGCTTCCCTGCTGCGCGAGATCATCTACACCGAACCCGCTGTTCGCGGAGATACTTCAGGCAAAGTGCTGAAACCCGCCAGACTGGCTTCTGGTTACGAGGTTCACGTCCCCCTATTTTGCGCCATTGGCGACAAGATAGAGATCGACACGCGCACCAACGAATACCGCCGCCGCGTTGCCTGACTGCAACCGCCGGTGATAAAAGCCCCGCTCGCGCGGGGTCTCTGTCCCCACTAGGGTGAAACCGCTCCGGTCGCTTGTGAACCTCCGCCTTCGATCCCGCGCCCGCAAGAGCCGCCAGCCATGAGCTCGTCTCATGGCCTGATGGCCAGGGGGGTTACGTCCAGCGGGAATTTTTGAACCGGGACTCGCTTGCGCTGGTTTCTAGCCCTGTTTCTCCAGCAGAGATTGGAGATTCCTAAGCCCCGCATCGAAGTCGCTGCCCACCATCTTGTCCATCGCTAGGCCCATCCAGCGCCTCATCGGATTGTTGCCTAGGTCGCCGCGGTTGGACCAGGTTAGCCTCGTGCCATTGCCAATGCCAGCAGGTACGAGCGCGAGTTCACCAGTCGAGCGGCTGTCGAAATCAGGGAAATACAGTTTGTACGCGAGCAGTTTCGGCGCGTCGGATCGAGTGAATTCCATCTCGCCGTTACCCTCGGACTGACTCCGCCAGACCCATTTGGCGCCTTCACCCGAGGCGGCGCCGGAGTAGTCGATCTTCATCGCAGGGTCGCGCTGATTCCAAACCGTCCATTTGGCCCAGTTGCGAGGATCGTTGATTTGCTCGAACACCTTGTCGGGGGAGGCCGCGATATCGATGGAGCGCACGACTTCGTATTTTCTTGGCAAGGCAAACGCAATGGCCACCAGTACGATGACGATCAGGATCAATGCGAGCACAGTATTCCTGATGATTCTCATGATTGGCTGCCCGGAGAAAAGTACGGGTAGCATGTTACCCACCCGCCCGCGCGTCAAGCGCATGCCCTGGTCATGCCCGAACTACCTGATATAACCGTTTACATCGAAAGCCTGGAGCGACGCATCCTCGGCCAGCCGATACAGAAAATTCGTCTGGCCAGTGCGTTCGTACTGCGTTCGGTGACGCCGTCCGTCGGTGAAGCCGAGGGCAAACGCGTGATCGAAGTGCGCCGACTAGGCAAGCGCGTTGTACTTGCGCTGGAGGCGGAGATCTTCGTCGTGCTGCACCTGATGATAGCCGGTCGGTTGCGTTGGGCCGCAGCAGGTAACCGGCTGCCCGGCAAGCTCGCGCTCGCGGCTTTTGATTTCCCTGAAGGCACTCTGCTGTTTACCGAGGCCGGCACGCAGAAGCGCGCCTCGCTGCACTTGACGCGTGGCGAGGCCGGCTTGCGCGAATTCGATGCCGGCGGAGCGGAAGTCATGGAAATAGACGCCGCGACATTTGCCGCACGACTCACCGCAGAGAACCATACCCTGAAGCGGGTGCTCACCGACCCGCGCTCGTTCAGCGGCATCGGCAATGCCTATTCCGATGAAATTCTGCACCGGGCCAGGCTGTCTCCAATCGCTTTAACCGGCAAGCTCAGCAACCAAGAGATCGAGCGTCTATACCACGCTACGCGTGCGACTTTGGCTGAATGGACGCTGCGCTTGCGCCAGCAAACGGGCGCCGGATTTCCCGAACACGTGACCGCGTTCCGTCCGGAGATGTCCGTCCACGGGCGCTTCGGCAAGCCCTGCCCGGTATGTAACGCACCGGTGCAACGTATCGTCTATGCGAAGAACGAGACCAACTACTGCGCCCGCTGCCAAACCGGCGGCGTGGTGCTCGCCGATCGTAGTCTGTCCCGCCTGCTCAAGACAAGCTGGCCGCGTTCCATCGACGAACTGGAGTGAGGCCAACGGTAAGGCGTCGCACGCGTGCTTGTCAGCTGAGGACTACCGTCCGCCTGGGACAGGCTGGGCAACAGCAGAGCACACAACCGCAGCGAAGGAGCGGGTGTCTTCGCCGTAGTCTTAGTGAGAGCCCTGTCGCCTGGGCTGCAGGCGACAGCCTTACTGTGACAACTGTTTCTTGGCTTCTGCCAGATCGTGCTCGTAGCTCATTTTTGCGTCCCTGATGCAGTCGGATTTCTCTTTTCCGCTCAGGGCGCGACAATCGGAGAGGGCCAGCTCGTAGGCGCCGCTGGCTTCCTTCTTGGCTGTCTCATGGCGCTGCTGCGGTGTCGAATCGGGAGTATCCCAGCGGGCCACGTCTTTGGCGGTCGGTTCCGCGTCCCCGGCGTAAGCGTTCAGGGCCGACATGGATGCGACTAACAAGCCAAGCGTTAGAATGTGTTTACGTTGCATAGCCATCTCCTTACGGGTTAACGAGGCCTTCAATAGTAGACTAAATCCTGCTCAAGCAGGATACCAAGTGGAACTTCTTCCCGGTAGAGGTTGAAAAACGCCCCGGGTTGGAGCCAACTCGAGCGGGGGACACGGCAAACCAAACAAGCCGCGGTTAGCCATCGATTGCTTAAACCTTAGCTCATATTTTACGATTAGCCTGGCTCGTTTCAGCGACCCCGGACCAAAGACCCTATGTTCGACACGCGGACCCTGATGATTTTTTATGTTGGCGCACTCCTCGTCAACCTCGCGCCTGGCCCCGATATGTTGTTCGTTGTGGCGCGCAGCGTAGCGCACGGTGCAACCGCCGGGGCGGTCGCTGTGCTCGGCATTTTCCTTGGGTGCATGGTGCATATCGCCGCCGCGGCTTTGGGCTTGAGCGCGTTATTCAAAACGGTTCCGCTTGCCTACGACATGGTGCGACTCAGCGGTGCCGCCTACCTCATCTGTATCGGCTTGCGAGGGCTGCTCAGCCGAGATGCCGTACGGGATCGCGCAGATGCTATAGCGATTCCCCCCTGGGTTAGTTTTCGGCAGGCGTTTTACACCAATTTGCTCAATCCCAAAGTGGCGCTTTTTTTTCTCGCCTTTCTGCCTCAATTCGCCGACCCGGCGCACGGGTCGCTCGCGTTGCAGGTACTGATCCTGGGTTTGATCTTCGACATAAATGGTTGTCTGATCCTATTGGTCGTTGCCGGCGCCTCCGGACGCGCTGGGCGGTGGCTCGAACGCAAGGGCCTGCGCGCTGCACTCAATCGTGTCGCCGGAGGGGTATTTGTCGCGCTAGGGCTCAAGCTTGCATTTGATTCTCAACAGCGTGGATAGCAGCCGACCCAGCGCTGGAACTGCGGCTCTTTACACGAGTTGCAGAGTGAGGCGCGCATCGTAGCGTTCCTCGGCTCCCTGGCGGTCCGAGTGGACCGCTCCGGCTGGTTCAAAGACCTGGTGATCGTTCGACTGATCGAGACGGAACGGCAGCGCGGTATTTACCGCGGCATTGGATCATGGCCTTCTACCTCTTGCGGGAAAACGTTAGTCGCAAATCTTGCAGAAAAAACGCTATTCTTAGCGCCTTTCGATATCACGGTTTCTACATGCGCGAACACACCCGACTGCAGGTCTGTGACCTGGTTCAATGCGAAGGTATTTGTTGCAGTGATGGCGCTTTTTTGCTCGAAGAGGACGAAGCGACCATCCGCAAAGTTGTGACGGCGAACCCGGAGCATTTCCGTCATTTGCCGCAGCCTTACATCATTGACGGCGAGTGGGAAGGTTACCGGGCACCCAAGACCGCCGTGCGCCCCTATCGCTACCGGAGTAGGCCACGTCACTTTAGCGATACCCGGTGTGTGTTCGCCGAGCAAGACGGCAAATGTTCTTTGCAGACGCTCGCGGTAGCCCAGGGCAAGCACAAGTGGGCCTACAAGCCCAAAGGCTGCTGGCTGTTTCCGCTATGGGCCGATGAACGCGACAAGCTCATCGTTCCTCCCCGCTCGCGCAGGGACGACCCCAACAACCTCGGACCCAGCTACCCAGGCTTCGTGGCATTCACCCCGTGCGGCAAGCATGCCCCGAAGGGCAAGGTGTGGTGGATGGCGTTGAGAGAAGAGGTGGACTGTTTCAGGAAGGGCGGCGAGCCGGAATAGGGATTCTGCTTCGCTATGCGTCTCGAACACACCGGCGCGATCGAACGCCTGAGCTGGCCCATCCTGGTCGCGCAACTCGCCATTTTGGCGCGGCGTGTTGAATCGAACAGCCCAACAATCCAAATAGACAGTCTCCACGTACATGGAGGTATCGCAGACGTTGACCACAGGAGTGCGGACTGCGATGTCCCGTTTGGCGTCGCCAACCCACTTTAAGGAGCTTGTTATGAAAACCAGAACCGTCGCTGCAACCCTCGTTGCCGGTCTTGCCGCACTCACCGTGCACTCCACTTCGGCTTTCGCTCGATACGATTTGGACCTCGCCTGCCAGCATTCGACACTCGCCTGCCAAATTGCAACTCACGCGAACCAGGCTGAGCAGGCTGAGCAACAGGCGAAGATGATGAGCATGCACCAGGAAGAAACACGGCCGCCGATAGCTTCCAAGCAGGCCGATCGCAATCCCTGGAAGGTCGCGCCGAGCGCGCCTTAAGCCGCCAACCGGCACAACCCGTTCCTCACCGCGGCACCTCTTCGGCGCGCGCGCTCGTTGAGACGTGCCGCAGTTGCGTGGCCCTGCGCTGGGCCGTCGCTTCTTGGCCGCGTTGAGTTGTGCGGAATGCGCCCCGCAGGTGTCTTCGCTAGTGTCATCTACAACGACTATCAATCGCAAAAGCAATCAGCAGGTCGGTCGGCTTCGCAATCGAGGAGGCCGGCGGTAGAATTGGCAAAACTTTCGGGGAGTAGCTATGGAATATCGTCGACTCGGCGGCGCCGGCCTCAAGTTGAGCGCGTTGTCCTTCGGTTCATGGGTGACATATGGCACCCAAATGGGCGACGACTTGGCGCGTGACTGCATGGCAGCGGCCTATGAGGCAGGAGTTAACTTTTTCGACAACGCTGAGGTCTACGCAAGCGGACAGTCGGAAACCATTATGGGCAGCGCGCTCAAGAAGCTTGGTTGGCGGCGCGCCAACTATGTCGTGTCGACGAAGTTCTATTGGGGTCTCAACGATGCGCCTAACGAGAAGAACACGCTGAATCGCAAGTACCTGCTGCATGCGATCGACGGCTCGCTCAAGCGCTTACAGATGGATTACGTGGACCTGATCTTCTGTCACCGCCCCGACCCTGATACGCCAATCGAGGAGACGGTGTGGGCGATGCACGACATTGTCGCTTCTGGCAAGGCTCTTTACTGGGGCACTTCCGAATGGAGTGCCGGCGAGATCATGGCTGCGTGGCAGATCGCAGACAAGCATCACCTGCGCAAGCCGCAGATGGAACAACCGCAATACAATCTGTTTCACCGCAAGCGTGTGGAGCAGGAATACGCCCGCCTCTACCAAGACATCGGGCTGGGAAGCGCGACCTGGAGCCCGCTCGCCTCGGGCCTGCTCACGGGAAAGTACAATAACGGCATTCCTGCCGACAGCCGTGGCGCGCTTAAGGGCTATGAATGGCTGCAAAAAAACTTGACCGATCCGAGCGCACTCGCGGCGGTCAGGGAATTGTCCTCGATGGCTGGCGATCTGCATTGCTCTCTTGCGCAACTTTCGCTGGCCTGGTGTCTAAAGAATCCGCATGTCAGCACGGTGATTACCGGCGCCAGCCGGGCCCAGCAAGTGCGGGAAAATATGCAGGCGCTCAACATCGTTCCCAAACTAACGGCGGAAGTACTGGAGCGGATCGATGCGATTTCGGAAAAGGTGGCCGACTAGCGCGCTGTTCGGCACCCATGATCAGCAATCGGCCTAGGATCGCGCGCGCGTCGTGCAAATGTTTGTCTGCGCTAATGGCAAAAGCGGCGCTCATCCTCACCTGCGCAACGCCAATACCGAGCGATGCGGAAACAGTCTTTCCCCCGCTGAAGCAGGGTTTGTGGGAATATCAGCGCAGCTTCAAAGGTGGGCCGGAAGGGATTGCGGCGCAGTCCAGCTATCGCCGCTGCGCGAATCCGTCCAAGGATTTCGAGCGGCAGAGTTCGGTGCTTGCCAAAGCTGGCTGCACGTTTCGTTTCGCCAAAGCGGACCAAGAGACCGTCGATCGGACCGCCACGTGCAAAGTGAGCGATGGTTCGACGCTGGTTACTCGCACGTGGTTGCGCGCGGGCGGGAACAGCCAATTCAGCGCGCGGATCGAATCGGGAGAAATGCTCGGCAATGCTCCGAGCACGACGGTGGAAGAGTTGAAGGCCAAACGGATCGGCGATTGCAGGATGGATTCCTAGGACCGAACAGCGCTTATGGAACTCAAGAAGCTCAGCAGCGGTAATCTGCGCGCTGTAGGCTACGACGAACGAACGCGGGTGCTGCAAGTAGAGACAACCGCCGGCACCTTTCAATATTCCGGTGTTTCATCCGACATGTATCGGCGGTTCGTTGGTGCTTCGTCGCCATGGAGTTACTACCGCGACAACATCGAGGAGGAGTTGCCGGCTAAGCGTATTCGCTGAATTTCGCGCAACGAGCGCTGCGAGCTTCTACGGTGATGCCGCGCACGTTTTGCGCTGCATTCCTAACGTTTCATTTTGTTCCCTGAACAACAGGTGCAACTCAGGTTGAGGCTCCCGCCGAGGACGATTTCGTGGTAACCAGGGCCCGTTCCCATGGCGGGAGGCCTCTGTGCTCCTTTGCCGGGGTCCGAACCGATCGTTGCCGCAAATCCGCCCCGGATTGCGGACGCTGCTGGAAGCGCTACGCTGGCGTGGCTGTAGTGAATGCCGTGACCGAGCGGTCATTTGCAACCCTGAGCTTGGACCAGTTTCCAAATCCGAGGATGACCAAACCATGGAAACAAAACCGCCACTCCCTCCGTTTACCTCGGAAACTGCAAAACAGAAAATCCAAGCTGCGGAAGATGCGTGGAACAGCAGAGATCCGGAACGCGTTAGTCTCGCCTATACACCCGATTCGGAGTGGCGAAATCGCGCCGAGTTCTTCTCCGGAAGAGATGCAATCAAGGCCTTCCTGCAGCGTAAATGGGCCAAGGAACTTGACTATCGTCTCAGAAAGGAACTGTGGTGCTTCATGGAAAACCGCATCTCTGTGCGCTTCGAGTATGAGTGGCATGACGATTCCGGCCACTGGTATCGCTCGTATGGCAACGAGAATTGGGAGTTCGACGCGAACGGACTCATGATGCGTCGCTACGCGAGCATCAATGATCTTCCCATCAAAGAAACGGATCGAAAGCTTCGTTGGGAAAGCAGAGCTTGACGAACCTCGATCAGTAGTTCAACGCTCCGCGAGGTTGGCCTCGCCCACTAGCAGCGGCCGCAGACTCATCGACCGCGCGGCGAAATGCCCGCGACAAGCGTGTGCGCTGAATCGAAATCGACGCCGATCTCATTCGGCGTCCGCCGCGACGCCGGTCTTTGCCCATCCCTTCTTGGTTCGCGATCTACTACCTGGCGCCACCTGACTGGCTGCCTAGGCAGTGGCGCTGCGTGAATTGACTGGCGGCCGGGGCGCCGATCATGTGGTCGAGATGGGCGGCACAGGGAGCTTCGAGAAGTCGTGCATGCCGGCCGCTGTCGAGGGTCAAATCAGCTTGGCCGGGCGGCCCGGCTCCAGGGCAACCGACGATCGATCTCAATGTTATGCGCAATGCCCTGGCGACGCTGCGTTTCGTTGTCATCGGCAGTCGGTCGCGGCGAACCGGCTGAAGCCTGTCATCGATCGTGCTTTTTCTTTTGACGACGTTCCGGCCGCATGCCGTTACCTCGAAGACAAACGGCAGTTCGGAGCAGTGCTTATCAGTCACGCTTAAGCGCCCATCGCCGGGGTTTGCGACCGCTGCGCGGTCCGCCGCATGCGCGGGTGTCGGTGAAGCCAATGCCGTGGCGGCGGCGACGCGATTCACCTTACACGCAGTCGACATGCTGGAGCATCAAGTAATACGCTCAATAGCAGGCAACAAAAATCGCCCCACGTCGACGGCAACCTCGTCCGCCTTCGCTCAACTCACTACGGGAGCGCATCATGCAACGAGTCCTACTATGCTTCGCAACTCTCGCACTACTGGCAGTCTGCCAAAGTCTTCCCTATGACGGCGCCGCGATGCAGTCCGACAAACTGGCTGTGCCATGGGGAGTGACGACGATAAACGGCATTCCGGTTTCAGGGCCGTGATCGCTCGAGGCGTGCACCGCGCCCGGAAATGGTTTGTCGCCATCAGCTAGTCGGACTGCGCGCCGTCATGGCGGAAGGCGGATTGGGGGTCCTCTCCGTTGGACCCCCAACAGGCTCACCTCCCGGCAAGAAACGCTCGTGCCGATAAATCCGTCGCTTTCCGCGAACCGCCTCCCTCGCGCGATGAAATCGCCGTTTAAGGGGGCTGCAATTACTTAATAGAGCTCGATGTCGTAGAACAGGCTGTGAGAGCGCGGCCGCCTCTTTCACGCACGGGGAGCACGCGACCGTCGCTAGCGCGCAGTCCGCGCCCTCGCTTTCTTGGGTGGTATTCTACCGATGAGTAGCACGGACAGCGGCCCACGAACCCGGTCATAGGGTTCGGGTTTCGGGGGCGATCCTGGGAGCATACGCATAAACGGCGGGGGGAAGTGTTGGTCGGAACATTGTTATAGTCGAAGCAAGAAATTATGAACGCTCAGTGAGTAGAGTCCGTCGCTTTGCCCAAGACAGCCGGCGTTTTTGAAGATGGTATACGGTTAGGGTGCACAGAGAGAACAACGATGCCGCAGGAACCGCCTTCACAACAGCTGCCCGACTGGGATCTGTACCGCGCTCTTCGCGAACAATGGACTCACGAAGATAACTTGGTCAACCATCGCCTGATGTGGCTGATCCTGTCCGAAGGCTTGCTTTTCACTGCCTACGGAACACTCTCGACGGCCAAGCTTCACTGGCTGGTCTTTGGGTTCCCGTTCTTCGGCATGGCCGTCGCGGCAGTCATCGGGGTCAGCATCTTCGCTGCCTTGGAAGCCACTGAGGAGATCAGCAGACAATACGAGGCGGCGGGCTTGAACAAGCTTTGCAGTCTCACGCCAAGCGGTCACATCGGCAATCGTGGGAAGTGGGCCGCACAAGCTCTCCCGTTTGTCTTTGGCGCTCTTTGGCTTCTTGCCATGGCTGGAGCGTTTGGTTCCTAGCAGGGTTGCCCTTCCAAAACCGCGCCGCCCGATCGGGCCAGAATGCGCCCAACCCTAAGGATTGAAACGACCCGATAGCCAATGCGCGTAGATTGCAATGACCGCTCCGCGCAGAAATGGACAGATAAGACTGGTAACGTACTGACTGAACGGGAAGTTATGGATGTTTCTGGACTGCTTGAGTAGGACTGCTTGATGGTGCCGGGAGGGGGAATCGAACCCCCATGGTGTCACCACCGCGGGATTTTGAGTCCCGTGCGTCTACCAATTCCGCCATCCCGGCTTGGGAGGCGAATTATCAGATATAGGACGCTGTGCCGCAAGCGAAGCATGACGCGGCGACACCGCGTATGGGCACGCTCATCGTCAGAAGGCTTTCTATTGCGCCAATTCTGAAGAACTGCCCAAGACGGCGCGCAGTGACAACATCAGGGCGACACGGTCGGAGCTATTCCCATGACCCGTGCGTGGCATGTTCTGAACGTTACGTCTAGTTCGCGATGGCGTCGCGACTCGCCTGCAAGGCATGCTGTTCGAGGGCTTCGGTGATGCCGATAAGGAGCGCAAGCGCGCGGCTGTCGATAGCTGGATTCGCAGCTGGCGGCGCGTTCGATGGCGTGATCGATTTCGCTGCGGCGGCGCGCGTTCCGCTACGTCGATCGACGCAACCTCGCAGGACACGATAAAGGCGATCGCCTCCATCCTCAAGGACGGCGGATACAAAGCGATGGCGGAATCTATCGACCTCGGGCTGCTATTGGTAAACAATGACAATCGTTAGCTCGAAGTTAACTTCGCCAGCAACGATGCCAGAAAAGCAGACGCAAACCGCGAGCTTCGTCTTCCCTGCCAACTTGGCGGCGTTCGCGAACCGGTTGGATTTCGAATTGCGTCGGAACCGACGCGTCCGGCTTCTCTGCTGCGGCGCGCTGACCGGTCGTGCGATCGAGCGCGACGGCACCTCGGGGGACCTCTGGGAAGGCGACCAGCATGGGTGTGGCTAACCCTGTGCAGCGCTTCACAGCTCGCCTGCGTTGTGGAAGAATCGCGCCTCGCGAACGAATCCTCCATGCGCCTTTCCGATTTCGATTACCCGCTACCCGACGAACTGATCGCTCAGCATCCGCTCCCGCAACGTAGTGCGAGCCGGTTGTTGTACCTGGATGGCGCCGATGGCGCTTTACGGGACCGCGAATTTGCCGATCTGCCCGAACTTGTTAGTCCGAATGATGTACTGGTATTCAACGATACCAAGGTGATCAAGGCCCGACTATTCGGGCGCAAGGAAAGTGGGGGGCGCATCGAGGTGCTGGTGGAGCGTGTACTCGACGCCCATCATGCGCTGGTACTGGTGCGCGCCAGCCATAGACCCAGGCCAGGAACGCGGCTTACGCTCGCCGATAGCTTTTCGGCAATGGTCCTGGATAACCAGGACCATTTGCAGCGGCTGCATTTCGAATCGGACGCGAGCGTCTTCGAATTGCTCGAGCGATACGGTGCGTTGCCTCTGCCGCCCTATATCGCCCACGTGCCCGACAGCCGCGACGAAGCGCGCTATCAAACGCTCTACGCCAAGTCACCCGGTGCCGTGGCGGCGCCCACTGCGGGTCTGCATTTTGATCGAGCGATGCTCCGCCGACTCGGTGAACTCGGCGTACGCATGGCCCATGTGACCTTGCATGTGGGTTCCGGCACCTTTCAGCCCGTGCGTGTGGAGGATCTGGCAGAGCATCGAATGCATGGCGAGTGGTATCGGGTACCGCAAGAATGCGTCGCGGCTATCGAGGCGGCTCGCGCCGCCGGTGGACGTGTATTGGCCATCGGTACGACGAGTTTGCGTGCGCTCGAGGCAGCGGCGGTGGACGGCGCGCTGAGCGCAAACGTCGGCGAGACCAATCTGTTCATTACGCCCGGCTTTCAGTTCAGCGTCGTGGATCGGCTACTCACCAATTTCCACATGCCTAAGTCGACCCTGCTGATGCTGGCTTGCGCCTTTGGCGGCACGGACAATATCCGTTCTGCCTATCGGCATGCGATCGCCAAGCGTTACCGCTTCTTCAGTTATGGCGATGCGATGCTGATCGAGCGGCAGGGCCGGGAGCCGGGCGGATAGGGCATCGCAGATCGGTGTGCCGCGACAGGAAGAAGGGCCGCCCTATCGGGGCAGGCTCTGCCGCGAGCGCCCAACCACGCGGTTTGCAGGTGGGTGGCTGCACGGCGGGGCATCGATGGGCTCAGCTTGCCTCGCGCATGCGGCTGACCAGGGAAACATGCTGGCGCAGGAATTCCATCTGATCGGCGAGGATGCGTCGATTGGTGAGGATCAAGTACTCCGCGCGGTTCGGCACGTAAGGAACATACAGCAACTGCAGATGCGCTTCCTCGAGCGTGCGGTTGCCCTTTTTCTGATTGCACCAGCGACAAGAGGTGACGACGTTCATCCAGTTATCACGACCGCCGCGGGAAAAGGGAACGATGTGGTCGCGCGTCAGCCGCGGCGCGGGGAATTCGTCACCGCAGTAACCGCACAGATTGTGGTCGCGACGGAACAATTCGTGATTGGAAAGGGGCGGGATCTGATTCAGCTTCTTGGCCGCCATCGCCTTGCCGGCGATGGCAATGATGCTGTTGCCGGAAATCATCGAACGGTTCCCGTCGCGGCGGGTGCCGCCATAGACGCGAAATGCCTCGCCGCCCAAGCCCCAGGCGACGCGGTCTTTGGCGTAGTAGAAGCAGGCATGTTGCCACGTCACCCAGCGGTGCGGCACACCGTGGGCGTCGAGCGTCAAAATGAGCGGAAACTGTCTGGACATAAGATGCCCTTATTCCTCCTTGGTTAGGGCATTCCCTTTCCGGTTCTTGCGTTTACGATAACAGCGTGCCGGTAAACTAAGCTATGGCGGCGCGCTTGACAAGCCTTTCAGCGATGCCGGGCGCGGGCTCGGCTATAATCGCGCCTCCTGACCTGACAGTCTGCCTCCTTTGGGGCTTTTCCGCTTGCAGTTTCAACTCCATAAGACCTCTGCTTCGGCCCGTCGCGCTACCCTGACCCTCGCCCACGGGAAAGTGGAAACGCCGGTTTTCATGCCTGTAGGAACCTATGGCACCGTAAAGGCCATGGCACCCGCCGAGCTGAAGGATATCGGCACTCAGATCGTGCTCGGCAACACCTTCCATCTCTGGCTGCGTCCCGGTATCGGGGTAATTGCAGCGCATGGCGGACTGCATCGCTTCATGGCGTGGGACGGGCCTATCCTCACCGACTCGGGCGGCTTCCAGGTGTTCAGCCTTGGCGCGCTGCGCAAGATTTCCGAACAGGGGGTCAACTTCGCTTCGCCGCTTAATGGCGATCAGCTGCTGCTCACCCCGGAAATCTGCATGGACATCCAGCGGGCGCTCAACTCCGACATCGTCATGGTTTTCGACGAATGCACTCGCTTTCCGGCGAGTGAGGCCGACGCTGCGCAGTCGATGCGTCTCAGCCTGCGCTGGGCGGAACGGTCGAAAAGCGCGCACGGCGACAGCCCCAACGCGTTATTCGGCATCGTCCAGGGCGGGATCTACGAGACTCTGCGCGATGAGTCGCTCGCCGGACTGACCGATATTGGCTTCGACGGCTATGCCATTGGCGGATTGTCAGTCGGCGAGCCGAAGGAAGACATGCGCCGAATCCTCGAGCATACCACCCCCGAGTTGCCGCGCGGGGCGCCACGCTATCTCATGGGTGTGGGCACACCGGAGGACATCGTTCAGGCAGTGGGGCAGGGGATCGACATGTTCGACTGCGTAATGCCGACCCGGAACGCGCGCAACGGTTGGCTGTTCACGCGCCACGGCAATATCAAGATTCGCAACGCCCGGCACCGCAGCGATAGCCGCCCGCTGGACGACGGCTGCCACTGCTATACCTGCCGCAATTTCACCCGCGCCTATTTGCACCATTTGCAGCGCGTGAACGAGATACTGGGCGCGCGCTTGAACACCATTCACAACCTTTACTACTACCAAAGCCTCATGCACGAAATGCGTCTGGCCATCGAAATTGATCGCTTTGAAACCTTCGAGGCGCGCTTTCGGAATGACCGATCCGCCATGGTAGAATAGGCAGTTTTTTTAATCCCCTGGCGAGGTTATTGCGGTCGCGGGGTAACGTGATTTTTGGAGGATTCAGTGCTTATCAGCAATGCTTATGCGCAAGGCGCCGCGGCACTCGGTGGTGATTGGGTGCAGTTCCTGCCGATCGGCGTCATGTTCGTGCTGCTCTACTTCATGATGATCCGCCCGCAGATGAAACGCGCCAAGGATCACAAGACCATGCTCGAGGGCCTGCAAAAGGGCGACGAGGTGGTAGCCGGTGGACTGCTTGGTAAGGTAGTCAAGGTCGGCGACGGCTTTGTGGGCGTCGAAATTGCGGATAACGTGGTGATCCAGGTGCAGAAACCGTCGATCACTCAGTTGTTGCCCAAGGGAACCATCAAAAGCGCCAGCTGACGCTCGGTCGAGACTCAAACACCGGCAGACTCTGTCTGAGCTGCATGCTCGGCTCGGTTCGCTAGTCGGAAGCTCCGCCGGCGCCCTTGTGTAACGATGCAGTAATTCGGTGTTTTGGCATTTTGGCATTTTGGCAGTTGAAGCTGTTAACAGGCTGCATCATGAATCGATACCCTCTCTGGAAATACATCGCCATCGTCGTCGCCCTGCTGCTCGGGCTGCTCTATACGCTGCCCAACTTCTTCGGCGAGGACCCGGCGGTACAGGTATCGCTGCAGCGCTCTTCTACCAAAGTCGACACTGACCTGCTCGGTCGCGTCGGGTCCATGCTCAAGGCCGCCAATATTGCCTACCAAGGTGCGTCTGTCGATGGGGCCGGCGTAAAGGTGCGCTTCAAGGATACCGACACGCAGCTCAAGGCCAAGGATGTATTGCAGGGCCAGTTGGGCGATGGCTACGTCGTCGCGCTCAACTTGCTCTCTGCATCGCCGGGCTGGTTGCAGAGCCTGCACGCCCTTCCCATGTTCCTCGGCCTGGACCTGCGCGGCGGGGTGCACTTTCTTTTGCAGGTGGATATGAAAGCCGCCCTCGACAAGAAGTTCGAGAGCTATACGAACGATATTCGCGCCCAGCTGCGCGACAAGAAGATTTACTACACGGGAGTGTCTCGCGACGGCCAGCGGGTCATCGTGCGCTTCAAGGATGCTGCGGAAAAGGACAAGGCGCTCACGGTCATCGCCAGTGATTTTCCCGGACTGTCGATCAAGGAAGAATCCTCGGACGCAGAGCTGCGTCTTATCGGTACGGTGAAGCCGCAGGAGCAAAAGCAGATCCAGGACAGCGCATTGCAACAGAATATTTTGACCCTGCGCAATCGCGTCAACGAGCTTGGTGTATCCGAGCCGATCATCCAGCAGCAGGGCGCCGAGCGCGTGGTTGTGCAATTGCCGGGCGTGCAGGATACGGCGCGCGCAAAGGAAATCCTTGGCCGCACGGCGACGCTGGAAATCCGCTTGGTCGATGAGGAAAAGGACCTGGAGTCGGCGCTGCAAGGTGCGGTGCCGATTGGCGACGAGATCGTATTGGACCGCAACGGCACGCCCACTCTGGTTAAGAAACAGGTGGTGCTGACTGGCGAGGTGATTACCGACGCCGCCCCCGGTTTCGACGAGAACGGACGCGCCGCGGTAACTATCTCCATGGATGCAAAGGGCGCGCGCGTCATCAAACAAGTCTCACGCGAAAACCTGCATCACCGGATGGCCATCCTGTTGGTGGAAAAAGGTAAGCCGCTCGCGATCAGCGTTGCGACGATCCAAGACGAGCTGGGTGCGCGTTTCCGCATCACCGGCATGCCCAATCCGCGGGAGGCCAATGATCTCGCGCTGCTGCTCAAGGCCGGCGCCCTGTCCGCGCCCATGGAAATCATCGAGGAACGCACCGTCGGTCCGAGTTTGGGCGCGGAAAACATCGCCAAGGGTTTTCACTCGACCTGGATAGGGTTCACCGCGATTGCCATATTCATGGTGTTGTATTACCAGCTGTTCGGCATCGTTTCGGTGGTTGCCCTGGCGGTCAACTTGCTTTTCCTGATCGCCATCCTTTCCGGAGTTCAGGCGACGCTGACGCTGCCTGGCATCGCCGCTATCGCCCTCACCCTCGGCATGGCGATCGACTCCAACGTGCTGATCAATGAGCGCATCCGAGAGGAGCTGCGCAACGGCAATACGCCACAAGCCGCCATTGCGGCAGGCTACGACCGAGCGTGGGCAACCATTTTCGATTCCAACGTGACTACGCTGATCGCAGGCATCGCCTTGTTCGCATTCGGTTCCGGGCCGATCAAGGGATTCGCGGTGGTGCACTGTCTGGGCATTCTCACCTCCATGTTCAGCGCGGTGTTCGTCTCGCGCGGTATCGTCAACCTGATCTACGGCTCGCGACGCCGAATCGCCAAGCTGTCCATCGGACAGGTATGGAAGGGCGCTGCCGCGAAAGTTGGGAAGCCGGCGAAGGCTTGAATTAAGAGTCAGCTCCGCGATTGAGAAAGGATTGCTGTGGAATTCTTTAGAATCAAAAAAGACATCCCGTTCATGCGCCACGCGCTGGTGTTCAACATCATTTCGCTGATCACGTTCCTGCTGGCGGTGTTCTTCCTCGCTACGAAGCATCTGAATTTCAGCGTCGATTTCACGGGCGGGACAGTCATAGAAGTTCGCTACGATCACACCGCCGAATTGGGCAAGATTCGTGACGCTATCGCCAAGCTGGGCTTTAGCGATGCCAGCGTGCAGAACTTCGGCACTTCGCGCGACGTGCTGATCCGGCTCGCCGTAAAAAAAGGCCTGACCAGTGCGCAACTTTCGGAGACGGTGATCGACTCGCTCAAGAAGGACGACTCCACGGTCAGGCTGCAGCGCGTCGAGTTTGTCGGCCCGCAAGTCGGCGACGAACTGTGGCAGAAGGGCGCTCTGGCGCTGTTGTTCGTTTCGCTCGGTATCGTGGTTTATTTGGCGTTTCGTTTTGAATGGCGCTTTGCGGTCTCCGCAATCATCGCCAACCTTCACGACGTGGTGATCATCCTTGGCTTCTTCGCTTTCTTCCAATGGGAGTTTTCGTTGTCGGTATTGGCGGGGGTGCTGGCGGTGCTCGGGTATTCGGTGAACGAATCGGTGGTCGTGTTCGATCGGATTCGCGAGAACTTCCGCAAGATGCGCACCGCCACAGTGCCGCACATTATCGACAATGCCATCACGCGCACCATGTCGCGTACCATCATTACCCATGGCAGTACACAGATGATGGTTACCTCTATGCTCTTCTTCGGAGGCGAGACGTTGCACTACTTCGCCTTGGCCCTGACCATCGGCATTCTGTTCGGTATCTATTCTTCCGTCCTCGTGGCAAGCCCTTTGGTCATGTGGCTGGGCGTATCGCGCGAGGATTTCGTCAAATCGGAAAAGAAAGCGGTTGCGGCTGCGCCGTAAACCAAATGCACGGCCGGTGACTAGTGGAACTATTCGCCCACCTGATCGACATCGTGCTGCACCTGGATGTGCACCTGGGGGCGCTCATCCAGCAATACGGCACCTGGGTTTATGCCGTCCTGTTCCTCATCATTTTCTGTGAGACGGGTTTGGTGGTGACACCTTTCCTCCCGGGCGATTCCCTGATCTTTGTGGCCGGCACCCTCGCCGCCTTGCATCAGTTGGATATCACCCTGCTGGTCCTACTGCTCGGTGCCGCGGCGTTTCTAGGCAATGCGGTGAATTTCCGCATCGGCCGATTCGTCGGTCCAAAAGCCTTCACCAATCCGGATGCGCGTTTTTTGAAGCCTGCCTATTTGGAGAGGACGCGTCGTTTCTATGAGCGCCACGGCGGCAAAACGATTGTGCTGTCGCGCTTCCTGCCCATCATTCGCACCTATGCGCCTTTCGTCGCTGGCGTGGCTGGGATGGGCGCAAAAGTATTTCTCGCCTACAATCTGCTCGGAGCGCTGCTATGGGTTGCAGGGCTCGCGTACACCGGCTATTTCTTTGGCAACTTGGAATTTGTGAAGCAGAACTTCTCCCTCTTCGTCATCGCGCTGGTGATCCTCCCTGCCCTGCCGGCGCTGTTCGAAATTGCGCGCGTGCGCTTGCAATCGCGTCGTTAATTTCGCTGCCTGAGTTGCACCGATTCCTGCGTTTTGATGGTTCCCCGCACGACGGTGCGCACCCACCAGATTGCGCTCAGAAAGAAAATCACCGACAGGGCAGTTTCGACCAACGCCAAACGCTGCGCGGTTCCTCGATCCGTCCAGCTTCGCACGATCCCCTCCACAAAGTAGAGCAGAATCAGCATCGACGACCACCGATAGGTATAGATTCGGCCGCGCAATATGCCGAGCAGGGGTAAGAGCAGCGGGGTCACCTTGAGCACCAACAGTGAACCGCCTGGGCGCAGGGGTGCTAACGCTGTTTCCCAGGCCAAGCCGAGAAAGATGAGCGCGATTAGGCTGGCGCTCGCCCCAATTTGCAGCGTTTTCCGGGTGAGGAGCATCGAGGGTGCCAGGAGAGCGAGACGAATCGTTGGGACAGGTGTTGGCGCGCAGCCGCTACGCGCTCAGCTTCAGCGCAGCCTTAGCAAGCCGTTGACCGAGCGCCCGGCAGAGCTTCTTTTCTTCCTGGGTGATGGGGCGCTCCCCGCTCATGCCCGCCGCATGGCTCGCTCCGTAGGGCGTGCCCCCGGAAGTGGTCGACGACAACTCGGGCTCGGTATACGGCAGTCCGACCATCAGCATCCCGTGATGAAGCAGCGGCAGCATCATGGAGAGCAGGGTCGCTTCCTGCCCGCCGTGCAGTGAGGCTGTGGAGGTGAACACCGCTGCGGGTTTGCCGGCGAGGGCGCCGTTGAGCCAGAGCGCAGTGGTTCCGTCGAGAAAATACTTGAGCGGCGCCGCCATGGTTCCGAAGCGGGTTGGCGATCCGAGCGCGAGTCCAACGCATTCTTCGAGGTCGCGCAGTTCCGCATAAGGCGCGCCGCTGTCCGGCACCTGCGGCGCAAGCTTTTCGATAACGGCGGAAACCTTGGGTACCGTACGTAACCGGGCGCGAGCACCGGGGACCTGTTCGATGCCGCGCGCCAGGTAGCTGGCCATTTCACGCACCGATCCACTGTTGCTGTAGTAGAGCACCAACACATCTTTCATCCAGCGCGTCTCCACGTTTTTGCCGATGCTATCATAGGGCGCCTCGCGTCATCGCGATCTCGCGAACGGCAGGCAGCCCAATTCGACTTTAGCCATGCTAAAACCTGAGCGCGTCCAACATTTTTTCGGTTTCCTGCGCTACGTCGGTCGTCGTACTCAACAGGATCGTTGCGCACAGGTGGCGGCAAGCCTGACCTTTACCACGCTGCTTGCGCTAATTCCGCTGGTAACCATAGCGGTTACCATGATTTCCGCATTTCCCGTGTTCACGCGTTTTGTGGACCAGATGAAGATATTCTTGCTGCAGAACATGGTCCCCGCAACGGCGAGCAAGATCATCACGGACTACATGCAGCAGTTCTCGGCGAATGCGGCGCAACTCACCGCGCTTGGCGTCGCCTCCCTGGCCGTTACCGCGATAGCGCTGATGTTCACCATTGACAGCGCCTTCAACGCCATCTGGAAAGTGAGGCGGCTAAGGCCTTGGCTGCAGCGTTTCTTGATTTATTGGGCGATGCTGACGTTGGGACCCGTGTTGATCGGAGTGAGCTTGACCGTCACTTATTATCTGATCGGGTTTTCCCAAGGTTGGGTGGGAGTGTTTCCTTTCGCGGAAAGTACCCTGCTGCGCGTTGTGCCGGTTCTGTTGACCACGGTCGCTTTTTCACTCCTGTATCTCACCGTCCCGAATCGATTCGTGCCCCGTCGGCACGCTCTCATCGGCGGCTTCGCTGCAGCGCTGGCATTCGAATTGATGAAGCGCAGCTTCGCCGCCTATGTCGCGAGTGTCCCGACTTACAAGCTGGTGTACGGTGCCTTTGCGAGCTTCCCTATTTTCCTGCTCTGGATATATTGCTGCTGGCTCATCATTCTGCTCGGTGCGGTCGCCACCGCTTCTCTTTCACATTGGCAAAGCGGGCGTTGGCAACTTGACCAATCGCCAGAGCAAGACTATTACGACGCGCTGCGCCTGCTCAAGGTCTTGTACGAGGCACATGGTAATGGCGAAGTGGTGCCGATCGTGCGCCTGCGCCAGGCCGTGCCGATCGGCATCGATCATTTGGAGGACGCGCTCGAGCGTCTGAGTGCCGCGCGCATTGTGCAGACGGTCGGTGGCAACAGCTACGCAATGACTCGTGACCCGGCCACGGTCCCGCTAGTGGAAATCTACCGCTTGTTCGTACTGCGTGAGAATCCCGCGTGCGGACGATTGTTGCCCGATACAGAGTTCGCACCGCTGCTGCAACGAGTGGCCGCAGAGGTGGAGGCTCGCATGCGCCTCACCTTGGACTCGGTGTTTGCACCGTCCGGGAGCTGCGCGACGGATGCACAAGCCGAGGCGTAACCATGCAGTACGAGTGAGCGGCGCAGAGGAGCGTGTTCCGTCGAGCGCGCCAGTCAACTCGATCGACGATCCCGGGCCGCCCTCGAAGCTCACGCTTTCGGGAACGCTTCAGGACGCGGTGAAGCGGAACAGTTCGAAGCAGGAAGTCTTTTCGACCAGATGCGTCGCACGGATGGTAAGCATCCGATCATGATCGGTCAGACGAAACTCGCGCTGCTCATCGAAACAATGCGGACCGGTGATCAGCGCGGCCGGTTGCTGGAGATTGGCGAGTTCGGGCAGGAGCAGAGCACGGGTGGCAATGCCACGCCCGCCGATGGTGGCTTCGAGGCTCACTGCCTCTGCTCGCGGCGATAGCATCTGCACGCCAAATTCGACGGTGGAGTCATCGAATGTATGCGCCCAACGAATGGCGCCCACACTGATACCCAGCATTCCGCGGTACTGAACGGCGAGGATTTCCCCAACGCTGATGGTCGTAGGTTCTGTAGGTTGTCCGCGTAGCTTGAGACCGCCGGCACTCTGGTTCATTACGTCCCACTCCCGCAGGGCCGAGTCTTCATCGGGAGCAGTCGCCAAGTCGCTCTGTTCGCTCCCGGCAGTCGACTCGAGCAAGCGCGCGATGCGCTGAATTCCGATGTAGACGTCGACGGTTGCCTGGCCGGGCTGACGGCGAAAGACCCGCTTGGGGGGTGCGCCCCAGAGTTGAATAAGACGGCGCAGCAGGTCGACTGGCTGTGAGCGCAAATACTCCGAACCGGGCGCCGGCGGCGCGCCGGTTTCACGCAATGTGAGTGCCGCCGACAGTCGATGTACCAGGGGGATGGTGCCGAATACCCACGTGTTGCCAGAGACCCATTCGATTCCCGGCTGGGTAATGGGCTTGGGCGGCTTGTCGCTCTCCGGATCGATGAGGAATAAGTTTTGGCCACCCTCGAGTGCGCCAAAGCGCAACTCCGCAAGCGGAGCCAACTCCTTTGCAATGCGCAATACGAGAGGCAACTCGGTGCGCGGCAGGCGGTAGGGGTCGCATAGCGCGAGCAGAACTGCCTGCTTATAAATGGCCGCAATACCGGGAGACTGGGGCTCGACCTGGGGGTCTATGAGCTGCTGATCGATTGCGTAGCGATACAGCTCATGCAACTCCTGCCATACCCCCGCGGGAGTAGGCAGGTAGCAATAGTAGGAAAGGGTCAACGAATCCGCGAGTGTGCGCATCACCTTTTCGATAAGAGGTATCAACTGCCTCCGGGAACCGAACAGCAGTACTTTGCCGCTCTTTTCGAGCAGGGCGAGTTTGTAGCTGTTCGCTTCCTCGATGAGCAGTTCGCGGGCCAGGCTCACAGCCTGACGACTGGCCGGCGGGAGGGGCAAGGGGGCGGTGTTATAATCTTCCGCAATTTCGCTCCGTAGGCGCCCGAGCACGGGCTGGAAAGTCTCCAGGAGCTTCAACCGGTCGTCAGCGCCGATGCGACTCCGGTTGAGCTTGACCAGTTCGTCACGTACTAAGCGGGCGGATTCAAATAATTGCGTGAATGGGAGGGCGGCCAGCCAGTCTTGGAACGACTTGGGGCGGCTGTCCATGGAGAAATTCGCGAGCGGGGATGGAACCGTAAGCCGCAATGCCATACACGCCTTTTGGAGTTCTGAACAAGAACCCTATTGTCGATCAGAACCCGGGATTGCTCAACGCGCTCGCGGTGATCCTTAGGGCAAAGTACAAGGATGCCAAGACAGCCCTGGATCGCTGAAAAATATCAAATGAAAAGTCTACCGCTCATCGCCGCCTTGCTACTGACCTCCGGCACGGCATTCTCGACGGGTTTTACCCTTTCCGATTCGCTTGGTAGAACGCATCAACTGAGTGACTACCAGGGCAAGTGGGTGCTGGTGAACTTCTGGGCCACCTGGTGCCTGCCCTGCGTCAAGGAAATTCCAGATTTTACCGCACTGTACGAGGCGCATAAGGGCAAGGACCTGATGGTGCTCGGGATCGCCGTGGATTTTGACAATCCCAAGGAAGTCATCGACTACGCCAAGAAGTTGTCCATGTCCTACCCACTGATTCTCGGTGACGACAAAATGGTTGATCAATTCGACCGCGTCGTCGGCCTGCCCACTAGCTACCTGTACGATCCCAAGGGCGCTCTGGTACTCAAAAAGGTGGGCACGCTCCCGCTCGAAACCATTAAGCAGTTCCTCGCCCGGAAAAAATAGCGCGGAGCGCTTTCCCGGCGCACCCTTGACTTTAGTAGCGTGTGCTTCGAGTGGGCCGGCTTGGGGTGCCGCTGTTGTCCACTCGTAGAATCGCGTAAGTCCAAGAATTCTTCCACGCCGCGAGGACCAAGTTGGGATATTCCGCTTGACCCAAACTGCCGTTATATCGACCGAGCGCCCGAAATAGATCGCCATGCTCGATGTCCAGATAGTGGCGCAGGATGACGCAGCCGAAGCGCAAGTTATTGCGGATGTGAAAGAGGCTCTGGCCAGCGGTACCGATCTCTTTCACCCAGAAAGGCATGACCTGCGTGTAACCCATCGCCCCCGCGGTGGAGACTGCGTACTTGCGAAAGTCGCTTTCCACCTGGATCAGACCGAGCACCAGTTCCGGGTCCAAGCCGGCGCGCCGCGATTCATACAACACGCTGCGCACCAGGTCGTCACGCTCACCCTGTACCGGTATGCGCCTTTGCAGCCGCTTGCTCATGGCGTCGAGCCAAACGTGGGCTTGGTGATCATTGTCGAATGCATCGACCGGCACCGGTTTGTCACTGATGGCTTTTTGCAGTCGCGCCCGCACGCTAGCCGACAACTGTTCATAAGCTTGTGCGCCAGCTTGCGCCGATACCGGTATCAACGTGACACAGGCAAACGCCAGGACCGCGCCGATACCGGCGAGGCGCCGGGTCAAATTCCTACCGGTCAAATTGAACTGCATATTTTAGATTTTAGAAAATCCATCGCGTTTTGCAGTACGACTTTCGTCGCGTTTTGCTCGTTCCGGGCCTGATATTCGATTTCGCCCCCCTTGAGGCCCCGTTCCCCAATGACGACGCGATGCGGTACTCCGATAAGCTCCTGCTCAGCGAGCATAACGCCCATACGTTCGTCGCGATCGTCGAGGAGCACCTCGACTCCCGCTTCGACGAGTTCGCCGTAGATTCGATCCGCGGCCGCGCGTACTGCTGCGCTTTTACCATACCCTACCGGTATGATCACTACGTCGAACGGGGCCATGGCTCGCGGGAACAAAATGCCCCGGTCATCGTAGTTTTGCTCGATTGCCGCCCCGACGATGCGCGAAATACCAATGCCATAGCAACCCATTTCGAGGCTTTGTGTCTCGCCAGCCTCGTCGCTGTAGGTGGCGCCTAGCGCATCGGAGTACACCGTGCCGAGCGCGAACACATGACCCACTTCGATGCCCCGAGCAATCGTCATCGTGCCCCGGCCGTCCGGGCAGGGGTCGCCTTCCACGACGTTGCGGATATCGGCGACCAAATCGGGCTCACGCAGGTCGCGACCGAAGTTTACGCCGCGAAGGTGGAAATCGACCTTATTGGCGCCGCACACAAAATCGCTCATTGGAGCGACGCTGCGGTCGGCAATCAACGGCACGCCGGGCAGAATCCCGACCGGACCAATGTACCCGGGCGGGCACCCAAACACCTGTTCAATTTCAACATCCGTCGCCCAGCGAAAGTCGGCCAACTGGGGAATTCTGGCCGCTTTAGTCTCATTTAGCGTGTGATCGCCACGGATTAGCAAAAGTTGCAGCTGTCCGTCAGCCCAAAGCATCAGCGCCTTGACCGTGCGCGACAGTGGCAGCCCAAGCAAAGCAGCGACCGCTTCACAAGTCGATTGACCGGGCGTTGCAACTTCCTGCAGTGCTTCGGCAGGCGGGTTGCGCGGCGCGGTGGGCGCCGTTGCCTCGGCCAACTCCACATTCGCCGCAAAATCGGACCCTTCGCAGTAGGCGATTGCGTCCTCCCCGGAGTCCGCCAAAACCTGGAACTCATGCGAAGCGCTACCCCCGATCGCACCGTTATCCGCCGCCACGGGGCGGAACTTGAGCCCAAGACGGGTGAAGATTCGTACATAAGCCTCGTACATGCTCTGATAGCTTCTTTGCAGCCCCGCTTTATCCGCGTCGAAGGAATAGGCATCCTTCATGACAAACTCGCGCGCCCGTATCACCCCGAAGCGCGGGCGGATTTCGTCGCGGAACTTGGTCTGGATCTGATAGAAGTTCACGGGCAGCTGCCGATAGCTGCGAACTTCCTTGCGGACGATGTCAGTGATTACTTCCTCATGGGTAGGTCCGAAGCAGAAGTCGCGCTCGTGGCGGTCTTTAATGCGCAGCATTTGCGGGCCAAATTTCTCCCACCGGCCGCTTTCCTGCCACAGCTCCGCCGGCTGGATAGCGGGCATCAGCAGTTCGAGCGCACCGGCGCGGTCCATCTCTTCCCGAACGATATTTTCCACCTTGCGCATCACGCGTAAGCCGAGCGGCATCCACGTATACAGTCCGCTGCCGAGCTTACGGATCAGCCCGGCGCGCAACATCAGCTGATGGCTAACCAGCTCCGCTTCTGCGGGTGCCTCTTTCAGGGTGGAGAGGAAGAATTGCGTTGCACGCATGCAATACCGATTCAGATAAGAAAGGCTCCGATTATAGCGAACTCTCGCACAGCCCTTGTAGCTTCGCGCCCCATTGCTCGGTGCCGCCGCGGCGCCGCCGCGGGCCGGCCGGAGCACGTATACTCGATCGCAGTTATCAGAAATAGGACTGGATTCTAAAGGGAGCCGTTGGCAGCCGGCTTCAAAAAGACTGCGATTTGTGAAAAAATCCATCCTGGACACAGTATTTACGGGTGATCACCATGATTGACCGCGACGGCTATCGCCCAAACGTTGCAATCGTGCTGTGCAACGCTAGGAATCAGGTTTTTTGGGGAAAGCGCATCAAAGAGCACGCCTGGCAATTTCCACAAGGTGGCATCAAAGTAGGAGAGACTCCGGAACAAGCGATGTACCGGGAACTCGAGGAGGAAACGGGACTCAAGCCGGCGCATGTAAAAATTCTCGGCCGCACCCGCAGTTGGCTGCACTACGAAGTGCCCAACCATTGGGTGAAGCGCGAGTGGCGCGGCAGTTACCGGGGACAGAAGCAGATCTGGTATCTGCTGCGCCTGGTTGGGCGCGATTGCGATGTTTGCCTGCGTGCCAGCGGACATCCGGAATTCGACGCCTGGCGTTGGCACGACTATTGGGTCCCGCTGGAAACCGTGATCGAATTCAAGCGTGACGTTTATCGTCAGGCGCTTAACGAGCTCGTGCACTTTTTGACTTCCCCCCACCTGCGCCGTCGGGAGCGGGACCGCTGAAGTCGCCGTCCCGGCTGAAGCGAGCGGCAGATTCGCGGGTCAAGAGCACCCGCTCGCTTGTTGACACCGATGAGCCCCGAAGGGATACTTTAGCGTTCATTAGATTTAGTCTAATAACTCTCGCAAGAGGCTGTTTAAGCCTAAGTCTTTAGGAACTTCAATTTAAGGAGACCATCATGGCAGCGCTAAAAGGCAGCAGGACCCACGACAATCTCAAAGCGGCGTTTGCCGGCGAATCGCAGGCGAACCGTCGCTACTTATACTTCGCCGCCAAGGCTGACGTTGAGGGGCAAAATGATGTTGCCGCAGTTTTTCGCTCCACGGCTGAAGGCGAAACGGGCCATGCCCACGGCCATCTCGAGTATTTGGAAGCCGTAGGTGATCCGGCTACCGATTTGCCGATTGGCCCGACACGGCAAAATCTCAGCGCCGCCATCGCTGGCGAAACGCATGAGTACACCGACATGTACCCCGGAATGGCCAAGGCCGCTCGGGAAGAGCATTTCGAAGAGATCGCGGATTGGTTCGAAACGCTCGCAAAGGCCGAACGTTCCCACGCCAATCGCTTTCAGAAGGCACTAGACAATCTCGCGGACTAGACGCTCGGGCAGCGCGATGAGAGCGGGGCCGCGCAGCCTTCGTCCCAAGCGCATCGTCGCGCGACCCCTTTTGCTTGACGCGCGTAAGCGCTTTTCACCAGGTACCATCCTCTCAACATGACTGAGCGCGAAGGCAGTCTCGATGCACCGCATCGCCACAGCATCGACTGGCAAAGCCCGGATTTTTATCACGAAGACAGCCTGGTGCAGGAAATGCATCGGGTCTTCGATATCTGTCACGGTTGCCGGCGCTGCTTCAATTTGTGTAACGCCTTCCCCTATCTGTTCGATAAGGTCGATGAGAGCTCGACTGGCGAATTGGACGCCGTACCGAGGAAGGTGTACTGGGAGGTGGTCGACCAGTGTTATTTGTGCGACATGTGCTTCATGACCAAATGTCCGTACGTACCGCCGCACCCATTCAACCTGGACTTTCCGCACCTGATGCTGCGTGGCAAAGCGCTCAAGCACAAAAAGGGCGAAAACGGCTTCCGCGATAAGCTCCTTTCGAGCACGGACGCTCTGGGTAAGCTCGCTTCAATTCCGGTCGTGGTCCAGGTGGTGAATAAAGCGAACCGCACGCCCGCCGTGCGCAAGCTGATGGATGAGCTGCTGGGTATTCATAAGGATCGGATCCTGCCAGAGTACGACAGCAAGACCTTTCGCAAGACGGCGCTCGCGTCCCCGGATTTTCCGGTCAGAGACGGGCAGAGGGCGCCGGGCAAAGTGGCGATCTACTCGACCTGCTATGTGAACTACAACGAGCCGGGAATCGGCCACGACCTGGCAAAAATCCTCACCCACAATGAGATTGCCTATCGCCTCGTGGACAAGGAAGTTTGCTGCGGAATGCCGAAGCTGGAATTGGGCGATCTGGAAGCCGTGGATCGGTTCAGGAGGATCAATATCCCGCCGCTTGTGCAATTGGCAAAGGAGGGATACGCCATTCTTACTCCCGTCCCGTCCTGCACATTGATGTACAAGCAGGAGTTGCCCCTGATGTTTCCCGGTGACCTCGAGGTCGCGCTGGTTCGCGATTCGATGTTTGATCCGTTCGAGTATCTTTGGCTGCGTCACCGTGACGGTTTGTTGAAGACCGATTTCAAAAAATCGCTCGGCAGCGTCGCGTATCACATCCCCTGCCACCTGCGCGTGCAGAACATCGGCCAGAAAACACGAGAGGTGTTGCAGATGGTGCCCGACACCACGGTCAACACCGTCGAGCGCTGTTCGGGTCACGATGGTACGTGGGGCGTGAAGTCTGAGTACTTCGCCACATCCATGAAGATTGGCAAGCCCGTGTTTAAGCAGATGGCCCAGGCAGAACCCGACTACGTGAGCTCCGATTGCGCCATTGCCGGACGGCATATTGCGCAGGGAATGGCAACCGCAGTTGAAAAGCAGCATCCATTGACGCTGATGCGCTTGGCGTACGGTCTGTAACGGAAACGCTTCGCCAGGCCCTGATTCGAAGGAAGACACTCATGGCGCACATCACCGCCGACAGCCTGATGACTTTGGAAGCGTACGCAAAGGCGCGCAAGGAATTTCGCAACAAGGTCATTGCGCACAAGAAAAATAGAACGATTCACTTGGGGAAGCACGTCACGCTGTTGTTCGAAGACGAGTTGACGGTGCGCTATCAGGTGCAGGAAATGCTGCGCATCGAGCGCATCTTTGAGGAGGAAGCCATCAATGCCGAGTTGGCGGCCTACAATCCTCTTATCCCGGATGGCGCCAATTGGAAGGCAACCATGCTAATTGAGTATGATGATGCCGATTTGCGTAAGCAGATGTTAAGCAGGCTGATTGGCATCGAGGACCGTGTCTGGGTTCGGGCTGCCGGGTGCAGCAAGGTTTACGCAATTGCCGATGAAGACATGGAGCGAGAACGGGCCGACAAGACCTCGTCAGTGCATTTTCTACGCTTCGAGCTGGCGCGTGACATGCTCGATGCGCTGAAGCGGGGAGTGGCGTTGAGTATGGGTGTCGATCATCCGCAGTACGAAATTGCCGTGGCGGAGATCGACGCGCAAACCAGGGAGTCGCTCATTGCCGACCTGACATAGCGGTTGGCCATTGGCTTGCAATCGACCCTTCAATTATCGGATCGTTGGTCTGGGATGTTTTTTTGCGGAGGCATAGCGTGCTCAAAGAACATTTACTCAAGGCAGTCGAAACGAAACTGAGAAGGGAAAATCTACCTGTCGCGGTCCGGCTTTGGACTGGCGAGACGATCGCCGGAACGCAATCGCCGAGCATCGAATTGACACTCAAGTCGCCCTCGGCGATGAACCTCTTCCTGCATCCCAATCTGAGTAATCTTGCCGAAAGCTACGTCCGCCAGGAAATCGATGTGCGCGGCGATATCCGCCACATCATTCGCCTGTTGCTGAAGATCTTCCAGGGGAATGGCATTGCGCCGAACTGGAGCGAGCGGCTCAACCTGTTTCGCCACACCCGGGCTAGCGATAGCAAGGCCGTTCGCTACCACTATGATGTCTCCAACGATTTTTACAAGCTATGGCTCGACAAGCGGCGCGTCTATTCGTGTGCGTATTTCAAGACACTGGATGACAGCCTGGATCTGGCCCAGGAGCAGAAGCTCGATCATCTCTGCAAGAAATTGAATTTACAACCGGGGGAGCGACTGCTCGATATCGGCTGCGGATGGGGTGCACTGATTTTCTGGGCGGCCGAACGCTACGGTGCGCGCTGCGTCGGGGTCACCCTTTCCGAACAGCAGTACGCCTATGTACAGGAGCAGATTGCAGCGCACGGTCTGAAAGACAGGCTCGAGGTTCGCCTGCAGGACTATCGTGATGTGCCCGAGGATGAGCAATTCGACAAAGTGGTGAGCGTCGGCATGTTCGAACACGTCGGAGTGCACAGGTTGCCTGCCTATTTCAGCAAAATCTTTCGCCTCCTCAAGCCCGGAGGCGTAGTGATGAACCATGGCATCACGGCGGCATCGTTCGAAGGCGATCGCGGCAGCAGTGGTCGCGATTTCATCGAGAAGTATGTCTTCCCGGACGGTGAGCTTACCCACATATCCAGGGTAATCGACATCATGGCGCGCCAAGGTTTGGAGGTATTGGATACCGAAAGCCTGCGCCGGCATTACGCACAGACCCTGTGGCGCTGGGTGACCGGGCTGGAAGCACATCAAGATGCGGCGCGGCGCATCGTCGGTGAGGACAAATATCGAATCTGGCGCGCTTATCTGGGTGGTTTCGCTTATGCATTTGAAGCGAACTGGGACAACATCTACCAGATTCTCGCCGCGCGGCCCCTGCCCGATGGCAGCATTGACTATCCCCTGACCCGCGAACACGTATACCGCTGAAATCCGCCAGGGACCGGCCTCTCCCGGGATCTCCCGGTCGAGGCCGCCGTCCTCATGGGCTCCTCAGCCGGTCTGGCTTGGGAGCGAAGGCGGCGAGCGGCTTTCATCGCCGCAGGGCGGGATCACCCGAGCAGGATAGGTGACTCGACTCGAGACGAGCCGCGCTTCAAAGCGACGCTGCGCCGTTCGTGCCCTTGAAAGGCGCGGCGGTGCTTGGCTTACTTAAGTTAACCACCCGTTCGTTACAAGACGACCAGGTTATCCCGATGAATTAACTCCGGTTCATCGACATAGCCGAGAATAGACTCGATTTCCGCCGATGGCCGGCGAACGATCTTGCGCGTCTCCTCGCTACTGTAGTTGATCAGGCCGCGCGCAATTTCATTTCCGGCCGGATCAAGGCAACTCACCACCTCGCCCCGCTCGAACTCCCCTTGGGCTGCCGTAACGCCGATCGGCAGCAGGCTCTTGCCATCACGCGACAAAGCTTGCACGGCCCCACCATCAAGTGTGAGACTGGCACGCACCTGCAGGTGATTGGCGAGCCACTGCTTGCGTGCTGCGATGCTGCTCGCCTCTGCAATCAGTTGCGTGCCGAATTGCTCACCGCTCGCCAGGCGCAGTAAGACGTCCACCTCGCGACCAGAGACGATGCAGGTGTGCGCACCGCTGCGCGCGGCGCGCTTCGCGGCGATCACCTTGCTCAGCATGCCCCCGCTGCCGAGATGCGAGCCGGCGCCACCCGCCATCTTCTCGAGCTCCGGCGCACCCGCATGCGCTTCGCTCACCAGCATCGCCGTGGGATTGCGTCGAGGATCGGCAGTGTAGAGTCCGGGCTGGTCTGTGAGAATGACGAGGCAGTCGGCATCAATTAAATTGGTGACGAGTGCGCCGAGCGTATCGTTGTCGCCAAACCGGATCTCATCGGTCACGACTGTGTCATTCTCATTGATAATCGGCACGGCGTTCAAAGCGAGGAGCGTGCGCAGGGTCGAGCGGGCGTTGAGATAGCGCTTGCGATCGGCGAGGTCTTCGTGGGTAAGCAGAATTTGTGCGGTATGCAGGCCATGCTCGCGAAAGCAGGACTCGTACACCTGCACCAAACCCATCTGTCCGACCGCGGCGGCTGCCTGCAGATCGTGAACGGCACGCGGCCGCTTTTTCCAGCCCAGGCGCAACATGCCTTCAGCGATGGCTCCACTCGACACGAGAACAACCTCTTTGCCGAGTGTTTTCAGCTGCGTGATTTGGCGCACCCAGTCACGGATGCGTTCCTGGTCAAGTCCGGCACCCTCGTTGGTGAGGAGGCTGCTGCCGATCTTGACGACCAGGCGCTTCGCTTCTTTGACGACGGAAATCATACGATCGATGGGGCGCCTGAGCGATCCTCGGGAATGCAAGGACGCAGGACGGCTGCCTCAGGTTTGCCTTTCCTCAATGCTCTCGTTGCTCACGGGGGCAGGAACGTCCTTTTCAGGGGGAGCCGAGGGCAACTGCGCCAAGTATTCCATGATAGCGTAGGTCAACTCCGTGCAACCGGCACCGGTGATGGCTGAAATACTGAAACAAGGTCCTTCCCAGCCGAATTGTTGAAGAAAGCTGGCGCGCCGGGCCGCATGGTCCCGTTCCGGCAGCAGATCGAACTTGTTGAGGACCAGCCAGCGCGGCTTGTCGAAAAGCGACTGATCGTACTTCTCCAACTCATGCACGATCGCTTTCGCTTCTGCGGCGATATTCGTCTTTTCATCGAACGGGGCGATATCGACGAGATGCAAGAGCAATCGGGTGCGCTGCAGATGACGTAAAAACTGATGGCCGAGCCCCGCTCCTTCGGCTGCCCCTTCGATGAGTCCTGGAATGTCGGCGATCACGAAGCTGCGATTCTCATCGACCCGCACCACGCCAAGGTTCGGATGCAATGTCGTGAATGGATAGTCCGCCACCTTCGGCCGCGCCGCCGAGACGGCGCGAATGAAGGTCGACTTGCCAGCGTTGGGCATGCCGAGCAAACCCACGTCGGCCAGCACTTTCAATTCCAACTTCAATTCTCGCCGCTGGCCCTCCTCGCCAGGGGTGAACTGCCGCGGTGCGCGATTGGTGCTCGACTTAAAGTGCAGATTCCCTAGGCCGCCGATGCCGCCTTTTGCGATGAGTGCCCGCTGTTCGTGGTGGGTCAAATCAGCAAGGACTTCGCCGGTAGCGAAGTCCTTGATGAGCGTTCCTACCGGCATGCGCAGTAAAACGTCGTCCGCGCCGCGGCCATAGCGGTCGGCGCCGCGTCCATTCTCGCCCCGTTTCGCGCGATGAATGCGTGCGAAACGGTAGTCGACCAGGGTGTTGATATTACGGTCAGCCACGGCGTAGATGCTGCCACCGCGCCCACCGTCGCCGCCGTCGGGGCCGCCCCTTGGAATATGTTTCTCACGCCGAAAACTGGCGGATCCGTTGCCGCCGTCGCCCGCGATCACCTCGATTTTCGCTTCGTCGATGAATTTCATGCTGGAATGCCAACTATCAACCCGATTATCAGGACCGAAGAGAATCCCAAGCCGTGTGAATCTCCTATTGGCGATTCAGCCCTTCGTGCCTTGTGCCTTCAAGTACAGCAAAGTAAAAGGCCCCGTCAAACGACGGGGCCTTTTAGGGATATTTATTTCGGCTACCCTTCAACGCTCACAACGCTCACCACTTTGCGTTTTTTCGTGCCCTTGGTCGCAAATTCCACCTTGCCTGCTGCTTTCGCAAAGAGCGTGTGATCCTTGCCAAGGCCCACGTTGTCGCCGGCATGGAACTGCGTGCCGCGCTGACGTACGATAATGGCGCCGGCGGCGATCGCCTCACCTCCGTAGACCTTGACGCCCAGGCGCTTCGATTGCGAATCGCGCCCATTACGAGACGATCCGCCTGCTTTTTTGTGTGCCATGACAAATGCTCTCCCGCGCGTTTACCGCAACTAGGCCGTAATCTCGTTGATCCGGATCTCGGTGAAATGCTGCCGATGTCCTTGGTGCTTTTGATAATGCTTGCGTCGGCGCATCTTGAAGATCTTTACCTTGGCATGCCGACCGTGAGCTACGACCGTCGCCGATACGCTCGCCCCGTCGACTAGAGGCCTGCCCACCTTGACGCCGTCTCCTTCCCCCACCAGCAACACTTGATCGAGAACGATTTGTGCGCCAACGTCTGCCGGTATCTGTTCTATTTTAAGGTTTTCGCCGGCGGTTACGCGATATTGCTTGCCGCCGGTTTTTATGACCGCATACATTGGAGCGCTCCTGTTGTGTAGGACTTAACAGAACCGCGCATAATACACAAAACCATCGTTTTGGTCAAAACAAAAACAAGCACTTAACGCCAATTGCCCGGGCCGTCGAAAACGCCGCCTGCCGGTTGACACGACAGGCAGCTCGTTCCTACCATGCCGCTTTTTGTTGAAAGTGACTGTGTCCCTAGAGGCCATCAAGACAATCATCGCAGACGATATGGAAGCCGTCGATCGAGTGATTCGGCAGCGCCTCCATTCGGAGGTCGTGCTGATTCGACAGATTTCCGATTACATCATCAACAGCGGAGGCAAGCGCCTGCGACCCATGCTGGTGCTTCTCGCTGCTGGCGCGTTCGGCTATCGAGGCACCCGGCACCATGAGCTAGCGGCCATCGTCGAACTGATCCATACCGCCACCCTGCTGCACGACGACGTGGTGGACGAGTCGGAGCTGCGCCGCGGTCGAAAAACTGCCAATGCGCTGTTTGGCAACGCGGCAAGCGTACTGGTGGGTGATTTCCTATACTCCCGCTCCTTTCAGATGATGGTGGACGTGGACATCATGCGCATCATGGCGGTGTTGTCGGAGGCGACCAACGTCATCGCCGAAGGAGAGGTGCTGCAACTGCTCAACGTCCACGATGCCGACGTGAATGAGGAGCGCTACCTGCGCGTCGTGCGCTATAAGACCGCCAAGCTGTTCGAAGCCGCAGCGCGCCTGGGGGCGATTCTGGGCAACGCCACCGTTGCCCAGGAGGATGCAATGGCAGCCTACGGAATGCGCCTTGGGACCGCCTTTCAGGTCATCGACGATGTGCTCGACTATTCAGGCGACTACCAGGATACCGGCAAAAACGTCGGCGATGATCTGGCCGAAGGAAAACCGACACTGCCCTTGATCTTTGCGATGCAGCACGGCGCGGCCGAACAGGCTGCGGTGGTGCGCCATGCCATCGAGCAAGGCGGACTTGCTGATTTGCAGGGTGTGGTCCAGGCGATTCGCAGCAGCGGCGCTCTCGACTACGCGCGCCATCGTGCCCAGGAAGAAGCCGATACCGCGATCGCCTCCATCACCGCCGTGCCGCGTTCTGTTTACAAGGATTGTTTGCTACAATTGGCGTCCTTTGCGGTGGCCCGCACCTATTGACCCGTCGGTCAGTTCACGCGCCGCCGCGACCACCTGTCAATCGGGGTGTAGCTTAGTCTGGTAGAGCGCTACGTTCGGGACGTAGAGGCCGGTGGTTCGAATCCACTCACCCCGACCAATCAGAAATCTGCACCCGCAGGACCATCGCTCACCGGCCTCGGTGAAAGCTGCGCAACCTGCCTTTGGTCTGCGCCCCCCCTCGATGGCTAATGGATTGATAACACATAAGTTACTGTTGGCGCAGTCGGTGCCGGACCGATCGCGACCCTTCGTAGCCCGTCGACGAAGCGCGGCTTCTGCCGTTGAAGGCCCTCGTAAGTTCTCCCTTTGCCATGAAATTTGTGACCGGGATAACATAACTAAAAATTACGCCGTGGCACTAATAGTGCAACAATAACAAGAGAGACGGCCCTCCCCAGCAAATCGCAATACAGGTAGCGCACCCGACCGATTTTAGTTGATAAAACAATGATGTCCAAGCGTCTAACTTTTCTTTCCAAGCGGCTGCCCCGCTTGGCGATGTCCGACCAGCTTTCAGTCGCGACCTCGATATTGTTCCTGCTGGCCATCCTGCTGATCGGCGCTCTTTCGCTGAATGTCTTCAAAAGAGAATTCAGGGAGGTCCTGGTCGCGCATCAGGACACGCTGGTCGACAGAATCGCCGACGATCTGGATCAGAAATTTCTCACCTTGCGGCGTTCTCTCGTGGCCACCGCCAAGACCGTCACATTGAGTGACCTTGCCACTGCGGACGCGGCGCAGGTATTCCTTGACACGAATGCCGGGCTGCACGCTCTATTCGATCGCAGCACCTTTCTCTTTTCCCCGGACGGAACGCTGATCGCGGAATTTCCCTTCAGACCCGGCCGTCGCGGTTCCGATTTTTCGTTCCGTGACTACATCAAGGATACCGTCAAGAGCAGACAACCTGTCATCTCCGACCCTTTCGTGACTACCAAAGATGACCACGACACCGTGCTCATGCTGACGGCGCCGGTGTTCGCTGCGGACGGGAAATTGGTCGCTATTCTGAGCGGCAGTCTCGGTCTCACGCGTCCGGCGATGCTCGGCCAAATCGCCAAAACTGTGATCGGCAAGACGGGTTATCTGTATCTGGTGACACCGCAGGGAAAGATCATCATGCATCCAGACTCAAGGCGCCTGTTAACGCGTGCTTATGCTCCGGATGAAAATAGCCTGTTTGAAAGAGCGTTGAAGGGATTCGAAGGCACGGAGGAGGTGATTGAAGCGGACGGAACGAAATTGTTGACCTCATACAAAAGACTCGCGCTTACCGGATGGGTACTCGGTGCGCGGTATCCGCAGAGCGAGGCCTTCGCTGCGTTCAAGCATCTGGTATGGCGCTCGATTGAGCTGCTGAGCATCGCCTGCCTCGTGTTACTGGCAGCGGTGTGGTGGCTGACGCATGGCTTGCTCAAGCCCCTGGTTCTGCTGACGAGGCAGCTGAAGCAAAGTTCCACTTCCGAAGGTCGGGTTTCGGCGGTTCACCTCGGCGCGAAAGGCGAAGTGGGCGATTTGGAAACCGCCTTCAACGATCTGGCATTCCGGCTGCACGAAAGGGAGGACGCGCTGATCGATACGATGGAAAGCTATCAGATGATCGCCGACAACTCGACTGATCTGATCACGAAACATACGACAACCGGAGTGATTACCTTCTCCTCCGCCGTTTGCCAGGTCATTCTTGGAATTCCCTCTGACGATCTGGTCGGGCGCTATCTGATCGAGTTCGTCCACCCGCAGGACCGCGAGTCCGTGAAAAGCGCGTTTCGCGAGGTGACCAGCCATACCGCAACCAAAACGGTCACCTACCGGATGCGGCGAAGCGATCATCAATATTTGTGGTTCGAAACGACACTGCGCCTGATGGGCTCGCGCCCCGGGACTGAAGCGGAACTTCTCTGCATCTCCCGTAACATCAGCGAACGCAAGCGCATGGAGGATCACCTCTATGATCTTGCGCGCCGCGACGCATTGACCAACTTGCCCAATCGCCTTTTGCTCGAGGAGCGGGTTGCCAATGCCCTTGCGGATGCCTATCGCGACAGATTGCTTGCCGGTGTGTTGGTCATTGACCTGGATCGTTTCAAGAATATCAATGACACGTTGGGACACACCGCGGGGGACGCGCTGCTCAAACAAGCCGCTGCCAGATTGAAAACGTGTATCAGGCCGAGCGACACGGTCAGCCGATGGGGAGGAGACGAATTCGTCGTGCTGTTACCCGCCCTTCCTGGTGCCGATACTGCGATCGGCGTCGCCAACCGATGTCTCGAAGCGCTCAGGCTGCCGTTCCTGATCGAGGGGCAGTCGCTTCACATAAGCACTAGTGTGGGCATCGCGATGTTCCCCGAATCCGGCAATGATGCCGAGGCCCTGATCAAGAACGCCGATACCGCCATGTATCGCGCTAAAGCGCTGGGCGGAGACTGTTTCGTTACCTATGCCAACGAGATGAATGCAGAGGCGCAGACTCGACTCTCGATGGAAAATGCCCTGCATTTCGCTCTGGAGCGTAAGCAGTTGTCCCTGAATTATCAGCCATTCATCTCAGCGAAAACTGGGCGCATTGTCGCCGTCGAAGCACTGTTGCGCTGGCGACATCCGGAACTCGGATGGGTGTCCCCGGCGCAGTTCATTCCGATTGCCGAAGCGACGGGACTGATCGGCAAAATAGGTGAATGGGTGTTGCAGAAGGCCTGCACACAAATGGCGGAGTGGCGCACCCAGGGATTGGCGCCCATGCGTTTGTCGGTCAACCTTTCCAGCCGGCAGTTCCGCAACGATAGTCTGGTGAAAGTGATTGGCGCGGTACTGGAGGAGAGCGGGTTGGAGCCCAACCTGCTGGAACTGGAGATAACCGAAACACTTTTGATGGATGACGTGAAGAAAAGCAGCCAGGTCATCAAGGAACTCAAGGCGATCGGAGTGCAACTGTCGGTCGATGATTTCGGTACCGGATATTCTTCCCTCAGCTATCTGAAACGCTTTCCTCTCGACGTCATCAAGATCGATCGATCTTTCGTGAACGATCTGATTAACAATGAAAATGATGCCGCGATCGTGCTTGCGACCGTCGCGCTTGCCAAGAGCTTGCAGGTGAAGACCGTTGCGGAAGGGGTGGAATCGAAGGAACAAGCCGCGTTCCTGATCAAGGCGGGTTGCGATGAGCTGCAAGGTTACCTCTTCGCAAAACCCTTACCACCTGCGGATTTTCTTTCCTTTGCCATCGCCTCCCCGATTTTCCTCGTGTCCAAGATCGCCAGTGTCCACTGAATTGCGTGTCTGCTGCGAGCCGCCGAGTGCCGAATCGATAAGCGCCCGTTGCTCCGCTAGGTGTTCTGCGGCGCGGCATACAGCCGCGGGCGCCGCCGCGGGGCGCCCTGCGTAAACAAGGTTCGCTCGAGCAGGCAGGACCGCTTCGATATCGTCTCTCACAAAGTGCCAGGCGCCGTGATTCTTTGCTTCTTCCTGGATCCAAATGACCTCGCGCAATGCGGGGTATTTGGCCAATTCCTGGGCGAGCGTGATTCGGGGGAAAGGGTAAAGTTGCTCGATGCGCAGCAATGCTGGCAGGGACAGCGTCCTGCGGGCGCGCTCCGCGTCAAGCTCGTGGTAGATCTTTCCGCTCGCGATGACGACTCGTTCCACTTTCGCGCGATCCAGATCGGTTGAATCGCCGATGACCGGTTTGAATTCGCTCCCGGAAAACGCACTCATCGGGGAATGCGACGGCGCGTGGTCGTATAGCCAGGACTTCGGCGTCATCACGATGAGTGGCTTGTATTCGTGTACAAGCGCCTGCCGGCGCAAGAGATGGAACAGCTGGGCAGCCGTGGAAGGAATCACGACCCGCATATTGCCTTGTGCGCACAGTTGCAGGAATCGCCCAAGAAAAGCGCTGGAGTGTTCCGGGCCCACGCCTTCGTATCCGTGAGGAAGCAGTACGACCAATGAACTCGCATACCCCCACTTCGCTTCACCGGTGCTCACGTACTGGTCAATCATGACCTGTGCGCCGTTCACGAAGTCGCCGTACTGTGCCTCCCATACGACTAGCTGGCGGGGGCTCTTGACGCTGTATCCGTACTCGAAGCCCAGCACGGCCTCTTCCGACAGGGGGCTGTCGAAAACGTCGAATCTGCCCTGCTCAGGGTCAATGTGCCGAAGCGGTACGTACATACCCTCGTCCGGCCGGCTGCGCGATTGGTCATGCCAGATCGCCTGGCGCTGCAAGAACGTTCCCCGACTTGCATCCATTCCAGAGATGCGCACCCCATAGCCGTTGGACAGAAGCGAAGCGTACGCCAGATTCTCCGCGAGTCGCCAATCGACGGCGCGGCTGTTGTCTGATACCGAGATCTTCCAATCGCCAATCATCGTCTCTACCTGCGGATGAAGATGGAAGTTGTGCGGTAGTTGAATCATCCGGTCGACCAGCGCGCTGAGTTGTTGTGCCGGTACGGAGGTACCGACGGGCGCGTCCCACATCGGGGTTTCGTGGGCGACGCTGACCGAAGCGACCGCCGGAGTCCTCTTTGGCGGGGATTCTGCCCCGCTCGCAACGGCAGGCAGACGATTCAAATAGGCGGCGCGAATGGTGTCCGCATCGGACGGGTCGAAACCCGTCCGCGCCAAATCGTTGCTGTAAAGGGTAACGACGGTGGGGTGCGCGGAAATCTTGCGCTGCATCAGAGGTTGTGTAAGGGACGCCGGATCATGCTCGTTATGCCCCTGCCTGCGGTATCCGACAAGATCGATCACGATGTCCGCACCGAACGCCATTCGATAGGCGAGGGCTATCTTGGCCGCGAGCACGACGTAATCGGGGTGGTCCGCGTTGACATGGATAACTGGCGCATCGACCATGCGGACGATATCGGTGCAATATTGCGAAGAGCGCGCATCTCTGGGGTCCGACGATGTAAATCCGATCTGATTGTTAACAATGACATGCACCGTTCCACCCACGCCGTAGCCGCGTGTTTGTGAAAGGTTGAGCGTTTCCATGACCACGCCCTGTCCCGTGAACGAGGCATCACCGTGGAGCTGGATGGGAACCACGCGCTTGCCATAGCTGTCCCTGCGTGCATCTTGCAATGCCCGCGCCATACCGCTGACCACCGGCGAGACGCTTTCGAGGTGCGACGGGTTGTGCGCCAAAAACAGTTTGACGGCGCCGTGTTCGGTTTCGGAGATGCAGGAGTGCCCGAGATGGTAGATGAGGTCCCATGCATCCGGTGCGGCGTGCGGAGCGCCCTTGATGAGAGAGGTCAATTGATCCGCAGGCATGCCCAGAACGTTCACCAGGACGTTAAGTCGCCCTCGGTGTGGCATTCCAAGGACGATTTCCTCTACTTTGTGCAGACCTGCTTGTTGCACCAGTGTATCAAGAAGCGGCAGCAGACTCTCGCATCCCTCCAGTGAGAACCTTTTGCGATGCCCATGCGCGTGAGCCAGGTAGTGTTCCCAAGTCTCCGCCTGGATTAACCGATTGAGCGTTTCCCGCCGTTGCCCTTCAGGGCGAGACGCGGCGCTCATATCGGACTCCATTCGGCGCCAAAGCCAGCTTCGTCGCGAAGCGTCGCGCACGTGCGTGCAATCGACGCCAATGGGCCCGCAGTAGGTGTTCTCGAGATCCAGTAATAACTGTTCAAGTTCGACCGGGACGTCATCGGTCCCGATGCCTTTGGAGTACGAGTAGTTCCCCGATTCGTTGGCAAAGGCGCCATTGTTAGGGTCCAGCTCGCCGATCGTTTCCACCTCGCGTAGGAGCAACGGGTCTAACTGCGCCCTGCGGTAGCCGTTGAGCCGGTAAGCCCGAACCAGCGCCTCCGCCTCTGCGCGACCCAGCGGTACGAGCGCTGGCGGAATTTCCTTGGAAGCGACCTGGTCTTGAGTAGGCAGGTCCGAAAGCGCCGAACCAGCGAGTGTCAGAAGAGTGCTATTGGTATTGTTCCGCATGGTGGCCTTGAAAATTATTGGTATTTCTGTGCGGCGGATCAGCGCTTGACTGATCTGCCCTGCCGGGCGCCGCGGCAATGCGACTCGCGGCTGCTTCCTTCGCAACGCCTTTCCGCTGCCCTGGCTATTGGTTGTAGTAAGGTTGCGGTCATACCCTCAGCCTAGCGGGGTCGGCCTGAACCCTTGGGCAAGAAAAAGGCCATGAAATGGCCTCTTTTCTCGTTATCCCATCGGTGATTGGCTTAGCTGAGGCGTCCCATAGGCGCCGGACCTTTGGCCGGCAGCTACTTGCTCTTGGTGGTCACTCCCCCGTTCATCTCGATTTGGCGCAAACGACTTCGCCTCAGTACAAGAACTTTCCGCCTTCCCCGATGACGACGATTTCAACCGAGCCAGATCCGCTGCGATCTGAGGGACCGTAACTGATATCCACTCCACCTAGATCGACGTGCCGCATGCTCTCGAGCGCGGTAACGAGCTTCTCCCGGGTCAGGGCCGGTCCGGCACGGCGCAGGCCTTCAACCAGCACTTTCGCCGCCATGTAGCCTTCCAGGGATAAGTACGACGGGATCAGGGCCGGCTTGTCCTTGAGCACGTGCTTATATTCCTTGGCGAGCGGCGTGATGGCCGCGTAAGGGTAGGGTGTGATCGCCGTGACTCCAACGCCTCGACCGTCTTCTCCAAGATCTTGCGCAAAGGCCGCTGAATTCACATTCGAAAGAGATATGAATTGCGGGCGCTTTCCGAGGGCTCCCATCTTCTTGATAAAGGCAACGGAAGCATTTGCCGCACCGACAACGACCACCGCTTGCGGTTCGGAGGCGGAGATCGCGGTGACCGCAGCATCGACGTTGGTTGTCCCCCTCGGATAGGGAGCAACCGAAACCAGGCTTAACTTGCGCCGCTTCATCGCCGACTGCACTCCGGCCAGGACGTCCAGCCCAAAGGTGCCGTCTTCATGAAAAATGGCGATGCGCCTAAGCCCCGGCGTGACCAGATAATCGACGATTTTTTCGGCTTCCGCATAGTAGCTGGGGCGCACCGGAAACAGATATTTCTTGAACGGTACGTACATGCTCTGCGCGCCCGTGGATGGGGCGATCATGGGAATGCGTTCGCGCTCAATCAGCGGCAATACCGCCTCCACATTGGGCGTGCCGCGATAGAGGAAAAGCGCGAACACATGCTTCTCGGAAATCAGCTTGTTGGTGTTATCCAAGGTGCGCTTGGGGTCGATGGCATCGTCCATCGATTCAAGGACGATTTTTCTGCCGTTTACCCCACCTTGGTTGTTTATGACCTCGAAGTAGGCGAGCGCCCCCGCGGTCAGATCCTGAATCTGCGGAGCGGCAGCACCCGTTAGTCCAGCGGACTGGCCGAGGATGATTTTATCGTCGCTGATCCCGGGCTCGGCAAACGCAGAACTCACTTGCAACGCAATAACACCGGCGCAGAGGACGCCGCCCAATCGGCTGATTAACATGTGTTTATTCGCCTCGTTATGATTCGTGTCGCCTTCACGCCGCTAGTTACTTCGGCGTTTTGGCCTGCGTACCGTCCCCTACGGTGGAAATGGAGGGCCAGGTTTTCGGCCCCCCTGCCTACTTCGGCAACAAACGGGCAAAAGTTGAGCCCTTAGTGGATATATTTGCCATCGCTGCCAATCGCCGTGATCTCGATGAAGTTCGACCCCGTGCGCTCGGAAGGGCCATAGTTCACTTCCACTCCCCCTAAATCGAAATGACGCAGGGTTTCGAGCGCAGTGACAAATTTTTCACGGGTCGGTGTGGGCCCCGCGCGGCGCAATCCCTCGACCATGACTTTGGCGGCAATATAGCCTTCCATGGACAAATAGGACGGCGTACTGCCCGGCCGCTCTTTGAGCGCTTGGTTATATTCCTTGGCGATGGGAGTGATCGGAGCGTAGGGATAAGGAGTTACCGCGGTCACTGCAACGCCACGACCGGCGTCACCCAAATCCGCAGCAAAGGCGGCCGAACTAACGTTCGAAAGCGCTATAAACTGGGGATTCTTGCCCAGCGCCTTGACCTTCTTTATGAACACGGCGCTGGCATTGGCGGCGCCCACCACGACAATGCCCGCCGGGTCGGTCTGCATAATTGTTGCCACCGCCGAGTCAACATCGGTGGTTCCGCGCGGATACGCCGCGACCGCGATCAGAACCAGGCCGCGCCGCTTCGCTGCGGTCACCAATCCGGCCAATACGTCCTTGCCGAATGGACCGTCTTCATGGAACACCGCAATTTTCTTTATGCCTATGGTCGTCAAGTGCTCGATGATTTTTTCCGCGTCCACCTGGTAACTGGGTCGAATTGGAAACAAGTACCGTTTGACCGGGGCATACATCGATTGCGCGCCGGTGGATGGGCCGACCAGGGGCACTTTCTCCTGCTCGATGATCGGCAGGACCGCTTCGACATTGGGAGTACCGCGGTATAGAAAAAGCGCGAAGACCTGCTTTTGCGTGATGAGCCTGTGGGTATTTTCTACCGTGCGCTTCGGGTCGATCGCATCATCCATCGACTCCAACGCGATTTGCCTGCCATGTATTCCACCCTGGCTGTTGACGAGAGCGAAATAAGCCAGGGCTCCGGCAGTAAGATCGATGATTTGCGGCGCAGCGGCACCGGTGAAGCCAGCCGACTGCCCGATCAAGATCTTGTCCGGCAAGACCCCGGGCTCCGCAAAGGCACTGAGCGCAGTGAGAAAACCCAAGGCGGTACTGACGAGATGGCGGTAACGTGTGACACGCATTGCTTGTTCCTTTAAGCAGGTCAAAGTGGCAACCGCCGGACGGGCGAATCAGGAAGGGGTTCGAATTCGAACCCCTTCCATACTCAAACAGAACGCACGCTGATTGTCTGTCCGGTAACGTACATTGGATGGAATCTAATGTCAAGTCTAGAAATTGCACTCAATTTATTGAATTTAAACGATAATAGATTGATTGAAGCTGAGAGTTCGACTCGAAGTGAGCGAGATGTCAAATTTGGTTGGCGCGCACCCGTTTCGCCAGTCGATCCAGGGCGATAGGATAAGGGCGCCGGATGTTCCCCGCTCATTTCCTCGGGGCCCGAATGACGTGAGGAACCTGACCCCAGGGGTGGGATCGAAGGGGTCTTGACGATCTCCGCGCTGTTGCGGCTGAGTCGCGCTACGGAGCCTTGGGTGCAGCCTGCCTGTAGAGTTCGACAAAGGCCTTGGCCCGGGCACCTACCTCGGTTGCGCTGTAGCCGGGTTTGTATAACGCAGAGCCGATGCCGAAGCCGTTCGCGCCGGCGGCGAGATAGCCCGCTAAAGTTTCGGGTGTAATTCCCCCGACGGGCAATAGCAGGGCATCGTTTGGAAAGACGGCGCGCCACGCGTTTAGTATGGATGGCGTCAGCATCTCGCCGGGGAACAGTTTCACCCCATCCGCCCCGGCGCCGAGTGCGGCAAAGCCCTCGCTCGGTGTCGCCGCTCCGGGCAGGGAGAGCAAGTGGCGCAGCTTGGTTGCACGGATCACTGCCTCGTTGGTGTTAGGGGAAATGATGAGTTGCGCGCCCGTTGCGGCGACCTGCTGCACCTGCTCCACCGTCAGCACGGTTCCTGCGCCGATGAGGGCTGTACCGCCGGCATAGTCCATCAGGCGAGCGATGCTTTCGTAGGGACGGGGACTATTGAGCGGGACTTCGAGAATCCGGAAACCGTTCGCGAGCAAGACCTCTGCCACCGTCACGGCTTCGTCGGGCTGGATGCCGCGCAATATGGCAATCAGCGGTAGGCAATTCAAGTAATCGCGGAGGATCGGCATAGGCCTTCTTCTACAAGAGATCCGCAGCGTCGGCAAGACGGTGCATCGCCGCGGGGAACAGCGCGTCGTTGTCCATGACGCACAAGGTGAGTCCGAATTCCCCGGCTGCCGCCCCATACAGCGCCGACAATTCGGCCGAGCCAATGGTAAGAATCGTTTGCACGGTGCCTGGCTCAAAGTGCTGGCAGGCATCGCTCAGTTCCGCACCGATGAGAATGCCGGATAGATAGCTGGAAGTAGCCGTCGGCGCAAGCTGCTCGAACAATACCCGCGTACGCACGCCGAACAGATCGTGGAGCAGGCGACCGGGCGCGGCCTGCCGGCTGACTCGCAGGCCCTGGAGGAAAGCCTCTTCCACAAACAAATCGCCTTCCATCAACTGGCCGAGAATGCTGTGTTTGCGCAACACACCGAACAATTCGCCGGTCATGTAGGTGCGAAACTCACGCAGTACGCGGTCCTCGACCTTGGCCCACTTGGCGTGTGTGCCCGGCAGCAGGAGCAAGGCGCAATCCTGGTTGCTCAAGGCGAGGGCGCCGTAGATTTGTGTCTCCTCCCCGCGCATCACATCGGGTGGACGCTCCGCCGAGCTGAAGCACACACCCGGCACAACGCGTACCGCCGACCCAGCCAGTTCGGCGACCGGGTGCAGGTGTTGGCCCAGCGTCTGCAGCGCTAGCGGGGTCGGTAAATAAGGCGCCTCGACCCAGCCTCGTTTGCTGCCGACCATGCCGGCCATCAAAACGGGCACACCGGGAGCTTGCGCGAGCCAGTCGCCGATCAGGCCCTGTAGCGACTCCGCAAAGCGAGCCTCCCTGATGGCGAGCAGCCCTTCTGCGTCGTGCCGCCGATCCAGTACGGCACCCCAGCGATCGATGCGCCACGCGCGGCGATTGCTGGTGCCCCAGTCGATGGCGATCAACGCGGCCGCGGTCATGGGTGTCCCCTAACGGGCAGCGCCAGGTTGGCCAGTCGAACAATCCAGCCGGAAGTTAGCGCCAGGTAGCCAGTGCCGATCGAGGACGGTCCGTCGTGCCGCGCGCGGGCGTTCGGGTTCGCAACGGATGCCGATCAAATCGCATAACGGCGCAACAAAACCTTGCGACGAACCGCAAGGCTTGCACCGGCCAAAAGCGTCCCGCTCCGTCAATCCGCCGCTCGTCCGGCGCGCGTTGCCTCAGGCACCTCGATGAGTTTCCCCGAGCGTACGTCGTAGATATAGCCGTAGATGGGGATCGCCTTCGGCACCAGCGGGTGATTGCGGATGCGGCGCACATCCTCGGCCACGCTTTGTTCCTGGTTCCTGATGGTGAGCCACTTGATATAGCGGCCGTCGGTCGAACCGGGTCCCTTGCCGACGTCATGCCAGCCGCTTGCGTCGACCGTGGCGGTTTCCAGGCTCTGCTCGAGCAGGCCGCCGATCACCTCATCGGTGAACAGCTCCATGCCGCAGTCGGTGTGGTGGATCACGAACCACTCCTTCGTCCCGAGCAGCTTGTAGGAAATCACCAGCGAACGAATGGCGTCGTCGCTGGCCCGTCCGCCGGCATTGCGAATCACGTGCGCATCACCTTCGGCCAGGCCCGCGAACTTCGACGGTTGCAGGCGTGCGTCCATGCACGTGAGGATGGCGAAGCGCCGCGCCGGGGGCAGCGGCAGCTTGCCCTTGGCACCGAAATTGGCAACGTAAGTAGCATTCGCTTGCAGCACTTCATCGACGATCTTGCTCATGACTTCCTCCTTCGCTGTGGACCTTCGTTTTCGCTAACGCTACACCCAGGACGAACCCGATTTCAACAACTGCAATGCGCGAGCAGCAGCTTCGAGCAGAGATCGTCGCTTTCGTCCTCGGCAAACCGAGGATGCGCGAGTGCGGCGGGCTGCGCATGGCGGGGCAGCGCTTCGGCCACTGTGCGAGCTGCCGGCGCTTAGCTGCAGCGGGCCTGCGGACGGTGCAACAGGCACTTCACGTCACGACGCCGCGGTTTTTGAACTGCGGCGTGTCCCAGGCGCGAGCGGCAAGCACATCGTACAGATGCATCGCCGCATCCCCGACATCTTGGTGTCGAAGGTAGAGCGGCGCGAAGCCGAAGCGAACAATGTTGGGCGCGCGGAAATCGCCGATCACACCGCGGGCGATCAGGGCCTGGACGACGGCATAGCCCTCGGAATGGGTGAAGCTCACCTGGCTGCCGCGTTCGGCGGGCTCGCGTGGCGTCGCGAGTTGAAGACCGAATCCGCGGCAATGCGCTTCGACCAGATCGATGAAGCGCTGGGTGAGCATGACGGACTTGTCCTGAATCTGCTTTAACTCTACGTCGGCAAAGGCGTCCAGCGCCGCATCGAGCGCGGCCAGGCCGAGGATGGGCGGAGTACCGCACAGCATGCGGCGAATGTCGGTCGCGGGCGTGTAATCGGGGCTGAAGTCGAACGGAGCGGCATGCCCGAACCAGCCCGATAGCACCGGCCGCAAATGCGCCTGAAGCCGGCGCGCGACAAACAGAAAGGCCGGCGCCCCCGGCCCGCCATTCAGGTACTTGTAGCCGCACCCGACCGCGAGATCGGCGCCGCAGGCGTTCAACTCGAGCGCCAAGGCGCCGGCGCTGTGCGCCAGATCCCAGAGCGTCAGCGCGCCGCTCCGGTGAGCGAGAGAAGTGATGGTGCGCATGTCGTAGCGTGCGCCGCTGCGATAATCGACATGGGTGAGCAGTACCACAGCCACCTGTTCGTCGATCGCGCCGGGCAGCCGATCGCGCTGCACGAAGCGCAGCTCGTAGCCGCCCAGCAACTCATTCACACCCTGCACCATGTACAGGTCGGTAGGGAAGTTGTCGCTGTCCGAGACGATCACGCGCCGCCCGGGCCGCAGCCCGAGTGCGCCGACCAGCAACTTGAACAGGTTGACCGAGGTCGAGTCCGCGGCGATCACTTCATCGGACTGCGCCCCGATCAGCCGGGCGATCTTGGCGCCCACCCTCCGCGGCATGTTGACCCAGTCGTGCAGGTTCCAGCCCATGATGAGGTCATGGCCCCACTGCGTCTGCACCACTTCACGCAGCCGCGCCTCGACCCCCTTGGGCAGCGGGCCGAGGGAGTTGCCGTCGAGGTAGATCACGCCTTCCGGCAGTTCGAAGCGCTCGCGATACAGACGCAGCGGATCGCGCTCGTCCAGGGCAGCCAGGTCGTGGCGCGTGGCGCTACCGGGGCGACTCGCCATCATCAGGCGCCGGCGAAACGCCGCCAGACCTCTTGGAACACGGCGCAGTTGGGATCGCAGAAGGCTTCGACCACGCTGAAGTGATTGAGGCCCGCCGCTTCGCAGGGCGGCGCGGCGCGCCAGGCGGCGCAAAACTCGCGCGACTGGCGCAGGAATTCCGCAGTCTCGCTCGCGCCAACGATCACCAGCAGCGGCGTGCCGCCAAGATCGGTGCGAAAAATAGGACTCGCCGCCAGCGCTTCCTCGCGCGTGAGCCGCAACGCCTCGTTGAGATAGGTTTGGGTGAGCGGCTCGAGATCGAACACGCCGCTGATGGCGACCGCCGAACGAAACAACCGCAACGGCAGCTTGACTTCAAGCTTGGGCCAGTCGACGGTAAGCAGCATCGCCGTCAGATGGCCACCCGCGGAATGGCCGGCGAGATGGATTCGCCCACGTTCGATGCCGAGGGTATCGGCGTTGCGGTAGAGATGCGCGCAGGCGGACTGCGCTTCAGCGACGATCCCGGCGACGGTCGTCTCCGGGCACAGTGTGTAGCCGACGATCGCCACCGCCATGCCGCGTGCGAGCCAAGGCTCGGCGACCCAGCTCCAGTCGTGCTTGCCGAGCATCTGCCAGTAGCCCCCATGCAAGTAGACGAGCAGCGGTGCGGGCCGTGGCGCAGCGGGAACAAACAGGTCGATCAGGTTTCTCGGCCGCGGGCCGTAGGCGATGTCCGCGCGATATTTCTCCCGCTCGCGCAACGCGGCGCTGCGCCTCTGCCAACGTTCGAGGTACTGCGCGTAGTCGGGCACGGCGAGCCGATTGTTGTAGAGCACCGAAAGTTGTTCGGGGGTGAGATCGGGTTTCAACGCGCAGTCCTCCCTCATTTGCGAGTGCACCTGCCATTGGAATCCTGTTGGACGAATTTGTCGAGATTCGGGGCCCCCTGCCTGGCGGCAGGGCGATCGGCGGCAAGGCGCACCCGCTTTTCATCCATCGCCATGCGCCTTCGAATACTTGCCAAATGAGCGCTTTGATGAGGTATTTATCCATCATGGGGCCGTCATTTTGCGGGTTGCCGTGCCCGACCGCCTGGCGGGCAAGAAAGTGCCAGCGCGGTTCGCTCCGGGCCAAGTCCCGCCGCGCCCGTCAGCGGTCGGGTGCGGGTGCTGGCGAGCGCCGGATGCGCGGGGGACAGCCTGCGGATGACGCATTTTTTCCGAAAAAGCTTGCATTCTGGAAAGCAATGATTTATTTTTCTACAATAATACGTCATTCGTAACGGCGGGAGGAGGCGGGGAGATGCCAGCGACTCGGCTGACCATCGCACGTGTTGCGGGAGTGAGCATTGCGACGGTGGACCGCGTGTTGCGCAACGACACGGCCGTGCGGCCGGAGACTGCGGAGCGCGTGCACGCCGCCCTGGAGAGCGTGCGCCATACCCGGGCCGGTCGCGGCCGGCCCGCTAAGGTGAACGCGTTTCGCGTCGCCTTCCTCCTTCCCCAGATTCCCTCTCAGTTCCTCGATCAGGTCGAGCGTGACATCGCGCTCTCCGCGAGCTTCTTTCGCGAGCACCGCATTACGCCGTCGTTTTATCGCTGCGACTTCGCCAACCAGCGCGACACGACCGCCTTCGCCGAGACCGTGCGCGACTACGATGCCGTCATCCTGGTGCCGCTCGACTATCCATGGGTCGAGCGCTTCATCGACGAGAGCACCGAGGCTGGCGCCCCGGTCGTCACCATCTTCTCCGATCTACCTTCAAGCCGGCGGGCCTTTCACCTGGGTGTCGACAATCGCATGGCGGGGCGCACGGCGGGACTCCTGCTCGGCCGCTTCGCGGGGGCGCGGGTGGGCACCGTGTTGGTCCTGTCGGGAACCTCGCGCCTGCACGATCAAGTGGAACGGCGCACCGGCTTCGCCCAGATCCTGGAAGAAGACTTCCGCAACCTGCGCTGGGTGGTGGAGCCCGATTTTCCCGAGGACGAGGATAGCGCACGTCTCGCCGCCATCGGCGTGCTCGCGAGATACCCCGGCCTGATCGGCATTTACACGACCGGCGGCGGCACGGCCGGCATCGGACGCGCTCTGCAGGAGTCGAGCCAGGCGAGGCAGACGATTTTCGTCGGCCACGGCCTGTCGGCGGAGGCGCGGGAGCTGCTCGCCGAGCGGGTGCTCGACGTGGTCCTCGATCAGGACACCCGCGGCATGGTGCATTCCGCGGGGCTCGTGGCATTGAATCTTGTGAATGATGTTCGAGGTTCGTTGGCGCTGCCTAAGCCAATGGTGCAGATCTACCTGCGCGAGAACGCCCATGCGTAGACTTCTCGCGAGGCAGAGGTGGACTGTGCGGCTGTGACGGCGAGGTAAGGGCGGGCGCCAGCCGATCGGGGCGTTCCGGGTGAAGGTAAACATCTTAAGGAGAAGATCATGTTTCAGTTTAAAGCAACAAGTGCTCTCGCCGCACTGGCTCTGTCCCTCGGGCTTGCGGCGAGCGGCACTGCCCACGCACAAGCCAAGCAGTTGACACTTTGCTGGGCTGCCTGGGACCCCGCCAACGCCTTGGTGGAGCTGTCCAAGGACTTCACCGCCAAGAGTGGCGTGCAGATGAAATTCGAGTTCGTGCCCTGGACCAGCTACGCCGATCGCTTCATCAACGAGCTGAACTCGCACGGCAAGCTGTGCGATCTCATCATCGGCGACAGTCAGTGGATCGGCGGTGCCGCGGTCAATGGCCACTATGTGAAGCTGAATGACTTCTTCGACAAGAACAAGATCTCGATGAACGACTTCATGCCGGCCACGGTGACCGGCTACGCTGAATGGCCGAAGCACACGCCCAACTACTGGGCGCTGCCCGCCATGGCGGACGCCGTCGGTTGGACCTATCGCAAGGACTGGTTCTCGCGGCCCGAGATCAAGGACGAATTCAAGAAGAAGTACGGCCGCGATCTGGCGCCGCCCAAGACCTACGACGAGTTGAAGCAGATCGGCGAGTTCTTCCAGGGCCGCAAGATCGACGGCAAGACGGTATACGGCGCCTACATCTTCACCGAGCGCGGCTCGGAAGGCATCACCATGGGCGTCACCAACGTGCTCTATGACTGGGGCTTCAAGTACGAGGACCCGAAGAAGCCGTACAGCATGCAGGGCTTCGTCAACTCGCCGGAGGCGGTCAAGGGGCTCGAGTTCTACAAGGCCCTGTATAAGTGCTGCACGCCGCCGGGGATGACCAACGCCTACATGTCCGAGGGCCTTGACGCCTTCAAGTCCGGTCAGGTCGCCATGCAGATGAACTGGTTCGCGTTCTTCCCCGGTCTTTACAAGGACCCCAATGTCGGCGGCGACAAGATCGGATTCTTCGTCAATCCCGCAGAGAAGCTGCATTTCACGCAACTAGGCGGCCAGGGCATCTCCGTCGTGTCCTATTCCGAGCACAAGGATGACGCGCTGGAGTACATCAAGTGGTTCGCGCAACCGGCGGTGCAGAAGAAGTGGTGGGCATTGGGTGGCTACTCCGCCCACAAGGCCGTGGTCCAGGACCCGGGCTTTGCGCAGAGCGCGCCCTTCGCCGCCGACTTTCTGAAATCGATGGAGATCGTCCAGGACTTCTGGGCGGAGCCGGCGTATGCCGAACTGCTCCTCGACATGCAGAAGCGGGTGCACGACTTCGTGGTGGCGGACAAGGGGACCGCGAAGGAGGCGCTCGACCTCCTGGTGAAGGACTGGACCAAGGTGTTCGAGCAGGAAGGTAAGTACAAGTAGGAGCGCAACGCTTTACGCTGCGCGCCGGATTTGTACCGACGTTGGGGCGCTGATGAAACGCAGCGCCCCAACAGCTCCGATAGGGAATGGAGAGAACAACGCATGCGTGCAAGCAACGGTCTCGATTCATTCGGCGAACGCCTTGTGGCCACCACGCCGCGACCCTTGGCAAGGCGCATCCGCGGCCTGTCCGACCGAACCATCGCCTGGCTGTTCATCACGCCGTCGATCCTGCTGCTCCTCGCTATCAATATTTTCCCGCTCATCTGGACCATCCGACTTTCGTTTACCAGTTTCAAATCCAACATGCCGAGCGTGCCGGTGCGTTCCATCGGCCTCGCGAACTATCTCAATATCCTGACCGATGAAGATATCTGGTACGCGATGCAGGTGACGGCGCATTTCGTCATCTGGTCGGTCGCGCTGCAGGTGCTGATCGGCTTCGGTCTCGCCCTGCTCATCAATCGGCAGTTTCGCGGCCACAGCTTCTGGACCACGCTCATCCTGCTGCCGATGATGTTGTCCCCGGCGGTGGTGGGAAACTTCTGGACCCTCCTGCTGCAGCCGCAGACGGGTCTGTTCAACTACGTGGTGAGCTTTTTCAGCGGCATAGCGCCGGCATCGTTCTCGATGATCGGCGACGTGGCCCTGGCACCCTGGACCATCGTCATGGTCGACACCTGGATGTGGACGCCCTATGTGATGCTCATCTGCCTCGCCGGGTTGCGTTCCATCCCCGACTACATCTACGAGGCCGCCGAGGTCGATCGTGCGCCGCCCTGGCGGCAGTTCTGGTCGATCACCTTGCCCATGGTGCTGCCCTTCCTGATGCTCGCTGTCCTGTTCCGGGTGATCGAGAATTTCAAGATGTTCGACATGGTCAATCTGCTCACCTCGGGCGGCCCGGGCTCGGTCACTGAAACGGCGTCGATCACTTTGAAGCGTGCCGCCTTCGAGAAATGGCAAACGGGCTACGCTTCGGCGCTTGCGATCATCCTGTTCGTCACGGTATTCGGCGCGGCGAACATCTACGTCAAAGCGCTCAATCGGGTGAAGCAGCGATGAACGGCAAAACCAACGCCCATTCGGTGGTCGAGGCGTCCCCGCGGGTCAAGGCCTTCGCCGCCGCGCTCGTCGTTCTGTATGCCGTGGTGACCCTCGCACCGCTGCTATGGATATTCCTGACCGGCTTCAAGACTCAGGAGGACGCAATCTCCTACCCGCCGAAGGTGCTGTTCAAACCGTCGCTCGAAGGCTACGTCAACCTGTTCACGATCCGCTCGCGCCAGACAGCGGAATTTATTGCCACCCTGCCGCCGGCGGACACCTGGTACGAGAAGCTGGTGCGTTCCCGCAACATGGTGATCGCGGGGCCGTCGAAGTTCCTGCCGCGCTACTTGAATTCCCTGATCATCGGCTTCGGCTCGACCTTTCTGGCCGTCTTTCTCGGTACCCTGGCGGCCTACGCGTTCTCGCGCTTCCGGGTGCCGCTCGCCGACGACCTGCTGTTCTTCATCTTGTCCACGCGCATGATGCCGCCGATCGCGGTGGCGATCCCGATCTACCTGATGTATCGCCAGCTGGGGCTGAACGACACTTATCTTGGCTTGATTCTGCTCTACACGGCGGTCAACGTGTCGCTCGCCGTCTGGTTGCTCAAGGGCTTCATCGACGAGATTCCGCGCGAGTATGAAGAGGCTGCGCTCATCGACGGCTACACCCGCCTGCAGGCATTCCGCAAGGTCGTGCTGCCGCAGGCGGCGACCGGTATCGCTGCGACGGCGATCTTCTGCCTCATCTTTGCCTGGAACGAGTACGCCTTCGCACTGCTGCTCACCAGCGGCGAGGCGCAAACCATGCCGCCTTTCATCCCGTTCATCATCGGAGAAGGCGGCCAGGACTGGCCGGCCGTGGCCGCCGGGACGACGCTGTTTCTCATTCCGATCCTGTGCTTCACCGTGCTGTTGCGCAAGCATCTGCTGCGCGGCATTACGTTCGGCGCCGTACGAAAATGAACGGTACGAAGATGAGCGATGCCCTGGTGCAGCGAGGAGCGCGCCGCCTCTTTCGCCGGGGTCCGTGGGAAAACGGTTCCACGGCCGTGATCGGTCTGGGTATCTTCATGCTGATGCAGCCGTTCTGGTTGGATTTGTTCTCCTGGTCTTTCACGGTGATCCTGGCCGGGACGCTCGGCTTCGTCATCACCAGCCACTTTCCAGAGTGAGCCGTGTCCGAGATAAAACTAAACAATCTGCACAAGAGCTTCGGCGACTTCGTTGCCGTGCGCAACACCAACCTCACCATCGGCAACGGCCGCTTCGTGGTGCTGCTCGGCCCCTCGGGCTGCGGCAAGACGACGACGCTGCGCATGATCGCGGGCCTCGAGCTGCCCACGTCGGGACAAATACTTCTCGATCACCGCGATGTCACCTGGCAGCGGGCACGCGAACGCGACATCGCCTTTGTGTTCCAGCTCTTTGCTCTCTATCCGCACATGACGGTGCGCGAGAACATCGCCTTTCCGCTCAGGAATGAACGGCTCCCGCGCAAGCAGATCATTGCCCGCGTAGCGAGCACAGCCCGGCTGCTGCGCATCGAGGAACTGCTCGATCGCCGGGTCGGCGGGCTGTCGGGAGGCGACCGGCAGCGCGTCGCGCTGGGCCGGGCCATCGTCCGCCAGCCCCAGGCGTTTCTCATGGATGAACCGCTCGGCACCCTTGATGCCGATTTTCGCGAACTGATGTGCCTGGAGCTGCGCAAGCTGCACAACCAGCTGGGCGCCACGACCGTCTATGTGACTCACGATCAGAGCGAAGCCATGGCGATGGCCGACGATATCGTCGTGATGAACGGGGGTGAAGTGCTGCAGGCCGCAGCCCCTGAAACCATCTATCACCTGCCGGAGACGGTCTTCGTCGGTTCCTTCATCGGCAGTCCGCCGATGAACTTCCTGCCCGTCGATGCTCCCGTGCCGCCGGGCGCGACGGAAGTGCGGCTCGCCGGGGCCGCGGTTCCCGTGTCGCGCTGCCTGCAAGGCTGCGACAAGGCGCTCCTCGGCGTGCGTCCCGAGCACGTCGTTCTCGACGACGACGGCCGGCTGCGCGGGCGTGTCATGGCCGACGAATACCTGGGCTCGCACCAGATACTGGTGGTCGAAACCGCCGCGGGTGTCGTGCGGGTTCGTGTCGACAAGAACCACGTCGTGCCGCTTGACGCGACCATCGGCCTCACCTTCCGCGTCGAGCGCACGCTGCTCTACGACGGCCATTCGCAGCGGCTGCTGCCCAGCGAAAGCGCGCTCGTCGTGCGCAAGGAAGTGGCCCATGGCTGAAGTGACCCTCAGCGGCGTGACCAAGCGCTTCCGCGACGTGCTCGCAGTGGACGATCTTTCCCTGTCGATCGGCAACGGTGAATTCTTCGTGCTGCTCGGCCCAAGCGGAGCCGGCAAGACCACGACCTTGCGTCTGGTCGCCGGCCTCGAGCATCCGGACCAGGGTATCGTCAGCATCGGCGGCGAGGCGGCGAATCACATCCACCCTTCCGAGCGCGATGTGGCCTTCATCTTCCAGCAATACTCGCTGTATCCGCATCTGACGGTCTATGACAACCTCGCCTTCCCGTTGCGCTCGCCGAGGCACAGTTTCACGGAAGGCGAGGTACGGGCCAGGGTCACGGCGGTCGCGGAGATGCTGCACATCGGTTCCAAGCTGGGCAACCGCTCGACCGCGCTCTCGGGCGGCGAAATGCAGCGCGTCGCGATCGGCAGGGCGCTGGTGCGCGAGCCGCGTGTGTTCCTAATGGACGAGCCGCTTTCGTCGCTCGATGCCAAGCTGCGCGAAGAATTGCGCATCGAATTGAAGCGGCTGCAGCGACGCCTCGGCGCCACGATTCTCTATGTGACCCACGATCAGGTGGAGGCGACAACGCTCGCGGATCGGATCGGCATCCTGGAAAAGGGCAGGCTGATCCAGGTGGGAACCCCGCGCGAAGTCTATGGTGATCCGTCATCGCTCGGTGCGGCGCAGCGTCTCGGGTCGCCGCCGATCAACGTGGTGCCCCCGGCGCTTGTCGACGGTGCGGCGCTCCCGAGCGGAACCGCGGCCGTCGCGATTCGTCCCGAGGACGTCCTCATCGGTGATCCGGAACGATCGTGCACCCTGCACCTGGAGGTTCAGGAATATTCGCCGCTCAGGCATCTGCTCATCCTGAACGGCGGCAGCGTTGAATTGGTGGCGGTGACGGCCTCGGAGCGCGTTTACGCGCGCGGAGACCGGGTCGGTGTCTCACTGCCGCGGCAGAGTCTTCTATTCTTTTCCGCAGACGGCCGGAGAATTCGCACATGAACGGCAAAATCGTCATGGATTGCATCGACGCGGCGCACGCGGCGGTGAAACTGCACGCCGACGAAATCGCGCTGCTCGACCAGCAGATCGGCGACGGCGATCATATTTATAACCTGATCCGCGGACTGGAAGCGGTGGATGCGATGCGCGCGCAAATCGAGGCCGAAGCGCTCGCCGATGCCCTGAAGCTCGCCGCCGTCAAGCTGTTGTCCACCGTTGGCGGTTCGTCCGGCCCCCTGCTTTCTTCCCTGCTGATGGGCATGTCCAATACGGCCGGCGCCGCCGCCGATAGCGCCGGCGTCGCCAGGATGTACGCCGCCGGCGTCGCGGCCATGCAGCAGCGCGGCAAGACCGGCAAGGGAGCCAAGACCATGATGGATGTGCTGATCCCGGTGTCCGAGCGTTTCGACGAACTGGTCCGACGAGCCTCGCCGGTGGCCGAGATACTCACCGAGCTGCCGAAGGAAGCCGAACGCGGCATGCTCGCGACGCGCGATATGCTCGCCATGAAAGGCCGCGCCTCGTTCCTCGGCGAGCGCTCGCGGGGGCATATCGACCCCGGCGCCCGATCGAGCCAGATCATCATCGCCGCGGTTTGCGCGCAACTTGCCAAATCATCCGAGTCCGGGGGAGAACGCCATGAAAAAGTTTCTTAACAAGGTTGACGATTTTCTGAGCGAGAGCCTCGCCGGCTTCGCAGCGGCGCACGGCGATCTGCTGAGGCTCGAAACCGAGCCGGTCTTTGTCCGGCGCAAGCTATTGAAGCCGGACAAGGTGGCGCTGATATCCGGCGGCGGTTCCGGGCACGAGCCGCTGCATGCGGGCTTCGTCGGCTACGGCATGCTCGATGCGGCGTGCCCGGGGCAGGTGTTCACATCGCCCACGCCGGATCAGATGATGGCCGCCGCCGAGGCCGTCAATACCGGCGCCGGCGTGCTCTTTATCGTCAAGAACTATTCGGGTGACGTGATGAACTTCGAGATGGCCTCCGAGATGTCCGAGCTCGAGAACGCCAGCGTGCTCATCAACGACGACGTGGCGGTGGAAAACTCCAGTTACACCACCGGCCGGCGCGGCGTGGCCGGTACGGTGATCGTGGAGAAGGTGGTCGGCAGCCTCGCCGAGACCGGTGCCGATCTGGAGCAATGCAAGGTGTTCGGCGATCGCGTCAACAAGCAGACCGCCTCCATGGGGGTCGCCCTCACCAGCTGTACGGTCCCGGCGGCGGGCACCACCACGTTCAAGATCGGCGAAGATGAGATCGAAGTGGGCGTCGGCATTCACGGCGAACCGGGCCGGCGGCGCAGCAAGATGGCCTCCGCCGACAGCATTGCCGGCGAGCTGCTGGAGGCGATCTTCGCCGACCTCAAGCCGGCCAAGGGCACCGAAATCCTCCTGCTGGTGAACGGATTGGGCGGAACGCCGCTGGGCGAGCTCTACCTGCTGTTCAATGTCGCGAACAAGTGGCTGGACAAGAAAGGCCTTCGCATCAGCCGCTCGCTCATCGGCAACTACACGACCTCGCTCGAGATGGCTGGCGCTTCCTTTACGGTTTGCGTGCTCGACGAGGAGATCAAAAGACACTGGGACAGCCCGGTGCATACCCCGGCGCTGCGCTGGGGGATGTAGAGCTGGCGTCGGTCAAGGCGGCCGGGGTAACTGTCCTCGCTGGCCGGCGCAGAACGCGCGCGCACGGCAAGGCTCTCCCCCCGGTAGCGCCCTTGACTATTGCCGGGGATGTTGTCGAAAACGACAAAGCGGAGCGAAGGCGGCGCCGAATCGGACTCCGTCAACGCGAAAGTGAGAGATTCCAAGAAACTCACCCCAATCTATCCGGGATCGACCGGGCGTCAAATCGCGTCCAGCGCGTTGCGCAAGTCGCGGCGTAGATCGTCCACCTCCTCCACCCCCACCGACAGGCGCACCAGCGAGTCGCCGATGCCGAGCGCGGCGCGCTGCGTTTCCGGGATCGAGCCGTGGGTCATCAAGGCCGGGTGCTCGATCAGGCTTTCCACACCGCCCAGGCTTTCGGCCAGGGCAAACAGGTGACAGTTCTCGAGGAAGCGCTTGGTGCCGGCGAGATTGGTTTTCAGGGTGAGGGTCACCATGCCGCCGAAGGCGCGCATCTGCCGCTTCGCCAGTTCGTGCTGCGGATGCGCAGGCAGGCCGGGGTAATGCACCCGCCCGACTTCGGCCTGCTCGCAAAGCCAGCATGCCAGTTCCTGCGCGTTCGCGCAGTGCCGCTCCATGCGTAGCGCAAGCGTCTTCAAACCACGCAGCACCAAGAAACTGTCGAATGGTCCGCTCACTCCCCCGACGGCATTTTGCAGGTAAGCGAGACGCTCGCTGAGCGCCTGGCGGCGCGGCTCCGCGCTCACCACCACAACTCCGCCGACCATGTCGGAATGACCGTTCAGATATTTGGTCGCGGAGTGGACCACAATGTCGAAGCCCAGTTCGAGTGGCCGTTGAATCCACGGGCTGGCGAAGGTGTTGTCGGCGACCGCGATCAAATCATGCTCGCGGGCGATCTTGGCGACTGCCGCGAGATCGATCAGCTTGAGCAAGGGATTACTCGGCGTTTCCACCCAGATCATTTTTGTTTCCGGACCGATGGCCGCCCGCAGGCGCGCCAAGTCGGCCATGTCGACGAAACTGGTGCGTAGACCCGCGGAGCGTTCGCGCACGTTCTTGAATAGACGATACGTGCCGCCGTACAGGTCATCGCTCGCAATGATGTGTGCGGTTGTGTCGAGCGCATCCAGCACGGTCGCCATGCCGGCGAGTCCGGAGGCGAAGGCGAGCCCACGCCCGCCGCTTTCCAGGTCGGCAACGCACGCCTCAAGTGCGGTCCGCGTCGGGTTGCCGCTGCGCGCGTAGTCGTAGCCTTTGTGCACGCCAGGGCTGCTCTGGACGTAGGTGGAGGTGGCATAGATCGGCGTCATGATCGCGCCGGTGCTGGGATCGGGCGGCTGGCCGGCATGGATCGCGCGGGTGGCGAAGCCCGGCTTCCGGGTAGCAGCCGCCTTGGAGGCGTTATCGTTCACCGCAGGCTTCTCCGCAAGTAGTTCAGCAAATCGAAACGGGTGATGAGACCGAAAAAGTGCCCGTCCTTGACGATCAGCGCGACGAGGCCCAGATCGAGCACAGCAAGCAATTCGGTCAGGCTGGCGCCCGGATCCATGGTTTTCAGCCGGTCAGTCATCGCGGTAGTCACCTTGTCGCGAAAGCGCTCGGGGTGCTTATGCACGTGCAGCAGCAGGTCCGATTCATCGAGGATGCCGATCACGCGATCTTCTTCAAGCACCGGCACCTGGGAAATCTCTGCGACGCGCATGCGCTGAAAAGCGGTGAGCAGCGTATCCTGCGCTCCGACCGATACCACCGCGCCTTGCTCGTAGCGGCGCGTGATCAGATCGCGCAAGTCCGCGTGCTGCGGCAGTTGCATGAAGCCCTGATCGACCATCCACAAATCGTTGAACATCTTCGACAGATATTTGCTGCCCGTATCGCAGATCAATGTCGCTACGCGCTTCGGTTTGCGCTGCTCGCGGCAATAGCGCAGCGCGGCTGCAACCAGCGTGCCGGAAGAGGAGCCGCCCAAAATGAGCTCCGCCTTGAGCAGTTCGCGCGCCGTCGCGAGGCTCTCCTGATCGGGAATGGAATAGGCCTTTCTTACCCGCGACAAGTCGGCGATCGGGGGAATGAAATCTTCGCCTATCCCCTCCACGACCCACGAGCCGGCGGTGCCTATTTTTCCGGTCTCGATATAAGGCGCGAGAATCGAACCGGCGGGGTCGGCCAGCACCATCTCGGTTGCCTCGTTGACACGTGCAAAGTACCGTGACAACCCGGTGAGCGTGCCGCCCGAACCCACGCCGCAGACAACGGCATCCACATCGTGGTTCATCTGCTCCCAGATTTCCGGCCCCGTCGTTCGTTCGTGGGCGAGCGGGTTGGCCGGATTGGCGAACTGATTGACGTAGAACGCGCCGGGCATTTCGGTCGCCAGCCGCGCCGCCATGTCTTGGTAGTATTCGGGATGGCCCTTGCCCACGTCGGAGCGGGTCATGCGGACTTCCGCGCCGAGGGCCTTCAGGTGCAAGACTTTCTCCGCGGACATCTTGTCCGGAATGACCAGCAGCACGGGATAGCCCTTGGCGCGCGAAACCAACGCGAGGCCCAGTCCGGTGTTGCCGGCGGTCGCCTCCACCACCGTGCCGCCCGGTTTCAGGCGCCCGTCCTGCTCGGCCGCTTCGATCATGGTGAGTGCGATGCGGTCCTTGATCGAGCCGCCGGGGTTCTGATTTTCCAGCTTGACGAACAGACGGCAGCGACCGGTATCGAGACGACTGATGCCAATGAGCGGTGTGTTGCCGATAAGACCGAGAATTGCCGGGTCTCGATGCGGGCTGGCGGACGGGCTGGCCATGGAAGACTCCCGGTGGGGCGTGCTCCTCGGAGAGGCCGATCGAACGGCGGTAGGGATGTCGCCCCGCGTCCGCGGAAGCCCGTAACGCGCTAGGCCATCTTCCGCAACGCGTTTACGACCTGTACGTCGCGTCGCGGCGGTCGAGTTTGCGCAGCAACGACGGCCAGGTGAGCGCCCCCGCGCCCATGCCCTTGGTCGCTTGTTTCGCTTGCGCCCGCCCGCCCGCGATGACGCGCGCATCGACCGGGATCAACTCCCCGCCACCGGCCAGGGCGCGTACCTGGATCATGCAGACGGCCTCGAAAAAATACAGGTAGACAAAGGCTTCCGGGATGGTCTCTGCAACGGTAAGCAACCCGTGGTTGCGCAGCATGAGAAAGTTGTTGTTGCCGAGATCACGCACCAGGCGTGGTTTTTCATCCTCGTTCAGCGCGAGGCCTTCGTAATCGTGATAGCCGAGCGAGGAGAGCACGAGAAGCGACTGCTGCGAAATCGGCAGCACACCGTGCTTCTGCGCCGATACGGCGACGCCGTTGATGCTATGAACATGCAGGACGCAATGCGCGTTGTCGCGCGCTGCGTGGATCGCGCCATGGATGGTAAAGCCCGCCGGATTGATCGGATAGGGCGTGTCCATGACGATGTTGCCCTCGATGTCCACTTTTACCAGACTCGAGGCAGTGATCTCCTCGAACATCATGCCGTAGGGATTAATCAGGAAATGGTGCTCCGGCCCGGGAACGCGTGCTGAAAGATGAGTGAAGACCAGATCGTCCCATCCGTAAAGTGCTACCAGGCGGTAGGCGGCGGCCAGGTCGACACGGGTCTGCCACTCGGCTTCGCTCACTTGTTCACGCACCGAAGGGCGGGAATTTTTTTCGGCGATGTTCATGGGTTATCTCCTTGTTGCGACCGGATCTTCCGCCTCTAGATGAGGTGCACGGCGCAAGGTGCGCTTGCGCGTGAGCGAGGCTCGATGAAACACGGCGCTTGTTCGCTCGCCAACACCGGCAGAGGCGTGTCAGGGGCTAGGCCGCCAGTATAGTCATCTTGCCGGCAGAAGCATATGGTGCCCCGCGACCGCGCTCGCGCGATTGATGCAACGCTATTTCGCATTGGATGCGACAAACAGCGAACCAGGCGGCTTTGCGCGCGGACGACACCGCCTGTTCGACATTACGAAAGCGCTGTCCATCGGCAGCGGATCCCCTCTGCGGAATGAAATCTCCGTGCGCTCGCCGCATCACGGCTTTCTCGCCGAACGCGCTCGTGCGAAGCGACCCGCTATACCCGGTCTCGACCAGCTGACCCGCCACAACGAGCGACACACTCCGCGCACTGAACCCGACGACACCTCACAGGACTCTATCACCGACGCGGCTTCTTTTCATTCGCGTAACGCCGATGGAAGCCGGTTTTGGCTATCCGCTGATGATGATGTCTGAGCGATATCGATCGTCGCAGAGTCAGCAACGATTCCTGCGTCGCGCAAAGCGGTAAACCTTACCGGCTCAACAGCGGCATCGGTTACCACGCGATTTGTGCCGCCCGCGCGACCCTTGGACGTTTTGCTGCACCGTGCCGTCTGAGGTACCGCTCGCCGGGGTGCGGGGGCTCGCGCTATTGATGTGCGGAAAGGGGCGCGGTTCAAGTATAGTGGTCTTCTCCGCAGAAACACGTGCTGGAGCCTTACCAGGTTCTTACCAGGTTCCGGCCCCTTTCCGACATCCCACAACTCTTTTTGAAGAACGAACCCGCGCTGTTCTACCGCGATGACCCGACGGCAACACCAGCCCACAGATAACAGAGGCACAATCGTCCCTGGATTTGGCCCAAGCGGAGCGCGTGTGAATACGCCGGCGCGGGCACCGCACATCGGGGTATTGATCAGTGAAGTGGAGGGCAGATTTGCCGAGCCCATCGTCGACGCCCTGCGCAACAAGGCGCAGCAACGGGGTCTCAAGCTGCTGTTCTTCCCCAGCTACCGGTTCAATTCTCCCGACGGATTCGAACGTCAGTTCAATATGATGTACCGGCTGGTCGATCCAGCGCGGCTCGATGGTATTCTGGCCTTCACATCGACGCTCACCTCAGCGCCCGCGGACATCATGCGGTTGCTGCCTCCCCTGCAATCGGTGCCTATGGTCAGTGTCGGATTAGCGATGTCCGATGTTCCGGCGATACAAAGCGATAACCGGACCGGCTTTCAAGCGCTGCTCGATCATTTCATCCAAGTACATGGCTACCAACGTCTCGCCTTCATGGGCGGGCTGCCAGGCAACTTTGATGCGGAAACCCGGCTCGCTGTCTATCGCGAGACACTGGCCGCGGCCGGTCTGCCTTATGACGAGCGGCTGATCGTTACCGGCTGCTTCAATCAGAACATGGCACGCGTCGCCATGGAAGAGCTGTTAGCGCGCAACGCCGCGTTCGACGCGTTGATTGCAGCGAGCGACGAAATGGCCCTGGCCGCCATCTCGGTGGCGGTCGACCGGGGCTATCACATCCCGGATGATTTCGCAGTCGGTGGCTTTGACGATTTGTTGTCGATCAGCCGGGAGGGCTTGTCGCTCACCACCGTCAGTCAGGCGGTCCGGCAACAGGCGCAGGCTGGCCTGGAGTGTTTGCTCGCGCGCCTGCGCGGTGAAGAAGTACCCTTGCTCACCATGGTGCCGTCACGCCTGGTAGTGCGGCGATCGTGCGGGTGCAGCAGCGAGCAGCGCATCGATCAGGCGGTTCAGCCGCGCGGCGGGCCGCTCGCCGAAGCGGATCGGCGCTCTCTGGTGATTGCCTCTCTAGGTTTGCCCGCGGATCAGACGGATGAATATCGCGAGCATCTGCTGAAGTTGGAAAGTGCCCTATTTGCCGACGAGGCCCAGGAGCGCTTCGATGTCAGCCTCAGCGATATCGCCCATGCTTGTCTCGCCCGCCATGGCGATCTATCACCGCTGCAAGCGATGCTTCTCAATATGCAGCGCCACCTGCTCGACACCGACACGATGGAGCCAAAATGGCTCATGCGCCATGCCTGCCGGCTGCAGGCAGGTCAGATCGTCATCGCCAACACGCTCAGTCTATTCCACCGCGAGGAGAGTTATTCGCGTGCATTCGACAACTGGAACCTGGCCAGGTTTTTGCGAAGCGGGACTTCGAACTTCAGTCCGGAAAAACTGCGCCTCGCGCTGACCGAGGCGCTCACGGTGCTCGATATCCACGCTTGCTATATCGGGCTCTATCTGGAGCCGGTGCAGTTCGACAACGTGAGCGATTGCGTGGTGCCGGAGTTTTCGCGACTCATCTTCGCACTCGAAAACGGCGTCGTGCGCGAAGCCGACCTCGATGCCACGTTCCCCACCCGCCAGCTGGTCGCGGGCTCGCTCTTCCACGGGGCGCGGCACCAGGTGTTCTCCGTCTTTCCGGTGTTTCAAATCGATCAACACTTCGGCTACATGCTGTTCGACCTCACCAGACCCCTGCGCATCAGCAGCGAACACATCCGCAACGAAATCTCCGGAGTCCTCACCAGCTCGCTCCTCATTACCGAACTGGCTCTCGCCAGAGACATGCTGCGGCGCGATCTCGATCAGGTCAGCCTGCGCAATGAGATGCTCACCCAATTGGCTGAACGCGATGAACTGACCGGCTTATACAACCGGCGCGGCTTTTTTGGCTTGGCGCAGCGGCAGATCGAAGATCCTCTGAGCTATCCGATGATCGTAATTTTCAGCGATATCGATGATCTCAAAAGCATCAACGATACCCATGGTCATCCGGAGGGAGATTTCGCGATCAGACAGGCAGCAGAAATCCTGGCGCAGACCTTTCGCGGCGGAGATATCGTTGCGCGCATAGGCGGCGACGAGTTCGTGGTGCTGAGCCCGAAATGCACACCCGCAGATCTCGCCAACATCAAGAAACGCACCTACGAACGCTTCGACGACTGGAACGCGCAAAGCGGCAAACCTTACCGGCTCAACAGCAGTATCGGCTACTACGTGATTCCTCCCGACAATCGCGATTCCTTGGACATTTTGCTGCGTCGGGCCGACTATTATTTGCAGGAGGAAAAGAGGCGGCGCAAATCCGGGCGCACATTGATCAGGCCGAATCCGATCTAGCGGTGCTTGAAATCCGGCTTGCGCTTTTCCGCAAAGGCCGCCATGCCTTCCTTCCGATCCTCGGTGGCAAAGGTTGAATGAAACAGACGCCGCTCGAAGCGCACGCCTTCTGCGAGCGTGGTTTCATAAGCGCGATTCACTGCTTCCTTGGCCATCATCACCACCGGCAGCGATAAATCCGCAATCTTCTGTGCGGTCTTGATCGCTTCCCCCAGCAGCTCAGCTGCCGGGACAATGCGGCTCACCAGCCCGGCCCGTTCGGCTTCCTGGGCCTCCATCATGCGTCCGCTCAAACACATCTCCATCGCCTTCGATTTGCCCACACAGCGGGCCAGGCGCTGCGTGCCGCCTGAGCCCGGAATCGTGCCGATGGTGATTTCCGGTTGACCGAATTTCGCCGTGTCGGCGGCGAGGATAAAGTCGCACATCATCGCCAACTCGCAGCCGCCGCCCAGGGCGTAACCGGCAACAGCCGCGATGACGGGTTTGCGCACACGCGCGAGTTCTTCCCAGCTTGAGGTGATGAAGTCGGTCTTATAGACATCCATGTAGTCCCAGTCCATCATCGCTTTGATGTCGGCGCCTGCGGCGAACGCCTTCTCGTTGCCGGTCAGCACCATGGCGCGGATATTGTCCGCGGCACCGAACTTGCGTAACGCATCGGTGAGTTCGTCCATCAGCGCGGGCGAGAGGGCATTGAGCGCCTGTGGGCGGTTGAGGCGAATCAAGCCGACGTTACCGTGCACTTCAGTCACGATGTTTTTGTAATCCATGAATGGTCTCTCCGCTAGTCCATTGTCTGCTGCAGGCATTGGCTGTGCCCGACCGATCGTTTCGCAGCCGCATCCTCAAGCCGATTCCGTTTTCAATTGGTATAAGGGTGTTAGCCCCCCGCCCGAGCAATTGACGCGCTTGCGGTCGGGTTCGACCTCAGTGAGCGGGTCCGTCGCCTGCATGCTCTGGAGTGAGCGTACCGCGAGTTGCTGGTAAAGGGCGGTACCTTCGGTCTTCCAAGTGATCTCCTGCTCGCTCAACTCGCGCATGATGCGTGCCGGAATGCCGGCGACCAGCGTGCGCGGCGGCACGATGAATCCGGCCTTGACGAATGCCATGGCCGCGACAATGCTCGATTCGCCAATCACCGCGCCATCCATGATGACGGCGTTCATCCCGATCATGGCGTTGCGTTCGACCCGGCAACCATGCAGCACGGCCCCGTGGCCGACATGTCCGTCCACCTCGACAACCGTGTCGCTGTCCGGAAAGCCGTGCATCACGCAAGTATCTTGCAGGTTCGCCCCCTCCTCCAGGATCAGCCGTCCAAAGTCACCGCGCAGACTGGCGGCCGGGCCGACGTAACAGCGCGGGCCGATGATCACATCGCCGATCAGGACTGCCGCGGGATGTACGAACGCCGTGGGATGAACGACTGGAGTGATGCCATCGATGGAATAAACCTTGAGCACGCCTTCCTCCTGGTTCGGCGCGAGACGATAATGGGCTCGGCAGCACGGACGACCCCACCCATGATACAGAACGGGCAGCGAACATATACGACGGCGTTTGTAAGTTGTCTGAAAAGGTTGGCCTTGCCATAATCTTGCCTTGCGCAACGAAGAACTCCGCATTGTGCAAAGCAGAGCAAGTGGGCGTCCTCGCTTCGCCTGACTCGACCAAGCATACTAATCAATAGGGGGAGAAAATAATGTGGCATCAGGTCTATGATCCGCTGGGCAACCCCGTTCTATCGACGATTTGTGCAGCGCTACCGGTGGTGGTTTTGCTCGGCGCCCTCGCTTTTTTTCATGTGAAGGCGCATCTAGCCGCGATTCTCGGGTTGATCGTATCGTTAATTATTGCCGTTTTCGTGTTCGGCATGCCGGGGGCCATGGCCGGCAAGACAGCCCTCTTCGGCGCCATCTATGGGCTGCTGCCCATCGGCTGGATCATCCTGAACGTGATCTTTCTCTACAAGCTGACGGAGAGCACCGGAGGTTTCAAGGTCCTCCAGGACAGCATCGCCGGAGTCACCAACGACCGGCGGCTGCAGTTGCTGCTGGTTGCCTTCTGCTTCGGTGCGTTCTTCGAGGGAGCCTCGGGTTTTGGCACGCCGGTCGCGATCACCGGCGCCGTTCTCATCGGACTGGGATTTTCGCCCCTGGCGGCCTCGGCCCTGTCGCTGATTGCCAATACCGCGCCGGTGGCCTACGGCGCATTGGGTACACCGATCATCGGCCTGCAAAGCGTCACCGGGCTCGACCTGAATGACCTGTCGGCGATGGTCGGCCGGCAATTGCCGTTCTTTTCGGTGCTGGTGCCGTTCTGGCTGATCTGGGCTTTTGCAGGCTTCAAACGCATGATGGAAATCTGGCCGGCCGTGCTGGTGGCGGGAGTCGCCTTCGCCATCCCGCAGTTCCTGATGTCGAATTTCCATGGCCCGACGCTCGTCGACGTGGTGGCATCCGTCGTCTCGATGGCCTGCCTGGCCGGATTTCTGAAGATCTGGCATCCCAAGACGATCATGCTCGGCACCACACGCGATTCGGAATTCGTCTCGCCCCAAGAAGCCGAGAGGCGCATGGTCCGGCACGGCCACTCTAGCGCGGCGGTCTTGCAGGCTTGGCTGCCTTGGGTAATCCTCGCGGTGATCGTGTTCATCTGGGGCCTGCCCGAGATGAAAGCCTGGCTCAACAAGATTTCCAATCCGCAATTCCCGATCGAAGGCCTGCATCAGATGATCCAGCGCGTGCCCCCGGTCGTGCTCGCCAACGCCAAGCCGGAAGGCGCGGTCTATGCCTTGAGCTGGCTGTCCGCGACCGGCAGCGGCATTCTGGTCGCCGCGGTCATCGCCGCCTTCGTGATGCGTATCGGCGTCGGCAAAATCGTGCAGACCTATGGCGCGACGCTGGTGATGGTGCGCTATTCCCTGCTGACCATCGCCGCCATGCTGGCGATCGGGTTCACGACTCGCTACTCCGGTGTGGACGCGACCCTCGGGCTCGCATTCGCGAAGACGGGCGTTTTCTACCCGTTCTTTGGCACCCTGCTGGGCTGGTTGGGGGTGGCGCTCACCGGCTCGGATACCTCATCGAACGTGCTGTTTGGCAGCCTGCAGAAGATCACTGCGGAGCAACTGGGCCTGCACCCGATCCTCATGGCTGCGGCCAATAGCTCGGGCGGGGTGATGGGTAAAATGATCGACGCGCAAAGCATCGTGGTCGCCTCGACCGCCACCAACTGGTTCGGTCATGAAGGCGAGATCCTGCGCTACGTCTTCTTCCACAGTCTGGCGCTCGCCTGCTTGGTGGGATTGCTGGTCACGGCGCAGGCTTATGTGCCCCTATTTCAGTCGATGGTCGTGGGACAGTAGCGCGCCTGCGCCTGATGACGTTCCGGGGGCCGCGCAGCTGCGGCCCCTTTCATCCGCGATAGGTTTTTGCCATGGAGGTAACGCCAGCCCGGTGCACCAGCAGGCAGTAGCAGGCGAACGCGCTCCAACCGACGCCGGCCATGGCCAATGCCATGGGCAGCGGCGTGCCGTTATGCAGGTGACCGACCAGATAACCCACCGAGGCCGCGAAGCTCATCTGCGTGAAACCCATCAGCGCGGAGGCCGCGCCGGCCATCTTCGGAAAGGGATGGATTGCGCCCGCCATGGCGTTGGGCATGAGTATGCCGGCCGAAATGAAACAGAAAAAAGTCGGCACCAGCACAGCGGTCAAGGTGACCACCCCGGCCCAGGCGAAGAGCGCCATCACGCTGCCGGCAATTGCCGCGAGGAGAGAACCGGCGGCGATCATTCGATCGATGCCCAGCCGCAGGGTGAGCCGGGCGACTGAAACGGTCCCCGTCATATAGCCCGCGACCGCGGTAGCGAAGCAAAGGCCGAAATGTTCCGGCTTCACGTGCAACACGTCGATCAAGACGAACGACGAGCCGGAGATGAAGGCAAAAATGCCGCTGTAGGCAAAGGCCACACACAGCGCGTAGCCCAGGAAACTCTTATGAGTCAGTACGGCATAGTAGTTTTTCAGCAGATGGCCGGGATCGGTCGCATGGGGATTGCGGTGCGCGTTGGTTTCGCGAAGCGCGAACAGCACCAGACCCAGCAACAGCGCGCCAATCGTCGCGAGCGTGTAGAAACTCGACTTCCAGCCGAACCATAGATGCAGGTAGCCGCCGAGGACCGGTCCTAGCGCTGGGGCCAGGGCCGTTGCGCTGCTGATGTAGGCGAGCACACGCGCTGCCTGCTCGCCGCCGTACACGTCGCGCACGATGGCGCGGCCCAGCACCGGCCCGCAGCAGCCGCCGAGCGCCTGGAAAAAGCGCGCGATAATCAGGGCTTCGATCGAGATGGAAAAGACGCACGCCAAACTTGCCAACAGGTAGATGGTCAAGCCGCCGATCAACATCGGCACGCGCCCAAAACGATCGGACAATGGGCCGTAGATCAACTGCGAGACGGCGAACCCGAGCAGGAATACGGAAAGTGTCAGCTGCACGCGCGCGACATCGGTATGGAACACGCCCGTCAGCGAGGGTAGCGACGGCAGGTAAAGGTCGGTGGAGAGCGGGCCCAAAGCGACCAGGCCGGTGAGCAGCGCCGCGACTCCGGCAGATCGGGGATCAGGTTTCAAGCGCGTGTTTTTCTCGATGTATCGTTCCCGCTCACTGCGGAATGGTCGCTCGTGGCGGGGGGTTCAATTCAACGGTTCGCCGGCGGCGTGTATTTTTGTACGATTTGTTCGATCGCTCCGAATATCGAGTGCCCGTGCGCATCGAGCATTTCGAGCTTCACACGATCGGCAAAGCGCAGGAACGGCGTGCGGGGTTTCCCGTCGCGTAGCGTTTCCAGCATGCGCGTCTCGGCAAGACAGGCCGATCCCTTGGACCGATCGACATTGGATACTGTGCCCGAACCGATGATCGTGCCCGCTTCCAGCTCCCGAGTGCGCGCCGCATGGGCAATCAGCGTGGGGAAATCGAAAGTCATGTCCATCCCGGTCGCGAGTTGTCCGAGCCGATTACCGTTGAGATGCACATCAAGGGTCAGATGCAGTTTGTGCCCGTCCCATGCCTTGCCCAACTCGCTGGGCGTGACAGCCACCGGTGAAAATGCGGTGGCGGGCTTACCCTGGAGGAAGCCGAAACCCTTGGCCAATTCGCCGGGAATCAGATTGCGCAGGCTTACGTCGTTGGCGAGCATCACCAGGCGAATATGTTTCGCCGCCATCTGCGCCGAGACCCCCATCGGGACATCATCGGTGATGACCGCGAGCTCCCCCTCGAGGTCGATGCCCCAATCCTCGCTTTCCGCGAGGATCGGGTCGCACGGGCCGATGAAGCTATCGGAGCCGCCCTGGTACATGAGCGGATCGGTCCAGAACGAGGCCGGCATTTCGGCGCCGCGCGCCTTGCGCACCAGTTCGACGTGGTTCACGTAGGCCGAGGCGTCGAGCCACTGGTAAGCGCGTGGCAGCGGCGCAGCTGCCAAGGCTTGCTGGAAGGGAAGTGCATCGCCAGGCGCTCCGGCATTCAACTTTTCGTAGCGTTGACGCAGGGGCGCTGCGACCTCGTGCCAGTCATCCAGGGCGGCTTGCAGCGTTCGGGCAATCTCCGGCACCGCAATTGCCCGCGTCAGATCGCGGCTGACGACCGCCAAGGTGCCGTCGCGGCCGCCTTGCTTAAGCGTGGCGAGTTTCATGATGTTCCTTTGCGATTCGGGTCGAAGTGCTTCTTCAATGCCTGCCAGCATTCCTGATAATCGTGCTGCAGTTCGGGCGCTTCCAGTGCGAAACGTGTGGGCCGGATGACATAGCGGCTTTCGAACATGAAGGCGAGTGTGTTCGCTACGCGCTGCGGTTGCAGTTCTGCGCTAATCGCCTTGGCGAAGCTCGCCGCATCGGGCCCGTGCCCGGACAGGGCGTTGTGCAGGCTCGCACCGCCGGGTAAAAAGCCTTTCTCCTTGGCATCGTACTCGCCGTGAATCAGGCCCATGAATTCGCTCATCACGTTGCGATGAAAATAGGGGGGGCGCAAAGTGTGTTCGGCCACCATCCAGCGGGCCGGGAAGATCACGAAATCAACGTTGGCGGTGCCCGGGCTTTCCGACGGCGAAGTGAGCACCGTGAAGATCGACGGATCGGGATGGTCGAAGCTTACCGTGTTGATCGCATTGAAGCGCGCCAAGTCGTATTTGTACGGCGCATAGTTGCCGTGCCAGGCGACCACGTCGAGCGGCGAGTGCGTCATTTCCGCCACCCACAGTTGGCCGCCGAATTTCGCGACGAGTTCGCAGCCGACTTCACGATCCTCATAGCAGGCGATCGGTGTCAGAAAGTCGCGCGCGTTGGCGAGCCCATTGGCGCCGATCAGCCCGAGCTCAGGCAAGCGAAAGCTGGCGCCGTAGTTCTCGCAGACATAGCCGCGCGCACCGCCGTGCGCCCCGGCATCGGGCAAATCGACGCGAAAGCGCAGGCCGCGCGGTACGACGGCGACTTCGCCGGGGCTTACTTCGAGCAGTCCCAACTCGGTCGCCAACCGCAGCCGGCCCTGCTGCGGCACGATGAGCAGCTCGCCATCGGCGTTGTAAAAGTAGCGCTCGTGCATGGACCGATTCGCGCAGTAGATGTGAATGGCGCAGCCGACGTGTGCCGCCGAATCACCATTGCCGGCAAGGGTCTTCAGCCCTTGCAGGAAATCGCCGGCTTGCGCGGGAATCGCAAACGGACTCCAGCGCAACTGATTCGGGGTGGCGACCTCATCGAATGGCGTACTGCGGAGGGCGCCGGCATCGACGTTCTGGAAACGTCGGTGCATGACGGCGGGGCGGATGCGATACAGCCAGGAACGGCGGTTCGCGCAGCGTGGCGCGGTAAAGGCCGTCCCGGACAGCTGCTCCGCGTACAAGCCGTAAGGCGCGCGCTGGGGAGAGTTCTGGCCGTCGGGAAGGGCGCCAGGCAGCGCCTCGCTCGCGAACTCGTTGCCGAAGCCGGATTGGTAGCGCAACGTCGCGCTGGGCGCCGCCTCAGGTGTGACCGGTCCGCCGGGTTTCATGATGCGGCCCTGGACGGCTCGCCTCGATGCGGATTCGCGGCCGAGGTTATCCTGCATCCCCGTGCCGCAAATTTGGCAATACCGACAAAGGAATCACGCTGCGAGCCAGAAGATGCGTGGCTGGGGAAATATGAACGTACAGGATTCATGACTATCTCCAGCCTTCTCGTGCCTTGGCGAGCGCAGCTTTCAGTACTTCGAGATCGCCGATTTGATTGGCCAGCAGCAATATCAGCTTGGCGTTGAGCAGCGCGCTTTGCTCGTCCGTGAGCCCGCGATGCACATCGATCAACGCCTGGTAGAAATCATCGGGGGCGGCCAAGTTGTTTTCCAGGTTGAGCGTGCTCATGAGGCGGCGCCTATAGCGCGCGCCAGCGCGCTGCGTAGGGGACCAACAGCGAACATAGGGAAGCGCGCGGCCACGTGCTGGTCGGGACGGATCAGGTAAAGGGTTCCTTCCTTCGCATCATAACGCTGCCGCGCGTGCCCTTCCACGTCGAATAGCGTGGCGCCGCCGAACGACGCCGGCTGCAGACTGACCCGCAGCAAGCGCACGGTGACCGGCAACGATCGCAATGCGGCCTCGATCGCACCGATATCCCGATCGTCGCTACAGAAGTACAGCGCTACGAACTCGCCGCCGAGGAAGTCGAGCAGCCATCCCGGTTCGCCATCATGCAGGACCGGTAGATCGGCACAGGGCGCACCGGGTACCATGGCGCCGCTGAACGCGGCGCAGTCAGGCGTATTCAACGGGCTCCCCACCAACGTGCTGGCTGAGGACAGCCGGCCGCTGTTCACCAGGCCGCGCGCAAACGGGCAGGTTTTGGCGAGCAGCAACGCGGCGTCGCGAAAGGTGCGGCTTGCCGCGCTCTTCGGCGTGATGAAGTCGGTGCTGCGCGCGGAGTGCAGAATATTCTCGTCCGCCGCCGGGCCGCGTTCCGCGTCATAGCTGTCGAGCAGGCGATCGGGCGCCTGGCCGGTCGCCACTAGCGCCAATTTCCAGGCCAGGTTTTCACCATCCTGAATGCCGCCATTGCCACCGCGCGCGCCGAACGGCGACACCTGATGCGCGGCGTCGCCGGCGAACAGGACACGGCCATGGCGGAACTTTTCCATACGCCGGCATTGGAAGGTGTAGACACTCACCCATTGCAATTCGAACTCGGCGTGCTCACCCAACATGGCTCTGATCCGCGCGCCGACCCGCTGCACTTGCTTCTCCAGGTCCGGATCGGCGTCCCAGCCGAGCTGGAAATCGATGCGCCACACGTTGTCGGCCTGGCGGTGCAGCAGCGCAGACTGATTGCGGTGGAAAGGCGGGTCGAACCAGAACCAGCGCTCGGCAGGCAAATCGGCCTTCATCAGTACGTCGGCGATGAGGAAGCGGTCCTGAAACTCCTGTCCCTTGCATTCCAGCCCGAGGAGGCCGCGGGTCGCACTGCGCGCGCCGTCCGCAGCGACCAGATAGTCACCGTTCAGCCGATAATTTCCCTCGGGCGTCGCGATGTCGATGATGACGCGATCGCTATGCGGCGTAACGCCGGTCAACTTGTTTTTCCAGCGCACGCTGCCCCCTGTTTCCCGCAGACGGTCGATCAGGCATTGCTCAAAATGATACTGCTGCAAGTTCACGAACGCGGGCCGCTTGTGAGCAGGTTCAGGAAGCAGCTCGAAGCGGTAAATCAAATCGTCTTGAAAGAACACTTTGCCCGCATTCCAGCGCACCCCTCTGTCCGCCACCGCGTCGCCGCAGCCCAGCCGATCGAGGATTTCCAAAGTGCGTTTTGAATGACAGATGGCGCGCGAACCGTCGCTCACCGTGTTGTTGTCGTCGATGACGACCGCGTCGATGGCGCGCAATTGCAAATCGATGGCGAGGCTGAGGCCGACGGGCCCGGCGCCGACGATAATGACCGAATGATGAGCCGGTGATCGCGCGTCCTGGTCGGGATGGCGCACATAGGGGAAGACGGGTTGGCTATAGGCGCTGGGCACGACTTGGCAGTGACCTCCTCAATCCGGCTACCGTCTTCCGCTGCTCACCCTTCGAGGGACTCCCACAGCTCCTTATCTCGCTGCGCCGTCCAAATACGCGGATCGGGGAAGCGTGTCGCCTCGTCGTAGGCGCGGCTCACGTCAAAAGGCAGGCAGTGATCGAAAATCACCCAGTGCCCGAACTTTGGCCGCAGCTGCTGATACGTTTTCCGGTACACCGTTTTAAGATCCTCACCGCGTTGCGCGCCTTGACGAACCGCATTGAACATCTCCACGACGAAGGCGCGCGTGCCATCCAGACCAGCCTTCACCTGCTCCGCTGCTTGCAGCGATGCGCCGCGCCCCGGCACGAGCTTCAGCGGCTTGAGCGCGGCGATGGCATCGAGCGTCGCCGGCCAATCGGCCAGGTAGGCGTCGCCCGTGTAAGGCGTGGCGCCGTACTCGACCAGGTCGCCGCTGAACAGGATTTTTTCCTCCGGCAGCCAAACCACGGTATCGCCTTTGGTGTGGCCGCGGCCCAGCTGCATGATCCTTACTTCCAGCTCGCCCATCCAGAGCGTCATTTCCTTCTGGAAAACGATGCTCGGCCAGGTGAGACCGGGCACTGATTCGACGGCCTGGAACAGGCGCGGGAAGCGTTCGATCTCGCTCTTCATGTCCGCTTCGCCGCGCTCGATGATCAGATCGTAGGTATCCTTGCTGGCAATAATGTGTTCAGCCTGATAACCGCTTGCGCCGAGCACCCGCACCGCGTGGTAGTGACTGAGCAGGACATACTGGATCGGCTTATCGGTCACTTCGCGGATGCGCCGAATCACATCCTCAGCCATCACCGGTGTCGCCTGAGTGTCGATCACCATCACACTGTGGTCACCGATGACTATGCCGGTATTCGGGTCGCCTGCGGCCGTGTAGGCGTAAGCGTGCTCGCTCAACTTGTCGAAACTGACCGGTTTTTCCTGCAAGTCGGCTTGCGAAGCGAATTTCTTTTCCATGGTGCGCACTCCGGAGCTAAGCAGGCTTGAGGATAGCGTAATCCCGGGCAGCGATGGAGGTCGGGTTGCCGCGCGATGACCGCGGAGCACCGGGCCCGGTGCAGACCGATGGCGACTCATCTTCGTGTATCATTGGCCGCCACTCCCACTCTTTGCGGCGCACTGCCTCCGCTCGGGAATCCATGACCAGCCGGTCTGTCAGTGCCTGGATCGACGAATTCCTGGCCGATCAAACATTGCGCGCCAACTCGCTCATCATCACCATCTACGGTGACGCCATCGCGCCGCACGGCGGAACGGTATGGCTGGGCAGCTTTATCCGCCTGGTCGAGCCGCTCGGCCTCAATCAGCGCATGGTGCGCACTAGCGTATTTCGCCTCGTCAGGGAAAATTGGCTGGTGGCCGAGCAGCAAGGGCGGCGCAGCTTTTATTCGCTGGTCGCCGCGGGCCGACGGCGCTTCGAACATGCCTACCGGCGTATCTATGACGCGCCCCAGAACGACTGGAATGGCGAATGGCAGATCGTCTTTATCGGTTTGCCCACGCTGTCGGCGCAGGAGCGCGATTCGGTAAAGCACGACCTGCTTTGGGAAGGCTTCGGCCTGATCGCGCCGGGTGTACTCGCCCACCCGCAAGCCGACAACGTGAGCGTGCAGCAGTTGCTGGAAGAGGCGCAAGTGCGCGACAAGGTGGTCCTGATGCGTGCGGCCAGCGTCGGCGGGTTTTCCACCCGGCCAGTTAAGGAGCTGGTCGCGGAATGCTGGAAGCTCGATACCCTGGCCGCCCACTACAATCAGTTCATAGCCCGTTTCAGCCGCGTGCTACGCGCCTTCAGAGCGACGAGAGAGCCGGATCCGCAGCAGTGCTTCCTGGTGCGTACGCTGCTCATCCACGAGTACCGGCGGGTCCTGCTGCGCGATCCGTTGCTGCCTGCGCCCCTGCTACCGCTGGGATGGCCGGGAGGGGCGGCACGTGAACTCACGGCGCAACTCTATCGCTTGATCTACCGCGACGCAGAAGCGCATTTGTTGGCCACGCTGGAAACGGGCGATGGACCGTTGCCCGAGGCGGCACCGTATTTCTACGCGCGCTTCGGCGGTCTGCTCGAGCCAGCGCAGCCGCTTGCCAGCGTGTAGAATCGCCATTCGTATTATTCGCCACCGTCCCGCCTCCTTTGAGGTTCAGTTTTGCTCAAGCTGCTGCTCATCGTTTTCCTTGGCTATATCGTGTACCGGCTGGTGCGCAGCTACGCGAAAAGCCTGTCCGGACAGGGTGATCCGACCAAACTCGACTCGGAGGGCGATATGGTCCGTTGCAGCGTGTGTGGCATCCATTTTCCCAAAAGCGAAGGCTTTCTTGCTGCGGGGAAGTATTACTGCAGCGAAGAACACCGCAAGACGGGGTAGTTCGCACCGTCAAGCCATGGCCAACGCAGCTCGCGCCTCCTCTCCCACCCTCCGACAGCCCTGGTGAACGAGACCGTTGCCCATCTCGAGGCGCCGATGAACGATCGGCCCTGGTCCCTGGCAGAGTTCCCGGACAAGGCAGGGATCCACTGGCGCTCGCTTGGCATTTTCAACGCCTACCGGCTGCTGGTCGCGGCGATCTTTTTTTTCTCAACGTTCCTCACCGCCAGCAAACAGATTTTCCCCGGTGTCGCGCCACCGACCCTGACCGCCATCGGTCTTGCCTACCTGGTGATTACCACACTCGGCTTCGCCGGCGTCTCGCTGCATCGGCCGAAATTCCAGTTGCAGCTGGGCATCAACGTCTTCATCGACATTGTGTTCACCCTGGTCCTGGTGCACGCCGGCGGTGGATTGAGGAGCGGCTTCGCGCTCATGCTGTTTATCACCATCGCCGCAGCGGGGCTCATCAGCCGCGGCCGCTATGCCTTGTTCCATGCCGCCCTTGCCGCCATCGGGGTGCAGTTGGCGAGTGGCTTCGAAATCCTCTATGGCGATCCGCAGGGCGGCGATTTTTTGCAGGCGGCTTTGCTGAGTCTCGGTTTTTTCGCCACCGCCGTGCTCGCCTACAACCTGGCACGCTACGCCTCGATAAGTGAGCGTTTGGCGATCCAGCGGGGGATCGATTTGGCCAACCTCGCGCAGGTGAACCGGCTGGTCATTCGCGACCTGGCCGATGGCATCGTGGTGATCGACGACCAGGATCGCATCCGCTCGGGTAACCCGCGTGCGGAGCTACTGTTCGGTTCCTTCGCCGCCGATGTGCAGCATCTCGATGCCTACTCGCCCGAGCTCAGCAAGGCGTTGCAGCGCTGGCGCGGCAATCCCGGACGGGCCGCCGAGCCGATGCGCTCGCCGCGCGGCAATTGGCACGTACAGCCGCGCTTCGTGGCGATCGGTGAGGGCCAGGCGACGGTAATTTCCCTGATCGATCAATCGGAGCAGCAGAAGCAAGTGCAACAGGTGAAGCTGGCGGCGCTGGGGCGGCTGACTGCGAGCATCGCGCATGAGATCAGGAATCCGCTGTCCTCCATCAATCACGCCGCCGAACTGCTGCAGGAAGACGAGACCCAAGCGCCCGCCAATATGCGCTTGGTCGCCATCATCCGCGACAACGTGCAGCGGCTCGACCGCATGGTGCAGGAGGTATTGCACCTGAATCGCCGCGACGAGGCGCATGTCGAGGCGTTACCCGGGGCGGCCTATTTGGGCCAGTTCGCCAACGAGTTCACCCAGATCGAGAAGGTGCCGGGAGAAATGCTTTCCTTGGAGGTCGATACGGCGCAGGCAATGTTCTTTGACCGCATACATCTGGATCAGGTATTGTGGAATCTCACCCGCAATGCTTGGCGCCATTGCCAAAAGCGCGCAGGCAGCATTCGTCTGTGCCTTTCGCCGGCTGCTATCGAGGGCATGTTGCAGCTCGACATTATCGATGACGGTCCGGGTGTCGACATCGCTCTTCAGGACCAGCTGTTCGAGCCGTTCTTCACGACCGAATCCAAAGGCACTGGACTCGGGCTGTACATCGCGCGCGAGGTGTGTCAAGCCAATGGTGCCAGCCTCGACTACATCAACGTCGCGCCGGGCGGGCAATTTAGAATCGTTATGAGGGGAGCCTAAAATGAGCGGGGGCCGCGTACTTGTCGTCGATGACGAAGCGGATATCCGCGAGCTCCTTCTGCTCACCCTGCAGCGCATGGGGCTCGAGGCCGAATGCACTGCGACCGTCAAGCAAGCGTACGACGCGCTGAGCGCCGCAACCTATCAGCTGTGTCTTACCGACATGCGTCTACCCGATGGCGACGGGCTGCAAGTCCTCCGCCATATTTCCGAAAACTACCCGGGCACGCCGGTTGCTGTGATCACCGCCTATGGCAGTGCGGAGAACGCCGTCGCGGCCTTGAAGGCAGGTGCTTTCGACTATCTCGCCAAGCCGATTGCGCTCAAGCAATTGCGCGACTTGGTGAAGGCGGCGCTCGACCTGCCGCACATGCCGGCCGGGCGCAAGCCGGCAGCGGAACCGGAAATCGGCACCGGCGGGCCGGAGTTGTTGGGCAACTCAGCGGCGGTTCGCCGCGCTCGCGAAATGATCGAAAAGCTGGCGCGCAGCCAGGCGCCGGTTTCCATCACCGGCGAGTCGGGCAGCGGCAAGGAAGTGGCCGCGCGCTCTATTCACTCGCGCAGCAATCGGCGCAACGGGCCGTTCGTCGGCGTCAACTGCGGCGCGATCCCGGAAAACCTGATGGAGAGCGAATTCTTCGGCTACCGGAAGGGCGCGTTTACTGGTGCCGATGCGGACCGGCAGGGCTTCTTTCAGGCGGCGCAGAACGGCACCCTGTTTCTCGATGAAGTCGCCGATTTGCCGCTTCTCATGCAGGTGAAGCTGTTGCGCGCCATCCAGGAAAAGCGCGTGCGCAAAGTCGGCGACACGCAGGAGGAGACGGTGGATGTGCGCATCATCAGTGCGACCCACCAGAACCTGGCCGAACTGGTCGAAACCGGACGCTTTCGCCAAGATCTTTACTACCGCCTGAACGTCATCGAACTGAAGATGCCCAGCCTGCGTCAAGTGCCCGAAGACATTCCGCTCATCGGCAAGCACATCCTGGCGCGCCTCGCCATTGCGAGCGGGCAGCCAGCACCGGAGCTGACCGCCGAGGCGGTCGCCGCGCTGAATCAATATGAGTTTCCGGGCAATGTGCGGGAGCTGGAAAATGTGCTCGAGCGAGCGCTCGCCCTGTGCAACGGCGTGCGCATCGAAAAGCAGGATCTTTATCTCACCGAGGTGAGTCACGTCGAAGAGCCCGCACCCGGTATGCCACGGCCCGCCGCCGGGGAACTGCCGCTGCAAGACTATCTTGATCGGGTGGAGAAAGAAGCGATCGTCTCCGCGTTGGAAAAGACCCGCTATAACAAAACCGCCGCTGCCAAATTGCTCGGCATCACCTTCCGTGCGTTGCGCTATCGCCTGGAGCGTCTGGGCATAGATTAGGCGTTCCGGTCAATCCAAAAACTGCGTTGCGATATTTCGTTATTCACCACAATTCTTGTTCGTTGCCTGTCTTTCCTCGCGGTTTGCCGGAGGGGCGGCACGGCGCAAAGCGATGAAGATGGATGTTGAAGGTTGGGTCGATGGCGCACGGCGCGTACCGTCTCCCAACTTCGACGCGCGCCCCGCCGGGGCGGCGATCGCCCTGCTGGTGATTCACAGCATCAGTCTGCCGCCGGGTGAATTCGGCGGACCGGGAGTGACCGAACTGTTCAGCAACCGGCTCGATCCCAAGGCGCATCCGTACTACGCGACCATCCATGAACTGCGCGTGTCCTCGCATTTCTTCATCCGTCGCGACGGCGAATTGATTCAGTTCGTCTCTTGCGACGCACGCGCTTGGCACGCTGGCGCTTCGAGTTGGCGTGAGCAAGGCAATTGCAACGATTTCTCCATCGGCGTGGAACTCGAGGGATGTGACGACCGGCGCTTCACTGCGAAGCAGTACCACAAACTCGCGGCGCTCACGCGCGGGCTGCGACTTCGTTATCCGTTGACGGGGGTTGCCGGGCATTCGGACATCGCACCGGGGCGCAAGACCGACCCCGGTCCGCGCTTCGATTGGAAGCGCTACCTGGCTCTTGCTCAAGCCGCTTTTTTGTATTCTCCGTTGCCCTAAGGGGCCGGTCGCGGAGGGGCAAAACGCGGGCCGGCGGGGCAACTCCCCGGGTCTCCTCCCGCAGGCCTCAAGGAGTCGAATGATTGCATTGAAAGAGTAGAAATATCAAATAGTTGAAGTAATCTTCGCAACTGTTGCGAGAAATATTATTTTTCTATTGCCACGGCTGTCAAACGGCACTAGACTTAGTGACTTCAGTTGAAACAAACACAAGATATTGTGGAAATGCCTGTGTGTAACCTGTGTATTTCCTGTGTAAAAGCTGTGGGTACCTTATTTCCGTACCCAGGACCCCAGAAAGAGATCCGGGAGAGCCAAGATGCAGATTGCTAGCGAAGTCAGTGCCATCGTTCCTACCCCCGCCCGCAAGATGACCGAAACATCCGAACCCAACGCCGCCCGCTACGCCGATTACAGGATCATTCGCCGCAATGGCGCGGTGGTTAATTTTGAACCGACCAAGATCTCGATCGCGATGACCAAGGCGTTCCTGGCGGTCAACGGTGGGCAGGGTGCGGCATCGGCCCGGGTGCGTGAGATGGTGGCGCAACTGACCGAGCAGGTGGTGAACGCGCTCTTGCGCCGCCAACCTTCGGGGGGCACGTTCCATATCGAAGACATCCAGGACCAGGTCGAGCTGGCGCTGATGCGCTCGGGTGAACACGACGTGGCGCGTTCCTATGTGCTCTATCGCGAATCGCGCTCGCGCGAGCGTGCCAAACAAAAGGCGGCGGCGGAAGCGGCCGGCATTCAGACGGTGATCCATGTCACCGACAAGGGCCTCCGCCGTCCGCTCGATTTGAACGGTCTCAGCGCGCTTATCCATTCCAGCTGCGAAGGCTTGGGCGATGACGTGAAACCCGAGGTCATTCTTGAGCAGACCCTGCGCGATCTGTATGAAGGTGTGCCGCAGGACGAAGTGTTCAAGTCGGCGATCCTGGCCGCGCGCTCATTGCTCGAGAAAGACCCGGCCTATACCAAAGTGACGGCACGGCTTCTGCTGCATACCATCCGCAAGGAAGTGCTGGGCGAGGAGGTCATGCCCGCGGCGATGGCCACTCGCTACGGCGAATATTTCCCCGACTTCATCAAGCAAGGCGTCAAGGCCGAACTGCTTGACGAGAGACTCGCCCAATACGACCTCAAGGCTCTGGGTGCGGCATTGAAGCCCGAGCGCGACTTCGCGTTCGATTACCTCGGCCTGCAAACACTGTACGACCGCTACTTCCTGCATAACCAGGATCAGCATATCGAGCTGCCGCAAGCCTTTTTCATGCGCGTGGCGATGGGTCTGGCGCTCGGTGAAGTCGAGCGGGAAGCGCGGGCCATCGAGTTCTACGATGTTCTGTCCACTTTCGACTTCATGTCGTCGACGCCGACCTTGTTCAACTCCGGCACGCGCCGCTCGCAGCTTTCATCCTGCTATCTCACGACCGTTGCCGACGATCTGGATGGCATCTACGAAGCGCTCAAAGAAAACGCGTTGCTCTCCAAGTATGCCGGTGGCCTGGGCAACGACTGGACGCCGGTGCGCGCGCTCGGCTCCTATATCAAAGGCACCAACGGCAAGTCGCAAGGCGTGGTGCCGTTTCTCAAAGTGGTGAACGACACGGCGGTTGCGGTAAACCAGGGAGGCAAGCGCAAGGGCGCGGTCTGCGCATACCTGGAAAGCTGGCACATGGATATCGAGGAATTTCTCGAGTTGCGCAAGAACACCGGCGACGATCGGCGCCGCACCCACGACATGAACACCGCCAACTGGATTCCCGATCTGTTCATGAAGCGGGTGTTGGAAGGTGTAGAGAATCCCGGCGATCCGAACAAAGGTCAGTGGACGCTGTTTTCGCCGAGCGACGTGACCGATCTGCACGACAAGGTGGGCAGGGCTTTCGAACAGGTCTACACCCGCTATGAAGAAAAAGTGGCGCGCGGCGAACTCAAACTGTTCCGCCGGATTCCGGCCGCCACACTATGGCGCAAGATGCTCACCATGTTGTTCGAGACCGGGCATCCCTGGGTCACTTTCAAGGACCCATGCAATATCCGCAGCCCGCAGCAACACGTGGGCGTGGTGCACTCGTCCAACCTGTGCACGGAGATCACTCTCAACACCAACGCCCATGAGATCGCCGTATGCAACTTGGGCTCGGTGAATCTGCACGCGCACATCAAGGAGGAGAACGGGCAAAAGCGGTTGGATCTCGACAAGCTGCAGCGCACCGTGCGCACCGCCATGCGCATGCTCGACAACGTCATCGACATCAATTACTACGCGGTCGCCAAGGCACGTAACTCCAATCTCAAACATCGCCCGGTCGGTCTCGGCATCATGGGTTTCCAGGACTGCCTACACGAGTTGCGTATTCCTTACGCGTCGGATAGCGCCGTGACTTTCGCTGATCGTTCGATGGAAGCGGTGTGCTACTACGCCTACTGGGCGTCGACTGAATTGGCCGGCGAACGCGGCACCTATTCGAGCTACAAGGGCAGCCTGTGGGATCGCGGCATCCTGCCTCAGGACACGCTCGATCTGCTCGCCGTGGAGCGAGGGGGCTACGTGGAAGTCGACCGTACCGAGACGCTCGACTGGCCGGCGCTGCGCGGCCGCATCAAACAATACGGCATGCGCAATTCCAACTGCGTCGCGATTGCTCCGACGGCGACCATATCCAACATCATCGGGGTCGCGGCATCGATCGAGCCGAACTACCAAAACGTGTTCGTGAAGTCGAACCTGTCGGGCGAGTTCACCGTGGTCAATGAGCACTTGGTTCACGATCTGAAGCGGCTCAATATGTGGGACGAAGTGATGATCGCCGACCTCAAGTATTTCGATGGATCGGTGGCGAAGATCGACCGCATTCCGGCCGAGGTGCGCACGCTCTACGCAACCGCTTTCGAAGTCGAGCCGAAGTGGCTGATCGAAGCCGCGGCACGCCGGCAGAAGTGGATTGACCAGGCGCAGAGCCTCAACATCTATATGGCCGGGGCTTCCGGGAAGAAGCTCGACGATATCTACAAGCTCGCGTGGCTGCGCGGTTTGAAGACCACCTATTACCTGCGCACGCTAGCCGCTACCAGCGCCGAAAAATCCACGGGACGAGGCGGTGAGTTGAATGCGGTGACCGCGAGTGGAGGCAAGACGGCGGGCGGGTTTGCCGGAGCAGGGGGGGAGGGAAAGGCGAGAAGTTCGGATGCAGTGGTGGCGGGGGGATTTTGCGCTATCGATGACCCGACTTGTGAGGCGTGCCAGTGACATCGTCGTTCTTTCAAGTCGGGGGTGGGGTGCGCGGGGTGTGCGTTGCCGGGGATAGCCCGGGGTTAGCTCACCAGTCTTGCGCCGTCAGGACAAGTAATCAGAAAGCGGCACCGTCGGCGCTGCCCCTGCGGGCTGGCCGACCTTTGGCGAAGCAATCGGGCGGCTCGCGCAACTCACCGTGCGGGCTCAAATCGTGCCTGCCGGATGCTCCTGATTGCCTCGCCAAAGCTCGGCAGCGCAGAGGGGGGCGCGCGGCGCAATTGGCAATTGGGGCCGAGCGAGTAAGGACGGCCACTGCTGGTCAGTGTATCGTGAACATAGCGGTGCTCGATGGATTCCTGACGGAGGAGACGTTTCAATGATGAGCGGCTGGGTCGTGGATGCGGCAAACTCGACAGTTGCTTGGGCGAACGATCGCCTGACCGCTGAAGTGAAGCTCGTTGTCGAACGCGATGTGCTCTTTTACCGGCAGGTAGTGAGCTACACGACCCGACTCGAGACCCATCCTTCATGGACGGACGCGGAGGCGATTGGCAATGCATTTTTGGACCACAGAGTTGAGAAGCACTATCCGCATCTGGTTCGAGCATAGGAAGCTGAAAGAGCCTTCTGACTCCCGCTGACCAGTACACGATTCGTCTTGTGCGAAAGGCCGCAGCGCGATCGAAACCATGCAATAGTGTATTGAGCCATTAAACAACCGTGACAACGATCACGGGTATTGCGCGGAGGGTTTAAAGGAGATTTCAATGGTCCCGACCCCAGGTAGCCATCAGAGGTTCCGGGTTGAATTGTTGGTGAATACGCGTCCCGAGCTGATGGACATGATGTGTGTGAAAGAAGTGCGGGCGGCTGGAGCCGAAGCTGCTACAGAAATCGCTATCCGAATACTGAAGGGCGAATACCCGAAGCTGAGCTGGTCGCGAATCGATCCGTGGCACGTCGAGCGCTTGCATAGCTAGCTAGGGAATGGATACATACCGGCGAGACATTGTCTGACTTGGTTAGATGGCGCGGGTCGCCGCCCGCGTCAAGTTTTGCCGCTGAGGGTAGAACAAGCGAAACCCGGCACCAACGAAGGAGTTCGAAATGCTGAATTGGGAAGAAGACCTCACTCCACAACCGCGGATCTCGGATAGCCGTAGTCGAGCGCATCTGCAGCCGATCTCGGCCAACGTCGCGCCGGGGGGCAACACCGCTCATGTGGACGAGGATTCGCCGCCGCCGCATTTCGAACGCGTGACGGCGGACGCCAAGCGCGTGATCAACGGCAAATCCGACGTGAATCAGCTCGTCCCGTTCAAGTACAAATGGGCTTGGGAAAAGTATCTCGCCGGCTGCGCCAACCACTGGATGCCGCAGGAAGTGAACATGAACCGCGACATCGCGCTGTGGAAAGACCCCAACGGACTCACTGACGACGAGCGCCTGCTGGTCAAGCGCAACCTCGGTTTCTTCGTCACCGCGGATTCGCTCGCGGCCAATAACATCGTGCTCGGCACCTATCGGCACATCACCGCGCCGGAATGCCGCCAATACCTGCTGCTCCAGGCCTTCGAGGAAGCCATCCACACCCACGCCTACCAATACATCGCGGAAAGTCTGGGGCTCGATGAAGGCGAGATTTTCAACGCGTATCACGAAGTGAAGTGCATCCGCGACAAGGACGCGTTCCTCATCCCCTTCATCAACACGCTGACCGATCCGATGTTCAAGACCGGCACACCGGAAAGTGACCAGGATCTGCTGAAGAGCCTGATCGTCTTTTCCTGCATCATGGAAGGGCTGTTCTTCTACGTCGGCTTCGTGCAGATCCTGGCGCTCGGCCGGCAGAACAAGATGACCGGAGCAGCCGAGCAATACCAGTACATCCTGCGCGACGAGTCCATGCACTGCAACTTCGGCATCGACCTGGTCAATACCATCAAGCTGGAAAATCCGCATCTGTGGACGCCGGAGTTCCGCCAGGAGATCTCCAACCTCATGCGCAAAGCCGTCGATCTGGAATTCGCCTACGCCGAAGACACTATGCCGCGCGGGGTGCTCGGCCTCAACGCACCGATGTTCAAAGAGTACCTGCGCTTCGTCGCCAACCGCCGCTGTCAGCAGATCGGGCTCGATATTCTGTATCCGGGTGCGAACAATCCGTTCCCGTGGATGAGTGAGTTGATCGATCTGAAAAAGGAAAAGAACTTCTTCGAGACGCGAGTGATTGAGTATCAGACCGGCGGGGCGTTGAGTTGGGATTAGCTTTTGGCAAGACAGCCTTGGTTCGCATGTTCGCGATCTCGTTTTGTGAGTTTGCAGGTCGGTCTGGTCTGCGCAGCGCCAGGGGAGTTGTTGCTGACGCATTGCGATAGCACTGGCAAAGTGCCGCGAGCCAAATATCAGTTGTTGTTGCTCGATGTTGATCGAGCGCGGTGCATACGCGGCGGGGACGTGGCGCTCCGTCTATGCAGCGTATCTCGCGCAAGATTCCCATCCCGCGCCGCCTTCCAGCGGTCAGCGCAATGGCAGCCGACAGAATTGGCGCCCGCTATCGCTTCGATGAATTCGCATTGTGGCGACAGGAGCGCGATTGCCACGAAATAGGCAATGCCCTGTGCCGCTAAACCGAGGGGAGCGAGTGCGCGACAGCGCGCTGAGCCTTCTGTACGCTCCCCACACCGCGACTACCCACAGCACGGTTATCACGACTCCCACCAAAGCCACGATCGAAACGGCCGGCAGAATGCTTTTATTGGCCGCTAACCAATGATTGAACGATGCCACGTTCGCGTTGCAGTACATTGCATCTTGCACCTGAGCGAACCAAGGCCGGATCGCTCAGCAGGCGGAAGAGACCCCCGTATCGTGAGCAATATGGCCTTCTCCAGAATTCTGAGTACGCTCGCGCAGTAGAAATGGATCGTCAAGAAATCGCGCAACAGAGCCCTGGCTCCAGCGAGTCGCCGCGAGAAGTAGACGGCGATACCGGAGACCCGGACTGTGAAGAAAACAAAGGCCATTCCCAAGAAGAAGTCCGCAAGGAGATTTCGCGACGGTAACGGGATGATCAGCAGGAAGCCGACCACGTAGGACGCGAGAAAAAAAGAGCGTTGCGCTTGGCAATGCGTGCTGACTATGGTCCAGCTCACTCGCTAAAAAGGTCTTCGGTCCGGCAACCAGCTGCACGAAGCTGACAAAGTACGTTGACACGAGATGGCCTGCATCGAGGGGAATCCATTTTTCGCGCCTCTCCGGCGCTGATAAAGATATCGCTCATGGGGGACCCCGGACCGCTTTGTCGATCCATTCTACCGGCAGCCGATGGACGACGGCGCGAACCCCGCGGATCGGCTCAACGATGCGGCACGCCGCTTGTGCGACGCAATCTTCAGTCATGAGCGGCTTCCTCGCCTTACCGCGCGGGCCGCAAGAATCGATGCGGTCTATCTGGCTTTGTCGCCGTGGCTGTCTATAATTCAAAAGAAATCGACCGCCGAATTCCCTGCGTGCCCCGCCGCTAGGAGACAAGGCCTGCCGCTCAACACAATTGATCTCGTTGACAACGAACGCGCGGACCAGGCCATGAGCATCCCGAATTGGAGGGCTGGCGCGAGTCACGCGCGGGGCGAGTCGGGTGGTGGCGGGTCGCATACGCTGTTACTCGGCGAAACCCCCATCCGCGTGCATAGCGGAAAGTACATTGCCGTGCCGGGAACGCCGACCGGTCTAAAAGGCATTTAGCCGGCGCGGAACTGACACCAATGTGGCCAAACGACGTCGCGCTGCGCACCGCGGTGCTGGGCGATGAACCCTTCCTCGAATCACTGTACGCGAGCGCACGTCCCGTGGCACTAGGTGCCGTGCCGTGGAAGGAGCAACAGGAGGGGGCCTTTGTACCCGAGCAGTTCCGCCAGCAGACGGCGCACTGTGGCACCCGGTACCCAGGCGCCGACCGTTACATTGTGACCAGCCGCGGCGAAGACGTGGGGTTCTTGTCTGTGTTGCGCGGCCGCAGCGAATGGCGACTGATTGATATCGCCCTGCAGCCGCAATGCCGCGGGCGTGGTATTGGCTCGGCGCTGGTGCGCCAATTGCTTCAGGAAGGCGCGGCCGCCGGCGTCCCAGTCACCGCCAGCGTGACGCACGACAATCCGGCACGGCGGCTGTATGAGCGGCTCGGCTTCCGCGTCGCCGCGGTGAACGAAGTCTACCTTTTGCTGAAATGCTCAGAGCGCACGCCGCACGCGGCGCGACGCCATCAGGACGAGCACCCCTGGGGCTGACCGGGCGCGTGGCTCAACCGCGCGGGGTGGCGGACCCTGATTGTCATTTCTGATATGACAAGCTGCGCCGCGCCGGGGGCGATTCGGGCCTATAGGCCGAGGCCGCTGGTTCACGGCACCGGTTTTGTCGCCATTCGCATCTCGCTTCATCCTTCGCCGATTGGTCTGCTTCGGCACGGGCGATCGCTTCCTTGCGAACTTTCAGCGACTCCCTCCATTTGCGGGAACGCGTCGGCGGATTCCTATGCTGCGACGGCTTGATTGACTTGGTCGATCTCGTCGAGAGTGGGTGCCACTGGCGCCGGGGTCACGCGCCAGCATGATGATGAAGCAGGAGAGGGCCGACGCAGTGGAACCGAGGGTTCTGAAAATAGGGTCGTATCAGGGCGTACGTTCTGTCACGAGACAAAGATATGCGATGCGGCATTGCAGCAATAATGCTGCAACTGCAGAAACGGCGGCGCTGCCTTGGTGCACCTTCTCATGTCTCGCAAGCATCTGGATTAACGGCTCAATGCACTTGGCGCGCGGCTGTGTTTTCTTGACCTCTTGATTTCTGGAATGGCGCACAGCGATTTCCAGCGGCGAAAAAGAGGTTTGGGCACACGCATTTGCGCCCCGGCGCTGCCCTGGAAGTCGCTTCGCACCGTTGCCCGCGCGTGCGTCAGGACAGTTTGGCAGACTGCCCTTGAGCATAGTCCATGGCAATCGCGCGGGCGATGAGAGTATGTACATACACACGCCGAGGGTGGTGTCCGGCCGACGTGAGGCGTTGCCGAGGCGTCCTGCGATGCGGGACAAGGGTGAGAGGTACTACGCGGTCGGGCGCGGAAAGCGTTGTGACAAAAGCAAGGAATTAACGGGCAAGGCAATCGGCACGTCGGCCGCTATCGCTTGGTAACTGCGATAGAGTTCTCCGTCGCAACCAGCATAAGCCATTGCCATGGGACCCGCTTACCTGGTTGTCATCACTGAGATGCCAGTAGGTCAGCAGAGCATGCCGGTTATGCCGCTAGCTGATTGAAAGTCGGTGATCCGAAGGTCACGCCGCCGCGCGAGCGGGGGCCGGCTGGAGATCCCCGATCGCGTAACGGACCGCGTCCTCGACCCGGTCGAGCAGGACAAACTCGAGCTTCTCCCGTGCCTCGGCCGGTACGTCCTCCAGGTCCTTCTCGTTGCGCCGTGGCAGCATCACGGTGCGGATGCCGGCACGCAGTGCCGCGAGCGTCTTTTCCTTGACCCCGCCAATCGGCAACACCAGTCCGCGCAGGCTGATCTCGCCGGTCATAGCCACATCCGAGCGGACCGGCTTGTCGGTTAGCAGCGAGATCAGGGCCAGGAACATCGCTACCCCCGCGCTCGGCCCGTCCTTCGGTGTCGCGCCGGCCGGGACGTGCACATGGATGTCCACCTTCTCCAGAGCATTGCCGGTCCAGATCTTGGCGAGGGTCAGCGCCGCCTGCGCGGACTCCTTCATCACCTCCCCCAGCTGTCCGGTGAGGATCAACCGGCCGCTGCCCGGCACCTTGCTTGCCTCGATGAACAGGATGTCGCCACCCACAGGCGTCCACGCGAGCCCGGTAGCCACGCCGGGCATGCTGGTGCGCAATGCCAGTTCGTTCTCGAAGCGCCGCTGACCGAGGATCGCCGGCAGATCGGGCGCGTCGACCGTCACGTGTTGCGCATGACCTTCGGCGATTCTCATCGCCACGTGACGCAGCACGGAGCCGAGTTCGCGTTCGAGGTTGCGCACTCCCGCCTCACGGGTGTAGTCGCGCACGATCGCGGTGAGAGCTGAATCGGTCAGGCTCACTTGTTCTGGTTTCAGCCCATTGGCCTCGACCTGCCGCTTCACCAGATAACGGCGCGCGATCTCGATTTTCTCCTCCTCGGTGTACCCGGGAAGCTGGATGATCTCCATCCTGTCGCGCAGCGGACCGGGAATCGTGTCGAGCACGTTCGCCGTGCAGATGAACATCACCCGTGACAGGTCGAAGTCGACCGCCAGGTAATTGTCACGGAACTTGTGGTTCTGTTCCGGATCGAGTACCTCCAAGAGAGCGCTGGCCGGATCCCCATGGAAGCCGCCGGCGCCGGTCTTGTCGATCTCGTCCAGCATGATCACTGCGTTGGTTGTCCCCGCACGGCGCATCGCCTGGATGATGTTGCCGGGGAGCGCGCCGATGTAGGTGCGCCGATGCCCGCGGATCTCCGCCTCGTCGTGCACGCCGCCGAGCGAAACCCGCTGGAACACGCGCCCCGTGGCGCGGGCGATGGATTGGCCGAGCGAGGTCTTGCCCACGCCGGGCGGACCGACGAAGCACAGGATCGGGCTCTTGCCCTCCGGGTTGAGCTTGCGCACGGCCAAGTACTCGAGGATGCGCCGCTTGATCTTGTCCAGGCCGAAGTGATCCTCGTCCAGCACGCGCCGCGCCTCGGCGAGGTCGATCGCCTGTTGCGGTGCCGGCTTCCAGGGCAGCTCGGTCAGCCATTCGAGGTAGGTGCGCAGCATAGAGTGCTCGCCGCCGCTCTCACCCATGCGCCGTAGCCGCTTCAACTCCTTCTCGGCATGCTTCAGCACGTCCTCGGGCATGCCGGCGGTCGCGATTGCTTTCTTCAACTCCTCGACTTCGGCGGCTTGGTCTTCGCCTTCGCCCAACTCCTTCTGAATCTGCCGCAGCTGCTCACGCAGCACGTGCTCGCGCTGGCGCTCATCGAATTGCGCGCGCGTTTTCTCGCCGATCTCCTTGGAGAGCTTGAGCACCTCGATGCGCGCAGCCAGCAGGGCGATCACTTTGTCCAGGCGGCGCACCAGGTCGAAAGTTTCGAGTATGTCCTGCTTCTCCTCGTTCTTCGCGTCGATCAAGTTGGCCACCATGTCGGCCAAGGCCGCCGGCGAACTGATGCCGCGAACCACGCCGGCGAGTTCATCTGGCACGTGAGGCAGCAACCCGATCGCTTCGATCGCCTGTTCCTTGAGCTGCAGGAAGCGCGCCTCGACCTCCGGGCCCTCCATCTGCGGCTGCTCGATCATGGCCACCCGCGCCACCAGGAACGGCCAACCATCCAGGAATTCCAGTACCCGGAAGCGCGACTCGCCCTGCACCACCAGATGATGGGCACCGTCCTGGCCGGTCACGTAGCGCACGATTGGTCCCGCCGTTCCGACCCAATACAGGTCGGAAGGCCCGACGTCCTCGGTTTTCTGCGGGTCGCGCTGGAGAAGAAAACCCACCCTGAACTCACTCTTCACCGCCTCTTGGGCTGCGGCAATGGAAGTCGCGCGGCCCACCGTCACTGGTGACAGCACGCCCGGAAACAGCACGGCGTTGCGCATGGGGATGAGGATCAGTGCATCCTTCGGCAGTTGCTTGGCCGTGCCGCCGGCCTGCGCCGGAGTGGGCTTGCCACCGCCCGCGGCGCGCGGGGAATCTTCACCAGACCAGGTCTGCTGCAGCGTTGACCGGTGCTTCATGGTCTCTCCTTTATTTTGCTGAACGTCAATACGAGGCAACCGTCCGCCACTTCCCGTGCAGCCGGCTCCAGGGCATGCAAAGACAACGCGATGCGCCGCTCAAACCGGCCATAAGGGATCTCGATCCGGTGGATGCGCGCCGCTGGCGTTGCTGGGAGGCTGCGCACACCGGACACGGTTATCCCGCCCGGTTCGAAGCTCACCACGATAGCCTTCGCCGGCACCCCCGGCAGAGCGACGTGAACGATCACAGCGTCCTCGTTCTCGACCACATCGACGGGCGGTTCCCAGCACCGGGCATCTACAGAGCCGGCGCGGGAGAACTGCCGATGCAGTCGTTCCGCCCGCTCCAGCATCGACAAGGCATCAGCCCACATCCAGGACGGCAAGTCACGTGATCTCATGTCAATAATGGCTTCGGTTACAGGCTATAGATGGGGTTGGGGGCGTGGGCTTCAAGGGGAGGGCAGTCCGACCGCGGAATCCTCCGTGAGAGACATCCGGCAGGACGGCTTCCCTCGCCACCGCGGCGGGGCCGCGGTCTCGGTCTAGCTGCGTCGAGGGCTGGGCAGCCGCACGCTTCAAGCGAAGTTCCCTGATCCGCCGCGCTGGGTGGATACCGCGTGGGGCCCCACAGCAGCGAATTTCGGGCAGGGCGAGCCAGGGGGACCGGGCGGCCTCTACTTTAGCGATCACGGGCGAAAGTCGACCGAGCGGCGGGCTGCATCAGGGCGGTGTCGCTCCATGGCGGTATCGCTACGCGGGGCCGGTAGCGCCTAGGACTCGCTCTTGTCGCCGCGCGAAGCGAGCGTCGCGAATCCGCGGGTCATGCTGTTCAGGTCGCCGCCTTCGATGCCGATTTCCTTCAGCAGCTCGTCGATCAGCGGAGCCTGGACGCGATAACGCAACGCGCTCGAAACCACCTCGTCAGCCAACCCCGATCGGCCTTCCGTCGTGCTGCCGTGAGCAGCTCCGCCGCCCAAGCCATCCACATGCAGGATCTTGATGCCCTCGATCCGTTCGATGGGCTTGACGCTCTCGCGGATGATCGCCTCCAGCTTGTCGATCAGCCGCAGCCGCGCCAGACTGCCACGCGCTTCCGGAGTAAGGATGTTCTGCGCTTCGTTCATCAGGCGCGCGCCTTCGGCTTCCACTTCGTGGCGAAGGCGCGCGGCGACCAGGCGCAGCTTCTCCGCTTCCGCCTGGCCTTCTGCTTCGATGCGCAGCGCGGCACCTCGATCCGCCGCCGCGCCCTTTTCCGCTTGCGCGGCTACGCGCAGCCGCAAAGCGTCGCGCTCCGCTTCCTGAGACGCGCCGATCAGATCGATTTGCTTGCGCCGCTCAGCCACTTCGGTGTCCCGTGCCGAGAATACTTTCTCTTCCGCAGCGACAGCCTTGGCGCGCGCCAGGTCGGCGGCAGCGAGGGCTTCCGACTGTGCCTTGGATTGCGCCGCGATGGCGATGGCGCGCCGCTGCTCGGCCAGTTCGACCGCTTGGCGGCGTCCGATCTCTAGCGCCTGAATTCCCTGTTCCTTGGCAATGCGCTCTTCCTCCAGAGCGCGTTCCATGGCGATGCGCGTTTTTTCCACTTCCTGCTTGGCGAGGATTTGTGCCTGCTCGGACTGCTGCTCCTTCTCCGCCCGTTGCCGCGCCAGCTCGGTGCGCTGGCTGGTACGGCGGATTTCCAGTTCGCGGTCCTGTTCGAGCCGCGCGGTTTCGCTGTCGCGGTCGATGGTGAGGCTCTTCTTTTCCGCCTCCAGATTCTTGTTGCGAATCTGAATCATCGTGTCCTGCTCGATGTCGTTGCGCATTTTCTTGCGCAGCTCGATCTGTTCGGTGAGCCGGGTCAAACCTTCGGCGTCGAAGGTGTTGGACGGGTTGAAGTACTCCATATTGGTTTGATCGAGTCCGGTGAGCGAGACGCTCTCCAGCTCCAGTCCGTTCTTGAGCAGGTCCTCGGCAACCGCATTGCGCACCTGTTTCATATAGGCGCCGCGCTTCTCGTGCAGTTCTTCCATGGTAAGCCCGGCGGCTACCGAACGCAGCGCGTCGACGAACTTGCCCTCTATCAGCTCCTTCAATGCTTCAGGCTGCATGGTGCGCTGACCGAGGGTCTGCGCCGCATTGGCGATGGCCTCGACCGAAGACTGGACACGCACATAGAACTCGGCCAGCACGTCAACGCGCATGCGGTCGCGGGTGATCAGCGCACTCTCTTTGCCGCGCCGCACTTCCAGCCGTAAGGTGTTCATGTTGACCGGGATGACCTCGTGCACGATGGGCAGCACGAAAGCGCCGCCATTCATGACAACCTTCTCGCCCCCCAGGCCGGTGCGCACGAACGCCCGCTCCTTGGAAGAGCGCAGGTAAAGCCATTTCAACAGCCATGCGATGATCGCGACAATGATCGCGACGGCGATCAGCCCGAGAATGAAACCGCCGAATGTTGCGCCAGACATGCTGGTCTCCTTTGCCTGCTTTTATATTTAAGTACGTCTAAAATCTGCCCGGTTGCTAAACGAGCGCCTTGTTTAATTGCGGCTCATCGCCTTGAACTTGCGCGTTTGCTCGGTGAGTGCCGTTTCCACCGGCAGCCGCTCCATGCTGGAGGCGCCGTAGAAGCCGTGGCAATGCGGACAATGCTCGAGGATGAAGCTGGCATCCTCAGGCGTAGCGATGGGTCCGCCATGGCAGAGCACAATCACATTCTCGCGTACCGAGCGCGCGGCCGCCGCCGAGTCGTTAATGCGCGCGACGCAGTCTGCGAGCGTAAGCGCGGTCTCGGCACCGATCGCGCCACCCACGGTGAGTCCCATGTGGCAGACAATGAGGTCGGCACCCGCATCAGTCATAGCGGAAGCCTGTTGTGCGTTGAACACGTAGGGCGTGGTCAGCAGGTCGAGTTCGTGCGCCATGCGGATCATCCCCACTTCCAGCCCGTAGCCCATGCCGGTCTCTTCCAGATTCTGGCGAAAGACGCCGTCGATCAAACCCACGGTAGGAAAGTTCTGCACGCCCGAGAAGCCCAGATCGATCAGCCGGCGAAGAAAATGCTCGGCGATCATGAACGGGTCGGTGCCGTTTACCCCGGCGAGCACTGGCGTGTACTTGACCACGGGCAGTACTTCACGCGCCATCTCGATGACGACTTCATTGGCATTGCCATAGGCGAGCAGACCCGCGAGCGAACCGCGGCCGGCCATGCGGTAGCGCCCCGAATTGTAGATCACGATCAGATCGATACCGCCTGCCTCTTCACACTTGGCCGACAGACCGGTGCCTGCGCCACCACCGATGATCGGCTGGCGATGCGCGATCAGGGCCCGGAAGCGGTCGAGAATAGTTTGGCGGGCGATGCGTGGCATGCGGAACGCTCCTCTCAATGTGGCCTGTGATGGACCTCGACCGGCGGCACGATGTCACGAAAGTGTCGCACCAGCGCGTCGGAAAATGCCGCGTCGTTGATGTTGTGCGGCAGCCGGACCAGCTTGCGCGTGGCAGCGCCGCGGAAGTTCGCCTCGAGGGCGGAGAATAGTGACTGGTCGGCCTGCGGGTCGTGGAATGCCTGGCCCGGAGAGTCGAGCAGCGACACCCCACCCTCGGGAATCAGGAAGCGCACCGGCCCCTCCATGCGGTTCAGCTTTTCCGCGATCCACTCGCCCATGAGTGCATTCTCTTGCGCTGTGGTGCGCATCAGCGTCACCTGCGGATTGTGCTGGTAGAGATTGCGGCCGCTGAACTTGGCGGGCACGCTTTCCAGCGGACCGAAGTTCACCATGTCCAGCGCTCCGCAGGAGCCGACATAAGGGATGCGAGTCCGAACGATGGCATCGAGCCTGCCTTCGCCGGCGCTGAATATGCCGCCCACCAACAAGTCGGCGATCTCCGTGGTGGTTACGTCGATCACGCCGGCGAGCAAGCCGGAGTCAGCCAGTTTCTCCATCGACTGGCCGCCGGTTCCGGTGGCGTGGAACACCAGGCAATCGTAGCTCTCTTCAAGCTGCTTGGTGACTGCCTGCACGCAGGGGGTGGTGACGCCGAACATGGTCAACCCGAGGGCGGGCTTCGAGTCCGTGCGTTCGCGCTTGTGATAGACGATCATTCCGGCCAAGGAATGCGCCGCATTGGAGAGCACGCGTTCGGAGATGCGGTTGATGCCGGAAATATCGGTCACCGAGTACACCATGCTGATGTCCGCGGGGCCAACGTAATCCTTGACGTTACCGGAGGCGACTGTCGAGACCATCACCTTGGGCACGCCGATCGCTAGGGCGCGCATCGCCGGAGTGGCCAATGCCGTGCCACCCGAACCGCCCGCCGAAATCAAGCCGCCAAGATCGCGCCGTGAGACGATGAAGCGCTCGAAGGCCAAGGCCATCCCCGCCACCGCGCTGCCGCGGTCGCCGGTGAATACCGCGCTGGTCCCCCTCGGATGAAAGCGTGCGACTTCCGCAGGACCGACGCTTGCCGGCGAGGGTTTGCCGGTCGTGGAAAGATCGACGGTTACGGTGCTCAGGCCAAGGCGCTCCAGACAGTTGCGCAAGAAGAACAGTTCGCGACCCTTGGTGTCGAAGGTGCCGGCGACGTAGGCAGCGCGGCCTACGGTAGCCGCGACAGGAAAGGCAAACACTTTGGATTCATCGCCGGGGGCTTCCGCGGTTGCGGGTGCCTCTTCAGCCGCGTCGCTGCCCGGTGACTGGAACAGCGGGTTGCCCTGGCTCCAGATCGCCGGACCCATACCGACTGCGCGCTGCGCTGCCGTCTCGTTCATCTCCACTGCGGTCGTTTCCGCCCGTCTCACCTGGTAGATCTGAACGGTCGCCGCGGCCTGTCTTTCGGCGGCGACCGGCAGCGCTCGCGCCTCTTCCTCGGCCGCCTGCCGCACCCCGAGCAGCCGCTGCTGCAGCTCCTTGTCCCTGGCCAATTGGCGGGCCGGCATCTGCTGTGCAATGCGCCCATTGACCATTACCGCGACGCTGTCGGCCACGTCGGTGGCAACACCCAGATTCTGTTCGATCAGCAGCACCGCGATTTCACCTTCCTCAGTCAGCCGCTTAAGCATGGCGACCACCTGCTCGACCAGGACCGGCGCCAAACCCTCCGAGGGTTCGTCCATCACCAAGAGTCGCGGATTGAGTAGTAATGCCCGGCTGATCGCGAGCATCTGCTGCTCGCCACCGGACAATTGCGCCCCGCCATGGTTCTTGCGCTGCGCCAGTTGCGGGAACGTTTGGTAGATGCGCTGCACCGTCCAGGGCCCTTGGTTGCCGCTGCCGGCGGCGAGACGAAAATGCTCGTCCACCGTCAGTGACGGCCACACCCGCCGTCCCTGCGGTACGTAGCCGATGCCGCGCTCGACGATCACATGGGCTTCCAGGCCGAGGATGTCATCGCCAGCGAGTCTTATCCGGCCGCTACGCGCCGGGGCCCATCCGACGATGGCATTGCACAGCGTGGTTTTGCCCATGCCGTTGCGGCCGACGACGGCAAGCACACCCTGGGCGAAAGTGAACGACACGCTCTGCAGCACGTGAGCGTTAGCGTAATAGACGTTGAGATCGATAACCTCGAGGATCGGAGCCGCCTCAGTGGACATGGCCGGCTCCCAGGTAGATCGCCTGTACTTCCGGATCGCCTTCGATCTCGGCAGGCGAACCATGCTTCATTATGCGGCCATTGTGCATGATGGTGACCCGCTCCACCACTTTGAGCGCGATGTCCAGATCGTGTTCGATGATGATGTAGCCGATGTGGACGGGCAGCGAACGTAGCAGCTCAATCAGTTCGCGGCGTTCCGGCGGCGAAAGTCCGGCGGCCGGTTCATCGAAAAGGATCAGGCGCGGCGCACCGGCGAGCGCCATGCCGATCTCCAGCTGCCGCTGCTGGCCGTGGGAAAGATTCGCGACCAGGCTGCCCAGCAGATGCTCGAGGCGCGCGTGGATGGCGATCTCGCGCGCCGCGGCTAGTGTCGCATCACCGGCCGCCGGCCGCAGAAAGCTGAAGCGACCTCGGGTGCAACCGCGCACGCCGAGGTAGAGATTGTCCAGCACCGTCAGTTCGCGGAACAGCAGCGAATTCTGGTAAGTACGGCGCAGTCCGCGGCGGATGCGCTCGTAGGGAGGCAATTTGGTGACATCTTCGCCGAACAGCAATACGCGGCCGGCGTCGGGCAGAAAGTCCCCAGTCACGGTGTTGAAAAGCGTGGTTTTGCCCGCGCCATTGGCACCCAGCACGGCACGCCGTTCGCCGGCGGCCACAGAGAAGGAAACATCATCGAGCGCCACCAGCGCGCCGAAGGAACGCGAGACCCCCTGCAGCACCAGCGCCTGGCCAGCGCCGATGCTGGAGGTGGAGCGCGCGGGTCGAGCGCTCATCTGCTGCAGCAGCCGTGGGTCATAGAGGGACGCACACGGCCTGGTAGCTACCAAACACGAAGTCTCGTCGCGTCGCACCGTGACCTGCGGCTTCGGCGGCATTGGACAGCGGTTTCATTTGCACTCCGGATTGGTGCGCGAGCCGACTCCCATTTTGTCGAACTCCGCCTTCGTCAAACCCAGCCGCTGGTTCACCGCAGGAATGACCTTCACCACCTTGTTGAACAGATTGCCATCGGCTCCCTTGGCTACTTCAGTGAGAAAGATGTCGGCGACGGCGTTGCGGTTTTCATCCACCTTCACCGGACCCGTGGGCGTCTGCACGCTCATGCTGGAAAGCGTTTGCCGCAGCTTGGCCTGATTGTTCGCCAGATCGCCCTTCACCGCGTCGAGCGCGTCCAGCGCGGCCTTGGTATTGACGTAGTAGGCATGCGCAAACAGCGAGGGCGACGGCAGACCATCCTTGAACTGCGCCTTGTAGTCGGCGACGAATTTCTTCCAGTGGGCGTTGTCCCACGAGTCCGCGATCGGGCCGGCCGAGGCGGTACCGACCATATAATCCTTTTTCCTGCCCTTGTAGCCCATCACCGTCTGGTCCACCGTGATCGAGCCGCCGACGATCGGCTTGGTGCCGCCGGATTGCTCGTACTGGGAGAGGAAGTTCACCGCATCCGCTCCGCCCAGGGCCACGTAGATGGCGTCGACGTTGTCGGGAATCTTGGCGATGATGCTGGAAAAGTCCTTGTTGCCGATCGGCACCCAGTTCTTGTCGACGACATGACCGCCGGCTTTGCAGAATTCGATCATGAAGCCCTGCACCTGCGAGTAAGGGAATGAGTAGTCTTCAGCGACGGTCACCACGCGCTTGTACTTTTTGTTGTTCGCCACGTAGCTGCCCAGACCGGCCTGCCATTGTGCGCCGTCGGTGGAGAAGCGGTAGAAGTTGGGCGCCGGGTCCGTGAGGGTGGTTTCCTGGGCGGCCGACGATCCATTCAGGAAGGTGACTTCGGGGTGGCTCTTGGCATAGTCCTTCACGGCGATGCCCTCCGAACCGGACAGCGGTCCGATCAGGATCTGCACCTTGTCCTGCTCTACGAGCTTGCGCGTGGCGGCGACAGCGCTGTCCGGCTGGGCGTTGGATGAGCCCTTGATGAGTTCGATCTTCTTGCCGCCCGCTGTGTAATCGTGTTCTTTCAGCGCCATTTCCACACCGCGCATGCCGTCCTGGCCGAGCACCGTGAAGGGTCCCTCCAGGGTTGCCAACGCGCCCATCTTGAGCGGCTCCTGCGCCAGCGCGGCGCCACTCGCCGCTCCCGCGCTAATCAGCGCCCCCAGCACCCAACGTGCAAATTGCCCGCGCCCTGTCGTCATTTCTTTCCTCCTTGGGTTATCGCGGCGTTTGCGCCGCACTTTGAAAGCATCACAAACGTCTCGCCGAAAAGTGTGTCCGCAGTCGCTGCCACAGCCCCAGCAGGCCGTCGGGCGAGAACAGCACAATGGCTAGAAAGATCGTGCCGATCAGCATATTGAAGCGTTCCCGGTCCACCAGATCGATCGCAAAGTTCTGCAGCAGCACGAACACCACTGCACCGATAAACGGACCGATAGGATGGCGCACCCCACCGAGCACCGCGATGACCAGAATGTTGATCAGCGGGCCGATGCCGATGGAACCCGGTGAGATGCGGCCATTGAACCAGGTGAACAGTATCCCGCCCAGGCTGGCGATCAAACCCGCTACCGCGTAGGCGGCAACGCGGTGCGCGGTGACGTTGAAGCCGAGCGCGCGCATGCGCCGCGGGTTGTCGCGTATGCCCTGCAAGGCGATGCCGAAGGTCGAGCGACGCACATAGAGTACGAAGCCAAAGCACAGCGCCGCGACGCCCAGTGCGAGGTAGTAGTAGGGCAGTGGGTCGCGCCAGTAGAGACCGAACACGCTGGGCGGCAGCACGCGGGGAAAACCGTTGAAGCCGTTGAACACCTCGTAGTTTTGCTGCGTTAGATAGTAGAACGCGACACCGATTGCCAGCGTGATCATGATGGTATAGATGCCTTCGGTGCGCACCGAGATGGCCCCGACCAGCACACTCGCCAGTGTGGCTACGGCAATCGCCAGCGGCAACACCACCCACCACGGCCAGTTGAGGCTCACCGCCACGTTGCTGCTGCCGAGAATGGCCACCATGTAGCCGGCCACTCCGGCGAGCGTCATCTGTGCGAGCGACACCATGCCACCGTAGCCGGCGAGAAAGGCGAGGGACAGCGCGATGATGCCGAGCGCCAGCGATTGGCCGCCGATCTGGAAGGTGAAGAACGGGCTGGCGACCCAGGGATAGAGCAGAAGCAGAATCGTCAGCACGACGTAACCGGGCGTGGGCTTGCCGAGCCATGTTGCAAAGCGGCGGCCGGCCTTAGCGGGTGGCAATGCCGCGACCTCGGCAATAGCGGAAGCGCGCATCTCCACGACGCTACTCATATCGCCGTCGCGCTCTGACCAACGGGTGGCGGGTGCGTCACGATCATCCCTGCCGGGTAACTCATAGGCGCCGGCCCATGATCCCTTGCGGGCGGAAGGCGAGTGCGAGCACCATGATGAGGAAAGTGTAGACGATGCCGTAAGTTGGCGAGTAGGCGAGTCCGAACTGCTCGGCCAGCCCGATGAACAGCGCCCCGATAGCGGCGCCGGTGACGCTGCCCATGCCTCCGACGATGACCACCACCAGCGAGGCGAGCAGGTAGCGCGTATCTTCGCCGGGGGCGATGGAAAGCGCTGTTCCACCCACCACGCCGGCGAGACCCGCCAGGCCGGCGCCGATCGCGAAGGTCGTCGCAAACACCAGTTGCACATTCACCCCGGAGGCGGCGAGCATCTTCCGATCATCGACGCCGGCGCGGATCATCATCCCGATGCGTGTTTTATTGAGGAGAAGCCACAACCCGATGCCGATCACAATCGCCGCGCCCAGCACGACCAGTCGATAGGTGGAGTAGAGGCGCACCAAGGGTAGGGCTGTGGTGCCCATCAGCCATTGCGGCGCGTCGAACTGGTAAGTCTCGCCGCCCCAGATCCACAGCATCAGGTCGGCAAGCACGATCGATAGCCCGATCGTGACCAGGGTCTGGCGCAAATCCTGTCCTTCCATGCGACGGAATATCAGCGTCTGCAAAACGACCCCCAGCAGCGCCATGGAAAGAAAGCCGGCGGCGATGCCGATAAACCAGGAGCCGCTCGCCTGTGCCGCGGAGAAGCCGATGTAACCGCCGAGCAAGTAGAGTGAGCCGTGGGCGAGATTGACGTTGCGCATCAGCCCGAACACCAAGGTGAAACCGCTCGCCACCAGGAAATACAGCGCGGCGAGGGTGAGCCCGTTGAGCACGGTGAGGAGAAAAAACCGCATCGGCCGCTGCCGCTCAGATGGCGAGCCGCGTGCGCTGTGCCGCGATCTCTGGCGTCTTGTGAAACTCACCGTCCTTCATGATGGCGAGCAGGCGATTCCTGTCCTGCAGTATGGAAATGTTGGAGACCGGATCGCCATCGACCAGAAGCAGGTCGGCCAGATAACCTTCCTTGATCTGGCCCAGTTCATTGGGTTTCAGCATGATCTGGCCACCGTACTTGGTCGCTGCGATCAAGGCCTCCATGGGCGTGAAGCCCAGGTACTTCACGAAATATTCGAGATCCTTGGCGTTGCTGCCGTGCGGAATCCAGGCAAAGCCGTAGTCGCCGCCGGGAAGAACGCGAATGCCCCGCTTGTGCATCTTCTTGAGGGTTTCGACTGCGACTTCAAGCTCGCGGTGATAACCCATGTTCTTCGCGATCTCGGGCGTAATGCCCCACTCCGAGGCATGATGTGAGGTGTTGATCAGCCAGGCGATGCCCGGCGCGACGAAGTGCTTGTCCTTGCGCGCCTCGAGCAGATCAAGCGCTTCTTCGTCGGCGAAACTGGCGTGGAAAATGAGTTCGATGCCGTGGCGGATGCATTGCTTGACCGACTCGCAGGAGCGGGCGTGGGCGGCGACGCGCTTGCCGTTCACCTTGGCCTCGCGCACCAGCATCGCGATCTCTTCGTCGGACACGGGCGCTGACTCCGCCGGCAATCCGGCGATGTATTCACCGGAGAGATTGATCTTCAGCGTATCGACGCCGTACTTGATGAACATGCGGGCGGTCCGGCGCATCTCCTCCGGCCCGCTCACCACGGCGCCGAAACTTAGCTCGGGATAGGGCAGATGCGGCCGCGTTTCATCGCCCAGGCCGCCTGGCGTCGTGATCTCCTGGCTCGCCGCCAGATAGCGTGGTCCGGGGAACTCGCCGGCGTTGATCGCGTTGCGCAACACCACATCCAGCCGCGGCTTGGCGGTGGCCGCGCCGACGCACGAAGTCCAACCGGCGTCGAGGTAGCGTTTGGCCACCCGGACGCACCAAAGGATGTGCTCCTCCGGTGGCATCATCTGGATGGCCGACAGACTCGGCTGGTCATTCCAGGAGAAGTGCGTGTGCGCCTCGGTCATGCCCGGCATCAAGGTCGCGCCAGCGCCGTCGATCACGGTCACACCGCCGACGGCGAGCGAGCGTGAACCGCGGGCGACGCGCTGGATTCGATTGCCTTGCACGAGCACTTCCCCGCCATAGGGCATCTCGCCGCTGCCGTCAAGAATGCGCACGTTGGTAAAAAGCACGTTGCCCATGGTGACCTCCTCCTCGCCAGCCGATGCGTGGCGGCTCTGTTTACGCGATGCGTCCCGCTTTGCCGGCGTTCGCACAACCACAGAGCTACGGCACGTCTGCGCAGTCGTACGGCTAGCGTTCAATCGTTACTGATGCTTTAGTTGCGGCTGGAGTAAAACTCCTTCAGTGCAGTGTTCACCTCTTCGGGATTTTCCAGGGTGAGCCAGTGCCCGCAGCGGCTCAAGATGACGGTGCGCGCATGGCCTAGTTTTTCGCCGATCGAACGCACAGAACCGGGCGGTGCTACCGCATCCTCGTCACCGCCGAGGAGCAGCACCGGGCATTTGATGTGCACGAGGTCCACGGCGTGCGCATCGGCAAGCGCTTCGCAGGATCGCGCATAGCCTTCGCGGTCCTGGCGCATCAGGCTCTCGCGCACCATGGCGACGGCCGCGAGGCGCCGCGTCTTGGTTTCTCCGGAGGTAGCCGCCTGCACGATCATATCAGCAATGGGCTGCATGCCTTCGCTGCGCGCTTTCTCGGCTCTGGCGCGCAGCGCCGGACGGGCGGTCTCGGGCGGGCAGGGCACCGGCGCGATGAGCGCCAGGCTGAGCACCCGTTGCGGCTGCTGTACCGCCAGATGAAAGCACACGGTGGTGCCGAGCGAGTGGCCGGCGAGATGGGCACGCTCGATACCGAGAGCGTCGAAAACGCGCCACACGCAATCGACGTAAGCTTGAATCGACAGCACAGCGGGAACGGCCGAGCGGCCCGATCCCGGGAGGTCGATGCGCACGACCTTGAAGCGACCGGTGAGCACACCCATCTGCGGGGCATAGGTGTTCGAGGTCCCGCCCAGTCCATGCAGCATCACCAGAGCTTCGCCGTCGCCGTCCACTTCCACGGCGATACGATCAATCAGTCGGGTTGCCATAGTTTGCTCCTCATTGTCGCTGCTTTCCCTATCCTTGAACAGCTTGCGCGGCACCCGGTAAGCGCGCCGAAGTTTCAGCATACCTGCACAGGAATCGAGCGGCGAGGGGCAGAATGCGACAGCCCGGGTTCGCGGGTTTGAATCGGCCGGCTCGGCGCGCGACAATAAGGGCGAAGGCAACCGAGCGGGCGGGGCACAAATGAGCAAACCGGATCATGACAGGCTGGACCGTGTCGTCGCCGAGGCGCGACGCGGCAGGGAGCAGCGCGAACAAGGCTATCGGGAGCGCGCCTTGAAGATCTATCCCTGGGTCTGTGGCCGCTGCGCACGCGAATTCACGCATGAAAATCTGCGTCAGTTGACCGTGCATCACCGCGACCACAACCACGACAACAATCCGCCGGACGGCAGCAACTGGGAGCTGCTTTGCCTGTATTGCCATGACAACGAACACTCGCGCCATCTGGATTCGGCAGGGCGCTCCGTGAGCGGCGAAGCGGCAGCGCCGGCCACCCACCAGCCGTTCGCCGGTCTCAAGTCCCGGTTGAAGGGCAGCACATAACGGGGCCAACCGACTCACCCTGCAGAGCAGCTCAGGTGTGGTCGCCGGCCCCGGGCACAGACGGCGCAGCAGAGTGCGTTCGAGGCGATGAAACTCTTCCCGTTGATGCTGCGTATCACCATCGCTTGCCTGATCATATTTGCAGGGATCGCCATGTTCCAGGACCGCTTGCTCTACTACCCCGACACGGTCGCCCTGGAGGACATCGTTTCCAGAGTGCTTCGCCCCTGGCCGACGACGCAGGACTTCCGTGGCCTGGTGGCGGAGCCAGCCGGCCCGGTGCGCGCTACTGTCATCGTATTTCACGGCAACGCCGGGCATGCCGGCCACCGCCAGTTCTACGCCACTGCGCTCACCCAGCTGGGGTTGCGAACGATCCTCACCGAATATCCGGGCTACGGCCCGCGCAAGGGCGCGGTAGGCGAACAGAGCCTGGTCGCCGACAGCGAGCAGACCATCGCACTGGCCCATCGCTACTATGGCGCACCGCTCCTGATCATCGGCGAATCACTCGGCGCCGGCGTGGCCGCTGCGGCCGGTGCACGGCAACGCGACAACATCGCGGCCCTCATGCTGATTACTCCGTGGGACCGCCTCGAGCATGTCGCCGCCCATCACTATCCGTGGCTGCCAGTGAACTGGCTGCTGCGGGACCGCTACGACAGTGCCGCCCACCTGAGGTCGTTCGGCAAGCCGGTTATGGTGGTGATTGCGGAGCGCGACAGCATCGTTCCCGCCCGCTTTGGCGCGGCCCTTCATGACTCGCTTGCAGATCCCAAGCGGCTGACGGTGGTGAAGGCAGCCGAGCACAACGACTGGATCGGCCGTGTCGACGATGCCTGGTGGCGCGAGGCGATCGCCTTCCTGCTCGGTGCAGCGGATTGATCGGACTTGGCGCAGTCGCGTGCCGCAAAAGCATGGGAGCGCGCGATTCTCGACGCGCTCAGTAACGGATCAGGCAATCGTGGCGGGTGTGTCGTTCAAGGACATGCGAGGATCCCCCGTCCCGGGAGGCAGGCGGAGGCGGGACGCCGTAGTAGGAAGTGTCAGCAGGTCGAGAGCGGAAGAGTTTTCAATCCGGCAAAAGCACTCGGCTCGGAGCGCAAATCGCTGGCGCGCAAACGGGTCCGCATCCGATGGAAGAGCGACATAAAGACCTTCGACGAACTCTCCACTGGGAAGTTTTCGGGTGGAGTTGACGTTAGATTATTCTCCTGTGTAACGTACTAACATGTTGGTCAAGAAAGTCGTTCAGCGGAGCAGCGCGCAGGGGGAGGAGCCCTACGGCGCGCTGCCTCAACTGCAGGGCGGCGAGCGCGGCGGGCTCACCGACGGAGTCGCCTGCGCGTTACGTGAGGCGATCATCAGCTGGAGTTGGGACCCGGGCATGATGATAGTGAAACTCGCGGTGTGCGAACGCATGGAGGTTTCGCGCTACCCGGTTTCTGCAACAACTCGATACGCCGGCACGCATTTATTCCCAACCCGCGAATCTCTTTGTGGCCGGGTTGATCGGTTCCAGGCCACGGACCTGCGCGTGGGCGTCGTGGTGCAGCAACGCGGCGCCGCGATCCTCGGCGTACGCCAGAGGATTGCGCATTGACGGAGGTTGCCAGCGGCGACGGTCACGGCCGCATCTATTCGGTCGAGCTGATTGGCGATCACACTCTGGTCACTCTGAAGGTCGGTGAACAAAGCCTGGTGGCGAAGGCCGGCAACACTTATGTCGCCGAGATTGGCACGGCGGTGGGCGTGCATTTGCATCGACAGCGCATTCGTTTCTTTGACCCGGACTCCGGCCTGCGGCTGCCCTGGCACTGGTGATTGCCGGCGGTCAACCGGCTGGGTGCGCGAACCTGCGCACCAGCTTCCATGGGCAACTGATGCGCAGTATTACGTGAGGCGCCCTAGGCCGCCGTTCTACCTCTCGACCAGCGTTCAGCTAGCGACGGGCAGCGGATTTGCGTGGCCTTATCCGGATTGCGCCAGGCGGGCGAATTGTCATTTCTCACATGAGAATAGCACTATGCGGCACGCTCGCGGCTAGCTTTGATCTATATAGCTTGTAGGAGGCCGGATGCGTTAGCATCCGAGCCTCCTTGAAATCGCCAAGTCGAGGGTGCGCGGATATGAAGCGCTACAGGCACCTGACACAGAACGAGAGATCCCAGATGAAGAAGCATGATCAAGCCCCGGCCATCGTTGCCCAGAGCGCTTGAAGCGCAGTTGCTCGACAGGAAGGCGAGCCGTTAGGCGCAAATCGCGGCGGGAAGTCCCCAGCTGTTCGCGGTCCTTACCGGTCCCCTCGACTACGGTATTGGTCATCCCCTCGACTGCGGTCGTGCTCATCCCCGCGGCCATCTCCTTGATGGTTGGCGCCATCATCACCTCGATGCTCGCCGTGGCGCTCCCGGTACCGAGGCACGTACTCTCTGTTGTACCAGTCATCACGCACGAAGTAGACCGGATGGCCGCAGGCGTTGTACCGGCGGCAGTTCTTGCGCCAGTTCCTCTCTTGACCCGGAGGAACGTGCAGGTAGATTGGCTCGCGAACCACGTCCGCCGGCGCAGGCT
>Ga0209118_1000020_pt1 | contig 127565 bp, 115 predicted proteins | sample BlaSpr_A8_Ref_M1_FD_187988 | JGI IMG/M metagenome (GOLD analysis project Ga0209118, IMG submission 187988) | Forest soil microbial communities from Thunder Bay, Ontario, Canada - Black Spruce, Ontario site 2_A8_Ref_M1 (SPAdes) (version 2) | ecosystem: Environmental > Terrestrial > Soil >... | reverse complement strand
CGATAGATTTGAGCCTAGTTCACGAAAAGAGTGTGGCTGTTGAAACATCGCCGTTACACTCATTGACCCTGAGCCGGGGGTTTTGAGTGTAATGGCCTGATTTCGACATTCACAAATGCGAGTGCGAACTCTGCCTGATCACGGAATGTGAGTGTCAGACGACACCGGGCTGCTTCTTTGCCTGCCATTGGAAGCAGAGAAGGTAGCCATCGGGATCGGTAAGATACAACTGCTTCATGCCATACGGTGCGATCTTTGGCTCCTTTGCCTTGATCCCTTTTTCCCGCAAGTGGGCGTAGGCCCCCTCTACGTCGGGACATCCGAAGTAGAGGGCGGCGTCTTGGTGTGCGGCAATACGCGCCGGATCGGGAACCGACGGGCGCTCATCTTCATCGTATGCTGTGTTCAGCATGAGTTCCGCGCCATCCAACCGGAGCAGCGCCCAGTCGAAACGCGGTGCAGGCTTCCCATCGCTACTGACGACTTCGAAGCCGAGTCCATCGCAGTAGAACTTGATCGAGGTCGGCATGTCGAACACTGAAAGCAGCGGGGCTAGGCCCCGAACGTCAATCGCCATCTGATCCTCCAGTTTTGTTGACCGGCTCACACGAATATCGGCATAGTCCCCATCATGTGAAGTGGAAACCGAAAAAGATAGTCCTGTTGATTTTAATGCCAGAAACCGCCATTTCACCAGCAAATCGAGTTGTGAGTGCTATCGCCTGTTAACGTCACTTGAGAAATCGCAGCGTTGACTTTCGCTCCCAGCCTAAAGCTGAGGTGCGTGAGTCAGCACCAAAGCCCAGCATTATCGCTTGGCTCAAATCAAGCAGTCCTATGAAACTGACCTTCTTCCTTTTCTGCCAGGCGCAGCTTCTGGATTGTCCGTTCCGTTGGTCTTTGGGGGAATGCGCCGATGCTACAATCAGCCTCTTGAATGGGGCCTAAACGCACGAATCTTTCGGTTGCAGGTTGCCTCCTCCTCGCCATTGCAACCTTTGCTATCTATAGCCCCGCTCTCCGCCATCCTTTCGTCCATTACGATGACCAGGATTACGTCACGGAAAACAGCCACGTCCAAGCAGGACTAACTGGAAAGACTATTGCCTGGGCCTTCACCGCCATTGAAGCGAACAATTGGCATCCGCTGACGTGGCTTTCCCATATGCTCGATTGCCATCTCTACGGACTGAATCCGTCCGGCCATCACCTCACCAGCATCCTGCTTCATCTGCTGAACGTCATACTTCTATTCCTGCTCCTCGTCCGGGGCACGGGTTCGATGGGGAGCAGTCTGCTGGTGGCTGCGTTATTCGCCGTACATCCCCTCAACGTGGAATCGGTGGCGTGGGTGGCCGAACGAAAGAACGTTCTGAGCACCCTGTTTTTCCTGCTCACAGTCGGTGCCTATGGCTGGTACGCGGTAAAACCGTGCTTCAAGCGCTACCTGGGTTTCGCCGTGCTGTTTCTGCTGGGACTCGCCTCTAAACCCATGGTAATTACCTTGCCGTTCGTCGTCTTGCTGCTCGATTTCTGGCCGCTGGAAAGGATCCAAGGCTGGAGCGAGAGAACATCCCCGGCACCGAGATCACGCAGGAATCGAAAAAGCCCGTCTGAAGTTTCAGTTTCTGATATGAAGTTGGCCGTAACGCCAGCGCCGTTCTTCCGGCTTGTCCTCGAAAAACTACCACTGTTGGCGTTCTGCGCTGGTAGTGCCGCGATCACCATTGTCGCGCAGCGGTCCGCCGCCATCCGCTCTCTACAAAGGTTCTCCCTTGGAGTGCGATTGGAAAATGCCATTTATGCCTATGCATCGTACGTGTGGAAGGCATTCTGGCCTACGCAACTAGCGGCCTACTATCCTCATCCCGGAAATACGCTCGATGCCTGGCGGTTTTGCCTGGCGGCGCTGTTTCTTGTGGCTGTCAGCGCACTGGTGTGGAAACTACGTCGGACCCGCCGATACCTGGTCACTGGCTGGCTCTGGTACCTCGGCACTCTGGTTCCGGTGATTGGCATTATCCAAGTTGGCGATCAGGCAATGGCAGATCGCTACGCTTACATTCCGCTGATCGGAATTTTCGTGATGGTAGTCTTCGGAGCCGCCGAATGGGCCAACCGCAAAGCGGTTGCTTTGCGAACGCGTGTGGCAATTGCCGTTTTGGTTTTGGCCGGGCTGTCTTTTCTCACCTGGCGGCAGATCGGGTACTGGCAGAGCGACTACGACTTGTGGTCGCATACCTTGCAGGTCACCAAGAAAAACCAGGTCGCCGAAGAGAGCATCAGTAAAGCGTTGCTCATGGAAGGCCGCGCCGAAGAGGCTGTGCCAGGACTGCAAAAGGCCTCCAGCCTCACTCCGGAAGATCCAGTCAAGCACGCGAATTTGGGCGCGGCTCTGGCACAGTGCGGACGCCTGCAAGAAGCTATCAAAGAGTATCAGGCTGCGATTTCCCTGACTCCGAATCTCACATTACAAATCCGCTTCTACGAAAGCATCGCCACCTTGTACGAGACACTTGGGGACTATTCGAAGGTGCGCGAAGTTTACCGGCAAGCACTGCAGGTTGCTCCCAAACAGAGCTCTGAAATGATCCAACGGCTCTCCCAGGACATAGCCACGGAATCCGAGGGCGCACGTTATTTGCAATTGGGATTGCTCTTGCAGGAGGCGGGCAAGTCGACTGAGGCCCGCTCTGCTTTTCAGGAAGCACTAAGGCTAGACCCTACTCTCGAGCCCGCACGACAAGCCCTGAACGCACAACAGTAGAACAAGAAATTAGGACAGATCCATCGAGGTCGATGATCACTGTTGTAATATCGCTTCTCGGCCAATGTCGGCCCATCGCGAGCCACCAGGCCATGGGTTTCGTACCCGTCGAACATCCACCCCAGCCAAGAGGCGATGAGCGCCCTCCAGCCAGGTTTGCCAATCGAAGAGGTCCAGGGCTCCGGTGCAGTAGTTGCCGTCATTTGCAGCCGCCGTTATACCGCGCTGGCTCTCAAACCTGCGAGTTGTTACTGCAAAATCCCGATTACGCTCAAAATCCTCAATGAGCGCTATCGCCTGGTTACGACAGTTATCTCTGTAAGCCTCAGAGTTCCGGGCTCGACGGCGTTGCTCGCGGTGGGGACACCTTGAGACTGAAGTCGAGGTGAAGCGTCTTCAGGTCGGGGCGCTTGGAGTCGACCTCTTGTTTCGCCGGACCGTGCATCCGGCGGAAAGCGTAAAGATTGCTATCGTCGGAGCCGACATAGACCACTCCATTCGCCACAGCGGGCGAGGAACCCACGGTAGTGCCCGTTGGATAATTCCAAAGCCTTGCGCCGGTGCGGGCGTTCAACGCGTACAAGTTGCCGTCCGCCGAGCCGACATAAACCACTCCATTCGCCACGGCGGGTGAGGACTCCTCACAGCAGCCACCGGTCTCATAGCTCCACAGCAGGTTACAGGTTTGGGCGCTCAGCGCGTCAATACTGCTGCCCACGCCGAAATAAACTAGTCCATTCGCCACGGCGGTCGAGGAAAATATTGGGTCGCCAGTGGAATAGCTCCACAGCTTTGCGCCAGTGCGGCTATTCAGCGCGTACACGTTGTGGTCCTGCGATGCGATATAAACCACTCCATTGGCCACCGAGGGCGAGGAACTCACCTGGTCGCCAGTGGAATAGCTCCACAGCTTTGCTCCGGTGCGGGCGTTCAGTGCGTATATGTTGCGGTCCGCCGAGCCAATATAAACCACTCCATTCGCCACGGCGGGTGAAGAGACTCCGCAGCAGCTCCCGGTCTGGTAGCTCCACAGCTTTGCGCCGGTGCGGGCATTCAACGCGTATATGTTGCCGTCCTCCGAGCCTACATAAACCGCTCCATTCGCTACGGCAGGTGAGGACAACACGTCGCTGATGCTTTGGGTCCACACCTTGGCACCGGTGTGTGCATTCAGCGCGTATAGGTTGTTGTCCCACGAGCCGATATAGACCACTCCATTCGCCACGGCGGGCGAGGTGCCCGCAACCAAGCCGGTTGTGTAGTTCCATATTCTGGCACCGGTGTGTGCATTCAGCGCATACACGTTCGAGTCACCCGAGCCGAAATAAACCACTCCGTTTACAACCGCCGGCGAGGAGAACACACCGCTGCCGGTCGTATAGCTCCAGTTCAAGTCCAAGCTGCCAGCTGCCTTGGGGTTCAGGACGTTCTCATATGCGTTCAGACGCGTGCCGTCGGCATCGAAACCTAGCTGGCTCCAGTTGGTTTGCACCACAAATGGCTCTTGAGCACCCTTGTCGTTATTCCGCTCAAGAGCTGTGACCCAATGCTCGCCGGGACGCGCACGGCGGGGTGCGTAGATTCCCGCGTTGCGGAACTCTCCCTCCCCATTGGTGACCACCAGCGCCTTGTCCTTCGTGTCGAAGAAAATGTCCACTCCCACGTTCGGTTTGAAGCCACCGCCCGAAACCAGAATCTTGCTGGTTGGCGGCCCAGATTTCTTGGAGAGGCTGATGGAAGGCGCAGCGCTGGCAATTTCAGAGAAGAGCAAACATGCGATGAACAGATAGGGCAAAAAGTGGTTTGACTGAGAGCGTTTCCGAGGGTTGAACATATCCCTCCTCGTTCAAGCCGCGAATGGATTTCCTGCCGGAGGCAGCGTACTTGAAACGTGCGGACAATTTTGTCCTCTTTCTCCTGGTTTGTCAATTGCAGGCAACGAGTTACAGCCCAGGTGGGCTGCTTCTCAATGATTCTTGGCGTAACATCGCCATATCGCTCACTGACCAGCAGTCAAAACGTGTAATGGCCTGGTTTCGTCAACCATCACTTCCGGCTGCTCGTTTCCGGCTTACGAGCAATTTTTATCCGGATGGTGGCATAATACAGGCCATGTTCGCGCTTCGTCCCGCATCGCTCACTGCTTTTTTTTGGGCCGCTTCTCATTTATGGGCAGCCGACGCTGCCAGCCCTCAAACACTGCGCTACACAATCCTAAGTAACGGCAGGACGGCAGGAAGTGAAGTAGACCTATACAATCCGGGCGGTCACATTGACTGCACATTCGAGTTCACCGATCGTGGCCGCGGTCCCAAGGTCGCGGCCCATTACATCGTTGCCGACGATGGATTGCCGTCGCGCGTGGACGTGACCGGCAATGACTATTTAAAGGCTCCGGTGGACGAACACTTCGTGGTGGAAGATGGGATTGCAGTGTGGAAGAGCACTTCCGAAAACGGACGGGCTCCCGCGCCGGGTTTCTACATCAGCAACAACGGAGCGTCAGTGGAGTCGGCGTTGCTGGTCGATGCACTCCTACGAGCGAAGGGCGTTCCTGTGAGACTGCTGCCTGCGGGCGAGGCCCGATTGGAACGACTGACGGACGTAACAATCGAAGATCATGGGCGACATTTGCACGTAACTGAGTTTGCGATCACAGGACTTTCGTTCGAACCGCAGACTGTCTGGCTCGATGACGATCAGCATTTCTTTGGATCTCCGGGTAAGTGGTTCGCAATCTTGAGAGAGGGCTGGGAAGATACGAATGATCAGCTCTACGCCCTCGACCGCGCGGCTGAAGACGCTCGCAATGCCCGCTTGGCACGCGAATTGGCGCAACGTCCCAATCATCCAGTGGCGGTAGAGCATGTCCGCATCTTTGATTCAGAACAAGCTACGACTCGGGAAGATCAGACGGTAGTCTTCAATGGTGAACGCATCACGATGGTCGGCCCATCTGCGGCTGTCATGGTTCCAAAAGATGCTCAGCTCATCGATGGGATGGGCAAGACGTTGCTGCCCGGTCTCTTTGACATGCATGCTCACGCCCAGCCTCTGGACGGGCTCTTAAACATTGCGAGCGGCGTAACCAGCGTTCGCGACATGGGCAACGACATCGAAGAACTGAAGCACCTCCAAAGCCAATGGGACAGTGGCACTGCCATCGGTCCGCGGGTCTGGAAGGCCGGATTTATCGACGGACACGGTCCATTCCAGGCTCCCACTGGCCTCTACGCGGATACGGTCGAGGAAGCACAGGCGGATGTAAACCGCTACGCCGACCTTGGATACATTCAGATTAAAGTCTATAGCTCACTTAAGCCTGAACTGGTTCCCGGAGTCGTGAAGACTGCCCATGAACGCGGGCTGCGCGTGAGCGGTCACGTTCCAAATGGCATAACCGCGAGCCAATTTGTGGAAGACGGCGCCGACGAGGTGCAACACATCAACTTCATTTTCCTCAACTTTTTGTCATCGCAAGTGAAAGATACGCGCACTCCAGAGCGCTTTACGGCCGTGGGAGCCCATGCAGCGAAGCTCGATCTGCAATCGAGAGAGGTAAATGATTTCATTGCACTGCTCCTGAAGCATCACACGACCGTAGATGTGACGTTGGCTACTTTCGAGGGAATGTTCACCGGGCGTCCTGGAAAGGTGTCTCCCGACTACGCGCCCGTGATCAACCGGCTACCGGCACAAGTTCAGCGTGGCGCATACACGGGTGGACTTCCGGTGACGGAACAGAACGACCAATTGTACAAAGATTCCTACGACGCCATGTTGCGGATGACGAAGCGAATGTACGATGCCGGCATTCCCATTCTAGCCGGAACCGATGCGACGGCCGGCATCATGTTGCATCGTGAATTGGAGCTGGAGGTTAGAGCCGGAATCCCGCCCGCGAAAGCATTGCAGATCGCAACCTTCAATGCCGCTCGGCTTCTGAAGCAGGAGAACGAACTTGGTTCGATCGCACCTGGGAAGCGGGCTGATTTCGTACTTGTGGAAGGCAATCCAGCCGAACATATCAGTGACATTCGCCGCTGCCGGCGAGTGATGAAGAACGGAGTGCTCTACAACAGTGCCGAGGTTTACGGTGCGGTTGGCATCAAACCGGCTGACTAGCCGGACCTTCCCTGGCCAATCTCAGAGCTGAGAGACCGATTCCGGCGACTTGTGGCCTCGTTCTTCCCCTTGGAGAACTTAACGATTAAGTAACTGTTGAAACATCGCCATTGCACTCATTGACCAGAATTCCCGATGCAACCTGGGTTAGACAACTACACATTTCTAACGCTCAGAAGTGAGGTTTAAGGACACAATGTTTTCGCGGGTGCGAAGCAATAGCCTTTTTTGGGAATTTCTAACGACGAAGAAATCCAGCGCTTGGCAGACGCTCAACCAACTCCAAGCCCCTTTTAGCAAGCCCGTGGTTTACCGGACGGGCACTAGCATGCATCTATATCCCTGATTCAAGAGCGCCGCTGGTAATCTTCTCCCACCACTTCTCAGGAGTCATCCTGAAGGGTTCGAGCTGCGCCACGAGGTCTGGGCTGGGTTTGGTAACGACGTAGAGGCCTCGCTCCCATGAAAGCGTCTGGGTGTAGCCCATCGCGTCCGCGACGGCAATAGCCTCCAAGTACGTAGTCGCGTATGTGACTGTTCTGGCAGGGTCTTCTAAGTACCACACGTAGGCGATCAGCAAGTTCGGAAACTTGGCGTACTTCCGATCAACCGAGAACGAGCTGCCAATGGCCGCTTTGAGTTGAATTGGACAAGCCGAGAATCGAGTGACCTGGGTGCCGAGGTCGGCGTAGGCAATCAGATCGATGCCTCGGTCCCGAGCCGGAATGGCGACTTCCAGGTTAGCACGTAAGAGCTCGGCAATGAGGCGGTGCCGCCCGAGCATCTCGACCAGCTGAGAGTCCATTCTGATTACACACTATAGGTGGGTCGCACAATTGTGTGCAATAGCCCAAAGTCAGGGGCGTGCCTCGCTCAACAACCCGGAGCCGAAGATCCTCCAGCCCCCAAGCTGCTTTCGGCGTGGTACTTCGGCGGCTCCGGCAAGAAAAGGGGTGCTCTCAAGACTCCTTTGCCCACCAGACGGGCTATCATCGGAACTACGTCGGACAGCTGGAACGTGGCGAAAAAAGCCCCTCGCTGAATGCTCTGTTTGACTTCGCTGGAAGCTTCGGGATGAAACCATCAGAGTTGCTGCGACAATTAGCTTGCAAGAGCCCAAATTGCATGGTGCAGAGTCAATCACTTACGACGTTTGCCTGCTTTTTTCCGCAGCATTTGCCCTCGGCCAAACTGCTATCAGCGAGAGTTGCCACCCGCCAGCGCTTGGTTGCTTCATCGTAGCCAACAAGTCCTTGGCGGAGTTCGTTGTCATTGAACGCAGTCTGAGCGTGGCAGTGCACACAAGTCAGAACTCGCGGCTCATCGCCGGACGGGATTCTCCCACCAACCAAGTCACCACACCCACCGCAGACGATGTAACTCATCAACCCGTAGCTCATAGTTTGTTTGTACCTCGCTGTCTAGTGTATCAGATTCGCTTTGTATTCGCTGTGCAGAACTCTGCATTTCGGCAGCCAGCGCTCATCGCTGGGTGTTTTCTTCTGCGGTACAATTTCAACATCAGGGACGGCGATGGACGCATTCCTAACCCTAACCCGAGCAGAGTTCGAGCAACTGAAAGCCCTTGTGCGAAGGAAGCGATGGGATTGGCCGGCAGTATTCAGCGTCAACCACCACCGCGAGATTTGGCCGTTCGCTACCTACAAGCGCACTCCCGAAGAAGAACGGGAGCCAGTGCGCGGTTTGTCTCGTGTGATTGATGAGGTGGCAGACCGTTATCTGAGCCTGCGAAGTGATGGTGGAAGGTTCTTCGTTGACGACAGGCACGCGTTTTACAAAGGACCTGAGCTTGGTGACGCATACAATCTGATCGTCATCTTCACCATCGTGTAGGACACTATTGGAACAGATACGGGAGTTGTAGTTTCGCATTCTCCCAACACTCATCACATATCCCGGTTGTTTCCTCTGGTCCGAAGTTCACTTCATCCGTGCCAACGCTGTGCTTGATTACGGTCTCCACTGGCTTCCCGCAGCGCTCACCGGGCGTATGTCCGCACATCTCCAACGTGCATACACAGGGCATTTGGGACCTCCCAACCGTACAAGATGTATGGCCGTGCTATAGCTCCACGTGTCGGAGTCTTTTCCACGTTCGCAGTTGTGAGTTCAATCGGAGTTCTCGGTCTTCCCGCTCTTGATCTGCGATCTGAGGATGTGGGAACTTGGACCGCAGCGTTGCCAGCTCCTCAGCTGCCAGCCGCCAATTCTGTCGTTCGATGCCGCGATCACCCCGAGATCGTAGGGTTCCAGTACTTCGTTGATCTGATCGGCAATCGTGTGGCCATCGCCGATGTTCTTGAAATTGGCCGGGTCGAGATACACAGCCACATGAATAGTAGAGCCAAACAGTCGAGCAAAACTCCTGCCTCTCCGCTTCCCTGATGCGCTTTCCTGTTCTCCGAGGGGAGGATTTGGGGACGTTTAGGGGAGGGTAAAACTCGATGGTGGAGTCGCAGAAAGGATCACAATCGTGGGGACGCTGTGGGGACGATAGAATATGAACCTGGGTACAAATGAGTCGCAACAACTGCAGCGTTGAACGCTTACTAAAGTTACTTCACACCTACCGAACAGTTTTCTGAGCCAATCACGCTTGGCGTTGTCGGTGGTGATTTCAATAGTCGACCGCTTAGCGGTCCAGAGGAGCCAAAATCGCATGGTCGAGCGGTGTCCGAAGCGGTACCGCTAAGCGACCACCCGAAGAAATCGCGCATACCGACCTTGGTTGCTCTGACAAGACAGCACTCACAGACGACGCTTTAGCCTGAAACTGCGGTTGCATCAACTCCGTTCCGAAACTCACAGACCTTGTTGAATAGACATGCATAAGCAAGCGGATAAGTTCTCTTGAGATTCTGTCTCCTCTTATGAATCGCATCGCCAGAAAAGTCTGCCAGATCAGAGGTGCGGTTAATCGCCTGAATCAACTCTGCCAAATGCTCATCGTTATACCCATTCGTTTTGTGCCTAATAAATTCGGAAGCCATAACCAAAAACTGATTTTTCCATAATCTGCCCTGGTGGCCACGCTTTCCTAGGAGTTGATCGCACAGTCCTCCGAACAAGAGAGAAAACGTCTTAAGGCGCATTGGGAGGTCATGAAAATCGCCTAGGACATCTTGTAGCGCTTGAGCGAAGGACGTACCCAATAATTGGTGAATTCTCTCTGCGAGTGCGGACGCGTGCGTGGCTGTTTCCGCTGCTTGCTCAAACGCCGCGTCTTCCGGGGGGCAAGGCGCAAGGTATAAGGTCAACAAACTCACCAGAACGATCTTGTCTTCTGGGGTCAAGGTTCTCAACGGGTTTCTCGGACCGGTGTGGGCGAATCCCGACTCTACATACTCTTCAAAGTCGAACATCGGACGGCCTCCCTCAGATTGAAGCCGTGGACAAAAGTAGCCAGCAGGTTTCGTCCATTGCAGTGATCTTAGTATGGCTCTAGAAAGAAGATGCCACTGAGTTTCACTGTTTAGTTACCGGTGTAACCATTCGAGCGGTCGTGGTGACGATTGTTCTGCCTCTCTACCCTGGAACGATCGGTTGAGGACAACGGATAACCGGAAACGAGCATGACAGCCAATTTAGAATGCGAACCCTTTGTTGATGCGGTAGCAGTCGGCGATTTCCTCCAATTACGCCCGCGGAGGGTGCTCGAACTGGCCCGCCAAGGCGTAATCCCCGCTTATCCGTTAGGGACAGGTTCGCGTCGAGTCTGGCGTTTCCGGCCCTCCGAGGTGGCTACCACACTCCGTTCGTCGAGTGTAAACTACCCCCGGCAGTCTCCCGCGCCAAGACAGGAGACGATCTAGTATGGCGCGGTTTCAACGTGGAAGTTTGCGGATTGAATCCCGCAAGAATGGACAAAACTGGGTGTTGCGCTATTACGTAACCCGAATGTCCGATGGGCGGAGGGTCGAGCATAAGCGGTCGGTCTTGTGCATGACTGCCCAACCGAATCGGCGGCATGGGCGGAAGTGGAGCGCCAGCATCTACAACTCAACGGACCAGATTTTAAAGCTCGCATGACGTTTTCTCACCTCGCCCAACACTTTATGACTCACGAATTAGGCGAGCAAACCGAAACCGCCGACCCAAAATCCCACACCACGATTGCAGGCTACAAACGCATTCTCAAGAACCGCTGCATCGACCGGTGGGGCAAACGGGCGGCATTGAGTCTTGAGCCGCTCGAAATCGAGCAATGGCTGAAGGCTCTGAAACAGGAAGAGGAGCTAGCAAATCCCACGCTCGACAAGATACGAAGAGTGATGAGTCTGGTCTTCAAGCACGGGCAACGCTACGGGCTGATTCCTCGCACTCAGGAAGCAAACCCTATGCGATTCGTTCGCTGCAAGACGACCAGTGGATATGAAGCCATGATTCTGACTCCAAAGCAGGCATTTGATGTTCTCATGCACCTGCAAGAGCCAGAGCGCACATTGACCTTGCTAGCTTCTGCCACGGGTCTTCGCATCTCGGAATGCTTAGGCTTGCAGTGGAATGACGTGAGTTTCGAGCAATCGCAGATTCACGTTCGTCGCACTTGGACATGTGGCCAGGTGGGAGTGCCGAAGAGCAAAGCTTCGCACGCTCCCGTGCCGTTACATCCTTTGCTTGCAGAAGTCATGCGGACATGGAAGAACACGACCTCTTTCTCCCAACCCGGAGATTGGGTATTCGCGTCCTTCAGGTGCAAGGGGAAACAACCTCGGGTCGCCAACATGCTGGTCGAATCTCATCTTCGGCCAGCAGCGGTCAAAGCCGGAGTGTTGGTGAAAGGTGCCACGGTGCGATTCGGGTTCCACAACCTGAGACACAGTCTTGCCTCTTTCTTAGTACGAACGAAGACCGACCCGAAGACCGTGCAAGCTCTGCTACGACATTCGGACGTGAAAACAACTCTTCAACTTTATGCTCACAGCATCAGTGAAGACCGGATGGCAGCTCAAGGACAAATGCTTGAAGCCATCCTGCAATCGAGCAGCGAAGTGGTAAATTGAGCACATCGCCCCGAATCATGGGCTGACAATGGGCTGAGAGATTTTCGTGGGTTGGGCTTAAGTGCTTTGAAATGTGGTGGCCAGGGACGGAGTTGAACCGCCGACGCCAGCCTTTTCAGGGCTGCGCTCTACCACCTGAGCTACCTGGCCACGTTTTACCACTCCACTGCCGAACAGGTGCGAATTGTGGGCTACCGCCTAAGACTTAGGCCGAATTGCCGGTAATCGCGGGCAGTCAAATGCTGGGAGCGTGTGGAACAGCCCCGATTATAACAACCAAGTTGGATTCGCTCAATCCAAGGGACAGTGGTCAGCGATAAGTTCATTTCCACGTTCATACGCCAACGATTGGTCGGCGTCCGTTCGCCGAGTGTGTTGGCTGATAAACATTTTGTTCCTATGGAAATTGAGGGTGTGACCGAGAGCCGTGACCTTGAACAAAACCTGCAGATCATATTTCTCCGCGACACCCGCATCCGTTTTATGGGCAATCCATTCACAAGTTCAGCCCAACACCGCGGAGCCAGCCGACGCAATCAGCGTCCCGTTCAAAACGATGAAGGCGCACCGATTGGATGCGAACCAGTAAGGAATCTCGCGATAATCGTCGGCTTCGAATACAGCCAAGTCCGCGTCCTTCCCCGGCTCAATCGAGCCTTTCCGCTCGCCGAGCCGCAACGCCCAGGCGCCGTTGATGGTTGCGGCGGAAATTGCCTCAGCCGGCGACATCTTCATGTGGGTGCAGGCCAGCGACAGTACGAACGGCATGCTGGGCGTAGGCGATGAACCTGGGTTGTAGTCCGTGGCCAAAGCCACGGGCACGCCCGCGTCGATCAACTTTCGGGCGGGAGGAAACCCGTCCAGACCAAGAAAATAATTCGCTCCCGGCACTAGCGTCGCGACCGTGTCACGTCGTGCCAGCTCTCGAATGTCATCGTCGTTCACGTGATCCATGTGGTCAAATGACGCAGGATTGTAGCGCAACAGCGGCTGCAATCGAGTTTCGCTCAATTGGCAGACGTGCGCCCGCACGCCCAAGCCATGCTTTTCCGCAACCTCAAAGATTCTCGCGGTGTTCTCGGCGCTGAATGCTCCCCGCTCGGTGAACACATCCACAAAATGGGCGAGCTTCCGCTTTGCTGTCTGCGGGATCATTTTTTCGCAGACTTCATTCACGTACTCGTCCGCTTTGCCTTGGAACTCTTTGGGAACCACGTGGGCGCCGAGGAGCGTGGCTACTACTGTGCCCGGCCAGCGAGCGGCAGCGTCTCGAATGGCAGCCAAAGATTTGAGTTCGGACTCCACAGTGAGTCCGTAGCCCGATTTGGCCTCAATGGTTGTGGTGCCCTGTTCCGCCATTTCGCGCAGCGCTTGCAGCACCTTCTCGGCTAGCTGGCTCTTCCCTGCCTTGCGCACGCCTTCCACGCTCGATCGAATGCCGCCGCCCGCTTCCGCAATCTCTTCGTAGGTAGCGCCGCAAATACGTTTTTCGAAATCGACGAGGCGTGGAGCGATGAAGGCGGGATGAGTGTGGGAATCGACGAAACCCGGCAGGACAACTTGGCGTTCGCAGTCGATCTCGATGACCGACTTGCGATTCTTCTTGAGCCAGGAATCGCGCAAGGCATCTTTGCTCTTACCGACAGAAACTATCTTTCCGCCGAGGCAGAGCACGGCGGCGTCTTCAATGATGCCGAGTTCGCTGAGTTCCGGCCCGCGCCGTGGACCGGGATTGCCGGAAGGAGAGCGCAGCGTGAGCAACTGGCCGATGTTGATCAGTAGCAGAGCAGGCTGTTGCAGTTGTGGTTTTCTGGATCGGGTCAAGATATTAGTCTAGCAGTCGGATGTGGTTGAGCTGTCCAGTCCCGCCGAGCTTTTGCTCGACCGGGACCGGCGAGACGTCCGTCCTCCATCAACTCGAATTGGCCTACGACGGCATCGGCACCTTCACGCCCCTCTTCTTCGCAAACTCCTTCGCTTCGTCATACCCCGCGTCCACGTGCCGAATGACGCCCATCCCCGGATCGGTCGTCAGCACGCGCTCGATGCGCTTGGCCATCGCCTCGGTTCCGTCGGCAACCGTTACCTGCCCGGCATGCAGCGAGTAACCAATGCCCACGCCGCCGCCGTTGTGGATCGAAACCCATGACGCCCCCGCGGCAGTATTCAGTAAAGCGTTGAGCAGCGGCCAATCCGCTACGGCGTCGCTGCCGTCTTTCATGCTTTCGGTCTCGCGGAATGGAGACGCGACCGAACCGCAATCCAGATGGTCGCGTCCAATCACGATTGGCGCCTTGATCTTGCCTTTCTTCACCAGATCATTCATCGCCAGCCCGAACTGCGCGCGCTCGCCGTATCCGAGCCAGCAGATCCTCGCTGGCAGTCCTTGAAACTTGATGCGCTTGCGTGCCAGATCAATCCAACGCCGGAGAATCCGATTCTTCGGAAACAGCTCCAGCACCAACTCATCGGTGACGTGAATATCAGAAGCCTCGCCCGACAAAGCCACCCAGCGGAACGGTCCGCGGCCTTCGCAGAACAGAGGACGAATATAGGCGGGCACGAACCCCGGAAAGTCGTATGCGTTCTTCACTCCCCGCTGGAATGCGAACGTCCGAATATTATTCCCATAGTCGAAAGTGACCGCGCCCATCTTCTGCAATCGCAGCATGCCCTCGACGTGTCGCGCCATCGCGTCCAGCGACTTCTCCTGATAGCCCCGCGGATCGCGCTGGCGCATTTCCAGCGCCGCTTCCAGCGTCATGCCGTTGGGCACGTAGCCGTTCAGCGGATCGTGCGCCGAAGTCTGATCGGTGAGGATGTCCGGCACCACGCCGCGCTCCGCGAGTTCAGGAATCACGTCGGCGCAGTTCCCTACCAGCCCGACCGACACATTTTCTTTCTTGCGCACGGCGTTCTTCAGGATACGCAACGCCTCATCGAGCGTGGTCACCATGAAATCGCAGTAGCCGGTCTTGAGGCGTTTCTTGATGCGTTCGGGATCGACGTCAATGCCCAGGAAAGCCGCGCCGGTCATGGTGGCTGCCAGCGGCTGAGCCCCGCCCATGCCCCCCATGCCGCCACTCACGAGCAGCTTGCCGGCAAGATCTCCGGCGAAATGCTTTTCTCCTGCTGCGGAAAACGTCTCGAATGTGCCCTGCACAATTCCTTGGGAGCCGATGTAGATCCACGAGCCTGCGGTCATCTGTCCATACATCATCAAGCCCGCGCGCTCCAGTTCGTTGAACTTCTCCCAGTTGGACCAATGCCCGACCAGGTTCGAGTTCGCGATCAGTACGCGCGGCGCGTACTCGTGCGTCTTGAACACGCCCACCGGCTTGCCCGATTGCACCAGCAGAGTCTCATCGTTCTCCAGGCTCTTCAATGATGCAACGATCTCGTGGTAGGCCTCCCAACTGCGCGCCGCCCGGCCGGTTCCGCCGTAGACGACTAGATCGCGTGGGCGCTCGGCGACTTCTTCGTCGAGGTTGTTCATCAGCATGCGCATGGCCGCCTCCTGCTGCCAGCCTTTGCAGGAAATGGTTGTGCCCCGAGGCGCCCGAATCGGCGTGTATGTTGCGGCAGTGATTTCTGTTTCAACCGGCATGATTAGATGTTAGTGCTTTGGCAGGAAGTGTTCAAATGCGGGGGACGTTGCAAGCAACGTTTCTACCGTAGGGACGTGGCTTGCCACGTCTCATCACGTTGCCCATGCCGTCGACGGGCCAACACGAAGAGCGAACGCGTCGATACTCGACCATCCCCTACCACGTGTTGTAAGCCGTGCCGTCGCTGCCGACGGCGGTCGACCCGCTGTGTACATCGAAGATTCCGGGTTCCTGCTGGTCCACGGTCATGATCGTGTCGGTCTCTTCTTCCACTGTCCAAGTATCGTTGCGGCCGGTGATGGGGTCGTTCGGGATCTGTTTGAAGTAACCTCCCGTGACCAGGTCTTGCAGAGACTGAGGGGCTTTCTGCTTGTCCAGCGTGTATTGCGAAATCACGGAGCGAATCGAGAAAAGATTCTGCTTCAGCACCGACTCCCTGGCCCGCCAGATCGATTGGTTGTAAGCCGGCAGCGCGACGGAAACAAGGATCAGAATGACGCTGATGACGATCATCAGCTCAATCAATGTGAAGCCACGGCTGTGCTTTCTACTAGGTCTTGCCATTTACCAGTCCTTGTACTTAGTCCCGTCCAGCGCCGTGTCTTGCGATTTGGTAAACACGTCGAAAACATTCTGCTCGCCCCAGGAGTCGGAGTCCGGATCATCCTGCATGGAGCGCATTCCCCACTCGGTACTATTCGTCATCGGATCAATCGGAATCCGGCGTAGAAACTTTAATTTCTTCCCCTGCACATCCACGCCCTTCACCAGGGTGTCCATATCTGGAGGGTAGTTTTCCGAGCCCACCTTGGTTTGGAATGCGCCGCGGTCGGCGGCATCCTTGTAGCGATCAATGGCGTCACGCAGATCCCACAAATCTCGCCGCAGTTCGTGTTCCTTCTCGCGCTTAATGCTTACCCGCGCCAGCGGGATCGCCAGGCTGGTGAGGATCAACAGAATCGCCGTGGCCACGATCAACTCGATCAGCGTGAACCCGCGCATCTTTCGCATTGGGTCTTCTCTTGGAACGGTTAACCGCATATTCAAGATTATTGCGTCGTTAGCGGCCTCGCCCGCCGAGCAGGTCTTCAGCACGCAGCGTGCATTCCCGGCGGAGATTCTTATCGGTACCGGTTCTTCAGCTCGCGGCAGCGGCGGTCCAGAACTATTGAATCGTTACGGTCATCGCCGCGCCGGCCGCAGGCGCAGCTTGCATGCCTGGGTCGCGTACGCCTCCCCTTGCGATAGTCAGCGTTGACTGCCCGGCGGCTTTTGCCATCAACGTCAAAGTCACGACCGTACCCTGTCCGGAAATTCCGCCCGCGCCCGGGGGCCGCGTCGCCGTAATCTGCAAGGTTCCACTGGTGTCATCGTCGCGATGGACCAATGCCACTGCCTGGCCGTCCTGTGAAAGGAAGCTTCCGTTCGACACGTTCACCACCTGCAGCATTTTCGGATCGTAGCTGATCTGCAGCGGCACGGAAAACGCATTCTGGGCTCCTGCGAGCACAACATTCACCGCAAAAGTCGAGCCCGCCGCCTGGGTGACGCTGCCGGGATCGAAGCTGAAAGCAGCCGCACCGGGAGGCACGGTAATCGCGGTTGGAAACTGACTCGCCGGGGCACTAGCCGGCATCGACATGGTTTGCGGCTGCGCTGGAGACTGAGCCGAGGGAGCTTGACCGGGCGCCGCCGGCGGCGGTGCATTCTGATGGCTCACCCGCCGCAGTTCAATCGCGTTGGCTGTGCCTACGTCCAAAGCTTGCTGGTTCATGTCGCTGTATTCGTGACTGCGCACGATGTGAGGAATGAGGACGAAGACGGTCTCAGTTTCCGAGTGGTCGGTGGTGGACTGCCCGAAGAGATATTTCAAGATTGGAATCTGGGCCAATCCGGGAATGCCCGTCAGCGCCTTGGTCTGCGTCTCCTCCAACATGCCGCCGAGCAGGTTTACTTCCCCTTCCTTCAGGCGAACCTCATGCTCGATTTTCCGCTGTCCGATCACCGGCTGGCTGATGCCGCCGATGTTGGATGTGCCGGTGACCGAAGAGATATCCATCGTGATCTTTAGCGTCACTTCGCCATTGGCGTGCACCTTGGGCGTGATATCGATGTTCACGCCGACGTCCAGATACTGAAATTGTGTGTTGACCAATGGGTTGATGCCGACGCCCCCAATGCCGGGTTGGAAGGACCCAGTCGCCACCGGTACGCGGTCGCCGATCTTGAGCGAAGCTTTTTGCCCATCCACGGCCCGAATCTGCGGCTTCTGAATGAGCTTGGTGCTGGTGTCACTGAACAGCGCGGTGGCCGTGGCCTGCGGAATGGTGATGGTGAAGTTAGTCGCGTTCAGGCCGTTAATCTGGTTGAGGTTGATCTGATTGGGCGTACCAGTCGTCTGATTAGTCGTTCCCGGGGTTACCGTGCCTGGAGTGGTCGTGGTGGTGGTCGAGGACGTGAGGTTGCTCTGTAAGGCCACTGTCGCGCTCGTGGGTGGACTGATGCCTAAGGTGCGGGACTTGTCACGATTAATCTGCAGCACCGCGACATCCACGATGACTTCGGGCTTGGCCTTATCCAGATCGCCGATCAATTTCTGCGCCAGCGCGATCTGGTCGGGGGTCCCGCGTACCACGATTGCACCCTGCGAAGGCAAGGGCTGAATACGGGAGATTTCCAGGATCTGCCGCATGGCGTTCACCACGTCCTGCAGTTCCGTCGGCTGAGAAAGGTTCGCCAGATAGAAAGTCTTGATGACACTTTGCTCGAGATCCTTGCGCTTGGCGGGATTGTCGGAAGCGACGAAAATCGTGTTCGGCGTCACCGGCCGCCAGAAGGTTTTTGATTCCAGCGCGATAATCTCCAGCGCTTCCTCGAGCGACACATTATTCAGCTCAATCTTGATGCGGCGCGAAGTGTAGTCGGGATCGAACAGCACATTGATCCCCGCCAACTTGCCCACCGTCTCGTAAATGACCTTCGAATCTTCCGTGATCTTAAGGTTAATCGGAACATTCGAGATGGTAGCCAACTCCACTGGGCCGGCTGCCTCATCCAGCCGCTTTTGCACGCCACTTGGAGCAGGGGCTGCCGACCTCGGCCCTGCGGACTTGGCCGCATCGATCATCTGCTTGGTGTGCTGGAGTTCCTGCTGGGCGATGGAACTGGACGGGTCCATCTCGACCGCTTTCTGGAACTCGGCTAGGGCGGTGTCCAGTTGGCCGGCCTCGCGCAGCAACTGTCCGCGGTGCACATGGGAAGCCCCGGCAAGGAAACGCAGCCGCTCAAACGCAGCCCGGTAGGAAAGATCTCCAGGCTTGAGATCGTAAGCCTCCTTATAGTAGTCGTAGGCTTGCTCGTAATTCTGTCGAGCCTCCGCGTCCTTCCCCTTGTTATATAAGGACTTGGCCTTGTCTGCCGCGATGGCTAGGGTTACGGCCAGGACCAGCAGAACCATAGCCGCCGAGCGGATCAAGCGTTTCATCAAAATTCCTCGTACACAGTTTTCTCCCGCCGGTCGGCCAGGACCTCGGGGTGAAACTTTCAATTTTTGCCGAAGATAGCGTAGCTGCGCGATTATAGCATCGCCTCGGAGCGTTCCGAAGTGACTGCTGTGGTGGTAGTTACACTCTTTAGTCCTAGTACTGAAGGTGCAATGTTCCCCGCCTTCCCCAATTCGCTCCATCGCGCACCTGAGACGTAGCAAGCTACGTCTCTACAGTGGCACTGTAGAAACGTTGCTTGCAACGTCTCCGTTTGCTCAAGACCTGATCCCATAAGGACATGGCTGGAGTGATCGATCACCCTTCACGTCGATAGCCCACCCGCCTCGACGCCGCTCCGCTCCAATGAGATAAGCTAGTAAAAACCATGCCGCGCCAGCCTGCACAACCAACCCGGCCGAATCCGGAGAAAAATCCCCGCCGCGATCCCACGGCCGCAGGGCAGCGCGACGCCTCCGTTAATAGGATCGCGTCACATAACTACTTCTTGCTGGAAAAATTTGAGGCCGGCGTCGCGCTGACCGGGACAGAGGCCAAATCGGTCCGGGCGGGCCGCACCAACCTCAAAGACGCTTACGGCCTCATCAAAGACGGCGAACTCTGGCTGCTGAATTGCCACATCGGCCCCTACGAGCACGGTAACATCTTCAATCACGCCCCCCTGCGCACACGCAAGCTGTTGGTACATAAAGAAGAGATCCGCAAGCTCATCGGCAAGACGCAACAGCGTGGACTCACGCTGATCCCCACCCGGATGTATTTCAAGAACGGTAGAGTGAAAGTTGAGATAGCGTTAGCAAAAGGCAAGCAACTGTGGGACAAGCGTGAAACCGAACGCCGCAAAACCGCAGACAAGGAAGCCAGAGAAGCGGTCGCGAGATCGCGAAAGAGCTAGCCATGACCGCGCGTCTTCGTGATTGGTTCCGGGATCCTTTGTTTCTACTCGCCTTGACTGCGGGCTTGGCCGGATTCGTCGTCCAGTCTGGGGAACTAGGCTCCGCCGACACCATGCATCGCCTTCAGACCGCTCATTCCTTCTGGACTTCGGAACCGCCGGTGTTTCCTCAGGAGTATCCCGAATTCGGTGCGCATGGCCGGGGAGGCAAACTGTACGACTGGTATGGTGTGGGTCAGCCGCTGCTCATGTTGCCGGCGGATATCGCGGGAACCTATATCGAGCGGCTACCAGTTTTCGCGGACTACAGCGGCAATGACCCGAGTGTGCGCAACATCGTGGTCAGCTACAGCACCAGCATTTTGATCAGCGTTTTAACGGCCCTAGTCTGCTTCCGCTTCCTCCGCCAGTTGAGGTTCAACACCAGCCAGGCGGTGGCCGGCGTGCTGGCGCTGCTGTTCTGCACCACTCACCTGCACTACACCCAGAACGTGATGGAGAACAACTACATCCTGCTTCTGAGTTTGGCCGGCTTCGCATTTCAGTACGACTGGCTGCGCACTGGCAGCCGCCGCGCGCTGCTCATCGGCTCGGCCGCCCTCGGACTCAACCTGCTGACCCGCTTGACCACTGGCTTGGACCTCCTGGCCGCAGCATCCTTTCTATTCCTCGTGTTGTGGTTCGAACCGGTGCGCGGCCGGGCGTTGTGGGAGCGGTTTGTTGTGTATGTGAAGACTGCCCTGCCGGTCTATGCGGTCTTTCTGTTCATCGACCGCCTTTACCAGTACTACCGCTTCGGATCGTTCTTTAACACCTACGTGCATTTTTTCACCGTGGAGCACCGCCTTCTGGATCCATCCTTGCCCTTGAACTATCCGTTCGAGACTCCGTTCCGCGTGGGCTTTCTTGGTGCGCTCCTTACCCCGGAAAAGTCCGTCTTCCTTTTCGATCCTCTGCTGGTGGTCACAGTGGTGATTGCCGCGCTAGCTTGGAAGCGCTTCCGTCCGGAAATCAGGGCGTACCTAATCGCCGCATTCCTGCTGCTTTTGGCGTACATCAGCTTCTACGCGAGGTACACGGTCTGGAGTGGTGATTTCGCCTGGGGCGACCGCTACGTCTCCACCACGGCGGAACTGGTGGCATTTATCTCAGTGCCGCTGCTGTTGCGTCATCGCGCGGACCTAGGGAAGTTCCTCTGGACGACGGGAGTGGCGTTGATCGCGGTCAGCGCTCTGGTCCAGGTGGCATCGCTCGCCTTTTGGTTGCCGCTGGAGATTTATCAGATGGAGACGCTGGGTCACCCGACTTTTGTGATCGCCCTTCGCTTTAGAAACATTGTCGGGTTTGCGTTGGGGAAGATGGATTCGTGGGGACTCAACAATCACGCCATGACCGAGGACCCATGGGACTATGTTCACATCACGACCTGGAATTTTCTGCCGTTTGTACTGCGAAGAGTCGGAGAAGCTCCAGGTTGGGTGGTGAGGGTTTGCTTGTCGCTCTGGATCGCCGGAGTTGCAGCCCTGACCTGCGTTCTGTGGCGGCTCCGCGAAGTTCTGAGCACAAGTGAGTTCGACACCCACGCCGACGCAAGCAGTGCAGCGACCGCCTCGCGCTCATAGCATCAAAGATGGATAGTTAGTCACTTTGAATTTTGCCTCGGAGTCCACCCGCGTGGGGGCGTGCGTCGGCTTGTTGGGCGGGGGACTCGGTGCGGGTCTTATGGAACTGGTAACAAAGCAGGCTGCAGCGGGTTTGCGGGGTGTGGTTTGGCTCGTGGCGATCCTTAATCTGGCATATTTCGGGATCGAGTTTGCTGTGGCGCACGCTATCGGATCGGTGTCACTCTTCGCCGACAGCATCGACTTTCTCGAAGACGCCTCGGTCAACTTCCTGATCCTTGTCGCGCTGGGGTGGAGCGCGACCCGGCGCGCGCGCGTGGGAATGACGCTCGCCGGTCTCCTTCTCGTTCCGGGGTTAGCCACTCTCTGGACCGCTTGGCAGAAGTTCTCCGTGCCGGTGCCGCCCGCTTCGTTACCACTGTCACTCACGGGTGCCGGTGCGCTCGCGGTGAACCTGTTGTGTGCGCTCGCCCTGACCCGTTATCGCCAGCACGCAGGCAGCCTGACCCGCGCAGCGTTCCTCTCGGCCCGCAATGACGCATTGGCCAACGTCGCGATTATCGGCGCGGGGCTAATCACGGTTTACGTCCGATCAGCATGGCCAGACCTGACTGTGGGGCTGGGGATTGCACTGATGAACGCGGGCGCCGCGAGGGAGATCTATACGATGGCGCGGGCGGAACACCGCGCAGCCCTTCCATGACACTTTCTTTGAGCAGACGCAGGCTGCCGCCGACGGCGAGCGGGTAGTCGAGGCGATGGGCCTAGCGGTGGTGTGTTCTCGCCGGGCCAGATTCAAACTGATCCACTACCCAAAGATGCACGCCGTAGACAAGATGCACGCCGGAGAATACCCTTCCTGAATCTTTAACTCGGAAGATCGCCAACGATGAGCGTCGCAACCGTAAACCCATCGCCACAGCTACAACCACCACCAGCACTGCGCGCGATCTCCATTGCCGGAGTGTTATTGTTCATGGCCGGGGCGTTGTTGCCACTCTTTCTCTCTGGCCATGCTTGGATTGCGGCCCTGCGCTGGACTGGCCTGATTGCCATCGCGGCAACCGGACTGTGGCGGCAATCGCTCACTCGTTGGATTTTCTTTGCCATGCTGCTGGGCGGAGAGATTGGACTAGACCGTCCGCAATTCGCCGAACACTTGCGGGTGTTAAGTGAAATCTTCTTGCGGCTCATCAAGGTAATCGTCGCTCCGCTCATCTTCGGAACGCTTGTGACGGGTATTTCCGGACACGGCAATCTACGCAGCGTTGGCCGAATTGGCCTGAAGAGCCTGATTTACTTTGAAGTCGTCACAACCCTGGCGCTGCTGCTTGGCATAGCAGCCATTAACCTCAGCCGCGCGGGAGAGGGGCTCGCAATTTCGCAGACTGCCACTGTGGCCCCACTGCAGACCACTGCTCCACTTCATTGGGATGACTTCCTTCTGCATATCTTCCCCGAGAATATTGCGAAGTCAGTTGCTGAGAATCAAATTCTTCAGGTTGCCGTTTTTGCAATACTTTTCGGGATCGCGCTGGCGCGATTGCCCGAGGCCAAGCGCGCTCCGATGCTGAAGTTGTGCGAATCACTCACGGCAACCATGTTCTCCCTCACCAATCTGGTAATGTACTTCGCGCCAGTCGGTGTCGGAGCCGCCATGGCCTACACGGTCGGGCACATGGGAATCGGCGTCTTGCTGCCCCTGGGGAAATTGCTGCTCACGGGATATTGCGCGTTGATCGCGTTCTTGCTGTTGATCCTGTTACCGATCGCACGCATGGCGCGGCTGCCCCTAGGCCGATTCGTCAAGGCCGTGGCCGAGCCTGCTACCATCGCATTCGCCACCAGCACCTCCGAAGCGGCCCTGCCCCGCGCCATGGAAGCGATGGAGGCATTCGGCGTGCCCCGCCGCATTGTCGCCTTCGTGATTCCCGCCGGTTACAGCTTCAACATGGACGGCTCAACCCTCTACCTCGCACTCGCCTCGATTTTTGTTGCGCAAGCTGCCGGAATCCACATGGGCTGGTCCGGGCAACTATTGATGGTGTTCACCCTCATGCTCACGAGCAAGGGACTGGCTGGCGTACCGCGCGCGGTGATCGTGGTATTGCTGGCTACCGCAGCCACGTTCCATCTGCCGACGGAACCGATTTTTATCATCCTTGGCATCGACGCGCTCATGGACATGGCGCGCACCTCGGTCAACGTCATCGGCAATTGCCTGGCCTGTGCGGTCATCGCGCGATGGGAAGGCGAACTGGATGAGAATCCGGCGATCCCGGCAGTTCCATGAGCCGCGGCCTTTCAGCGATTCATATTGCAGGCAAGTCGGAACTGTCGAAGATACCGTGCTACACTGTCGCCGTTTTCCAGAAGGAGCACACCGTGCGCAGACTTTTCGCTTCGATTCTTTACCGAGCCATCTTAATGACGACTCTCGCCGGGGCTGTCTTGCCGGCGATCGCGCAGGTTCAATTGACCCTATCGCCTGACCTGCGCCAAAAGATTGATCATGCTGCCAGCGACGTATTGGCCAAGACGGGCGTCCCCAGCGCGTCGGTCGCGATCGTGAAGGACGGTCAGATCAGTTATCTGCAAGCTTATGGCGATGCGCGCCTCGAGCCACGAACGGCTGCGCGTCCAGAGATGCGCTACAGCATCGGATCGATCAGTAAGCAGTTCACCGCGACGGCGATCCTGCTGCTCCAGGAACAGGGCAAGCTCTCGCTTGATGACAAGGTCGCGAAATTCATTCCCGACCTGACCCGGGCCAACGAAGTCACCATCCGGCAGTTGCTTTCGCATACTTCCGGATACCAGGATTACTGGCCGCAGGATTATGTCCCGCCTTTCATGTTGCAGGCGATCACGGCCAACAGAATATTGGACCTGTGGGCGCGCAAGCCGCTGGATTTTGATCCTGGAACCAAGTGGCAGTACAGCAACACCAATTTCGTGATTGCCGGCGTAATTGTCGAGAAAGCAAGCGGGATGCCCCTGCTCGACTTTCTTCACCAGAAAATATTCGATCCGCTGGGCATGAAGAGCGTCACCAACACCGACCAGGAAAAACTAGGAGCCTCCGATCCAACCGGCTACATGCGATATGCGCTCGGCCCGCTGCGTCCGTCTCCGAAAGAGGGCCGAGGATGGCTTTTTGCCGCCGGCGAGCTCGCCATGACAGCCTCCGATCTGGCCAGGTGGGATCTCTCGATCATCGATCAGAAGGTGCTGAAGCCGTCGTCCTACAAGGAATTTGAAACCGAAGTCCTGCTCAAGAATGGCGTTGGCACGGAGTACGGACTTGGCGTTGACGTTACGTCGGAGTCGGGACGCCGTGTGCTGAAACATGGCGGGGAGGTGTCGGGCTTCACTTCGCAGAACACCGTGTTCCCCGATGAACACGTCGCCGTTGTCGTACTCACGAATCAGGATGCCGTCGGAGCGCCCGGACAAATCGCCCGCGACATCGCGCCCTTGCTGTTTGCCGTCGACGATCCCGAAACCACCAGAAAACTGGAGCAGGCCAGGAAAATTCTTGCTGGTCTACAGCAGGGCACCATTGATCGTTCCCTGTTGACCGATAACGCGAACAGCTACTTCAGCGAACCGGCATTGAAAGATTTCGCCAGCGGTCTGGCAGCGCTTGGAACAGCACAGGAGTTCACCCAAACCCGGCAACAACCTCGCGGCGGCATGTTACTTCGCGTCTATCGAGTGAAGTTCCCGCAGAAGACTCTGCAGGTGTGGACCTACGAAATGCCTGATGGAAAGCTGGAACAATATCAGGTGGCGACGGTCGAATAATTCTGAGGCAGTCCGCGTGGTTTACGTGAGTGACCGAACCGCCATCGGATAGTCCGCCTGTCCTTATACCGATTTGGCACCTCACTGCACCCTGAGCATGGCTGTGGTGGAATGCTTTAAGGTTCCCGTCGCGTCAGTGCCATTGACGGTGATGGTGTACGTTCCTTGGGGAGTGCCGCTGCTGCCGCCACTAGTACTGCTGCCACCGCAGGCGGCCTGGAAAACCAGGCCGGCGCATACCATGCAAGCTAGGACCACCGCCGCAATTTTTCCTTTGCTGTTTTGTCCCGAGCCGAAGCCAACACCCGTCGCAACCAGCCCAACCAGCGGCAACCAGACTGCATAAAACGGCCCAGAACCAGCGCTGGAGGTCAAAGCGCCTGGGGTTGGTCCCGTCGTGCTTACGGTCAGCGTGGCCGGGGTTCCTGGAGGTGTGGAGCTGGGGCTGATCGAGCATGCCGGGGCCAGCGCGGGCATCGGCTGCACCGAACAGGAGAGAGCGACGGCGCCGCTGAACCCGCTTTGTGCGGTCACATTCACCGTGGAGGTGGACGAAGCGCCGGGGCTTACCGTACCCGGCGTGAGCGCGGAAGCGGAGAGCGAGAAGTCCACGAGGAACGTCGCGAATACGACCTGGGCCGAACTGGTGGTGGTTAGGTTGCAGGGGCCTGTGCCGGGGCAGGAGGAGGGTCCGTTCCAGCCCGAGAAGCTGGAACCGGCCGCGGCTGTGGCCGTGAGTGTGACCGCCGTCCCGGAGAACAAGAATGCCGAGCATGAGCTTGGGCAATCGATGACCGGAGGGTTGCCCTTCACGGTCCCGCTACCCTTGCCCGCAGGTGCTACGGTCAGAGGGAAATTCGCGAGGCCAGTTGGCTTGAGGCTAAACACCGTTCCCGCACCGTAAAAGCCCCCGAACTCCGTGGTACCGTAGAGGACTGTACCCGACGCGTCTAGAACCAAACTCCCTACGGGATTTGACCTGTCGAGTCCCCCACCAGTGAAGTGGAACAGCACCGTCTCCGCTCCGTTTGTATCATTCATGCTGAACATCAGTGCGCCACTGCCGGCGCGGCTGGCGAACTCCGTGGTACCGTAGAGATTGCCCGCTGTATCCCGGACCAAGCCAGCGACGGGGAAATCCCCGCCCGCAGTGAAGTTGTACGGCGTCTCCATTCCGACCGGATCCAGCTTGAAAACCAGGCCACAGCCTACCTTGTTGTTTTGGCCGCCCACACAATTTAAGGCGCCCCCGGAGGACGCGGTGCCGTAGAGATTGCCCGCCGGGTCCAGGACCACACCGGCATAGGGATTTCCCCCGTCCGCTTTCCCACTGAAGCCGTACAGTACACTGTAGGTGCTGCCGGCCGTATCCACCTTGAACACCGTTCCGGCTGCGGAAGCACCGCCGCCCTCCGTGGTGCCGTAGAGGTTGCCTGACGCGTCCAGAACCAAACCCGCCAGGGGACCTGCCCCGTCCGGTGACCCGGTGAAGCCGTGTAGCACGGTCTCCACGCCGGTCGTATCCAGCTTGAACACCACGCCAAATCCCGAAGGTCCTCCGAACGCCGTGGTGCCGTAGAGGTTGCCCGTTGCCGGGTCCCGAACCAAGCCGGCTTGGGGGCTAAACCCGTCCGCTTTCCCACTGAAGCTGTACAACACCGTCTCCTTGCCCGTCGTATCCAAATTGAACACCGTTCCGCTGTTGGAAGTGCCGCCAGCAGAAGTCGTGCCGTAGAGGATGCCCGTTACTGCGTCCAGAACCAAACCCGCTAGGGGACCTGCCCCGTCCGCAAGCCCGGTGAAGCTGTACAGCACGGTCTCTTTGCCGGAGGGATCCAGCTTGAAAACCACTCCGCACCCTTGAAGGATCTTGCAGGTTCCACCGATGACTCCGCCCCCGGAAGTCGTGCCATAGAAGTTGCCCGCCGTGTCCTCAACCAAACCTGCTAAGGGATTTCCCCCGGCCGTCCCGCCAGTGAATTGGTAAAGCAGAGTGAAAGTCTGCGCTTGCGCCGACCGGGTCGCCACTACCGCCGGCAGCAGCACGGCCGCTAACGTCAATGCGATACTTGTCGCTCGCCGGCGTAGGCCTGAAATCCAGCACGAATGTTGCAGTGTGCTCGTCATAGAGTTCTCCCCGGCAATGCCGCACCGGTTTCCCATGCATCCGTTTGTTTCGAACCCATCCAACAACCTTCCAGACGTGCACAATACGAATCAGGGCGCGTGCTGTTTTGTCCCCTTTCCTGTCGCCCGAAGGACTGTTTCCAAAGCCTCCTTCGAAAGCCACGGCATTATGCGCTGGCAGCCGTCGATTGTCACGAGAATTGTCAAGCCTCTGCCTCCTTGTATTCTAACTAAGAAAGGGGGATTGGCGGGCACACTGTACCGGAAGCAGCAGGGGTAGCGAGTGAGATTTTGTTAGCCGGTCTCGAAAATCGAGTCAAACAGATTGGCTTCACACTCCCATCGAGACGCGGCTGATGGGCGCAGGTCGAGCAGCTGGGGATCGATTCGCTGCATTGGTGTCTAGAGTCCCCAGAGGTCTTTTTGTGCGTCACCTTCCAGCCCAACCTGTTGTTCGGCGCCGGAACCGAGCGGCCTGGTCCAAATGACACGAAACTCTGCCTTGTGTTTCCGGTACTGAATTACGATCAGGCTCCCAACTTCGAGTTGGCGACGGACCGAACCCAGCCGAACTCCGGTCCGGCTGACGTCGAGAGTATGGACGAGTTCAGAATAGGAATCGCCGGAAATGTCGTTGCCGGAAATTCTTACGGGCAACACTGCCCTGGATCGGTCTAGACGCCGTCGATTGCCCACCGAAGATTCTGCGTGTTCTGCTACAGCTGCCAGAGCTTTATCAGGAGAATTCAAATGCCACTTCCTTTTAGGAGGGGAGTGAACTTGTTACTGACTATCTGGATCTTCAGCCATTCAGGGGGTTTGCGCCATAGCACAGAGGTGTTGGAATCATCCTTCGTAAGTGTTATGCCTCCGCACGCAAGGCGAATCGCTCTCTGCCGGGCCAGGTGACTCCGGTAATCACCCTCCGGTTACGGTCGTGAACCCTAAGCCCCCGAACGGGCCATTGCTGGATGACGCTCCAGGGCGCATTCTGGTGCCAGTAGTCAACAAGTCCCGAAAGGGCGTGTAGGCGCGAGCGTCCCTCTCGTGCCCGGCGCGACAAATCCCGAAAGGGTTGGAGGGTTAAAACATGACTAACTTGCTTCGCAGACTATGGTCAGAGGAAGAGGGCCAGGACATTGCCGAGTATGCCGTGATGCTGGCGGTGATTCTGGTGATCGTGGTGGGAACGGTTCGCTTGATCGGCGGCAACGCGAATAACGTGTTTTCCAGCGTATCGAGTTCCATCGGTAGCTAAGTTTCCGGTGTGCGTGAGGTTTGACGGGAGCAACATCGCGATGATTTCATTATCAGCGAGCCTGCGTCCGAGAGCCGGGCTGCCTCACCCGGCCTAAGCTTCGGCGGCGGTGGTGAGGGCGGTTATGGCGTCGTCCAAAGTGGGAAAAATCAGAAAGAGCGGTTCCACTTTGGTAGTTTCAAACAACTTCAACACCCGCTCGTTGACCCCGCTCAATGCGATCCGTCGGGTTGCTTTCTGGCGCGTAACACAGGCGCTGACCAGCGATCCCAGTCCCGAGGAATCGATATAGGGAACGTCGCTCAGGTCAAGAATGACAGTTGGGACATTTTCTTCCCGCCGGATCGCGTTCTGAAACGAAGCCAAATTCTCTACCGTGAGCGGCCCACTTAAGCAGAGCACGCGCGGCCCGTCCTGTGCGCTCAATCGCTCAATCGTCAATGGCTCCGTTGGCACCGGGAGATTGTATGGCGGCGGAGAGCGGTAAGCAAGCAACCCGTCCGCAGGTTTAGGCGCGAGCGTCCTCGCTCGTGCTCCGTTACACAGTCCCCGAAGGTATACGACCAATCGCCCACTCGGCGATGGGGCAAACCTATCAGGCACCGGTCGTTCGGGTGAACGCAGGATGGTTTCGCCCTCAAGCTTTTGGCAACCCTGCCGATCTGCAATCTGTAAGTGATCAACAGGTCGTAGTGCCGTTGCTGGCCGTTCTCCCCTGACGGCTTGAGGGGTTTCTGCTGCTTGAAATTGTTCAGGTGCGAAAGGATGGAGGTCTCCACGGCTGAAAAGCCATCCACGGTTCGCAGTTCCCTTCTCTCCTCTGCTGACTCCTTCGAGGCGGGAACGGTAGCCCGCCAGTGCTCCCAAACTGCGCTGTGCAATCGGCTGGCGTGTCCTCAGTGTGGCATCTCGACTGCTGATTCGGGCGAGACCAGCACAAAGTTGCGCGTGTTGCTGGTGGAGGACAATCCGTCCGACGTTGAACTGGTGTTGCTCACCCTGCGCAAGGATGGGTTCGAAGTCTCTAGCGACGTGGTTCAAACCGCCGAGGAGTTTGCCGCGCGAATTCAGAGGGCCAATTACGACCTCATCCTTGCCGATTACAACCTGCCGCAATGGAGAGGGATGGAGGCGCTCGACATTCTTTGCCGTGAAAACCTGGATGTGCCGTTGATCGTGGTGACCGGCTACCTGGGCGAGGAGAAGGCGGTCGAGTGCATCAAGCAAGGCGCGACCGATTGTGTTTTGAAGGACCACTTAGCCCGGCTGCCGCCCTCGGTACGCAGGGCTTTGCAGGAAAAGCGGCTTCGGGACCAACGCCGCCAGTCTGAAAAAGCGCTGGCGACCAAGGTCACGGAACTGGCCCGCTCCAACGCGGAGCTAGAGCAGTTTGCTTATGTAGCCTCGCATGACTTGCAGGAACCATTGCGCATGATTGCCAACTACACCCAGCTGCTGGCGGAACGATATCGCGGCAAGCTGGACGAACAGGCCGACAAATATATCGGTTACGCGGTGGATGGCGCGGTGCGTATGCAGGCTCTGATTCAGGACCTGCTGAAATTTTCCCGGGCCGGCAAAGCGGAGATTGAACTCCGGACAACCGAGTGCCGCGCGGTGGTGGAACAAGCGGTGAAGAACCTGCAGGCCTCAGTAGAGGAGAGCGGCGCGGTAGTGAATTGGAACGGCTTGCCCGCGGTCATGGCCGACCCCTCACAGCTCACGCAGGTATTTCAGAACCTGATCGCAAATGCCATCAAGTTTCATGGAGCCGAAAAGCCCGTGATTCAAATCGACGCAGAAAAGAAAGACCACGAGTGGGTGCTCACGGTTTCCGACAACGGCATCGGCATCCCAGTGGAGAGCCGGCAAGACATCTTTGTTATCTTTCGGCGCCTGCATACTCGTACCGAATATGCGGGCAATGGGATCGGCCTGGCGATCTGCAAGAAAATCATCGAACGGCATGGCGGAAAGATCTGGATCGAAGCTCAAACAAAACCCGGCTGTCGCTTCAGATTTACCCTGCCCACCGAACCTCCCTCCAAGGCAGCCCAGGAAGCACAAGCATGAGAACAACCGAGATTCTCCTGGTAGACGACAATCCCGCGGATACTGACTTGACCAGCGAAGTACTGGCGCGCAATGCCTGTCCAAGTCGCATCCACTCCGTGACCGACGGCGCGGAGGCGATCGCATTTCTGCGCCGGGAAGGAAAGTATGCCAGTGTACTTCTTCCCGACTTCGTGATCCTTGACCTAAGTCTGCCCAAGAAGGACGGCCGCGCCGTGCTGGCCGATGTCAAAGCCGACCCGGTCCTGCGGAAGATTCCGATTGCGATCTTCAGCACGTCAGAGGCGCGGCAAGACATTGTGCGCAGCTATGAACTGGGAGCGAACTGCTATGTGAGCAAGCCCGGCAACCTGCGGGACTTCATCTCCGCCGTGACTTCAATCGGCGAATTTTGGTTTGGTTTGGCGCGTCTGCCGCGCGAGGAGGAACGATGAATAACGGTCGTACCCATGTTTTGCTGATCGAAGACAATCCCGGGGACGCCGACCTGGTTCGCCTGCGGCTGGTCGAGGGCGACTCCGCAGTCGACATAAGCTGTGTGGACCGGCTTGCAGATGGGCTCGCGTCCATGGCCAAGCAACCGCCTTCGGTCGTGTTGCTGGACTTGAATCTCCCCGACAGTCACGGGGCGGACACATTCCGCAAAGTACTCGAGAAGGCGCCCGGCGTGCCCGTGGTGATCCTCTCCGGCCAGGATGACGAGGTACTGGCCATGAAGGCGCTGCATCAGGGTGTGCAGGATTACCTGGTGAAAGGCGATATCACTAGCAGCCATTTGGAACGCGCCATGCGCTATGCCATGGAACGGCAGGCCCTGATTCGTTCTCTCGAGATGAGCCGTCACCAGCAACTGGAGTTCAAGAATCAATTTTTGTCTCACGTTTCGCACGAACTGCGGACGCCTCTGACCTGCATTTATCAATTCGTCACCATCCTGCTGGACGGCTTGGCGGGCGACATCAACCCCGAGCAGCGCTACCACCTGGGAACCGTGCTGAACAGCGTGCACCAGTTGCGGGCCATGATTCGCGATCTGCTGGAGGCAACCCGGGCCGAGTCCGGGAAAATCCGTATCGAACCACGCTGCATCAACATCGGCGATCTCATCCAGCAGGCTGTATCCATGATGGCCGCCACCGCCAAGGAAAAACAGGTTGGTCTGGAAGTTGGATTGGACACCAGAATTCCGTTTGTGTACGCCGATCCCGATCGCGTCCTGCAGGTGCTCATCAACCTCATCGACAATGGCATCAAGTTCACGGCGCCCGAGGGGTCGGTGCTGGTGAAAGCCTGCATGGCGGAAGCCGACCCGAACATGGTTTACCTTTCCGTGGCGGACACTGGCCGCGGCATCGGTCCGGAAGCCAAAGCCCTGATCTTTGAACGCTTGTACCAGGACCCAAATTCAGTTGATAACAACCGCGCCGGGCTGGGCCTGGGACTGTTCATCGCAAAGCAATTGGTCGAACTCCACGGCGGACGAATCTGGGTGGCGAGCGAAATCGGAAATGGCAGCACATTTTCATTCACCTTGCCTCTATATTCGCTGGCGAAACTCCTCTTTCCAGTCATCACCTACCAGGGCCGGCTGCGGGATGCCATCGTTCTGGTCAGGGTTGAACTGACGCCGCTTTCGAATCCCCCGCGCGCCAACTGGAAAGATATCTGCCAACAGTCTCTGGACACGCTTCGCCGCTGCGTTTATCTCGATAAGGATCTAGTCCTTCCGGTTATGGGAAATACCGGGACCAGCGAGACGTTTTTCGTAGCCGCATCGACCGACCTGGAGCGGGCGGAGATCATGATGAAGCGCATTCGGGAGCAACTGGAGGCTGGCGCAGGTTTCAAAGCTGCCAGCGTATTGAAAGTGTCGGCGACTGCCGTGCCGCTGCCTTCCCGCGAGGACGGCAAACCACTCGAAGATCTGGTGCAAGCGGTTGCGGATCGGGTTACCGAAATGGGCGTCTTGGCGCTTGCGTCGAAACCGGTTTCCGAAAGCGCAAACGGACATACAAGTGCAGTCAAGAATTAGACGGAATCAAATTAGACCGAACCAACATTAGACGGAACCAATGGAGGACTCAAATGGACAAGCCGAAAATTCTGATCATCGATGATGACCCTGACCTGCGACGGGCGCTGAAAATACGTCTGCGGGCCAACCACTACGACACGGTGCAGGCTGCGGATGGCTACTCCGCGATTGCAGTGGCGCAGAAGGAACAGCCGAATCTAATTATTCTCGACCTCGGCCTGCCCGCCGGGGACGGCTTCGTGGTTCTAGATCGGCTGCAGAAAAGCGATGCTCTGTCGAGCATTCCCGTGATTGTCTTGACCGCCCGCGATCCGCAATCCAACGAGCAAAAAACGTTGCAGTCGGGGGCAACGGCTTTCTTCCAGAAGCCCGCGGACAATAACGAGTTGCTGGATGTGATTCGCGCGACCCTGCCGAATACATGGCCGGGAACGGCTTTGCCCTCGTAGGCGAGACGCCGGGGCTGCGAAGAGTCCGGGGCTGGAAGCGGGTCGGCGAGCGTGTTTGGCTTGGGGACGGGCGAGGACGCCCGTGTTCTATCGGCTATGGTGGTTCGCACGCACCCTAAGTAACCTGCCTCTTTCCTGATGACTTTGGCGGTCCTGCCGATTATTCCCAGTGAGGCGAAGCCGGGATCGTGAAATTCTCCAAACAACTCGATGCACCGATCGAAGCCAACCTTCGGCGCTGGGTCACAACCGGTTTCATCGTGGCTGCGATCCTTACAGTCTTCATGGGCTTTTTGTCCTGGCGCAACGCCCGGCTGGCGGCGGATGATGCCGACTGGGTGGCCCACACCTATGCCGTGGGGGACGGACTCGAGCTTACATCCAAACATGTAATCGAAGTGGAAACCAGCGCGCAAACATTTGCCTTGACCGGGCAGGACGCGTTGCTTACGCATTACGAAACTGCAAGGAGCTTTATCGCGCAGGACGTGGACGCGCTGCGCCATTTGACGGCGGACAATCCCAATCAGCAGCGACGGCTGGACGTGCTCGAGCCGCAGGTCCGCGCCGCGCTCGAATTCGCCGGGGGCATAGTCGCCAAACGCCGGCAGCTGCGGGCATTTCCTGACGCTCGCGAGATTCTAGAGACTGAGAGGCTCATGAACGCAGTGAGCGCTACGGGCCAAGGGATGCAGGCTGACGAGATGCAACTGTTAATCCAGCGCACCCAAAGAACCAAGGCGGCACGGCGGTTGACGAATTTCATGATTGTCGCAGGCATTTTCGTTGGGGCGGGCTTGTTGGCACTAGCCAAGCTCGCGGTCAACCGCGAGATTGACGTCAGCGCACGGGGAAGGGAGCAACTGAAGGCCCTGAACGCCAGTCTGGAGCAGCGCGTGGAACAGCGGACCGCCGCCCTGCAGGCCGAGGCTACAGTGCGGAATCAAGCCGAGCAAGCGCTGGCAAGGCAGGCGGAGGCACTGGCCAGACAGGCGGAAGTACTAGCAAGACAGGCGGAGGAACTGGCCCGCTCGCGGCAAGCCCTGGAAACTCAGACGCTCATGCTTCGGTCCGTGCTGGACAGCATCGCCGAGGGGCTGGTCGCCGCTGACGAGCGCGGGAAGGTCGTCCTCTGGAATCCTGCGGCAGAAAGGATCCTGGGCATGAGTGCGGCAAACCTGGCCACCCAAGAATGGTCTGAGCGTTGCGGCTTCTTTCTGACCGACACAGTGACACCCTTCCCAAGTCACCAACTCCCCCTGGCTCGCGCCATTCACGGGGAGGTTAGCACCGCCGAGATATTTGTGCGCAATCGCGAACTCGCGGAGGGCGCATGGATCGAAGCCAGCGGTAGTTCCCTGAAAGACAAGGACGGCGTGGTGCATGGCGGAGTAATGGCTTTCCGCGACATCACTCGGAGTCGAGCGGATAAGCGAGAGATCAGAAAACTCAATGATGAACTCGAGCAGCGAGTGGTAGAGCGGACGGCCCAGTTGGAAACCGCGAACAAGGAGCTCGAAGCTTTCAGTTACTCGGTGTCTCATGACTTGCGGGCGCCCTTGCGGCATATCGGCGGCTTTTCCAAGATGCTCATGGAAGAATTCGGCCCGACACTCGATCCTGGCGCTCAACACTACCTCGATCGCATTCAGGCAGGGACACAAAAGATGGGCCTGCTGGTGGATGAATTGTTGAATTTGGCACGGGTCGGCCGCCATACACTGAGTCGGCAGCCAACCAGGTTGAACCCGATTGTCGCAGAAGTAATAGCGATTCTACAGCCGGAGAGCGAAGGGCGGCAGGTGGAATGGGTTATCGCCGACCTACCCGCGGTAGAGTGTGATCCGGTTTTGGTCAAGCAGATCTTTCAAAACCTCTTGTCGAACGCCCTCAAGTTCACCCGTCCCCGCTTCGGCGCTGATGGAAGTGCAGGGGCGGGGACGCCCGTGTCTGCCTTGCACGCGGTCATCGAAGTCAGCCACAAAGAAGAGGATGGGCAACCGGTCTTCATGGTCCGAGACAACGGCGTCGGCTTCAATATGAAGTACGTCGACAAATTGTTCGGAGTCTTCCAGCGCCTGCATCGCGCAGAGGACTTCGAAGGTACTGGCATCGGCTTGGCCACGGTGCAGCGCATCGTTCAAAAGCACGGAGGCCGAGTGTGGGCGGAGGGAGAACAGGACAAGGGCGCAGTCTTCTATTTCACCCTCAGCGTGGGAAAGCAAGCTGAATCGAAAAGCAACGGAGCTATGGCTGGAGGCCGATCATGAACTTAGGGGATCTCGACATACTGTTGGTGGAAGACAATCAGGACGATATGGATCTTGCCCTGCACGCGCTGCAGCGGGAGAAGCTGGCGAACCGCATCTTCGTGGCACGCGATGGCGAGGAAGCCGTCGACTTTCTGTTCTGTCGCGGGGCGTTCGCGAAAAGATCGTTTGATCATCCCCCCAAATTGGTACTGTTGGACTTGAAACTTCCCAAAGTGGATGGGATGGAAGTGCTCAAACAGGTCAAGAGTGACCCTCGGACCAAGAACATCCCGGTGGTCATTATGACCTCCTCAAAAGAATAGCGAGACTTGGTAAGCGGTTACAACCTGGGGGCTAACAGCTACATCCAGAAGCCGGTCGACTTCAACCAGTTCCGGGAGACGGTCAAGAGCGTGGGGCTGTACTGGCTGGTCATTAATCAGCCGGCCCCAGTCAATGACACGCACGAACTGGCAACGCGGCGCTGATTGCTAGCTTGTCTGAATGTGCTAGGATAAGCGTCCCCTGACACGAATCCTGCCGAGCTTTGCTCGGCCGCCCGGATGGGGGCGTCCGGGCCTACGTGGGAATCGCGGGAGTCTCGGACGCCGGAGTTTCTTCGATTTCGCACCCAAGCTACGGGCCATGACGCGCAAGCAGCCATCCAATGACGATTCGTTCCAAGGTGACATGCTCGGCCAGCAGCGCTGGTTCGAGTTTGCCGGCCAGCTCCGCAGGCAGGGTGACCGTGAGGCTCTTGGTTCCCCCGGTCAAAAAATAATGCATGGGGACGGGAGCGATGCGGCGACCGCGTCCCACAAGCACCCAAAGGAGCCATTCAGTGACGATTTTGTCCAAGGTGACGTGGTCTGCCCGCAGAGCTTGCTCGATGCGGTCGGCAAGCTTCGCAGGCATGGTGAGCGTGAAGCTGAGAGTGTTAGTTTCCTCAGCCATGACAAAATGCCTCCGTGGACTTCCCGGAAGCGATCCTATCATTTACTCGGGGTCGTGGTGCAAGGCCAGCCGTGAGGCATGAAAATTGCACCATTGATTGGCCCAAAAGGATTGCCGGGATGAGATCCTCACCCGGCTCCGGCGTCCAAGTCCTTCCGCAGTCCCAGTTGATAAATCTGCCTCGGCAGTCTCCCAAAACTAATAGAAGTTTGTGTATGGTATAGTGGTCAGACCACAACGACTTCTAACCTTCCTGTGGAGCACTAATGGCGATTGCAAGTATCAACCCCTCGACAGGACAGCTTCTTAAGTCTTTTGAACCGCTGTCGGATTCTCAGATCGAGGGGAAGCTGCGGCGCGCGGCAGAGGCATTCTCAAAGTATCGCCGAACAACGTTTGCCGAACGGGCTCGAATGATGGTGAAGGCTGCGGAAATTCTGGAGAGCGACAAAGAGAAGTTCGCGCGGACCATGACAACCGAAATGGGTAAGCCGTTTCGGGCGGCGGTCGATGAGGCGGTCAAGTGCGTCTCGGCCTGCCGCTATTATGCCGAGAATGCGGAGCGCTTTCTTGCCGACGAAGTAATCGAGACGGCGGCGAGCCGTAGCTACATTCATTACCAGCCGCTGGGGCCCATCCTCGCGGTGATGCCGTGGAATTTTCCCTTTTGGCAGGTCATGCGATTTGCGGCGCCAGCCTTGATGGCGGGAAACGTTGGGCTGCTGAAGCATGCGTCGAATGTGCCGCAATGTGCGCTCGAAATCGAAGATCTGTTTCGACGCGCAGGTTTTCCCGAGGGAGTGTTTCAGACGCTGCTGATCGGCTCGCAGAAGGTCGACGGAATTCTGAACGACCGGCGGGTTGTGGCCGCCACGCTCACGGGAAGCGAGGAAGCCGGAGTGCAGGTAGGGACTGCGGCGGCAAAGAGAATTAAGAAGATGGTGTTGGAGCTGGGTGGCAGCGATCCTTTTATTGTGATGCCGAGTGCGGATATGGAGGAGGCTGTCTCGACTGCGGTCAAGGCCCGGATCGTAAACAATGGCCAGTCCTGCATCGCGGCTAAACGCTTTATTGTTGATGAAAAGATCGCGGACGAGTTTGAACGGAAATTCGTGAGCAAGATGGAAGCGCTCAAGCTGGGTGACCCGTTCGACGAGAGCACTGACTTGGGACCGCTGGCGACGGCAGATGCGGTGGTGAGCCTGGATGCCGACGTCCGCAAAACAGTCGAGGCTGGGGCTCGGGTCCTCACCGGAGGGAAGCCGGTGAATCGTCCTGGCAACTTCTACGCGCCTACAGTTCTGACGAACATTCCCAAAGAATCGCCCGCGTATCGCGATGAATTGTTTGGCCCAGTGGCCTCGATTTTCCGCGCTAAGGACTTGGACGATGCAATTGGGATCGCGAACGACAGCCGGTTTGGGCTGGGAGCGAGTGCTTGGACGAATGACGAGAACGAGCGCGAACGCTTGATTAACGAAATCGAAGCGGGGATGGTATTCATCAACCGAATGGTCGCGTCCGATACTCGGCTTCCGTTTGGTGGTGTAAAGTACTCCGGTCACGGACGGGAGCTCGGGCCCTATGGGATTCGGGAGTTTGCGAATATCAAGACTGTCTGGATTCAAGAATCTCGTAGCTGACATCGGTGGCTGCGAGAGCTGAAGGTGCATCCGCGATCGCGAGCCAGATTTAGTCGTCCGGAGGATTTTGTGTACAAGACCGTTCGGACATCACGACTGTACGAACAGATCGTTCAGCAGATCGAGGAATCGATCCTCAAGGGCGCGCTCAAGGCCGGGGATCAGTTGCCTGCTGAGCGGGACCTCGCGCAACGATTCGGCGTGAGCCGGACTGCGGTGCGTGAAGCGGTGAAGGCCCTGCGTGAAAAAGGACTGGTGGAAGCGTATTCCGGACGCGGAACTTTCATTACGGACGGGACCTCGCAAGCAATTCGGCAATCGCTTGGGCTGATGGTCAAGATTGGTCAACCGAATGGGTCCACTCATCTGGCGGAGGTGCGGGCGATTCTTGAGCCCGAGATTGCCGCGTTGGCGGCCACGCGGATTCAGGAACAGCACCTGGCCCTGATGCGAGAGGCAGTCGCGCTTATGGATCGTGAGCACGACGATCCTGATGCCTTCATTGAGGCCGACCTCGACTTCCACCTGGCTTTGGCAGAGGCGGCGGAAAATCCTTTGATCTTGTCGCTGCTCGACTCAATTGTGGGGCTGCTGCGCGAACAGCGCATGCGAATTTTCCAGGTAGAAGGCGGCCCGAACCGAGGACAGTACCACCACAAGCGAATTCTCGAAGCGGTCGAACAACGTAGTCCCGAGAAGGCGCGTGAGGCGATGCGGGCTCACTTGCTGCAGGTTCGCGAGGATTCCAAGGCCAGCGAGGCGCACCCGGCGCTTTTGAAACCCATCTCGTAGTTTGGAGCTTATGACGAATGGCCAATCTTGGTTTTGTCGGTCTCGGTGTGATGGGCAGTCAGATGGTAAACCGTCTGCTCAGCAAAGGGCACACCGTCACCGGGTACAACCGGACCCGATCGAAGGCGCAGTGGCTGATTGATAAAGGGATGAAGTGGGCCGATTCGCCTCGGGCGGTTTCTGCCGCCGCCGACGTCACTTTCGCCATGGTCACGAACTCTGCGGCGATCACATCGATTACAGAAGGGCCCGATGGGATATTAGCGGGGCTGAGCGCGGGCAAGTTATTTGTCGACATCAGCACCGTCAGCCCGAGCGTCAGCCGCGCCCTGGCGGCGAAGGTACGAGAAAAGGGCGCGGACATGGTGGACTCGCCCGTGTCCGGAAGCGTGATCACTCTGCAGGAAGGCAAGTTGTCGGTGATGGTGGGCGGGCGTCGCGAAACCTTCGAGCGGGTTAAGCCGCTGCTGCTGGATATTGGACCGAAGGTGACTCACGTTGGCGACAACGGGCTCGCATTGGCGATGAAGATTGCGGTCAACCTGAGTCTCGCGGTTCAGATGATGGCTTTCTCCGAAGGCGTGTTACTGGCGGAGAAAAGCGGGATCGCGCGGGAGACGGCGGTGGACGTCCTCACGCATAGCGCAGTGGCTTCGCCCATGATTCAATACCGCGGGCCATTCGTTCTGCAGCAACCCGAAGAAGCCTGGTTCGATGTGAACATGATGCAAAAAGACATGCTGCTGGCGCTGGAGTTGGGCCGGCAAGTGGATGTGCCTTTGCCAACGACCGCAGTGAGCAACGAGTTTCTCACAGCAGCGCGCGGCATGGGAATGGCAAAGCTGGACTTCGCGGTGATGTTCGATGTGTTGGCGCGAATGTCAGGAGTTGCAAAATGACGACTGCCACTGACAATTCCGCCGCGAATTCCGGAATCAAAGTTGGAAAATGGATCCAGATGTACCGGCGGATGGTTTCGATCCGTCTCTTCGAGGAGCAGGTCAACGAACTCTACACTCGCGCATTGATGCCAGGGCTGGCCCATCTTTACATCGGCGAAGAAGCAGTCGCGGTGGGAATCTGCGAGACCCTGCGTACTGACGACTACGTTACCAGTACTCATCGTGGCCACGGGCATTGCCTCGCGAAAGGGGCGTCGCCGGACCGCATGTTCGCCGAGTTGCTGGGCAAGGAAGCCGGTTATTGCAAAGGCAAGGGCGGCTCGATGCACATTGCCGATCCTGCGACCGGGAACCTGGGAGCAAACGCCATTGTTGCAGGGAGTGTGGGCATCGCCACCGGTGCGGCGTTGTCCGCCAAACGTCTGGGCACCGACCGCGTAGCAGTCTGCTTCTTCGGTGAAGGCGCGCTCGGCCAAGGTGTTTTGTATGAAGTGATGAACGTGGCCCAACTCTGGAAGCTGCCAGTGATTTATGTCTGCGAAAACAATCTGTACACCGAGTACACCCACTACACGGAGACGACAGCGGGCGATATTCCGGCGCGGGCGGCTGCGTTCGGATTGCAAGCGGAAACCGTGGATGGGCAGGATGTCCGGGCAGTGTATGCGACCGCAAGTCGACTGGTTGATCGTGCGCGTCGCGGAACCGGTCCATCGTTCCTTTTGTGCAATACCTACCGGTACACCGGTCACCATGTGGGCGATATCAATCGCGAATACTACCGCTCCAAGGAAGAAGAGAAGCACTGGAAGACCGAGCGCGATCCCATCAAGCTACTGGCCGATTGGCTGATCGACCAGAGCCTTGCGGATTCAGCCCAGTTCAGTCTCATTCACTCCGAGGTGGAGTCGGAGATGAAGAAGGCGGTCGAGTTCGCCGTGTCCGCTCCGTATCCCGGTGTAGCGGAAGTGGAGCAAGACGTTTATGCCTGAAGCCATTCCTCGGGAACTGACTTTCGCGCAAGCGGTGCGAGAAGCGCTGGCGGAAGAGATGCGCCGCGACCCGCGGGTCTGCATTTTCGGTGAAGATGTGGCCGAGGCTGGCACACCCTTTAAGGTGCTTTCAGGACTGGTCGAGGAATTTGGGACTGAGCGGGTGCTGGACACACCGATTTCGGAGGCCGGCTTCACAGGCATCGCGGTCGGCGCGGCGATGACGGGGCTTCGTCCGGTTGTCGACATCATGTTTGGAGATTTCATTACTCTCACCATGGACCAGATGGTGAATCAGGCAGCCAAGGTCCATTACATGTCGGGCGGCACGTGGAAAGTTCCGATGGTGATGCGAACGACTCTCGGCGCGACTCGCCGGTCGGGTGCGCAGCATTCGCAGTCCCTGCACGCCTGGTTTAGTCATGTCCCGGGATTGAAAGTGGTGATGCCGTCAACCCCGTACGACGCCAAGGGATTGTTGAAGACCGCGATCCGCGATGAGAATCCGGTGGTCTTTTTCGAAGACAAGATGATGTACACCAAGTTGAAGGGTCCGGTGCCGGCGGAGGATTACACCATTCCATTCGGCGTGGCGGATGTGAAGCGCGAGGGCCGCGATATTACGCTTGTGGGCACGAGCAGCATGGTGCAGGTCGCGCTGGGAGCGGCGGATTTGCTGGAAAAGATCGGCGTTAGCGCTGAAGTGGTCGATCCGCGAACCATGTGGCCGCTCGACGAGAAGACGCTGATTGACTCGGCAAAGAAGACATCGCGAGTGATCGTGATCGACGAGGGTTATGAACGGTATGGGGTTACGGCAGAAATCGCAGCCGTGATCGCAGAGGGTGCGTTCTATAACCTGGACGCGCCGGTCAAGCGAATGGGGGCTATGCACATACCGATTCCGTTTTCGCCCCCGCTCGAAGACGCAACCGTGCCCACGGAGAAATCGGTATTTGAAGTCGCGCGCAAGCTTTGCGGGCGATCGTAACTCTCAGGGAGATTCAGGCTCATGCCTAACAAAAGAGAGCTAACCGCGAAAGTTTTTCGCGATGCATTTGTCGCGTCTTATGAAAGGGTTCGCAATTCCTTCACAAAAGAGAGATGGAACGAGATGTGGCACAGGTGGAATGACCTCATGCTCCTTCGGCCCGACGAAGGTTCCCTTCTGCCCCGGGAGATTAAAGCGTCTGTTTTGGCAGGCGTGGCGGGTGAACTTGGCCTTTGCTATCCGAGCGAGTATCGGAACCGTCAACCGATGACGCTTGATGCCGCCTTCTCAGACCATGCAGACAATCAAGATCGGTTTCCTATAAAGGTGGCGATAGAGCATGAGAACGACTGGACTGGGTTTGAGTCGGAGATCAAAAAGCTGCTCTCCGTGCGCTGCCCTCTGAAGGTCGGCATAACTTACTCCGACGATTCTCCAAAAGGGCGGGAATATCGCCAAACAATCGCCGGCAATATTCAAGAGGACTTCGAGGAAATTCGATTGGTCATCGGAGAAGCTCCGGCAGCGGAGTACCTGTTTTTGGTTGGCGCCGAATCGGACGACAACGAAATTTCTTGCTGGTATTCGCTGGACTTTCGGGCTGAGAACGGGCCCCGCGATCAAAGCTTTCGGCCTGTCGGAAAGGCTAAGCGGACTGCCGCATAAGGGAGGTATATATGGCATTACCGACGCATGGAACGATGGCGGTCGATTGGGAACAGCGGGTGGACTTTGATCGCTTGCGCAAAGAGCGTCTAGCGCGGGCCAAGGAATTGCTCGCCAAGTCGGAGATGGGCGCGCTCCTGTGTTTTGACATGAATAATGTGCGCTATCTGACTGCGACGCACATTGGCAGTTGGGCCCAGGATAAATGCAACCGCTTCACATTGCTGCCGCAGAATGACGAGCCGATTCTGTGGGACTTTGGATCGGCCGCCAAGCATCATCAACTGCATTGTCCATGGTTGGGCGAGCGCTCGCGGCCAGGTATCTCGATGCTGCGCGGTGCGATGTCGCCGGAGATGGGGCGGGCCGAGGATGTGGCGAAGAAAATCCGGATCGAACTCGAGATGCGTGGTCTGCATAAAGAGCCAGTTGGGATCGACATCATTGAGTTGCCGGTTCTTTTTGCTTTGCAGCGCGAGGGAATCACGGTTGTGGACGGGCAGCAGTTGATGTCAGATGCGCGCGTCATCAAAACGCAAGACGAGATCGCGTTGCTCAATACGTCGGCGATGATGGTGGACGCGGCTTACGACGAGCTGTATCGGGCAATGAAGCCTGGTATGCGTGAGAACGAAGCGGTGGGCCTGGTGAGCAAAGTTCTGTACGACCTCGGCTCCGAATATGTCGAGGCAGTGAATGCGATTTCCGGGGAGCGCTGCAATCCGCATCCTCATGTGTTTTCGGATCGCGTGCTTCGCCCCGGCGATCCTGTCTACTACGACATTCTGCATTCGTACATGGGATACCGCACCTGCTATTACCGGTGCTTCACCATCGGCTACGGATCGCACGCCATGGTTGACGCGTATAAGCGTTGCCGGGAGTATCTGGATGCGGCGATTGAACTGGTGCGTCCGGGCCGCACCACTGCGGAGATTGCCGCGGTCTGGCCGAAGGCGCAGGAGTTCGGGTTTCCAAATGAGGAGGCGTGCTTCGCTCTGCAATACGGCCATGGGATTGGCCTCGCCATCTGGGAAAAACCCGTAATCAGCCGGCTGGTGTCATTCGATCATCCGCATGAGATCAAGCCGGGAATGGTTTTTGCACTCGAGACATTTTGGCCTTCGACCGATGGCTGGAGCGCAGCGCGCATCGAAGAGGAGATTGTGGTCACGCCGAGCGGGCACGAGGTCATTACGCGTTTCCCGGCGGAAGAACTGCTGGTAGCGGGGGCACACTACGTAACGGTCAACGGACCGCTGCCGAGCATTCGTGAGAACGAGTCAGCACCGAGCCGGCGCGTGGTGGAGATGATCGAAGAAAGTTCTAGGAGTGAACGAGTCGGGGTGTCGGACTAAAAGTGTTGGATCGAGCATCGCTTTCTTGGATTGTCATCGTGAGCGATTGCCCAGGTATTCCCCCGTGGCCGCGCTGGAGCTTGACTCCGGACGGCATGGTGAGAATTCCCTGGCGCAGCGATGACAGAATTGATTTGTAGGGGTCCTTCGACTACGCAAACCGATTCGCGAGCGAATCGGTTTGCTGCGCTCAGGATGACACGGCAAAGATAATTATGGCTTTCAGTGTAGTCATGCCCGCTCTCGAAATGGCGCAAGAAACCGGCAAGCTCGTGGCTTGGCGGAAGGCGGAGGGCGAGCGTGTGGCCAAGGGTGAGCCACTTCTGGAAATAGAAACCGACAAAGCCGTACTCGAGGTCGAGTCTCCGGCGGATGGCATTCTCGCGGGGGTAAAAGCGCAGGCCGGCGCTGTTGTGCCCGTGGGAAAAATCATCGCCTGGATTGTTCGCCCCGGTGAAGTTCCTCCCCCTGAGGATGTCTCGTCCGATTCTCAAACCCGCAGCGTGGCTGAACCAGTGCGCGCCGCCGCGCCAGTTATTCCTACGCCGGCGGCAGGGCCGGGCGCACAAATTTCACCTAAGGCTCGCCGGCTTGCCAAGGAGCACGGAGTCGACCTCGCCAGCTTGCACGGATCAGGACCGGGTGGCGAGATTCTCGCCTCCGACGTTTTAGCCGCAGCCGAATCAAGAAGCTCTTCCTCGCCTGCCTCTGCCTCCAAGGATATTGAAACACCCAGCTCGATCGGACGGCTCATGGCTGAGCGAACCACGCAGAGCTGGACGACTGTGCCCCATTTCTTCGTAGTCCGGGAGGTCGACGCGAGCGCGCTGGTCGACGTACGCGAGCGGCTGGGATCAGCAATTGAACAGGCGCGCGGAATCAAACTCACGCACACTGATTTCCTGGTTGCGCTACTGGCCCGCGTTCTGGTGAAGCATCCTCGCCTGAATGCGAGTTGGAGTGACGCGGGCATCCGTCTGAATCAAGAGGTGAACATCGGCGTCGCCATGGCGGTTGGCGACGGCGTCGTTGCCACCGTAATCCCCAACGCCAACAAAGCGGACCTCGGCGAAATTGCTGTTCAACGCCGCGACTTGACGGATCGGGCTCGCGCGAGCCGGTTACGTCCGTCCGACATTGCAGGCGCAACTTTCACAATCAGCAACCTTGGCATGTACCATGTCGATGCTTTCAGCGCGATCATCAGTCCGCCCCAAGCGGCGATTCTCGCGGTGGGAAGCATTGCCGACCGCGTCGTGCCCATCGATAGGCGGCCAGCGATCCGTCCCATGATGACGTTAACCCTCTCGTGCGACCACCGTGTGGTGGACGGTGCGCGAGCTGCGGTTTTCCTGAATGAGGTTGCTGAAGCAGTTCGCGAGCCAGAGAAATGGCTGCGATGACGATGCCGGTGCGTTCGGTGCGCGTACGCGCCGGCATCGTAGAATACACTTCATTGTAACCAAACCAGTTCCGTCTTCGCTCGATTTAGGTGGCCCCCGCACGGGCGTGGACGCCCGCAGCTACATTGACCTTTTACTTGGTAACCACTTGCACGGAACCAACGTAACCTCGGCTTTAGGTCTTCCAGCGAGAATGCTTCTGAGGGGCGTGCTATACTGACGTTACGCTTAATACCGCGGTTGTATGGTGCGATTGCTCTGGTGCAGTGTTTGATCTGAGAACTCCCGCCTTGAGTTTCCCCTCCGTACGTCTTCAGCGTAATCAAAATTAAGACTGGCAACGCAGTTCATGTGCCCGCTCGGAAATTCGTGTGCGCAACGTGATCGCTCTCGCCAGAGAAAGCAAAATGCAGAATTTTTCAGAACTTTCGATTTCCCCTTACGTCAAAGATCGTTTGTCGTTCGCTGGTTTTTCCATACCAACTCCGGTCCAAGCCGCTGCCATCCCGCAGGCGCTTGCAGGCAAGGATGTGCTCGCAACCGCCCAGACCGGCACCGGTAAAACGCTCGCCTTCCTGATTCCAATCATGGAGCAATTGCTCAAGCAAAGTGCGGCAGGGATCGCGGCACTGGTGCTGGTCCCAACGCGTGAACTGGCGATGCAGGTTGCGGATCAATACGATGCGTTGCGCGGCAAGCAACTCTCGCCCGCGGCTCTGGTAGTCGGAGGCTTGTCCGAAGGACAGCAACTCCGCGCCATACGCAACGGAGCCAAGGTCGTAGTCGCCACTCCGGGGCGACTAGAAGATTTCCTGGATCGCAAACTCTTTAATTTCCGCGAACTGCGCGTGCTTGTGCTCGACGAAGCAGATCGCATGCTGGACATGGGATTCCTTCCAGCGATTCGAAGAATTGCGGCCGTCCTGCCCAAAGATCGGCAGACCATGTGTTTTTCGGCGACGCTTGAGGCCTCCGTGGTCCACCTGGTGAACGACTACATGAGAAACCCGGTGCGCGTCGCACTTGGGTCCACACTGAAGCCATCCGAAAATGTGCGGGTGCAAGCGTTCGAGGTTGATGCAGACCGTAAACAGGAAGTGCTGCATCGTTTGCTGGCGAAAGAAACTGGCCGTTGTCTGGTCTTCGCGCGCACCAAGCGCGGGACGGAGCGACTGGCCAAGAATCTGAATCGCGAAGGATTCGCCGCTGCCATGATCCATGGCGACCGCTCGCAATCGCAGCGAACCGCAGCCCTCTCGGGGTTTCAACAGGGACGCTACCGCATCCTGGTCGCAACCGATCTAGCTTCGCGGGGCATTCACGTGCAAGACATCGCCCACGTCATCAACTACGATTTGCCCGAAGTGGCGGAAAACTTTATCCATCGAGTTGGGCGCACCGGCCGCGCAGGCGGGCACGGTGTTGCTTCTACCCTCTTTGCCAGAGAGCAGCGGTCCGATCTGTACCAACTGGAGCGCACTCTTGGAATTCGCATGGAGAGAATGAGTTCCACTGGCGACCGGTCGGAAAAGGATCTATCTCAGAAGTCGGATACGGCGCAAAGAGGCAGTAATCGCAGCCCATCCGATCGCGTTGAATCCGCTCCGAGGCCAAGGATGGTTCGGCTCCCGGGAGAGGTTCTGCAAGTGCAAATGCAGAGTTAATCGGGATACGATCCTTGTCGCGTGCGCGAAGGAGCCACATGATAGGCTTTGCGCCATACGCGGCGAAACTGGCGTGCGTCCGCGAATCCACATTCGCCGGCGATCGCTTCAAGCGTGAGTTCGGGATTGCTCATTAGTGTGCGTGCCTTCTCCAGGCGAAGACGCGTGCGGTAATTTTGAATAGAAACCCCTGTGACCTCACGAAAGGCTCGTGTCAGATTACGCGTACTCATATGCGCAATCTTTGCGAGCTCTTCGATGCGGGCCTTCCTGGAAGGGTGCGCAGTGAGCCAGTCCTGCACCGAATGGACACCGGGGTGCAAGTGGGTGCGGTAGTCGAGATAGACGCTCTGTTGTTGATGATGGGCATCCCGCCTCATGTAGACGACCATCTCCCGCGCGACTTTTGCGGCAACCAGCGGGCCGTGGTGGCGTTGAATGAGAGCCAGGGCCATGTCGATTCCGGCAGCAATTCCGGCGCTGGTGATGATTCGCCCATCCTCCACGAAGAGCCGATCCGCCAGCACATCCGCGCGGGGATAGAGCTTTTGTAGTTCCGCGGTGCGTTTCCAGTGGGTTGTGCAGCGGTGGTTCTGCAAGAGCCCTGCCTGCGCCAGCGCAAAGACACCAGTGCATACCGAGCTCATCACTGCACCTTGGTCGTAGGACTTTTTAAGCCAGCGGATCAAGGTTTGAGGAAGATGCACATTTTGGACTGTGAAGCCGGGCACCAGGACCAGATCATCAGCTGCGACGTCCGGCAGCGGCGCCAAACCGCCAAGCTTTAGCCCTTGATTGGTTGTGGCCTGAGGAGCAGTTGCGCAGTGCTCGATGCAATAGTTCGCCCCGAACGCGTTCGCCTCGTGAAAGGCCTGCAGGGGACCCGCGAAGTCGAGGACTTCGCATCCGTCGAAGTAGACGAAGATTACGCGACGGCTCCGCAATGCACTCCCTTCAACTCTTTTGTAAGTTGCGCAACGGTCGCGATGCGGGCGAAGCGGCGGCGCAAGGCATACTCAGTCCGCTCCCGTATGGCATCGACGCCCAGTTCTTCACGCGGGTTATCCCAGTTAGGAATCGGGAAAGTCATGGTGGCTTCGGTGACGAAGTCCACGGCGTATCCGAGATCAGCCGCAACTCTGGCGGTTGTTTCGCAGCATTGCTCCATCTGGATTCCTGTAATGGTAACTCGCCGCACACCCTTTTCGAGCAGGTAAGGTGGCAGCGGCGTGCTGGTGAAGCAATTGCGAGTGTTCTTGATCAAGACCAGCTCGCCGGTACGCGGCTTGATGAAGTCCATCAGCTTGAAAAAAGGGCTGTCCGTGGCAAACCCTTCGTCGCTGTCGGTATGAAGAAAGAATACGACCGGTAACTCTGCCGCCCGGTACGCCTCGATCAGCGCACCAGCATTTTTTTCGAAAGCTAGATTGTTGCGGCGCTCCCAGCGCGGGGTGGCTTTGAAAGAATCCTGAGCGTCAATTACAAGCAGGGCGGATTGTGCGATCGGTACCTGGTTGGAATCCAGCATAAGTCCTCCTTACTTGACGACCATGCTACACGCCTCAAAAGCCTGGGTCGAGGCCAAGTGCGGACAAATACCGGACATTTTGAGCCATGCTGGTGACAATCAACGCGATGCAAGCATTTTCAAGGCAAGGTTGGCTTTCGAATATCTCCGGGCAGCCGCCTTGCGCAGCCACTTCTCGGATTCGGCTCGATGGGCAGGCACTCCGTCGCCATCGCGGTAGCGCAGTCCGAGGTTGTACTGTGCGGCGGCGTTGCCCGCTTCGGCTGCCGTCGTAACCCAGCGAGCCGCTTTCGCGCAGTTCTGAGGAACGTGTCGGCCTACCTCGTAAGCCATCCCCAAAGTAAAAGCTGCAGAGGCGTCTCCGTACTTGGCCTGGCGTCGAAGCCCACTGATCTCATACCGGCTCAGTCCCTGCACAACGGACACAGTAGCCGGGTCAGTCACCTGCCTGTGGCTTGCTCGCGGCGGAGAAATCGTTCTGGGTTGCTTGGGCTTCCTGCTTGCGGTCCTCTTATTGTCCCGGTTACCGTACTCGGATGCGCCTCGAGTTGTTGTAGTCAGGGTTGTCGAGGTAACACTGACTACCGCGTCTGCGGTGGGAGCGCTGGGTCTCGAGATTGCCTGCGCGCTATGAAAAGGCTCGTGACGCCACGTTTCGAGAAGCAGCAATGCGGCGACCATCGTCAGCAGCAAAACGGGTGTCGCAATCGCTACGGTGCGGAGCGCACGCAGGGTGAGATTGACGCGGAAAGCAGGCCGAGGATTGGTGAAAGCGTGGAGGGTGCGGTTGAAAGCAGTTCGAAGATTGGCGGTTCGAAGATTGAATGCTGATCGGTGCCGCGCCCGCTCGCTATTATCGGCCAGCTCCTCCAAAACAGGGAGGGGCGGCTTACCGGCGCGCACCGTGGCGACATCTTCCGATTGGAGGCTCTTGTTGAGTTCGGCCGTTTTGAGTTCGGCCGTTCTAAGTTCGACCTTCACAGCGGCGTCGAAGTCCAGGGTTCCAGTCTCGACTCCCTGTTGAGCCTCGACCAGTTCGGCAAGGGTTTCATCGTCAGCAGGCCGACAGTTGGACACCTCAGTTGCACTATCGGCCTCGGTCACCCTAGGTGAGAGCTGGGCCACCGGTTCCATGGCCACTTGTAAGCCTGAGTTTCCAGTCTCCACTGGCTCTTGAGTCTTGACCAGTTCGGCAATCGTTTCGTCGCGGCCGTGGGGGTTGTGCAGTTGATCGTGCAGACATTGGAGAACCCAGGCCGCTGCCAACAATTTCTCAAAGGAGAAATGATCGAGGGTGAATCGAGGGCTCGTACCACAACTTGCTTCCGCAGCCATTGGCGGAGGCATCTCCTCCAAGCCGGACATTACAACGGGCGTGCAATTATCAGACGCCGCCATCTATCGAGAAATAATACACCCCTTTTGCCATCCTCGAACGGCGGAATTGGCCGTCAGTGGCGGGCGGATGGGCCGCCGCCATCGAGCGGGTCGCCGCAAGCACTATTTTTCTTCAGCATGCAGGCTATCCAGAACAGGGTCTAATACGACTCGACCAGAAAAACGTTCTCCTGCGGTATTCTTCTAGCATGCACGCTTCTTCTCCACCTTCTGGAGATCACGCGTTGGTTCAAATCGTGGATTCGGCATTGGCCGACGCTGCGCGTAGAAGCGGCAAGTGGCTCGTCTGTCGTCCCGGTTGCACGCAATGCTGCATCGGAGTATTTCCCATAAATCAGCTCGATGCTGTCCGGCTCCGGCAAGGACTTACGAATTTGGAAGAGTGCGCGCCGGAGCGTGCCGCTCGCGTGCGGCAACGCGCTCGGGAAGCGGTTTCCCGGCTCTCGCAGGAGTTTCCCGGTGATCCAACTAGCGGCTTGCTGGATGAAGGCGAGGAGGCGGAACAACGCTCTGCTGAGTTCGCTAACGATGAGCCTTGCCCGGCGCTCGATCCGGAGACTGGACTCTGTGAGCTCTATGAAGCGCGCCCCATGACTTGTCGCGTCTTTGGGCCACCGGTGCGCTCAGAAGATGGCCTTGGCGTTTGCGAGCTTTGTTTTCAGGGCGCCACCGACGAGGAAATTGCCCGGTGTGAAATGAATGCCGACCCGGAGGATTTGGAATCCACTCTGGTTGAGGAACTCGAAAAAGGTACTGGGGCCCACGGTCAGACGATTGTGGCATTCTGTTTAGCATCTTGATTCGCTTTCAAACAATGATTGGCCACTCGACTTGGTGACTCGGCAATTTCATGACTTGTCGAATGAATGACCCATCAACCCGATGACCCTTCAATCCGATGATCCTTCAACATGTTGACCCAGCAATTTGACGCCGTAGTCCTCGGCGGCGGTGCCGCAGGGCTGATGTGCGCGCTGGAAGCGGGTAAGCGCGGGCGGCGCGTGGCGGTGATCGAGCGAGCCGAACGCGCCGGGAAGAAAATCCTCATCTCTGGCGGCGGCCGTTGTAATTTCACCAACATTCACTGCCGTCCGGAAAACTTTATCTCGGCGAATCCTCACTTCGCGAAATCAGCGCTGGCCCGCTACACACCCTCGGATTTCATCGCACTGGTGGAGAAGCATCGGATTCCTTACCACGAGAAGACGCTTGGGCAGCTTTTCTGCGACCGCTCCGCTCGCGACATCATGGACATGCTCGAAGGCGAATGCCGGCATGCCGGGGTTCGTGTTTTTGTGAAGACTTCAATTCAAGAGGTGTTGAGGACGACACAGTTCGTAGTGCGCGCTGGAGAAATGGGATTTAGCGCCCCGGTGCTGGTGGTCGCGACCGGTGGGCTGTCGATTCCGAAAATGGGTGCGACGGGACTCGGCTACGATCTAGCGCGGCGATTCGGGTTGGCGATTCGCGAACCTCGGCCTGCGCTGGTGCCGTTTGTGTTCGACGACGAAGACCGCAGCCGGTACTGCGATCTAGCCGGAGTCTCGGCCGACGTAGCCATCTCCTGTGGTAATCAACGATTCAGGGAAAAAATGCTCGTCACGCATCGAGGACTAAGTGGGCCGGCGATTCTGCAGATTTCGTCCTACTGGAAACCGGGCCAAGCAGTCGCCGTCGACTTAGCGCCCGGCAGCGATGTGACGGCAGCGCTTCGTGAACCCAAGACTCCGAGAAATATCACAGCGTTGAAGTCAGCGTTGCACAATTTCGTACCGAATCGCTTAGCCAACCGATGGCTGGATCTGCACCCACCTGCCGCGTGGACGAACTCCGCACTCACAGAACTGGAGCGTCTGGCGCACGAGTGGGTTGTAATTCCGGCGGGCACCGAGGGCTACGCCAAGGCGGAAGTTACCGCGGGAGGCGTGGACACCAACGAATTATCGGCGAAGACGATGGAGAGCCGAAAAGTGCCCGGCTTGCTTTTCATCGGAGAAGTGGTCGATGTGACCGGCCATCTGGGCGGGTTCAATTTTCAATGGGCATGGGCGTCAGGCGCCTGCGCCGGCCGTGCACTCATATAGGCGCGGGCGTCGTCGCCCATGCGTTGTGAATCGAAATCTTTAGGCCAGAACTGCCTGGTACTCCTCGTACGCACCCTTGAAGTCAGTAAGCTTGTGGTCCGCCTCGAAATGCCAAATCCTGGTAGCGACTTCATCAATCAGATCGTGGTCGTGCGTCACCAGAAGCACCGTTCCATGATAGCGCTGCAGAGCAATGTTGAGAGCGTTGATCGATTCCAGATCCAGGTGGTTGGTGGGCTCATCAAACACTAGAACGTTAGGCTTTTGCAGCATGAGCTTACAAAACAGTAGTCGGGCCGCTTCGCCGCCGGATAGAACGTCCGTACGCTTTAGCGCGTCCTCGCGCGGGAACAGCATCTGACCTAACAAGCCGCGAATCTCTTCGTGCGCGGCAGACGGTTCCCACTGATGCAGCCAGTCGAACGCCGTCATCCCGCCTTCGATCAAGGCCCGGTGGTCCTGGGCGAAGTATCCGACCGCAGCCTCGTGTCCCCAAATCACTTTTCCGCTGGTGAGGAATGGCCCGTCGTAGCCGCTGGTTTTGCGCAGTTCAGCGTCCGGAATCGTGGGAGAGTTTGCCAGCAACGCATTGAGCAGAGTGGTCTTGCCCGCGCCGTTACGGCCCATCAATGCGATCTTCTCCCCGCGGGTTACGCTGGCCGTGAAGCTTCGAATGACCTCGGTGTCGCCATAAGATTTCGTCACACCCTCGAGTTCAAGAATGTGTTTTCCGGAAGGACGCTTCTGCTCAAATTTCAAGAACGGACGCTGGATGTTCGACTTGGCGAGTTCCGTCACCTGCAGGCGTTCGACTTCTTTGCGCCGCGACTGCACCTGGCTGGAGCGGGTGCCCGCGGAGAAACGTGCAATGAATTCGTTGAGTTGCGCAATCTTTTTTTCCCGCTGCGCATTTTGCCCTTCGATCTGCGAGCGGATCTGCGTCTTCGCCACCACCATGTCGTCATAGGTGCCGGTATAAGTGATTATGGTTTGGTAGTCGATGTCGGCGATGTGAGTGCAAATGCTGTTGAGAAAATGGCGATCATGCGAGATCACGATCAGCACGCCGTCATAGTTATTCAGGAACCCTTGCAGCCAGTGGATCGAGTCCAGATCGAGGTGGTTTGTGGGCTCGTCGAGCAACAACGCGAGGGGATGCCCGAACAGGGCCTGCGCCAGCAGCACGCGAACTTTTTGTCCGCCCTGCAGCTCGCCCATTTTTCGCTCGTGCAGTTCGTCAGGAATATCGAGCCCTTGCAACAGGATCGCAGCGTCGGTCTCGGCGGTATAGCCGTCTTCTTCGCCGACGATGCCCTCCAACTCGCCGAGCTTCATCCCGTCTTCATCCGTGAGCTCCGGCTTGGAATGGATTCGGTCACGCTCTTCCATCGCCGCCCACAAGCGCTTGTTACCCATCATCACGGTATCGATGACACGATAGGCGTCAAAGGCAAACTGGTCCTGGCTCAGCACGCCGAACTTTCTCGGGCGCACGACGGTTCCCTTCTGGGGATCGAGTTCGCCGGTCAAAAGCCTCATAAAAGTAGTTTTGCCGGCACCGTTCGGTCCGGTCAGGCCATAGCGCTTTCCCGGCGTGAAGGCCGTGGAGACTTCTTCAAACAGAACTTTGGCGCCGTAGCGCATGGAGACGTTGCTTACTGAAATCATGATTTCTCAAGGGAACTGCGGACAATTTGCCCGAACGGCGGGGACGCAGCTGCTGTAATTAGGATATCACGACGACACGCCCGGTTCGTCGGTCACCGCAACCCAGCAACAATCGAAGGTCACGTGTTAGCCTTTTCTGGACTCGGTATTTATTCGACGAGGAATTCATGAACGACGTTCGCTCTTCTCATCTCGACCTTCAGGCAACAGCCAAACAAATCATGCTGGCACACGGCTTCGAGCCGGATTTCCCTCCAGACGTCGCGCAGCAGCTTGCGGAACTGAAAGCACATCCGCCGCAAGTCGCGCCGGGTGGCGTTGTCCGTGATCTGCGGAACTTGCTCTGGTCTTCGATCGACAACGATACGTCGCGGGACCTCGATCAGATCGAAGTGGCCGAGCGGTTGCCCAACGGAGACATCAAGGTGATGGTGGGAATCGCGGATGTGGACGCCTTTGTGCCGAAACATTCACCGCCGAGCAACTCGCCCATTGACCAGCACGCCGCGAAAGAAACCACCTCTGTCTACGCCGGTGTGAGGATTTTCCCTATGTTGCCGGAAGAGCTTTCTACGGGCGTGACCTCGCTTCTGGAAAACGGAGACAAGCTGAGTGTCGTGATCGAGTTTACGGTCGACGCCGCGGGCTCCGTCAGTTCGAGCAATGTTTATCGAGCGATTGTTCGCAACAAGGCGCAGCTTGCCTACAACGCCGTGGGAGGATGGCTTGAGGGTACGGGCCCGGCTCCGGCGAAAGTGGCGGCCTCTACTGAGTTGCAAGCGCAGCTCAAGCTGCAGGATCAAGGCGCACAGGCGCTCAAGAGTCAGCGCTATCAGCATGGCGCACTCAGTCTGGAGACCAGCGAAGTCCAGCCGGTGATACTCAATCAACAAATCGTGGATGTTGCGAAGCAGACGAAGAACCACGCCACTGACCTGATTGAGGACTTCATGATAGCAGCCAACGGAGTCGTAGCGCGAATGCTGGAGAAAGTATCGTCCCTGCGCCGCATCGTGAAGACTCCCGAGCGCTGGGACCGAATCGTACAACTTGCCAATGCACACGGCGGAAAGCTTCCTCCAGATCCCGATTCCAAGGCTCTTAATGATTTTCTGGTGATGCGCAAGGCGGCTGATCCTGATCACTTCGCTGACCTGTCACTGGCTGTGATTAAGCTGATCGGTCCGGGCGAATATGTTCTCGAACGTCCGGGAGATCCGGAGCAAGGGCACTTTGGGCTTGCGGTTCAGGACTATACGCACTCGACCGCGCCGAACCGGCGCTTTCCCGATATTGTCACGCAAAGGCTGATCAAGGCGATGCTTGCCAGCCAGCCTGCTCCTTATTCTGATGACGAGTTAGCGGCCATCGCCTCGAACTGCACTCTGAAAGAGGACGCGGCGCGGAAGGTGGAGCGCGAAATGTCAAAGCGGTTGGCGGCGATTGCGATGAGCCGCAGGATCGGCGAGACATTCGACGCGCTGGTCACCGGTGTAACCCCAAAGGGAACTTTTGTTCGTGTGATGCAGCCACACGTGGAGGGTCTCTTGGCCCAGGGACAACAAGGACTGGACGTTGGAGACAAGTTGAGAGTGAAGCTGATTCGTACTGATGTGCAGCGGGGGTATATCGACTTCGCCCGCGCCTAGGCGCTCATCCCTTTTTCTTTTCGAGCTCGGCCCATCGCGAGTAGAGCTCATCCGCGGTTTTCTGGGCCTCATCCATCTCGGCATTTGCACGTAGAAGACGTGGGCCATCGCTCGCAATCGCAGGATCTTCGAGTTGGACACGTTTTTCCTGCAGCACCTGCTCAGCCTCGGCGACGCGCTGCTCGATGGTTGCATATTCTCGCGCTTCCAGATAAGACAACTTCTTCTTCGCAGCCGATAGCTCAGCGGTCATCGTTGCACGCCGGGGTTGGTTCCCGCTGGAACGAGCAGCCTTCGACGGCTGCTTCCGTTCTGCTTGCCAAGACTCCCATTGCGAGTAATCCGCAAAACTGTCTGCGCTGTTCTGCCCATCCAGTCCAAGCACGATTGTCGAAACGCGATCGAGCATGTACCGGTCATGCGTGACCAGCACCAGCGCACCGCGATACTCGAGCAGGCTTTCTTCCAGTATGTCGAGGGTCGGAATATCGAGATCGTTGGTGGGCTCATCCAGCAGAAGCACATCAGCAGGCTGAAGCATGAGCTGTGCAATTAATACGCGCGCCCGTTCGCCGCCCGATAGCCGACCGATGGGTTGATTGAGTTGCTCGCCGGTGAACAGGAATCTCGCGGCCCAGGATGCGACGTGAATCACGCGGTCCTGATAGATCACCGAATCGCTATCGGGCGCCAGCGCGCGGCGCAGGGTTACATCCGGATCGAGTTCGCGAGTCTGATCGAAGTACACGATCCGCAACCAGTCGGCTCGACGAATTTCTCCAGCCGTCGCTGCCAATTCCCCGCGCAACAGGCGAAGCAGCGTAGTCTTGCCGCTGCCATTCGGTCCGACCAGTCCGACCCTCATTCCGGCCGTGATCACGAAGTTAAGACCGTCAAAAAGTGTGCGGTCGCCAATCTCGCAGGCGACGTCTTCCAGTTCGATCAGCCGCTTGGTTTTTCGGTCGGTCGCGGAAAAATCGATGTTCGCGGTTGCGGTGCGGGTTCTGAGGTTCAGGTCGGCGAGTTCACTCATCAAGTCGCTGGCCTTGTCGATTCGCGCTTTCGATTTGCGCGTCCGGGCCTTGGCCCCGCGACGCAGCCATGCGATTTCATTGTGTACGAGGTTTTCCAGAGCTTCCTGTCGCTTTGATTGGGAGTGAAGAAATTCTTCCTTCTTTTCCAAAAACGTACTGTAATTTCCACGCACGCGGAGCAGTCCATCCGGATAGGTTCGATTGAGTTCTGCCATCTCGGTGGCAACATTTTCAAGAAAATAGCGGTCGTGGCTCACGACCACGCAGGCGAATGACGCGTCTTGAAGAAGTGCTTCAAGCCACTCGATTCCTGCCAGATCGAGATGATTGGTGGGTTCGTCCAGCAACAGGATGTCCGGCCCCTGAACCAGTGCTTCGACGATCGCCAGGCGCTTTTGCCAGCCTCCCGACAATGCGGTCGCGCGTGTTTCGAGTTCGTCGAAGCCGGCACGACCGAGTGTTTCAGCGAAGCGGGTTCCGCGCTCCGTTGCCGGCACCGCGGCGCGTTCCAGCGCGTTCTCGACCACCGAACGAACCGTGTCTCCGGGGGCGAATTTCGAGTCCTGCAGCACGCAGGCGAGCCGGACACGCTTGCGAACCGCGATTTCGCCGCTATCCAGATCTTCGTTGCCGGCTAAAATTCGCAGCAGCGTGGATTTTCCGGAGCCGTTTGGACCGATGAGCCCAATCCGGTCGCCTTCGGAAACGGTGAAGGAAATATCTTGAAAAAGCACGGTCGATCCGAAAGCTTTCGAGATGCCTTGTGCATTGATGATTGGCGCCAACGACTTGTGACCTACTTCCTTTTGAGTTGCTGGAAGGATTTTGGTGGACCTGGTCGGGTTCGAACCGACGACCTCTTCCATGCCATGGAAGCGCGCTCCCAACTGCGCCACAGGCCCACTGAGGAAGAACCAACGATCCGGCGCAGAAATCCGGACCAGACAAAACAATTCTCGCTTACTGGCTGAGGTTAGTCAAACGCTGTGCAGCACCGAAGTTCATGTTTACTGTGCGACTCGTCAATTTTACGAAAACTGCGAAAATGGGTATGCTGAGGGCCGTGACCGAGTTTATGAACCTTCGTCGTACCTACCGGCGGCGCTATTGGGTGCTGCCTCTTCTACTGCTTGCTACAGCGACGGCACAGGTGACGCCTTCCCCTGCGTCCTCGGCGCCGCCTGTTCCGTACGCTTCGGTCAGTCAACTGAACCTGATGCTGTCGCAGTTGGAGCAGGTCGCCCAGGCGACGCAGTTGGACTTGGCCAAGCTGCGAATCGAAAAATGGAAGACCGATGCTAACACCAAACGCGGCACCCAGGCGGACATCGAATCCCTTCAGCGTAACCTGCAAATGGCGCTTCCAGAAATCATCGGCCAACTGCGAGCTTCCCCGGAGAACATTGCCGCAACCTTCAAGCTCTACCGCAATCTCGACGCGCTCTATGACGTGTTCGGCCCGGTGGTCGAGTCAGCGGGAGCCTTCGGCTCCAAGGATGAATACCAATCCATGCAAAACGATTTCAGCGCGCTGGAGAGATCGCGGCGATCGTTGGCTGAACGGATGGAGACTCTGGCCAGCGCGAAAGAAGGGGAACTGACGCATCTGCGAACGCAAGTTCGGGATCTGCAGACTGCGGCGCCGGCACCGCCCCCCAAGAAAGTGATTGTGGACGACACTGAGCCACCCAAGAAGCCCCCGAAGAAAAAGTCGGCGACGAAATCCACGAAGCCGTCCGCGGCTGTGCCGAAGCCGAGCACGACTACAAACTCCCAGCCACCGGCGCAGCAAACGCCGCAGCAGCCTTAATCCGCGCGAAAAGCCTAAAATTTCGCGCCACGTTATTGCACTGTCCGGTGTGCAAAATTTTCGTTAAAAAAACACTCTCTTTTGCCTAAAATCTAGAAAACAAAGGGCTGGGAATTTTCTTGCCTTCTAGATCTATGGTTCTAAAGGTGGTTAGAGGCAAAATATTAAAACCATGGAAGTTATGGAGGGCTGACTGCCCTCCGTTCCATTGGCAGGAACTGAGAGCGAAGTTGCGCGTTCAGATCTGTGCTTTGAGTCTGGGACATCGACAGGTTGTCAAAGATCGTAGATTATCTTATAGATAAACTATGCTTTGTTATATTATCGTAGTGGATGACGCGAGGTCAACAAGAAAGTGGAGTGGCTGCGGACCCGGCTCCAAATCGGGAATCTGGCGCTCCTCGCGTTCCCATGCACCCGCCCCTTGCAAAAAACGCAAGGAGCGGGGCACCCTTCTTTGGTTCATCTGCTGAGCTCTGGCGGACTTGGCACGTTAATCCTTTTGACGTTCATACGCGCCCATGTCGCAGCCGCTGGTGTCCTCTTTGTCATGACGCGGCCTGCCGCGCTGATCGGTCTTCAGCAGGTGGCCCTGACCATCGGTACAGCCACTCGGGTTGCCCGCATCAATCGCCGGGCTTCCGGTGAGCAGAGGGATCGTCTGTGTGGGTCCGCCGTGGTGCCCTAATTGTCCGAGCTTGGGATCGGTGTTGTTTAAATCGCCGGTGCCGCTAAAATTGCAGTAGCCATCGCTGCTCAGATTGTAGCCATTGGAGGTCATGGTGCCGGCGCAGTTCCCCCCTAAACTGTTTGCGACAATGCTGTTCTGGAGGGTCGCCGTGCCGTGGTTGAGGATGCCGCCGCCATACCTGTAGTACTCACCATGAGCAGTATTCCCGCTGACCGTGCTGTTGTTGATCGTCAGCGTGCCACCGTCACCGTTGTAGATGCCGCCGCCGTCCGCCGTCCTGGCATCAGCAGTATTCCCGCTGACCGTGCTGTTGTTGATCGTCAGCGTGCCAGTTCCAACGTTGTAGATGCCGCCGCCGTCCGCCGTCGTCGTCCCCCCAGCAGTATTCCCGCTGACCGTGCTGTTGTTGATCGTCAGCGTGCCACCGTTGTAGATGCCGCCGCCACGCGCGAACTGAAGCCCCGCTGCACGGTTCCCGCTCATGGTGCTGTTATTGATCGTGAGCGTGCCACCGTTGTTGATGCCGCCGCCGTCCGCCGTCACCCCGCGCCCAGTATTCCCGCTGACCGTGCTGTTGTTGATCGTCAGCGTGCCACCGTTGTAGATGCCGCCGCCGTTCCCGCTGCCATTGCGGATGGTCAGCTTTGAAAGAGTGACATGGGCGTTCGCATTGGATATTGTGACCACCTGGCCGACGCCTCCGCCGTCAATGATTGTCGTAGCGGCACCGGAACCGATCACCTTCAAGCTGGTGCTGATTGTGAGATTCTCTGTGTAGGTCGCGGCGGCGACCATGATGGAATCGCCCGAAGAAGCCAGCGAGATGGCATGCCCGATGGTCTTGCACGCGTGCTGGCGCGACTTGCAGTCGTTGTTATCATTCCCGTTCACGCCATCGACATACCATGTGCTGCTGGCTAGGGCGGTTGGAACCAGGGCCAGGAACACAGCCAGAAGCAGCAGGCTGTGGAACACGAGTCTGCGTTTCATAATCTTCCTCCTGTCAAAGGCAACGTCTTGAGACGTGTCTCTGCTGAACTTGTGCTTGCAAAAGCCCGGGATCGGTCGTTAAGGATGGTGTTGCTTCGGAAGCCAGGGCCTGGGAGGAAGATAGGGATGAGGCTTAGGAAGAGGCTCCCCACATCACAGCGCGAATAGTACGCCTGGCCGGAAGTGGTGTCAATGGCGGCAAGCGTGGCTGGATGTGAGCGTTGGCCCCTGCGGGGCCTGAATCTAGTCTGCGGCTTTTATCGCGGCGCTGGAAGCGCTGCGCCACCCAAAACCTTGAAGCGGTTACGCTTAGATTGAGTAACTGGGGACATAGGTAACTTTGCTGCGGGAACTCAGCGGTGCTCTTCGGAGTCTATAGAGGTAGGGCAAATCATAAGGGTTGCGGTCCGGGGCTTAGTTGGCTATGGTTCGATTTTGGCGAAGGCTTGCGGTCGAAAAGCACCTATAATGGAGGTTGCGCCATGAGTGTCATGGCAGGAGCGACCACGGTGGGTGATCTAGCGGGAGCAATCGGAATCCGGACTCAGGAAGCGGCGATCGTGGCCGAACTCAAGGCCGGATCGGAGGAGGCTTACGACTGGCTCATCGGAGAATTTCACCAGCCGATTTATAGCCTGGTTTACCGCATGGTGACCGATCCGGCGGATGCCGCTGACACGACCCAAGAGGTGTTTCTAAAAGTCTTCCGCGGAATTAACCACTTCCATGGGGAGTCCAGTCTGAAGACGTGGATTTATCGCATTGCCGTGAATGAAGCATCGAATCGGCGCCGCTGGTGGTTCCGACACAAATCGAAAGAAACCTCGATCGAGCCGCTGGGGCCGGGTGCAGAATCGGGCGTCGCTTCGGCGATCAAGGACTCGTTGGTGGACGGGGGTGACTCGCCTTTCGAACGCGTGGCGCACGAGGAGGTTCGAGCACGAGTCGAAGAAGAATTGCGCAAGGTTTCCGAACCCTACCGTACGACTCTCATCCTTCGCGATCTTGAGGAAATGTCGTATGAGCAAATTGCGGAAGTTACGCAAGTTTCTCTGGGAACCGTGAAATCGCGGTTGACCCGGGGGCGGGAAGCGCTCCGGCAGCGCTTGACGGCATATGTGCAAGAGGTTGGATCGGAACTGGGACTACGGGTTACGGAACGTGCATCGAAGGGGACTTCCCACTCGGGTGTCTCTTGTACTGGATTCGAGGTGGTGTCATGAAGTGCATCGAAGCTAACTCGATGTTCTCGTCTTATCTGGATGGCGCGGTGACAGGCACCGAGATGCTTGCTCTCACCCGGCATCTCGACACCTGTGCTCATTGTCAACGGGAATATGTTTCGCTTCGTCAAACCCAGCAACTACTGACGAAGGTGGGGCGCAGGAAAGCACCCGAAGACCTTGCCTTGAAACTGCGTCTCGCGATTTCACGCGAGGTCGCGCAATCGCACCATCCGTACTTTCACGATCTTCGCATTCGGGTGGAGAACGCCATCCAGGGATTCATGGTTCCGGCGACGGCGGGCTTGGCAACGGCAGTGGTGATTTTCGGATTTCTCATGGGCTTCCTGGCGTTGCCCCTGCAAGCCGACAATCCGGATGTGCCCTTAATGTTGAACACTGCGCCGCAGTTGCAGCAATCGGCCTTTGGGACGTCTCTGGAGTCCATCAAAGATGATTCGCTGGTCATTGAAGCGTACGTGGATTCGAATGGCCGAGTGCAGGACTACCGCGTGTTATCGAGTCCGCAGGATGAGAAGGGCTTGCCGCCGCAAGTCAAGAACATGCTCATTTTCACCACGTTCCGTCCGGCGACCTCCATGGGTCAACCGACATCCGGACGCGCGGTGTTGTCTTTCTCCAAGATCAGCGTGAAGGGATAGAAGTCAGCTTTTGGCTTTTGGCTTTTGGCTTTTCCTCTGCTCCGGTCACCTGAGTCGCGCCCTTGCAATTTCTTGCTGAGTTTTGGGTTGATGGCCAATGGCTAAAAGCCAAGAGCTAATAGCTTGCCTTTATTGACCCTCCGCGCAGAACCTCATAAACTGGCAATGTAGCCCGCACATCCCACCGCTCTGCAGGAGGGTTTCCTGGATAGTAGGTTTCGGAATTCGTTGTTCGTGGCCTTGCTTGGGCTGGTGGCGCAAGTTTGCCCGGCTGAAACGTCCCCCAAGGTCGCGCTGGATAGCAGCGAATCATTATTTACGGTTCTGACGGCCATCAACGCTTGTGGCTACGATTCGGAACTGAACGTGTCCGATCCGCTGCGGGCTCAGATTCGCGACGAGGTCGCGAAAACCATTGAAGCTTCCGCTGAGGCAAAAGAGGCCACTCCGATTATGTGCCAGTTTTATGCGGACCATCAGCCGGCGGATCCGGCGCGGACACTGGCACAATATGTCTCGCTGGCGCTCTATCTGGAAGCTCCACCGGCGCTCTCATTGAAAGTCAAGGAGGCGGATCTTCCGCCCGACGCCAGCTATGTTTCGGGGTTCGTCCCGCTGATCCAGAAGTTTTATGGCGAAGCCGGATTGCACGCGATCTGGACGCGTCATCAACTAGCCTACTCTGACCTGACCGAGCGCTATCACGGACCGCTGTCCAAGGTACTGTTCGATACCGAGGTTTACTTGAAACTGCCGTCGGCTGGTTACCTGGGACGCACCTTTACGGTTTATCTGGACCCCATGGGAGCCCCCGGGCAAGCCAACGCCCGCGATTACGGAACCGATTATTACGTGGTCATTTCTCCGGGGACCGGATCCGGGCTCAAGATGGATCAGATCCGGCACACCTATCTCCACTACCTTCTGGATCCGTTGGCGCTAAAGTATCCGATTGCCATGGCACAACTGGCGCCGCTGCTGATAAGCGTGAAGAATGCGCCCATGGATGAGAGTTTCAAGACGGACGTTTCGCTGCTGGCGACGGAGTGCCTGATACGCGCCATTGAAGCTCGCACCACGGGGTCGAGCAAGACGCCTGAAATAGAACGGGAGAAGTTGGTCGAGCAGTCGGTGGAGCAAGGCTTCGTTCTGACGCCTTATTTTTATCAGGCGCTGGTGCGGTTCGAGAAGAGTCCGGCCGGGCTACGCATTGCTTATGCAGATTTGATCAGCGGCATCGACGTACACAAGGAACAAAAGAACGCGGCGCAGATAAAGTTTGCCAGCAAGGCGGACCCGGAATTGTTGCATTTGTCCCGGCCCACGGAGGGCAAACTGCTCGTGACCGCGGAGCAGCGTCTATCGAGCGGAGACGCCGAAACCGCCAAGAAGCTGGCGCAGCAGGCGCTGGACGAAAAGAGAGAGGATCCGGGCCGGGCACTTTTTATTCTGGCACAAGTAGCCACGATGAGCCGCGATATGCCGGGCGCACGCAACTATTTCGAGCAGGCGTTGAATGTTGCTCACGAACCCAAGGTGGTGGCATGGTCCCATATTTACCTGGGAAGGATTTTTGATTTGCAGGAAGATCGAGCTGGCGCCCTCGACCATTACCGTGCGGCGCTGACGGCTGGCGGATCGTTGCCGGAGGCGAAAGCCGCAGCCGAGCACGGGATTGAACAGCCTTACGAGCCGCCAAGCCATCCGCAGTAACAGAGTGAAGTGAAACATCGCGTCGGGAGCTAGAGTCTCAACCTAAGGAGAGAGCATGAAGCGAGCAGCCATGATATTGGGGATGCTAGCGGTAGCGGCTTTCGTAGCAGCGCAGCAGCCGGCGCCCACCCAACAGAAGCAACCTGCAGGGGCGCCCGGCGCAGCTCCGCAAGGCACGGCCGCACCCGCCCCACCGCTGGGTAAACGGCCACCGCAAGCCAAAACGCAGCCGGAGTTTGACGCTTATAACGCGGCGGTGGCGAATCAGAAGGATCCCGCCGCGACGGAAAAGGCGGCGGACGACTTCGCGGCCAAGTTCCCCGACAGCGAACTGCGCGTGCTGCTCTACAAAGCATCGATGCGCGGCTACCAGAATGCGAACAATGGCGACAAAATGTCGGAGATGGCGCAGAAGTTGCTGAAACTCGATCCGGATGATCCCGAGGCACTCATCGCCGTGTCGGAGGTGATCGCGGAACGCACCCGGGAGACCGATCTCGATAAGGATCAGCGCTTTGATCAGGCCAAGAAATACGCGCAGCACGCTTTGGAGACTATCGACACCGATGTTCCAATCCCTGCGAATGCACCCCAAAATCAGATCGACGCATATAAAGGGCTGTTGCGATCCAGCGCATTTTCGGTGCTGGGTACGATCGAATACAGTCAGGAAAAATACGCTGACGCGGAAGGCTATTTCCGTAAGTCTATCGACGCTTATCCGGCCCAGCCTGACCCTGTAGTTGTGTTGCGCCTGGCACTGGCGCTGGATAAGCAGGCAAGATATCCGGATGCGCTGAAAGAGGCCAACCGGGCGGTCGAATTGACCCAGGAAGGAACCGCGGCAGGAACCACGGCACGTCATGAACGCGATCGATTGGTGCAGTTGACGGGCGGCGTTAGTCCCGGCAGTGGTGGTCCACCCCCTGCATCCAAACCGCCGGCCAGCGCCACTCCGAACGCGACCCCTCCTGCCCACTAGCGGGGAGGAGTTTACGCCAAGAGAGACGTCTCTAGTGGGATACTAGAGGCGTGGTCGCTTGGGTTCGGCCTTGCCTCCAGTACGCCACGGATGGACGCAGGACTCCAATCAGATGGTTCAATCAGATCATGAAGTCACGGAACATCTCGGAATTGGAGCAAGCTCTGGAGTATCAATTCTCGCGACCGGAATTGCTGGAGCAGGCTCTCACCCACAGCTCGCAAGCTCGCGAACTTGAATCGCTATCGACCCAGCCGTCGGCTCGAGTGGGAGACAACGAGCAGCTCGAGTTCCTGGGAGACGCTGTCCTGGGGCTGATTACGGCCGAGGAGTTGTTTCACCGCTTTCCGCATTTTCGAGAAGGAGAGTTGTCCAAATTGCGAGCACACCTGGTCAGCGAAAAGCATCTGATCCGAGTGGCACGCCAATTGGAAGTCGGGCAGTACTTGCGGCTGGGACGGGGCGAAGAGAAAAGCGGCGGGCGCAACAAGACTGCCCTGCTGGTAGACGGCTTGGAAGCCGTGCTGGGCGCGATGTACGTGGATGGCGGGTTGGAGACGGTCCGGCGTGTGGTGTTGCAGCATATCGTCGCTCCGGAGGTGGAACACCTGGCGCGAAACGGAAGCAGCTTGCCGCTTACCGACTATAAATCAGCGCTGCAGGAGAAGCTTCAAGCCACTGGTCGTCCGCAGGCATCTTATGTATTGGTAAAAGAGTTGGGACCTGAGCACAGCAAGACTTTTACGGTTGAGGTTCGATTGCAAGCGGTGGGCGACCACGGGAAGACTGAGTTCGTAGGCCGAGCAGAGGGGTCTACCAAGAAGAATGCCGAACAGGGTGCGGCACACCACGCGCTGGAACACCTGGCTTCGCTACCGGGGGATTCAGGCAGCAAGGCGCCCGGCAAAGGACGCGCCCAACCGGAACCGTGATGGAGAAAACGCCACAAACAGACTGGTTGATTTCGCTGCAATCGCTGCAATCGCTGCTGACTACGGTGGTGATTGCGGTCTTTGTCATCACGTTTGTCATCCAAGCTTTCCAGATTCCTTCCGAGTCCATGGAGAACACCTTGCTGATCGGGGATTACCTGCTGGTGGACAAGCTGCGTTACGGCGGCGGTGGATTCTTGGATCATGTCCTGCCGTATCGGCCGGTGAGGCGTGGCGACATCATCGTTTTCCACTATCCGGTTCATCCCAGCGAACACTTCGTGAAGCGTGTGGTGGGCGTGCCGGGGGATCGCCTACGCCTGATCAATCGGCAAGTGTACGTGAACGGCGCTCCGCTGACAGAATCCTATGTGCGGTACGGCTCGCCGGAGCATGACGTATTTCGGGACGAGTTTCCCCGCGTGGACATTCCAGTTCCAGGCCTGGAAGGGGGATGGTGGTTGCAGATGAAGAAACTGGTCGAGGACGGCGAACTGATTATCCCGGAGGGGCACTATTTCGTGCTGGGCGACAATCGAGACGAGAGCCTGGACAGCCGCTACTGGGGCTTCGTGCCGCGCGAAAACATCGTGGGGCGTCCACTGCTGATCTATTGGTCGGTGCGGAGCATGGAGTACGACATGCCGGTTTCTTCCACGCCGGGTGATAAACTTTATCATTTCGCCTACGCGGTTGGCCATTTGTTTCAGCTCACGCGTTGGGACCGCACATTTCGAGTAGTCAACTAAGGGCGGCATCGCCTATTAACGGGACAAAACCTAGTGGCCAAGAAAGAAAATACGCAGGCGGAAAAGCCGCGCGAAAGCACGGTCGAGTTTCTCGCTTCTCTAGCGGCCGTGCTGGTAACCGGTCTGTTCATTATTACGTTCATCGTGCAGGCATTTGAGATTCCTTCGAGTTCGATGGAGAACACTCTGCTGATTGGGGACCACGTGTTTGTGAACCGCGAGCAGTTCGCGCCGCGGACGCGATGGCTTGGTCCCATCGTACCCTACCGGCAGATACGCCACGGTGACATCGTGGTGTTTCTGTCGCCCGCGGAACCGGGGCTCTACGTTGTCAAGCGAATCATCGGCATTCCCGGAGACCGCATTCATTTGCGCGACGGCGTCGTCTATCGCAATGGGGAAAAGCTGAATGAGCCCTACGTGATCCACCAGGGCGGCGAGGTCAGTTACAATCCTTACCGCGATAATTTCCCCGCAGTCCCGCCGTCGGAGATGAGCAATGTGACCCCGGATTGGGAGCTGGCTTTGCCGCAGCACATTGAGGGTGACGATGTGGTAGTGCCTCCAAACAGCTATTTCGGTATGGGGGACAACCGCGACGTGAGTCTCGACAGCCGCTATTGGGGTTTTATCCCACAGGGAAATGTGATTGGGCGGCCCATGTTTATTTACTGGTCGTTTGAGACGCCGGCGGGCCAGTATCTGGAGAGAGAAGTCAGCCAACGAGTCGGTTTCCTGGCCCATGTGGTGATCCACTTTTTCGATGAAACTCGCTGGCGGCGTACGTTCAAGGTGGTTCAGTGAGTTTTTGGCGATCGAAGCGCGGAGCTCTCACGCTGAGCGTTGTCGTGCTCCTGGCGCTCTTCCTCGTACGACCGGGGGCAAATCGGCTCCGGACACGGATTGTCAATTCTATAAGTTTGGCGTTGGGACGGCCGGTCGATATCGCGGCAGTGAAGCTTCGCCTGCTCCCCCAGCCCGGATTCGATCTTGAGAACTTCGTAGTTCAGGACGATCCGGCCTTCAGCGCTGAACCCATGCTTCGCGCCCAGGAAGTCACGGCGTCTCTGCGTGTAACTTCGCTCTTGCGGGGACGATTGGAGATCGCGCGGCTGAACCTGACCGAGCCTAGCCTCAACCTGGTACGGAACGCGGAAGGACATTGGAATCTTGAGAATCTCATCGAGCGGGCAGCCAAGATGCCGGTTGCTCCCACCGGCAAAAAGAAGACCGAAAGGCGTCCGGGCTTTCCTTACATTGAGGCTGACCGCAGCCGCATCAATTTCAAGTTCGGACCGGAGAAAAAGCCGTACGCACTGACCGAGGCAGATTTTGCATTGTGGCAGGACTCGGAAAACGCCTGGGGCATGCGGATGAAAGCGCAACCGGTGCGGACCGATTTCAATCTCACTGACACCGGCATGGTCACCGTGAGCGGATCGTGGCAGAGGGCAACGACTCTGCGCGAGACGCCTTTGCAGTTCAGTCTGCAGTGGGACCGTGCGCAACTCGGCCAGGTCACAAAGCTCGCCTATGGCAACGACCAGGGCTGGCGCGGGGGAGTGAAGGTTTCTGCCACGATTGCCGGCACACCCGCGAATCTTGCGATAGCCGCAGCGGCTTCGGTGCAGGATTTCCGTCGTTATGACATTTTTGGCGGCGGCGATTTACGACTGGCCGCACAGTGCAGCGGACGCTACAGTTCGCCCGCTCACACGCTGTCCGATGTTGCCTGCAGCGCTCCGGTAGGCGATGGCACAATTGCCGTCAATGGCAGCATCAACAGTCCTTTCTCACCCCGCGATTACGATCTCGCGTTGACCGCTCATGATCTGCCAATCCAGTCGCTGATTGCCTTCGCACGCCATGCCAAAGAAGGTATGCCGGATGATCTGGTCGCAACGGGCCGGCTGGGTGGGAACGTGAAGTTCCGGCGCTCCGCCACTGCGCGAGCAGGCGATGTGGTCTGGGAAGGTAGCGGCGAAACCTCGGGCTTCCAGCTGGGATCAAAATTCACCAAGACGGAGTTGGTATTGGGAAGAGTTCCATTCGCGGTGTCTCCCGCGATAGCTTCGAAATCACGAGCAACCTTAAGAGAAATTGTTCCTCCGCCGGAGACTCATTTTGAGGTGGGTCCTTTTGACTTGGCCTTGGGCAGGCCAGCACCCGCGACGGTGCGCGGCTGGACTTCGCGTTCGGGATACAGCTTCACGGTCGAAGGGGATGCGCAGGTACAACGCCTGCTGCGGTTGGCGCGGACGGTGGGAATTCGTGCTCCCCAGCCAGTCGCCGAAGGCTGGGCCAAAGTCGATGTGCAAATCGCCGGTCCCTGGTCGGGATTCGTGGCGCCGAGAGCTATGGGGAAGGCCCAACTGCATTCGATTCGCGCGGAAGTACGCGGGTTGAATGCGCCGCTGGAAATCGCTTCTGCGAACCTTCTCCTGACGCCAGACCTAATTAACGTGCAGAACCTGACGGCTTCGATCGCAGACACTTCATGGCGGGGCTCTCTAGCGCTTCCGCGTCAGTGCGCCGTGCCGGATTCTTGCCCGGTTCGCTTCGATCTGCATGCCGACGAGATTGCGTCTGATCGACTGAACCAGCTAATCAATCCTCATGTTCGCAAACAGCCGTGGTACCGGTTTCTTTCTTCATCGGCGACCGGAGTTCCCTACCTGCTCACAGTACACGCCGTGGGCAAGCTTACGGCCAACCGAGTGGTAATTCGTAAACTTGTCGGGAACCGAGTCTCGGCGAACGTGGCCCTCAATAAAGGGAAGCTGCGACTGTCCGATCTGCGTGGCGATGTCCTTGGCGGCAGGCATATCGGCGAATGGGAAGCCGACTTCACCGCAAAGCCCCCGGAGTATCGCGGAAGCGGCACGCTGGAGCGGATCGCACTTGAGCAACTTGGCGAGAGCATGCAGGATGACTGGATCACGGGCTCGGCAACGGCAACCTATCGGGCGAAAGCATCGGGCCTGGACGCGGCTGGATTGTTTGCTTCCGCCACCGGCACACTGAAGGTCGATGCACGGGACGGACTGCTGCGCCACGTTGCACTTGCCGAGGGAACCGGACCGCTGCAGATGCATCGTTTGGCAGCTCACTTGTTCCTGCGCGACGGCGAGTTTGAAATTCAGGAAGGCAAGCTGGAGACTCCGGCTGGTGTCTATCAAGTGAGCGGCACGGCATCTCTGACTCGTATCCTCAATGTGAAACTGACGCAGGAAGGAGCTCCGGGCTTCAACATCACGGGCACGCTGACGGAACCGCATGTATCGCCAATCCTAACCCCGGAGACGCGAGCCGCCCTCAAACCGTGAGGAAGCCCTGATTATGCAGTCATGTCTCGATCTGCTGGAAACCGAAGCGAAGAACTCTTTCGTCGCAGCGGGCGAGCAAGAACGGGAGGAGTCCCGCGCCTTCCAATCAGCATCGCTGCGCTCTTTGGCAAGAGCCGAGGAAACAGATTGCGAGTATCACGGCGCGTAACCCGGGCCACGCAGCACTTTCCCTGGCTTCGCTCCCGTCATCTTCCCTTGATCAATCACAGGCACTCCGTTCACCAGCACATATTCCATGCCCTCCGACAACTGATTGGGATTATCGAACGTAGCCACATCACGCACCGTTGCCGGATCGAAAACTACCACGTCGGCCCACATGCCCGCCTTCAACACTCCGCGGTCAGCTAGCCGCATGCGCTGCGCCGGCAGAGCGGAGAACTTGCGTATGGCGTCTTCCAAGGTGAGCTTTTTCTCTTCTCGAACGTATTTATGCAGGATGCGCGGGAATGTACCGTAGGCCCGCGGATGGGGATGTTCCTGGCCTAGGATTCCTTCCGGTGACGTTCCCTCGGAGTCGTTGTCGATTGAAACCCACGGCTGTTGCAGAGCGAGTACAACATCGGGTTCTGACATGCCGAACACCGCGACTTCGGTAAAAGCATTGTCTTCGATCAGCAGATCGAAGAGAGCATCCATCGGATCTTTGTTCCGGATTTTTGCGACCTCTGCCAGCGTCTTGCCCTGTAGCGGTAGAAGCTTCGGATTCTGAACCACGCAAATCAAAACCGACTCTGGTCCCGGAATCTCCTGCCATTCGTTCTGCCACTCGGTCGACGGGGTCATCAGATCCTTGCGAATCCGCTGCCGCATCGCTGGATCTTTCAAACGCTCGATCAGCTTCGCATCACCACCGTCGTGCGCCCAGGGCGGAATAAACGCCGACATGGTATTGAACCACGCAGGGTAGGCATAGGTGTTCGCACTCACGTCGACGCCGTCCGCGCGTGCAGCATTGATCTTCGCCACTACCTCCGGCATGCGTCCCCAATTTTCTTTGCCCGCAACCTTAATGTGCCAGATTTCGACTGGAATGTGGGCTTCGCGTCCGATGCGCAGAGCTTCATCAATGGCGGAAATCACCCGGTCGCCTTCATCGCGCATGTGCGTGGCATAGATGCCACCGCTTTTTGAGGCCTCTCCAGCTAACGCGATCAACTCTTCGGTTTTGGCGTAGGGAGCCGGAGCATACTGCAGGGCGGTAGAAACGCCGACTGCGCCGTCGCGCATGGCTTGCCGCACGAGCGCCTTCATCTGATCGAGTTGTTCGGGCATTGGCCGTTTGTCGTTGTCCCCCAAGACCATGCGGCGGACTTCGGTTGCGCCCACGTAGCTGGCGAGATTAATTCCCATGCCCTGCTTTTCGAGTCTGGCGAAGTACTCGCGGAACGTGCGCCAATCGGGAGTGATGTGGTAGTGATCGTAGCCGGCACGATCTGCCTGAATGATGGCGTCATTGAGCGGCGCCGCCGATCCACCTTCGCCGGTGATTTCCGTTGTGATGCCCTGGTAAATCTTCGAAGGCAAGCGCGGATCGACGAGGATCGTCAGCTCCGATTGCCCCAGCATATCGATAAACCCAGGCGCAACAACTTTGCCACCAGCGTCGATGGTTCGCGTGCGTGGCGCATCGACCAGATTGCCGATGGCTGCGATCTTGCCGTCCCGGATTCCGATGTCGCCGGAATACCAGGGCGAGCCTGTGCCATCGATGATGTGGCCGTTGGTGATCACCAAGTCAAAGCGCTGCGGTGGCGGAGCGGGCCACACCGGGGAGGTACAGCTTAAGACGATGAGAATTGCCAGCAAGTTTTGATAGAGCGCGGTTCGCATCACAAGTTTCTCCGTAATTGTCCAGTCTCCGATTCAGGGTCACGTCTGTGGAGGAGCAGCCGGGACAGGCCGTCGGCGCCAGCTCAGGCTGAGTCCAATCAGGCTCCAGATCCCCAGTGCCAGCCATTCGTATACGCTGAAATGCCCTGGAATACCAGGCACAATTTTCATCAAGATCATGAGGAGTCCGACAATCACTCCGACCACAGCGATAAAACGTTCGTGCGACGCCGGACCCATCCGGTAGTAGGCCGCACAAGCCGCCAGCCATCCTATTGCGGAAGCCACCGAGCCGACTTCGGAAATGGGCACGAGCATGGCATCGCCCAGAAACATGCACGCGGCAGTGGCCAGTCCGATGCAGAGCACGGCGACCGAGGGCGTCTGATTGCATCGATGTACATGGCCAAAACGCTGGTCCACCAAGCCGCGCCGCCCTATGGCGAACAACAGCCGGCTCGCTGCGATAAGATTTCCGTTGAACACTTTGAAAAGCGAGAGCAGCGCGGAGGCTAGAATTACGCTTACAATCCAACGCGAGCCCACTGCATGCTCAAAAGCAACCGCGGTCATGAATTTTTCATGGGTGAGCTGCTTCCATGGGGCGACATATCCGACAGCTGCGATCACGATGGTGTAGAAAAGAATACCAACCACAATCGCCATCCAGATGGCCTTGAAGAACCCGCGCGCGCGGAATTCAGGGCTGGCCTCTTCCGCGCCCTTTACGACAGATTCAAACCCAGTCATAAAGTAGGGCACAATTTGCATGACTAATAGCACGGATACGAACGGGCTATGGGTGAAGAGCGGCAGGAAATTTCGTGGCGAACCTTTGGTCACTCCGAACCCTACAAACAGCGTGAACAAGGCAAGCGTTCCGAAGGCTGTCCAGTTCTGAAAAATGGCACTCAACCGGATACCGCGATAGTTCATCAGAGTGAGCAGGCCAGTCAGGCCGAGCCCGATCACCAAATGCGGCAGGTAAACAGGCCGACCTGCGATGCGGTAGAGTTCCATCGAATCCAGTGCGGGAAAGATGTAGCCCGCGATCTTGCCCACCGCTACCGCCTCCCAGGGGCACACGATGAAATAGGCGAGGATCATCATCCATCCCGTGGCAAAGCTGACCGATTGTGGAAAAACTTTCGCGGTGTATGCGACCTCACCCGCCGCATCCGGCATCGCCGCGACCAGTCGGCCGTACACATACCCGATAGGCAGCAGCAGCGCCCCACCAATTACGAAGCCAAGGATCGCACCCAATACGCCGCCGCGCAGCAGCCAGTCATCCATCACGACCAGCCATCCGACGCCCACCATCGTGCCCCAGCCCAGGGCGAAGTAATCTACGACGCGGAGTTTGCGAGCGAGAGTGATCACGCGGCGCGAATTATAAAGCATTGCGCTGGATCGCGTGCTGTCCAGTCTCGGTGCCAATCCCGACTAACCGATATGCTATGTTTTACAGTTCTGTTGAATTCTTAAACGAGGCGGCTATGCCCCGATACGAATATCGTGTTCTCAATCCAACACCAGCAGCCGAAAAGGCGTTTCTGGCATGGATTGACCGGCTGGACCAGGAGTTCATACACCGCGATCCTCAACATCGCAGTGATGTGGTGCGGAACGCGCTGCATGAGCTTTATCTGGGACGTCCTTACACGGCGCCGAACGCGAATGCGTCTCTGGCGGAACAGGTTCTGATCCACTCCTTCGATCCACGCAATGCTACGCTCGAGCCGGAATCCTACGGTGATGTGGACGCTGTAAAATACGCCGAACGCAAGCCTCTCATCTGGTTCTGGATGATGTATGACCGTTCGCCCGCAGGGTTGAATCACTGGCTGGGTCATCGCGTGCGCGCCATGATCGCTCGGCACGTGCTCAAACATTGCGGCAAGAACGTAAAGATATTTCACGGCGTCGAGGTTTCGTTCGGATACAACCTGACCATTGAAGACAACTGCACGATTCACAAGTACGTGCTGCTGGACGACCGCGGCGAGATCATCATCCATGAAGGCTCGTCGATTTCCGATTACGCCAATGTCTATTCGCACGCTCACGACCTCAACGATGGCATGCTGGTCGACAATCACCGGACCGAGATTGGGCCGAAGGCTCGCGTCACGTATCACGCAACGGTGCTCAGTGGAGTGAAGGTGGGCGAACATGGCATGGTTGGCTCGATGGGGGTGGCATCGAAAAACGTCGAGCCTTTTCACATCGTTGGTGGTATTCCCGCGAAACCGATTAAAGTAAAGCCGATCGCGCCGGAAGAGTTGCGCAAGGCGTTTGAAAAGCGGTAGTGGGTTATGCGCGTCCTGATCATTGGCGGCACGGCTTTCATCGGCCCTCACGTGGTGCGCAGCCTGGTTTCTGACGGGCACGAAGTCACGATTTTTCATCGCGGCGAGCACGAACCGGAACTCCCCAGCAGCGTGCGCCATGTACACAGCACGTCCGCGGCGTTTCCTGTCCTGAATTTTCCAGCGGAACTGGTCTCGTGGAAACCCGATGTCGTGCTGCATATGGTTGCGATGGGCGAGCACGACGCCGAATCTGTAGTGCAGGCGTTCAAAGGCGTGGCGCGGCGGCTGGTGGTTCCGAGCAGCGGCGACGTGTACGCCGCATACGGCGTTCTGCTTGGGAGTGAGGACGCGATTGTAGAAACGAACCTGCTGGGTGAAGAGTCTCCGCTGCGAACAAATCTCTACCCGTATCGCAAGATGGCGAAGGGTCCCGACGATTGGATCTACAACTACGAGAAAATCCTGGTTGAACAAGTAGTGATGGGCGATCCGGAATTGCCAGGCACGATTTTGCGCTTGCCTGCTGTGTACGGCCCCGCGGACAGCCGTCACGGCTTATCTGCTCACCTCAAGCATATGGACGATGGTCGCCCCGCGATCCTGCTGGATGAAAATCAAGCGCACTGGCGGTGGTCGCATGGTTACGTTGAGAACGTTGCCGCTGCGATCACGCTGGCGATCACCGATGACCGTGCGAGCGGACGGATCTACAACGTCGGAGAAGAATCTGTTCCTACGACTGCCGAACGGGTGCGACTGCTTGCGAAGCTGGTGGGCTGGAGGGGCGAGATTGCAACTCTTCCCCGGGCATCGCTACCGGCTCACTTACGAGATGCCTACCACTACTCGCAAGATCTGGCTTACGACACCAGCCGCATCCGCAGTGAACTCGCCTACAAGGAAACGGTTTCCGCGGAGGAGGGACTCCGCCGTACCATTGCTTGGCTGCGAGAATACCCACCCTCAATCGACGCTACGCAATACGACTATGAGGCTGAAGACGCGGCGATGGCGGCCGTCAAAACCGCGTGATCTGGCCGTATTTCAAGGTCCGCGTGTTAGTATCAAGTCCAACGCCTGATGACCCTGCAGCATGTTGACATCCTGTTTAAGCTGATCGTTTTCTTGTTCGCGATCAGCGTCCACGAGTCGGCGCACGCCTGGATGGCGAGCCGCCGTGGCGACCCGACCGCACGCATGTTGGGCCGGGTTACGCTGAATCCCATTAAACACATTGATCCGGTCGGCACCGTCCTGTTGCCTCTTATCGCCTTGGTGTCTCATTTTCCAGTGCTGGGGTGGGCCAAGCCTACACCAGTGGATCCGCGTAACTTCAAGAACCCTGTGCTCGACGACATTTTGACTTCGGTAGCTGGACCGGTGAGTAATTTTCTGGTGGCGACCGCCGCTTTGATCGCGCTGGCACTCATCAAACTTTCATCTCCACTGGGACAGCAGATCGTCTTTGGCATCCCGCACGGTTGGATCTCGCCGGAGATGAACTCGGTTCTTGTGCCCGCGTGCTTGCTGCTGTATGAGCTGATGGTCATCAATGTTGTGCTGGGGGTTTTTAATCTGATTCCAGTTCCTCCGTTGGACGGCAGCCACGTTTTGCGCCACTTCCTATCCGCGAGCGCACTGCGGATTTACGACACGGTTGGTGTGTTTGCATTGATGGCGTTGGTGTTTCTGGGCGGAGGGTTTTTGGGCAAGCTGATTTATCCAGTAATCGATACTTTTAACTACATCCTCTTGAGAGTCTGATGCCATCTGGATCTAATCAACGTAAACGCGTGCTCAGCGGAATGCGTTCGACCGGCAAATTGCATTTAGGCAATTATGTCGGCGCTCTGCAGAACTGGGTGGGCATGCAGGATCAGTACGAATGTTTCTTCTTCGTGGCTGACTGGCACGCACTCACCACCGACTATGCCGATACGTCGCGCGTGAAGGAAAACTCAATCGAAGTTCTGCTCGACTGGCTGGCGGCCGGGCTCGATCCGGAGCGCTGCACCATGTTTATCCAGTCGCACGTACCGCAGCATGCCGAGTTGCATCTGCTGTTCTCCATGATCACGCCGCTGGGCTGGCTGGAGCGCGTGCCTACTTACAAGGAGCAGAGGGAAAACATCACCGAGAAAGACCTGAGCACTTACGGTTTTCTGGGATACCCGGTGCTGCAGGCGGCGGACATTCTCATCTACAAAGGCGACTTTGTTCCCGTGGGGGAAGACCAGGTACCGCACGTGGAGCTGACTCGCGAGATCGCGCGCCGGTTCAACATGTTTTATAGCCGCAATGGCAGGTCTGTTTTTCCCGAGCCGCAGCCTTTACTAACGCCCGCCGCGAAATTGCCGGGAACCGACGGGCGCAAGATGTCGAAGTCGTACGGAAACACCATCATGCTCACCGATCCGGAGCCGGTGGTGCGGCAGAAGCTCAAGACCATGGTGACTGATCCGGCTCGCGTACGCCGCACTGATCCCGGCAACCCCGATGTTTGCCCGGTCGGCGATCTCCACAAGATTTTCAGCGATCGCGCTACCATGACTAAGGTGAACGAGGGTTGCCGTTCGGCGGGGATCGGGTGTATCGAGTGCAAAGGCTGGGTCGCGGATGCTCTGGTTAACATCTTGACTCCCATGCAGGAGCGCCGTAAAAAATACGAGGACAATCCGCGGCTCGCTTGGGATATTCTGGAGGCTGGCTCGACTCGGGCAAGCAAGGTTGCTGGGGCGACGATGAACGAAGTGCGCGAGGCAATGGGCATCTCGCTCGAATACGAGGCTCCACGCGCCCCGCAGGCGGCGAAGTAGCAACCGGAGACAGCAACACGATGAGCGAAGAAGCAAAGATTGCTTTCGATGGTACTTCGGCGTTGGATCTTGGTCCGACGCTGGTGGGGAGTTCTCCGCCGCGTCGTGAAGAAAAATCCACGAATGAGGAAAGCGACTTCCCTTTCGCCGTCACCGTGGGCGATGTCTACGAAGGACCGCTCGACCTGCTGCTCCACTTGATTCGCAAGCAAGACATTGACATTTACGATATTCCTATCGGGAGAATCACCGCGCAGTATCTGGCGTACGTGGAAAAACTGCGCGAGTTAGACGTGAATGTTGCGGCCGAGTTCATCTACATGGCCGCGGTTCTGATTCACATCAAGTCGAAAATGCTGTTGCCGTGCGATCCTGCCGCGGCTTCGGACGCTCAGGATGACCCGCGCGCGGAGCTGGTCAATCGCCTGATCGAGCATGAGAAGTTCAAGTCTGCGGCTCAGATGCTGATGCAGAAACAGCAGATCGAAGATGCGGTGTGGTCGAACCCCGCGCTGAAAGAGTTCAAGGATGCTGAAGGCGCGGAGCCAGAGATGGCCGCCGACGTCATTGATCTGGTAAAGACATTCCAGCAAATCCTCGATCGAGCCCGCAACCGGCCGATGATTCAGGTGGATGAAGAAACGGTCACGGTCGGGCAGATGATTGAGTATTTGCGGCGGCGATTGGCCCTGGAAGACCGCCCGATCCGATTGAAGCAGATGTTGCGCAACGTCGAGTCGCGACAGGCGCTGGTCTGCATGTTTCTGGCGCTGCTGGAAATGGTGCGTCTGCAAGCCATCCAACTGCGGCAAGACCGCTTGTTTGGCGAAATCCTGCTGCGCAAGCATGTAGGATTTGAGGCGGTCATGGCAGAACAGGCAGCGGTGCGGACGATTGGCGGTAGGAGCAGCAGCTAGCAACTAGGAGCCCATGAGCCTTAAAGCCAAACTCGAAGCCATCATCTACGCGGCGGAAACGCCGGTGACGCTGGATCAGCTGATTGAACTGGTGAAGGAGTCGGTCATAAGCAAAGGCGCTGCCGACGGCACCGAAGTCAAGTCGCGCGTTCGTCTCGCTCTGGAGGAACTGATCGTCGACTACTACGCTCCGGATCACGGTATCGAAGTCCGCCAGGTCGCCGGCGGATATCGGATGTCGACAAAGCCCGAGCATCACGATATCGTGCGCGCCTTTGCCAAGAGCCTGAAGCCCCCTATCCGCCTTTCACTGCCCGCGCTCGAGACCCTGGCGGTAATCGCGTACAAGCAGCCGGTGACCGTGCCGGAGATCAGCGAAATTCGCGGCGTGGACTCGAGCGGAGTCATTGCGACTTTGCTCGATCGCAAGCTGATCACGACCGCGGGCCGGAAGGCCGTGATCGGGAGGCCCATCCTTTACAAGACCACAAAGGAATTCCTGATGCGCTTTGGTCTAAAGGATGTTGGCGAACTACCCAGCATGGAGGAGTTCGAGAAGCTAGTCGCGGAATCGTTCCAGAGCGATTTGTTGCCGGCGGAGAGTGAACAGGCGGATGCGACGAGCCTCGGCGCGGAACTAACTGAAACGGTCAGCAGCGAGCAAGACGCGGCGCAGCATCAAAATTCCGAACCGGCTCAAACCACCGAAGATTCCGAGATGGCTACGGTAGAAAAGCACCGCTCGGACGAGAGCGATCCGGCCGCTTGAAGCAGCAACTTACCCAACAACTCCGCCGATTTCCAATCTTGGATTCTTATGCCCGCTGAACGTCTACAGAAGATTATCGCGGCCGCTGGAATCGCTTCCCGCCGCAAAGCCGAAGGACTGATTACTGGCGGACTGGTGTCGGTGAATGGGCAGACGGTCACGGAACTCGGCAGCAAGGCCGATCCTGAGCACGACCACATTCGGGTGAATGGAAAACTGCTGCACGGCCCGGAGCGGCATGTCTACCTGCTGATGAACAAACCTAAGGGATACGTCACCACGCTGCGCGATCCCGAACGCCGGCCCACCGTCATGGATCTGCTGCACGGCGTGGGGGCGCGGGTTTATCCCGTGGGGCGTCTCGACTATGCAAGCGAAGGCTTGCTGCTGCTCACCAATGACGGCGAGTTCGCCAATCGTCTGATGAAAGCCGCGTCCCACGTGCCCAAGACTTACATGGTGAAAGTAGCCGGGAATCCGCCCGGGGAAGGCTTGGCCAGGTTGCGCGAAGGTATTTACATTCCGTCGGATCGCGGAAAGAGGGTGAAAACCTCACCTGCCAAGATCCACGTGATTCGTGAATCTGCTAATCCCTGGTACGAAGTCACACTGATTGAAGGCAAGAATCGCCAGATCCGGCGCATGTTTGAAGAGATCGGACACCACGTGGAAAAGATCAAGCGGGTGCGCTACGGTCCGCTTGAGCTGGATGTACATCCTGGGAAATTCCGCAAACTCACTCCTGGGGAAGTCGTTAAACTGAAGTCCCTTGCCAAGTAGACGCAAGTGTAGGCGCGGGCGTCTCGCCCGTGCTTCTGCCAAGTGCGCCAGGACTCGATCTCCGCTCGGCAGCGCAGTTTGGGAACTATCTGGCAGGCGCAGTCAACAACTGCATCCCCGATTTCGTCACCCTCGGCTCCGCCTGCACGGGCGAGGGCGACGCCCGTGCCTACGTCGACACAAAGGATAGTGGGCCAAATTCGCGGACATGTCCGCGCCAGACAAAACGTCGCCCAGGTGACACTACCCGAGCAACATGGTAAAGATTAGATAGCCGAAAGATGAGTGACTTGAGCCAGTTTGTGCCCGAACACGTACGCAACCTGAGCGGGTACACGCCGGGCAAGTCGCTGCGCCAAGCGCAACAGGAGAGCCACGTGAACTGCATCAAAATGGCCTCGAATGAGAACCCGTTTGGGCCTTCGCCGAAGGCAGTGAAGGCGATGCAGGCCGTGCTCGCCGAAAGCAATTTCTACCCCAACAACGATGCCATCGAACTGCGTCAGAAATTGGCGGAACACCACAAAGTTCAGCCGGAGCAAATCGTTCCCACTGCCGGTTCGACCTCGTTGCTGGGCATTGTTGCGCGCACTTTACTGTCGCCAGGTCTCAATGCGGTCACCAGCGAGCGTTCGTTTATCGTCTATCCGATTGCCACGCAAGCGGCGGGAGGACAACTCATCCAAGTCCCGATGAGAGGAGATGGATTCGATCTGAATGCGATAGCCGCAGCCGTCGACCAGCATACCCGCATCATCTACATTTCCAATCCCAACAATCCGACCGGCACACTCGTTCCCGCGGAACAACTTGATCGCTTTCTCGACAAGGTTCCCGAGCACGTGATCGTCATCCTCGACGAGGCGTACTACGATTTCGCGCAATACTTTGCCGCCATCCGCAGCGTGGATTACTCGCACGCCCTCGATTACGTGAACCAGGGCCGCAAAGTCGTGGTACTGCGCACGTTTTCGAAAGCGCACGGCTTGGCGGGAGTCCGGGTTGGCTATGGGATTGGCCCCGCCGAGCTGATGTCCTATTTCGCCCGTATGCGCACCACATTCTCGGTTTCTGTTTTGGCCCAGGCAGCGGCGCTAGCCGCGCTGGATGACGAAGCTCACATCCAGAAAACGCTCAAGAACAACGTCGAGCAAGCTGAGCGGCTCCTTGCAAGCATCACTGAACTGGGATATCACCCGGTTCCGACCTGGGCCAACTTTCTATATTGCGAATTGGGCGATGACGCCGCCGCCGTCGCCAAACGACTCCAGGCAGAGGGCGTAATTGTGCGACCGTTAGGTCCTTGGGGTGCGCCAACCGCGATCCGGATCACGATCGGTACACGGGAGCAGAATGACATTTTCCTGAAGGCTTTCAAGAAGGTAATGGAACGCGCGACGGTACGGTAGCGGTTGACGCGCGCCGGTAGAGATGTTGCTTGCAACGTCTCGGGCTATCGCAGGTCAGGTTCACAGAAAGAAGAGACGTAGCGAGCTATGTCTCTACGACCATAGGCAGGCGTGCTGCCCCGTACAAGCCGGCGTCGCTGCCCAACAAAGCCCGGGTGATGATGGTTTTTGAGGAGCCCCCCGGCTTGACATGCGCTGAAGCTCCTTGGCGGCTTCCATCGGGCGAATCGGGCGCCGTGGCTGCGTACACCATCGAGCGCTGACGCAGTTCCTCAAAGATCGACGGCGAAAAAACTTCCCAGGCGCCGGACACTCCTCCTCCGACCACGTAGATGGGAAGATTCAGGGCATTCACCAAACCCGACAACGCAATGCCCAACATCCTTCCCACCGTTCGGAAGATTTGCCCGGCCTGTTCGTCGCCCTGAGTCGCCAAGTTGTAAATCATCTTGGCGCTGAAGTCGCCATTCATCTGGGCAGCACGGGCAAGACCGGGCGCGGCACCGGTGGCGATCGCCTCATTCGCCATCCGGACGACTGCGGTCGCGGAAGCGTATGCCTCCAGGCAACCGCGATTCCCGCAGCCGCACTGAGTTCCCGCCGGTTCGACTGTGATGTGACCAAACTCATTGGCCATACCGCTCATCCCGTGCCAAATGCGGCCGCCCAGCACCAGGCCACCACCCACTCCTGTGCCGAGGGTCAGCATTCCCATGTCGTCGAAATCGTGCGCGGCCCCCAGCCACTTCTCGCCTAAGGCCGCGGAATTAGCATCGTTCTCCAGAATCACTCGTGCGCCGAGCTGTTTCTCAATTTCGGTTCGCGCCGGGTAGTCGGCCCAGTCGGGCAGATTCGGCGACTCGCGGACCATGCCGGTCTCCATGTCAATGATCCCGGGCACACCGATCCCGATCCCGAGCAGCGAACCAGCACCGCGAAGTTTGGCCGCCAGTCCCTGGATGGCTTCGCACATGTCATTCACTACATGATCGCGACCGAGCGTGACTTTTGTGTCGAGGATGATCCTCTCCAAGAGGATTCCCTGCTGGTCGACCGCTGCGATGCGAAGATTTGTACCGCCGAGATCAACACCGATCGAGTACGCGGGCATAGGTGAGAGAGTCAGAGTAACAGTAACATTGAGGCGTGCAATTGCCAATCGCCAAATGACGTGGAAACGCCTAGAAAAATCGTTTTAGTAACTGAAAATTGCCCCATTCTATTTCTGGCACCTGGGACAATAGTGGCTGCTGCGGCCGGCGATCACAACTCGCTTAATGGGAGTTTTACACACCAGGCATGGTTCCCCTTCCCGTCCGTAGACACGGTGCTTAAGTTGAAAGAATCCTTCCTCACCATCGGCGTCCACGTAGTCCGAGACGGAAGAACCGCCCAGCGCGATGGCTTCTTTGAGCACTTCCTGGATAGTGACGTAAAGCCGTGACAACTCTATGCGAGTAAGGGAGGCGGCGCGGCGCCGGGGCCGGATGCCAGCCCGGAACAGCGATTCGTCCGCATAAATGTTGCCCACTCCGCGCAGCAGCTTTTGGTTCAGCAACGCGCTTTTGATCGGGGTCTTGCGCCCGCGGAACAACTCGACGAAGAGATGCAGTTCGACTTCGAGTGGTTCGGAGCCGGCCGCGTCAAATCCATGGGCAACGCTCAGACGTCCAAAGCGACGCGGGTCCACGAATCTCAGTTCCCTGCCCGAAGCAAGCTTCGCAACCGCGTGCGTGTGTTTCTCGATTGCTTGATCGGGCTTGCAGACCAGCATCCGACCAGTCATGCCGAGATGCACGATCCACTGAGCCGTGTTCGATGGAGGCGCGGGCATCCCCGCCCGTGCTTTTGAAGATTTCTGGCGAGACTTTCTTGGCACAGGCGAGGGCGACCGCCCTCCATTTTCCAGATCGAATACGATGTGCTTCCCTACCCGGTGCACGCCAGAAATGCGCTTGAATTCGAGAGTGGCAACAATCTCAGACGCCGCGGATTTCAGCGGCTCGGGCTTGGATCCAAGCCACACCGACTCGATGACATCGCCAGTCACCCGGCTAGCAAGGCCACGGGCAATGGTTTCAACTTCGGGAAGTTCGGGCATGAAATCAGTTTACAGGCTTCCCCGGGTTCAGGCTCTGGGCTTCAGGCTTCAGGAAGCGGGAACAGAACCTGGCGCGACATTCAAAATCGAGAATCTGGTCGAGAGCCTCAAACCTAAAGCCTGACGCTTGAAGCCTGACAGGCCCTGATTGCCATCTCTTGCCCACCGGGGTTATCATTACAAGTACACCTCTGCTCCGCTTATACCCTTTGTAATTCAGCGACTCGTTGGTTCACTGCGGGCAACGAGTGTGTGCGACCCCGCAATTGCGGCTGGGGCGGCCGCACCATTTATGTTTCAGGGAGTTTGCATTTGAAGAAGGGCAAAGCTGCGGTCATCGTAGGCGCGCAATGGGGAGACGAGGGCAAGGGCAAGATTGTCGATGTGCTCTCCGAAAGCTTTTCCATCGTGGCGCGCTATGCGGGTGGGCACAACGCTGGCCACACCGTCATCATCAATGGGAAGAAATTCGTTCTGCAGTTAGTGCCATGCGGAGTTCTGCGTGCCGACTGCCGCAGCGTCATCGGCAACGGCGTGGTGCTCGATCCCATGGCCTTCCTCAAGGAGGTTGCCGCTCTGCGCGAGACCGGAGTCAAGGTGGATGGCAGCCTGTTCATTAGCAACCGCGCCCACGTGATTCTGCCTTATCACCGCATGATCGAATTGGCGTCGGAAAATGCGCCGGGAAGGGTGAAGATCGGCACGACCTCCCGCGGCATTGGTCCCGCCTATGAAGACAAGATGGGACGTCGCGGTCTGCGCGTCGCTGATCTGCTGGACCTTCAACTGCTGAAGACCCACATTCAAAACGCCTGCCACGAAAAGAACATGATCGCGCATGCGCTGTTCAACACGGAACCGCTCGACTCGGACAAAATGTACGAAGAATATGCGGCCGCCTCTGCGAAGATTGCGCCGTTCGTCTGCGACACTGCTGAGCTATTGAACAAGGCTCTGGCACAAGGCGACTCGGTAATGTTCGAAGGCGCGCAGGGCACAATGCTTGACATCGATCATGGCACTTATCCGTTTGTGACTTCTTCGAGCGCGACTTCGGGAGGGGCCGTCACAGGGACCGGCGTCGCTCCCACGGCGATTGATACTGTCATGGGCGTCACCAAGGCCTACTGCACGCGAGTCGGCGGCGGGCCATTCCCCACCGAGGCTCTCGACGCGAATGGAGACATGCTGCGCAAACGGGGCAATGAATTTGGCGCGGTAACGGGACGACCACGCCGCTGCGGCTGGCTCGATTTGCCACTCTTGCGTTACGCTGGCATGATTAACGGAATCTCCTGGCTGGTCGTGACCAAGTTGGATGTGCTGGATGAGTTTGCGGAAATTCCGGTATGCGTGGGTTATAAAATCAACGGCAAAGAAACCGAAGAGGCGCCGGCGCAGGACAGTGGCTACGATCAGATCGAATGTGTTTATCGAAAAATGCCCGGCTGGCGCACTGCGACCCAGGGGATTACGACACTGGAGAAACTGCCGAAAGCAGCACGTGAATATCTGGCCTTTGTGGAGAAAGAAAGCGGGGCACGCATCGGCGTGGTCTCCACCGGGCCGGGGCGCGAGGAAACCATTTTCCTGGATGAGTTTGCCACGAAACTTCGGGAGTTGACCGGATCGAGAACCAAGGCGCAGGCAAAACTTTAAGAACGGAGCGAGCGATGGTCGTTCTGGCCGTAACGTGGATGGCGAAGGTCGGTCGTGAAGCGGATGTTACTGGTTTGTTCTCCAAGCTAACTGAGGAGTCCCGCAAGGAACCCGGTTGTCTGCTGTATCAGGTGCATCGGCATAAGACCGAGTCGCGCCGGTTCTTCATTTACGAGCAATACAAGGACGATGCCGCGCTGGAGGCTCACCGCGCGGCACCCCATTTTTTGCAGTACGCGAAGAAGGAATTGCCCAAGGTGGCTGATCGGGTGGAAGGCCACTTGTACGAACCGCTAGGATGAGTTCGTGTGGCGCGGGCGCCCCCGCCCGCTCGCGATGACGGCAGGTGGTCGAGCGCCGCGTGACGTCGTCACTTCCCTTTGTCTGCCATCAACACGCCTCCCGAAGCGTAACTCTCCTTCGGGACTTCATGGAAAACCACCACAATGGCCTCACGGCGAGCCCCTGCTTCCTCCACCATGGCATCGGTGATCCGTTGCGCCAGTTTGCGTTTCTGGTCGGCGGTACGGCCGGTCAACATCGTGACTTGAACTAGAGGCATAATGTCAGCTTTCGTGGAGATATCCCTCACTTCGTTCGGGATAATGCCCGGCAGGGCTCGGACGCACAGCCAAACGGCATCAATGAGCCAACTCGTATCCGGCGAAGAAATAGCTCAACTCGAAGCGAGCAGTCTCGTCCGCATCCGAGCCATGGATTGCATTGTGCTCAATGTCGCTCGCCCACTTTTTGCGGATCGTACCTTCCTCGGCGTTGGCCGGATTCGTGGCGCCCATGAGCTTGCGCAAATCGGCGATGGCATTTTCCTTTTCCAGCGCTAACACGACGATTGGCCCACTCGACATGAAATCGGTCAACGAATGGAAAAAGGATCGGCCCGCGTGCACGGCGTAGAACTGCTCGGCCTGATGCTTCGAGATCTCAAGCATCTTCATGGCCAGTATCCGGAAACCGTTTTTCTCAAACTGCTCGATGATATCGCCAACAGCATTCTTGCTTACCGCATCCGGTTTGATGATGGTAAAAGTGCGTTGCAGAGTCTTCATAGTTCAGTCGTTTGTCCTTGGTCGTTGGTCTTTAGTCGGTCCAATTCTGCTGTCATTGGGAGCAAAGCCCGCGCGAATGTACAAGCGAGTCCAAAGATCCCTACCAAATCAACCTTCGTCCTAAGCTCGCGCCGTAACACCCATCGCCGCCACAACGGTCTCGCCAATTTCAGCAGGCGATTTGGCGACGCGAATGCCCGCAGCTTCCATCGCCTTGATCTTCTCGGCGGCAGTTCCCTTCCCGCCGGAGATGATGGCGCCCGCATGCCCCATGCGGCGTCCTGGAGGCGCGGTTTGACCCGCGATGAATCCCACCACCGGCTTCTTCATGCGAGACTTCACATATTCCGCCGCAGTCTCCTCGGCGTTGCCGCCGATTTCCCCGATCATCACTACTACTTCGGTTTGGGGATCTTTGTTGAACAGTTCAAGTGCATCCAGGAAGTTGGTGCCGATGATGGGATCGCCGCCGATGCCAATCGCCGTGGACTGCCCAATCCCCCGCGTGGTCAGCTGATAGACCGCTTCGTAAGTCAGGGTGCCCGAGCGCGAAACGATTCCTACTGCGCCTTCGAGATGGATCCGCCCCGGCATAATGCCGATCTTGCACTTGCCCGGCGAAATGATGCCGGGGCAGTTGGGCCCGATCAGCCGTGAGCGCCGATTCTGCAGATACTCCCACGCGCGCACCATATCCAGCGTCGGAATGCCCTCGGTGATACAGACGATCAGTTCCACCTCGGCATCGGCGGCTTCCATAATTGCGTCGGCGGCAAATGGCGGCGGCACGAAAATCACCGATGCATCTGCTCCAGTTTTGTCGACCGCTTCCTGCACGCTGTTGAAGATCGGCCAGCCTTCGTGAGTGGTGCCACCCTTGCCAGGGGTGACTCCGCCGACGATCTTGGTTCCGTACTCAGCACAGGCTTTAGCGTGGAAGGTACCTTCACGTCCGGTCAGCCCCTGCACGATGACTCGCGTCGATTTATCTACCAGAATGCTCATAAATTCTGCCTATGATTTCTCCCTAGCGCCGAGACGGCGGCGCTACAATCACGCGGCTGCGGCTGCTACCACCTTCTCTGCCGCGTCCTTCATGGTTTCCGCCACAATGAAGTTCAATCCCGACTGCTTGAGGATCTCGCGTCCGGCCTCGACGTTTGTCCCTTCCAGACGCAGCACGATGGGCAACTGAATGTGAGTTTTCTGCGCGGCCTCCACTAACCCTGTGGCCAGCATGTCCACGCGAAGGATTCCGCCAAAAATATTAATCAGCACCGCCTTCACGTTCTTATCGCTGAGCAGGATCTCGAAGGCATGCGTAACTTGTTCAGCGTTGGCTCCCCCGCCCACATCGAGGAAATTTGCCGGCATGCCGCCAGCGTACTTGATGATGTCCATGGTCGCCATGGCTAGTCCCGCGCCGTTCACCATGCAACCCACGTTTCCGTCGAGCTTGATGTAATTCAGGCTGTACTTTGAAGCCTCGACTTCGAGCGGATCTTCCTCGGTAACGTCGCGCAGTTCGCGAATATCGGGATGCCGGAACAGGGCGTTGTCATCGAAATTGATCTTGGCATCCAGCGCAAACAAGCGGCCATCGGTGCAACTGATGAATGGATTGATTTCCATCAAGGACGAATCCGTCTCATGGAAGGCGCGGAAAAGTCCGGTCATCAAACGCACGGCTTCGTTAATCTGCGGTGGCTTCAGCCCCAACTTGAAGGCCAGTTTGCGCGCCTGGAACGCTTCCAGACCCATCCCCGGCTCAATGTGCTCTTTGAGGATGGCATCGGGATTCTCCGCCGCGACCTGCTCGATTTCCATGCCGCCAGCGGCGGATGCCATGAAGACCGGCCTCGCTTCGACGCGGTCGATCACGATTCCCAGATAGAGTTCCTTCTCGATGGGCAGAGTTTCTTCGATGAGCAGGCGGCGAACCACGCGACCCTCGGGCCCGGTCTGGTGCGTCACCAGCGTCATCCCTAGAATCTTGGAGGCAAGCTCGGCGGCTTCATCCACCGATTTCGCGATCTTCACCCCGCCGCCTTTGCCACGGCCTCCGGCATGGATCTGAGCTTTGATCACAACCCCACTCGCGCCGGCGTCAAACAGCTTCTTCGCGGCAGCTTCAGCCTGCTCGAGGGTCTCAGCCATTTCGCCGCGTGGCACCGCGACCCCATACTTCTTCAGGATCGTCTTGGCCTGATATTCATGAATTTTCATAACAATTCCAGATTCATTATGATCTTGGGCAGGGCTTGCTTGCAGCTTAGAACCGCGGGCGGCAAACACTTGATTCTATCGAAGGGTTGCGCATACGGCAAACGTAACACCACACATTGACCGGTGATTCTCGTCTTCGCGGTTTCATTTTGGAGCGCGGGGCTTTCGCGTGCGATCACGCCTTTACGATGCTACTCTGGTATTCCATCGATGATCATCGACGCACTCCATCGCATTGCTAATGATCGCCAGTCGCTCTCCCGCGAAGAGGCGCGGGCGGTGATGTCCCAGGTATTGACCGGCAAATGCACGGATGCACAGATCGCAGCCCTGCTGGTCGCGCTACACATGAAGGGTGAGACGGTCGAGGAGATCGTTGGTTTCGCGGAAGCCATCCGTGCTGCCGCGGTTCCGCTGGGCCTGCGCCCGAATCATACGGTGGACGTCAGCGGCACTGAACGTGATGCCCTAGTGGATACCTGCGGCACTGGCGGCGACGCCAGGGGCACATTCAATATTTCGACCGCTGCCGCTCTCGTGGTCGCGGGCGCAGGCGTGCGCGTGGCCAAGCACGGAAACCGCAGCGTGACTTCAAAGTGCGGCTCGGCCGACGTCATGGAAGCGCTGGGGGTCAACATCAATCTGCTACCCACTCGCATAGCCGCTTGTCTGGAAGGAGTCGGCATTGCGTTTCTTTTCGCTCCGGCCATGCACTCGGCGATGAAGTATGTTCAATCCGCCCGGCGCGAACTGCGCTTGCGCACGGTTTTCAATCTGCTTGGGCCGCTCACTAATCCGGCGCATGCCTCGGCCCAGGTCGTCGGAGTATATTCCGCAGCTCTGGTGGAAAAGCTGGCGGAAGCCCTCAGTATGCTGGGATTGCGTCGGGCCTTGGTAGTACATGGACTGGATGGACTGGACGAGATCACGATCACCGGTCCAACCCGGATTGCCGAAGTGCGCGAGGGAACGGTCCGCACCTATGAGGTCACGCCAGAAGAGTTTGGCATGAAGCGAGGCACGCTTGATGACATCTCCGGTGGAGACGCTGCCGCCAACGCGAACATTATTCGTGAGATTCTCGCAGGTAAGAAATCACCTAGACGGGACGTGGTCCTGCTGAATGCGGCTGCAGCCCTGGTCGCGGCGGGCAGAGCAGACCATCTGGCTGATGCTCTGCCGCTCGCGTCGAAGTCGATCGACTCCGGGGCCGCCGCCGAAAAGCTGCAAGCGCTCGTGCGGTTCGCCAGTATCCGCCAATGATCTACGCCCCCACCGCCTGCTTTTTCAAGCGCTCGATTTGTGCCAGGTGATTCGCGCCATGAGTTCCCATCCTTTCCACGTAATCCGCCACTGTAACGTCGTGTTTGAGTTCCGGATGGAACGCGGCTTTCCCAAGGTCGCCCCGTTTCAACCGGCGCAACAACTGCAAATTGTGATGCCGGTTCAATCCGTAGAGCGCAACCAACTCCGGAGCGGGAGTCTCCATGTACCCTAGATTTTGCGCCCAGGCATCCTGATCCATGGGTGCGATCACGGGCTTCTTGTCCGCGAGCATCTGCCGGAAGCGGTGCGCGTACACGATCTCAATATCCACCAGATGCCCCAGAATCTCCAGGATGCACCACTTATCCGACGACGGTTTGTAGCGCAACGTTTTGTCGGGCAGCCCCAAAACCGCGGCCGCAATCTGCTTGGGACTCTTCTCGGCCGCGTCAAGGTGTTTCTTCAGTTCAGCTTCCGTCATGCAAACCCTCAATTTGGTAATTGAGTAATCTTGTAATTGAGTAATTTGAAAGACTCGACCCCGAGGTTCACAAATTTATCCAATTACCCGATTACCACTGCTTGACATTTTCGATTTCCAATTGCCAATTGACAATTGGAAATCACTTCGCCGCGTCGGGCGGCGAAACCTTGAAGACGTTGTTGCTCATGTCACTTTCCGGCACACTGCCATCGTTCACCACGACTTCCTGTGGCGTCGTGGCTGCCTCGATCCGAACCGCGGCCTTGGATTTCGCGTGTACTTCAAGCCGCTTGGTAACCTCGCCATTTGCCATTCGCAGGGTTACTGGCACCTCTGCCCCGGCGTCTCCGAGATTCTCGATCGTAACGGTCACTATGTAACCGCCGTTGACCGTCGCGCGTGGATAAGCGGATTCGACACGAAAGTCGGGCAATCCGCGGTCACGATACACCCAGCCGTCGAAGAACCATTCCAAATCGCGGTGAGTCTGCGCTTCGATCAAGCGCTGCAGGTAAGCAGATTCCTTGTCTTGATCTGAATGGTATGCTGCCAGCGCCTTTTTCAGAGCAGCTTCGCCGATCATGTCACGCAGCACCCACCAGACGTACATCGCCTTGCTGCGATAGAACTCTTCGGTAGTCGTATTGATAAGCGATTCATCCGCCGCACTCTGACTGTGCGCTGCGGCGACTGCCTTCTCAGCATCCGCCATGGCTGGGAGATGCGAACCCATGAAATCGAGCGCCGCCGGGCGCCCATTCTGCTGCTCCCGCTCAAGCGCCTGCGCAAAGTGCGCCAGCCCCTCATAAATCCACGGACGGGGCGAGTGAAATGCAGTGTGGGTCAGCTGGTGTACCGCCGTGAGCTGGTAAGCTCTGGAGTCGCTGCTGTTCAGCGGCATCACCAGCATTGTGCCACTTTCGAAGGATGCAGCTTCCGAATCTGGCTGCTCCGCCACCTGTGCGTTCTGGCGCGGGGCGCCGAACCATTCGGTTACAAGCGGAGTGGCCAATTCCGTGGCCAGAGCGTAGTTCTCGGCGCCGGGCTTATGACCCGTTATGTAACCGATCGAAATATTAGGACGATCCAGAACAGAATACTGCGCGACGGCGAGGACCGGCACCATTATCCCGAACCCCACAAACCTGTGCGTCACACAGCTCGAAGAAGTTTCCGGCGGGACTCCCGGCTCTTCCGCTGGCACTCCTGTCGTCGTACCATTCATGCGGACGACCGAAAAGCTGGCCTCCCTGGAAATCGAGCAGAGGTTCATCTGCATTTGCGCATCGGTTTCCCGCCTCTTCCACCTTCCCAGCGTCGCGAACACGCTATTCCCCTCCGACAAACTTGCCGCTTCCGTCGCCACCGGGTACCAGGACACGTACCCAATCCCGCGCACCAATGTGAATGGCTTGCTGATTTGGTCCCAATCGCTATGCTTGGCTTTGTCTTCGGGCACGCCGATTCGCGTGAGTCGCGTGACATTGAGCGGAATCACTCCTTCATATCCAACCTCTAGCTCGACCGTGCCTTTAGACGGAATTCCTTGCGGCAAAGTCACGATTGCTTCGGAAAGCGCTCCAGTGTGATCGAGGTCGGAGGTGTATTCGTGAGTGACAAACTCCACGGCCTTCCCTCCGATCTGAATCGACCTCCACTCCAGCGTGGAAGTAACCTGCAGCGCAATATCCTTCTGAGGAGTGGTTGAATCGTTGCGCAGCGTAATCCTGCCGCGCACGCCTAAACGCCGCTGCTCCGGCTCGACGCGTACATTCAGGTCGTAGTTGATGAAAGTGAAAGCCTCGCGATCGACGGCGCAGCCCGGAACAACCAAACCACAGAAGACACAGAAAACGCGGAGCAGCTTCATGCAGACTTCTTTCTCCGCTGCCGTACGATCTCATACAGCATGACTCCTGCCGCGACGGAAACATTCAGCGACGGCACCTTCCCCAGCATGGGGATCGAAACCAGGAAATCGCACTTCCTCGCCACCAGGTCGTGCAGGCCCTTGCCTTCCGCACCTAGTACGATCGCGCAGTCCATGTTGTAGTCGAGCGAGTCGTAAGATTGCGTGCCGCGTTCGTCCAGGCCAACCATCCATAAATTCTGCGCCTTCAATTCCTCCAGTGTGCGGGCAATGTTGGTTACTTTGGCGATGGGCAAGTGCTCGCTGGCGCCAGCCGACGACTTGGTTACAATCGCCGTTACTCCCGCGGCTCGGCGCTCAGGAATCACTACTCCGTCCGCGCCCGCCGCATCGGCGGTGCGGAGAATCGCGCCCAGATTGTGCGGATCCTCCACTCCATCGAGCACCACTATGAGCGAATACTGTCCGCGCTTGGCGGCGACTACATCCTCGAGATCGTTATACTGTTTCGCCGAGGTGACGGCGACCACGCCCTGGTGTGCATTATTGCCGGCCATGTGATCGAGTTCCTCTCGCGGCACAAATCTCACGGCAACTCCCTGCCGCCGGCACTCATCGACGACTTGCTTTAGGCGAAGGTCATGACGCTCCTTTGCGACTCCTACCCATGCAAAGGTTCGTCCGCGCGCCTTCAGCGCCTCGGCCACGGCGTTGATACCATAGATGTAATTCATGAAGGTTTAGTCTACCGCCTGAGAGCTTCTGCGGCGAGGGCGACATCCACGCCGATGCTAGACTGGAAGTTGGAGAAACTGATGCACGAGGTCTACTTTCTTTCTGCTGCACGCACACCCATCGGCAAGTTCGGAGGTTCGCTGGCCTCCATAACCGCCGCAAGCATGGGAGTAGTTGCAGCTCAAGCCGCGATCGAGCGCGCCGGGGTTCGTCCGGATCAGATCGAGGAAACGATTTTCGGCAACGCCCGTCAGGCCGGCGGAGGTCCGAATCCCGCTCGCCAGATCTCCATCCGCAGCGGCGTTCCACAGGAAGCTCCGGCTTACACTGTAAACAAAGCATGCGGCTCAGGCCTCAAATCCATCGCACTTGGATACCAGGAGATCGCAACCGGCAATCTCGATTGCGTGCTGGCTGGCGGCACTGAGTCCATGTCTCGTCTGCCCTATTACCTTGATGGCGCGCGCTGGGGCTATCGCTTGGGCAACCAGGAACTCGTCGACGGCATGTACCGCGATGGCTTTTTCTGTCCCCTGGCGAAAATGCTGATGGGCGAAACCGCCGAAATACTGGCCGAACAATATAAAATCACTCGCGAAGAGCAGGATGAATATGCTCTCTGCTCGCAGACCCGCGCTGCGGCGGCGACCGACGGCAAGCGATTTGATAGTGAGCTAGCGCCCGTCACTCTTGAAAGCAAGAAAGGTCAGCAGACCTTCAGTCGCGACGAGCATCTTTTTCTGGGAGCCACGATGGAGAAGATGGCCAAACTCTCTCCTGTCTTCTCGAAAACCGGAACTGTCACGGCGGCCAATTCTTCCGGCATCACGGATGGCGCCGCCGCAGTCGTGCTCGCGAGCGAAGACTTCGCCAGGGAAAACAACCTCAAACCACTCGCCCGCATTCTGGCCGTAACTTCCGCGGGCGTGGATCCGCGCGTCATGGGCATTGCTCCAGTACCGGCGTTGCGCAAGATGGAGCAGAAGCATCAACTCCGCGTAGCCGATTTCGACCTAGTAGAGCTCAACGAGGCCTTCGCCGCCCAGGTCATGGCCTGCGACCGGGAATTGCATTTCGATCCTAAGAAACTGAATGTCAATGGCGGCGCGATCGCGCTCGGCCATCCCATCGGTTGCACTGGAACGCGCATCACGGTCACGTTGCTGCATGAGATGCTCAAGCGCAAGGCCAAACGTGGCGTTGCGACCCTGTGCATTAGCGGCGGCTTGGGTATGGCGCTGGCACTGGAGAACGTCGCCTGATCGCATGGAACCGTCTTTCCGCATCGCCGCCAACTCTGACGCCGACCTGTTGCTGCCAATGATGCGTGAATACTACGCGTTCGATCATCATCCCTTTGATCTGGAAAAAGCCCGCGCTGCTTTGACCGGCCTGCTGCGCGACCCTGCCCTCGGTCGCGTCTGGCTCATCTGCGCTGGAGAAAACGTTGTCGGATACATCGTGCTCACCCTTGGCTACAGTCTGGAATTACTGGGCCGCGACGCGTTCGTGGATGAATTTTTTCTCCTCGAAAGTCATCGCGGTCAAGGGTGGGGACGCAAGACCATGGAATTCGTCGAGGAGGCTGCGCGTGCGCTCGATGTTCACGCGATCCACCTGGAGGTAACCCGCCACAATGCGGGCGCCCAGCAGTTCTACCCGAAGCTTGGATTCGAGGACCGCGAACATCACCTGATGTCAAAGTGGATCGACCGGAAGGTCCAAAAGCCGAAGCACTAACGCGCTTTATGCGGTGGCAAGACAAGCTAAAGCTTTTCGCGCTGAGAATCTTCTGTTATTCTGCCTGCGTTTCACCGATGACAATGCCGAACCTTCTATGCAGTGACACCTGTTTTCTCGGCTAAATTAAGGAGGCCCATCCATGCACCATAGACTCGGTCGTGTGTTTTGTCTGATGCTGTTTTCGCTTTTGGGCACTACCCTCTTTGCGCAGCAAGAATTTTCAGCCGACCTCGTGAACAATTCAGAGAAAGCATCCTCGGTGTCCGGCAAAATCTATGCCAGCAAGGACAAGGTGCGTTTCGAGGGTCACGAGCAGAATGGCCGCACTGGCGCGATGATCATTAACTTTGCCGCACAGACGACGGACATCCTGATCCCCGAACGAAAAATGTACATAGAGTCCGCTAGCAGCCACGCACCCGGCGCCCCGCGCTTGTTTAACTTCTTTCGGGCCGCCGACGTCGAGAATGCCTGCGACGAATGGCAAAAAATGGCAGCCAAGCCCGGCGGAAGCTGCCATAAGGTTGGAAGCGAAGTCGTGAATGGCCGGAGCACCGTCAAGTACCAAGGCACATCCGCGGACGGCGATGTCAGCAACGTTTGGCTCGATCCTAAACTTCGCTTCCCCCTGAAATGGCAGGGCAAGAACGGCGGTGGTGAACTGCGTAACATCCAGGAAGGAGCGCAGCCCGCAAGCCTCTTTACGGTTCCCGCGGACTACCAAAAGATGGATATGGGAAACATGGGGATGCCCAGCGGGACTGCTCCTCATTGATGAAAGACATTGATGGGTGGCATTGATGGGTAGTGTCTCAGTTTGAAGTATCATCGCGCATTCTAAGAAAGGCCAGTCAGGTTGCTACCGCAGTAAGGGCAGAACTTTATTTGAATGCCAGCCTCAGCAATCGGGACCTGCCAGGCTTTCCTGTATTCGAGAATGAAACGAGGACCTCTCTTATTTATTACGATGAGAAGGCCAAGTCCCGCTTCTCTGGGATGGGCAAGCTTTTCTAAATCTGGACAACAGTAAGTCATTTTACCAAGTCCACAATCTCTTCTAGCGACCAAACGTGATCCGATAGACCAGCCGCCATCTGCTTCGCAAGCCGGACGGAATCATGCAGACGTTTGGCCAGGAACCGAGTATGCCACAGATCAGCGGCTAATTTGAAACTGAGACACTACCCATTGACGGGTAGTGTCCTAATTTGCCGCGATCCCGCTTGACAAATGGTGAGATAATTGCGTGATGGTAACACCTTGTTCGTGCAGAGCTGATTTTTGCCCACACCATGATGGCGGTGAACAATGTGGGCAACCGACACCATTCTCGGTCACGACTAAGAGCGGTGAGTATGGTTCACAAGAAACAGTCACACGAACGCTAGGAATCTGCGATAAATGCTGGGCGCAGATCGGGGTACACTTCCCTAGTTTCTTCGGGCGGGAACAATAGAAAAGCCCGGATGCCAGTCCGGGCCTCAAATATCGGAACACTCAGGCAGATTATGCCACAGGAGTGTGTCTGAATGTTGGAAAACTTGAAAGACTCCGGACGCAATATTCGGGCCGATGTAAGTCGGCGGACTCCAGACTTGGGCCATGCTACGGAGTTGGCGGATCGTTATGGAGACACCAGAACCGCGAACCAAATGCGGGCAATGGATAACGCCAGTGGTCGCATGTCTCGTCCACCGTCTTTTAGAAAGAAAAAAAGGGGAGGAACTGGGCGATAATGTAGCGCTTGGGAGGTTCCCATGCGCTCAATATTGCTGACACTGGCGAGTGTGGCCTTCGTCTGTATTTCGTTTTCCGGTGGTCAAGCTCCGCCCGTACAGACGCCGGAGCAGGCGTTAGATAAGGTTGTTGGCCGTCACCTTGCTCCGGTTTCGGAGGCGTCCCTTAAGGAATGCCAAACGAGGCTTGACCAATTACGGGAATGGGCCGACAAGAATTACCCGATTGGAAAGAGCCTCGAAGCCGACAACGTGCGGCTGGTCAAAGAGAACGAAGACCTTGAGGAAGAAGTCAGGAACAAGGACGCGCAACGGGAGATGTTGTTCGGCGCTGGCCTCGGTCTTGGGATCGCCGCTGTGTACTTGATCTATCGCGGCATCAAGAAGATTTGGCCGCCATCGTCACAGCATAAGCAATTAGTTGTTCTATTGTTTGCAGCGGTTTGGGTAATGGTGGCTTCGATGATTGCTGTTGAAACCCCGCCGAGTGTAAGTCATGGGATGATACCGCAGCCTTATACCTCGGTGGGCCTAACGGAGTTGCGAGCGATTGTATATTCACTTCCGGGTCTGCTCTTTGGCGGAATTGGTTTCTGGTGGTTTGGTAGAAAGATTGTCGTAAGACTGTTTTAGGGAGCGTCTTCCATGCCGAGTACAGGTTCAGCAAAGAGCAAACTTCGACCGTCTGGGAAATCAACCGAAAGAAAGCATCGCCACTTGCGCGTGACGCCTATTGGTGGCGCAGTGTCTCGCCAATCCTCAAACGAAAAAGTTGCTGATGATAGGTTTAGCGATCTGTCCCATTCGCCGGAGTCGGCCTTAAGCCGGATGGAGGCTTGGCCCGGAGAAGTGTCCATAACGATACATCGTTCTCCGGGTGCTAAGCCGCTGGTGGCGGTGACTAACAGTGCGGTTTCTGTGTCACGCCATACGTCAAAAAACCGCGAGAATGCTTCCTGTAATGAGCAGTTCATACACCCCCTTGTCAGGACGTTTGGCCGTGAAACAGCAGAGTTTCTAGCGGCCAGATTTGGGTACTCACTCCAGCAGCCATCGCAGGAGTCACCCGCAAACTCGAATGGACGCGGCAGAAATTATAGTGCGCAAAATGCAAAGCGCAAGCCGCTTTCAGGTTCGTCAGCTTCTTCGAGAAAGCGTTCGTAAGCCGGGTAAATCTACGCATTTGCATCCGCATGGTCAAATTCTGCCGCTCGATGTGCGAGGTGCATATCCGGTCGGGGTCGGGATCGCCAGTCCGTACCTTGGATATCGTCTCCACGATTGGGCTTGGGGAGTATTTCTCGTTCCCATGCTGCCCGTATTCGCCGTACAGCTTCACGAGTTGGGCGAAGTCGATCTCCGCTCCAAAGGTGTCCTCAACGACGCGGCGATAGAACACAAAGCCGTCCGTGGTTAGCTGAATCCGGTTTGCCAGCCGTTCCGCTAGTTCGGTGATGAAGTACCACGTTGTTTCCTCGGTGCGCTTGCCAACGGTAAACACGGGCACCAGCTTCGTCTCTGCGTCCATTGCCACGAATACCCACTGGTCACCCATCTCCGGGGAGTCTGCATAGCGTACCTGGCGCTGCTTCTTACCCACGTAGGTCCATATCTCATCGCATTGAACAAAGCCGCAGCGCAGGTTTCTCATGCTGCTATCCATGAGATCGTTGCAGCGGTCGCCCACGTCTACGACTAGGCGGCCGATCGTGTCCCGGTGGACGCCGGTCATGCGTTCGGTTGAGCGGATGGAGTTGCCTTCGACTAAGGACGAGATTACGGAGAGTTTCTTGTCTGTAGAGAGTGTGTTCATTTTGGTCTTGACCTTTCTAGGTTGGGCAAGCCAAAATGAAGTTGCGAGACTGGCATTTCGGCTTGCCGGATTGTCGGTTTTAAGGGCCGCTAGAGACTCGAATCTCTAACGGCTCTTGCTATTTGCACTGGTCATTGGTGGAGGCGGCATCAGGTCCCTTTCTGTTTCAGGGAGACGTACTTCTCCCATCCATCTTTGGTCACCCGAAATACTTTCGGATGTGTGGCAATAGCCGACTCGACCGCTTGGCGTGTGGTAGTGAACTTAACCCACTCCAAGAACTCCATAATTTCAGCTACCTTAGCCTTTTCAGCGAATTGCAAGTAGGTCTCCATGACCTGCCATAGCGCATAGCCGAAGGCTCCAGACATAGGCGCATTAGGAGCCGGGTTCTTGACTTTTTGCACGTCGAAGACCAGTGACAGTCGCCTGATGGATTCCTGCCGTTTTTCCGATTCCTCTTTCAAGTCCTTGAATCGGTTGTACGCAGCAGCTAGTTTCTCCATTTCGGTTGTAACGTCAGCCAGCCGCGACCGCTCGTATTCTAGGCGGTGCTTTATCGCGCTTGAGACATCACTAAGCCGGGCCACAATGCAAGTACGATACAAGTAAGAAGCAAGAGATGTCAACATATACCTTGCTTCTTCAATAAAGCTCTCTGCACTTGGTAGAGCCGTGAGTGGTCTGGGTTGTGGCTGTGGGTTGCTGGGGCGCGTCATTCAGCACCCCCGCTTCTGGTCTGCCCTGTGGAAATTGAAATTAGGACAGTACCCATTGACGTGCGGCATTGATGTGTAGCGAGTCTGTCTTCTATACTCTCTCCTAGGATCCCAGGAGAAGGAATGCCGTTATCGGCTGTAATCGTGGACGACGAGCAGCTCGCTCGCGACGAACTTGCCTTCCTGCTGAAGAATGTTGGTGACGTCGAGGTTGTTGCCCAAGGTAAGAACGGCGTCGAAGCCGTCAACCTCATCCGCGAACACAATCCCGACCTGGTTTTCCTCGATGTGCAAATGCCGGGCCTGGATGGCTTTGGCGTAATCAAGAAGCTGCTGGATCGGAAAGTCCCGTTGCCGAAAATCGTCTTTTCCACGGCCTTCGACCAATATGCCGTGAAGGCGTTTGAGGTGAACGCAGTCGACTACCTGCTCAAACCTTTTGACAAAAAGCGGGTGGCTCAGTCGGTAGAGAGGGCGCGGGCCAAAATCGAAGGCAGCGGCTCATCGTCCGAGAAATTAGACACCCTGATGCGGATGCTGGAATCCCAGAAGCCGCAGACCTCTAAAATTATGTTAAAGGCGGCTGGCCGCCTGTTCCTGGTAAATCAGAAAGACATCTGTTTCGCTTCCATTGAGGATGGCATTATCACCGTGGTGACGAGTGGTCCTAACGGCATGGAGGGACAATCCAACTGCCGCACGCTCGAAGAACTGCTGGATAGCCTCGATCCCAATCTGTTCTGGCGAGCCCACCGCTCGTACCTGGTGAACACTAACCGGATCAAGGAAGTCGTACCCTGGTTTAAGAGTTCTTATCAATTGCGATTGGACGACAAGAAACAGACTGAAATCCCAGTCAGCCGCTCCCAAACCAAGCGCCTGCGGGAACTCTTTGGCCTGTGACCCTTCGGGATGGCAACTTGATTGCTACGAGGTGCATCGTACGACTAACTCGTGGTATACCAAGAATTAGGATTGAAGTGGGGCGTTCCGTTTGATTTCATCTGGATACAAGTCGCGCAGGGACAAAGACACGTCCATCGCAGCTCTGTCTTTGTTGTGTGTCCTCCTGGTGACATTCGTCGGCATTGTCCAAGCCGTCCACGTACACACTGACAGTTCCAAGCTTCCCAGCCATGAGTGTTCGATCTGCTCCGTGGCCCATTCCGGAGTTCTCAGTAGTACGGTCCACCGGCCAGCCCCGCTCTTTGTCCGCACTGTTCTGATGGTATCGCCAGACGTCGTCTGCAAGTCTTCTGGCTTCGTCTTTTCTCTTCGTATCCGCCCGCCTCCTACAGTCTAGGGATTCAAACACAAGAATCGACCCGGGTCTTCGCAAACCCATTCGTCAACCTAGATCTCTTTTTAGGAGGAATTCATGCTGGCTTCTTACAAGAAGTCGCTTCATGCGGCTTTTACGCTGGTTTTCTATTTGGCGTTAGGTCTTCCCGCTTACGCGCAGTCGGGCGGGAGTTCGGCATCCATTAGCGGCACCGTCCTGGACCCTTCGGGCGCCGTAGTTCCGAATGCAACCGTAGAAATTCACAACCCGGTCAGCGCCTTTGACCGGTCAACCACCACAGACAGTTCCGGAAAATTCAGCTTTCAGAACATCCCATTTAATCCCTACCATTTAGGCGTCACGGTTGCGGGATTTGCTCCCTACACGCAGGACGTTGAGGTTCGGTCCTCGGTGCCATTAGCCCTCAAAATAAGTCTTCAGGTGGCCGGTTCTTCCGAGAGCGTAACCGTCGAAAGCTCAGGGGGTGATTTGCTGGAGAACGATTCGACTGGTCACACTGACGTGGACCGCGGATTGTTCGACAAAATTCCTCTCGAAAGCCAGTCCTCGTCGGTGAGTTCGCTGGTCACGCTGGCGTCGCCGGGAGTCGCCGCCGATTCAAACGGCCTGTTTCATGGACTTGGCGACCACGCATCAAACTCATTCTCGGTTGACGGCCAACCCATCACCGATCAGCAAAGCAAAGTTTTTTCAAACCAGATTCCCGTCGATTCGATTGAGTCGCTGGAGGTCATCCCCGGCGCGCCCCCTGCTGAATACGGAGGCAAGACCAGCCTTGTGATCGTGGCGACGACGCGCTCAGGCCAGGGTGTAACTACACCCCACGGGAGCGTAAACGCTTCCTACGGCTCCTTTGGCTCATCCAATGTTGGCTTCGACCTGGCTTACGGCGGCGCAAAGTGGGGGAACTTTATCTCTGCGAACGGGTTGGATAGTGGCCGGTTCCTCGATCCGCCGGAGTTCGTCGTGATCCACGCTAAGGGCAACGAAGAGAACGTCTTTGACCGCGTTGACTATCAACTCTCAACCGCGGACTCTATTCACCTGAACCTGGGCTTCACGCGTTCCTGGTTTCAGACGCCCAACTCGTTTGACACTCAAGATGCCACGTCGTGGGCTGGAAGCGGGGGGCTCGATCCCAACGGCAATATCGTAGGCCCCGCCGACCAGCGCTCGAAAATACAGACCTTCAACATTGCGCCGTCATGGACGCGAGTGCTCAGCTCAACTGCTGTGTTTACTCTTGGCGCCTTCGTGCGGCGGGATGCCTATAACTACTATCCCAGCCAGAACCCTTTTGCGGATCTCGGCCCGATTCAGCAGTCTACCGTCGCGCAAAATCGGACGCTTGCCAATGTCGGCCTTCGTTCCGATGTGTCGTATGTGAAAGGCATCCACAACCTGAAAGTAGGCGCCACCTATCAACAGACCTTTCTCACGGAGAATTTCAGCCTCGGTATAGTCAATCCGGTTCTCAACTCGCCATGTTTGGATACGTTCGGCAATCCGGTCGCTGGCTTCAACGATCCATCCCAGTGCGCGGCGGCTGGTTTACAACCAAACATTGCTTCGAACCCAAATGCTGCGAGTCCGTTCACTCCGCTTTTAGGCTGCTACGATTTGACGAGAGCTACTCCGTCGCCGAATGACAACTGTGCCAATTCGAGCAGCGCTTCGTATCCGTTTCACGGACATACCGACGTAAAGGAACTCGCGCTCTACATCCAGGACACTATTACAAAACGGAGCTGGTCCTTCAACCTGGGGATACGTGGCGACCTCTACAACGGCCTTACCGTCGCTCATCAAGCCGAGCCTCGCTTGGGTGCGGCCTACAACATCAAGCGGAGCAACACGGTTCTTCGCGCTTCCTATGCGCGAACTCTGGAAACTCCGTTCAACGAGAATCTAATAGTTTCAAGCACCGGGTGCCAATCTGCGGTGCTTTCCACTCTTATCCCGTGCGTAAACGCACCCCTTGAACCCGGCTATCGCAACGAGTTCCACGCCGGCTTACAGCAGGCGTTCGGGCGCTATGCCGTCGTAAGTGGAGATTACATTTGGAAGTACACGCACACCGGCTACGATTTCAGCATTCTATCTGCGACTCCGATCTTCTTCCCGATTGGATGGCACAATTCCAAGATTCCCGGATATGCGGTCCGCGTGAGCGTACCGAACATCCATGGGTTCACGGCTTTGGTAGTCTTCTCCAGCGTCGCCGCACGTTTCTTCCCACCCCAGACCAGCGGCCTGGGTGTTACGGTGGGGCAGAGCGGAACTCCCTTCCGTATCGACCACGACGAGAAGTTTAACCAGACGACTCACTTGCAATACCAGCCCTGGAAAACTGGGCCGTGGGTCGGCTTCAACTGGCGCTATGACAGCGGCCTGGTGGCGGGCTCGGTGCCATTCGCGACCGACACGACAACTCCAGTGGATCTAACGGGCCTCACCGCGGATCAGCAATTGCAAGCTGGATTGTTCTGCGGGAGCCAACATCCAACCCTCTCTACACCTCTTACTACTTGCGCTCCATTGCAGTATGGTTCGAATCTGGTGAAGATACCGGCGCCAGGGACACAAAACCCCGACCACAATCCTCAGCGCATCGCCCCACGGAGTCTCTTCGACCTTTCCCTGGGCGACGACAACCTCTTCAAAGGCGATCGCTACAAGTGGAGTCTCACCCTCACAGCCATCAATGTGACAAATAAAGGTGCGCTGTACAACTTCCTGTCAACCTTCAGCGGCACGCATTACGTCACGCCGCGCGCGCTGACCGCTCAGATTGGGTTTCATTTTTAGGAGAATATCGCCAAGAGCTAGACGGCCGGGGAGGAGGGCCGGCCGTCTACCGGGCTGCAGCCGTCACTATGCAGCCAGCGCTTCCAGCGCCGTTCGATTGCGGATCACCAGCGTGGACCCGTCCAGGCGAATGAATTCCTTTTTCTTGAGATCACTCAGCAACCGGGTCACGGTCTCCCGTGACGAGCCAATCATCTGCGCCATCTCTTCATGGGTCAGGCTCGCCCGGACGCGGATCTCGGGAGGCTCGAATTTTTCTCGAATCGGCGTCCACGAGAGAAGCAATCTTGCCAACTTGCCCGCGGAAGAACGGGCCAGCACCAAATCATGGATGTCCCGGTACGCCGACTGGAACTCTCGGCTTAGGGCCTGCGACGCATGCAGGCCAAACTCCCCATTCTTTTCCATCATCCGTATCAGGGCCTCACGTTCCACGAAGTTGACCTGGCACGGTCCAGCCGTCTCAGCGGTTAATTCAAAGGGCTCGCCTGCAATCACGGCGCTCAATCCGAGCACCTCGCCAGCTTCGGCGATTTTCAGAATGAGCACCTTACCCTCACGCGAAGTTGTCGAGAGCTTCGCCTTGCCCGAGCACAGCACAAAGGCCCCTCGTGGCATCTGTCCTTCGACGAACAGGACGGCGCCACCGGGATAGGTGCTCAAATGGCTTGCCGCACTCAGCAATTTCAGGACATCGGGCGAGAGGCCGCAGAACCAATGATCCTTCCGCAACTTGCAACTGAGACAGCTCTCCACGATTTCCAGCCCATACGGTGTATTCATTGCACTCACCTTACCGGGCACCTGCCCATCGGGACGCCCCACCTTGCGTATAGCCGGCTTACTGACATGAGCCCTGGCTCGACGCAGGTCCCGAACCAAAAGCCGTGCGTGTTCGGTTTTTGCCAGCACCGCGGCTGCAATTGCCCGCGCGTCTCTGTCCGGCGATCGCAAGTACTGGATCAGTTCCCAACCCGCGCTGGCATCTCGCTGCTGATGCCACAACACCCCGCAAGAAAACAGATAGAGGGGATCGACAGACGCGCCGAACTCCTGTGAACGGTTCCCCCGGCGCGGCGGTCCGGCCAACTCCTCCGGCTTTGCTGAATCGGTTTGGACCAGTATCGGAAACTGGGGGCCTTGGACGGCTGCGTCCTGCCGACTCCGCGCTCCTCTGCCAGGTGTGCCTGGCTCGACGCCTCCGCGACCTTTCACAGCGCCCAGTTGGATAAGCACAGAATTCTCCTCTTGCCTCCTCGAACCCTGCGCATGCGTCCTTGGGGATAGGCGCCACACAGCCTTGCCACTCGGAATTTCCCGATCCCATTAGCCCTCGATATGAATCTGAGGCCTGGTGTTTATCCCTGTAGAGACGCAGCTTGCTGCGTCTTTTTTTTGCTCAGGTGATTCGCGACGAGCAGGCCCGACGGATATGCTTTCGCAGCTCGCATGCCAAACCCCGCTATGGGTACAAGTCACAGCAAAGATTAGGGGCTCATGCACAACGTCGAATCCGGAGTGCACATTTTTTGGAGCGGAACTGACGAGGCCGCGGCACAATGCCGACATACCGTCACCCGAGAACTGAGAATGGAATACCGGTTGGCGTAGGATGATCTAGTTTTCGTAGTCTTGGCGGGTGATTCCCATCTTCTGCATTCTGGACTGAAGAGTAGTTCGTTTCATCCCCAGCCGGGCCGCAGCCCCATGCAAGCCGGCAACCACTCCCCCGCTTTCGCGCAGTACGCGAAGGATGTGCTCCCGCTCCAGACTGTCCAAGGTGGCATCGTGGCGAGCGCCCTCGTAAGCGGGTCTCAACTCTGACAATGGAACATTGAGAATCGTCCCCTCGGAGAGAATCACCGATCTCTCGATAAAATTCTCCAGCTCTCTCACATTCCCGGGCCACTCCCAGCGGGCTAACGCATTCATGGTCTCAGTGGGAATGGTTTCAATCTGCTTATTCATGCGGCGGGAGAACTTCTGGACGAAATAACGCACCAGCAACTCAATATCTTTCTCCCGCTCCCGCAAAGGCGGCATGTGAACGGGAAAAACATGCAGCCGATAATAGAGATCGCTGCGGAACTCCCGCGCGGCGACGCTCTTCGCGAGGTCCCGATTGGTAGCGGCGATCAAGCGTATGTTTACCCGGATAGTTCGAACCCCGCCCAGCCTTTCAAATTCCTGATCCTGCAATACCCGCAATAGTTTTGGCTGCAACTCCAGCGGGATGTCGCCTACCTCGTCCAGAAACAGCGTTCCTTTGTCCGCTAGTTCGAGACGCCCGATCTTCGCACTGATGGCGCCCGTAAACGCGCCTTTCTCATGCCCGAAAAGTTCGCTCTCCAGCAGCCCGGTGGGAATGGCTGCGCAGTTCAGCTTAATGAAACTGCCGTCTTTCCGCGAACTCATACGGTGAATGGCGCGAGCGATCAGTTCCTTGCCAGTTCCCGTCTCACCCAGAATCAGCACCGTGGCATCGAGTGGCGCCACGGTGTTGACCTGCGTCAGCACGTGCTTTAGCGCCGGGCTTTCGCCCACGATTTCTTCGAAGTTAAGCACAGAGCGGATTTCATCTTGCAGGTAGAGCTTTTCCTTTCTCAGCTTGTCCGTGAGTTCCGCGATTTCGCGGTATGCCCGGGCATTATCCAGGGCGATGGCCATCTGGGCCGCCACTTGCTTCAAAAAGCTGATGTCTTGCGGCGCAAACGCATGGTCAGTCGCGCTGCCCAGGTTCAGGGTCCCCAGCTTGCCCTTTCGAGTAATTAGGGGAATGGAGCAGAACGATTGGAGCCCCAGCTCCAGCATTCGCATCACGGCCGGAGAACCTACCGCGACCAGATCCTCGCGGTTGCAGACCTTGGCCTCCCCTTTCAAAAAAACCGATCCGGAGGCAGAGTCCGCGATCGGCACGACCGTATCGGGACCGATCATTTCATCCGCAAGCGGGGAATCCAGGGCGTACACCCGCAGGCAGCGGCTGGCTTCTTCATAGAGTGCCACGCTGGCATAGTCCTGCCGGATCACTCTTCGAATCAGACCTGAAATTGTCGGAAACAATTGCTGCACATCCAGGTTGGACATCAACGTGGTACTAACCTCCAGCAGCATTTCCAGCCGTTCCTTCTCCTCCAGGAAAGCGGCCCGTGTCATCGCGTTTTCCAGCGCCAGCGCCACCAGTTCGGCAACCCGCCGCAGAAGCTGCACATCATCCTCTCCGTACGCGTTGGGACGGGAACTCCCCAACCCCAGCGCTCCGAACCTCTTTTGCGCGGTCGTCAGGGGCAATGTGCAGTAGGACCGAACTCCTTTTTCTATGAGAAGATTCATCGTGCGCTGAAACCGGGTTTCCTGGTGCAGGTCAGGCCATACCATGGGCTGCTGTTTTTCCCACGCGACTCCGCAAGCCGATTCTTCGACCGGCAATTCGGTAAGATCAGAAAGGCGGTCACTGCCTTCCCAGAAGTGCATTCGCATTACATTCTTGTCGGGATCGTACAGAGAAAAACTGGCGACTTCAAAAGAGGCCACTTTGTGTAATCGTTGCGCCAATTCGGGCAACAGTTCAAGCACGCCACGATGGTGAACCACAAGGTCCGCCATCTGCAGTAGGGCCTCATAACGTCGAACATCTACATCTACTTCGAAGTGGCGATCAGGATCCATTTGCGCGAGTCCATAAGGAAGCCCCCCTCGAGCAAACCTTCCCAAACAAAGAACAAACTAGCTTGCGGTGAATCATAGACCTAATTTCCTCATAAGCAAGGACTTTATTTCTTGGGATGGCACGTTTGGTTCCAGCTTGGCACTTTTCGTGTCAACTCTTCGCTTTGCTCGTCCCAAAGGCGTCCAAAATTTGCACAAAACAGGCCCACTCGTCGGCCAGCAGTTGGTGGATGAGGGCCGTGTCGATTGCCGTCGGTATCCTTAAATTTTTCATTCTCGAACCGCCGTTTACATAGTTCTTCTTACGTCCTCCCGGCTTGGTCAGGCTTGCTCGACCGGGTCAGGCCCGTCTCTTAAGTCCATTCGCAATCTTCTCGTTATTCATCTGCCACACATCCTGGAACACCACCCTCGATCCCGCCGCAGTACATCCGCTGCAGTTCACTGAAATCCGCACCAGACGCCGATTCTGCTTGACACGAAGACGCTCCGTAGGTGTAGAATTCATTCCGTTTCAGCTCTCAACTTTTAACAATCTCCTGCAAGTTGTGAGCTGGCTCTAGCCGCGGGGTGAGGACCCTGGTTGTAAAGGCTCACTTCGCCCCGGACGACAAGGCCGCTTGAACCTACACCACGGGAGGGGATCCAGTGGAATCAACGATTGTGGCAGGAGGCGAACCGTGCAGTGTCCACGGACCCAAATTCCGGGGTTCAAACTGAGCCCAATTTGTGTAGTTAAAAAACGGAGGAGACAAATGGCAAAGAACTCACCACTAGCACGGGTTGTACTCTGTCTGGCCGTGTTGACGCTCGTCGGCGTGACCGCTCTGGGTTTGGGGTCCAAGGACGGGTACATCACCATCAACGGCGGAAAAATGACGGTCGCTATGAGCGGCCCGTCCAAGTTCGTCACACCATCGATCCCCCACGCCCCGGGGCTCAACACCATCTATAGCAACTTGGGAACGGGGAGCACCGTTTACAACTGCTGTGTTGGCTGGACAATATCCTCGAAGGCCTCACTCGTCGGCAGCGTGAACTGGGTGGCAAACGCTTTCACACCTACTGCCGATGCCACGGCTACTCAGCTCCAAGTAGGAGTCGGTTTTGTGACCGGCACCAACGAAACTACAATCAGCATCAACCCTGACAATGGCGGTGTGCCGTCCAAAGCATTTCTGAAGCAGTGGTATCCGACCAATCTGCCCACCTTCGGAACATGCTGCACCCTCGAAACGGGGAACGACTCGGCGGGGATACCGCTCAAGGCAGGAACGCAGTACTGGGTTGTTGTACGCACATGCAAGGCGAGCGCCGACACCTGGAATGCGTGGAACCTGGACACAAGCGGTGCCACCGGCCCGCTCGCAAACAACACCGGCACGGGTTGGAAGAACCAGGGGACCAACCAACAGGGCTCCTTTGGTGTTTTCGGGAAATAGGCGGCCAGCTACACCCTTGTGTCGACGCCTGACTTCAATGATTCGAGGCCCGGCGTCGACCTTGGGAATTCACTACTATCCTCACCGACGCGGTCGGTCGGCGCTCGGCTAAACCGGCGCCGACTGATCGAACCTTCCTGCGGAATCTTCATGTTTCGAGATATCGCCGAGTGCAGCCGAAAACTCATCAGGGGAAGAATTCCGGCGCATGAGTAAACTCCCAGCTACGATGGTTCGGGCAGGTATAATTCCTGCGTGGCGCGAGGATGGGAGAGCAAATCGGTCGAGGAGCAACAGGCAGAAGCAGTGGCGACGCCCAGTCCAGCGAAGCCGCCGCTGACTCCCGCCCAAATCGCCAGCCAACGCCAGCGCCAAGGCCTGCTGTTGTCCCGCCAGCATGTGCTCCAGCAACTCGAAGCTGCCCCGAATCCTCGCCATCGCGAAATCCTGCAAAGCGCGCTGAAAGACCTGGACGCGCAGCTTGCCCGAATGGTCTAAGTCGGTGGTGTACCGCGCTTCGGTTGGCCCCTGACGTATAATAGAAGCATCCCCCATGAAAGCCTACGTGTACGTTTCGTTGAAGAAGAGCGTTCTGGATCCTCAAGGAAAAACCATTCATGGCGCTCTCAAGAAAATGGGATACAAGGGCCTGGAAGAGGTCCGCCAAGGTAAGTATTTCGAGCTCACGCTGGACGGCGGGCTGACTCGGGCGGAAGCGGAAGCGGAAGTTGGGCGCATGGCTCGCGAAGTCCTAACCAATCCGGTCATCGAAGAATTCCGTTTCTCCCTCGAGGACTGACGCGTAGTGGAAAACTGAGAATGTAATCCTGAGCGGAGCAGAATCCTTCGCGTGGCGCGGAGGATCCGCGGAGTCGAAGGACCCTACTCCTCCTCAGTTGGCAATGATGCTTGAGGAGTTCAACCCTTTGCGTCTGAACAAATTCGAGCTTCATCTCCCCCGGATTTATGCTGTTTTAGTACAGGAGCCCTGCAATGTGCGGCATTGTCGGATATGTGGGTAAGAAGAGCGTGGTGCCCGTCATCATCGAGGGGCTAAGGCGTCTGGAATATCGCGGCTACGACTCCGCTGGAATCGCGGTGTGCGGCAATGGCGAAGGTCTGCAAGTCCGCCGTGCCGAGGGCAAGCTGCGTAATCTCGAAGAAGTCATCCGCCTCAAGCCCCTCGATGGAACCTACGGCATTGGCCATACCCGTTGGGCTACTCACGGTCGTCCCACGGAAGAGAATGCGCATCCCCATCGTGACTGTACCGGAACTGTCGTCGTGGTGCACAACGGCATCATTGAAAACTATGTCACGCTAAAGAGGAAGCTGATCGAAGAAGGCCACAAATTCACCACCGAGACTGATACTGAAGTCATCGCCCACCTGGTCGAGAAGTATTACCTCAAGACTGGCAATGGGCATCGCCCCTCGCTCGAAGAGGCGGTACGTAAGACGGTTGGTCAACTGACTGGCGTGTTCGCGCTGGTGGTGATTGCTGTGGATGCTCCCAACAAGATCGTAGCCGCCCGCAACGGTCCACCGGCGGTGATCGGGCTGGGCAAGGACGAATACTTCGTCGCCTCCGACGTGCCGGCGATTCTGTATCACACCCGCGACTTGTTCTTTCTCGCCGATGGCGATCTCGCAGTCCTAACACCGGAAGGCGTGCAGCTTACCGACTTCGACGGAAAGCCCATCGTGCGCCAGGTCCAGCACGTTACCTGGGACCCAATCCTCGCGGAGAAGGGGGGGTTCAAGCATTTCATGCTGAAAGAGATTTACGAGCAGCCCCGGGCGGTGCGTGACACTACCCTGGGACGGATCTCGCAGGAAACCGGTCACATCTTCCTCGACGAAATGGAAATCACCGAGGCGGAATTCAAGGCCGCCAAGAAAATCAACATCGAGGCTTGCGGAACCAGTTGGCATGCGGGGCAGGCGGGCAAGTTCATGATCGAGGGTCTGGCGCGCATCCCGGTTGAAGTGGATTACGCCAGTGAGTGGCGCTACCGCGATCCCATCGTCGCCGCCGACACGATCACGCTCGTGATTTCGCAATCTGGCGAAACGGCCGATACCATCGCAGCCCAACGCGAAGCCAAGGCGAGAGGATCGAAGACGCTGGCCATCTGCAACGTAGTGGGCTCGATGATCACACGCGAAGCCGCCGGGACCATTTACACGCACGCGGGTCCCGAGATTGGCGTGGCCTCCACGAAAGCTTTCACCGCCCAGCTCACGGCTCTTTATTTGTTCTCGCTTTACCTGGCGCAAGTGCGCGGCACCATGAACGAACAGCAAGCCACGGAGGCCGTTCGTGAACTCACCCTGCTTCCGGGCAAACTGGAGCACCTGCTGACCCGCGACCGAGATTGCGAAGAGTTGGCTAAACAGTACGTCCGCGCACAGGATTTTCTGTTTCTGGGCCGCGGCATTCATTATCCGATCGCCCTCGAAGGCGCGTTGAAGCTGAAAGAAGTCTCCTACATCCACGCGGAAGGTTATCCGGCGGGCGAGATGAAGCACGGCCCCAATGCCCTGATCGACGAGAACCTGCCAGTCGTGATTATTGCGACTCGCGATCCGGGCAATGAGCTTTCGATGGTGCGCTACGAGAAGACAACCTCGAACTTGAAAGAAGTGAAAGCTCGCTCCGGTATAGTCATCGCACTGGCCACCGAGGGCGACGAAGAGATCAAGGAAGCCGCCGACCACGTGCTGTACATTCCACCCGCGCCCGAAGAGCTGTCGCCCATTCTTGAAATCGTTCCGCTGCAGTTGCTGGCTTACCACATCGCGGTGCGTCGGGGCTGCGACGTGGATCAGCCCAGAAATCTAGCGAAGTCGGTCACAGTAGAGTAGAGACGTAGCTTGCTACGTCTCGATGAAACAAGAACGATTAGACGCACACGCTCGGTCCTCGCTTTGACGCCTCGTCCACGCGCGATACTCTGCCGCAATAGAGACGTAGCGAAGCTACGTCTCTACAGTGGTTCTTCTGCCCTCCGAACTCATCTATATAGCTGATGCCTTTTCAAACCTTCACCGCGCGTCTCGTCCGCTCTGCCGCTCTTTCCGAACTCACCAAGCATCTTGAATTTGAGATGACAGGCATCCCTCGTTTTGGCTTCGTCGCTGGGCAATGGCTTTCGTTCAAAACGAATATGCCCGACGGCGAAGAGATCACCCGTGCTTATTCGATTGCGTCCCCGCCGGCGGACGACAACCGCTTCGCTCTTTGCCTCAACCGCGTGCAGGATGGCTTCATGTCCAACTTTCTTTGCGACATGAAAGAAGGCGACGAGATCAGCTGCCAAGGACCGTTCGGCGATTTCATCCTGCGCCCGCCGCTGCGCGATACCATCTTCATTGCGACCGGCACAGGGATCGCGCCCTTGCGTTCCATGCTGCACTGGTTGTTCGCTTCCAATCCAAGGTTGGACAAACCGGAATCGGACAAAGACGGGCGAGGACGCCCGTCCTCCATCGACGCTCAAGCCCGGCATCAAGGACGCCAGCTATGGCTGATTTTTGGCAATCGCACAGAGACAGTCATCTACTATCACGATGAATTCCAGCGCCTGGCCGAGGAGCACGCCAACTTTCATTACTTGCCTACACTCAGCCGCGGCGGTCCTGATTGGAAAGGCCTTCGCGGCTATGTGCAGGAACATGTCCCCGCAATCGCCCAGGGCCGGGCGGACATGCATGCCTACATCTGCGGCTTGGACAAGATGGTCAAAGCCAACCGCGACCTGCTGAAGTCCTTGGGCTGGGACCGGAAGTCGATCCTCTACGAGAAGTACGATTGAAGGCTGGCCTGAGCGGTTTGCAGAAAAACTCCCATTCTCGGCGGCAGCGCCTGAAGGCGTCGTTGACAAAGATGATGCTTACGGCACGCCTAAAGGCGAGCCCTGATACGAATCGCTTACTTTCATGTGCAGCACATGTCAACGGAATGGACACGGCGAGGGCCTAGAAACATTTCGGACCCGCTGAGGGGCCGCGCCGGTCCTTTCCTGCCGATAAGACAAAGAACTTCTGCCATCGCCCGCGACGGTCACGACTCAGCTTGACGGCGCTCTCTTTCAGAGGACATTTCTGGTTGCACAGCTCACAAGTGTCAAAAGGATAGTCTTGCTGGTGTTTGACCAGGAGACGGGTTGGAGAGACTTCGTCGCGGGGGCAAGCCATCTGGCACCAGGCCTCGCGGTACTTTTCATACTTAGAATGGAGAGCGCGATTCGGGGAGACGTACATCTTGTCTCGTGACGCGGCGAGGGAAATGGGAATCACGTACCACAGGTTTTCCGGCACGATATAGACGGCGATGAAGTCGATTTCGTCGGCGGTATAGGCCTGCGTGGCTCCCCTGGTTGTCACTTTGTAGTAAGACCTAAAATGCCGGCAGGACTTGACCTGGACGCGCCAGAGGTTTTGGCCAGAATCGAGGATGAAATCGTAGCGCTCGCTGTCTCCCCAGGTTTTGGCTGCACCGAAGCCGAGACTGGTGGCTTTGGCAAGAAATGCGGCTTCGGCGGCTTCGCCGAGCGCTTTGCGAGTAGTAAGACCGACTGCGTTGATTTCGGGAATGTGCTGGATCATAGGGCCTTTCAGGTTTTTAGGGAAATAAAAAAGGCGCTGCCCGCTGTGGGCCGCGCCTTTTGTCTACCTATTCTTAGGATAGCAAACCGGAAGGGGTAAACGCGCCACGATTTCGGATTTATTTTCGTAAGCGAATCAGCGGGATGCGGGGAAAAGGGCGGTTTAGGGGGCTTGACAAGGTTTTTCCCGAATCGGGAAAACGGTCGAACTAACCCGCATGGGGCACCGAGCGGTTCAGTCAAGAAGGAGAGTTCCTACTAAGTCGCAAGTTCGGGCCGAGCACAGTGGTACACTTCAGCCGTTATCTCTGGGGCAAGACATGAAGGCTTCTCTGTTTTATCGAATCGCCGCTGTTCTTATGCTGGTTTTTGCCGCCGGACATACGTTTGGGTTTCGCCAGAATAATCCGGAATGGGGAGCGGACGCGGTTCTTGGGTTAATGCGCTCCGTCCACTTCGACGCGCAAGGGTTTACCCGGACTTATTGGGACTTCTTCAGCGCGTTCGGGCTTTTTTTCTCCGTGTTTCTTTTGTTCGCGGCGGTATTAGCGTGGCTGCTGGGCGGACTTCCGGCAGAGACCTTGGCACGCGCGCGAAGCATTGCGTGGGCGCTCGCCATTTGCTTTGTAGCAGACACAGCTTTGAGCTGGAGATACGCCTTCACCACCCCCATCGTTTTCTCAACCCTGATTACCGTGTGTTTGATTGCGGCAGCATGGCTCTCGGCGAAGCCAATCTGAAGCCGTTGGTTCGCGTGTGTTCCAGGCCGGTGGCCCATTCAAGCCGTCCTTTGGCTTGAGTGGGGATGCTCTCAGGCGTACGGAAATATGGGGAAATATGGGGACAGACGGGACGTTCACCTAATTTTGCTGCCTAGAAATTGGGGTCAGTCCCGTCTGTCCCCGGTTTTCCGTCCCCGGTTTTCCCGGTTTTCCCGGTTTTCACGCCCCTTCGTTGCGTTCAACGAAGAAATCTACTTCAAAGGCTGAACGATGATATCTTGCGCGCCGGGGATGGCGTAGGGCGATCCTTGCGCCTTCTGGTGCGTGGTAGGAGTGATCGTGAAGACGAGTAACTCACCGGCCGTGCTGCTGATGGCATAGAGGTGGTTGTCGTTATCCCAGAACATCTCGCTAATCGGTTCTTTGGTAAGCAGCCCCGTGTAATGCGTGACGGGTTTTGAACCGTTGAAGTGGAAGACCTGTAGACCTTCTTCACCAGCCACAGCGAGCAGTCGGCCCGAAGGCGACATCTTCATGTCATTAGGGCTTTTTATCAAGGTCGCAGGCATATCTTCGTAGGTACTTTTCGTATGGATGTTGCCGTTCGCGTGGGCAGTGTAAACGGCGATCTGCAAAGGCCCAGCGGCACATTCGGGCGCGTTAGTGGGCTGCTCGAGAAACGCAAGATTGTTGTTGGGATCGGCTACCGTGAGGTCCGGATAATAGATGCTTACTCCCGGGGGAGGCGTCGGCCAATTGAATTGAGTGTTGATGGAGTTTAGAAGTCCGTTGCTGTCGCGCTGAAATCCGTAAATGCCGGGGTACATACATCCATCCTGATCGGCCGAATATGCATAGACGTTATCGCCGATAAAAAATGTGTCCGTGCGGTCGCCTGGAAACGAACCGGTGATGGTGTCACCCAGATAGTTGAGGGCTCCCGAAGATTCCTCCACGGCGAAAGACGCCGTGTTGTCATTCGATCCGTCGGACTCCATCACGTAAAGATCGCTGCCGGTATGGTCAAAGAACAAATTGTTTACGTACAGGCACGAGTTACCCTTCTGAACGCACGGGGTTGAAGTTACATAGGTCAATGCGCCGTTCGATCCGATCTTCAAAGTGTCAATATCCGGAGGGTTCGAATTGTTAACAGCCATGAGGTATTTTCCATTCACCGCCATGGAACCGACGTTCTGCTGGAAGGGTGAGCCAGGGATGGGGGTGAGCGCGCCCTTCGAGCTTGCAGAATATCCGGCGATAACGTTCGGTTCATTGTTTCCGGGATAGCTGGCTACATAAACGTAAGCCACTGGGCCGCTGCCCGAAAGATTGGATTGTGAATCGGTCGACGGTGAAATTTGCGCGAAAGCCGAGGCTGCGCTCAAGGTTGCGCCGAGGCAAAGGATTGTGAAGAGTTTAGACATCGGGATCGGCTCCTGACGGAAGGTCAGTCTGTTCAGTGACTTCGATGGCAAGAGATAATGATCGGTTGTCTCCGAAATGACTTTCGCTTGGCGTATGTGGACCACTGGTGCTTGCCCGGTGCCCCAGGTTCGCGTCGGTTTTTGACGCTAACCTGGGTCAGCACATACCACGCGGCTCCCAGGTTACCGCCCAAAAACCGGGCGGGAACCTGGGGCACCGGGCACAAGGCCAGCTTATGCCTGAGCACATCCCCACTCAAGCCAAAGGACGGCTTAAGTGGGCCACCCGTCCGCAAAGCCCCACTCAAGCCAACAAACGGCTTGAGTGGGCCACCCGCGAAGGGCTCACGATGACAAGGCTGGGTGAGCGGAGCTCCCACCCTGTCGCAAAGAACGCGACAAGGGTGGGGCATCCAGCGCGTCCTTCAGATAGCGGCGCCAAATTCCGGAAATTGGGCTCGTACGCGGCGCTCGTGCTCCTCTTCATCGATTATGATTCCGTACTCCGCCAACGCTCTAAGCAATAGTTGCCAGGAGCTCTGTGATATTGGGTAAGTGGGGTTCTCGCGCAGCGCGTACACGATTTCGCCCGGAGGCGAGCCGGTCTCGCGAGAATAGTGCCAGCCGAAGTTTGTTAACAACAGAGCCGTATCGGGGTCAGTCAGAGATCCCTCTTGCCGTCGATCTTCAAAGCATTTCATCGCCTCCTTGACCCAGGGTTTGTCCAGCGGAGGAACCTTCGGCGTAAGCGGCAAGTTTACGTCTATGAAAATTAGGAATGGCGTGCCGCCGGGGTTCTGCTGAAGCGCGTTAAGGTAGTGCTCTCTAATTTTCGCGGATGTGGGGCCGACGCCTTGGACGGCCCTACGCGGTTCCTCCAATACGCCAGGTCGGTGCCTGCTCTTGGCTTCGACGGCTATTCGTTCAACGCCCTTCTCGGCAAAAAACTCCGGGTTCCGCTTTGTGTCATCATCGATGAAGTTAATCACAAAACCGCAACGGGCTAGTATGCTCGCTACTGCGATCTCATATCTCGCCCCTTGAAATTGTCTTTGGTCACGGAGCCGTGCCACAACCTTTCGAGGGGTCTTAAGAGCGTGCTCAAGCTGATAGATGTCGTCCGCCAACACCTGAAGAGCCCTCACGTTCCCGGTCAACGGGGCGCTGACCGGCTGGCTAGGATCGTCACCGGGCCTGCGGTTGGATCTGAGGAGTTCGTTGCGTTCATGCCGCCACCTAAGAATGATGTGACGATTTTCCAGCGGCTTTGCCATTTCGGCGTTGAACCACGGTTCACCCAGGGCCCAAAGAAGCACATTGATCTGGAAATCGAAGAAAGTCTCTTCCGCCGGCCGTATATGAAGGCTGTTCCGAACGGCGCGAAACTTCTTACCCTGAAAGTTCGCCTGAATCTGTGGTCGGCTGGTAAGTCGCGGGGACTCCAATTCGCGACTCATCTGAGCCATGCGGTCGGCGAGACTTTGCCCCTCGAGCTTTACCGGGCGCTCTTCCAGCACAATCATGACGTCGTAGCCGTTCAGCTTAGCCTCATCGCCCTTTACGACGGCGAGAACGATCCCCTCTTTTCCGTTCTTGACGCCGAGGCTGTCGCCAACTTTGAAAGAGTCGGGCGTCGAACCCCAATCTTGCCCGGAGCGCACGAGCAATCCGTTTGGCAATTTGACGACATATCCGTACATGAGCATCTTCGGCATTTTCTTTCAAAGGGTGGTCTCCGTTAATACTGACCCAATCGACGAAACATCTGCAACAGAGATTTCATGGTAAGGAGCTGGAACAGGGAGCGGCAACTGTCTGATCGCCACGATCTGCGAACCGTCGGATTTATCCGCAGGGGCCTGCATCCATAGGTTTTCTCCCGCATCTAAAACCTTGACAACGACTCACTCAAGTCTTAGGATAATGTCGTTCGCAATCATGTATCAGTTGATTACAAAGTACTTATACATTCAAGGAGAAACCAGCTATGGCCAAGATTATAGGAATTGACTTGGGAACCACCAACTCCTGCGTTGCGGTGATGGAGGGTGGCGAGCCCAAGGTGATCCCCAATGAAGAAGGTGGCCGCACTACGCCGTCGGTCGTAGGATTTACCAAGACCGGCGAGCGGTTGGTGGGGCAGGTGGCAAAGCGGCAGGCCATCACCAATCCGGAGAATACGGTCTATTCGATCAAGCGGTTCATGGGACGCCGCTACGACGAAGTGACGGAAGAGATAAAGATGGTGCCCTACAAAGTGGTGCAGTCGGGCGACCACGTCGCGGTGCTGGCGCAGGGCAAGGAACACACGCCTCCGCAGGTCTCGGCGATGATTCTGCAAAAGCTGAAGAAGGCAGCGGAAGACTACCTGGGAGAGAAGATCACTGAGGCGGTGATAACCGTCCCCGCGTACTTCAACGATGCCCAGCGCCAAGCCACGAAAGATGCAGGCAAGATCGCCGGGCTGGACGTAAAGCGCATCATCAACGAGCCGACGGCGGCCGCGCTGGCCTACGGTCTCGACAAGAAGAAAGATGAAACCATCGCGGTGTATGACTTCGGCGGCGGGACGTTTGACATCTCGGTGCTCGAAGTTGGCGAAGGCGTGATCGAGGTTAAGGCTACCAACGGCGACACCCACCTGGGCGGCGACAATCTTGACCAGCGCATCGTCGATTGGCTGATTGATGAGTTCAAGAAGGACGAAGGTCTCGATCTGCGCGGAAAAGGCAACGAGATGGCGCTGCAGCGTCTGCGCGACGCGGCGGAACGGGCGAAGATCGAGCTCTCCACCACCATGGAGCACGAGATCAATCTGCCCTTCATCACCGCCGATGCTAGTGGTCCCAAGCATCTGGTCAAGAAGTTGACGCGGGCAAAGCTGGAAACGATGGTCGAGGACATCATCCAGCGCTCGGTCGGCCCGTGCAAACAGTGCATGAAAGACGCAGGCGTGGATAACAGCAAGATCAATGAAGTCGTGCTGGTCGGCGGCCAGACGCGCATGCCGCGCATTCAGGCGCTGGTAAAAGAACTGTTCGGCAAAGAACCGCACAAGGGCGTGAACCCGGACGAAGTGGTCGCGATCGGCGCAGCGATTCAGGGCGGCGTGCTCGGCGGCGAAGTCAAGGATCTGCTCTTGCTGGACGTGACTCCGCTGACGCTGGCGATTGAGACGCTGGGCGGCGTAGCGACGCCGATGATTCCGCGCAACACGACGATTCCGACGCGCAAGACGGAAACATTCTCGACTGCGGCCGACAGCCAGACTTCGGTCGAAGTTCATGTGCTGCAGGGAGAGCGTCCGATGGCGGCGCACAACCGCACCCTGGGCAAGTTCCACCTGACCGGCCTTCCGCCGGCTCCGCGTGGCGTGCCCCAGATTGAGGTGACGTTCGACATCGACGCCAACGGCATCCTCAACGTGACCGCGAAGGATATGGCCACGGGCAAGGACCAGAAGATCACAATTACGTCGTCTTCCGGTCTGAGCAAGGAAGAGGTCGATCGCATGGCGAAGGAAGCCGACGCGCACTCGGCCGAGGATAAGGCCAAGCGCGAAGAGATCGACGCCAAGAACCAGCTCGACTCCATGGTTTACGGCGTGGAGAAGATGCTGCGCGAGCAGGGCGATAAGATCTCCGGGTCGGAACGTGGCGATGTCGAGAACGCGATTGCCGACGCGAAGAAGGCGTTGGAGTCAAACGATAAAGCAGCCATGGACAAAGCCCGTGAGACGCTGACTCAGGCCTCGCACAAACTGGCCGAGCAGATGTACAAAGCAGCCCAGCCCCAAGGTACGCCGGGCGCGGGTCCGGGTCCGGAAGGGCCCAGCGCTGGGGCGGACGCTTCGTCCAATGGCCACGCCAAGAAAGACGAAGGCGTAATCGACGCGGAATATGTGGATGTGGAGGACAAGAAGTAAGTCGTGTGGGGACGGGTCTTTGACCCGTCCGCCGAACGCAGTTCGGCTGAGGGACCACGGATTGGCCGGATCATTGCGGATATAGAAACCAATGCAGCTTCCGTGAAGATCGGTGAAATCCGTGGCTCGCTTTTTCTGACCAGGGAGATTGAAATTGCAATTTGAAGTGAACGGACAAGCATATTTTCTGAATTTCGCCGAGGACGAAAGCCGCTGGTACGTCTTCGCGCAGACCCTAACCGGAGTGAACCGCATTCCGGTCTACGTGGATTCGCCGAAGTACGAGCGCATCGGCGTGCTGGAAGCGGGAAGACACAAGATCCAGAACTGAAGCGGGTTTAGGATGCACGAATAGAAATGCCTGCCGCTACTAAGGATTACTACGCGACACTCGGCGTGAAGAAGACCGCCTCTGCCGAGGACATCCGCAAGGCGTTCCGCAAACTTGCGCGCAAGTATCACCCGGACGTGAACCCAGGCGACAAAGGGGCAGAGGAGAAGTTCAAGGCACTCTCCGAGGCCAACGACGTCCTGAGCGAACCCAAGAAGCGCAAGATTTACGACCAGCTAGGGTTTTATTCCGACAACATTGATCCGGCGACGGCCGACGCCTATGCCCGCGCGGGCGGAGGCGCCGGAGGCTCCTCCACCGGATTTCCCGGAGGGTTCCCGGGAGGACAGCCCCGCGGCGCGGGAGGTCAGGGCGCAAATTTCGATTTCGGCGGCTTCGATTTCTCCGATCTCTTCGAAGCCGGCGGCCATGGCCGCAAGGCCAGCAGCGCCGGTAGCGGAGGCTTCAAGGATATCTTTGCCGGCATGTTCGGGGGGCGCGGCGCGGCAGCACACGAGGGCCCCGAACCGGGTTCAGACCTGGAATACCAGGTCAACGTTCCCTTCTGGACGGCCATCCGGGGCGGCGTCATGCGGTTGAGCATCACCCGGCACGACGTCTGCGGAACTTGCCACGGAAAGGGGCATATCGAATCGCCGGGCATCTGTCTGGAGTGCGGCGGCACCGGCCAGGTGACCCAGACCGGCGGGCGCATGAAGTTCAATGTATCCTGCCCGCGCTGCCACGGCACCGGCAAAAACATTTCAACCTGCGCTACTTGCCATGGGGAAGGCACCGTGGAGAGGACCGAACCACTGGAGGTCCGTATCAAAGCAGGTACGCGCGATGGCCAGCGCATTCGCATCGCCGGTAAAGGCAATGGCGGTTCACACGGGGGACCAACCGGCGACCTATACGCGATCATCCGCACCGCAGATCATCCCATCTTCCACCGGGAAGGCGACGATATTCACCTCACCGTTCCCGTAACCGCCACGGAATCGGCGCTCGGCGCCAAGGTTGAAGTCCCGACCATCGATGGCCGCACCATGCTCAAGATTCCGCCCGGTACCCAGTCCGGCCAGAAGCTTCGTCTACGCGAGAAGGGCGTTCCGTCGGCCACCAAGGAAGGCGCCCGCGGAGATGAGATCGTCGAGATCAAGCTTACCGTCCCCATGCCCAGAGACGAGCGGTCTAAGGAAATCCTGCGGGAACTCGCAAAGCTGAATCCCGAGGATCCGCGCGCGGAACTCTGGAAGAAGGTCTAAGACAGACCCTTCCGCCCGTCATTACCTCCGTACCTGCTCTCCTGCCAAATTTTTTCTCAGAAAGTTCTTGCATCCGTAGAAATTTCCCGTAATCTCTACACTGCGAACTAACTCCAGCGCAGCTTCCGGAATCTTAGTGCACCGGGAGGCCCAGAGCGGCTACAAAGCGACGGGGTGGCTGAGAGTGATTCGCCCCAAGGGAGGAACACATAGAAATTGGCAACAGCTAGCGCGGCACGTCAACCATTCCAGCCACCCGCCATCGTCCCCCGCCGGAAAAAATCCGTTCGCCTCACCCTATGGCCACTGGTCGCCGCCACCTTCTTTATGGTGTCGGGCGGCACCTATGGCACGGAAGACATCGTGCGCGGCGCCGGCTATGGCAAGGCCATCCTTATCCTGCTGCTGACTCCGATCCTCTGGAGCCTGCCTACCGCGTTCATGATCGGCGAACTTTCGAGTTCCCTGCCCTACGAAGGCGGCTACTACGCCTGGGTACGCCGAGCCATGGGCAACTTCTGGGGATTCCAGGAAGCATGGCTCTCGCTGGTGGCTTCGATTTTCGACATGGCGATCTACCCGACTTTGTTCGTGCTCTATCTCACGCGATTGTTCCCCTGGTTCGCCGAAGGATATCGCGGGTGGATGGTCGGACTCGCGGTAGTCATCGTCTGCGCCCTGCTGAATATCGCCGGGGTGCGCGTGGTTTCGACGACCTCGCTGTGGCTTCTAATCGTCCTGTCCGCGCCGTTCATCCTGATCGTAGCCATAGCGCCCTTCAAGTTAGGAGCGCTAGCCCATGCCGTGACCAAACCGACCACTTCCAACGTGGACATCCTCACCGGCCTGCTCATCTGTATGTGGAACTACATGGGCTGGGACAACGCCTCGACCATCGCTACGGAAGTTGAGCGTCCGCAGCGGACCTATCCCCGTGCCATGCTGGCCGCGGTCGTGATCGTAGCCCTGAGCTACGTCGTTCCTGTAGCCGCAATGTGGATGACCGGCCTTTCCTCCAGCGCATGGGAGACTGGATTCTGGGCGGACATCGCGGGCCTGCTGGGCGGCCCGCTGCTGCGCGTCGGCCTCGCTCTCGGCGGCATGATTAGCGGCTTCGGAATGTTCAACGCCCTGGTGATGAGCTACTCGCGCCTGCCGCTAGCCATGGCTCAAGATGGCATGTTGCCCCGCATCTTTGGCAAACTGCATCGTCGATCGCGGGCGCCGTGGGTGGCGATTGTGGTCTGCGCCATCGGCTGGGCCCTGTGCCTCGGTTTAGGTTTCGAGCGCCTGGTGACCATCGACATCCTCCTCTATGGCGCCAGCCTCTCGCTGGAGTTCGCGGCACTCATCGTTCTGCGCCTCCGCGAACCCGAACTGCATCGCCCCTTCCGCGTTCCCGGCGGAATGTTCGGAGCTGTAGCCGTCGGCATCGCCCCCATGCTGCTGCTTGGATTCTCCGTGGTCCGTAGCGAGACCGAGCAGGTACTCGGGATGAGTTCCTTCGCGTTCGGAATGCTGCTCATCGCCGCGGGAGTGCTAGCTTACCTTCTGAATCACGCGCTAAAGCCCGAGGGCTGGGCTCCACCTGCAGGAGAGAAGCCCGAAGTGGCAGCCTAAAGAAACTGGGCCACGGATTAGACGGATGCACACGGATCACAAAGAATCCGTCCTATCCGTATAATCCGTGGCCTCTTGCCTTTGTTGTAGACTTTGAGCGATGACCAAGCGGAAATCCAAGGGCGCGTACATGATTTCGGCGGTGGCCGAGATGTATGGCATCCATCCCCAGACGCTACGCCTGTACGAGCGGGAAGGCTTGCTGAAACCATCCCGCACCGAGGGCAATACCCGTCTCTACACCGACGAGGATCTGCAGCGTCTGGAGTTCATCCTCTCGCTCGCCCGCGACCTGGGCGTGAACATCAGCGGCATGGCGATCATTCTTCAAATGCGCGAGCGTATGGAAGAAATGCAGCGCCAGATTCAGGACTTCGTGAAGTACATCCAGGAAGAAGTACTTGCCCGCGCCAGTGCCGCCGCCGACCCTTCCCGCGGCGCGATCGTTCCTGTCCGCCGGGCAATGGTCGCGCCCGCCCCACCGCCTCTGCGCAAGAAGTAAAGCCAATGTAGGCGCGGGCGTCCCCGCCCGCGCTTTGCCCGGCTGAAAATCACGCAGGCAGAGTTTCCGTTAAGCTAGACCTGAACTTTCTTCATGAAAACCGGAGCCCAGAGATCGACCGTCTCGGCAATACTCCGCCAGATGTGTCCCAGGTGTCGCGCCGCCAAAATCTTCCGCAAGTCGATTTTCACCGGATTTCCGCGCATGCAGGAACGCTGTCCAAATTGCGGCCTGAAGTTTGAACGCGAACAAGGCTACTTTCTGGGAGCCATGTACATCAGCTACGGCCTGGCCTTGATCACGATCGTCACACTCGGCCTTCTGCTGTGGGCATCCACTTCATGGTCTATGCAGAGAATATTTCTGTGGGCAATTCTCCTGTTCTTACCCCTGGCGCCCACACTGACGCTCTTCTCGCGCGTGCTTTGGATTTATTTGGATCGGGCGATTGACCCGGAGTAGGGCTCCGCCAAACATGGGATGTCTGAACCGATACTGGGCACTACCAACACGGCATCTACGGCTCGTAAACCGAACTACCCAATCCGGCTTTACGCGCCGATTCCTGCATGTCCTCAAGCTGTTTCTTCTGTTCGTCCAGTTGCTTCTGCATGCGTTGCACTTCGTCCTGCTTTTTAACCTGCCGTTCGTTGTATTGCACGCCATTGGTATAGCGGTTGGCTTCGACAAAATGAATTGACGAATTGAGTTTGTCGATTTGGCTCTGCAAGGACGCAACCGAATTCTTTTGTGCTTCAATCTTCGCCTTCCACTGTTCGCCGGAGTGGGCATCGTTGGACGCGGGCGCCGCGGGAGCACCGTCACATTCGTCGGTGCCGGTGGAAGTAGTCGAGATCGCCTCGGGGTGCTCCGGAATATCCTCGTTCGTGACCACCTTGCGGGGGGCGTGCGCATCCTTTGCCTGCTTCTGACGCTGCTGGCGAGCCACATCCCCCAGCGATTGTCCATAGCTGCCCGCAATGACGAATAACACCACGCCGATAACAGCGACGACTTTATGCGCTTGACGCATGGAAAACTCTCCAATCCTAAGCTCTTGGGAAACTCGCGCAGCCAATGTAGGCGCGGGCGTCCCGCCCGTGCGTCGCCCGCCGAGTCCAATGTTTCCCAGGCTCGATCTCAAATGCTATCGCCGGAGCCCTCGTAGGACGAAGTTACTGTCGTGCCGGCACTTATGGGGGTCGCCCGCAACAGCCGCGAAGCGGCGTAAGAATGCAGCCCACGGCGCAAGCTGTGGGTAAGAAGTGACAAAGCGCCGAGCCCCAGCGGGGCGAAAGAGGTGTTTACGACACAAACTCTGAACCTTGAAATCCGCCACTCTGCCGCTCCGAGTGGTACCATCCTTCCGACACCATGAAAAAGCCACACGTCTTCCCTGCCCTGACCACAATTTTTCTAGTCTGCATCCTCATCTCGAATACCCATTCCCAGACCGAAGCAGCGCACTCCATCGTGCTGCATGCCGCGCGTCTGCTCGACATCGAAAGCGGACGAATCTTGAGACCCGGCGAAGTGCTGGTGCAAGGCGAACGCATCGTCGAAGTGGGTTCAAAGGTGGCCCATCCCGCAAGCGCGGAAACCATCGATCTGGGTGACAGCACTTTGCTCCCCGGCTTGATTGACGCCCACATACACCTGTTTCTCCATCCCGGCGCCGAAGACTTGCAATCAGTTGAAGAGTCGGTATCGCAACGGACGATTCTTGCCGTTCTCGCAGCTCGGGCCGACCTCATGGCAGGCTTCACCGCGGAGCGTGACATGGGCACGGAAGGCGCGGGCTCGGCCGACACCGCGGTACGCAACGCAATCGATCAGGGACTGATTCCAGGCCCACGCCTGCGCATCAGCGGAAATGCCGTCGACATTCTCGGCGGACACGAAGATGCCAATCATTTCAACTCCGCGCAACACCTGCTGTCGAACGCGACCTATGCGAACAATGCGGCAGAACTGGTAACGGTAATTCGCGAGCAGCTCAAAGAGGGTGCCGATTTCATCAAGATCTATGAGACCGGCCCGGACACGGTTCGCGATGGCCGCTTCTCCACGATTTACCAATACACGGAGGCCGAACTCAAAGCCGCTGTCGAAGAAGCCGCGCGCACCGGAAAGCGCGTTGCCGTTCACGCCACGGGCGAGCCGGGCACGCTTTATGCTGCGCGCGCCGGCGTAGTTTCCATCGACCATGCCAACCAACTCGGCGACGAGACCATGCGGCTCATGCGCGAAAAGCAAATCTTCGCCGTGCCGACCTTTACCATCTTCGAATACTTCTCCGAACATGCCGACTCGCCCGAGCAGAGAGCGCACGAGCGCCAGATGCTCGACCTGCATGCAATCGAATTTCGCAAGCAGCTTGCGGCGGGCGTGCCCATGGCGGTTGGATCGGACGTCGGACCGTTTCCACATGGCACGCAAGCGCGCGAACTGGAACTGATGGTGCAGTACGGAATGACTCCCCTGGCCGCGCTGCAAGCCGACTTGCTGAACGGAGCCAAATTGCTCGGCTGGCAAGGGCAGATCGGCGAACTAAAGCCTGGCTACCTGGCCGACGTCATCGCTGTACCGGGGGACCCATTGCAGGACATTACCGTGCTGCAAAAAGTAAGTTTCGTAATGAAGGGGGGAGTGGTGTATCGCAAATGAAGAAGTAGAGATCGCTGATCAGACCAAATGAACCCAGGAGGCTGCTGAAAAACCATCTCCGCCTCAGCGGCTAAAGCCGGGACCTATTTCAGCGACTTACGGTATGCCTGAAGGCATACCCTGATACGAATCGAGATTTTTTCCGCAGCCTGTAAAGGCGAGCCCTGATACGAATCTCTGGTTTCTCAGCAAACTGCTAGGGCGTGATTTCGAACACCGTACCATAGCCGACGCCGCCGTCGTGCGTCGTACCGAAGAGATCGCCGGCGGTGTCAATTGTCAGGCTGGCTACGGGGATGAACCCGTCAGTACCCGTGGCATCGAAGCTGTACACTACCTTTTCTGTCCAGTTTCCGCCCGCGCTGGGCGTTAGTTCGAACACCGTACCGCAGCCGACTTCGGAACAATTTGTGCTGCCGCCTGAGGCTGTGGTGCCGAACAAGTTGCCGGTCGCATCGAAGATCAGGGCGGCTTGAGGTCCGGAACCATCGGGACAGCTGTGGAAGAACGAGGAGCAGAAGCTGTACAAAACCTTCTCCGTCCAGCCGGCGCCCGTTTTCGGCGTTAACTCGAACACTGTGCCCCCGTTGTAAGCTCCGCCAGAAAGTGTAGTACCGTAAAGACCGCCTTTTTTGAGGATCAGGCCAGCTAACGGCTGCAACCCGTCGTTGCCGTTGAAGCTGTGCAGCACCGTTTCCGTCCAATGGCCATTCGCGTTGGGCGTCAATTTGAACACCGTGCCATAGTTGTAAGTGCCGCCGCCGCCCGTCGTGCCATAGAGATTGCCAGACGTATCGAAAATCAGGCTACCGTAGGATCCATACCCGCCATTGAAGTTGTGCAGTACTTTCGCGGTCCAAGCTCCGCCTGCACTCTGAGTCAACTCGAATACCGTACCGTAGCCGTGAGCGCCGCCCACGGGTGTCGTGCCATAAAGATTGCCGGAGGCATCGAGAATCAGGGCGGCCTCGGCATATCGCCCATCCTTGCCATTGAAAGAATGCAAGACTCTTTCCGTCCATCCCCCGCCCGCTTTTGGCGTCAGCTCGAACACCGTACCGCAGCCGCCAGTGCACGGTCCACTACCGCCGAATGCGGTCGTGCCATAGAGATTGCCGGAAGCATCGAATACCAGGCCCGCATACGGATAGTGTCCGTCTTTGGCGGTGTTGGCGAAACGATGGAGCACCTTCTGCGTCCAGCCTCCTCCCGCTTTAGGCTTCAACTCGAACACCGTACCGCAGCCGCCCGTGCAGGATCCGCTGCCGCCATACGCGGCTGTGCTGTAGAGGTTGCCAGCGGCATCGAAGATCACGCTGGCGTCCGGAAGGGCGCCGCCCTTGTTGTTGAAGCTAAACAGCGCCTCCTCCGTGGCCGCCCAGCCGCTTGTGACCAGCAGGGTCACTGTAAAGATCGCCAAAGCTGCTCTCAATCTCATGGAAAGTTTCTTACCTCGCCTAATTAGTTCTGCGTGCGACGCGCGCCCAGCTCTCGTAGAGATTCGAGCGGCAGGAGTCCAGTTGCTGTTCATGGGGAGCCCCTTCGGTTCCGGTTTCTGTAGATCCGGAAGTCGGAGAAAACCGTAGCTTAGAGGCTCGCACGGCCAAGCGGGTTGCCTGCCGCAGAAATGACAATTCCTGGGGGCAAGATCAACGACAGTGCCGATAAAGGCGATCATGCGTTGATCAGCGTTTTCGCTGGTCGGCACGATCCATTCCCTGAGCAGTAAGTAAAGTCAAACGTGGAAGAGTTTCTAGTCTGAGCGACCAAGCACCTGTCGCAGCACCAGCAGCTCAATTTCCATTCGCGATTGCCTGATCTCCTGGATCTCGTGACGCAATCGTTTGATCTCGAACTCCTTTTGATGAAGATACGCTTCATGCCTCTCGAGAAACAGAGCCAGGATCTCGTCCTCCGCCTGCACAACTTGGACGTGCGCGGCAGGAGAGGACGTACCGTCTTCCATCCGCTGAACCCCGGCTCCAATTGTCAGCGACTCCGCCAAATCGCCTGGGCCGCCAGCCGTTTCAGCAAAATCTGCTCCGACATCTTCTGTTCCCTCACTCGGCAGCAGGCCCACAAATTCCAACCCGAAACAATAACCGATACGATCGCGGACGGACGCGGCGACGCGCAGGCGACTGGAAGTTTGAAACTCTACCTCCATCAGGTCACCCGGCTGCAGAGGCACTCCGCCGTAAAGGGCCATACCACCCCGGCTAATCTCAGTCGTCAACCCGGGCACTGTTATTTCCGAAATGTCGTTAGCCCTAATGATGCGGACGGGCAGTTTCACCTGATGTCGCGGCCAACGGCGAGTGTTTGCGGGGGCCATCTTTATTTCAGCGCGTGTACCTGAAGCAGATAGAGGGCGCAGCCCAAACAGAATATCCCGAGGGCGACCGCTCCTACGGCAAACTTGAAGAGCCGTCCGCGGGGCTGATTCTCGCGGCTCGACGCTGCCCTGAGCTTCTCCATCCACTTTTGTTCAGCCGCGTCCTGATTCGCAATGTTCAGATTCAAGGATGACTCAATGGCCGCGCCCAATCGGCGGCGATCGTCCACCGGCAGCGAAACAAACCGAAACGGTTGCTGTGTGCTGGTAACCGGGCTCAGCATTTCCGCCGCGCCCAGTACAGCTCCGGTGTGAGTGAGGAACATCAACTTCACGCGCAAACCCTGATCGATGGGACTAGGAAGCGAGAGCAAACCACCTGTAACAGAAAGTACCTGCAGTTTGCCGGAAGCGCGTTGACCATCCTGGAATCGAAGTACAGCAGGCGTGAAGTCCGTCAAACGCACTCGTGGAGCGCGCAGTGGAGTGTGCAGTTGGGAGAGGCCGTCCATATTCCATGCCAGTATGTTACGCACTCACAAAGAGCGGGAGATTACGAAGGGAGTTGTACGAATTCCATCTCCCGAATTCGGACTCGTCCCGCTTCCTTCGTAATGTGCCCAGGATCACGGCTGCGTGACATAGTTAGAGGCGTAATGGCCAACTTCCCCCGGCTAAATCGAAAAATCCGCGCCCCTCGCGTCAACCTGTGGGGAACTGCTTCTGCAACCATTCGGCTCGAAAATGGACGAGAACTCTGGGCGAAGACAGTGCGGATCTCGATCACCGGAGGATTGCTCGAACTGGCCACCTGCCTCGACGAGGGAGTCACCGTAAGCCTGACCCTGCACCTGGGCGCCCGCACCGTGCGCGGCAAGGCAGCAACTCTGTTTCCGATGTGTGCCACGCAAGGCTATTTGCAGCCTTTCCGCTTTACCGATCTTCGTGACGAAGAATGTCGCGCGCTTGAAACTGAGGTCCGAGAGCTGCTCAAGCAGGCCACACCATTGGCAACCGGACGCCGCAGCTTCAGGCCACCCCGATTCTTCCCGGAATCATCCTAAAGTCAGCAAAGAAATGTGAAACACTCGCGCCAATCCCACGCGCAATGGCGGAAGCGAGTGGGAGTCGAACCCACCATCGCCGCCGAAAGACGACGACCGCCGGTTTTGAAGACCGGGATGATCACCGGACCACATGCGCTTCCGTGCCCCCAACCCAACCGCTGACGGTTCCATGTTAGCTGTACGCACGCGTGCTGCATAGGGCCGGAGGAAGTTCCTCCGTGCTAGGGAGCCTCTCTTGCTG